>Ga0208164_1000003_pt1 | contig 193078 bp, 184 predicted proteins | sample Colrivmet1449C02_FD_187634 | JGI IMG/M metagenome (GOLD analysis project Ga0208164, IMG submission 187634) | Estuarine microbial communities from the Columbia River estuary - metaG 1449C-02 (SPAdes) (version 2) | ecosystem: Environmental > Aquatic > Marine > Intertidal zone > Estuary | place... | reverse complement strand
TTGGAGGAGGCGGCAGTTTCGGCGGCGGCGGCGGCGGAATGCAAGTGGTTACTGCTGGTCGTGGCGGCGGCGGATTTGGTGGTGGCGGACAGAATACCGGCATTATCCGTTCACTGTCAACCGGACTCAACTTTAATAATGAGTGGGGTACGAAAGCGAAATTTACAGGAAGCTATTTCTTTTCTGATTCTCGACCCGTACAAGAGCAATCAACTCTGCGCCAAACATTTTTTGCGAACGACTCGATGGCTATTCAAAATAGAATCAGTCGCTCTAATAACTTAAATCAGAATCATCGATTTAATGTTCGTTTTGAGTATCAGTTCGATTCACTTACTTCCTTATTATATACACCATCGCTTACGATTCAACACTCTGATAATTTTAGTATCGACTCTAGCACTACACTGTCAAAAACCCCTTTGCGTACATACAGGGCCATTGAGTCTAACTCAGAAAATTCAAATGTGCGCGATGGAATGAACTTTAATAATAACCTACTATTCAGAAGAAAATTCAAAAAAATCGGACGCACCATCACTATTGGTTTAAATAACACGATGGGGATGAGTGATGCAGATGGTCAAACCATTTCTTCCAATCGATTCTATCGTCCAGACGGAACGCCGCTTTTTAATTTTTCTCAAAATCAACAGTATAATCAGTCTACAAATACACGCAATAACGTAGTGAGTACCTCTTATACAGAACCATTAGGCAACAATAAATTATTGGAAGTGAATTATGCGTACACTAATAATTTTAGCCGTTCTGAAAAAGAGACCTTCAATTATAATTCCAGCAATGGAAAATATGATAGCCCTAACTTGCCTCAGACAAATGAGTTTAAGAACTTATTTGTAGCACATCGTGCCGGTGTTAATTTTCGTGTACAGGAAAAGAAATATAATTATCAATTTGGAGTTGGACTCCAAGAGTCATTCTTAGAAAATAACAGCTATCAGGCGGCTACCGGTAAAGACTCTTTAATCAAACAGCACTTCACCAATTTGTTTCCTACGGCTAATTTTAATTTGACTCCTTCACGTAGTAAGAACCTACGATTCTCTTATAACGGACGAACTAATCAGCCCTCTGTCAATCAATTACAAAATGTACCGGATGTAACGGATACGCTCAATGTTAGAATTGGTAATCCTAATTTGAAGCAGGAGTTCACGCATAATCTCAATCTGGGGTACAACACCTTTAATCTTGCTACTTTCCGATTTGTTGCCGCTAATGTAAACGTAAGCACAACCAGTAATAAAATTGTCAATAGTATTACAACACGCGGCCCTGTTCAAACGACCACCTATGCTAACGTGAATGGCTATTTGAGAGCATTTTCATATTTCACATTAGGCCTTCCTTTCAAAAACCCAAAACTCAAAGGATCAAATGTTAGTTTGACCAACACCATGCTTTATTTGAAAGATATTAGTTTGATTAACACAAGAGAAAATCTTACTAAGACAATTTCAATTACACAAGGGGCAGGCTTCAATTTTACCAAGAATAAGTTTAATATGGGGCTCCGTGCTAATTTGAGCTATTTCAACGTACAGTATAGTATCAATACTCAGTTAAACGAAGATTATTGGACACAAACTTATAACGCTGATGTAACCTATACGTTCCCCAAGAATATCATCCTGAGTACAAATTTTGATTATTTAATTAACACAGGTCGTGCCGCCGGTTTTAATCAAAGCATTCCTTTATGGGGCGCTAGTTTGAGTAAGCAATTATTCAAAAATAAAAACGGGGAATTGAAATTTTCTGTCAATGACTTGTTGAATCAAAATCAAAGTATCAATCGTACTGCCGGCGATAACTATTTACAAGATACCCGTAGCATGGTATTGCGTCGCTATCTTTTGGTTAGCTTTTTGTTCAACTTAAATAAGATGGGTGGAAAAACGCAGCCACAACAACAAACGGTGCCACCGGGTATGCAGCGTTACATGATGCGTGAAATGCGCGACATGCGAATGAATTAAATATTTGCTAATAAAACTTTAGCGCGTTCCAGATCTTCTGGTGTATCAATCGCAACACTACTGTAATCTGTTTCTACCATTCTAATTTTTATACCATGCTCCAGGTAACGGAGTTGTTCTAGTTTTTCTGTTGCTTCAAGGTGCGAAACTGGCCAGGTAGTAAAATCCAGCAAAGCTTTTTTTCTAAACGCATACACGCCGATGTGTTCAAAAGTGGGTGTTGAAATTGTAAGGTCACGATGAAAAGGAATTACACTTCGGCTAAAATAAAGGGCATCGTTATTCAGGTCGGTGACCACTTTTACAATATGTGGTTCATGAATCAATTTTGGGTCAGTGATTTTTTGCATTAATGAAGCAACCTGAACGGTTGGGTCCCCAAAAGCATCAATCAGCCGGGCTAGCGGTTCTTTTTTTATGAAAGGGGTATCTCCTTGCACATTTAAAATTAAATCAACAGAAAGCGAAGCAGCGATTTCTGCAATCCGGTCGGATCCGCTTTCGTATTCTCGCTCACTTCTTTTGCAACTACCACCTGCGTTGATAATTTCCTTTTCAATTTCGTCACTATCTGTTACTACAATAACTTGATCAAATAATTCAGTGGCAACTGTAGCGTCGTATGTATAGCGAATAACAGTTTTGTTACCTAGTAGCTGTAATAGCTTACCCGGAAAGCGTGATGCAGCATACCGAGCCGGTATAAGTGCAACAACTTTCATTCGGAGCTTTTATTTTGGAAGGGACTTTTTAAAAGAAGTTCAAGATCCTCGTCTTTCCCTTGGGGGTAGTCTCGATCAATTCCGTATTGAATAGTTGAAACATCTAACGTACGGAAAGTTCCCAATAATCGATCCCATATTGAAAAAACGGCACCATAGTTTGAATCGGTATAAGGTTGCTTCCAGTGATGATGCACCTTGTGCATGTTGGGAGAGATAAGCACCCAGCTTATCACCGTATCAATACCCGTTGGCAATTTAATATTTGCATGTGTAAATGCCGTAGCCACCACAACAAGTGTTTGATACATCATTACACTGTACATGGGCGCTCCTGAAACAAAAATTAATAGTAGAAAAAATAATCCGCGTAGTAGGCTGTCGCCGGGGTGGTGACGTAGCCCGGTTGTTACATCTACTTTGGTATCGCTGTGGTGAATCACGTGAAAGCGCCATAAAAACTTTTGCTGGTGCATCACCCAATGTACCAGCCAACTACTAAAATCAAGCGCAAATACGCCAATCAAAATTGTACTAAGCGTATTGGCCTGTGTCCAATTGATAATTCCGAATTCGGCCCGCTTACACCAATCAGATAGCGCTACTATAAATAAAGCCAGAAAAGTGTGTATGACCAGGTGAATGATAGTGAAAACAAAATTGACACCAGCGTGTGTTAACTTACCCTTACGGTAGGGTAATCCAAAAAGAGGAATCGCCCCTTCAATGATCCAAAAAATAAGAAGCCCGCCAACTAAAATAGATAAGCGTTCTACCGGCCGCTGTTCAAGAGTTTGAAAATATTGAATCCAATCCGGCCACATGGTAAAGGGGTTATTGATTTAGCATCAGTGGCATCACCAGCATGAGCAGCTCTTCATTTTCAGCCTTATCGGTGGGACGAATAATTCCTGCTTTTGTAGGCGTAGATAATTCCATTAACACTTCATCGCTATCAGCCACACCTAACATTTCAATAAGAAACTTAGCATTAAATGCAATTAAAAGATCTTCTCCGTTGTACTGACATTTCATGCGCTCATTTCCTTCAAAACTAAAGTCTACATCCTGGGCTGCTAATTGTAACTCACTGCCGCTGATATTGAGAGCCACTTGATTGGTGCTTTTGTTACTAAAAATACTAACGCGACGCAATGCACTTTGGAACTCAGAAGTATTCACAGTAAGACTATAAGGATTGCCAGTGGGGATTACTACTTTGTAGTCGGGGAATCTTGCATCGATCAATCGGCAACTCATTTGCGTGGTGCCATACCTGATAAATAAGTGGTTGCTGTTATAATTAATGGTAACAGGTTGATCCGTATCAGGAATAGCGGCCTTTACCAGATTCAGCGGTTTTTTTGGAACAATGAAGGAATCTGTTTTAGGACATTTTACATCAGATCTTTTGTAACGAACCAATCGATGTGCATCAGTTGCCACACATTGTAATCCCTTTTTATCTAATTCAAAAAATACGCCGGTCATTGCAGGACGTAAATCATCATTGCTGGTAGCAAACAACGTTTTGTTGATGGCCGTAAGCAAAGCGGTCGCACTCATTTCAAATGAAGTAGTTTCATCTGCGCTTGGTTCTTTGGGAAAATTATCCGGGTTTTCACCCATTACCTTGTACTTACCATTATCACTAGTAATCTCAATGGCAAAATTTTTATCAATATTGAAAGTAAGGGGTTGATCACCGATATTTTTTAACGAGTCCATCAAAATACGAGCGGGGATACAAACTTTTCCCGTGTCTTTGGCCTCAATATCTAATTGCACCCGCATCACTGTTTCCAAGTCTGTGGCCACCACCGTCAATTTGTTCTTTTCTACTTCAAACAAAAAATCTTCCAGAATGGGTAGTACTGTGTTTGTATTAATCACACCTGAAATGTGCTGTAATTGTTTCAAAAGCACCGAAGAGTTCGCAATGAATTTCATACCACTTCTATTGATAGGTTGAAGGCGAAACTACTGATTTTTTGGGTAGTTTTGGAGGGATGTATAAAAAGGCGCTAACTCCTGAGCAAACACTCCAAAAACTTCGCCATTATTGTGCCTATCAAGAACGATCACACCGGGAAGTGCGAGATAAATTGTTTTTGTTGGGATGTCCGGCCCGTCAACATGACGAACTGATCAGCGCCCTAATTGAGGATGATTATTTAAATGAAGAACGTTTTGCCAAAGCCTATGCGGGTGGAAAATGGAGAGCAAAGCGCTGGGGTCGGGTACGTATCAAAATGGAGTTGCAGCAAAGAGGGGTTAGTGTGTATTGTATTCGCAAGGCTATGGCAGAAATAGAGGAGGCTGACTATGAAAAAGTATTGAAAGAGTTGATTACTAAAAAGTATCAAAGCCTTAAACAATTTCAATACATCATTCGGCAAAAGAAAACAGCTGATTATATTATTAGTAGAGGGTTTGAGCCAGCATTGGTAAGAGCCATTCTTTCAAAGTTGTAACTTGAACCTATGAATCCACTTTCAGTAACGTTCATACAGACCTCTTTACAGTGGGAAAATAAAGAAGCCAACTTGCGTTCTTTCGAAGAAAAAATCAGCGCGCTTAAGGGGAAGACGCAGATTGTTTTTTTACCTGAAATGTTTAGTACCGGGTTTAGTATGCGCCCAACTCAATTGGCAGAGGATATGGGAGGACCCACGGTTATCTGGATGAAAAGCATTGCTGCTGCAAATCGAATTATTTTATGCGGAAGTATAATCATTCAGGAAAATGAGAATTATTTTAACCGATTGCTTTGGGTATTACCCAATGGTGAAACCGGTGTGTATGATAAACGACACCTATTTGGATTTGCGGGAGAAGATCAATACTATGCCGCAGGGGAGAAGAGATTAATAACTTCCGTAAATGGTTGGCGTTTTAACTTACAAGTATGTTATGACCTGCGTTTTCCCGTATGGGCCCGTCAACAACAAAATGCGAGTAATGCCGAATACGATGTATTAGTCTATGTAGCCAATTGGCCAGAACGAAGAAGACAGGCTTGGATGACATTGCTACAAGCAAGGGCTATCGAAAATCAATGTTATGTGATTGGAGTGAACCGGGTAGGGGAAGATGGAAATAATATTTATCATAGTGGGGACTCTATGATTGTGGATCCAATGGGGGAAGTTTTATTTACAGTACGAGACAAAGAAACAACCTATACCTGTCAACTAGATCAAGAAAAATTACAAAGTGTTCGGCAGCAATTACCCTTTTTGAAAGATGGAGATCGGTTTTTGATTCAGTAGTTTGATTCTTATTTTAAATGATTCCATCCTTGCGCAGTAATTGTATGTTTACTTCCTCCTTTCGTAATGATATGTGCTCCTTGCGCTGCTTCGGTCATATAACCTACTACGCTGATTTGTTCATTTAATACTAGTTTATCATGATCAGCTTGGGAAATCGTAAAGAGTAATTCATAATCTTCACCACCGCTCAATGCACAGGCAGTAGGATCTAATTCAAACTTGAAAGCAGCTTGACGAGTTGCATCAGCCACAGGTAATTTGTCTTCATACAGCACGCATCCTAATTGACTTTGTTTGCAAATATGTAAGAGCTCAGAGCTTAATCCGTCGCTAATATCCATCATAGAAGTGGGCGTAATAGTTTCTTTTTCAAAAAATTCTATAATGTCTTTCCGTGCTTCAGGCTTCAATAACCGCCCTACTACGTAAGTTTCTCCTTCGAGATCTGGTTGTACACCCGGGCTTTCCAGAAAAATCTTTTTTTCTCTTTCTAAAAATAATAATCCAACATAGGCCCCACCCAAGTCTCCACTTACACAAACTAAATCTCCTTTTTGTGCCGTGCTTCTTTTTACAAATTTATCGGGGGCTACTTCGCCTATAGCTGTAATTGAAATGATTAATCCTTTTTGAGAAGACGTAGTATCTCCACCCACCAGATCCACGCCATACTTTTCACAGGCAGCATAGATTCCTTCATAGAGTTCGTCCACCGATTCCACACTAAATCGGCTGCTGATGGCAATACTAATTACAATTTGTGTGGGCGTGGCATTCATTGCATAAATGTCACTCAGATTAACTACTACCGATTTATAGCCCAGGTGTTTTAGCGGTGTATACATCAGATCAAAATGAACACCTTCTACCAGTAGATCTGTAGTGATAACTGTTTGCTTTCCAAAATGATCAATTACTGCTGCGTCGTCACCCACACCCAAAACGGATGATGCATTTTGCAGTTCAATATTTTTTGTCAGGTGTTCAATCAATCCAAATTCACCCAGTGTGTTTATTTCAGTGCGTTCGTTTGCCATGTGCTATACAAATTATAATTCTTTACGAGCATTGATCACATCCAGCATTTCGGCATGGATAAAACCATTTGTTGCTAATACTTTATGTTGGTAAATAGAAAAAGGATCTCCTTTAAAGTCGGTTACGCGTCCACCGGATTCCTCAACAATTAAAAATCCTGCTGCACTGTCCCAGGGTTCTAGCTTTTGTTCAAAGAAACCATCAAATCTTCCGCAGGCAACCCAGCAGAGATCAATCGCGGCAGATCCTAATCGACGCACAGGCACACCCTTGCGAACAAATCGTTCAAATACTTCGAGCGGGCCATTGGATTCGTTGATATAGGTATAGGGGAATCCTGTTACTAAACAGGAGTGAAGCGTTACTTTTTTTTGACTAACACGTATCGGTTTATCATTGAGCGTTGCTCCCTTTCCTTTTTCTGCAAAGAAAAATTCTTTGAGATGTGGATTATAAACGGCTGCCATCACAATGACTCCTTTATGTTCGATTCCTATGGAAACACAGTTCAAGGGGATACCTTGCGCAAAATTGACAGTTCCGTCAATGGGGTCAATCACCCACTTGAATTCGGAATTTTGGGAAAGTGCGCCACTCTCTTCTGCCAAAATCTGATGATCAGGGTAGTCGCGTTTAATAACTGATAAAATTGCTTTTTCCGATGCGTGATCGGCTTCTGTTACCAGGTTATTGACACCTTCTTTATTTGAAATGGTAAATGATTGCTGAAAAAAGCGCATGATCTCAGCTGCGCCGGCTTGCGTGGCCTCTACTAGTGTTGAACGAAGCATGTGCGAAGATAAGTTCTCCCTGGGTCAATTGCGTATATTCGCAAAACAATTGAATCCGTGCAATGGCGTCCATCATTGAAATAAAGATTCCGAAGGCACTGGCTTCCATTCTCCAGATTCCTATAAATGATAATCGGCGACAACAGCTTCGTGTATTAAAGAAGCTGTTAAAAAAAGCGCGCTTTACATCTTTTGGACAGCAGTATCATTTTGACCAGGCCTTGCTTAGCAAGCATCCAGGTAAAAAGTTCCAGGAATTGGTTCCCATTCATGATTACAATAAAATTTATAATGAATGGTGGAAGTTAACGCTGGATGGAACGCCTGATGTAACCTGGCCCGGTAAGATCAAGTATTACGCATTAAGTTCAGGAACCTCTGAAGCAGCCAGCAAGTATATTCCAGTTACTAATGATCTATTGCGAAGCAATATGATCAACTATTTACGTCAGTTACTCAGCTTGGTACGCTATGAAGAAGCAACGATGCGAGCTATGACAAAAGGGTTTTTGATGTTAGGGGGTGCTACCGATTTAAAAAAAGGGAAAGCAGGTTGGTACGCGGGCGACTTGAGTGGTATATTGGCAAAGCGACGACCGTTTTGGTTTCAGACTTTTTATAAACCCGGTGGCCGCATTGCCGCAATCAGTGATTGGAATCAAAAGCTACAAGAGATTGTGGAGCAGGCTCCCAATTGGGATATTGGTTATTTAGTTGGTGTTCCTGCCTGGTGTCAAATGTTGATGGAAATGGTGATTGATCGCTACAAGCTCAATCACATACATGAGATGTGGCCGAATTTGAGCTTTTTTGTACATGGCGGTGTTGCCTTTGAACCCTATAAAAAAGGATTTGAAAAATTATTAGGCAAGCCTATCGGCTATGTTGAAAATTATTTATCAAGCGAGGGCTTTATTGGCTATAAAACCAGAGAACATGCGTCTGGTATGCAGTTGGTTCTGAATAATAATATTTTCTTTGAGTTTATTCCATTTGACGAATCCAATTTTGATGCAGATGGAAACCCACTACCCGGTGTTGATGCAAAAATGATTCATGAAGTAGAAGAAGGTACAGAGTATGCGTTGTTAATGAGTACGAATGCAGGAACCTGGCGTTATTTGATTGGGGATACCATTCGGTTCACCGATATAGAAAGAGCCGAAGTGGTGATTACAGGGCGTATCAAACATTTTTTAAGTTTGACAGGAGAGCATCTGAGTGTTGACAATATGAACAAGGCGATTGAATTAGTTAGCAACGAATTTAATATCAGCATTCCGGAGTATACGGTGGTTGGGTTTCCTTATCAAAACTTTTTTGCGCATCGCTGGTATATTGCTACAGATGATAAAGTGGATGCAGAAGTGCTGTGTCAACGAATTGATATCCACTTGCGTCATCTGAATGATGACTATGCAACGGAGAGAGATAGTGCATTGAAAGATGTTTTTCTTACCGTTCTCCCCGAACAACAATTTCTACGATTTATGGAACTAAAAGGAAAGTTGGGTAGTCAACATAAATTTCCACGGGTAATGAAAGGAAAAATGCTTGCTGATTGGGAAAGTTTTTTACAAACAGGTCAACTTTGACGACTAACGTTTCAATGATAGCAAGATGTTGGAGTCGCTTAAAGCGAGGGCTACTTTATCTTTTTATTTTTCAATTTGTGTATATAATTCTGTTGCGATGGGTCGATCCTCCCATTACAATAACACAGCTCGTTAATTGGGCAACAGGAGATGGGCTTCGTCGCGATTATGTTAGGGCAGATCAAGTTTCTCCGTATTTACGATTAGCGGTCATTGCTTCCGAAGATCAATTATTTCCAGCGCACTACGGCTTTGATTGGAAGCGAATTCAGGAGGCAATGGCGTATAATAAGCGCAAACCAACTAAGTTAAGAGGCGGTAGTACAATCAGTCAGCAAACTGCAAAAAATGTTTTTTTATGGCAGGGAAGAAGCTGGATTCGGAAGGGACTGGAAGTTTACTTCACTTTTATGATTGAGATTGTGTGGGGTAAAAAAAGAATTTTGGAAGTGTACCTGAATGTGATTGAAATGGGGAAAGGTGTATTTGGTGCGGAAGCGGCTGCCCAGTTTTATTTTAATAAATCCGCAAGAAATTTAAGTCGTCGTGAATCGGCATTGATAGCGGCTTGTCTTCCTAATCCTGTTCGTTATAAAGTAAAATCGGGGTCACGCTATGTGCAATCTCGGGCCAGCGTTATACAACGTCAAATGATGAATCTGCAGTCAGATCCTGTTATTCGGAAACTTATTGAGAATCGATAGCAAATGATGATTCCAAGATTTTATTAACTGTACAAATTGCACTTTGTAAACGATCTTTATTTTTCCCTTTGATCAAAGTCCAGGGAATCGATTGTTGCTCCAGATAATTTTTATAGATAAAAAACAATCGCTCTCTGGTTTCCAGGTCTGGATATTCTCTCAATTCGTCTTTTTCCCATTCTAAATCTGGCTGACAAAGCAAATAGTGATCGTATTTTCTTTTTGCCAATTGTTCTTCTATGTAGGGGTGACATTTATTAAATACAAATTCTGCCCAAACTTTCATCACAACCATATTGGTGTCGATAAAGTAGGGTATGTCATAGTCTTGTTCCAAGAGCGGAGCCGCTCTTTTTTCTAAAAGCTCTGCCCAGTTTTTTTCTCCGGCAATTTGCCCCTTGGCAATGGTGAGCAAATCCGTGTAACTATAATCTTTCCCGTTTGTCAATAAATATTCGCGTGCATACTCTGGACACCAGACTGTTTCAAAGTGTTCGGCCAGCTGTTGACATAATGTGCTTTTGCCGGTACTCTCGGGTCCTATCACTACAATTTTTTTAAGCATGGGTCACAATAACTTTTTGATTCCAGCTGCGCAACCCCCCAAAGGCAATGAGCAGCAACACAAAATAATAGACGGCAGTTAAGGGTAATCCTTTCACATAATAAAGAGGCATTGATGCAATATTGGTAAGAATCCACCAGTACCAACTTTCAACTTTCTTTTTGGTCATCAACCACATGCCGGTAAAGGCAGTAGCAGAAGCGAGTGCATCGGCCCAAGGAATGGCTTCTTTAAAAAATAAATCTTTCAATTGTGTTAACGATACAAATAGTAAGCAATAACAAGCAATGAAAAAAAGAACTTGTTCAATCCACTCTTTGCGAATGCTGTTCGTAATATGCAAAATCTTTGTTTTCATTTCATCTGTTCTGTTCCAATTATACCACCCATACAAACTCATAGCGGTGTAATAAAAGTTAACGGCCCCTTCACCAGGTAGATGATATTCAAAACTGATCCACGTATAAATGATCGTATTGACAAGACCTACCGGGTATACCCAGATACTTTCTCTTTTACTGAACCATACGCTTGCTATCCCTGTAATAACAGCAAGCCATTCTATCCAGGATGTGTTTTGGATGGATTGATAGAAAGACTGTAAGATCTCGCTGCTCATTCTGATTCCGCAATCACCTCTTTCACTTCCGGAATCATTCTTTTCATCATGCCTTCGATTCCGGCTTTTAGGGTGATCATTGAAGAGGGACAGCCACTGCAACTTCCTTGCATGGCTAAGCTAACAGTTCCTGCTTCGTAACTTTTAAATTGAATAGCCCCTCCATCCATTTCAACAGCTGGGCGAACATAATTATCCAGTAATTCCTTAATTCTTTTTACTATATCGGTATCATCAGCTGCTACTTCATTGGTTACCGTTTGTTTTTTAGCGGCTAGCTCTTCTTCATTCACCACTGGCTTACCTTCTTCCAGATAATCTTTTAAAAACTGACGTACAGATGGAATAACATCATTCCAATCCGTTTCTTGTGTTTTGGTAAGCGTTACAAAATTGCTCGCTATAAAAACGGCTTTCAAAAAAGGAAATCCAAACAATTCTGTAGCTAACGGTGAGGGACCCGCACTTGCCACGTCTGGAAAGTCTACACTTTTACCGGGGTATAATAATTTGTTGGCCACAAACTTCATGGTCTCGGGGTTTGGGGTCATCTCCGTGTAGATGCTTACGATAGGGTTGCCAGTCTTAATCATAGGTCCGTTAATTGTTATGCAAAAATAACAAGTATGGGGATGCTTTGTTTACGAAGACCGGAAACTACTAACTCCCTGTAATTCATAAAAAAAGGGGTTCAACGAACCCCTTTTAACATGTCTTTGAAGGATTATTTTGCTTTGGGCGTAAGTGAGTAGCGGAGCATTAGCTCGTGGGCATTGGCTCCCGCATCAAACACGCTAAGCGGTGTTTATTAAATTAATCCCTCTCTGGTTGTTGCCCCCATTTTTCCGGGGAACGCCAGAGAGCGGATAATAATAACTCACGCATGAAGAAAAATTCCTTCGGGAGTTTATCGTACACTTTTTCAAATAGCTCTTCGTGTCCTAATAATTCTTTTTTCCCTTCTTCGCGATCAATGATCATTACTTTATCAAAGTCTTCCTTCGTAAAGTTTTCCATTCCTCTCCAGTCCATATCACTATAACGAGGTCTCCATCCAACTGGGCTTTCAACGGCACTGGCTTGTCCGCGAATTCTTCCAACAATCCATTTTAAAACACGCATATTTTCTCCATACCCCGGCCATAAGAATTGTCCATTCTCATCTTTTCTAAACCAGTTTACACTGAAGATGCGAGGCGCGTTCGGTATATCACGTGCAAACTGTAACCAGTGATTTACATAGTCACCAATATGATAACCCATAAAAGGTAACATCGCAAAGGGATCGCGACGTACTTTCCCCAACTCACCAAATGCAGCTGCAGTCATTTCGCTGCCCATAGTAGTGGCGAGATAAACACCAAAACTCCAATTGAAACTTTGATACACAAGTGGAACACCCGTACTTCTGCGTCCTCCAAATATGAAACCAGAAATGGGCACACCGTCTGGACTTTCCCAGTCTTTATCTATTGCGGGGTTCTGGTGTGCGGGGGAACAAAAACGTGAATTAGGATGTGCAGCTGGTTTACCGCTCGAAGGATCGTAGGGTTTACCAGTCCAGTCGGTTAATGCAGCAGGAATTTCTTTGGTCAACCCTTCCCACCATACATCTTTGTCTCCGGTAATAGCCACATTGGTAAAAATGGTGTTGGCCTTGATGGTTTCCATTGCATTGGGATTCGTATGGTTATTGGTTCCAGGCGCAACACCAAAATAACCTGCTTCCGGATTGATTGCGTACAATCCACCTTTTTTTCCTTTATGAATCCAAGCAATGTCATCGCCTACTGTGGTTACTTTCCAGTCGCCAAATGCAGCAGGTGGAATTAACATGGCAAAGTTTGTTTTACCACAAGCACTGGGGAATGCGGCCGCTACATAATTTTTTTGTTTGTCTGGCGACTCAACCCCGAGTATCAGCATGTGTTCGGCAAGCCAACCTTCTTCTCTTCCCATTACAGAGGCGATACGAAGTGCGAAACATTTTTTTCCCATCAGTGCATTTCCTCCGTAACCACTTCCATAGGAAATGATCAATCTTTCCTCAGGAAAATGAGAAATATATTTTACGTCTGGATTGCAAGGCCAGGTACTATCTTTTTTATTTCCATCTAAGGGAGCGCCCACAGAGTGAAGACATTTTACATACCCTTTCTTTTGTAAGTAAGGTAGCACCTCTGTTCCCATACGGGTCATGATACGCATATTAACCACGGCATATTCCGAATCGGTTAGTTGAACGCCATACCGTGCGTAAGGAGAACCAATGGGACCCATGCAAAAGGGAATTACATAAATAGTTCTTCCTTTCATGCTGCCTCTAAGCAAATCGTTCAATTTCGTTTTCATTTCGATGGGTTCCATCCAATTATTAGTTGGACCCGCATCTTCTTTTCTCAAACTGCAGATAAATGTTCTGTCTTCTACCCGTGCCACATCACTAGGATCACTGAAACAAGCAAAGCTGTTGGGTCGTTTTTCAGGATTTAATCGAATAAACGTTCCCTTTTTTACTAATAACTCACAGAGATTGTCATATTCTTCCTGGCTTCCATCGCACCAATGAATGGAGGAAGCCGAACAATGCTTGGCAATTTGATTAACCCATGTTTCTAATTCCGCGCGCGCTTTGGCGGTTTCGGTAGAATAAAAATTAGGAGATAATGTCATAGGATATGGCTTTGGCAATCTTTCGAGGAAAGGAGCAAAGTTGGCAAGAAAAATCCGAACTAACGAGCGTTTGGGCGGCTAAATGTTAACTTACTGATAATCAAACTACTAAGCATGGATAATGATCCTAAAAAGAAGGCAATTCCGGGGAAATGAATGGTTGAATCAGGACGTGTGAAAAAGGCAAAGAGGTTGTTCATGATCAGGGGACCAACGATAGCCGTGAGACTCATCAAGCTGGTTAGGGCACCCTGTAATTCTCCCTGCACATTCGGAGGAAGCAAACCGGCGAGTGTTGATTGTAGCGAGGGACCCGCCAATCCCCCTAAGCAGTAAGGAATCAAAAACACGAACATCATCCATCCCATTGAAACGAATGCAAAAGAGAACAAGCCGATAGTATAAAAAGCCAATCCTATGTAAATACTTTTTTCGTTTCCGATTCTTGGGTTGATCACACGTACCAAAACAGATTGTACAACGGCAACGAGTATCCCAACTACAGCAAGAGATATTCCCACAATCTTTTCATTCCAGCCAAAGCGGTACATTGTAAAATAGCTCCAGGTGCTTTGAACAGCCTGCGCACCTAAATAGATCAAAAAATAAACAATTGCTAACCGAGCAACGGTAGGGTGTGATAGAAAAATCTTTAATGCTCCAAAAGGATTTGCTCTTTTCCAACTGAACTTTCTTCTGTTTTCTATCGATAAGGATTCTGGTAATATAAAGTAACCATAGAGACCATTTAGTAAACAAAGCACAGCTGCTGTATAAAAAGGAGCACGTACACCCAGACTCGCAACCAATCCTCCCACAGCTGGGCCAATGATGAATCCCAGTCCAAAGGCAGCACCAACCATGCCGTAGTTTTTTGCTCGTGTACTCTCTGTGCTCACATCAGCAATATAGGCGCCAGCTGTGCTTACGCTGGATCCAGCAATTCCTGCAACAATTCTTCCAATAATGAGCCAAAAAAAACTGGGTGCCCAGGCGAGCAATAAATAGTTAATTGAAAAACCAAAAAGAGAAAGAAGCAAAATGGGCCTTCTTCCAAATTGATCACTCAGGTTCCCCAACACAGGCGCAAATAAAAATTGGGAAAAGGCATAGCCAAATAAAAGGATGGCACCATACGAGCTGGCCTCATTGATGGGAACACCTTTCAAACTGCTTACAAGTGTAGGTAGAACGGGGATGATTAACCCCCATCCCATTACATCCAAAAAAAGGGTGATAAATATAAAACCGACGGCAGCCTGTCTTTTTGGGGGCATCTACAAAATTAACAGGTTCTCATTACGCGTTGCGTTTTATCTTTGTTCAAACAAATCCATTGTATGAAACTCCGTTCCTTTTTACTAATCGCATTTGCTCCTCTGTTTTTTTATTCTTGTGTAAGTAGTAAAAAATTTAAAACCGCGCAGGCTGATATTGCCAAACTGCAGGACCGCTACAAAACGCTGGAGTCTGAAAACAATGTTTGTGGAGAAGAGAAAGGAATTCTGGCTCGTCAAAAGGAAACCCTGGAGCGTGAAAAAGCATTATTGAATGCCCGTATTAAAGAATTACAGGAGCAAAATGATTATTGGAAGTCAAATAATAATCAAACATTGCGTCAGCTTGAAAATCTGTCTGTGATTTCTACGCAGCAGGCGGAGAGTATCAAGAAGTCAATGGATAATTTGGGTATTAAGGATCTCTATATTCAAAACATTCAACAACAAATGGCCTACAAAGATTCTCTCAATATGTCATTGGTGATGAACCTAAAGGGTGCTATTGGAAATTTAGCAGATGAAGACATAAATATCAAAGTAGATAAAGGGGTTGTTTATGTTGACATATCAGATAAGTTATTATTCAAAACAGGAAGTTACCAGATTACTGATCGTGCTAGCGAAGTATTAGGCAAGGTAGCGTTGGTATTAAAGAATCAATCTGATCTGGAGTTTATGGTAGAGGGTCATACCGATGGGGTTCCTTATAGTGGTAGCGGAGTAATTAGTGATAACTGGGATTTGAGTGTACTGCGTGCAACAACAGTGGTTCGTTTATTACAGACAAAATATGGATTGGATCCGGCCAAGATGGTGGCTGCGGGAAGAGGCGAGTATAAGCCTGTTTCAGATAATGCAAATCGGGAAGGTCGTGCGGCTAATCGTCGTACTCGTATTGTTGTATTACCTCAATTGGATCAGTTCTTCAAATTACTGGAGCGGCCTAAAAATTAATTTGTAGCTATTGCTGATTTTGGGCATTGCTACATGCCGTATTTATTCAGAAATTTAATACGCATGATTTTAAGTTGATCCCAAGTAAAATCATAATCAGATAATTCTTCTTGCGCAACTTGTAATGAAGCAGTTTCGCATCCTTTAAAGTATTCCAGAATTTCTTCCTGGTCATTCTCGTCTAGTAATTCATCAATGGCATAGTCTAGATTGAGACGTGTTCCACTGGCTGCAATGGTCTCCATTTCTTCGAGCATTTCATCCATGCGCCATCCTTTATTGCGGGCGATGGTTTCCAGAGGAACTTTTTTATCTGTGTTCTGAATAATATAAACCTTATTGCCACTCTTATTGACCACACTCTTCATTACAAAATCATCCGGTCTTTCAATGTTATTTTCCTCAACATATTTCGCAATCAACTCCACAAAGGGGTTACCATATTTGAGTGCCTTCCCCTTGCTAACGCCTTGGCACTTTTCAAGTCCTTCCAGGCTGATTGGAAAAGTGGTTGCCATATCTTGTAACGAAGTTTCGAGAAAAATAACAAAGGGAGGAAGCGATTTCTTTTTCGCTTCTTGTTGTCTTAACTCTAGAAGTTGTTTGAATAATACCTCGTCTATTGGCGTTTCATTGTTTTCTTCTGCAACCTCCCAATCATCTTCCCCATCTGCATTTTCATATAGTTTATTTAGCACAACAGAGAAAGGTTTAGGTTTCTTTAAAAAAGCTTCTCCTTTTTTTGTGAATTTTATCACACCATACTCTTCGATGTCTTTACGTAATAATCCTTCTAAGATCATCTGCCGAATCAAGGATTGCCAAAAGAAGGGGTCCTTGTCATTCCCGCTTGCAAACGCATCAATCCCCTCATGGCGGAACATAGTGACTTGTGGCGTAAGTTTACCGGTGAGTATGTGTACAATGTATTCAGTAGCAAAACGCTCATCTAATTGCTGAATAGCTTTTAAAACTAATTGGGCCTCCTGTTTCGCTTCAATTTGTTCTTTAGGGTGTTTACAATTATCACATTGCCCACAATTTTTTGTCTCATACATTTCTCCAAAATAACTCATCAACACTTTTCTTCGGCAAACACCTGTTTCTGCAAAGGCAACCGTTTCATTGATTAACTGCGCACCGACTTCTCTTTCGCTAAGTGGCTTATCTCGCATAAGATGTTCCAGTTTTGAAACGTCTTTATGTGAATAATATAGAATACAGCGACCTTCTAATCCATCTCGACCTGCGCGACCGGTTTCTTGATAATAGTTTTCAATACTTTTTGGAATGTTATAGTGAATCACAAATCTGATATCAGGTTTATCTATCCCCATTCCAAAAGCGATGGTGGCGCAAATCACCTGCACGTCCTCGCCTAAAAACTGATCCTGTCTGTCTGCGCGCAGCTTTGCATCTAATCCGGCATGATAAGCCACCGCTTTAATTCCATTTGCATTTAAAACATCTGCAAGCTCTTCCGTTGTTTTACGATTCAGTGTATAAATGATTCCACTTTTAGTTTTCATTCCCTTGATAAAGCGAACGATGCTTTCATCAGTTTGTGCTTTATTAATCTTAGGGAGAACTTCGTAATAGAGGTTAGGTCTGTTGAAAGAAGAAATAAAAATATTGGGGTTACGCAGATCCAGATTTTTTACAATATCACCTTGAACCTTTGGAGTAGCAGTGGCTGTTAAGGCCATAACAGGAACATCGGGGTTGATTAGTGTCATCATTTCACGAAGCCGTCTGTATTCTGGTCTGAAATCGTGGCCCCATTCAGAAATACAATGTGCCTCGTCTACAGCAAAAAAAGAAATAGGCAATGATGCAAACAGTTCAATATTTTCTTGCTTTGATAATGTTTCAGGCGCTACATAAAGCATCTTGGTTTTACCACTTTGCAAATCGTCTTGCACAGCTTTGATCTCTTTTTTAGATAAGGTAGAGTTTAAAAAATGGGCTACATGATCTTGACTGCTAAAACCCCTTACCAGGTCAACCTGATTTTTCATCAGTGCTATCAGTGGTGAAATGAAAACGGCGACCCCCTCGCTCATTAGCGCTGGTAATTGGTAACACAGGCTTTTACCACCTCCCGTGGGCATGATTACAAAAGTGTCACGACCGGCAAGCAAACTCTCGATGGCTTTTTCCTGTGTTCCTTTGAATTTGGTAAACCCAAAGTAGTGTTGAAGAGCTTGGTGTAGATCTACCTTTTTGGGGAACTTGGAATTGGGTGTATTTCGAGCTATTTTTTTGAGAGGAGGCAAGGATTTTAATGTTTTGATTATCAGTAGTATCTGATAAAAATTAGGTTTTTTTTGCTTTTTGTTGATACCTTTCGGGCATCAGACGAATATAATCAAAATAACACTCTTGTGTAAGGGTTGTTTAGTTAAAATTCCACAGTAATAAACAGCTGTCTTTTCTTTTTTAAATGGACTAATTTTGATTCCATTTTAGTCAAGTAAAGCGAGAATGTGAAGCAGACCGATCCTAGGCCTATGAGGGAATTAATCAAAAAAACCGCACTACGAACGCTTGAATTAGAGGCCCGCTCTGTTGAGGGATTGCGATCTTCCATTACTGATGAATTTGTAAAAGCCGTAGAAGCATTGGCTTCTACCAAAGGTCGTGTAGTAATCAGCGGGATTGGAAAAAGTGCTGTTATTGCACAAAAGATGGTGGCTACTTTTAATTCTACGGGCACCCCTTCCATTTTCATGCATGCGGCGGACGCCATTCATGGCGACCTGGGAATGATTCAGCAGAACGATATTGTAGTGATTCTTAGTAAAAGCGGCGAAAGTCCGGAGATCAAAGTATTAGTTCAATTGATCAAAAATTTTGGCAACATAATTATTGCAATTGTTGGGAATACTAAATCTTTTTTAGCTAGTCAATCTTCTTTGATTTTAGATACGACGGTAGAACAAGAGGCTTGCCCAAATAATTTGGCTCCAACCAGCAGTACCACTGCTCAATTGGTAATGGGCGATATGTTGGCTATTTGTTTGATGGAACTAAAAGGGTTTAAGTCTACAGATTTTGCCAAATTCCATCCCGGGGGAGTACTTGGAAAAAAATTATACCTCCGTGTACAGGATCTGGCTATACAAAATGAAAAACCAGTTGTATCTGTTTCTCAATCTTTACGTGATGTAATTGTCACCATGACTACAAGTCGTTTAGGCGTTACCGCTGTGGTGGATGAAGCGGAAAAGTTGGTGGGGATAATCACCGATGGAGATCTGCGTCGTTTGCTTGAAAAAAATATTCCTATAGATGGCATGTCTGCCGGACAAATCATGACACAGCATCCAGTGACAATAGCCCCCGATGAATTAGCAGTGTCCGCATTGGACCTACTTCGAAAAAATAAGATCACACAGGTTGCCATTGCACAAAACCAACAGTATCTCGGCATCATTCATATCCACGATTTGTTGCGCGAGGGAATCCTATGACTTAACCACCTATGAAAAAAAATCAGTATGTAGCCATCATGGCGGGAGGGATTGGAAGTCGATTCTGGCCGATGAGCAGAACGCGATATCCCAAACAGTTTTTGGATATTTTAGGAATTGGGCGAACACTAATCCAACAGAGTTATGATCGATATAGCAAAGTAGTGCCTTCTGAAAATATATACGTGGTAACCTCCCATGAATATGTGTCTATTGTTCAGGAGCAACTGCCTGAATTGCCTGCCGAAAATATTTTAGCGGAACCTTCCAGAAAAAATACAGCTGCTTGTATAGCTTACATCGCTTTTCATTTACAGGCCAAAGATCCTAATGCCCTAATGATTGCAGCACCTGCCGATCATATGGTCACAGAAACTGATCAATTTATCAATACTGTACAAAGGGCGCTCGATTTTGTTGATTCGGTCAATGCCTTGGTAACTATCGGAATTAAACCGACCCATCCCAACACGGGATATGGGTATATTCAGCATGAATTAACGGCGACGGCTTCGGATGTTTACAAGGTGAAAACGTTCACTGAAAAACCCAATGAGGAAATTGCTAAAGCGTTTATGGCCAGTGGCGATTTTTTGTGGAATGCAGGCATATTTATATGGAAAGTCAAAAACATTCTGCACGCTTTTGAAAAACATTTGTCAGAAGTATATGAAATTTTTGCGGCAGAACGGGAGCATTTTAATGCACCTACAGAGCGTGCTGCACTTGAACGGATTTATCCGCAGTGTACTAATATCTCTGTTGACTTTGGGGTGATGGAAAAGGCCTCGAATGTGTTTGTAATTCCTGCCAGTTTTGGATGGAGTGATCTCGGCACCTGGAATAGTGCCTGGGACAATATGGACAAAGATTATTTTGGCAATGCAGTAGTAGGTAAACAGGTAATGGTGGTGGATGCTAATAACTGCATGGTGCATGTACCCGATAAAAAATTGGTTTTGTTGCAAGGATTACGTGATTATATCATTGTAGATACTGACGATGTATTATTGATTTGCAAAAAAGAAAAAGAGCAGCAGATCAAAGAGTATGTGGCTGAGGTTAAAAGAAACATGGGCGAACATTATTTATAATTTTCATGCAAATCACTTCCAAACTTCCTGCTGTTGGTACTACCATCTTCGCAACGATGAGTGCGTTAGCAGCGGAGCATAAGGCAGTAAACCTGGGTCAGGGGTTCCCCGATTTTCCAATGAGTGAGGAATTGGTCGAATTGGTTGCTAAGGCCATGCGCGATCAGTATAATCAATATGCACCCATGCCTGGATGGATGTCTTTGCGCGAAGCCATTGCGGAAAAGGTTCATTATTTATATGGGGCGAGTGTAAATCCAGATTCTGAAATCACTATCACACCCGGCGGTACTTATGCAATTTATTCTGCCTTTACTTCTTTTTTACAACCTGGCGACGAAGTAATCCTATTTGAACCCGCTTATGACAGCTATATTCCCAATATAGAAGTAAATGGAGCAAAAGCGGTTCGTATTCCATTAGTGTATCCCGATTACCATATAGATTGGAATGCAGTGCGAGCGGCAATTACGCCGCGTACACGTGCAATTCTTATCAACTCTCCCCATAATCCAACCGGAGCTGTAATTAGTGCGACAGATATTGAGGAACTTCGAAAAACAGTGGAGGGAACTTCTATACTAATCCTGAGTGACGAGGTATATGAGCATTTAATATTTGATGGTATTTCGCATCAGAGTATTCTTCGCTATCCTGATCTGTTTGCAAGAAGTTTTGTTTGTTTTTCATTTGGGAAAGTATATAACTGTACTGGATGGAAACTCGGCTATTGTATTGCACCGGCGGCGCTGATGAAAGAATTCAGAAAAATTCATCAGTTTAATGCATTTAGTTGTTTCACTCCTACACAGGTAGCACTGGCTTCTTTTTTGCAAAACAGGGATGCTTATCTAACGCTTTCTGAATTGATGCAACAAAAAAGAGACTTCTTTATAGACCAAATGAAAGCCACACGATTTACATTATTGCCTAGTTATGGCAGTTATTTCATTTGTGCCAAATACGATCAGATCAGCGAAGAAGGTGATATGGATTTTGCAGTTCGCTTAACAAAGGAGGCTGGCGTTACAACTATTCCTGTATCTGCATTTTATGCCGATGGGAAAGATGATAAAGTGCTTCGTTTTTGTTTCTCTAAGAAAAAAGAAACGATTGAGCAGGCCGTAGAAAGACTGGTGAACTATTAATAATCGATAACCTGTTCTTCTATTTCTGCGGGTAATTCTCTCCACTCATATTCCTGGTTGCGCAACTGTGATTCAAATCCTGCTTCGCGAATGGCTTCCTGAATGGTACGTGATGTAAATCGATGAGGTGCTCCAGCCGCACTCACTACATTTTCTTCAATCATAATCGATCCATAGTCATTAGCACCAGCATGTAAGCAAACGCCTGCTGTTTCTTTTCCAACCGTAAGCCAGCTAGCCTGTATATTTTTTACATTCGGGAGCATGATTCGACTCATTGCAATCATACGGATGTATTCTTCTTTCGTAGTCAAATTATGTACCCCGCGAATTTCGGCGAGTAAGGTATCTACATCTTGAAAGGTCCATGGAATAAAAGCTAAAAAGCCTTTTGCGAAATCAGGTTTACGCGATTGTACTTCGCGAATCTTGATCAAATGTTCAAATCGTTCTTCAAGCGTTTCCACATGTCCAAACATCATCGTAGCCGAAGTGGTAATATTCAACTTGTGAGCCTCATGCATTACGTCTAACCATTCTTGTGCACCACATTTTCCGTTGGATACTAACCGACGTACTCGGTCTACCAATATTTCTGCTCCGGCTCCGGGTAAAGAATCTAAGCCAGCCTCCTGTAAAGCTTTTAATACTTCGCGATGTGTGCTTTTTTCCAATTTGGTGATGTGCGCAATTTCGGGTGGGCCTAAGGCATGCAAACGTATATCCGGAAATTCTGCTTTGATAGCACGAAACGTATCCACATAGTACCGAAGACCTAATTCTGGGTGATGTCCCCCTTGCAATAAAAGCTGGTCTCCTCCGTACCGAATGGTCTCTTTAATTTTTTTTCGATACGTATCCATGTTCGTGATGTATGCCTCAGGATGTCCGGGGATGCGATAAAAATTGCAAAATTTACAATTAGCAATACACACGTTAGTGGTATTTACATTTCGATCGATCTGCCAGGTTACTTTACCATGCGGTACTTGCAGCTTTCGTAGCTCATCTGCTACATTCATTAAATCAGGCAGGGAGGCTTTGGTAAATAAGTGAAGCCCTTCTTCTTTGGATAAAAATTCAAATTGTAAGGCACGCTGGAGCAGTTCATCTATATGCATATTGCAAAGTTATAGTTCATGGGCAAGAAACCCTTGGTATGAGTTAACTTTGTGGGCTCATGATACAATTTGAACGCTTCACTTTACAAAACGGTTTACGCGTATTAGTCCATACTGATGTTTCTACGCCTATGGCGGTTGTGAATGTGTTGTATGATGTGGGGGCTCGTGATGAAAATCCTAAACAAACTGGTTTCGCGCATTTATTTGAGCATTTAATGTTTGGGGGGTCTGTGAACATTCCCGACTATGATGAACCCTTACAAATGGCAGGCGGAGAAAACAATGCCTATACCACAAATGATTTGACAAATTATTATATCCAGCTACCTGCGGATAATTTGGAAACTGCTTTTTGGCTAGAGAGCGATCGTATGCTGTCGTTGGCCTTTAATGAGAAAAGTTTAGCTACGCAACGAAAAGTAGTGTGTGAAGAGTTTAAAGAGAACTATTTGAATAAACCCTATGGCGATGTGTGGCATACCATGCGCCAATTGGCTTATCAGGTTCATCCTTACCAGTGGATGACAATTGGAAAAGAATTGGCACACATTGAACAAGCGCAACTGCAACAAGTAAAAGATTTTTTCTTTAAGCATTATACACCCTGTAACGCCATTCTAGTTGTGGCTGGTAATGTGCATGCCGGAAAAGTAGTAGCCTTAGCCGAAAAGTGGTTTGGCGGAATTCCTTCCGGGACAAAGTATAATCGTCAATTACCACAGGAGCCGCCTCAAACAAAGGCACGTCAAAAAGAAATGAATGCTGCTGTGCCGCTTGATCTTCTTTGTAAAACCTGGCATATGGCCGGAAGATTAGGCGAAGACTATCACGCTACCGATCTACTGACTGACATCTTGGGCGGAAACAATTCTTCGCGCCTTTATCAACAATTGGTAAAAGAGCAAAAACTCTTTGTGCATCTTGATTGCTATCATTTTGGAAGTTCCGATCCTAGTTTGTTGACTATTGAAGGAAAATTGGTTGAGGGAATCAGTATGGAAAAGGCAGAGCAGGCTTTACAAATAGAGATTGATAAAATTTGTAAAGAGGGGCCTTCGGAACAAGAGTTACAAAAAGTTAAAAACAAAACAGAAAGTCTAATTGCCTTTGAAGATATGAGTGTGATGAGTAGGGCCAGTAGTTTGGCTTATTATGAATTACTAGGTGATGCAGCCTGGATGAACACAGAGTTACAGCAGTATGCAAATGTTACTACTGCACAAATTAAAAAAGTAAGCAATCAATTATTCCGAGCTGAAAATTCAAACACCCTTTATTATTACGCTACTAAATGAATCTACTAAATCGTAAACAAGCGCCTCCGTTGGTAGACGCAGTCCATTATCAACTAGAGTTGAAGCCATGCGAACAACATAAGTTAGATAATGGTGTGCCTGTTTATATGATTGATGCAGGTGCTGAAGAAGTATTGCAGTTGGAGTGGGTTTTTTGGGCAGGTAATTCTTATGAAGAACAAAATCTGGTGGCGGCTACTACCAATTATTTATTAAAAAATGGAACTGCAACTAAATCTTCTTATCAAATTGATGAACAGGTAGATTATTTAGGGGCTTATCTTAATCGTAGTTGCTTCAACGAACAAGCGACTCTCACCTTACATTGTCTTTCAAAACATGTGGAGCAATTATTGCCATTAGTTCGCGAGGTATTAACTGATGCTGTTTTTCCGGAAGAGGAATTGAGGTTGTATAAACAGAACATGAAGCAACGGCTCAATGTGAATCTTCGTAAGTGTGATTTTGTAGCGGGTCGCTTGATAGATACTTATCTGTTTGGCGAAGCACACCCCTATGGAAAATATAGCTCAGCCGAAGCTTATGATGCATTACAGCGTGATCAACTCGTTTCATTCTACGACCGTTATTACCGAAACGGGCAATTTGCTTTGTTTGTGGCAGGAAAAATTCCTGCTGGCCTTATTGGCACGTTGAATCAGTTGTTTGGCGATCTGCCCAATAGTGCACAAACGCCCCCTCCTCATTTAGCAAAACAGGCTATTCAAAAAAAATATCGAATAGAAAATGATGCATCAGGGATCCAAGGGGCTATTCGGATTGCTCGACCCTTCCCAAATCGACATCATGCAGACTTTATTCCTGCCTTGGTGCTCAATACTGTGTTCGGTGGATTTTTTGGATCTCGACTCATGAGTAATATTCGAGAAGATAAAGGGTATACCTATGGGGTTCATAGCTACATACTTAATTTACAACAAACCTCTGCCTGGATGATAAGTACAGAAGCGGGTAAGGATGTTTGTGAGGCAACTATTGCAGAAGTTTATTCCGAAATGGAACAGTTACGTACCACGCTCATTAGCGAAGAGGAGTTGTCTTTAGTGCGTAATTATATGATGGGAGGTTTGTTAGGTGATTTAGATGGTCCTTTCCAATTGATTGGGCGTTGGAAAAATCTGATTCTAAATGAACTTCCTCCAGCTCATTTTTATAAAACTATCGATACGATCAGAAATTGCTCCGCTGAGCAATTAAGAGAATTGGCCCGACAATATCTGCAGCCTGCCGAATTTTATGAGTTAGTTGTGATTTGATGTAAACCCTAGTTTTTCAGAACTTTGATTTATGATCTTTGATCGAAAAAATTTAACCAATACGCAACTGCTGCAGTTTTACAGACAGTTGTTATGGCCTCGAATGATTGAGGAAAAAATGTTGGTTTTACTTCGGCAGGGTAAAATATCTAAATGGTTCAGTGGTATTGGGCAAGAAGCGATTTCGGTAGGTGCTACGCTGGCACTTGACAAAGACGAATGGATTATGCCCTTGCACCGGAATCTCGGTGTGTTTACTTCTAGAGAAATGCCCTTGCATAAATTGTTTTTGCAGTGGCAGGGTACGCAGCAAGGATATAGTAAAGCCAGAGAAAGAAGTTTTCACTTTGGTAGTAGTGCCCATCACATCTGTGGAATGATTTCTCATTTGGGCCCTCAGCTTGCTGTAGCGGATGGTGCTGCCCTGGCTTATAAATTAGCGAAAAAGGAAAAAGTAACGTTAGCGTTTTCGGGAGATGGTGGAACCAGTGAGGGAGATTTTCACGAAGCCCTTAATGTGGCAGCAGTTTGGGATTTACCTGTCATTTTTATTATAGAAAATAATGGCTACGGGCTGAGCACACCAGTGAATGAACAATACCGGTGTGAAAGTTTGGTGGAGAAGGCAAAAGGATATGGGATGGAAGGAGTGCAGATTGATGGCAATAATATTCTTACTGTTTACGATACCGTGAAAGGCGTACGTGATTATTGTATTCAACACCAAAAACCTTATTTGATTGAATGCATGACCTTTCGAATGCGCGGGCATGAAGAAGCTAGTGGTACAAAATATGTACCTACTGCATTATTTGCCGAATGGGAGCAAAAAGATCCCCTAAAAAATTATGAGCGTTATCTAATCGAGCAAGGAGTGTTGACCGCTTTTAATGTGGCAGATATTCGCAATGAATTCAAACAAAAAATTGAAGAAGAATTGTCTATTGGGTTGAATCCGCAGTCTATCGTTGCCAACGTGGAAGATGAGTTGAATGATGTATACGCACCTAGAGAAGAAACGCTTTCTGTTCTCACTGATGATGACCGAGGCAGAGAGCTTCGTTTCATTGATGCCATCAGCGAAGCCTTACGGCAGCAATTGGAACGTGACCCCCGATTGATTTTAATGGGCCAGGATATTGCAGAGTATGGCGGAGCATTTAAAATCACTGAAGGGTTTGTGCAGCAATTTGGACGAGAACGTATTCGTAATACACCGCTATGTGAAAGCGCTATTCTGGGCACGGCACTAGGGTTATCACTCGAAGGCTATGCGTCAATGGTTGAAATGCAGTTTGCTGATTTTGTATCTGTAGGACTCAATCAGATTGTAAATAATTTAGCGAAGATTCATTATCGCTGGGGACAAACGGCCAAAGTGGTTATTCGAATGCCAACAGGTGCAGGTGTGGGAGCTGGTCCATTTCATTCACAAAGTAATGAAGCATGGTTTACGCATATACCGGGATTAAAAGTGGTGTACCCTTCTACCCCGCTTGATGCAAAAGGACTTTTATTGGCATCGCTCAATGATCCAAATCCTGTTTTATTTTTTGAGCATAAAGCGCTCTATCGTAGTAGCACGGGTCTAGTGCCTGAAACCTATTACGAAATTGAAATAGGAAAAGCAAAACAACTAAGCGATGGGCAAGAGTTGGCTATCATTACCTATGGAGCAGGTGTTTATTGGGCACAAGAATATCTGACAGCTCATCCGGAACTTTCCATTGCAATTTTGGATTTACGCACCTTACTTCCTCTTGATTATACTGCTATCAAAAAAGTAGTACGTGAAACCGGAAGGGTATTGATTTTACATGAAGACACCTTAATAGGTGGCATTGGAGGAGAAATAGCGGCGTGGATTGCTCAACATTGTTTTGAATGGCTCGATGCACCTGTGGTACGCTGTGCTTCTTTGGACACACCTGTTCCATTCAATATGGTATTAGAACAGCAGTTTTTGGCAAAATCTAGATTAGAAGAATCGATTCAAAAGTTGTTGGCGTATTGATTAGTCATTAATTGCCTGGTACACCATTGCTCTGAATTTTTCTACCATTTCTCCTTTACTTGTATTTTGTAACTGACGATAGAAGAGATAAACCATTTTTTCTTTTGGATCAACCCAATAAGAAGTTGCAAAAGCGCCACCCCATGCAAACGTGCCTACATTAGCAGGGGTACGACCTTCACTTTTTGCCATGATTACAGAAAAGCCTAATCCAAATTTATCCTGACCACCTCCATAACTAACCTCACCAATTTGATTGGTGGTCATCATATCAACGGTTCTTCTGCTTAAAATTCTTTTTCCGTTATACACTCCTCCATTCAGCAACATTTGTAAAAAAATACCATAATCTCCAATGGTTGAGGAAAGTCCTGCACCCCCTGAATAGTAGGCACTTGCTTGTAATGGATATTCAGGGGTGATTGTACGTCCATTAAGCATATTGCCTGGTGATTTTTCTAGTTTTCCGTTGGGAAGTTCACGATATAATTTCACCAATCGGCTAGCTTTGGTAGCAGGGATTGTAAAATAGGTGTCTTGCATACCTAGTGGTTCAAAAATTCGCGTTTTAAAAAATTGATCTAATGTTTGGCCAGCTATCACTTCTACCAAACAGCCTAATAAATCAGAATTTAATCCATAGGTCCAACGCTCGCCTGGTTGATGCATTAACGGTAGTTTGGCAAGTCGATTCATGGCACTTAACAGATCATCTCCTACTACACCGATTCCTGCCGTTAAATTAGATTTAGCGTAAATGGCGTTTGCTTCTTTGGATCCAATTTGTGCGTAGCCTAACCCCGATGTATGGGTGAGTAGTTGACGAATGGTGATATCTGATTTTGCCGGCACGGTAGTGTACGTAGTATCAACTTCATTAAAGCTAGCAAGTACTTGTTGCTTTCGAAAGGCTGGAATATATTTTGCGACGGGGTCATCTAACAACAATTTTCCTTCTTCAAATAAAATCATGATTGCAACACTGGTAATTGCTTTTGTTTGAGAGGCAATACGAAAAATGTCATCATTCTTTAGAGGAACTTTTGCCTCCAGATCATTATAGCCAACTGCTTTATGATATACTACTTTTCCATTGCGAATAATTAGTGCAGTGGCTCCTTGCATCCATCCTTTTTCTACCCACTCATTAAGTCTTGTGTCTATAATCTTTAATCGATCTGTAGAAAATCCAGTTGCAAGGGGCGTGGAGTTCCATTCAATTTTTTGCGCTTGCAGTACACCAACACATAGCGTTACTTGTAATAGAACCAGCAATCCAAAACGAATGAATTGTTTCATGGGGTTATGATTTTAATTTTCCAGGTCCATAGAGAATTTGTCCGGCACGAGTGCCAATATGCTTTTGATTGTCCACCGTGATTTTACCATTTACAATGACATAGTGCATACCTACAGAATAGGCATGAGGCTTATCGAATGTTGAAAGGTCAAGAACTTCATTTTCATCGAACACTAATACGTCCGCTGCATATCCAACTTGAAGTAATCCTCTGTCATGTAATTGAAATTTTTGCGCGGGAAGTGAAGTCATTCTGCGAATCGCTTCTTCGAGACTTAGTATATTTTTTTCGCGAACATAGCGTCCCAGTACACGCGCATTTGTTCCATACCCGCGTGGATGGGGTACTCCTGAATTAAAAGCACGAATACCGGCATCACTTGCAATCATATTAAAGGGGTAACGCATTATTCTTGTTACATCTTCTTCGCCCATTCCATGAAACACTGCACTGGCTCCTCCCCGACTCACAATATCCATTACCACCGAAGCTTCTTCTTTTACACGGTGTTTATTTCCCAACATGATATTTATCTGCTCAATACTTTTTCCATTGTATGAACTATCGGGACCGAAAGAAGCAACCACTGCATAACTGAGATGGGTTAGTCCTCTTTTCTTTAATCTTTTTTGAATGGACGTTGTTACTTGCTTTCTTATTTCAGGTCTCGCGAGTCTTGCCTTAATAGAGTCTTGACCATCGGCTAGCCATTCATCGGGAATTAACGTGTTGATTGAGGTGCTACTCGCCGTGTAAGGATATTGATCAATGGTAACATCCATTCCTGCCCTACGCGCTTTTTCTACCATGGCAATCGTGGTTTTACTACGACCCCAGTTTTGTTGACCACTTAGCTTGAAGTGTGAAAGCTGAACAGGAATTCCTGCTTCTCTACCAATTGTGAGTGCTTCTTCAATGGCTTGTGTAACACTATCTCCTTCGTCACGCATGTGTGTGGCGTAAACACCACCAAATGCAGCAGCTTTTTTGGCTAATCCAATAATTTCTGGCGTTTTACTGTACGTGCCCGGTATATAAATAAGACCTGTGCTTAATCCTACAGCTCCATCGCGCATCGCTTTTTCCACCAGCGTTTCCATGCGCAACTGTTCTTCATCCGTTGCATCGCGGTTAGCTCTGCCCATCACAGCTCTACGTATATCATTGTGCCCAACTAACATCGCAACATTGATGGATAATTGAAGCGAATCAATGAAATCAAAATATTTTTTTGCATCCACTTGTGATAAGCCGCAGTTACCCGTGATACAGGTAGTGACTCCATCGTAAATAAAACTCTTTGCTTCGGGATCTTTTTTTTCGTCTCCTTCAATATGGGTGTGCACATCGATAAAACCAGGTGCTACTATTTTATCTTTTGCATCAATCACCTGAAGAGGAGCCCAACTATTCTCCCATTTTTGAGTAGAGGGCTGACGGATTATAGAAACAATTTTTCCCTGATTGACAATGAGCGTACCACGATACCAGCTATTACCCGTACCATCAATGATTTTTCCATTGGTAATAACAAGATCACACGTGTTCGGTGATTGTGCCAATAAAAATCCTGGCAACAGGAGTAATGTAAGCAAGCTTTTCATAACGAAAAGATACTACTTTGAAAAAGATAAAATCAAAAGAAAATTATTGTTCTACAGGTTCTTCTTGCCAAGTTAGCGGGGGGAGGCCCTTTTTGAAACGGTATAAACTTTGTTTGATGTATAAACGGAATTCATAGTCGCCGGCCAATTTTGTAAACAGATAAGAAGGTCTGAATATTTGCATGAATCGTTCTAGTTCGGCTCCGTCTAACAATGTTAAACGACGAACTAATGCTTTGTTGAAACGGTAGTCGATAAATTTTTCCTCCTCTTCTAGCAATAAGCGTTGTTGAAAACCCAACATACTTTTATTGCGTCGAAAACGAAACACGTTGATGAGTTCGTCTAAGTCGAGTCCCACGCCTGCGCCGTATTGTGGGGTGACAATTTTCAAGCCGGGCCGTTGGTAATTAAAAACCTTTGCATACGTCTGTCTGTTTCGAATAGAGTCTAATTTATAATTACGCGGAAATATTTTTACTTCTCGTAATACCGGTATGCTCACTTGAAGCGAAATATCAAATTGCATCGGATTTACAATTTTGATTACTGGAAATTTTACAGTGGGTTTATTAAGATAGCTGAACCAGATGGAGTCTCGGTCGGTAACTCTTATTTCGTAATAGCCATCTGCATTCGTAACTGTACCCACTCCGGCACTAGACAGAACACTAACGGCTTCCAGTGGATAATTGCGGGAACTATCATACACAACTCCTTTGATCCAATACGACTGTGCCCACATCGGTGAAACAAAAAGGGACACCACCAAAAGGAGAATTGTATTTTTCAAGGAAAGATTCATGTAGTGATCACCTGCTCAATGACACGGGGAAAATGTTTATGTTCTAATGCTTGAATTCGTGTAGCGATATTTTCAGCGGTATCAGTGGGATATACAGGGCATTCCGCCTGAAAAATAATTACACCACGATCGTAGTGTTCATCTACAAAATGGATGGTGATTCCACTGCTGGTTTCTCCTGCTTGTACTACTGCAGTATGTACGGCATTGCCATACATTCCCTTTCCTCCATATTTTGGAAGCAGTGCTGGATGAATATTGATGATTCTTCTGTCCCACCCTTTCAATAAAGTAGTTGGAATTTTCCATAGAAAACCTGCCAAAATAATCCAATCAATTTGCAATGCTTCTAACTGTGTCACATATCCATCTCCCTTAAAAAAAGCATCACGTTCTATCACCAACGTTGGCACTTCATGTCGATTGGCAATTTGTAGCACACCTGCATCGGGTTTGTTAGATACAATCAACGCGATTTTAATCTGCGCGGAATCTTTAAAATACGCTATTATTTTCTCTGCATTACTACCGGTGCCTGAGGCAAAAATGGCGATGCGTTTCATTGTACAAAGATGGTCAATGCAAGTGGAAACTGTGTGTACCGTTAACGTAAAAACCCCATTTTAGATCCCAACTTGCGGATATAGGATTTAAAAAAACGAAATTGTCCAAATGGGATACTGATCAAGAGAACCATCAATGGCCAAAGAAGGGTAACTAACAAAATGTAAAGGGTGGCCCAAAGCCAATCCTGTTCTAACGGGAAGCCATTCATGATTTTTTTTGCAGCCCATCCTGTTGTGCTTCCTCCAATCGCGAATGTGCAAAGGATCAGCGCCAATTGTATAGGGCCAACCTTCCACTTCTCTCTTAATTTATTAAACATATTTTCTAAAGCCGCAAAGGTCACCGAAAAATGGTGTTTCACCTATTTTTTAACAAACCAATGGGGGGAATAAGATAAAAAATTGACTGATCAATGACAGGCTGATTTTGTTCCACGCTTTTTGTTTCCAAACTCCTTGACTTGCAACAGATTTATGCGATAAAAAATTTTAATTTTCCTTGTGTTTTGAAGCTTGCAATTCGTAATTTTGCGCGCGAGAAGTGTATTTTTTTCCACATTTTCAGCTTAACCGCGTGTATGATGTCTACTAAACATGTAACTCCACATTTGACCGGTCTGTTTTTTTCCCTGCTTATTTTCTTTTCAATTTCTCTAAATGCCCAAGATCTTGCGGCAGGAAAAACTGTCTTCATGAGTAAGTGTGCCTCTTGTCACCAAGTACTCAAAAAGGGAACAGGCCCTGCTTTGGCCGGATTAGAGGAGCGGCACAAATGGGCGGACCACAAAGAACTATTAGCCTGGATTAATAACCCAGCTGCTTACATGGCAAAAGATCCGTATACACAAGGCCTGAAGGCTGAGTATGGTTCTATGATGACAGCTTTTGCAGACATTAGCCTCCAGGACGTCAACAACATTGTTGCCTATGTAAATGAGGCTGCAAAACCAGCCCCCGTTCCAGCTGCCGCCGCGGGCGGGCCTGAACAAGAGGAAGGCGGAAACACCATTTTCTTTGGAATCATTTCTTTGATTCTTGCAGTCATTGCGCTCATTTTGATGCAAGTCAACAGCAGTTTGAAAAAGTTGTCGGACCAAGCCGAAGGTGTAAAACTTCCTGAAAACATTCCTTTTTGGAAAAATAAGACCTATATCACGTTGATTTCCATATGTTTATTTGTTTTTGGCGGTTATATGGTTGCAAAGGGAGCTATTGGATTGGGGCGCCAGAAAGAGTACCAGCCCGAGCAGCCTATCTACTATTCTCATAAAGTACACGCAGGAATTAATCAGATCAATTGCTTGTATTGTCACGGTAGTGCAGAACAAAGCAAGCATGCTGCTATCCCCTCGGTTAATACTTGTATGAATTGTCATAAAGCCATTCAAGCTTATGAGAAGGGGCCAAAACTATTTGACGCAGACGGAAATGAGATTGATGGAACTGCGGAAATCCAAAAGTTATATAAGTACGCAGGATTTAATCCCGATCAACCCAACAAGTGGGATCCCTCTAGTGCAAAGCCTATCGAATGGGTTAAAATTCACAATCTTCCTGACCACGTTTATTTCAGTCATGCCCAGCACGTAAATGCCGGAAAGGTACAATGTCAAAGCTGCCATGGCGAAATCAACCAGATGGATGAGGTGAAACAAGTAGCCGATTTGAGCATGGGCTGGTGTATTAATTGTCACCGCGAAACAAATGTGCAATTCAACTACGATAGCACAAAAGGCAATAAATTCTATAGCATTTACGAAAAGTTTCATAATGATATTAAGACCGGTAAAATGGATAGCGTGAAGGTGAAAGACATCGGCGGTCTGGAGTGTCAAAAATGTCACTATTAATCAATAACTGAACCCAATCAACGATATTATGAGCCAAAAAAAGTACTGGCAGAGCTTCGGGGAGGTGAAAGAAAGCGAGAGCTTACAAAAACAACACCAGGATGAATTCCGGGAGGAACTGCCATTTGAAGGATTGGACGACAAGGGTCTGATAGATGCCAAAGCGCCCCGCAGGGATTTCTTGAAATACCTCGGCTTCAGCACGGCGGCAGCTACGCTGGCAGCCAGTTGTAAAATACCGGTTAAGCATGCAATCCCATTTGCAAACCGTCCTGAAAATATCATTCCAGGTGTTGCGCAGTATTATGCAACTACCTATGTACAAGATGGAGATGTAGTACCCGTGTTGGCAAAAGTGCGTGATGGTCGTCCTATCAAAATTGAGGGGAATGATCGCTGTGCGTTTACGGGTGGCGGTACCTCTGCACGTGTTCAAGCATCTGTGTTGGATTTATATGATACACATCGTCTTCGTTTTCCTCAGCAAAAGGTTGGTGCTGGAGAGGAGGCTCGATTTGAAGAAGTACCTACGTTTGAACAATTTGATAAACTAGTTGCTGATGCAATGAAAGCAACTGGCGGTACAACGGTATTATTAACTAGTACAATAAACTCTCCATCAACAAAAGCAATTATTGCTTCTTATCCTGGTCTTCGTCATGTTCAGGTTGACGCTGTTTCATACAGTGGACTATTATTGGCAAATGAAGCATCTGGATTTGGACGTCGTTTACCTTCTTATGAATTTGGTGCAGCAAAGGTGATTGTGAGTTTGGGTGCTGATTTTCTGGGAAGCTGGTTAAGTCCAGTTGAATTTGCTAAAGGATATGCGACGGGTCGTAAGATTGATGAGAAGAATCCTACGATGAGCAAGCATTATCAGTTTGAAGGTTATTTGAGTCTTACAGGAGCAAGTGCAGATGAGCGTTTTGTTTGTCGTTCTTCAGAAACCGGATTAGTGGCATTAGCCTTATTGAGTGCAGTAAGTGGCAAAGGTGTGGATGGAATTAAAGACGCAAAACTGAAAGCCGGCATTGAAAAAGCGGCAGCTGATCTAAAGAAAAATGCTGGATCAGCACTTGTTGTTTGCGGAACTAATGATACAAATACGCAAATTGTTGTCAACGCGATCAACCAAGCAATTGGTTCTTTCGGAAAAACGATTGATTGGGGTAAGCCTGTTAATTACAGAGCAGGAATAGATGCAGATTTTGAGCAGTTGGTTCGTGACATGGAGGCTGGAACAGTGGGTACTCTTTTGATTTATGGTGCTAACCCTTCTTACACTTATCATAAGGCTGCTGCTTTTACTGCTGCCTTGAAAAAAGTAAAAGTTACTGTTTCGTTCAGTGAGAGAATGGATGAGACGACTGAACACTGTCAATTTATTCTTCCTTCAAATCATTATTTGGAGAGCTGGGGTGACGCCGCTCCGAAAGCGGGCGTAGTAAGCTTTATTCAACCTACTATTTATCCTCTCTTCAAAACAAGAGCGTATCAAACTTCATTGCTAAAATGGAGTGGTCGTGATACGAGTTACGAAGAATATTTCAAACAATACTGGATTGGACAACTAGGTTCTGAAACTTCATTCAACAATGTATTGCAGGATGGCATTAAGGACAGTGCATTACCTGTTGCTGCAGGGAATTACTCCAATGCTTCATTGGCCAGTGCTGCACAAAGTATTGCAACGGCTCCCGCAGTTACAGGAACAGAGTTGGTGCTGTATCAAAAATCTTCTATCGGCACAGGTACTGGTGCAACTAATCCTTGGTTACAGGAGTTGCCTGATGGCGTTACAAAGGCTTGCTGGGGAAACTATGCGTTGATCAGCATGTCAATGGCTAAAGAATTAGTGGGAATTGATCTGGTGAACGGAACGGAGAAGGAGATCAACAATTATGAGTACTATCCTCAAAAGCCGGTTATAAAAATTACAATGGGTGGTCAAGCGATTGAACTCCCCATCTTGGCTATTCCAGGAATGCAGCCCAACACTATTGCGGTGGCATTAGGATATGGTCGCAGTGAAAAATTAGGTCGTACTTCTGCAGGGGTGGGTCAGAATGCTTATGGATTCACCTCCAGCACTGGAAATGGAATTAGCTACCATGCTACGGTTACTTTGGCAAATGCGAATCGCAAAGAAAAAGTTGCACAATCTCAGATTCATAATACATACGAAGATCGTGTGGAGGTGGTTCGCGAAACAACGCTTGCCACTTTGTTGAAACATCCAAATGTCATTCCTGATTATCGTAATCATCTTGAAGAAGCATTTGGAACAAGTATGGATGGTAAAACAAAAGATTTCCGTAAGGAGGGTACACTTTACCCCATGCATGATCAGCCTGGCATTAAGTGGGGAATGAACATCGATATGAATGCATGTTTTGGTTGTGGTGCTTGTGTGGTAGCCTGTCATGCAGAAAATAACGTACCTGTAGTAGGTAAGAGCGAAGTGCTTCGTTATCATGATATGCATTGGTTACGCATTGATCGCTACTTCGTGAGTGATGAAAATAATCCTGACGAACTAAAAGGCGTGGTTTTCCAACCCATGATGTGTCAGCATTGCGATAACGCTCCTTGTGAAAACGTTTGTCCTGTTGCGGCTACCAACCACAGTTCAGAAGGAATCAACCAAATGACCTATAACCGTTGTATTGGTACTCGTTATTGCGCTAACAACTGTCCTTTCAAAGTACGTCGATTCAACTGGGCTGATTATACAGGAGCAGATAGTTTCCCCAACAATCGTGATCAACAAATCGTTGGAAAACTAGATCCTGTTGTGGAGCAGATGAATGATGACTTGACACGTATGGTGTTGAATCCTGATGTGACCGTGCGTTCTCGTGGGGTAATTGAAAAATGTTCGTTCTGTTTCCAACGTTTGCAAGCTGCTAAACTGGAAGCTAAAAAAGCAGATCGTCCGTTGCAGGATGGAGAAGCTAAAACAGCTTGTCAAACTGCTTGTGCTGCCAATGCGATTGTATTTGGAAACGCGCATGATCCTAATAGTTCTATTACAGCCGTGCGTGCAAACAACACAAGCCGTAGTTATTACGTGTTGGAGCAGTTACACGTACTACCTAATGTTAGCTATTTGGCGAAAGTGCGTAATACAGACGAAGTATTAGAAGTGGAAGAACATCATGCAGCCCCCGCTGAACATGGCGTTTCCACTGAACATGAAACAGCAAAACCTGAAGCGACTAATCATTAATAGTAGAATCAACTCTATCAAACATAACTATGTCACTACTCAGATACGAATCACAGGTAAGGGCTCCATTGGTTGATGGGACCAAAGATTATCACCAGGTAACAGAAGATATCTGTCGTCCGGTGGAGGGAAAGCCATCCCGTTTATGGTGGATTGGGTTTTTAATATCTGTAGCACTATTGATTTTTGGAATCATTTCCGTTGCAATGGAAGTGACCTATGGTACTGGGCAATGGAACTTGAATCGTACCATTGGATGGGGTTGGGATATCACCAATTTCGTTTGGTGGGTAGGTATCGGACACGCGGGAACCCTGATCTCCGCCATTCTTTTATTATTCCGTCAGGGTTGGCGTACAGGGGTTAACCGCGCTGCAGAGGCAATGACCATTTTTGCCGTAATGTGTGCTGGACAGTTTCCGATTTGGCACATGGGTCGCGTGTGGAATGCATTCTTTGTACTTCCTTACCCTAATACACGCGGGCCACTATGGGTTAACTTCAACTCTCCTTTGTTGTGGGACGTATTTGCGATCTCTACTTATTTTATTGTTTCACTTTTATTCTGGTATTCTGGTTTGATTCCTGATCTGGCTACTTTGCGTGATCGTGCCAAATTAAAATGGAGAAAAGCTTTTTATGGAGTAGCTGCTTTTGGATGGACGGGCTCTACTAAGCACTGGCAGCGTCACGAGTCGTTGTCACTGGTATTGGCTGGTTTAAGTACGCCACTCGTACTTTCGGTACACACCATCGTATCCTTCGACTTTGCTACTTCGGTTGTTCCTGGTTGGCATACAACAATTTTCCCTCCCTACTTTGTGGCAGGTGCGATCTTTTCCGGATTTGCAATGGTGCAAACGCTATTGGTAGTAACACGTAAGGTATTGGCGTTAGAAGATTACATCACAATCGAGCACGTGGATGTAATGAATAAAGTAATTGTGTTGACAGGTTCCATTGTGGGGATTGCCTATTTGACGGAGCTCTTTATGGCTTGGTACAGTGCGGTTGATTACGAATGGTTTGCCTTCAAAGAAAACCGTTTGAATCTGAGCAGTCCTTACGGATGGAGTTATTGGATCATGATGGGATGTAACGTGTTATCTCCTCAAATTTTCTGGTTCCGTAAAATGCGTCGTAATCTGTTTGTTACTTTCTTCATGTCTATTCTGGTAAATATTGGAATGTGGTTTGAGCGATTTGTGATTATCGTCACGTCGGTTTATCGTGATTACCTGCCTTCATCCTGGAGTACGTATTATTCACCAACAATCTGGGAAGTAGGATTTTATTTGGGAACCTTTGGATTGTTCTTCACTTGCTATTTCCTCTTTTCAAAGTACTTCCCCGTTATTGCAATTGCAGAGATCAAGCATATCCTGAAGCGTAGTGGTGAAAACTTTAAAACAAAAATGAAAAAGGAAGAAGAAGATACTGTGACACAGTTTGGAGAGCATCACGTACACGATCATCATTAATCAAATCGCAATTAAGAGTATATGGCGAAAAAGAAATTCATAGTTGGCAACTTTACCGATGAAGCGGTATTGTTTCCTGCCGTTAAAAAGGTTCGTCGCGCCGGCTATAAGTTGCACGATGTGTTTACGCCATTTCCTATTCATGGATTGGATAAGGAAATGGGACTTCGTGATACCAGTTTGCATACGGCTGGTTTTATTTATGGTATTACGGGTACTTCCACGGCTGTTGGATTTATCACCTGGGCATTGACCATTGACTGGGCAATCAATTTTGGTGGTAAGCCTTATTTTGCGCTCCCCGCATGGATTCCGGTAACGTTCGAATTAACAGTTTTATTTGCGGCTGTTGGAATGGTGTTGACTTTTTGCTGGCTTTGTCAGTTGGCTCCCTTTGTAAAGAAAGATCATTTCAATCCTCGTTCTACAGACGATACGTTTGTGATGGCGATTGAATGCACTTCCTCCACTAACGAGGCAGAAGTAATTCAGTTTTTACAGGCAGCTGGTGCTACTGATGTAAAAGTGGAAACAAAAGAAACAGGCTGGTGGTTAGGTAGCTACGCCAATGATAAAATGCGTTTTGAGAAATAAAGAATTGAACCAATAAACCGAAAAGGTGATGAAAAAATTTGCACTGTTTACAGGAACCATCGCAATGGCATTCGCCATTGTAGGTTGTAATCAGGTTAGACGCGACACAGGCAAGGTGTATATGCCTGATATGTCCTATAGCCGCGCCTACGAAACGTATGCTTCAACCGAAGCATTGACCCAGGCGGGCATTCATTACAATGCACGTCCCGTAGAAGGCACGGTAGCTCGCGGAGCTCTGGGTTCCTATCCTTTCAAAAACGATTCAATAGGTTATGCTCGTTCGGCGGAGGTAAAAAATCCAATTGATCCTGCTACCGTTGATTTAAAGGAAGCAGAGCGCATCTATCTGATCAATTGTGGAATTTGTCACGGTACAAAATTGGATGGGAATGGTCCTTTGTGGAAAGGGGGAGACGGTCCTTATCCTGCTGCTCCGCGCAATTTGATTACAGATCCGATTGCTACTACTATGGCGGAGGGAACAATGTTTCATTCCATTACCTATGGTAAAAACCTGATGGGTGGATATGGTTCTCAATTAAGCAGCAAACAACGTTGGGAAATTGTCACTTTCATTAAAACAAAACAAGCTGAAGCTGCTGGCGCTGCAACAGCTGCTGTTAAATAATCGAAATTCCTGCAATTAAAAATAGCATGATGTCAATCCGTTCTACATTCACCGCCCCAAAAAATTACAACACTATCGCGTGGACTTTCATGGCGATCGGTTTGCTATCAATTATTGGCCTTTGGGTAACCAGCGGTTCTAGCACCGACCCTAAAGAGCAGGCCCGTTTTTGGGCTTCCTTGTTACAGAACAGTGTCTTCTTTTTACTAGTTGTGAATGCGTCTATGTTTTTTGTTTGTATTACTACCTTGGCTTGGGGAGGATGGCAAATGTCTTTCCGTCGTGTACCTGAAGCAATTTCTGCTATTGTCCCTGTTATGGGTGTGATTGCAGCTGCTATTTTATTGTCTATTGTATTTGGTGATAACCACACTATATATCATTGGACAGATGTTGAGCATGTGAAATATGATGCGATCCTTTCCCACAAAAAAGGATTTCTGAATAAAACATTCTTTTCTGTCGTAACGATTTTAACTGTTGTGCTTTGGTCTTTACTTGGATGGAAAATGCGCCAGTTGTCTCGTAGTATCGATGATGAACCACTAGCTACAATGGAAGAGCGCAAGAAATATATTTTCAAGAACACCGTATGGGCGGCTCTTTACATTGTTGTGTTTTCATTGACCGTGATGTCTTCTCTTCCTTGGTTATGGTTGATGAGTATCGATGCGCATTGGTACAGCACTATGTATAGCTGGTATACATTTGCGAGTACGTTTGTTTCTGGTATGGCACTGATTGCTCTTTTTGTTGTTTTTCTCAAAAACAATGGCTACCTCGAATTTACCAACAATGAGCACTTGCATGATTTAGGTAAATTCATGTTTGCGTTCTCTGTATTCTGGACTTATTTATGGTTCTCTCAATTTATGTTGATTTGGTACGCGAATATCCCTGAGGAAACAGTTTATTTTCAGCCTCGTGCACACGGAATCTATAAAGGAATTTTCTGGCTCATGTTTATCATCAACTTTATTGCTCCCTTGTTGATTTTGATGACCCGTAGTGCAAAACGTAATTATGGAACAATCACTTTTATGGCTTTGTTGATCATATTCGGTCACTGGTTAGATTTCTACCAGATGGTATTTCCGGCCGTCTCTCCCAACAAGGTTCCTAATATTATTTATGATTTAGGTGTGGCAGTGGGCTTTGTGGGATTGATTATGTATATGACAGGCCGTGCGTTGGCAAAAGCGCCGCTGTTAGCCCGTAATCATCCTTTTGTGAAGGAAAGTTTGATTCATCATACCTAATTTTTTAACAATTGAATGTTTGAACGAATTGTAAACAGAAATTAAAAGCCGCTAGATAAACTTATGCAGACGTTACTAATTGCAGCTATCCTGATTTTATTCCTTGTAGTTGTATTTCAAATTGCAAAAACAAGTGAGTATGTGGCAATGATTCGTGGGTATGAAAATGCGCGTAAGCAAAGCAATCGCATCAATGCCTTTTTGTTGCTCGCCTTTTTGGTACTTGGACTGATAGGTGTTTATTATTGCAATGAAGTCTTAAAGGGGAGAATTTTGGGTGAACCTGCTTCTGATCATGGCGTGTTAGTAGATAGAATGTTGTATGTGACATTAGCCATCACCTTTGTTGTGTTTTTGATTACACAAATTGCCCTTTTTTGGTTTGCTTATAAATACCAGGAATCTGATAATCGCAAACCCTATTACTACCCGCATAATAATACACTGGAATTAATCTGGACTGTTATTCCTGCCATTGCCTTATCGGTGTTAGTGGGTTTTGGAATTTTTTATTGGTTCAAAATCACCGGCCCTGCTCCTAAGGATGCGATGGTTGTTGAGGTAGTTGGTAAGCAGTTTGGTTGGGAGTTTCGGTACCCAGGTGCTGATGGCATTCTAGGAAAAAAATATTTTAAGAAAGTGGATGCTGCCAATAGCAACCCGGCTGGCCAATTATGGGAAGATCCTGCAAACCAAGATGATGTATTTGTAGAGCAGGAAATGCATTTGGTAGTAGGAAAACCTGTTCAATTAGTAATAGGCGCAAAAGATGTGATACATGATGTAGGGCTGGTTCACTTCCGTTTGAAAATGGATGCTGTTCCTGGAACACCTACTTCTATGTGGTTTACTCCAACGTATACCACCAAGGAAATGAAAGCGAAAACTGGCGATCCAGATTTTGTCTATGAACTTTCATGTGACCAATTGTGTGGAAAGGGTCACTGGAGTATGAGAGGGGTGATTGTGGTAGAAACGCAAGAAGAATTTGACGCCTGGTTAGCATCTAAAAAGCCTCAGTATTTGGTAGCTAATCCTGATAAAGATCCGGCTACAAAAAAAGATAGTGTAGGTGTTGCACCTTTAACGGGTGCCATCATTCGATAAAAGAAAAATTCAGAATTCGAAAAAACGAAGAGCAATGAGCGAAACAACAAAAGTACAAGCAGCGGTAGTGACTCATGCACACACTCACCACGAGGACCATGGGCACCATGAACAGTCCTTTATTTCGAAGTATATCTTCAGCATGGACCACAAAACAATTGGGAAGCAATTTCTGATCACGGGGATCATTTGGGCGATCATCGGCGGATTCTTCTCTGTTTTGTTCCGTTTACAACTGGGATACCCTGAAGCATCTTTCCCAATTTTAGAAACTGTATTTGGCCATTGGGCAAAAGGCGGACAGATTCAACCTGAATTTTATTACGGGCTTGTTACCATGCATGGTACCATTCTTGTATTCTTTGTATTGACTGCTGGATTAAGCGGAACCTTTGCCAATTTGTTAATTCCTCTTCAGATTGGAGCACGTGATATGGCTTCTCCATTTCTGAATATGTTATCCTACTGGTTCTTTTTCCTAGCGGGTATTGTGATGGCAGCTTCTATTTTTGTACATACCGGACCTGCATCGGGTGGTTGGACCATGTATCCTCCTTTAAGTGCATTACGTCAAGCCGGTGATGGTCAAAAAATTGGAACGGACCTGTGGTTAACTAGTATGGCATTATTCGTTGTCTCTTCATTACTTGGAGGGTTAAACTATATCTCTACTATTTTGAATATGCGTACAAAGGGAATGAGCATGACTCGTCTTCCTTTGACCATTTGGGCGGTATTTTTCACAGCGGTACTTGGCGTATTATCCTTCCCTGTATTATTATCAGGGGCCATTTTACTATTGTTCGATCGCAATTTGGGTACCAGCTTTTATTTAAGTGATATCGTAGTTAATGGCGAGGTGCTTCCTAACGAAGGGGGTAGTGCTATTCTTTATCAGCACTTGTTCTGGTTTTTAGGTCACCCCGAAGTGTATATCATCTTGTTACCTGCCATGGGCATGGTGTCAGAGATTTTGTCTGTTAGTAGTCGCAAACCAATTTTTGGTTATATGGCAATGCTAGCATCATTATTTGCCATCGCAACATTAGCGTTCTTAGTTTGGGCACACCACATGTTTGTGACAGGACTGAATCCATTTTTGGGTTCTGTATTTGTGCTTTTAACATTATTGATTGCTGTTCCTTCTGCAATCAAAGTGTTCAACTGGTTAACAACAATCTGGCGTGGCAATATTCGCCTTACTCCTGCGGCGTTGTTTGCCATTGGCTTTGTGAGCTTATTTATCTCTGGTGGTTTGACAGGAATCTTTTTAGGAAACTCTACTATCGATATTCACTTGCATGATACCATGTTTGTGGTTGCGCACTTCCATATTGTAATGGGAGTCGCCTCTATGTTCGGTATGTTTGCCGGCGTGTATCACTGGTTTCCTAAAATGTTCGGCCGCTACTTGAACAATACCCTTGCTTATATTCACTTCTGGGTAACAATGGTTGGTGCGTATCTGATTTTCTGGCCTATGCACTATCAAGGGTTAGCAGGCGTGCCTCGTCGTTATCTTGACAAGCGTGGATGGGCAAGCTTTAGTCAGTTTGGTGAGTTAGATAAAATGATCACTATTGTATCTATCATTGTATTTGTTGTTCAGCTACTATTTGTAGTTAACTTTTTCTATTCGATTTATAAGGGAAGAAAGGTCCGCACTGAAAATCCTTGGGGTGCAAATACCCTGGAGTGGACTACGCCCATTAATCCCGGTCATGGTAACTGGGAGGGTGATATTCCTGAAGTACATCGCTGGCCCTACGACTACGGAAAGGATGGACGTGAGTTCATTCCTCAGACTGAACCTGTCGGGTCAGGAGAAAGCAAGCACTGATCCAATGCCAATTGGCAAAGGAGAGGGCTGTAAAGTTGTTTTTTGAAAACGCGAAGGCATTGATGAAATTGAGATTATATATATTATTGATGAAACCTTCGCTGAGTATCATGGTGGTGTTCAGTAGTGTAATCGCGTATCTACTGGCACCGAAGGTGGTAGAGTATGACTGGATCATGATAGGGTGGCTCTTTGTAAGTGGGATGCTGATAACTGGGAGTGCTAATGCGATCAACCAGGTTGTGGAACGTGACACCGATGCAAAAATGAAAAGGACAGCAAGTCGTCCTGTTGCATCAGGAAAATTGACACCGCAACAAGGATGGCTTTTTGCAATTCTGACTGGAGTCGCAGGAGTGTTATTCATGGGTTATTGGTTTAATTGGATGGCTGCTGCATTGGCTGCATTCAGTTTATTTCTCTATGCATTCATTTATACACCGCTAAAGAAAGTAAATTCTATTGCTGTGTTAGTGGGTGCCGTTCCGGGTGCACTGCCTTGTTTGATTGGCTGGGTTGCCGGAAACGACCAGTTTTCACTGGGAGGGTGGATACTGTTTGTATTTCAATTCTTTTGGCAGTTTCCACACTTTTGGGCAATTGCGTGGGTGGCGCACAAAGATTACTCTTCAGCAGGATTTAAATTACTTCCTTCTGAACAGGGACCTACTCGCTTCACGGCATTGCAAACAGTTCTTTACTCGTTGTTATTGGTACCAGTGACCCTGTTACCCTTTTATACAGGAATGTCGTCCACTCAGGGCACATCCGGCATAATCGGAATTGTAGTGGTTGTTATGGCCAACTTGTTTATGATTTTTCGTTCAGTGAATCTCTATCGAAGCATGGAAGTTTCTGCTGCTCGAAAAGTTATGTTTGGAAGCTATTTGTACTTGCCGCTTGTCTTATTAGCGCTTTTGCTGAGTAAGACGTTGCCGCAAGGTTGAAAAATGTAAATGTGAGTAACGTAACAAAACAACGGATGCACCCCCACAAATTTACCTTGTGGATTGCTTTGGGAAGCCTCGTCATGATGTTTGCCGGGCTTACCAGTGCGTTCATTGTAAAAAGTAATCAGGTTGGTTGGAAACCAGTGTCTTTACCCAATGTATTTTGGATATCGACAATTGTGATTGTAATAAGCAGTGCTACGATTATCGCAGCGCAACGCGCATTTAAGAATCGCAATCTGGCCACGTATCGTTTGCTTATGATTGTAACACTTTTATTAGGAATTACATTCATCGCTACGCAGTGGCAGGGGTTTCAGGCATTGTGGGCACAGCAAATCACGTTTAAGGGCTCCGGAGGAGGGCAGTTTTTGTATGTAATTTTTGGATTACATGCCCTTCACGTAGCAGGAGGAGTGATTGTTTTGTTGGTGATGGTAACCAAGGCTTTTTTTGGGAGAGTAAAAATATATAGTTCAGTTCCTGTTGAGATCGCTGCAACATACTGGCATTTTGTAGATCTGTTATGGATCTATTTGCTAGTTTTCTTTTTGGTGCTCGGCAAGAACTAAAAATAATTTTTAAGATTAATTACGTAACATGGCGACAACTGCAACAGTACAGCAGACAAAATGGTGGAATGGCGGAAAAAGCCCCTTCAACCTAGAGTATGGCAAACTTATGATGTGGTATTTCCTCATGAGTGATGCTTTTACATTCGGAGCATTCCTGATTTCCTATGGCACCATTCGTTTTAGTCAGAATTTCTGGCCAGATCCTAACGTGGTGTTCAATGCGTTTCCGGGTGCAGGCCATGCAAATCTTCCACTTGCGTTTGTGAGTGTGATGACTTTTATTCTGATCATTTCCTCTGTAACAATGGTATTAGCCGTTCACGCAGGCCATAATAACAACAAGAAAGAAGTAGCTAAGTGGTTGGTATGGACAATTATCGGAGGAGCTGCTTTTTTAGGTTGTCAAGCCTGGGAATGGCATCACCTTATTACCGGTGAACATGCTGTTCTTGTTGATGGCCAATTGGGTATAGTCGGACAAACAACGCGCATTAACCCTTGGGGTGATCTCGCTTCTTCTACAGATATTACTGCTGCTATTCAAAACACCCCTCGTGAAATTTTAGAAAGATTAGCTCATATGGGAGGGCATGGTAATGAAGGAGCCGCACCCGTCAATTATGCAGCGCTTCCCAATGAAGCGTTAATCAAGTTGATCGATTTTGAAGGACTTCATATCAGAGAAAATGGCCCCGTTGCATTCGGGGGTTACTTTTTTGGTATTACTGGGTTCCATGGATTTCACGTGTTTTCTGGTGTAATCATTAATATCATCATGTTGATCATGACACAGAAAGATGTATTTGCCCGTCGCGGTCACTACCTGATGATTGAGAAAGCTGGATTATACTGGCACTTTGTGGATCTGGTATGGGTATTTGTATTCCTCTGCTTTTATCTGATTTAAACATTTTACTACTAAACGAAACCTAACCGATATGCAACATCCCGCTTTTGACGAAGTAACCGTACATCACCACGTAGACGACACTACTTTTAAGAAAAAAGTTAGAAATACTACTATTCTTTTGTCGATCATCACTATCGCGGAGTTAGTAATTGGGCTAGTCATCTATAACATCCATAAGGGGGATTCTCCTAATGAATTATTAGTCTTAATGTTCAAAGGAGCTGTTTGTATCTTAACATTGGCGAAGGCCTACTATATTGTTTCTGTTTTCATGCACTTAGGTGATGAGATTCGCAATATGATTATGACAATTGTAGTGCCGCTATTACTTTTTGTTTGGTTTATTGGTGCATTCATTTGGGATGGAAGCTCCTATAAGAATTTGCGTAATAAATATGACGCGCATTATAAGGAGACAACCATGCCGCATAAACATTAAACCTGAATAAAACTGCGCTATACGGAATACTTATTGCGCTGATTGTTCCACTTATTTCCTACTGGATTGTGGAGTCAAATAGTCAGGGTGCAATCACTTTGCCCCGGCACTATTTCCCCGATTCAGTTTATCAAACTACCAAGCGGGGTAAAAAAGTTACCGATACCGCCTGGCACCGACTTCCTGATTTTTCTTTCCTGAATCAGCAGGGAAAGCAAGTGGGATGGGCCGACCTGGAAAACAAGATTATTGTAGCAGATTTCTTTTTTACGCGTTGTCCAACAATTTGTCCAGGCATGACGCAAAACATGAAGCGGTTAGCCGAAACCATTCACAATGGGCAGCGGGTAGGAGATCGTACCAACCGGAATATTCATTTCCTTTCTTTCAGCATCGATCCTGAGCGAGATAGTTTGCAACGCCTTCGTTATTGGGCTAATCGTTTTCAAATCAACCCAGAAACCTGGTGGTTATTAACAGGAGACAAAAAGAGTATTTATGAAATGGCCATCAACGAAATGAAACTGGGGTTGATCGATGGAGAAAATGTAGATACCAATTTTGTGCATAGTGACAAGTTTGTTTTGATTGATATCAATAGACAGGTGAGAGGCTATTATAGTGGACTCGATCCAGAAGATCTTGCACGTTTACAACGTGATATTATTTTACTGACGATGGAAAAAAATCCAAATCGCCGCTCCTTTTTTGAAGGTAAGCTAACGGTGATGGCAATTTCATTTTTAATGGCGATTCTTGGCGTTTTTATATTACTCTATTTTTTGAAAAAAAATAAATCATAAGCAATATGTTACAGCCTTGTTTAAAAAAGAATGATAAGCTGGCCAGCCGCCTGATTATCCTTTTTTCACTGATTGTTTTTTCGGCCGTTGTTGTATTAGGTCGCATCAAACTTGACGTGGATCTGGGTTTTGATGTACACATTTTTGCATTCATTAATTCGGTTATTAATGGTACAGTGGCCGTTTTACTAGTGGCAGCTTTGTGGGCTGTAAAAGCAAAGAAATATGCACTACATCGCAATTTGATGATAGGTTCTTTAGTGCTGTCTGTACTTTTTTTAGTAAGCTATATCGCCCATCACTTGCTGGCTGGTGAAACTAGTTATGGCGGAGAAGGCATCATGAAAACAGTTTATTACATCGTTCTATTTACACATATCCCCTTAGCCGGAATCATCCTTCCTTTTATTCTTTTTACGGCTTATCGTGGCTTGATTAGTGAGTGGGCCTCTCACCGAAAATTAGCAAAGGTTACATGGCCTATATGGTTTTATGTTGCTGTAACAGGAGTGCTGGTGTATTGTATGATCAGCCCGTACTACCAATAAGTTCAACCTTCTTGTAGCGGATCCCAAAAGTGCTGTGAAAAGTTGATGATTGTATCCTTTTGAATACGAACACCTTCTTTCTCTAATAACTCCTGCATGCGTGTAGGAGTTGCAAAATGATTTTTCCCAGACAGCTGCCCGTTGCGATTTACAACTCGATGGGCAGGCACAAGGGGTTGCTGCCCATGACTGCTATTCATAGCCCAGCCCACCATACGCGCACCTGATTTAAGTCCCAGCGCGGCTGCGATCGCTCCATAAGAGGTGACGCGTCCTTTGGGAATTTGTCTGACTAGTTCCCACACTTGCTGAAAGAAATCATTTTCTTTTTCCCCAGAGGGTAATATTTTTTGAAAGGACTCTTTAATTTTCTGTTGTCGTTTCATGCTGTGCTAATTTTTCTTTAAACGACAAATCTTTTTCCGTAGAGGGGATACTAGATGGTATTGAAAACGATAAGTAATGAATTCGGTTGCTACCCGCAATGTCTAGTGATTCATAATGTGTTTTGATTTTCAAATCAGCCGATACTTCGCGTTGCGCATAAACATTATCTACATCTATATGGATCCGGCATTGGTAATGCTCCAACACAAGTTTTGTAAATTGATACAGGGCAGGGCTATCTGTTTTCAAATGTATTTTTCCCGATGGAGACAAGAATTGTTGATACAAACGTAAAAAACGAGGATGAGTTAATCTTTTTTTTGCTTTGGAGAATCGTAGTTGTGGATCAGGAAAGGTGATCCATATTTCCTGTACTTCACCTGGTGAAAAATAAGTGGCTACTTGTTCAATCTGTGTACGAAGGAACGCTACATTCGTTAACGATTCTTGTTGCGCTTTGCGTGCGCCTACCCAAATTCGATTTCCTTTGATATCAACGCCTATGAAATTACGATTAGGGTAAAGTTGTCCAAGCCCAATTGCAACCTCACCTTTTCCGCAAGCTAGTTCTAATGTAATTGGATTGGAATTGCCAAAATAGTGATGCCAATTACCTGCAGCATCAGTAGGAAATTCGCGAACATTTGAAAATGTTTTTAGCTCTTCAAAACGGATTAGTTTTTTTTGTCCCATTCTAGAATTTTACCTGTAAACCAAGACCAATGATTGATTTAGCCTGTAGTCCAGGTGATGATTTACGGGGACCGAATAAACGTACATCATCATCATAGATAAGATCTACGTTCCAGTTGAATGCAAGATTTTTTCCAATCTTAGTGGTGAGTACGTTTGTTATAAAGAGATCCACATTTTGTGGTTTTCGCTGATAGTTAGAAAAAAGGTCAAGCCTTGATTTGTAGAGCACTTTTTTGTTGAAGTTCTTTTCAATAGTAACCGTTCCAAATGCACCAAACTGTCCAATACTGTTTGTACCGGCTTTTACGCCATATTCTCCTCTGTCAGAAAGAACTGGATTTGTAATTACTACCCACCTGGCGGTAATGGGAGAAAAGAAAACCGAAATCTGTTTATTAGGACGAAAGTCAAGTCCCTGGCTAAAGATGATATAGGCGGGAGATAAAAAACTAGAAGCAAATGTTTTTATGTTGTTAGGATAGGTATATCCTCGAACAAATTGAGAGCGAATATTAAATAGTGTCGCTAGGTTTATCTTTTTATTCAATGAGTAACCGTATTTAGAGATCAAATCAAAACGGTCATCATTTTTTCTGCTGCCCAGCGAAGTAGTATTGATATAGCCGAAAAAAATGTCTAGCGTATTGTCCCAGCTGTTGCGTCCTTTGCGATAATAAGAATAGAGTTGAAGAATCGTATTGACCGTGAGTGAGAATTGGTCGCCGCCTGCTGCCCAATTACTCAACGTACCTTGTCCAATGGTAAGCGTGTAATTTCCTCCGGATTTCCAACGTTTTATTAATGAGTCTGGCACATATTTTTTTACAGGGCGTAGCGACTCTACTTGTAATTTTCTAATAGAGGCATCTTGCGCTGCACTGAAAAGACAACTCAATGACAGTAAAAAAAATAATACAAAACGAGCGAGGGTCATCTGCTAAATTTCGAATTCCAAAACTATCAATTTTAGGGGATAGAAATACAGATAATTAGTGGACCTTTCTGCCTTTCCAGACATATTTTTTTTGAAAACTCAGTATTCCAGTAATAGGGATATATATGATATGTAGTGGTTGAAAAAGCAAAAACTGGAACCCACTAATCGGCACCTTGAAGAATTTTGCCACTGCATGTACAAATGGCCATTCTATCAGCGATTTTACCAGTATACTAGCCAATGCCAATAAAAGGAACGGGGGGCAAACTATACTTAATGCTAGCGTAACAAGTAAACTGAGATTATATATTCCTACCAGTACTAAAACAAGTTTTAAGGGTCGGTTATCATAATGTGAAGACTTGCTTGCCCAGCGAATTCGTTGTTGAAAGAATTCAGACCAGGTGGGTAGGGCCTGCGTACGAATGATTGCTTTCTCAGATTTGATAAAGTGAATTAATGAGGGGTACTCTTTTTGAATTTTATGGAGCAGGAAGAAATCATCTCCAGAGGCAAGCTGTTTACTTTCCTTGTACCCACCTACCCATTCAAACACCTTTTTAGGATAACTCATATTGGCGCCATTGGCCATATAAATGGATTGCTGCTGAATGCCTGCAGCCGTTATTCCCTGCATTACTAAAAAGTCCAGTGTCTGAAAACGACCCAGTACACTTGAATTATTTTCTAGTAATACGGGTGCTGCAATAAATGCACATTCATTTTGCAGATAGGTGCAACCAATTGTTTCCAGCCATTCTGCTTCCGGTACGCAATCTGCATCTGTACAGATAATGAAAGGAGCCGAGGCTTGTTCAATGCCTTTTTCAATGGCTCTTTTTTTATATGAATTTTCACAATCGTCTGTTAGCTCAATCAATTTCACAAATGAAAATGACCGAGCAATGATAGCTGTACGATCTGTAGAGTGGTCATCTACTACAATAACCTCTCTCTTTTCTTGCGGATAAGTTTGCTTGGATAGGGCGTCTAATAATGCGCCAATATTTTTTTCTTCATTGCGAGCGGGAATCAGAACGGTGACAAATGGAAGAGGGGTGGTTCGTGGGCCTGAAGTGAATCCGGGCAGGGCATCCCAGCCCTTTTTAAAATGAAGAATCAATCCGGCATATCCCAACGTGAGTAAAGCAAGTAGCCCGATTAACCACATGCCACAAAACTACCGTTTCCAAAGGGACCTTGCATCTTGTTAATTTTTTTGAATTCATTGCTTAGGCTGTCAAATTTTGGTAGATTTGATAGTTGCTTAAACAACTATATGCCAAACAACCAATTCAAAAAAGGAGAGCTTTATAGCTTTATCACGGGGATTGCCTCCACAGCGATTGCACGCCGCTTGCAAAAAAAATTCAATGGTACAGGATTGAATGTAACAATTGAGCAATGGAGCGTGCTTTATCATCTTTGGAAAAAAGACGGGATCAGTCAACAGGATCTTTGTACCGCCAGTTTTAGGGATAAGCCCAGCATCACAAGATTGGTTGATAATTTGGAAAAAGCAGGCTTGGTCAAAAGAGTCGCTGCCAATAATGATCGTCGAATCAATCTTATTTATTTGACCAAGGACGGGCAACAATTACAGGAGCAAACCATGAAACTAGCCGATCAAACACTAGCGGAAGCATTACATGGTGTTCCTGCCGAAAAAGTAGAAGTATGTAAACAGGTTCTACAAATTGTTTATGATAATCTTACTTCAAACAGTTAAAATAAATTTTATGTCAAACGAAACGATTGCACAAAAAAGTTTAAAAGGAGGAGAGTGGCTGGTTAAAGAAAGCACACCTGCCGAAACGTTTATTCCTGAGCAATTCACAGAGGAACAGCAAATGATTCGTGATATGTGCGTTCAATTCTTGGATACCGAAGTATTTCCCATTGTAGATCGAATTGATTCGTTGGAAGAAGGTCTGATGCCATCACTAGTCAAAAAAACAGGAGAACTGGGTTTGCTTTCTACTTCTATTCCAGAGGAGTATGGCGGACTTGGAAAAGATTTTGTCACTTCAACAATTGTCAATGAATACTTAGGTTCGGGACATTCTTATTCTGTGGCGGTAGCTGCGCATACCGGCATTGGTATGTTACCGATTCTCTATTTTGGTACCCCTGCACAAAAAGCACACTACCTTCCCAAATTAGTCAGTGGGGAATGGGCAGGCTCCTATGGACTGACCGAACCTGATAGCGGCAGCGATGCATTGGGTGCAAAAACAACTGCAACATTGACGCCCGATGGAAAACAGTATGTGTTGAATGGACAAAAATGCTGGATTACCAATGGTGGATTTGCACATGTGTATACCGTTTTTGCAAAAGTGGATGGCGATAAGTTCACCGCTTTTATTGTTGAAAGAGGAACACCTGGTTTTACACAAGGACCGGAGGAGAAAAAAATGGGGATCAAGGGTTCGTCTACTGTGCAACTTTATTTTCAGGATTGTAAAATACCTGCAGAAAATCTATTGGGAGAATTAGGAAAGGGACACAAGATTGCTTTCAATATTTTAAATATTGGCCGGTTAAAACTTTGCGCTGCTGCGGTGGGTGGTGCGCGCAGAGCCATGAATCAGTCTATTTCTTATGCCAAGACAAGAGAGCAGTTTAAACAGCCGATTGCAAATTTTGGGGCCATCAAACATAAGTTGGCCGAAATGGCCATTCGTACCTATGTAGCAGAAGCCGCATTGTATCGTACTGCAAAATGGATAGATCAAAAAGAGCATGAATTATTGGATAACGGTAAGCCTTTTGAAGAAGCGCTGTTAGCTGGAGCAGAAGAATATGCCATTGAATGCGCTGCTTTAAAAGTATTTGGTAGTGAAGTATTAGACTTTGCAGTGGATGAAGCTGTGCAGATACATGGCGGAAATGGGTATAGTGATGAATATTCGGTATCAAGAGCGTATCGAGATAGCCGTATCAATCGAATTTACGAGGGCACCAATGAGATTAATCGGTTGTTGGCCTTAGACATGACGTTGAAGCGGGCGATGTCTGGACGACTGGATATAATGGGGCCGGCAATGGCTGTTCAAAAAGAATTGTTGAGTGTGCCTGATTTTGGTGCACCCGATGAAACCCCTTTTGTTGCAGAACAAAAGTTGGTTTCCAATCTCAAAAAAGCAATATTAATGACGGCAGGTGGTGCCGTTCAGACCTTGATGATGAAATTGGAAAAAGAACAAGAGGTTTTGATGAACCTTGCTGATATGGCCATCACGGTTTTTCATGCCGAAAGTGTATTACTCCGCGTAATGAAGTTGACAGATTTACAGGGGGAAGCAGCAGCGGCAGGCCAATTGGATATCATGCGTACTTATTTGTATGATGCAGCCGATCAGGTCAATAAGTTTGGAAAGGACGCTATCAATGGGTTTGCATCTGGCGACGAAGGAAGAATGATGCTATTAGGGTTAAAAAGATTCACAAAAGCGGATCCTTTTAATGCAAAAGAGGTACGTAGAAGAATAGCCAATCAAATGCTGGAGGCTGATCAATACTGTTATTGAATTTTGTAATTTTGATGGTAATACTTTTTTATGAGTGAGACTACCTCTACAACCACGCTTACCGCTAAGGATTTTGCCTCGGACCAGGAAGTGCGCTGGTGTCCGGGTTGTGGGGATTATTCTATTTTGGCACAGGTCCAAAAAATAATGCCAACACTGGGCATTCCCAGAGAGAATATTGTATTCATTTCCGGAATCGGCTGTAGTAGTCGTTTCCCTTATTACATGAACACATTTGGAATGCATTCTATTCACGGAAGAGCTACAGCCGTCGCAAGTGGATTAAAAGCGAGTCGTCCGGAATTGAGTGTATGGATCATTACAGGTGATGGGGATAGTTTAAGTATTGGGGGAAATCATACCATTCATTTGCTTCGTCGCAATTTTGATGTTAACATTTTACTTTTTAACAATCAGATATACGGGTTAACAAAGGGACAATATTCTCCTACCTCAGAGGAAATGAAAATAACGAAGAGTACACCCATGGGGAGCATCGATCACCCTTTCAATCCCGCTGCATTAGCACTGGGTGCAGACGCAACATTTGTGGCAAGAACGATGGATCGTGATCCCAAGCATTTGCAGGCTATGCTATTGCGTGCTAATGGGCATAAGGGCGCTTCATTTTTAGAGATCTATCAGAACTGTAACATTTTCAATGATGGAGCTTTTGAAATTTTTACAGAAAAGGGGACGAAGACAACTGAAACATTATTTCTTGAACAAGGTAAACCCCTTGTATTTGGAGCCAATAATGATAAAGGAATTAAGTTAGACGGATTTAAACCAGTTGTTGTAGACTTCAATGAAGGGCATAGTGCAGCTGATTGTTGGGTCCATGATGAAAAAGACATTTACAAAGCACAGATCTTAACGCGCATATTTGACGATCCTCGGGTGGAGGGGCACTTACCACGACCATTCGGGGTATTTTATCAAACGGATCGTCCTTGTTATGAGGATGTAATGGCCGCTCAATTGGAAGAAGCTGCTTCCAGAAAGCCTGCGGACCTTGACAAATTACTCAAGGGTAACGAGGTCTGGACAATCAATTAAAAAAACTCAATTAATCGGGCAACAATCGAAAACTTTTTCGGTGATGCGTGCATAGCCCATGCTCTTCAATAGCTTTTCTGTGAAAAGCCGTACCGTATCCTTTGTTACGATCCCATCCATAGTAGGGGAACGCTTTGTGCAATTGATTCATCCATTCATCCCGATAGGTTTTAGCTAAAATACTGGCTGCGGCAATGGATGCGTATCGCCCATCTCCTTTTACAAAACACTGATGCGGAATTTTCTTATAAGGAGTAAATCGATTTCCGTCTACCAATAATAAACCGGGTTTGGGGCGAAGTTGCGCAACGGCCTGGTGCATGGCTTTGATACTCGCTTTTAAAATATTAATCTGATCAATTTCATCGTTGCTGATTTGACTTACTCCAAAGCTGATAGCCTCTTTTTCAATAATGGGTCGTAGCCAATCACGTTGTTTTGCGCTTAGCTGTTTGGAGTCGTTTAATAAGGGGTGATAAAATTTGACTGGCAAAATCACAGCCGCTGCAAACACCGGACCGGCATAACATCCTCTCCCAGCTTCATCTAAGCCAGCTTCGGCATATTTTTTTTGGTAGAATGATTCCAACATTGCTGCAAATTCCGAAATAATGCTAAACAAAAATATACCTCCTGCCAAACCCCAATTAACTTTGCAATGCATGACAACGCAACCCTCTACTTCCCGACCTGTCGTAATCTGGCTATATACTGGCCTTGTAATGATTATCGTTCAAATTTTGTTGGGAGGAATTACCCGACTTACCGGGTCTGGATTATCTATTACAGAGTGGAATGTGGTTACAGGAACGCTGCCTCCACTTTCAGAAACCGCTTGGTTAGTTGAATTTGAAAAGTATAAACGTACTCCCCAATTTCAGCTGCTCAATTTTGATTTTACACTAAACAATTTTAAGTTCATTTTTTTCTGGGAGTGGTTTCACCGTTTATGGGCACGACTGATTGGCGTTGTTTTTGCAATTCCCTTTATCATATTTTGGATTCGTGGGTATTTCAAGTCACCTATGGTAAAGCCCCTTTTAATTCTTTTTTTATTAGGAACATTACAGGGAGCCATTGGATGGATCATGGTAGCTAGTGGGTTGACGGGGGATGCTATTTATGTAAAACCAACCCGACTGGCCTTGCATTTTATTTTTGCGCTGGGATTACTCTCTTATACGTTCTGGTTTATTTTACAATTAACAGTACCTGCCTCTTCTCGTTTGGCTAATGCGCCCTTACGTAAGCGTATTTTATTAATTATTGGAGTCTTGTTACTTCAGTTAATGTATGGTGCATTTATGGCGGGCCACAAAGCAGCAACGGCAGCACCCACCTGGCCAACAATCAATGACAAATGGATTCCCGATGCTTTATTCAATGAACAGGAGGGGCTATTGAATTTTATTGATAACCGCATTTTGATCCATTTTATTCATCGGGGGCTTGCATACTTGTTAGTAATTGCAATTGTTTTACTCTCCATACGACTTTATAAAACTACCGAATCTGCGTGGCTGAATCATGCACGTAAGTGGCCCTTGATTTTAGTAATAGCCCAAGTGTTACTTGGTATTTTTTCTGTTCTTACCAGTACAAGTATTATTCCTGGTGTTTGGGGCATTTTTGAGTGGATGGCACAACTTCATCAGTTGGTAGCCATGTTGCTATTGCTTTCGCTGGTTCAATTATTATTTCTGATCAAGCGAAATGCTTGAGGCAGTACACGAATCGTTAACTCATTTTCCAGGGGAGCAGGATCACCATCAATATGCAGGGCAGCGCCCTCTTTATTTTGAATGGTCAATGCAGCGGTTTGCCAGTGAAGAATTTTTGAAGCAGGAGCATGAACCCCCGTTTGCGTAATGGGGTTATGGCCGAGTAACTGTTTTAAGGTTTGCCAAAACATTGAAGTTTTACTTTGCTTGAGTAGTATGAAAACATCTAATAAACCATCGTTTAGTTTTGCAAAAGGAGCAATTGTAAAATTGTTACCATATTGATTGGCATTCGCGATACTGATCATATAGGCCTGTAGCGATAATGTGTAACCTTCGACCGATACTTTAAATAGATATGGGGTGGCTCCTCCAATTTTTTTTATTACTTCTTTGGCATACGTATAAAATCCTCTGGTTGACTGACGTGCAAAAGAATGTGCAACGGTTGCGTCAAATCCTAATCCACTTAACATGCAGGCAAATTGTCCATTTACACTAAATCCATCTGTCGGTTTTCCTGTTTCTTTAAAAATTAATTTCATTGCCTCTTGCGGATCTATGGGAATTTTTGCAGTTCTGGCAAGTCCATTTCCAGAGCCAACAGGGAGTATACCAAATTGAATAGCTGTTTCTCGCAGTGCATTTATTACTTGACTGACAGTTCCGTCTCCTCCTGCTATTACAACGTCGGTGAATCCCTCCTCCTTAATTTTTGCTTTGACAGCCGTGTAGTTAGCGCTTACATTGGAAGTAATACATTCAAAGGGAATACCAGCTGCATGTGTCGTTCTTTCAATGGTCTTTTTTAATTGGTTGAAAGAACCGGTTCCTGCAATCGGATTGATGATATAGAGAATTTTTTTATGCACTAGCTTTTAGGGTGTAGCCTTTTTCCACTTTAATACAGTTACTGCAAAATCTATACAGGCCTTTTCTACTCCAGCTACATCTTTTGATTTAATAGGTGAAGCTAAAACGTGATCACCTGCAAGGGGAAGCGCTACGGCTCTTTTTAGTGAATCGGGTGTTCCCAATTGACGAAACATTCTTTTCATGGCAGATACTTTTACCACGGGGTCTTGTTCCTTTTCAGTTTTGTAATAGTAGAGCAATAAAGTTGGCTGCGTAACCTTTTCAAAAACAGAAGCTTTCATTGTAGTTTCCAGTAATTCTTGTAATTGAACGACTGAGCTTGTTTTATATTGATAATTCCAATACCGGGCATAAATAGCCGTGGTGTCGGAAACAGTTCTCATATCTCCTACAATACTTTTGGCAATCTGTAAACCCCAGGGGTTGTTTAAGAGCCATGCTTTGTTATCGTTGATCTCAATATTAGGAGAGAATAAAAATAAACCCGCAATATCGGGGTAGATGGTTGCTAATTTTAAAGCTAATGTTCCTCCAGTAGAGGTTGACATTAGTATTACTTTTTTTCCTAATCTTTTTCCAATTGCTAATGCCTCAACTGCAGAATTCCAAAGACCCTCTGCTGTAAAATTTCCAAGTGGGTCAGTAGTGTCAACTCCGTGTGCTTGCAGTCTGCTTAAATATAAGTTGCATCCAAAGTGTTTGGCGAATTGACGATGTACTGGGTCTCCTTCCATTTGCGAAGCTGAAAATCCATGTAAATAGACAATTGCATATTCAGTTTGTGTTTTTAAGGAATCATTGTTCCAAACAATCTGCGCCTCATTTCCAGGTTTTAATATATGTGCTTGTTCATGTTGCAACACATATTTTTCTAATGAGTCTGGTTGCATAGGAACAGAGGGAATTGTTGTATCATACTTGGGTGTGGGGGGGTGCGGACCAACCAAATAGAACACAGAAAGTAGAACTAATAACCCGCTAGTAACTTTTAATGCTTTCATACTTCGTAATTACATATAAAAATAACCCTTTATTGCCTGGATTTAAGTTACCTTTGCGCGTCTTTAAAAAGCGCTCATGAAAATCAGGAACATTGCTATCATCGCACACGTTGACCACGGAAAAACTACCCTCGTGGACAAAATTCTTCATGCGACTAAGGTCTTTCGCGATAATCAGGAAACTGGCGAACTGATCATGGACAGTAACGACCTAGAGCGTGAAAGGGGGATCACTATTTTTAGTAAAAACGCGGCTGTTATTTATAAGGATGTAAAAATTAACGTGATTGATACACCTGGGCACGCCGATTTTGGTGGTGAGGTAGAGCGCGTTCTAAAAATGGCAGACGGGGTGATCTTGTTAGTTGATGCTTTTGAAGGGCCCATGCCACAAACTCGTTTTGTATTACAAAAAGCGTTGCAATTGAATTTGCACCCGATTGTTGTTATCAATAAAGTTGATAAACCCAATTGTCGTCCCGACGAAGTGCATGATGCAGTTTTTGAATTATTCTTTAATCTGGATGCTACTGAGGAGCAATTACATTTCTCCACCTATTATGGAAGTGGAAAGAATGGCTGGTTCAATGACTCACTGGAGCCAACTGATAATATCTTCTCGTTAATGGATGGGATTCTTAAATATGTGCCTGCCCCCAAGGTGGCAGAAGGTCCTTTGCAAATGCAAATTACTTCGCTGGATTACTCTTCTTTTCTCGGGCGTATTGCTATAGGAAAGGTAAGTCGTGGTTCCATTAAAGAAAATCAGCCCATCGTATTAATGCAGGCCGGTGGCTCCATAAAAAAATCTCGTGTTAGAGAACTATATGTGTTTGAAGGAATGGGAAAGAAAAAAGTAACTGAGGTGATGGCCGGCGACCTTTGTGCAGTAGTGGGAATTGAAGATTTTAATATCGGTGATACCATTGCTGATGCAGAAAATCCCGAAGCATTGCCAGTAATTAGTGTGGATGAACCTACCATGAATATGTTGTTTTCCATCAATAATTCACCCTTCTTTGGTAAGGATGGAAAATTTGTAACCTCTCGACACCTGCGTGATCGGCTGATGAAGGAGATGGAAAAAAATCTTGCCTTGAAGGTGCAGGATACAGATGAGGGAGATAGCTTTATGGTGTATGGAAGAGGAATTCTTCATTTAGGCATCTTGATCGAAACCATGCGTCGGGAGGGCTATGAGTTAACAGTAGGGCAACCACAGGTGATTGTGAAAGAAATCAATGGTAGAAAATCTGAGCCGTATGAAATCTTAGTGGTGGATGTACCGCAAGAATTTGCTTCAAAAGTAATTGATCTGGTGAGTCGTCGTAAAGGAGAGATGTTGGTGATGGAAACAAAAGGTGAAATGCAGCATTTAGAATTTGATATTCCTTCACGTGGATTGATCGGATTGAGAACGCAAATGTTAACAGCTACTACCGGAGAAGCGGTAATGGCGCATCGTTTCAGCGAATACAAACCTTGGAAAGGTCCAATCCCCGGACGAAGCAATGGTGTATTGATCTCTAAGTTTCAAGAGCGCTCTACCGGCTATTCAATTGATAAGTTACAAGACCGTGGTACTTTCTTTATTGAACCCGGAGAAGAAGTTTATGCTGGCCAGATTGTAGCAGAAAATATCAAACCTGGAGACCTGGTGGTGAATATTACAGAAGCAAAAAAATTAACTAACCACCGTGCCAGCGGAAGTGATGACGCTACGCGTATTGCACCTAAAACCTTGATGACGCTGGAGGAGTGTATGGAATATATTCAACAAGACGAGTGTATCGAAGTAACTCCTAATTTCATTCGCATGCGTAAAGTAGTGCTGAATGAAGATGAGCGTAAAAAGGTGCAAAAGAGAATGGAAGCGGAAGCTTCATAATTTTGTAGCTGAATAGGTATGAAAAAAGTAATTGCGTTTTTGCTGTTTTTTTATAGGATCCCTGATTTATGGGCACAATGTTCTATTTGTACAAAAACGGCTCAACAATTAGGAGAGGGACCTGCACAGGGAATGAATACTGGAATTCTTTACCTGGCATTTGCACCTTTTGCGATTGTAGGGTATATCGGCTATCGTTGGTGGAAAAATAATCAGCTCAACTGATCAAAAGCGATTGGCAAACTGGTAAAGATTAAAATCACCTTTCTCTTTTTCTGCTTTTATTTTCTCAAACAAAAGGTCACGGTTCACTTCTTTCATTCGTTTGGCTTCAATTAAGCGGTAAGCTCTTTCTGCTAAGAGCCTGTTTCTTTTTTCACTTTCTTTTGGAATACTAGACAGCTCACATAGTGTTACATACACCTGTGCTACTCCTTCATTACTTGTTGCCGTTGTTTGAAGGATTGGAATTTCTTGTTGTTGTCTGGTAAATGCCGGGGCCAGCATTCCTTTTAAATGATTGACAAAGCGAGTGGCATCCGGACGATCTGATTTATTGACAATAAAAAGATCTGCTATTTCCATAAGACCCGCTTTCATGGTTTGAATTTCATCACCTCCCTCAGGAACCAGCACAACCGCAGTTACATCTGCCAGCGCAGCAATTTCTATTTCACTCTGTCCTACTCCCACCGTTTCAATGATGATAAAATCAAAACCCGCTTGTTGTAATAGCTCGTTGATTTCAATAATTTTTGGATGCAGACCGCCCAGTGATCCTCTTGTCGCAAGAGAACGGATATACACATCGGGATGCGTATACCATGATGTTAACCGAATGCGATCTCCTAATATGGCACCTTGATGAAAAGGAGAAGAAGGGTCAACACAGAGTACGGCTACTTTTTTTCCTGCAGCTACTGCATGTCCAATTAATTTGTCCAGTAAGGTGCTTTTCCCGGCGCCCGGAGGTCCAGTAATACCTATTATGGGGGTTGTTCCGGCTGGTAAAATCTTTAATAAATCTTCATAACCCTCTTGTTCGTTCTCAATAAGTGAAATAAGGCGAGCTAGTACTTTTCTATCACCTGATTTTACTTGTTCTAATTGGGCTGGCCCGTTCATTACTTATCGCTTGTTCCTTTCAAAGGTAAGCGGGAAACGCCCTAATTTTAACCCATGCAACGTGTAACAGGAATTTCGGTGGTCATTCCCAATTATAACGGAGTTGAATTACTGCCGCAGATCCTGCCTGCTGCTGAACTGGCGCTTCAGGCAACTCAATTGCCTTATGAAATTATAGTAGCAGATGACGCCTCTACCGATTTATCGATTTCATTGTTGCAACAAAAATTTCCTTCCATTAAAATTGAATCAATCTCACACAATGGGGGCTTTTCAAAAACAGCTAATCGAGGAATACAGGCTGCCAGCTATCCTTGGGTGCTTTTACTTAACAGTGATGTAAAATTGACACCCAACTATTTTGAACAGTTACTTCCTTATACAGCGCAAAAAAATTGCCTAGGTGTAACTGCACAAATTGTTGGATGGAATGATGAAAACATACAGGATGGTGGAAAGTATCCGGTATTTCAAGGGGCTAAAATAAAAACCAGTTACGACTTTGTGCCAATTGAATCTGTTACAACCGCTGCGTCATTTCCTTGCTTTTATTTATCAGGAGCGAATGCTTTTTTAAATAGAGCTGTTTTTTTGAAAATCGGCGGATTCAATGAATTGTTCTCGCCCTTTTATATTGAGGATACAGAATTATGTTTACGGGCTTGGCGATTGGGATATGCCAGTTATTATGAACACCGTTCTGTTTGTCGTCATCGTACTTCTTCTACACTTGGTATGGCGAGTCGCAAAAAAGGAGTGCAGCGCGTGTATAACAGAAATAAATACCTATTACATGCGATTCATTTGGATGGCATTTATCTTTTTAGCTGGGCAGTTCAATTGAAATTGGAATTGATTTTTCGAATGCTCACCTTTCGCTGGCAACCACTCCTGTCGTTCGTTGATTTTTTAAAATTGATTCCTGCTATTCGACAAAGTAGAAGGAATTTGCGCAACTTGCAGCCGACTGAAAAGTTGAAGGCTGTTCCTGCCCTTTTCTCCCAATTGCAACAACAGTTGAACGCACAGTCCATTGAATTATTCAAACGATAACATGGCGCAGTACGACCTTTTGATTGTTGGAGCTGGTTTGTATGGAAGCGTCTTTGCGCATGCGCTTCATCAACAAGGCCTGCGTTGTTTGGTTATTGATAAGCGGGCGCATATTGGGGGTAACACCTATTGTGCCCACAAAGAAGGAATTGAGGTACATGCTTATGGCGCACATATTTTTCATACCAACGACCAAGGTATTTGGGAATTTGTCAACTCTTTTGTTCCCTTTAATCGATTTACCAATTCACCGTTAGCGGTGTACAAGGGGAAGTATTACAATCTCCCTTTTAATATGAACACTTTTTACCAATTGTGGGGGCTAACCGATCCGCAACAAGTGAAAGAAAAAATTCAACAGCAAATTCAACAGGCGGGAATTACGCATCCCCGTAATTTGGAGGAGCAAGCGATTAGTCTGGTTGGGAAAGATGTATATGAAGTGTTAATTAAAGGCTATACCGAAAAACAATGGGGACGCCCTTGTCATGAACTTCCCTCTTTTATCATCCGTCGTTTACCCGTTCGATTCACTTTTGATAATAATTACTTTGATGATCACTATCAAGGGATTCCTGAAGGAGGATATAATAAGCTAACCGAAGGATTGCTGGCAGGGGCAGTGATTGAATTAAATAAAGACTATTTGCAAGAGCGTGATTATTTCAACGGATTAGCTACGCATGTATTGTATACAGGTCCTATCGATTCATTTTATAATTATCAATTAGGAACATTAGCCTACCGAAGTTTACGTTTTGAAGAAGAGGTATTGCCTATTGATAATTATCAGGGGGTGGCGGTTGTCAACTATACGGAGCGTGCTGTGCCCTACACACGAATTTTGGAGCACAAGCATTTTGCATTTGGCCGTCAGCCTGTTACAATCATTACTAGAGAATATCCACTTTCTTGGGAAAAAGGTTTAGAACCCTATTATCCTATAAATGATGAACTAAATAATACGCTCTACAAAAAATACAAAGCGCTGGCAGAACAGGAAAAAAATATTGAGTTTGGGGGCCGATTAGCTGATTACAAGTATTATGACATGCACCAGGTTATTGCAGCAGCGCAAGTGCATGCGCGAAAGTTTTTGCAAAAAAATTATCAGCGATGAAAATTATTGCACTGATTGTTACACATAATCGGTTGCCGTTGCTGCAAGAGGCTATTGCTGCGCTACAAAAACAAACCCGGCCAGTCGAAATTTTAGTTGTCAATAATGGGTCTACGGATCAAACTGCACAGTGGTTATCTACGCAGCCTGTGCAAGTAATTACGCAGCATAATGAAGGTGCATCCGGTGGATTTTTTACAGGAATTAATCAAGCCTATCTGCAGGACGCAGACTGGATTTGGGCTATGGATGACGACACAATTCCTTCGCCCAATGCCGTTGAAAAATTATTGAATGTTGCGGAAAAATGTCAGCAGACCTCAACGCAGGTCGGTTTTTTAGTGAGCCAGGCAAATTGGATCGATGGAAATTCGCATTTGATGAACATCCCCGATTTCAAAACCACTTCTCTTTCAAGTTTATTGCCTCTTTCTGAAATGAATATCCGGGAAGTGCAATCTGCCAGTTTTGTTTCTTTATTAATTGCAAAACAAGCTGTAGCTACTTGTGGGTTGCCCATTCGTGAATTTTTTATTTGGGCAGATGATACGGAGTACACAACGCGTATCACTCGTGCAGGACTAGCTGGAATATATGTTCCAGAAAGTATTGTTTTACATAAAACTACTTTCAATTATAGCGCTGATTTGTACGATGCAAAACCATCCGAAGCGATCAAGCATTTTTATGGCATTCGTAATAAACTGTATTGCCGAAGAAAATGGAAAGGCGAGTTCTCGTTTTGGAGAAACATCCTTAAGCATTTGTTCATTTTCCCAATCAGAATTATTCGCAAACGCCGCGATTATCGTTGGCAATTTATAGTGATCAATTGGAGAGCCACACTGGCTGCATTATTTTTTAATCCGTCCGTACAAATGCCCGCATAAAAAATGCGAATCACCATCATACTTCCATTTCCTGTAACAAAACCGGTAGGAGGTGCGCGTATTATGTATGAATATGCTAATCGGTTTGCAGAACGTGGACATCATGTGGTCGTGTTACATGCGCTTCGACGCCCTTTCAAAAAAATGAAATCGCCCCTCTGGTGGAAGCGATTACTCTTTTTAGTACGAGGTGCAGCAAGGCCTAATTGGTTTGCGTTGGACGCTTCCGTTGATTCACGTATTGTCAATGAAATAACTGATCTATTTGTTCCGGAAGCCGATATTGTATTTTCTACCTGGTGGCAAATGACCTATGCCATTGCAAAACTTTCTCCTTCAAAAGGCATTCCTGTTAATCTGGTTCAAGATTTTGAAAATTGGGGAGGCCTAGTCGAAAAAGTGCTGGATTCCTATCGATTACCTGTGCAACAAGCTGCTATCTCAAATTGGTTATTAAAACTGGTTGAAAAAGAGTCAGGTCAACGCGTTCAACTATTACCCAATGCTATTGATACGAAGCGCTTTTATTTACAACAATCATTGACCAATCGCCAGCCAGAGTCTGTTATTGCCTTGTATTCGGACGAAAAAAGAAAAGGCACTACCTATATACTAGCCGCATTGCCGCTTCTAAAAGAAAAACATCCCTCTCTTCGATTCACTTTTTTTGGGGTCTATCCTCGACCCGATTCACTTCCTGCGTGGGTACATTATTTTCAAAAGCCTACCAACCTCTCTCAACTTTATAATGAACATGCCATCTTTCTTTCCGCCAGCCTAGGCGAAGGATGGGCTTTGCCTCCGGCAGAGGCAATGGCTTGTGGATGTGCTATTATTTGTACTTCCATTGGTGGACATGCCGATTATGCAATACAGGAAGAAACCGCATTATTGATTCCAACTGCTGATAGTAATGCAATTGTAGCAGCTATTATAACAATGATTACTCAAACAGACTTGCGTATTCGTTTAGCAGAAAGCGCACGTCAACTATTGATAGAACGATATGATTGGAGTCGTTCAGTCTCTTGCGCATTAGATTGGTTTGCCTCATTGCAAAAAGAATAACTTTGCGGTATGTCAGTTACACTTTGCATTGATCTGGGTAATACAAGAAAGAAAGTGGCCGTATTTGAAGGGGCAATCATTCGGGAAGCCTTGACCATTCCGGATGAAAGCAAAGAAACAATCGAGCAATTGATTTCAACCTATCGTCCTGCAAAATCTATTTTATCATCGGTAATCAATCATGACCCTGCTTTAGAAGAAGTACTCAATCGGGCCACGCGTTTTCATAAACTTAGTCATGCCACTAAGCTTGGATTTACTACTCCCGTTGGAAAGCCAGAAACAATCGGTGCCGATCGATTGGCAATGTGTGCAGCTGCCGTTCATTACTATCCAGCTCAAAATAATCTGATCATAGCCCTTGGATCTTGCATCACGTATAATTTTATAAGCAGTCAACATGCGTTTTTGGGAGGTGGAATTTCACCCGGTTTGGAAATGCGTTTAAAGTCACTCAATAATTATACCGCCCTACTCCCACTCATTAAACCCGATGCGGATGTGCCCCTAATCGGCTACGATACGGCCACGAATATTCTCTCTGGGGTGCTTAAAGGGATGGCCTACGAGATCGATGGCTTTATTGACGCCTATAAAACCCGGTACCGGAACTTTAACGTGGTCTTAACCGGGGGGGATTTACCCTATTTGGCCACCCACTGTAAAAACAAGATATTTGCGGACCCCGATTTAATCTACAAGGGGCTCTATGCGATCAGTGAAGTCAATAATCCCTAAGAAAATCAATTTGTTAAACAAGCCGATTTTTACCTCCGTCCTGCTGGGACTTTTGTTCTCAAGTACTTTGCTGGCGCAGGATAACTCCCCTTATTCCCGTTATGGGATTGGCGACCTTACCCCTATCACGAATATCAATAATCGCGGGATGGGTGGCATTACTGCAGGGTATACCGACCCACTTTCTATCAATTTTAGCAATCCTGCCTCCTTTTCTTCCTTTCCAGCCTGGAAAGAAAAAAAGACCAAAAAGCTTAGCTCTGGCCGTTCAATTCTTGATATGGGTATCAATATTGATAATCGGACGTTGAGAGATGCTTCTAGTTCTTCAGGATTTACGGCCAGCAATGCAGTTTTCTCCTATCTGCAAGTTGGGATGCCACTTCGTAAAAATTGGGGAATGAGTTTTGGATTGCGTCCTGTTTCTCGTATCAGTTATAAAGTGGATAAAAGCGAGCGTTTACGCGACCCCCGCACTGGGTTACCAATTGATAGCTCATTGACGCGGTACAAAGGAGATGGTGGGGCTTATCTGGCCTCATTGGGAACCGGACTTGCACTTTATAGTCGTGAAAAAAATGGGCTGGAAGAAAAACTGAGTATCGGATTTAATGTGGGCTATCTATTTGGGAAAAAAGATTACAGCAGCCGTCGCAGTTTGATCAATGATACGGTTTCCTACTACCAGGCTAATTTTCAGTCGCAAACAACGTATGGAAAATTACAAGCCAGCACAGGCTTTCAATATCAAACTCCATTGAATAAAAATATCATGTTGACGCTTGGTGCCTACGGAAATTTGGGCCAGGAAATGAATGCTGAACAAGATATTCTTCGCGAAACTTTTTATTACTCCCAATCACAGGGAGAGGTTCGTTTGGATAGTGTGTATGATATACGGGGCAAAAAAGGAACAATTGTGTTGCCTGCTTCTTATACACTCGGGGTTGTTTTACAGAAATTTGCTGTTCCCAATAAAGAAGGCGGATGGATGATTGGAGCCGATTTTACTAAACAGGCTTGGAGCAAGTATCGTTTTTATGATCAACCCGATTCATTGCAGGATACTTGGGAGTTAAGAATGGGTGCACAGATCACTCCTGCTCCCAGTCGTAATTATTTTACCAATGTGAGCTATCGCTTCGGTTTTTTTGCAGGACCTGATTATGTTCATGTTAATAGAACCGCTTCTCGTTATGGAGCAAGTTTTGGAGCAGGTCTTCCCATCTCTATCAGTAGACAAGCCCCTAATCAAATTACATTTATAAATGTAGCGCTAGAGTATACCAAGCGTGGCAATAAACAAAATCTGTTACAGGATAATCTTTTCCGTGTCTCACTCGGTTTTTCTTTGAGTGACATCTGGTTTATCAAGCGTCAGTATGACTAAGTCCTTGCGGACACTTTTAGGGGGCCTTGGGCTGCTGGCAATCCTATCCTCTTGCGAGAATGACGATCGTGTTTTACGTGACTGGACTCGTCAATTGCGTCTGCGAGAAGAAGCAACCAATATAGAAAGTTCAATTAGCCAGGAGGGAAAATTACGCGCATGCATCAAAGCTCCTTTAATGATTAAAGAGGCAGGTGATACCGTGCAAATGATATTTCCTCAAACATTACATTGCGATTTTTATGATGATAGCGCACAAATAGAATCAAAACTTGATGCACGATTTGGGATTTATTATGAAAATCTCAATAAAGTTTTTTTGCGTGACAGTGTGGTGGTTGTAACACTCAAAGGTGACACCTTGGTGTCGCCCGAATTATGGTGGGACCAGAACACAAAACTTTTTTATACTGATAAGTATGCCAGCTATCGTAGTCCTGGTCAGCAAATCATAGGGGGTAAAGGATTAGAGGCCACACAGGATTTAAAACGAATCACGTTTAAGTCTACTACCGGGCTAGTCAATGCTCCACAAGCACAATAACCGCGTACCTTTACATTTCTCAAAACTATTTTACTATGGAATATCGCTACATGGGCCGTACAGGTCTTCAGTTAAGTGTTCTTTCATTTGGAAGCTGGGTAAGTTTTCACAAACAAATCAATGATAAAATTGCCGATGAATTGATGGGACTTGCTTATGACAATGGGGTCAATTTTTTTGACAATGCCGAAGTATATGCATTGGGGGAGAGTGAAAAAATGATGGGAAGGGTTTTAAAAAAGAAGGGATGGGATCGTACTTCTTATACCGTTTCTTCTAAAGTATTTTGGGGATGGAGAGGAAAAGAAAATAAGCCCAATCAGTTTGGGTTAAGTCGCAAGCATATCACTGAAGCCTGTCATGAAGCACTTCAGCGCTTACAGACCGATTACTTGGATCTATATTTCTGCCATCGTCCTGACAAAAACGTTCCAATTGAAGAAGTGGTATGGACCATGCATAATCTGATTACACAGGGAAAAATTCTTTATTGGGGAACTAGCGAATGGAGTGGTGTTGAAATTATGGAGGCACATCGGGTGGCACAACACTACGGATTGATTGGTCCTACGGTAGAACAGCCTCAATACAATTTATTTGAGCGTAATAAAATTGAGAACGAATTCTTAATGGTCTATAAAACGGTGGGACTGGGTACCACTATTTGGAGTCCCCTGGCTTCCGGAATGCTTACAGGAAAATACAACACAGGTGTACCGGATGATAGTCGTTTTGGAATTAAAGGTTTTGAATGGTTGCGTGATCGTTGGATGCAGGATAAAGTGTTGGATAAAGTAAAATCACTGGGGGAACTCGCTACTGAATTAGGGGCAAGCTTACCTGCTATGAGTGTAGCTTGGTGTATCAAAAATCCAAATGTGACCACGGCCATTTTGGGAGCAACAAAAAAAGAGCAGTTGCTTGAAAACTTGAAAGCGCTGGAGGTAGTTGAAAAGCTGACACCTGAAATAATGCAACGTATCGATGAAATTACCGGGACTAAACCTGTGCTTCCGGAGTATTAAAGTATAAACTAAAGTCCATGACGTTTGCTGGTAAAACCGTTGTGATCACAGGTGCTACACGTGGCATAGGGAAGGCTATCGGACTTCGCTTAGCCCGCGAAGGTGCTACTATTGTCATCGCAGCCAAAAGCGTTGAAGAGAATCCAAAATTGGGTGGAACTATTTATACTGCCGCTACAGAAATGGAAGCAGCGGGTGGAAAAGCGTTGGCTATACCCTGCGATATTCGTTTTGAAGAACAAATCCAACAGGTAGTTGATAAAGCAGTTGCCACATTTGGTGGAATTGATATTTTGATCAATAACGCATCAGCCATTTCACTGACTGCTACCGCGCAAACGGAAGCCAAACGGTTTGATCTCATGCATGATATAAATGTGCGCGGAACCTTTTTAATGACTAAGGCATGTATCCCTTTTTTAGCGAAAGGAAAGAATTCTCACATACTAACTCTTTCTCCTCCCTTGAATCTACATCCCAAATGGTTTGCGAATCATGTTGCTTACACAATAAGCAAGTATGATATGAGTATGCTTACCATCGGATGGGCCCGTGAGTTCAAAGACCAAGGGATTGCTGCTAATTCGTTATGGCCTCGTACCACTATTGATACGGCTGCCGTAAGAAATTTATTGGGGGGGCAGACGCTGGCCAATATGAGTCGCAAGCCAGAAATTTTGGCTGATGCAGCTTATTATATTCTCTGTAAACCCGCTATTTCGTGTACGGGTAATCTGTTTATAGACGAACAAGTACTTGCTACGGAAGGCATTACTGATCTTTCTCATTATGCGGTAGTGCCTGGTGCAGAATTATATACTGATCTTTTTGTAGAGTGATTATTTCTGCTCTGAAGGCTCGTCTTCTGTAAATGTTTTTTCCGGACGCATTTGAGGGAAGAGTAAGACATCCTGAATAGATGGGTTATTGGTTAATAGCATACAAAGACGATCAATACCGAATCCGATACCTGCGGTTGGTGGCATCCCGTACTCTAATGCACGTAAAAAGTCCTGATCAATAAACATGGCTTCGTCATCTCCACGTTCAGCTAATTTCACTTGTTCTTCAAAACGCTCGCGCTGGTCTATGGGGTCGTTCAATTCACTGTACGCATTGGCAATCTCTTTTCCATTGATCATGAGCTCAAATCGTTCAACCAATCCTTGTTTATCACGATGCTTTTTGGTAAGTGGACTCATTTCAACAGGATAGTCAATGATGAATGTAGGTTGGATGTAATGTTTTTCACACTTCTCTCCAAAAATGGCATCGATTAGTTTGCCTTTACCCATTGTATTATCTACCTGAATATGCAATTGTTTGCACACTGATCTAAGTTGTTCTTCGTTCATATGGCTAACCTCAAAACCAGTGTGCTCCTGAATCGCATCATAAATACTGATTCGTTTAAATGGAGCTTTAAATGAAATGGTTTTATCTCCAACCGTTACTTCTGTTGTGTTACAAACATCTACGGCAGCCTTTTCTAATAACTGCTCTGTAGTTTCCATCATCCAGAAATAATCTTTGTAAGCTGTATAGAATTCAAGAATGGTAAACTCTGGGTTATGTGTTCTGTCCATGCCTTCATTTCGGAAGTTGCGGCTGAATTCATAAACCCAATCAAATCCACCAACAATAAGTCTCTTCAAGTAAAGCTCATTGGCAATACGCAAGTAAAGTGGAATGTCAAGTGCATTATGATGCGTAATGAAAGGGCGCGCGGCAGCACCACCAGGAATACTTTGTAAAACCGGAGTATCTACTTCTAGCGCACCGTGTTCATTCAGGAATTGACGAATTGAATTGATCAGCTTGGTACGCTTGATAAATGTATCTTTTACAGCAGGATTGATGATCAAATCAGCATAACGCTGACGATATTTAAATTCCGGATCGGTAACTGCATCAAACGTTTGTCCTTCGGCCTCTTTCACAATTGGAAGGGGGCGAAGTGATTTACTGAGTAAGGTGAACTCTTTAACATGTAATGTCAGTTCGCCTGTTTTTGTACGAAACACATATCCTTTCACACCAATTAAATCTCCAATGTCGATTAACTTTTTCCAAACAATATCATACAGTGCTTTGTCTTCGCCGGGACAGATGTCATCTCTCTTGATGTATAATTGAAACCTTCCTTTAGAGTCCTGGATTACTGCAAAGTTGGCCTTACCCATATCTCGCACACTCATGATCCGGCCGGCTAAGCAACATTCACTGAATGCGGCTGCATTTTCATCACTAAAATTTTCTTTAATATCGGTAGAGTACGCGTTAACAGGAAAAAGAGGAGCAGGATATGGCTCAATTCCCATCATAATCAACTCGGCCAGCTTCTCACGTCGTAACTGCTCTTGTTCTGATAATTGATTCGCACTCATTTTTTAATTTTTTCGCGCGCAAATTTATTTATTTCAATCTTGTTTACAATAAGAAAGCCTCCCGGATAGGAGGCTTTCTTTGTTCCCGCACCGCGGGAAGAATTATTTATTCTTAACCCAGTAGCTTACACGCAGACCCATAAAATGGTTGCGAATTGCATCATTCCCGTTTGCAACAGGGATGATGTTACGAAGTCCAACGGTATAATTGTAACCAATAGACCAACCGGCTTTGTTACGGAAACCAATCATCATATTTACACCCCAATCGGGTCCTTTAAAATCAGAAGCAGCCTGTGTACCAAAACTGACAGAACGCTTTCCGCTTTTTACAAAATCATTTGTTGTACCAGAAACGGGATCTGTATCTAACAAACTGTTTTCAACAAAAGAGGGTAAGTCCACAGAAAAAGTAGGACCGCCACCTGCATAGAAAACACAACCTTTATCTTTTTTCAAATTGTATAAAACATTTGCTTGCAATTCTGCATAGCGAAGACTCCAGTAGTTTTTTTCTTTAAAACTTACATTCTGGATTCTACCTTTTTGTGCGTAAAACAATCCAGGTTGGAAACTGAAATTGCTTTTGGCAATAGGCGTTTCCAAGAGTAGTCCAAGCGTAAAGCCTGTTTTTTGATCATCCTTCATCAAAGAACCACCTTTGGTTCCATATTGATTTGCCATGGTAATACCACCAGTTACACCGACAGTTGATTTTTGTGCAAAAAGTTGAACGGACGTGCTGGCAGTAGCAAGAGCCAAAAGGAAAAACAGTTTTTTCATATCAGTTTATTTGGTTCAGCAGAATACGGCAACCTAAGTTAAGCATTTACTACTTAGGCTGTTGCGCGCAAAGATATTTTAGTTTTCCTAAACTTCCGCAGGAAGACCCAGATAATATTTCCAGGTCAATAATAATTAAGTTACTGTAAATCAGGACACTATTGAAGATAGTAGTACTTGCCAGGCCGCCTGGGTGTCTCCTTTGCCCAAAAGGTTGCTCGCATGCCGGTGTAGTTCCTTTTCCATTTCTTCAGGATTTAAAGAAAAGTACTGAATGATCTGTTTCAAATGATCATCCTGGTAGGTGGGGTCTACCATAGGAATGGAGGTGATATTAGCTAATTGCCCCAGGTCATTGCCCGAAAGAAATTTACTATGACGGATAGAGGGAGGAAGTGCATCAATCCCCATGCCCAATTCAGTATTGGGTTTAGGAACCTGAAATAAACTTTGTTCGTTTACAACGGTGTACCAATCGCCACCTAGTCTGGCCACAAGGGGTAGTTTGTGCGGATCCATTTTTTGGTCCTTATCGAGTAGAGAGTCGTCGATATGCATGCAAAGCACTTCGCAGATCACCAAATTACCTGCCCCGCCTCCAGTGCCTAGTGGTTTTACTTCGTTGACCTTACACTCCAACTGAATTTTACTCTCTTTTACAAGCGGGGGTTTTATGCGCGAGGCTTTTACGGGAGTAAATCCTGCTTTCTCAAATTCATTTACTTGTTTTGGAAATTCACAACTGGCCAGCGATTGTTGCTGTACCATGTCCAGTGTAACGATATTGATTGCAACCTCTGGTACTTCTAATACATTTTCCAGGGTATGCTTTGTGCTATTGTCACGCACGCGTCGGGCGGGTGAAAAAATAACAATAGGAGGATTGGCAGAAAAAACATTGAAAAAACTAAAGGGACTTAGATTCACGACACCTGTTTTGTCAATGGTAGAGGCAAAACAAATGGGTCTTGGGGCTACTGCATTTTGCAAGTAATACTGGCGCTCCCCTGGGCTAAGTGTCGAAAAATCAAAAATCATCAGAAACTATGCTTGTTTTTTCTGTTTTAATATGCTCCAGTTGTCTTCTTCTTTTACTATCGTATTGTGTAAAATCCCTAACTCTTCAATTTCCATTTCTATTTCATCTCCGGGTTGAAGCCATTGTTCCTGGTAAGACGGGTTGTTCAATTTTCCAGTTCCATTCAGTTCTAAAAAACACCCTGTTCCCACTGTACCACTTCCTATTACATCACCAGGGTAAAGGTCCACGCCATAGGAAGCTCTTTCAATAATTTCAGCAAAGGTCCAATCCATATCTCCCAAATTCCCTTCACTAACTTGTACACCATTCACTTTACACGTCATTTTAAGATTCCAGTTTGCGCCTGTGTGGTTTGGTTTTGCAGCGATTTGTTTGGGAGCTAGCTCGTCTAGTGTAATTAGCCAGGGACCGATTACAGTTGAAAAATCTTTTCCTTTTGCTGGGCCTAAATTCAACAACATTTCTTCCATCTGCAAGGTTCGTGCACTCATGTCGTTCATGATTAGTAGGCCGCCAATATGGTTATCTGCATCCTTGGCTCGAATATTACGACCATGTTTGCAGATGACAATGGCTGCTTCAAGCTCAAAATCCAATTTTTCAAAATGATCGGGCATACAACGAATAGGTCCCGGGCCCTGAATGCTATGGTGATTGGTGAAATAAAAAATGGGGTACTCGTCGAATTGCGAAATCATATCCACCTTTCGGTTACGTCGTGCCGCTGCTACGTGCTGACGAAATGCATACCCATCTCTGCAAGAGGCAGGGAAAGGAACTGGGGCTAATAGGGATACTTCGTTAAAAGCCTTTGCCGCATTCACATTTCTTTTTCCTTCTTTGATCAGCAATTCCCCCGCCTGTGCGATGGGGAAATAGTCGTCCCAGTAATTTAGAAAAAGATTCATGCTGTTGGGTAGGTCAGGATGTAAAACTTCCATGTCATACACCCTTCCATTAATCAGCACACCTAATTGTTCCCGTTCTTCTTTTAAATAACTCAGCAGTTTCATAGTTTACACTTTCGCAAAACGAAGTTAGGTATGTTGGCATGACAATCGTCATCGTTACCAATGAAAACCGCTATATCTTTGCGGCATGGAATTCGAAAAAATACACAATAAAGGGCAGGCCCGGTTGTTTAAAAGTGATTTTCTTGAAGCCTTGACTAAGTCACACCCATTGGTGATTTGGGGGATGTATATCCCGGTGATGACTTTTCTGGTACTATTGGCTTCTGTACAATATCATTTTACATCACGTACTATTACGTTGGTTTTTTTAGGCGGAATGTTGTTTTGGTCGCTCTTTGAATACTTTGCTCATCGTTTTTTATTTCACTGGGTCCCTAAAACGTCTAGATCCGTAAAAATTGTGTACACCCTACACGGAAATCATCATCACTATCCAAGAGATCGGCAGCGTCTTTTTATGCCCCCTCTTCCAAGTTTACTCATTGCCTCCACTTTGTTTTTTTTGGTGTTATTGGTCATGGGTAACTATGCATATATGTTTTTCCCAGGATTTATATTAGGTTATTTACTTTACGGATCCATGCATTATGCAATCCATGCTTGGAATCCACCTTTCAATTGGATGAAACCACTTTGGCGTAATCATCATTTGCATCATTACAAAAGCGAACATCAAGGATTTGGAGTTAGCTCCACACTATGGGATCACATATTTGGTACCATGTTTGATCTTCGCAATGAAAAAGAAGACAAGGAAAAAGTAAGATCACTGATGTTTGAGAAAAAGAGTTGATGGGTTTTGTTTTTCATCTACGCCCCAGCCAAATAATGCCAAATCATATTTGACCGGATCTGTTGCATCAAACTGACGAAGGGCTTCCGTAAGTTCTAGAGCGGTTGCCCAATCCGTTTGCTTTCTTTTTATTAATCTTAATTCTCTTGCCACTCGTGCCACATGTACATCTATTGGGCAGATCAATTCTGTGGGTTTGATTTTTTTCCAAATTCCAAAATCTACTCGAGATTCATCCGCTCGTACCATCCAGCGTAAAAACATATTTAGCCGTTTACAAGTAGATCCACGGTTAGGGCTGGGTATATGTTTGCGTGTTCGCTCAGGTGCTTTAGGAAAAGAGAAAAAGTAGTCATGAAAGGCATTCAATCTGTTTTCCATGTTCCCTTTCCCCACTGTAAAAGCTGCTTCCAGCGAGTTATTTTTTTCAAAATGTTGATGCAAAAAGAAAATGATATAACGAATGTCAATGGGCTGAAAGGTTCGGTGCTTAAATGATGAAAAGCGATCAAGGTCTTTTAGATGGTGTTGTTGAATAAATTGAAAAGGAGAACGGTCCATTCGATCAAGTAAGTCTTGACATTTGTTGAGAATTGTAGTACGGTTTCCCCACGCAAATAAAGCCGCAAAAAAACCTGCAATTTCAATGTCTGCAGGTTTAGTGAACAGATGCGGGATGGCAATTGGATCGGTAGGAATGAAACTAGTACGATTATATTGCTTTAGTTTTTGATCCAATAATTGCTGAAGCGCCAATGCATTCATTTTATCCGATCGCTTGCGCCAGATCTTGAATCAGATCATCGGCATCTTCAATTCCAACACTTAAACGGATTAATGTATCAGAAAGTCCATGTTTGATACGTTCTTCGCGGGGAATCGATGCATGGGTCATAGTAGCCGGATGATTAATTAACGATTCAACACCTCCTAAACTTTCTGCCAGTGAAAAAAGACGAGTAGAGGAGAGCACTCGTTTCGTTTCTTCTACCGAATCTCCCTTTAATTCAAACGAAATCATTCCGCCGAATCCTTTCATTTGTTTTTTTGCAACAGTATGACCTGGGTGATCGGTAAAGCCTGGCCAGTATACTTTTTTCACTTTTGGATGATTGCGTAACCAGTTGGCTACTTTTTCTCCATTTTCACAATGCGCTTTCATGCGTAAGCCCAATGTTTTGATTCCACGTAGTACTAAAAAGCAATCCATGGGTCCAGGAACAGCTCCGCTGCTTTTTTGAATAAAATGTAATTGGTCTCGAAGTGCCTCATCCTTTACGGCTAAAGCACCCTGAATTACATCGCTGTGGCCTCCTAAGTATTTAGTTGCAGAATGCATCACGATGTCTGCGCCTAATAAAAGAGGTTGTTGCAAGGCAGGTGAGGCAAACGTGTTGTCAACAGCTAATAAAGTATTATTTTTTTTAGCAATTGCGGCAATCGCTGCAATATCTGACACGTTTATCAAGGGGTTGGTGGGTGTTTCCAACCAAATCAATTTTGTTTTTGGGGTAATCGCGTGCGCTACGTTTTCAGGATCAGTTGTGTTTACAAGGTGAAAAACGATGCCCATCCGCTGAAATATTTTTGTAAAAAGGCGGTAGGTGCCACCATACATGTCATTGCCGCAAACCACTTCATCGCCCGCAGATAAAAGTTTGATTACTGCATCCGTTGCAGCCACTCCGCTACTAAATGAAAGACCATAGTTGCCTCCTTCTAATTCTGCAATGGCTTCTTCCAACGCTTTGCGTGTAGGATTTTGACTTCTTGCATATTCAAATCCCTGGTTAACACCTGGTGCCGCTTGCACATAGGTAGAAGTTTGAAAAATAGGTGTCATGATGGCCCCTGTGGAAGGATCAGGATGTGCGCCTGCGTGCACAAAGCGGGTTGCAGCTTTCCAGTTTTTTTCTTTCATTGGTGCAAAGTACGAATTGGTTGAATAAAATGAATGATCTCTTGTACAAGTAAAGTGTGAATAGGTAGTGTAGGATCACTATACGTTTTGATATTATCCGTTTTTGAGGGGGTCGATACTGATTTGAGTACGTGATTCATGTCGTCAATGAATAACAATGTTGCAGAGGGACGGACTTTGTGGAGAAGTTCGGCGTCTTCTACTTTCACTTGAATATCTCTTCTGCCTTGGACAATCAATACTTTACATTTCAAGTTTTTTAGTAGGGTCGCAGGATCATATTTAACCCATGAAATCATATAGGGTTGTACGGAGGGTCTAAATAATGAAAATAGATAAGGATTCGGTTTTTGAATCCGCTTGCCTTGGAGCAAGGTATCCAGGTATATGTTGGCTAATTGTTTGAGGCTGTCAGGTCCCCCGCCATTTGCAATTTGCTCGCGTAGCACTTGGTCAATGGGTCTGCCTGCACCAGCTATGCTGATGAACCCTTTTACCTTGGTTTGTGAAGCAGCTAGCATCCCAACCAGTGATCCTTCGCTGTGTCCAGCAATATATATTTTTTTATGCCCCTGTTCCCGTAGCCAGTTAATCCAGGCTACTGCATCATTGACCCCATCCATAAACGACATGGTTTCTTCGCGCATGCCGGGGAATTGACTTTTGCCAATACCTCTTTTGTCGTAACGTAGAGAGGCAATGCCACTTTTTACTAAGCTATCGGCTAATTGTAATAATGAATTGTTTTTGCCAGGGAGTTGCGTGCTATTCCCATTGCGATCAGTAGGGCCGGACCCGGCAATGATTAAAACCACTGGCTCTTTTTGGGTTTGACGAGGTGTAAAAAGTGTGCCCGACAACTTGCCCTCTTTTAAAACAATCGTATGATCCGTAGAATCTTTACTGAGTGTTTGAGCAGTTATCAAAAATGGAGTTAATATATACCATAGCAAACCAATGACTCTTTTCATAATACGTACTTATTGAATATTTATCTTTGCACCGCCCGCAATGTCTCACGGTATTGTGATCTGAAGGCGGATCAATTTAAACCTATGAACAAAGGTCCGATTTCTAATTTTATCCAACATCATTATCGTCATTTTAATGCAGCCGCTTTGGTGGATGCTGCCAAAGGGTACGAGCAACATTTATTGGAGGGAGGTAAAATGATGATTACGTTGGCGGGCGCCATGAGTACAGCAGAGCTGGGCGTTTCTTTAGCCGAGATGATCCGGCAAGGGAAAGTAGATATTATCAGCTGTACTGGCGCAAACCTAGAAGAAGATGTGATGAATCTGGTAGCACATTCACACTACAAGCGTATTCCTAACTACCGGGATTTAACTCCACAGGAAGAATGGAATTTGCTAGAGAATCATTATAACCGCGTTACTGATACCTGTATCCCTGAAGAAGAAGCATTTCGTCGCTTACAAAAACATTTGGTGAAGCAATGGAAAGATGCGGAAGCAAAAGGTGAACGTTATTTTCCGCATGAATTTCTCTATAAGGTAGTTTTAAGCGGTGAGTTGAAACAATATTATGAGATCGACCCCAAGGATAGCTGGATCGTGGCTGCTGCAGAAAAGAATATTCCAATTGTTGTACCTGGATGGGAAGACAGCACCACGGGAAATATTTTTGCTAGCTATGTGATCAAAAGTGAGCTTAAAGCAAGTACGGTGAAGAATGGAATTGAGTATATGGCCTGGTTAGCAGATTGGTATCGTCAAAATTCGGGTGGAAAAGGAGTAGGATTTTTTCAAATAGGTGGCGGTATTGCAGGAGATTTTCCTATTTGTGTTGTACCCATGATGTATCAGGATCTAGAATGGCATGACGTACCATTCTGGAGTTATTTCTGTCAAATCAGTGACTCTACTACTTCGTATGGTTCTTACTCTGGCGCAGTGCCGAATGAAAAAATTACATGGGGTAAATTAGATATTCATACACCTAAGTTTATTGTAGAAAGTGATGCAACCATTGTAGCACCTCTCATCTTTGCCTGGATATTGGGCTGGTAAGGAGTGGCATGATTGAGAATAAAAAAAGTCCCCCTATTAAAGGCGGGACTTTTTATTTGAATTCATTGATTCCATCAGCGGGGAGGAATTTCTAGTTTAAGATCTCTTTTGAGCATCTCATTTCTGTTAGCCATTTCCCAGGCTGTAAAATAAACCAATTGAGCACGTTTAGCCATCAAGGGGTAGTTGATTTTATCAGGTGTATCCGTTGGTTTGTGGTAATCTGCATGTACTCCATTAAAATAAAAAATAATGGGAACACCTTTGTCTGCAAAGTTGTAATGGTCGCTTCTGTAGTAGAAGCGGTTAGGATCGTTTGGATCATTGTAGCGACGATCTAATTTCATTCCAACATAGGTTGTGTTTACTAGATCGGTAATAGGAGCCAAATCGGTACTGAGTTTATCATCTCCAATAATGTATACATAATTCAGAGAGTCTTTGTCTTTCAGATAATCGCTTCCAATTCTGCCAATCATATCAATGTTGAGATCAACCGTTGTTTTTTCTAAAGGAAGTACAGGGTGTTCAGAATAATAGCGACTTCCCCACAGTCCTTTCTCTTCGCCACTCACTGTCATAAATAGGATACTACGTCGAGGAACTTTACCTTCTTTTTTTGCCCATGCAAATGCCTCTGCCAATTCTAATATTCCGGTAGTGCCACTCCCGTCATCATCAGCACCATAGTAAATGGTACCGTCCGCACGTTTACCTACGTGATCGTAGTGAGAGGTGATCACTACATATTCATCTTTTTTATCTGTGCCTTCTAACAATCCTAATACATTTGATACCTCTGTTTTAATTATCTCCTTTGCGTAGGTAAGTATTACTTCTGCTTTATAGGCTTTTGATGCGATTTCACCTTTCTTGATACGATCTGCTAAGCCGGCAATTTCAGTTTTTAAAATGGACGCTGCAAGATCAGCGGATATATAAAATCCAAAAAGCGATTGAGCAACCTTAAATCCATTCATGCTCCAGCCACTTACCTGCGCACCTGCTTTACGAGGAAAATTAGATTGAATAATCAAGATGCCTGCGGCTCCGCGGCTGAGTGCTGCATTGATTTTTGCATTGGGAGCATTAGGGGCATTCATCGGACGAGCAGAAGAATTCGGCTTATAATCAGCCGGTGTTCCATCTGCTATCAGCACGAGTTTACCTGCTACATTTAAATCTTTATAGTCATTGCGAATGTCTCCATCTACAATACCAAATCCCGCAAACACCACTTCTGAAAAGCGCATACCTGCATTATAATTACTACTGAAGGGTTGAAAATGCTCCCCGAGTTTTGCAGCTGCTCCGTTAATTTCAATAGAAGCATACGTCATAGAATCTTTATACAAAGGATAATACTGACGATAGCTTCCGTTGTTACCTGGAAGTAGCCCCAGCGATGCAAAATGATTTTGAATATAAGTGGCTGCCTTTTCCAGACCAGGTGAAGGAGTGTCTCTCCCTTCCATCTCTGCACCGGCAATCGTGTATAAATGGCGTTGCATATCAGTAGCTGTGATAGTTGATGCAGCTTTAACAACAGCCTTGTCTTTTTTTTGCCCCATTACAAAGAGGGGTCCAATGAGCACAATGAGTGCGAAAAGTTTTTTCATGTTGATTTTATTAGGCAGGTATAAATATAATCTCATTCAAGTGAATGAGCGCACCTCTTTGATGAACGGTCTGTAAATTACTTGCAGGCTATTTTTTGAACTCTGTTTTGGTGTCTTCCTCCTTCAAATGGGGTAACCAAAAATTGTTCTACCATTTCCTGCGCTAGAGTTTCTGATACAAAGCGAGCAGGAATACAAAGCACATTTGCGTCATTATGTGAGCGGGCGAGCTTGGCCAACTCAGCTTGCCAGCAAAGCGCTGCCCGAATGCCTGCATGTTTGTTAGCCGTTATTGCAACCCCATTACCACTTCCGCATAAAAGAATTCCACAAGCGACTTTCCCCTCTTCCACAGCATTCGCAACAGGGTGTGTATAGTCAGGATAATCTACTGCATTTTCATCGAAAGGGCCAAAGTCCAGAACTTGATAACCTTTTGATTGTAAAAAAGCAATCAATTGTTTTTTGTATACAAATCCAGCATGATCACTTGCAATGGCAATGGGGAGTTGAAAATTAAATAACATACGGTTGTAATTTTTTTAGCGAGGTTAGCTCCACTCTTGTTTTTGTTCTTTTTCCTGACGCTTATTAATGCGAGCAGCAATAATGATACTGGCTTCAAATAATAAGTATAAGGGGATGGTCACAATGGTTAAGCTAAATGGATCTGTTGAAGGGGTGATAATAGCCGCTGCAATCAGGATGATTACAAACGCATGTTTTCTGTATTGCCGTAAAAAACGCGCCGATACAATTCCGATACGCGTGAGCAAACTCATTAAGAGCGGCAGCTGAAATAACAAACCAATTCCTAATGTAGTATAGATCAGATTCTCTAAATAATCTGAAAAGGATGGCATGATTTGAATTTGGGGACTCAGTTTATAGTTAAAATAAAAGTTAACCATAAACGGGGTTAGTATATAATATCCAAATAAAACACCTGTGAAAAATAAAAGAGAGACCCAGAATATCACCCCTCTGGTTTTTTTTAATTCATTGGGAGAAAGAGCAGGCTTTATAAAGCGCCAAAATTCCCAAAACACATAGGGGAAGGCCAGAATTAATCCACCGATAAATGCCAGTGTAAACGAGGCAATGAATTGCCCGGTCATTGTTGTTTCCAGAAATTTTGTTTCTACCGGTGTAAAACAAAGCGCATCTCCAATTCCAATTTTTTGTCCTAATTGACAAAGCCAAATAGCAGATACAAAATCAGAACGGGTAGGGCCAAATAATAGTTTGTCAACTATAAAATCAGAATTGATGAATATAAAAATTGCAGCAATCAGCACAGCAATTACAGCGCGAATTATATGCCATCGAAGCTCTTCGAGGTGATCAATAAAAGACATTTCTCCGGCGGGAGTGAGGCCTCTTTTTTCAAAAAAATCAAATAATGCCATGACTGAAAATCTTAGACAAAGATAGGGCTCGAATCCAGTTATCGGTCTAAACGGTGCAATCGAACGGTTTCGATTCGCGTGTCAGATACGCTCAAGATTTCAAATTCAAACTCTCCAATTATAATTCGTTCTTTTTGTTGTGGAATGGTCTCATGCGAGTTAATAATATAGCCAGAAAGTGTTTCTGCTTCTTCATCGGTAAACTCAAGTCCGTATTTCTCTTGTAAATGGTCTAATTCGATACGTCCAGAAAAGATTAAATCCCCATTGTCGAGCTTTCGTTCTAAGAGTTCTTCTGTGTCATATTCGTCTTGAATCTCTCCAAATAATTCTTCCAGTACATCTTCCATTGTTACAATGCCTGCCGTTCCACCAAACTCATCCACTACCCAAGCAATACTTTTTCTCTCTTTTCTAAATTTCCCGATCAGGTCGGAGGCGCTCATGCTTTCAGGAACAGCAGGAATAGGATGAAGAATATCTTGTATTTGTTTAGGCTGTTCAAAAAGATCAAGCTGGTGAATGTAACCTATAATGCGGTCTATATTTTCTTCATATACCACAAGCTTACTGAGCTTTGTATCGATGAATTTTTGTTTAAGTGCCATGATGGGGGCATTACTGGCTATTCCAATCACTTCTTTACGTGGTACCAGACATTGACGCACTCTTATTTTAGGGAGTTCTTGTGCATTTTCCATGAGCTGGGCACTTCGTTCTTTTCGCTCCTCTTCTTCTTGTCCTTTGAACAAAAATTTTAAATCTTCTCTGCGTAATGATCCTTTTTGTGGGTGCAGTCGAAGATTGAAAATATATTTTAATACCCACTCGGCTGCATCCATAAGACTAGTGGCAATCGGATAAAATAATTTATAAAAAACCCAGAATATCGGCGCCAATGTCAAAAGTAAAGTGGTGCTCCTTGCGCGAAATACAGCGCGAGGAATAAACTCGCCTAATACAAGCACAATTAGGGTGGCAAGCATTATTTCTACAAGTACGCGCACGAAGTCGTTCCCAATTTCTAAGCGCACCCATAGCAGCTGCATCACACTACTTAATTGTAATCCTAATAAGACTAAAAAAAGGGTAAACCCGAGTAAGGTGGCACCAAGAAAACGATCGGGTGCTTCATAGAATTCTCGCACTAACTGAGCCGTTTTTTCCTGCTTTTTTTTATTGATTTCCAAGCTAAGCCGGTTTGCATTATAAAATGCCATTTCAATTCCGGCAAAAAAGCCCATGAGTAAGAGGGTCAGGATGAATAATAAAATTGGTCCGGCGGCAATCATAGTTTGTTCAAATAGTCCAACACTAATTTTTCTACAACTTCACAAGTTTGGGTGAGGTCTTTATTAACCACTATCGTGTCAAAATGGGATCGAGATGTCATTTCAAAGGTTGCTTTTTCAATTCGAGTTTGCAACGAAGCGGGAGATTCGGTACCTCTCGATTCCAATCTTTTTTTTAATTCTTCGATCGAAGGAGGCTCAATGAAAATGGATAAACTGTTTGGGTAATTTCTTTTTACTGCTAATCCACCTTTTACGTCTACGTCAAGTAGTGGAACTTTTTGTGCGTTCCAGATTCGAGTCAACTCACTGCGCGGCGTTCCATAATATTTACCCTCATATACCATTTCCCATTCTGCAAACTCATCCTTTTCTATTCGCTGTTTAAATTCCTCTGCAGAAATAAAGTAATAATCAATGCCATCTTTTTCATTGGCCCGTGGAGAACGAGTAGCACAGGAAACAGAAAATTCTAACCGCTTAGGAAGTGATTGTATAAGATGATGAACCACCGAAGTTTTTCCGGCGCCGGAGGGGGCGGCTATGATGATGATCTTATGTGAAGGATTCGACATAATGTGATCTCCCGTGGGCGAAGATCAATATCTTTTTTTCTTGAAATTTCCGCCTGGACGGTTGGGTCGGCCATTGCCTTGAGAACGGTATTTGCCTCTTCCGTTTCCATAACCACCTCTTCCCATATCTCTCTCAGGTACATGGCGGTAGGCTTTAACATAAGGTGTATTAGTAAAAGTCAATTGCCCGTTAGTGATATTGTCCAGCTCACTTTGAATGGCATCGTCATATACCGAATCTTTGTGCCAGTTGTTATAGGCCAATTTCATATAGTAAGCGATGGCATTTCCAAAGGCCTGTCTCTTTTCTGGATTTTCCTCTTTGAGAGCCTTTTCAATAATCATTTCAAGATTCTTACCCAAATGAGAATATTTAGGATGTCTCTTGGGGTAAGGAAGGGGCTGTGGCTTGGCCTTGAGTGATTCACGGGTTGGGATTGGATAAGGTGATTTAACATTTAAATCAAAATCCGCAATTAAAAAAAGATGATCCCATAGCTTATGACGATAGTCCTCAATATTTTTTAATTGAGGATTTAAAAAACCCATCAGCTCTATAACGGCTTGTGCATTATGCTGTCTTTTTTCCGGGTCTTTTGCGGCCTGAACGTGTTCAACCATTCTCTGAACGTGACGACCATATTCTCGCATGGTCAAGTGTTTGCGAGTGGTGTTGTACTCCATATTCTGTGCATCCATATTTGCAAAGGTACTAAACCAGCCGAAAGCAGACAAGTTAGCCCTACCTACCTTTGTGCCCGATGCAGGTTGTGTTTCTAATTTCGCGGGGTAAGGATATGCACAAAGCAGAGGGGTTGTTGCATTTGCTTGCGCAATGTGCCCAGCACCACAAAGGCCCTACGTATTGTTTAGTGGCCCCCACCTTTTTAAGAAATTTTACGCCTATTGGCTGTAGTTTTAAAAAATTACCGGTTTGGGTAAACTACCTGCCCTTCAACCTGGGATGGGCACTTTTTAAAAGACTCTTCTCGTTGAAAATCTCCTTACTTATTACTCCAGATACCTATTCAAACTTTTATCCAACGGTTCCCCCTTTATTGGCCCCTTGTTACGAAACACCCTCCACATCGCTACCCTCATTACATTTTTTTATAGTAGGGCAAGTGCCAACTGAAAAAGAGTTTTTGTTTTTGTTGAAGGCATTCTCTCAATTCAAGAAACGACAGCACTCCGCCATGCGGTTGATTTTTCCTGAGTGGGCTCTGTATTCAATTGCGGGAGCTAAAGAGCAATTGTCAAGCTACAAGTTTCGGGAGGCGGTGCAGGTGCTCAATCTGGATAGGATTGAAAAAATGATGCCGCTTGAGTCAACTTCTTTTGCATTGATCGCCATAGATCAGCAAGGGGATTTATCATTATGGCAACAAAAAGCTAGACAATTGAAAATTCCTTTACTCGTACCAGCCTCCCTTCATGTTGATACCACACGGCCAGAAGGCTTGCTTCCTTATTCTGCTAATGAAATTCAATCGTTGGCAGAAAAAATGATGCTGATCTATAAGGATGAAAATCTTCGTTCCCAATTGATAAAATCTGCAAGTTCGCTACCTGCATGCCTATCTTTGCAAGCACATCCTTTTTATCATGAATACCTCCACCATACATATTGAAGTAACCACTGACGAACAGCGAATTCCTGCAGCAATAAGCTGGAAAGCAAGCGATGCTGCTGATGAAAAACTGCTAACTGCTAGGGCACTCCTGCTTTCTATTTGGGATCCTGCTGATAAGGCTGCGCTGCGAATTGATCTGTGGACTAAAGAGATGATGGTCGATGAGATGGCAGACTTTTTTTACCAGACGTTGATGACAATGGCAGATACGTATGGTCGAGCCACTCAGTATGCAGATCAGGTAGAAGAGATGAAAGGATTTGCCAAATCCTTTTATGCTAAATTCAGAGAGAAACAATTACAACAAAACAAAGCTTAATCTATCCATATGTCACTTGAGCAACAGATTATGTCCGATCTTAAAACGGCCATGTTAGCAAAGGACGAAGTAGCGCTTCGTAGCTTACGCGCTATAAAAGCAGCCATTTTATTAGCAAAAACTGCCGAAGGAGGTAGTGGCGAACTATCTACCGATGCAGAAATGAAAATCTTACAAAAATTGGTGAAGCAACGGAAAGATTCATTAGATATTTTTTCACAGCAAGGCCGCATGGATTTGGCACAAAAGGAACAAGAAGAGATTGCTGTTATCGAAAAGTTTCTTCCTAAACAAATGGACGCAGAACTATTACGCGTCATCTTGAAGGATATTATTGCAAAAACTGGAGCCTCTACTGCGGCTGATATGGGGAAAGTAATGGGGGCGGCCAATAAAGAGTTGGCAGGAAAAGCAGAAGGCAAATTGATTGCTTCCTTGGTGAAAGAATTATTAAGCGGACAGTAATTTTCCATGTTTATTGATATTCTTCTTTTATTCCTATTAGTATTTGCTACCTATACAGGGTACAAGCGTGGATTGATTGTTGGTGTCCTGTCTTTCATCGCATTGGTAGTAGGAATGGCCGCAGCGATGAAATTATCGGTTGTTGCCACGGCGTATTTGGAATCTTATTTTCATTGGAAAGGAAGTTGGGTGCCTCCCGTTTCTTTTTTATTGGTATTTATACTTGTAGTTGTATTAATTCGGTTGGGTGCAAATGCACTTGAGAAAGGAGCACAATTGATTACATTGGGATGGGTAAATACCTTGGGAGGAATTTTACTTTACTGGGTGATTTTTCTTTTTGCAACTAGTGTTATACTTTTTTATTTGGTCGAACTTCCTTTTTTCCCTGCTACTTCTTTACAAGAATCGCAGTCTTATCCGTATCTAAAGCAAATTGGACCTTGGGTGATTAATGGGTATGCAAAAGTTTTTCCTTTGTTTCAGGGAATGTATCAAGACCTTGAACATTTCTTTGATGGTATTAAGCAAAGCATCCCACAACCTTAATCTTGTTGGCAGTTGGTTATTGGTTGAAATCAACTAATTTAGCAAGCGTGCGAATGTAGTTATACCTATGAATTACGAAATCAAACAAAAAGAAAAGTTTAGGTATGTAGAAGAAGGTACCGGTGAACCTATCGTTTTGTTACATGGGTTATTTGGTGCCCTCAGTAATTTTCAGGGATTGATTGAATACTTCCGATTCCATAATCGTGTTATTGTTCCCTTGTTGCCCTTGTTAGACATGGATATTTTGCATACTTCCGTGGGAGGGCTTGCTAAATATGTGCATCGGTTTTTAGAGTCGCTTGAATTAGAAAACGTGCATTTACTGGGGAATTCGCTGGGAGGACACGTGGCCTTGGTGCACACATTAAAAAATCCTTCGCGTATTCGCTCACTTATTTTAACCGGCAGCTCCGGATTGTTTGAAAATGGAATGGGGGATAGCTATCCTCGTCGGGGTGATTACGAGTATATTAAAAATAAAACGGCTCTTACCTTTTATGATCCTGCCATTGCAACCAAAGAATTAGTAGATGAGGTATATAGCATCACTAACAATCGTTTAAAGGTTATTAAAATCATTGCATTGGCAAAAAGTGCCATTCGTAATAATTTGGGACAAGAATTGAATCAGATTAAAGTACCCACTCTACTTATTTGGGGGAATAATGACACCATTACGCCTCCGTTTGTTGGGAAGGAATTCAATACCTTGATTCCTACTAGTGAACTACATTTTATTGATCAATGTGGTCATGCACCTATGATGGAAGTACCTGATGAATTCAATAAAATATTGCACGGGTTTTTGAATAAATTACGACAGACTACAACAGTCGGCTAATGCAAATACAGGAGCTTAATTACGCTAGTTTACCCTGGATCCAGCAATCAGATTCTGTCGCTTCTGCTATGCAGCGAATGGAAGATGAACAACTCAAGCAGTTGCCTGTAGTGGAAGGCGAGCACTATGTTGGTCTCTTGAATATGGATTTGTTATTGAGTGCAGAAGATGATTCACTTTCTATTCAGCAAATAATTCATTTGTTGCCAAAACCACTCATTCATCCTGAGGAGCACTTTTTAGCTGCTGTCCAGATTGTTGCCGAGCAGTCGCTTCAGTTGATCCCGGTTGTTTCTGCCGAAGGAGAATTGCAAGGTGTTGTAGAGGAAACTGAGTTGATGAGTGCTGTTGCGGCGTTTTTAGGACTGCACGAAAATGGAGCCTTACTGGTAGTAGAGAAAGAAATCCATCAATACTCTGCTAGTGAAGTTGTCAAGTTGGTGGAGACGAATGATGTACAAGTAATGCAGTTAAATACGCGGCTTAATGCACAAGCGGGTACGATGCTGATTACCCTTCGATTAAATCGTACTGAGATCTCTGATATTATTTCAACTTTTCAGCGTTACGAGTATACAATCCGGTTTTTTATTGGAGAAGAACAATATGCAAATGAGCTTCGCGCCAATTACAACAACCTGATTCATTATCTTAAGATATAGTTCCAATTGAGGAGACTCATTTTTTAGCATGTATGTGTAAGAAGGCTTTATTGATCTTAATTGTTGGGCTTTTTTGCTCGCTTTTATCCCTACAGGCACAGTTTGCAGTATCTCCTACCGATTCAATCCAGCCGCTCGACTCTTTTGCGCAGATTAAAAATTATTTACCTGGATTTGATACAACTCAACTTGCAGTGGGTAGTACTTTTTTGATTTCGTCGATCAAGGTTACAGGAAATAAAAAAACAAAGCCTACCATTCTACTTCGTGAAGTGCCATTTAAAGAAGGGATGCTTTTTTCGCTAACAGAGTTGATCGATTTATTTCAGCGGGGTGAACAACAGCTCATGAATACGACCTTGTTTCATACGGCCCGTATTTATGCAAGTAATTTTGAAGGAAATTGTTTGGAAGTAACCATAGCCGTTACGGAGCGTTGGTATTTATTCCCTTTCCCATTTTTTAGTTTGGTAGACCGAAATTTCAACCAGTGGCTAGTAGAGCAACGTGCCAGTTTACAGCGTGTTATTTACGGTATGCATCTTTTGTATAATAATCCTACTGGGCATAATGATCGGATGAAATTATGGATTGTAAATGGGTATGCGCGTGAGTATTTACTTAGCTATGAAAAACCTTATTTTGATCGTAGAATGCGTTGGGGATATGGAATAACAATGCGCACAGGAAAAACACGTGAGGTAAATTTTAGTACAGGGGGTGATAAACAACTTTTTTATAGAAGTGACAATTTTATCAGATGGTATTCATCTATAGGCGGCGAATTAGTTTATAGACCGAAACTGTATGCTCGTCATAGTTTTGGATTTTATTATTATCAAGAAAAAGTTAGTGATACTGTAACTCAACTCAATCCGAATTACTTCGGAAGTGCAAAAAAAGTTATTCGATTTCCGGATTTTTTTTACCAGTTCTCCTACATTAAAATGGATTATCTCCCCTATCCGAGTAAGGGACTTGCCACGCGAATAAAAGTGAGCAAACTTGGATTGACGCCATCGTTCAATCTTTGGCAATTACATTGGAAAACTGTAGCCGCATGGCCCGTAGGGGTAAAAAATATTTTTACTGCAGAGTCCTATGCTGGCCTTAAACTACCCTTTAATCAGCCTTATATCAACAGACGATTTTTAGGATACAAAGACATTTTTATACGAGGATTTGAATATAATGTGGTGGATGGTGTGGCAGGGGGTTACGTACGCGCACAATTTGCAAGGGAAATTGCACGTATTAATTTAGTGTTGCCTGGTTTTATTCGGAAGCGTGCTACGGTTGCTGCAATTCCATTCAGATTATTTGCAAAAGTTTATTCTAATGCCGGCTATGTATATAGCCCTACAACAATTAGTAATCAACTGCAAAACAAATTTTTGCATGCAAGCGGTATCGGAATTGATCTGCTATCCCTTTATGATTTAACGATTCGAATTGAGTATAGCTTCAATAACTTAGGTCAAAACGGGTTATTTTTGCACCGCACTAGCAATTTTTAACATGAAAGCAGCGGTCTACAGTCGGGTAATTGATGAAACCCAGTTATTATCGTTGCAACTTTTTTTTGAAGCGCTCTATCAGCAAAAAGTAGAACCGGTTATCTTCAAAACACTTTATGAACAGATTCGTGATAAGGTACGTCTACCTGATTCTGTTAAAATATTTACCTGTGCGGCTGATTTGAACGATAGTATAGAACATATCATCAGTTTGGGAGGTGATGGTACTTTACTGGACACCATTACATTGGTTCGTGAAAAAAAAATCGGTGTGATGGGGATTAATTTTGGCCGTTTAGGATTTTTGGCCAGTATCGGTAAAGAACAAGTTGAGATGGCTGTTAAGGCATTGGCGCAACGAACCTATGTAGAGGATCGTCGTACATTAATTCATGTGGACGCTAGTATTCCGTTATTTGGAGAAGTTCCCTATGCATTAAATGAGTTCACTCTTTTAAAACGAGATGTTAACTCAATGATCAAAATTCATACTTATCTCAATGGTGAGTTTTTAAATACGTATTGGGCAGATGGATTGATTGTGGCAACCCCTACAGGATCTACGGGATATTCGCTGAGCTGTAATGGCCCCATTGTTTTTCCCGATTCACAAAGTTTTGTCATTACGCCGGTGGCGCCACATAATTTAAATGTGCGTCCAATCGTGGTGCCAGATGATCATGTCATTTCGTTTGAAATTGAAAGTAGGGGCGATCAGGTAATTTGTTCGATGGACGCCCGGCGTGAACTCGTGCATAAGGATGTTCAGTTGGCTATTCGCAAAGAACAGTTTACTGTCAATCTTTTACGACTCAGTGAAAATAGTTTTTTGCAAACCTTGCATAATAAATTGACCTGGGGCCTGGATAAACGAAACTGATGGTATACGAAATAAGTATTCTTAAACGTTAGTGAGGGCAAGATGAATTTCAGTACGCAAATCGGTTTAGTTGGTTTTTTTTTGCTGGTCAGTTTAAATCTGTTTAAGGCTACCGCACAGCAGGGGGAGTATTATACAGGAGAGGTAGGAGTGGGCCTGGGGGCTGCGCATTATTTTGGCGACCTGAATTCTACTACCCAACTCAATCGTCCAAAGCCTGCTGCAACTTTGTTTTACAGAAAAAATTGGGGACAGTATATTGCTACCCGTGTAGGAGTCAGTTTTGCCCAACTTGGTTATGCCGACCATTATAATACCCGCAATGAGATACAATTGAAACGAAATCTCAGTTTCAACTCCAATGTATGGGAGTTGTCCTTACAAGGCGATTTTAATTTTTTCAGATTTGTTCCCCACGAACGAGGATTTAATTTCACTCCCTACATTACCATAGGGGCCGGCCTGATCAACTATGAGCCCTATGCTTATCTCAACAATGAGAAAATATACTTCAGACAATTACCAATCGGCACCGAAGGTCAAAATAGTCCGTTGTATCCGGAGAGAAAAATGTATAGTAACAATGCCCTGAGCATTCCATTTGGCGGAGGGTTTAAGTATTCTATTGGGGGGGGACGACTTAATCTAACACTAGAGGTATTACATCGCTATACCAGTACGGACTATTTAGATGATGTTAGCACCACTTATGTGGATCCTGCTGCTTTCCCCAAACCTCCCGGCGGTATTTCACTAGCGCAATTGTTGAGTGATCGCTCTGGAGAAATTGGTACGCCTATTGGCATTCCGGGTCGTCAACGTGGAAACGGAAGTCGTCAAAAAGATCAGTTTGTAACCGCTCTATTGATGATTAGTTTCAATTTGATGAGTTATAAATGTCCTTCGGCCGATTAAAAAATGGGTACCTTTGCAGGCCATTGGACCACTCCTATGTCAAGCCTTCCTGTATTAATAAATAAAGAACGCCTGCCTCGCCATATTGCGATCATTATGGACGGGAATGGTCGTTGGGCAAAGGAAAAAGGCGAGGACCGTCTCTTCGGGCATTACCAAGGTGTGGAAAGTGTAAAAGATGTTGTGGAGGGTGCCGCAGAGTTGGGAATCGAGTATCTCACCCTTTATGCATTTTCAACTGAAAATTGGGATCGACCGGCCGATGAGGTTTCTGGGTTAATGGAATTGTTGGTCACCACCATTCGTAAAGAAGTCAGCACCCTGAATAAAAATAACATTCGTCTTCATGTAATTGGAGACCTGGATATGTTACCGGAACATGCTCGAAATGAATTGCAAGAGGGATTAGAGATGACAGCAGCCAACACGGGCTTAAACCTGGTGATGGCATTAAGTTATAGTGGAAGATGGGACTTGCTGGAAGCAGTACGCAGTATTGCAAAAGCTGTAAAATCAGGGGAGCTTGATGCAGATCTGATTGATGAGCAAACCCTGCAAAATAATCTATCCACCCACGCCTTCCCGGATCCTGAGTTGATGATCCGAACTAGTGGGGAATATCGCATCAGTAACTTCCTTTTGTATCAACTCGCCTATGCCGAATTATACTTTACGGACGTCTGCTGGCCTGACTTTAGAAAGAAAAACTTATACGAGGCGCTGCTTGACTACCAGCAACGGGAAAGAAGGTTCGGAAAAATCAGTGAACAGCTTTAACAAACACTTTCGATTTTAAGCCTTAATTTGCCAACCGGCGACAAAGGCTTTCAACATAACTAATTGATTTATAACCAACTGCGATAAAAATAGAAAGACCCAAAATCGCTCCAATCAAGAATTATTACTGATGCGAGTATTATTTCAGAAAATCGGTTTTTTTCTCATCGGACTTATTTTGACCGGTGTTTGCACTTCATTGGCTGCTCAGGTAACCCCTGATACCACCAAACCAACCTCTGTAGACCCCCGTTTATTGGAATGGGAGAACGCGAGAGTGGTTAAAGAATATTCCATTGCTGATGTGAAGATCACAGGTATTCGATATCTGGACACCTCCATCGTTTACTCTATTGCAAATCTTCAGCCGGGCGACAAATTTGTACATCCAGGTGCTGAGTTATTTGGAAAAGCGATCAGCAATTTGTGGCGTCAAAAACTATTTTCTGGGGTACAAGTTTTTGTTACCAAAATTGAAGGCGAAAAGGTATGGGTGGAAATCAATATTCAAGAGCGTCCTCGTTTGGGCAATTATAAGTTTAGTGGAATTCGTAAGTCAGAACAAGAGGATATTCTCACTAAGATCAGTTTAACCAAACAAACTATTATTACTGAAAATACGAGGAGAGAGATTGTAGAAAAAATCACTAAGCATTACGCTGAAAAAGGTTTTCGTAATGTCGCGGTGAAGATTGAAGAAAAACCAGATCCTGCGTTTGCAAACTCCAATCAGTTACTGATCAACGTCAATAAAGGAGAGCGTGTTCGTATTGGGGATATTAATTTTTATGGCAATCAAGAAGTTGATGATCTGCGGTTGAAAAAACAACTCAAGGGAACCAAGGAAATGACCCGAATTACCTTGCGTCCAGATAAATCAGTTAGCCCTTACGGTACAAACACAAGTGCAAATGTTCGGGAGTACTTTCGTTCATTTGGGTTTCTTTCACCCAGCAGAACAAAGCGGATACTTGACCCCTATTTAAGATTCAAGTTGCTGAGCTCTGCCAAGTTTGATGATAAGAAATATGAAGAGGATAAAGAAAAAGTACTCAACTATTATAATTCATTAGGCTATCGTGATGCACAGATTGTTGCAGACACGCAATACCTGACCTCTAAGGGTCAAATGAATGTTGACTTCAAGATCAACGAAGGGCACCGTTATTATTTTGGAGATATTGTATGGAAAGGAAACTCTAAGTTTTCAGATTCTATTTTGAATGTTTTACTTGGGATCAATAAAGGGGATATTTACAATGTGGCCATATTGAATAAGCGTCTAGGAAAAGAAGCTTCACAAGAAGGTGGTGATATCAGTGGTTACTATATGGATGACGGTTACTTGTTCTTCCGCGCAGAACCTATTGAAATGGCGGTTTATAATGACACCATTGATTATGAAATTCGTTTTATGGAAGGTCCGCAAGCGCGTATTAAAAATGTGACCATTGCCGGAAATGAAAAAACAAAAGATCACGTTATACGTCGTGAACTGCGCACTATTCCTGGAGAATTATTCAGCCGAGCACAATTGATTCGCTCACAGCGTGAGTTAGGAAATCTTCAATTCTTTAATCAGGAAAAGATTAATCCAGGTGTTGTACCCAATCAAGAGGATGGAACAGTAGATATTAATTGGCAATTGGAAGAAAAATCAGCTGACCAGTTGGAGTTATCTGCTGGGTGGGGCGGTGGAATTGGGCTGACAGGAACACTAGGCGTTACATTCAATAATTTTTCTGTAAAGAATATTTGGAAAAAATCTGCTTGGGATCCGCTTCCAACGGGTGACGGTCAAAAACTAAGTGTGCGTATGCAGTCGAATGGCCGTGCCTATCGCTCGTATAGTGCATCATTTACCGAACCATGGTTGGGCGGTAAAAAAAGAAATTCATTGACAATCGGGTTCAACAGCAGTCGATTCTCCAATGCATTTGATCCCTTTACGGGTCGTATTGATAAAGCTCGTTCAGATACAAACTATCTAAGCACAAGCGGTTTTTCAGTTGCATTTGGAAAACAATTGAAGTGGCCTGATGACTATTTCAATTTTGTATTCACATTCAACTATACGCTATATAAGCTTAGTAACTATCCTATTTTTAGTGCTGACTTTACTTCTGGTACTTCTAACAATGTCAGCATCAAATTTGCTTTACAGCGCTCTTCTGTATTTAATCCAATTTTCCCAACCAGTGGTTCTAACTTTTTGGCGAGTGTGCAATTAACGCCACCCTATTCTTTGGTTTCAAATACGGGCACTGGGTACAATGCATACAGACGGCCTGAGTATCACAAGTGGCGCTTCAATGCAGAATGGTATGTTCCTATAGGGAAACCACTGGGTTCAGGAACAGAGAAAAATAAACAATTTGTATTGAAATTAGCAGCCAAGTATGGTTTCATGGGGCGCTACAACAAAGATCTTCCCTATTCACCCTTTGAGCGTTTCCAAGTTGGAGATGCAGGCTTGACTAACAATTTTGGGTTATTAGGATATGATATCGTTGCACATCGTGGCTACCCGGTTTATCAAAATTCTGATCCTACTATCAATCCTGATCAGCAGAGTGCCAGTCAGTTTTTTACCATTTTCAACAAGTATCAATTAGAGGCACGCTTCCCGCTGGTAACTAATCCAAGTAGTACTATTTATGCACTCGGCTTTTTTGAGGCGGCTAATGGTTGGTATAATTATAAAGAATATAACCCGTTCCGCCTGCGTCGTAGTGTAGGTATAGGAATGCGCTTTTTCCTTCCTATGTTTGGGTTGCTAGGATTTGATTATGGTATTGGACTGGATCGGGCAATTCCTGGACAAAACAATGGGCTGAAAGGAATCTCTCGTTTTACATTCATGTTAGGATTTGAACCTGAATAAATTTCGATTATGAAAAAGTTCTTACTAGTTTTTTCATTTTTATTGAGTGCTTTCATAGGGAATGCACAGAAATATGCTATTGTAGACACCCGTTATATTTTAGATCGTTTGCCAGAATACAAAACTGCTCAACAGCAATTAGATGTGATAGCAGCTACTTGGCAATTACAAATAGATAGCATGCAAACTTCGCTAGACAGAATGTATCGTGAGTTTGACGCGGAGCAGATCATGTTAACGGCCGAACTGAAAAAAAGAAAAGAAGACCAACTCTTTGCCAAAGAAAAAGAACTGCGCGACCTTCAACGGAAACGTTTTGGTTTTGAAGGGGATCTGTTCAAAAAACGCCAAGAATTAGTGAAACCAGTTCAGGATAAAGTCTACAATGCCATTCAGAAAATGGCAGCTGCAAAGGGGTACGACTTTGTACTCGATAAAAGTGAAGGAATTACCATTATATTTGCCGACCCCAAACTCGACAAAAGCGATGAGGTGTTGAAAGAGTTAGGAATCCGATAAACGTTCAATCCAATTTAAAACCAATACGTAATGAAAAAGTTCGTTGTGATTTTAGCCGTAGCAGGTTTGTTTGCATTTGCTAATGCAGCTCAGGCCCAGATCAAAGTCGGCTACATTAATGTTGAGAATGTTCTTTCTCTGATGCCAGAAGTTGGGAAATTAGATTCAATTCTATCCCGTTATCAGCAGGATTCTATCAATCCTCAGTATGCTTCTTTAATCCAAACCTATCAGTACAAGGATAGCGTGTACAAGGATACGTTGAAGCCACCACCAGCCGCTGTAAAAAAACAATTGGAAGAAGAACTTCCTCAATTAATTAATACCATTCAAAACTGGCAGCAAATTGTAAACCAGGCTATGGAAGCAAAACAAAATGAATTGTTAGCTCCCTTGTATCGTAAAATCTATGATGCGATTCGTACTGTTGCCAAAGAAAAAGGGTACACCCATGTATTGAATAAGGATACCTTACTCGTTGCACCAGATGCTGATGATATGATTGCTTCTGTTGCTGCTAAATTGAAGTTGACACTTCCTAAGGCACCTGCTGCGGCACCGCCAACAAAATAAGTTGAATTCTTTTTTTCAAGAGCCCGGTCAAACAGATCGGGCTCTTTGTTTTAGGGGGGTTACATTTGTGGTATGAGTGCAATGGCTGCTCCTGTAAATGGTCCTATCGGTGTTTTTGATTCTGGCTATGGCGGATTAACCATCCTGCGTAGTTTGGTTCAACAATTACCTTCCTATGATTTTTGTTATTTGGGAGACAGTGCACGTTCGCCTTACGGAAACCGTTCCTTTGATGCAGTATATGCGTATACATTGGAAGCTGTCGAATGGTTTTTTAAACAAGGTTGTCCCTTAGTGATTTTAGCTTGTAATACCGCGTCTGCAAAAGCATTACGTACTATTCAGCAAAAGGATCTAAAAAAAATTGCACCCGCTAATCGGGTATTAGGAGTTATACGGCCCACAACAGAAGTGATCGGTCAATATTCCCGAACAGGTAAAGTAGGAATTTTGGCTACGGAGGGAACGGTACAGTCGCAGTCTTATCCCATTGAAATTGCAAAGTTTTTTCCCTCATTGGAAGTGACACAAGAAGCGTGTCCGATGTGGGTCTCTCTGATTGAAAATAATGAGCAGGATAGCGAAGGCGCAGATTACTTTGTGCAAAAACATCTGAACGCTATTTTTTCAAAAAGCCCTCAAATCGATCTATTATTACTGGCCTGTACGCACTATCCGCTTTTGCGTAACAAAATTGAAAAATACATCCCAGCTAGTGTAAAGCTGCTTTCCCAGGGCGATATTGTCGCCTCTAGTTTAGTTGATTACTTGAATCGGCATCCTGAAATTGCTTCCCGATGTATTCGTCAGGGTAATTTGCAGTTTCATACCACTGATAACAGGGTAGACTTTGACCGCCATGCTGCCCATTTTTTTGGAAGTCCCATTTCTTCAAAAGAGGCTCAATTAGGAAATAACTGTTGCTAACTGTCTGGCAGCCATAGTCTTATTTTTCTTTTCGCTCTCCATGTAATCCCTTACCTTTGCGGTCCTTTCACAAAACGACGGGTGTGGTGACCTGGCGTAAGTAAATGGAAATCCGGATCGTTCTCCCGATCCATCTTTCATCTAACGTGAAAAAAAGAGACTAAAATGAAACGTACTTTTCAACCTCATCGTAAGCGTCGTAAAACCGTACACGGGTTTCGTAAGCGTATGCAAACTGCCAATGGACGCAAAGTATTGGCTAGTCGTCGTGCAAAAGGCCGCAAAAAGCTGACCATTTCTGACGAGCGCAAATTGAAATAACCCACCGCCTCCCTGAGGTTTTGATAACTTTACAGCTCCGGATTACCGGAGCTTTTTTATTTTCTTTTCATGATGGTGCGACACACATTTGGTAAAGCAGAACGGTTAAAAAGCCGAAAATCTATTGATGCGCTTTTTAAAGAAGGACAGCGATTCAATGTGGGCGCCATCCGTGTTTTGTATCGTTCAGTTGCGCAACCCGGCATTCGAGTGGGTGTTGGTGTTTCTGCCCGGCAATTCAAGTTAGCTGTTGAACGCAACCGGATAAAGCGTTTGTTGCGTGAGTCGTACCGATTACAAAAACAATTACTTGCTCCTGTGACACAGCATTGCAAAGGACTGGATGTTTTTTTTATTTACACTGCCTCTGCCATGCCGGTCTATTCAGCACTTGCTCCAGCGGTTGAAAAAATACTCATTAAACTCAATACAATTCTTGCAAAGAATTCCATCTAACGCTTCCCAATTTGTAAAACGCATTTTGATTTTACCCTTTTTGGTGTTGATCAAATTGTATCAATGGGTATTATCACCTTGGGTAGGACCCAAATGTCGCTATACGCCAACTTGCTCTCACTATGCAGTAGAAGCGTTGCAAAAACATGGTCTTTTAAAAGGACTTTGGCTTTCGATAAAAAGAATTAGCCGCTGTCATCCGTGGGGAAGCAGCGGCTATGATCCAGTTCCTTAAAGAATCTAGTTAGCTGGCTTTTTCAAAACGTGCAGCCACTACATTCCAGTTAATTACTTGCCAGAATGCGCCTAAATAATCAGCTCTTCTATTTTGATATTTGAGATAGTAGGCATGCTCCCATACGTCCACTCCTAAAATCGGTGTTCCTTTTACTTCTGCAATTTCCATGAGTGGATTATCCTGGTTAGGTGTTGAACAGATCTCTAGTTTTCCATCCTTCACAATTAACCAAGCCCACCCGCTTCCAAAGCGTGTCATACCTGCGTTCGCAAATTTTTCCTGAAAAGAAGTAAAAGACCCAAACGCAGCGTTGATGGCCTCTGCTAATTTTCCAGAAGGCTGCCCATCATCCTTTGGAGCTAAACTTTCCCAGAAAAATGTATGATTCCAGTGACCACCTCCATTGTTACGAACAGCCGCAGAAATATTTCCTGCTTCTTTCACTAATTGCTCGATTGATTTTTTTTCGTGAGGGGTTCCTGCAATGGCCTTATTGAGATTGTCTACATAAGCCTGGTGATGTTTGCCATGATGGATTTGCATGGTTAATGTGTCAATGTGTGGCTCAAGCGCATCATGTGCGTAAGGGAGAGGGGATAATGTAAATGGCATAAATTACTTTTTTGATATAACAAAATTACGCAAGGGGAGTTTGCTAACGGCGAGCTTTGAAAAAATCCTTCATTAATTGTGCAGCTTCTGCAGCGCAACAGCCAGCTTCCAGTTTTGTTTGCGGATGGAAAGGCCAGTTGGACCCTGCTACTTTTCGGTAGCCATTTTTAAGGTCATCTGTTCCGTACACCACACGTCCGATTTTGCTCCAATATAATGCTCCTGCGCACATAGGGCAGGGTTCTACTGTCACATAAAGAGTTGCATCGGGCAGGTACTTGCTCCCAAGCGCATTAAAAGCAGCTGTCAAAGCTATCATTTCGGCATGGGCAGTAGGGTCTTGTAGCCGTTCCGTCATGTTGTGCCCACGGGAAATTATTTTTCCGTCTTGTACCACAACCGCTCCAACAGGCACTTCTTCCTCCTCTTTTGCTTGTAAGGCTTCTTGTAAAGCCATTTTCATATAGTGCGCATCATCCATGCCCGTGGTATTTGCTAACTTGGTTCAAAATTCAGGTATGTCCTACTTATCGCTGTTAACAAAGATGCGGGAATATTTTGCATCCGGCGCTACTCAGTCTGTTGAATTTAGAAAACAGCAATTAAAAAGACTGCGTGATGAGATTTTAAAAAATGAACAGGCTATCAATGAGGCCTTGTATCAGGATTTGCATAAAAGTCCCGAAGAGGTGTGGGTATCCGAAACGGGGTTAGTGGTTGGAGAAATAAATGTAGCATTGAAAAAATTAGATGCATGGGTGCAACCCCGTCGTGTACGTACTAATTTATTAAACCTTCCTTCATCTAGTTCAATTTTACCAGAGCCATTAGGTGTTGTGTTGATCATTGCGCCATGGAACTATCCCCTTCAATTATTATTGAATCCATTAGTGGGAGCTATTGCTGCTGGTAATTGTGTAGTCTTAAAGCCCAGTGAATATGCACCCGCAACAGCGGCAGTGATGAAAAAAATAGTTGAAGCTGTTTTTGAGTCTTCTTATATCGCTTATATAGAAGGAGATGGAGCGAGCGTGGTTCCTTCATTATTAGAATCATTCCGATTCGATCATATTTTTTATACGGGAAGCACTACGGTTGGTCGAATCATTTATAAAATGGCTGCAGACCAGCTTACGCCTGTTACTTTAGAATTAGGAGGAAAAAGTCCTTGTGTAGTGGAGGCAGATGCATCAATCAAAGTAGCGGCCAAGCGAATTGCATTGGCAAAATGGAATAACGCTGGTCAAATTTGTGTGGCGCCAGATTATATATTGGTACATGCTTCAGTACGCGATTCCTTTTTACAGGAATTAAAAAAAGTAATTCTGAACTTTTTTACCGAGAACCCAGCTACCTGTGGACATTATGGGAGAATTATTAACAGCAAACAGTTTGATCGCTTGGTTAGCTATTTAAAAGATGGCTCCATTTATCACGGAGGTCACTATGATCGTGATCAGCTTTATATTGAGCCTACCTTATTGACGGATGTAGCAATCGATTCGCCTATCATGCAACAGGAAATTTTTGGCCCCTTGTTACCTGTTCTGTCGTATACCAGTTTTGAGGAGGCCAAGTCAATTATTGCACGCAATCCAAATCCATTGGCGTTTTATGTTTATACCGAAAATCGCACCCATGAAAAAGCCTGGTTGCAACAAGTGCCTGCTGGCGGGGCCTGTGTCAACAATTCAATTTTTCACTTGTTAAATCATCGACTTCCTTTTGGAGGACGTGGAACCAGTGGGGTGGGCGCTTATCATGGCAAGTACTCATTTGATACATTCAGTCATCAAAAAAGTGTATTACGAACGCCTACCTGGCCGGATCCTGCGCTCAAATACCCTCCTTTTAAAGGCAAATTAAATTTGTTAAAAAAACTAATTGGATGAGCAAGCGACCTACATTCAAAATTGTGCTTCTGATAGGGGCCATTCTCAGCGTTGTTTTATTTTTCTTCGCAACCAGAAATAATCGGTCCATGAGTATACGACAGCAACTACTTAAAAAATTTTACCCCGCCCTGCTGTGGCTTACTGGAGCGGCAAATAAGAATAATCGTTTTATTGAGCATAGTCCTCAAAATCCGCCTCTTTCCTTTTATGAATTAACGGCCACTACTATTAATGGACAGCCCTTTGCGTTTTCTACTTTAAAAGGGAAGAAAGTGCTCCTTGTAAATACAGCCAGTGATTGTGGATATACGGCGCAATATGCGGAGCTGCAACAGTTGTATGCACAATATGGTGATAAGCTCACGATTATAGGCGTACCCTCTAATGAATTTAAAGAACAAGAAAAGGGAACGGCAACTGACATTGAAAATTTCTGTAAACGTAATTACGGAGTAACTTTTATTTTGCTGGAAAAGTCCATTGTGAAAAAAGGCGCCGAACAGCACCCTGTGTATCAGTGGTTAACTGATTCACAAAAAAATGGGTGGAATACACAGGAACCTAGTTGGAATTTTTCAAAATATTTGATTGACGAACAAGGTCGTTTGACTCACTATATGGACCCTTCGGTTTCTCCTCTCGATACGAGAGTGGTGCGAGCAATCACCCATTAATCCAAGGGGCAATTTTGATGATAGTCTACCAGTGCAATCGATGATTTTTCAAATTGGTAACCCTGGTATGTTTTTGCGATGTCATCAAAAACGGTATTGAGCTCTTCTTCTGTTTTTAAGGTCACTAATTTATTTCTAAACTCTTTGATATTGGGAAGTCCTTTTAGATAATTTGTATAGTGCCGTCTCATCTCATTGATGCCTACAACAGAATTTTTCCATTCAATAGAGCGACGCAGGTGTTTGCGGCATACAGTAAGACGTTCTTCAATGGTAGGCGCGGCCAGATGCTGACCTGTTTTGATAAAATGCTTGATCTCTCTAAAAATCCAGGGATATCCAATAGCTGCTCTGCCCATCATAATACCATCTACGCCATATCGGTTTTTATACGCTACTGCTTTTTCGGGCGAATTGATATCTCCGTTTCCAAAGATGGGAATTTGAATACGTGGGTTATTTTTCACCTTTCCGATCAGTGTCCAATCGGCTTCTCCTTTATAAAGTTGTGTACGCGTACGACCATGAATAGCTAGCGCTTTGATTCCTACATCTTGTAGTCGTTCTGCTACTTCTTCAATATTCTTGCTGTTTTCGTCCCAGCCTAATCTGGTTTTAACAGTAACAGGGAGTGAAGTCGATTTTACTACTGCTTCTGTTAGTCGAACCATTAAAGGAAGATCACGTAGCACTCCCGCACCAGCTCCTCGTAGTGCCACTTTTTTAACAGGGCATCCAAAATTAATATCCAGCAAATCGGGCCGAGTAACTTCTACAATTTTAGCCGCCATTGAAAGGCTCTCTTCATCTCCTCCAAATATTTGAATCCCGATGGGTCTTTCATACTCAAAAATGTCTAGTTTTTTTCTGCTTTTGATTGCATCTCGAATCAATCCCTCGGAAGAGATAAATTCAGTGTACATCAAATCGGCTCCATTGTCTTTGCAAACAGCTCTAAAAGGCGGATCACTCACGTCCTCCATCGGAGCAAGTAAGAGCGGAAAATCGGGTAATTGAATGGGACCTATTCTGACCATCGTTGGGTTTTGCCTATTTTTGATTCTTCAGGTACTGCGTTTGAATACGCAAATTTACGATCTAAACTGTCAAGGATACATGAAGGGACTTTTTCAACACAAAACACCGGGTCAGCAATTTTTTCTATTATTTAGTATTTCTCTCTTTAGTTTTTTTCTGATTGGTTTACTGGGCACGCAATTATTGAGTGTAATTACAGGAATCTCCATGTCAGAAATGGCTGCTCTTGATAAAATTGATCCCAAGCACCCCTGGCTGCCCTTTTTTATACGAGGAATGCAAGCGGTTCAATTTATTGGCTTGTTTATCATACCAAGTTGGTTTGCAGCTCGTTTTTTCAGTGCAAAGCCTGCAGGAAATTATTTAGGATTTCGATTGCCCTCTCGTGCTGGTTTTTGGTTGATTGGGTCTTTCTCGATACTCATTGCCTTACCTATGGTTCAATGGTTAGGCGAAGTGAACCGTGCAATAGAATTTCCTTCGCAATTAACTAATTGGATTCGTGGAAAAGAGGATGAAGCTAACGAAACAGTCAAAGCACTTCTGTCTCGACATACAATCCAAGATCTTTTATTGAATTTGTTATTCGTAGCTGGATTAGCTGCAGTAGGTGAAGAATTATTATTCCGTGGAGTAATTCAGCGCATTTTTGTCAGAAAATTTGGCCAGGCATGGCCCGCTATTATAGTGTCAGCCTTTTTATTTGCTGCATTACATTTGCAATTTTATGGCTTTCTCCCCCGCTTTGCCCTCGGCATTTTATTAGGAGCCATTTATTGGTATAGTGGAAGTTTGTGGGTTTCTATACTTGCCCATTTTGTATATGATGGAGTTTTAATTATTCTGGTTTATTTGAATCCTGTATTGCTAAATGACGAATCGGTAGTGCCACCGGAAACACTGGTTTATTCTGGATTGATTAGTGCATTGATGGTGACCATGAATTTACATTGGATGATCAAGCATGGTAATTCCGTTTCAGATGAACAAATTGAAGAGGAGGATACAACTACGGATCACGATATATCAAATTAAGTATGCCTTTTAATCGCGAAGTATTTACAACTAGATCAATCACCGCTTTTTTCTTTGTGGTGGTAATGCTAACGGCTTTGCTTTTAAGTGACGTGAGTTTTTGGTTATTGGTGTTGGTATTACATGCAGGCTGTTGGGTAGAATATGAAAAAATAGTAGCATCATTCAGGTATTCCTTTTTGTTTATTCTGTTTGGGTTAGTCTATTTAACAGCTAGCTGGTTCTTTTTTCTAGAGTTGCATCAGCGTCCACTCTTACTGATTGCAGAAACGGGTGTGCCTGCACCTAGTTGGAAACAATTTCCTTTTTTCATTCTGCTATGCATGTGGATTAATGATACAATGGCTTACATCGTTGGCTCCTTGATTGGAAAAACACCTCTTTCTCCTATTTCGCCTAAAAAAACATGGGAGGGAACATTGGGAGGAATTGTACTCACGGTGCTTGTAGTGGGAGGTGGTGCCAATTATTTACTAGGGTCATTAATACCTGTTGGAAAAATGGAGCCCTTGCTTTCTGCGCATTGGTATGTTTTAGCGCTATTGGCAGCTATTGCAGGAACATGGGGTGATTTACTGGAATCAAAATTTAAGCGAGTAGCAGGTATCAAGGATAGTGGTACCATTTTGCCAGGACATGGGGGTTTTTTAGATCGTTTTGACTCCTTGTTAGTAGCCACTCCTGTTTGTTGGATCTATTTGAAACTGATCCTTGCTTAGTACAAGCATTGCCTATATTTGCCCCCGTAAAATGTAAAGATTATGACGCTGCATCGCGAAGGAAGAGGTACTATTTTGACTGTGACATTATTAGTAGCTTTTATTAATGGATTAACATTTACTTGCGTTACTACTCCGTGGATTAGTTTTTTAGTTGCGGCCGTTAGCCTACTATTCTGGATATTTATTCTCTCCTTCTTTCGCATTCCTTCTCGCAAATTGACCATACAGGACAATGCAATCATTGCTCCTGCCGATGGTGAAGTGGTGGTGATAGAAGAGGTACAAGCCGACGAATATTTTACTGATCGTCGAATTCAGGTTTCCATTTTTATGAGTCCTTTCAATGTGCATGTGAACCGAAATCCTGTAAGTGGGGAGGTTGTTTATAGCCAATATCATCCTGGGAAATACTTGGTTGCCTGGCATCCAAAGTCCTCTACGGAGAATGAAAGACATAGTGTAGTCTATCGTGCACAGGGTAAAGAAATTCTAGTCAAACAAATTGCTGGCGCACTCGCAAAGCGCATTGTAAATTATCTACAGCCTGGACAAACGGTGATGCAAACAGAAGAAATGGGCTTTATCAAATTTGGATCTCGTGTAGATCTTTTATTGCCATTAGATGCCAAGATCCAGGTTAAAATGGGAGACAAACCAAAAGGCGGAGTAACTGTAATTGCTAGGCTTTAATCTATAAGATCCTTTTCAATTCCTCCAGTGAAAATACAGTATGTGTAGGGTAACTACCATCTGATAGGGGCTCTCGGAGTTGATTTAAATGATTCACATGAATCTGATCAATCCCATAATTACGGGCACCTAGTATATCAACCTCAAGGGTATCTCCAATCATTACACTTTCCTCTTTTTTAGCTTCTGCTATCGTGAGGGCGTATTCAAAAATTTCCTTTTTTGGCTTCAAGCTTCCTGCCGCTTCAGAGGTGACGATTGCTGTAAAAAACGGTTGTAGTCCGGAGTGAAGTAGTTTACTATGCTGTGTCTTTTCAAATCCGTTGGTGATAAGATGGAGCTGGTAGTTTTTTTCTTTCAAATAGTTCATCAACTCCAGTGCATAGGGAAATAAAAGTGTACGACTGGGCAGTAATGCTAAAAATTGGGTGCTCATGGCCTCTGCTATTGCCTCGTCAGCAATTTTAAAATCCAATAAACTGAGACGCATTCGCTTGATCCGCAGTTCATCTTGTTTTATATAGCCGTTTCTGTAACGATCCCACAACTTTTCATTATGGGCCAGGTAATTACGATGAAAAAGTTCAAAATCATGAACGCCTCTTTCTTTCAGTTTTAGATCTTGATATAATTGCCAAAGGGTAGCTTTTGCATTGGCTTCAAAATCCCAAAGCGTATGATCAAGATCAAAGAACAGATGTTTGTAAGCAATAGGCAAAGACAAATCCTAAATTTAAAAGGTGGGTTGATACCTTTGCAAGATAAGTATAAACAAATCGTATGCCGGCACTTACTGTGGTAATAACGGGAGCATCCCGCGGAATTGGAAAATCATTGGCAAAACATTTTGCACAGCGAGGAGATGAGTTATTGTTGACCGCTCGTAATAAAGAGACGTTGACAGCAACTATTACTGCACTGCAAAAAGAGTTTCCGGCCTCTACTATACATGGGCAGGCAGCGGACCTTTCTATTCCTGAACAAGCACGTGAATTTGGTCGCTGGTGTCTATCTTTTTCGGAGCCCGACATTCTGATCAATAATGCGGGGCAATTTTTGCCAGGTTCACTAGCCGAAGAGCCCGACGGTCAGTTGGAGCAGCAACTTCGTATCAATTTGGGAAGTGCCTATCATTTAACCCGTACACTTATTCCTACTATGATACAGCGTGGCACCGGGCATATTTTTACGATCTGTTCCATTGCTTCTTTACAGCCCTATGCACAGGGCGGTTCGTATAGTATCAGTAAGTATGCCTTACATGGGTTTACAAAAAATCTGCGGGAAGAACTAAAACCAACCGGTGTAAAAGTAACAGGCGTGTACCCTGGTGCTGTATTGACAGATTCTTGGGGCGATTTTGATAATTCTTCCGGACGTATCATGGAAGTAGAAGATGTAGCCAAGATGATTGTACAGGCCTCACAGTTATCTCCGCAGGCCTGTGTAGAAGACATTGTGTTACGCCCTCGATTAGGCGATCTTTAATTACTCCGCGTATTTATATCCTACGCCACGAACGGAATGAAAGTAGCGAGGATTACGGCTGTCGGTCTCAAAATACTTTCGAAAATTCAGTATAAAATTGTCTATGGTGCGGGTAGTAGGGTATACCTGATAGCCCCAAACCGTTTGCAAAATTTTTTCGCGGGGTACAACTTCATTCTTGTTTTCAATCAACAATTTTAAAAGCATAGCTTCTTTTTTGCTCAGCTGAATACGTTCTCCTGTAATGATTACGGCTTCCTGTGCTTTAAAGTCGATCATACAAGATCCGAATTGGTATTGCTCACCTACATATTCCTTGTCCTGAAGGCGTTTATTTTTGTCGATTAGTTTTTGAACCCTTAACAGTAGCTCCTCCAGGTTAAAGGGTTTGGTCAAATAATCGTCGGCACCTTTTTTTAATCCGGTAACTCGATCTGCACTGCTGTTTTTAGCGCTTAAAATCAGGATTGGAATTTCATTATTACTGATACGGATCGATTCTGTAACAGCAAGACCATCCATTTCTGGCAACATGATATCCAGAATAATCAGATCAAAGTACTCATTACTGATGGCCTTTAACGCTTCCGCACCGTCATACGAAGAGGTTACCGAGTAGCCCTCGAGTTCCAGGTTTAATTTAAGTGCCTCATGCAGGTTCTCCTCATCTTCTACTAATAAAATCGTTCCCTTTTCTGCTGATTTCATATGGCAAAGTTAACCAGGAAAATACTGCCAGCGGGATGATTGTCTTTTACCGTAATTGTAGCCTGGTGGTGGTGCGCAATTCGCTCGCAGAGATATAATCCTAAACCTGTGCCCTTGGTAGTGCGGGTGGTTTCATTTCCAATGCGGTAAAACCGGTCAAATATTTTCTTTTTCTCACTGGCTGGTATGCCGATCCCTTGATCTGCAATTTGCAGCTGCAATTGGGAGGCCTCTTTTTTTAAAGTGGCTTCGATATAGGAAGAAGAAGGGGAGTATTTAATTGCGTTTTCCAATAAGTTATTTAACAAAATCTGTAGAAGTAAAGCATCGCCTTTGATATCTAATTCCGATTCTATATGCGAACGAATCTGCCGTCCAGGAAAACGGGTTTGCATATCCTTGATGCAATCCTTTACCAAAGCAGAAAAATCTAGTTCCTCTTTTGTGCTTGCAAAGCCTTTATTTTCTAATTGCGAGGAAACCAAAATATTATTGGTCAAAAGATTCAATCGATTTGTTTCATCCAATGCAATACGGATCAGCTTTTCTTGTTTTTCAGGTTCCAGTTTATACCGCTGCATTGTTTCTAAATTCAAGCGGGTTACAGCTATAGGGGTTTTTAACTCATGCGTAACGGCCATCATGAACTGTTGCTGTTGTTGCTGTGCCAGAAATTGTTTGCGAACGGCCCGGTAAACGGCAATTGCTCCAATCAAAATAATAATCAAAAAAGTGATGCCTTCGCTAAGATATTTGGTGCTATTGCGAAATGCTTGTGTCTGAATTTGCGAAGCTCGGGTGCTTTTTTCAAGATCGTTCAACTGGGGAGCCTGCAACTCTAAAAGTTGTATTTGTTCAATTCGGATTTTTTGATTCTGTTTTTCCAGCGAGATAAACCACCAAACGAGTGCCGCTATGATATAGGCTAATAAAGACCAAAAAAGTAGGTTAGTGCGACGCAGTTTTATTTTTCCCAAATTGAACATATCAGTTACGCTGCGTCATTTTTTCAATCCGAACCCCTACGTTCATCACTTCTTGCAGTGGATCTTCGCGCATAATTTGTTTGACTCGAATTTGGTAGGACCCTTTTTTGCGAAGCGACACGCCATTTTTGACGATATCTGATTGAAGAGATAATCTGTGTTCATAAATATCATCCATTCCTACACCGAGCCAGCCTTTTTCATTACTTCCTAAAATTTTTTCGGTGTTGAAACGAAATTGTTGGCCCAACGGATCGATGATAGTGATTTGTAGCCAGATGTTATTATAGTGATAGCGATCTCGATGTCTTAAAACGAGTGCAATATCGTATAAAGAGGTAGTGTCTTTAATAACACAGGTAAATGAGGGCTCAAAATTACTTTTCCATTCGTGTTTTGGAATAGAAACAGAGCGCTCAAAAAGATTCAGCTTATTACAGGCTGGTAATCCCAGCATGAAAAGTGTAAATCCTACGAGGGGAAGTCTCCAATGCCTTTGCATAAGGCAAAAATACGAGGAAATCCAAGGGACTTCCTTAAAGTACATTCAATATCTGCTCTTTCGCTTTCTCCAGCTCGTCTTTCATTTCCACAACAAAACGTTGAATGAATGCATCATAGGCTTTGGAACCAGTTGTATTGATTTCACGCCCAATTTCCTGCAAAATAAAGGAGAGCTTCTTACCCTTTCCCTCTTCTGGAGTGGCTAGCTGTGCGCGGAAATACTCACAGTGATTACGAAGACGTATCATTTCTTCACTGATGTCTATCTTTTCTATATAATAAATTAATTCCTGTTCTAGTCTGTTTTTATCATAGGCCTCTTTTCCAACCTGTTCTTCCAGCTTTTGAATAAGTCCCTGCCGCATTTTCTCCCGTCGAGCGGGTTCTGCTTGCTCAATGTCTTTTTGTAAGTCCTCGATACGACTGATGCGAGCTAGTAGGTCTGCCTCCAGCGCTTTTCCTTCCTGATTGCGATGCCCATCTAGTGCTTCTAGCGCCGTTTCAATCCCTTTTTGGAATGTTTCCCATTGGGTAGGCTCTAGGCTATCACTCCCCGCAGCTACAACATCTGGTAACTTTAAAATGGCAGCAAGTAACTGCGTACTATCCTGACCCAATTCATTTGCCAGTTGCGCTAACGGTTGGTAGTAGGAACGAGCAACCTGTGTGTTGATAGAAACGGGAGCTGAAAAACCTGCGTCTTTAGTGGTGATTAGACAATCCACGCTTCCTCTACCTAGCTTTTCGGCTATGATTTTTCGAATATCAAATTCAAAGGGCTTAATTAATGTGGGCAATTTGAGTTGCAGATCAAATTGTTTTCCATTGAGTGATTTGATATCAATAGCAAATTGTTTATCACCTACGGCTACTACTGATCTGCCAAAGCCCGTCATTGATTTTAGCATGTAATAAAGCTTTGTATAAAGTTATTCGAATTGAAGGAAAGAAAAATCCCTCCGAAAACGGAGGGATCTATATGGATGGGTTAGTAAGTACTGGGAAACGAATTTCCCTACACAATATTAAGACATATTTTATTTAAGAAAAAAATATTTTTACTTCTATTTTATCAACATTTTAAAAATTACTGTGGATAAGCCTAATAAAAAGTCGGCATGCATATCGCGACTACCTTTGTAAAAAATCGAAACGTATGCGTTTTGAAAATCCAATTTCAATAGATAAAATCGCTGCTATCATTCATGCAAAAGTGATTGGTGATGCAACGCAACTCACAACGGGCATCAATGAAATACATCGAGTCCAAAAGGGGGATCTTGTATTTGTGGACCATCCAAAATACTATGAAACCTGTTTGCAATCTGCAGCTAGTTTTATAATTATCAATCAGGAAATTCCTTGCCCGAGTGGTAAGGCGTTGTTGGTAGTAGAAGATCCGTTTGGGGCCTATCAAAAAATTGTAGATCATTTTCGACCCTTGCGTCCTTCATTAAAGCCAATCAGTGATAGTGCGGTAATCGGTGCAGGAACTGTGGTGTTACCGGGTGCTTATATTGGAAATCATGTTCAGATTGGAAAGAACTGTTTGATTCATCCTAATGTGACAATCCTAGATTATTGTATTATTGGAGATGATGTGATCATACAGGCGGGCACCATTATTGGAAGTGATGCGTTTTACTACAATAAAAAGACAAATCGACCTGTTCATTACAAGAAAATGAAAAGCTGTGGTCGGGTGTTGATTGAAAATGAGGTAGAAATTGGGGCGGCTTGTACAATCGATCGTGGGGTGACTTCTGATACTATTATTGGAACAGGCACAAAATTGGATAATCAGGTTCATATTGGACACGACACCCTGATTGGGAAAAATTGTCTTTTTGCAGCACAAGTGGCCATTGCAGGGGCGGTGACCATTGAAGACGATGTGATTTTATGGGGACAGGTAGGCGTCAACAAAACCTTGCGTATTGGTAAAGGCGCAACAGTGTTAGCACAAAGTGGTGTGCCAGGTGATTTACCCGGTAATCAAATTTATTTTGGGACCCCTACCGAAACTGCCAATGAAAAAAAACGCGAGCGGGTCTGGATCAAACGTATTCCAGCGTTGTGGGATAAAGTAATGCGGGCGCAATAAATCAGCGCGACAAGTAGTTTGCGCAGGCCTCACTAATCGTTTTTTCAAGCGGGGTATAACTGAATTGGGGCATGAGCGCTAGTAATTTCCGGTTATCAAAAACCGTTTTGCTTACTGCAACGCGCGCACTTTCTTTTGTTAGAAGTGGTTTTCGTCCTGTGACCAATGATCGAATTCTTTCAATCCGCCAAGCAATACCTAGTATTAGCGGAGTTGCTTTTCGGGAGGGTCTGAATTTTTGAAACCCGTCCGCAATTTTATCTTGTAGTTGCTGAAAGAGCCAGGTATCCCCATTCACAACAAACCGCTGGCCCGAAATGGGATGTTCCATCAGTAGTACAGTTGCTTTAGCCACATCTTTTACATCTACAAATCCATTTAAGCCAGTGGTATACCATGGAAATCCATCATGAAGTTGTTTAAAAATGGCACAGCTGCTTTTGGTCCAGTCTCCATACCCCAATATGGTGCTGGGATTAAGAATTACGGTGTCCAGGCCTTCACTAAAACCTCTCCAGGCTTCAATTTCTGCTTTATACTTACTTCTTGCGTAATGCGTTTGTAGTGGGTTTTCTTCCCACTTTGCTTTTTCATCTACCAGCCCTCCTCCTTCTTTTCTTCCTAGTGCTGCAATGGAACTTATGTAGACCAATCGCTTGATTTTTTTTTCAAGACAGGCATTGACCACATTCGCCGTTCCCTCGACATTAATCTTGTAAAGCGCTTTTTTTTCAGCTGGATCAAAAGATACCATGGCAGCAGCATGGATCACATGGTCTATCCCTTCCATGGCCTCTTCTAATGAAACAATATCTAGGATATCACCAGATACCCACTCTACTTTTTCGAGAACGGTAGCGTCTATCCAAAATGGTTTTTCTTTTTTTCTAAAAAGAGCCCGAACGTGATATCCTTGAGTGATCAATTCTTCCAGAATATATGATCCCAGAAATCCTGTGCCCCCTGTTACTAGTATTTTTTTCATGATGAGGTATACTTATAGTAGCCACTACCCGATTTTTTGCCCCATTTTCCTTCCTGTACTAATTGCTGTTGAATAAATGAAGGTTGTAGTCGTTCTGGTTTTCCTAATTGTTCGTAAACGGAACAGCTCACTGCAAAATTGATGTCGTTGCCAATCAGGTCCATCAGCTTGAAAGGTCCCATTTTAAAACCAGTCGATTCTAAAATGCGGTCTAGTTGTTCAACATTGCTTTTCTGTTCTTCTATTAAGCGCAATGATTCTATATAATAGGGTCGCGCTACTCGATTAACGATAAAGCCGGGTGAATCGCTACATTGAACCGATGTTTTGCCAATCTGTTTGACTAATTGAAGTGTGGTGGATAACACGTCCGGATTTGTAAAGGGAGTATGCACCACTTCTACGAGTTTCATGATGGTGGCAGGATTAAAAAAATGCAATCCAATTACTCGTTCGGGGTGTAAAACCTGTTTTGCTATTTCAGTAATGGAGAGTGAAGAGGTATTGCTTGCAAAAATGCAATCACCATGGTTAAGTTCAGCTAATTGGTTGAGCAGGGCAACTTTCGGAATTATTTTTTCAACGATGGCTTCAATAAAAAATTCAGCTAAACAATTTTCCAGCTCGTTCGTGTATTGAATTAATGCCAGTATCTTCTTTTTTTTGTCAGCAGTTAACCTCCCTTTTTGCACTAAGCCTTCTAGTTCCCGTTCATGTTGAGCACGGGCATTGGCTAAAATGTCTGGATTGAGGTCAAATAGTAAAGTTGAGAAGTCTGCTTGTGCAAGTGTGAGGGCGATACCTCTGCCCATGGTTCCTGCTCCACAAACACCAATTGTGTGAATTTCCATTAAGACCTATTTATCAGGTAGCAGCTGTGAATTGTTTCAAAAAACGAACATCATTTTCGCTAAATAAGCGAAGATCATTGACGCCATATTTTAACATAGCGGGTCTTTCCACTCCTAAACCGAATGCAAATCCGTTGTATTCTTCCGGATCAATTCCGCAGTTGGATAATACATTGGGGTGCACCATGCCACATCCTAATATTTCGACCCAACCCGTTTTTTTACAAACGTGACAGCCCTCTCCGCCACAGATAAAACAACTCACATCCATTTCTGCACTAGGCTCTGTAAAGGGGAAATAGGAGGGTCTGAAACGAACTTTTACATTTGCTCCATACATCTCTTTCACAAAAAAGTAGAGTGTTTGTTTCAGGTCTGCAAACGATACATTTTTATCAATGTACAATCCTTCAATTTGGTGAAAAAAACAATGGCTACGGGCACTTACCGTTTCATTTCGAAAAACGCGTCCGGGCATCAACATCCGAATAGGAAGTTGTCCTTTTTCCATTTCCCGAATTTGAACACTGCTAGTATGCGTACGAAGAACCCAGTCTGGATTTTGCTGAATATAAAAAGTATCCTGCATGTCTCTGGCCGGGTGATGTGCAGGAAGGTTGAGTGCTCCAAAATTGTGCCAATCATCTTCAATTTCTGGTCCTTCGACTACCGCAAACCCTAACCGTTGAAAAATGGAGACAATCTGATTACGCATTAATGTAACCGGATGACGCGAGCCAACCGGTATGGGGTCGCCAGGTAATGATAAGTCAATCCCAGTATCCGTTGAGTCAGCCGCACTGCTGCTATTCGATTTTAGTGTCTCGTAATGTGCTTCGACAAACTGCTTGAATTCGTTGAGCAGTTGTCCGGCTTCTTTCTTTTGGTCTACGGGAACATTCTTTAATTCCCCCATCAGGTTTTTCAGCTGTCCCTTTGTACCCAGGTATTTGATACGAAACTCTTCTACCAGCGCAGGATCGTTGCTGGTAAAATGTGTTATTTCGTCGCGAAGCGCCTCAATTTGTTCCCGGAGATTCTTCATCCGACAAAAGTAAGTCCAAACCTCCAATTAATTATCTTGCAGGTATGTCCGATTCACTGGGTATTGCTGATTTTTTAAATCCTGTCAACAAGGCCTTTCTCTCGCTGGATGCGGGATATAAAGAAGGGCAGATTGGTTTTTCTATTGCTACCTATGAAGAGGTGCTTCCAGATATGGAAGAAGTTCAGTTTGTGTTGGTGGGCTGTCCTGAGCACAGAGGTGCAGGAATTGAACAACAACAAGAAGAAGCCCCCGATGCGATTCGCCGCCGTTTTTACGAATTATTTTATTGGCATGCCGACCTTAAACTGGCAGATGTTGGTAATATTCGTAGAGGGGCTACCATTACGGATACGTATGCCGCTTTGCGAACTGTTGTTCAGACTTTGGTTGCTGAAAGAAAAACGGTTATCATATTAGGGGGATCTCACGATCTTACATTAGCTCAGTATCAGGCCTATGCTACAACCCGTCAATTAATTGAAGCAACCTGTGTAGATGCATTAATTGATCTTCATCCAGACGCCGTATTGCCCAATGAAAACTTTTTAATGGAGATGCTCACAGGGATGCCCAATTATCTGAAGCATTATAACCATATCGGTTTTCAAAGTTATTATGTGCACCCTATTGTGCTGGAAACATTGGATAAATTAAGATTTGACTGTTACAGGGTGGGAAATGTAAAAGAGGCATTAGATGAAATGGAGCCTGTTATTCGAAATAGTCATCTATTCAGTTTTGACATGAGTGCACTCGGCAATGCGTATTCTCCAGCCAGCACTATTTCTCCAAATGGGTTAACTGGCGAAGAGGCTTGTGCATTGTTTCGCTATGCAGGGATGAGCCCAACAATCAGCACGGTGGGAATCTATGGGTACAATCCTCATCATGATCAACAGGAACTGTCCGCTAAACAAATTGCGCAACAACTTTGGTACTTACTAGATGGGCGTAGCAGAGGAAAACGGGAAGCGTCTTTAACAGATAAAGATTCTTTCAACGAATACTACATGGCGTTTGCAGAAGTTGAGACCGTCTTTTTGCAAAGTAAAAAGACAGGACGTTGGTGGATGCAGTTGCCAGATAAAAAATTTATTGCCTGCAGTTATAAAGATTATTTGCTGGCCAGTAGTAACGAAATTCCAGAGCGCTGGCTACGTGCACAGGAACGGAGTTAAGAATTGAATTTTATGAAACAATATTGGAATATTTTGCTTACGCTGACTATGGTCAGCTCATTGGTTTCTTGTGGCGTATCTCATCAGATCAAGCGAAGTGCATCACAATCACTGCTTACGCAGCCTGCGCTTAACCAGGCACATGTGGGTGTCAGTATCTATGACCCTGTGACAAAAAAATTCTGGTACAGTTATCAAGCAGATAAATATTTTGTTCCTGCGAGTAATACAAAAATTCCTACCTGTTACGCCGCTATGAAATATTTGGGGGATAGTATTCTTGGCGCCTATTTGTTGGATAGCGCAAACGTGTTATACATTCGCCCCGCTGGCGACCCCACATTTTTACTACCCGAGTTTTCGACGCAGCCCTTACTCAATCGAATTAAAAACGCAGCTAAAGAAGTAGTGCTGGATTTTTCAACGCAGCATGATTTTTCAGCGTATGGAAGTGGATGGTCTTGGGATGATTTTCAAGAGGCCTATTTAGCAGAACGGAGTGTGCTTCCCATCTATGGGAATGTTATCAGTTTTTATAATCGTAACAATACATTGGCTGCCACTCCTTCTCTCGCACTGCGTTCTCCTTTTATGAATGAAGCATTGATGCAACAAGTGGGGAAAGGAGGAAAATTTCAAGTTGAACGTCAACAAGATCAGAATCTATTTAAGCTTTCTCCTTCTACGCGTGCATTCACAAAAGCAGTAATTCCTTTTAAAACCTTGCAGGGCGTTACTGGTTTTACTTTTCTAAAAGATACTTTAGAGCGAATGGGTGTTGCGTGTAATGTGCGATTGGTGTCGGAAGCACCAAATGGTCAACCTCTTTTTTCCATTCCAACCGACTCATTACTTAAACCATTGATGCATCGAAGTGATAATTTTTTTGCAGAGCAGTCTTTGTTGATGGTAAGCCAACGCATGTTGGGGAAAATGGATGATGGAGCAGTTATCGATACCCTGCTTAAAAAAGACTTTGCCGATCTTCCACAACGTCCTCGATGGGCAGATGGCTCTGGATTGAGCAGGTATAATCTTTTTACTCCGCAAGATTTTGTACGTATTCTGGAAAAAATGAAAAATGAATTCGGGATGGATCGTATTAAAACGATTTTTCCAATGGGTGGCGAAGGTACACTGACCAATTATTATACAAAGGACAGTAATTATATCTATGCAAAGACGGGCACCCTCAGTGGAGTCGTAAGTTTAAGTGGCTACTTGTACACACGTAAAGGAAAATTACTTTTATTCTCAGCACTTGTCAATAATCACCAAGCTTCCGCAACAGAAATCCGTCGATTGGTTGAAAATTTTTTACTAGGAATCAGAGAAAAGTATTGATTAGCGTTGGTATAGCTTATCGAGCTCCTCTTTTTTAAATGCTATGAAGGTGGGCTGGCCAAATGGAGTAGTGGTTGGGTCGCCACAGGCAAATAAATCACTTACCAATTGTTGCATTTCTTTTTCATTTAAAGCAATACCTGCTTTAACAGCACGTTTTTTTGCCAATGTGCGAAAAAGTTTCTCCCGAAGGGGAAGTTGAAGATCGGAATTGTAGTTTTTATATTCTTCCAGTAAACTTTCAATAAAAGAAACTTCATTGCCACTTTCAAATCCTGCAGGTATTCCTTGTATTATGTAGGATTGTTTTTTTTCTTCTTCTACTAAGAAACCTACCTGCTGCAAAATGCTCTTCATTTCATCAAGTAAGATTGCGTCCGCTGCATTTAGATGTAAAGTAATTGGGAACAATGTCCGCTGCGTAGCTACGGGTTTGTCGTGACTGGATTGCTGGTACTGTTCGTATAAAATTCGTTCTTGTGCAGCTTGTTGATGAATGAGCGCAAATCCTTTTGCAGAGGGAACAACAATATAGGTGTTTAAAAGTTGTATAAGCGATCTGCCTCCTGCAAGTGAAAAAAGAGTTGACTCTTCTTTTACCCCCGAAGGTTCATTTTGAATGGGTGTATAAGATTGCCAGTTTTCCGCTGCTCGTTTTGTAGTAGGCTCAATTGTGTGTGCTTTATTTTTTTGTGTGAAGTGTTGAAATAAAGCACTGTCATGGGTTGCTGCCCGAGTGGCATCTGTGGCAGGTTGTTGGATAGAGCTTAATCGTTGAATAGATGCATCTAAATCAAAATCCAGGGTGGGGGTAACACTAAACTGCGCTAGGGCATGTCGTATAGCGGCTTGTACAAATGCGTATACGATTTTTTCATCCTCAAATTTTATTTCCTGTTTAGTTGGGTGCACATTGATGTCTACTTGTTGTGGATCCAGATCAATGAACAGTACATATAAAGGAAAATGCTCTGCTGGTAACAACGCTTGAAATGCATTCATCACTGCATGATGCAGATAAGAACTTTTGATGAATCGATTATTGACAAAAAAATACTGTTCTCCTCTCGTTTTACGAGCTGTTTCAGGTTTGCCAACAAAACCACGGATAGTCAGATAGTCTGTGTCCTCTTGAACGGCAACTAGTTTGGAAGTATACGTAGTGCCGATTAGTTGAACAATACGTTGTTTCAAACTGCCCGCCTCTAGGTGATATAGCTGCTGGTTATTAGCATGTAGTGTGAAAACAATTTCAGGAAAGGCCAATGCAATTCTCGTGAACTCTTCCACAATATGCCGCATCTCTGCAGCATTGCTTTTTAAAAAATTTCTTCGGGCAGGAACATTGAAAAACAGATTTTTCATGGCCACGCTGGTGCCCGTTGTCATTGCAACAGGCTCTTCCCGGGTAATTACACTGTGTTCTATTTCCAACAAGTGCCCAGCATTACCTTCGGCCCTTTTTGTTTTTAATTCTACCTGGGAAACCGCTGCAATGCTTGCCAGGGCCTCTCCCCTAAATCCCATGGTGCGGATATGAAAAAGATCCTCAATGGTATTGATCTTAGAGGTTGCATGACGCGCAAAGCATAGTCGGGCATCTGCGAGATCCATCCCTTTCCCATTGTCAATAACCTGCACCAGGGACTTTCCCGCGTCATTGACGATGAGTTCAATAACAGTAGCCCCTGCGTCTACCGCGTTTTCTAACAGCTCTTTTACGGCGCTGGCAGGGCGTTGAATAACCTCGCCGGCAGCAATCTGATTAGCAATATGGTCAGGCAGTATTTGTATCAAGGGTCCCCAATTCTGAAGCCTTCAAAAATACGTCATTGCCTCTGATAAGTCGCATAAATGCTTGGCCTAAAAGAATTACTTTTAGGCACGCTCTTTTTAGAAAAGAACCTATCATGAGAAAAAATTTTATTCTTTCCCTTGCCCTGTTTTGTTCAGTTGGAACTTTATTAGCGCAACCTGCCCGCGAAAAGGCTCAGCAAAAATGGGTCGATAGTGTTTTCAATAGTTTAACCCCTGAGCAACGGATTGCACAATTAATGGTTATTCGAGCGCATTCCAACCTAGGCCCTGATCATATTGCCAAAGTAGAACAGGATATTCGTAATTACAATGTGGGTGCACTTTGTTTTTTTCAAGGTGGACCGATTAGACAAGCACTTTTAACCAACCAGTATCAGGCGCTTGCTAAAACTCCATTGATGATCACAATCGATGGGGAATGGGGATTAGGAATGAGATTAGATAGCGTAGATCGATTCCCCTATCAACTTTCATTAGGCGCTGTTCAAGATCGCTCTTTATTATATCGAGTAGGATTAGCAATGGGCGAACAGTGTAAGCGAATGGGTATACACGTAAACTATGCGCCCGTAGTAGATGTAAATAATAATCCAAATAATCCTGTAATTGGTTTCCGCTCTTTTGGGGAAGATCAAAAAAAAGTGGCTAGTTCTGCTGTTGCTATTATGAAAGGCTTACAAGATGCAGGAATCATGGCTTGTGCCAAACACTTTCCTGGTCATGGAGATGTAGATGTTGATTCTCATTATGATCTTCCGGTAGTGGCTAAATCTATGAAGCAATTGGATGCAATGGAGTTGGCTCCATTTAAAGCCGTTTTTGAAGCAGGTATCGGCAGTGTGATGATTGCGCATTTGTTTGTACCGGCAATTGATAGTACAACGAACCGCCCTACGTCTATCTCTAAAAATAATGTCACAGACTTACTCCGTACTCAGCTTAACTACCAAGGCTTAACCTTTACAGATGCATTAGAGATGAAGGGTATTGCGAAGCACTATCCGGGAGGAACTATTGCAGTGGAGGCTATTATCGCAGGGAATGATATGCTTTGTTTGCCGGCAAGTATTCCAGAATCGATAGAGGTAATCAAAGCGGCTATTCAAGATGGTCGATTGACGCAGGAAGGAGTAGACGCCAAAGTGAAAAAAGTACTTACTGCTAAGTATTCGTTGGGGCTCAATCGCCCACAGTTTATTGATACAACAAACTTGGTACAAGATTTGAATGCAAAAACAACTGCATTAAGAGAAGAAGCTGCAAGAAAAGGACTTACCCTGCTTACTCCACTTTCTACTCCTTTTCGGCTTGCTTTAAAAAATAAAAAAACGCGTGTTGCATATGTACAATTGGGGGGAAGACAGCTTTCTGTTTTTGGGAAACGATTACAAAGGGATTGGGGAGCAGCCTCATTTTTACTCAACTACAAGGATTCCATCCAAACAGCTGACTCCATTTATACAGCCGTAAAAAAATCGGGCAATTATGACATTTGTATCATTGGTGCGCATGATTACGCCAACAAGCCCATGAATAACTTTGGAATTAGTACTACTGCACAGTATTTATATAGTCTGTTGAATGGAGATAGCACACTGACCATTGCGTTTGGAAATGTATTAGCAGTAAAAAACTTTTGTGATGCACGTTCGCTGGTAGCTATCTATCAGGATGATTCAATTTCGCAAGAAATCTCAGCGGATTGGTTGCAGGGCGATTTTGCTACACGCGGTACTTTGCCAGTATCCGTTTGTCAATTCAAGTTTGGAACGGGAATTCAACAGCCTAAAATAAAGAGATCGGCTATTCAATTGAGAAAGCGATTAACCGCTATCGATCATATTGTGGAAGAGGGAGTAGCAAAAAAAGCATTTCCGGGTGCAGTAATAATGGCTGTTCAAAAAGGGAATGTGCTGTATAGCAAAGCATTTGGCAATAATTCAACAGATGGATCCTCGCCAACATCACCCGAGAGTATTTATGACCTTGCCTCTGTAACAAAGATCTCTGCTACGACTGTTTCTATTATGAAACTCTACGATGAAGGGAAAATAAAATTGGAGGGGAGCCTTAAAGATTACCTTCCTTGGGTGAAGGGATCGGATAAAGAAAATCTTACAATCAAGGATATTTTACTGCATCAGGCAGGACTCGTTCCCTTTATTCCTTTTTATAAAGAAACGATTGATTCGTTTGGAAATCCAGATACTGTGCTTTATAAAAAAGCACCACAAAAGGGGTTTACAGTACGAGTTGCGGAAAATTTATATCGACGCAATGATTGGAAAGACACGCTCTTGGCAAGAATTTTAAAAAGCCCGCTGGGGCCACAGGGTAAATATGTGTATAGCGACAATGATTTTATTTTTTTAGGATTGATCGTAGAGCAATTGAGTGAAAAAACACTAGATCAATATGTTCAGGATAATTTTTATCGTCCGCTTGGCATGTATTCCACAGGGTTTTTACCCCGTCGCCGGTTTGCATTGGATCAACTGGTTCCCACTGAAAAAGAATCACATTTCAGACAACAATTGATTCGGGGAGATGTGCATGATGAGGGAGCTTCGCTGTTTGGTGGAGTGGCCGGCCATGCAGGATTATTTTCTAATGCGTATGATCTTTCTATTTTGTATCAACTCTTGTTAGAAAAGGGAAAATTTAATGGAAGACGTTATTTACGCGAATCTACTGTGTCACTTTTCACTTCTTATCAATTAGAAAATAGTCGGAGGGGATTGGGTTTTGATAAACCTGAAAAAGATAATCTGTTTAAAAAAGATCCCTATCCTTCACTACTAGCCTCCGATCAAACGTTTGGACATACCGGTTTCACGGGTACTTGTGTTTGGGTAGATCCTAAGCATGATTTGGTTTATATATTTCTTTCCAATCGCGTGAATCCTACGCGTGATAACAATTTAATAGGACAACTTCAACTACGCGGACGTATTCAGGATGCAATCTACCGCGCCATTGGTGCTGATGAATGACATGAAAAGCTGTTTAGCTTAATACCGGTAAATTAATCTTGTTTACGGGGAGGATTGTCTCTTCGGTTGCCAGGCTGATTATTTCTGTCTCGAGGACCACGCGGACCTTGATTGCGTGGCTGTGGTTGTTGAGGGGGCTGTTGTGACCCTTGTTTGGGTCCTTGTTGCGGTCGTTGTTGCTGACGCTTACGCTGTGCAGCACGGTCAAGCGATTTTAAACTAATCTGTCCAACCAACTCTACAAATTCTGGAACTTCTTCTTTAGGTTTAGAGGAGACTAATTCAACCGGTTCTAAGTCCTCAGGTCGGACACCTTGTTTGTTTAGTTCTTTTATTTTTCGAACGCGGTCTAGGCTAAGTGGGTATTGCTTGTTGCTGTCAGGCAATGTATACCACATCAGATTCTTAAAAATATCTTTTTTAATTAGAAAAGCATTCCCTTTTGCAACCTGTAATACATCGCAATTATCTGGGAAGTGTTGCAATGCATCCAGGTAAGTATCCAGTTCATAATTCAAGCAACATTTGAGTCGTCCACATTGCCCACTCAATTTAGTTTGATTGATGGAAAGGTTTTGATAGCGTGCAGCAGCTGTATTGACCGATTTGAATTCAGTAAGCCACGTACTGCAACACAATTCACGCCCACAGCTTCCAATTCCTCCCACTTTTCCAGCTTCTTGACGGGCTCCGATCTGACGCATCTCTACTTTTACCTTGAATTCTGAAGCATAAACCTTGATAAGCTCTCTAAAATCTACGCGTCCATCTGCGATATAAAAGAAAGTGGCTTTACGACCGTCTGCCTGAATTTCAACCTGGCTTATTTTCATGTCTAGCCGCAGCTGTTTAGCAATGGCGCGACTGCGAATAACCGCTTCGGCCTCTCTCGCTTTATTTTGTTTCAGCGATTCTATGTCACGATCTGTTGCTAGTCGAAGAACTTTTTTCATTTCGGGGTTGTCTTCCTTTACCCCTCGTTTTTTTAACTGCAGTCGAACAATTTCTCCAGTTAGAGAAACCTCTCCTACATCAAAACCACCGACTCCTTCTACTGTAATCAAATCGCCTTTTTCAAATTGTTGTAACGATGGATTGCGATAAAAGTCTTTACGAGTGCCCTGGCTAAAGCTTACTTCAATAACGCGGCATTGACTATCCTGATCAACAATGGGGAGATTTCTTAGCCAATCGTGGGCATTCATGCGGTTGCATCCGCCGGAACTACATCCGCCGTTACTTTTACATCCATTTGGTTTTCCGCCTGTTGCGGTTCCGCATCCCGAACAACTCATTCGGGCAAAAGTACAATATTGTCCTGAATGATGTGGTAAAGCTTGATTGTCAACGCGTGAAACAGGATTTTGGCGTTTGCGTTGCGTTCTAGATGATAAATGGCACTATCGATCTCTTTCATCATGGCCTCTTGTTTTGCCAGGTCGGCAATTCGATTAAAACGAAGTGCAAAGTCCTTTTCTTTTTCAGAAATGGGAAATGCATCGCCGCTGATTTGTACGTGAACAGCCTGTTCCAACAAATGATTATAGTATCGTAAAAACTGTTTTTGTTTTTCGCGTCCTAGTTTGGCAATATCTTCCACCCATTTGGCTTGTGCAATCGGACCTGTTTTTAAAATGGCATTCAGCCAGTTTCGAACTAGCTCTTGCCAGTCTTCTTCTGCATGTAGGGATAGTAATAACGCCTCCCGATAACTTCCTTCAGAAAGAGCAGCTATTTGCTGGGCCAGTTCAGGTGCTGTTTTATTTCTTTCAATCAATGCTTTTTCAATAACCGCATTTTCAAGCGGCGGTACTTTGATCAACTGACAGCGGCTAACAATAGTTGGAAGAAGATTTATTTCGCTCTCACTGATCAAAAGAAGAATGGTTTGCGGAGGGGGCTCTTCAATAAGTTTCAACAACTTGTTGCCTTCGTTGCCCATCAATTCTGGATGCCAAAGGATTAAAATTTTCCAAGGACTTTCAAAACTCTTCAAACTTAGTTTTCGAATAATATCATTGCACTCCTCTGCTGTGATTTTTCCCTGACTGTTATCTTTTTCTTTAATTAACTCAATCCAGTCAAATAAGTTTCCGTAGGAGTGTTGGCTTAAAAAATCTCTCCATTCCCGAATGAAATCTGTAGCTACAGGCTTTTCACCAGGTTTACGCGTCACGGTGGGGTAAGAAAAATGAATGTCTGGATGAACCAGTTCCATTGATTTTTTACAACCAGAACATTGTCCGCACGGCTCATCTAATGAAGAGGAAATCGCTTGTTCGCAAACTAAATATTGGGCAAAGGCATTGGCAAGTGGAAGTGCACCGGCGCCCTCTTTTCCTACCAACAACAATGCATGACTTAAGCGGTTTTGTTTGACCAGCTCTGTCAACTGTTTTTTTAGTGAAGCCTGTCCTATGATCGTTCGCCAATCCATGAATGGCGAATGTAGCGTATCCGACGGATTATTTTAACCGGCTAGTGATTTCTTCACTCAAAGGAGTGGTACGTGGAGAGAAAGTTGCAATCAGCTCACCCTTTTCATCCAGTAAAAACTTTCCAAAATTCCAAGACACAGGGTCGTCCATTTTTTTTGCTTTCGCCTGCTCTTTTAGGAATTTATATAGCGGATGCGTATCATTTCCCTTTACAGAAATTTTAGCAGCCATGGGAAAACTAACCCCGTAGTTCTTTTTGCAAAACGCACTAATCTCTTCGTTGCTACCAGGTTCCTGGCCCATAAAGTTGTTAGCAGGAAAACCTACAATCACCAGCTTGTTGCTGTACTGCTTGTAAAGCTGCTCCAATCCTTCATATTGTGGTGTCAGCCCACATTTAGAGGCGGTGTTGACGATTAGAATTTTTTTGCCTTTATAGGCAGAAAAGTCAATTGTATTTCCGTCTAATGCGGGTACTGAAAATTGATAAATAGATGTGTCTGACATAGTCATTAAAAGGGAAAAAAGGGTGATTATTATCGTTTTCATAGTGGCGATTTTTTATATAACAACGAGTGGTTAAAAAAGTTATCTAAAAGTATAACAAAGAGAGGCAATTTGAAGATATAGTTCATTTTGTTCTGTTAAAATATGCCCACAGGCCTCAAGTGTGGCTCCGGTGGTTATTACATCGTCTACCAGCAGTACAGTTTTTCCGGTAATGCCTGCCCTTTGATTTTTTTCAAAGGAAAGTTCAACATTTTCCCATCTTTCCAGCCGATTCTTTTTTGTCTGAGAAGTTCCGGAATATTTTTTTGATAGAAGGGTTTCTTCTATGGGAACATTCAAAACTGAGGCAATCCCCTTACATAAAAGCAATGATTGATTGAATCCTCGCTCTTTTTCCTTTTTGGGGTGTAGAGGAACTGGAATTAAGACGTCGGGATTAAATCGTGCCGATTCTTTTAAAAGTACTCCCATTAATTGTCCTAAATGAAACCCCAGCTCTTTATTACCTCTGTATTTTAATTCATGTAATAAGGTTTGTAATAGAGAATCCTTCGTAAAATAATAGGCGCCCATTGCAGCTTGTACAGGGATCCGTCCCCAAAATATTTTTTCAACGGGGTTGTTTTCTAGAGTATGGAATGAAGTAGCTGGTAGTTGATGGATACAACGCCCACAAATCGATGCCTCTTTATGCAACACATCACTGTTGCATCCTGCACAAAAATGGGGAAATAATAATTGAGCCGCTGCTTCTTGCAGTAAATGATACCAGCGCATGATTATTTGAATCAGAAAAGAAATTTGTACACTTCTTCCACTCTTGCCATTGGTACTACCTCAATTCCCAAATCTTTTTTGAACAGTTGTCCTTTGGCACTCTTTTGATTATAGCGGGATACAATGATTTTTTCAAATCCTAGTTTAGCGGCTTCCGCAATCCGTTGTTCAATTCTATTGACAGCGCGTATTTCTCCGCTGAGACCAACTTCTCCTGCAAAACAAACGGACGTTGGCAAGGGACTGTCTTCGTATGAAGATAATAAGGCACATAGCACCGCAAGATCAATAGAGGGGTCCTCTACTTTTAATCCTCCGGCGATATTTAAAAACACATCTTTATTGCCAAATTGAAAACCACCTCTTTTTTCAAGCACTGCTAATAGCAATTGCAAACGACGAAGATCAAATCCGCTTACCGTTCGTTGGGGTGTGCCGTATACAGATTGTGTAACAAGCGCTTGTACTTCAATCAAGAGTGGTCGTAAGCCTTCAAGGGTTGCCGCTATTGCAATGCCACTCAGGTTTTCTTCTTTTTGCGTCAACAGAATTTCACTTGGATTCAATACCCCTCGCATTCCAGTGTCGTTCATTTCATAAATGCCAAGTTCAGCAGTACTTCCAAATCTGTTTTTTAGCGTTCGTAAAATTCGGTAGGCATAATGTCGATCCCCTTCAAATTGCAGCACTGTATCCACCATGTGTTCTAGCACTTTGGGTCCTGCAATTTGTCCTTCTTTTGTTATGTGTCCAATCAAGAATACAGGGGTGTTGGTTTCTTTAGCAAAACGTTGAAATTCGGCTGCGCATTCTCTGATCTGAGACACAGAGCCTGCCGATGCATCGATATAGGATGTTTGTAGCGTTTGTATGGAGTCTACAATTACCAATTCGGGCTTCAATTTTTTTATTTCCTGAAATATCAGTTGCGTATTGGTTTCGGTTAGCAAATAAAATTCAGCATGCTTTAATTGAAGACGATCCGCTCTCATTTTAATTTGCTGTTCACTTTCTTCACCACTTATATATAAAACGCGAATGGATTGTAATAATAGACCCGTTTGCAAAAACAAAGTTGATTTTCCAATACCTGGCTCTCCCGCAATCAATGTCAAACTTCCAGGAACAATTCCACCGCCTAAGACACGATTTAATTCAGGATCTGTTGTGATAATTCTTTTTTCTTGACTGCTTTTGACTTTATCTAATGTGGTAATAGCAGATTTTCTTTTATCATCTCCATACGATGACCAATCAGCACTTTCTTTTCCTTTATCCTTTTGAATAATTTCTTCTACAAAGCTATTCCATGCATTACAACCTGGACATTGGCCAAGCCATTTCACGCTTTGGTGACCACAATGTTGACAGAAGAAAGAGGTTTTTGTTTTGCTCATAATTCAAAATGAAAAGGGCCAATCTCACGACTGACCCTTTTACTTACTAACCCATTAAATTCTGTTGCTAAATTAACACGGGGGGGGGGATTTTAAAAATTAAATTTCAGGTTTGTGCATAACTTTTCCCGCTAGGCCTGGGTCTGTCAGGGCTGGCAGCCATACTTCTTTATAATGCATAATATATTGAAAATCAATACTTATTAAGTGGTTATACCACAAAATGGTCAGAGGTAACCCTCTTGCTAAAAGATTTTTTTCCTCCTCAAAAATGACAAAAAGACGTAAAGAAAAACGTCTATCTGACTGGCTGTAAATTTGTTGTAATATTGAAAAACAAATCAACCAAATTCCATGACAAACGAAATTATGATCGTTTCCTTGCTCTTTTTGGGTATCAGTTTTCTGGTTTCAGCCATTTTAAAGGGCAAATTTAGCCGATACAGCAAGCTCCAATTATCCAACGGACTTTCTGGCAAGCAGATAGCAGAAAAAATGCTTCGAGAAAATGGTATTTATGATGTAACGGTTACCTCTGTTGATGGCTTCTTGTCTGACCACTATAATCCAATGAATAAGACGGTGAACCTAAGTCCAGATGTGTATCATGGTACTTCTGTTTCAGCTGCTGCCGTTGCGGCGCATGAATGCGGACATGCTGTACAGCATGCTACGGCATATGGGCCACTAGTTTTCAGAAGCCGTATGGTGCCAATGGTTCAATTCAGTTCCACTATTGTTAACTGGATTCTGATGGCAGGTGTAATCATGCTTGCTGTCAGCAATAATGGAACAGTGCTATTAATTGGAATTATCTTGATGTCGTTAACAGTCTTGTTTAGTTTGATCACATTACCAGTTGAGTTTGATGCCAGCAAGCGCGCATTAGCCTGGTTAGATCATACAAACGTGACCAACTCAGAAGAGTATCCACTTGCAAAAGACGCATTAAAATGGGCAGCTACCACGTATGTTGTGGCAGCACTGGCAGCTGTAGTGACACTCATCCAGTACATCATGATCTTTTTGAATAATCGCGAGCGTTAATTCGCTACCTACTTACAACTTGATCTCCTCTTCGTTTTTATCGAAGAAATGATATTCGGTCAGATGATAGGAACTATCCAATGAGATAGCTGTTTTCTGGCCGAATTTTTTATTCCAAAGGGCCATTTTTGTTTTCCAAAACCAACCTTTGGTAAGATATGCATATACAAAAGGATGCACAACCAATTTGAGCTGCTCGTGTTTGTGTTTGATCAAATAGCTGAGATTTTTTTCAATCTCATCTTCCAATAATAAAGTAGAGGTGATTTTGCCAGTTCCATTACAAGTGGGACAAGCCTCCAGCGTATTGATATTTACTTCGGGTTTCATTCGCTGTCTGGTGATTTGCATAATACCAAACTTCGAAATAGGAAGTATTGTGTGTTTAGCTCTGTCGTTTGCAAGACAGGCTTCCATTTTTTCGAGTAATTTCTTTTTATTCTCTGGAAGCTTCATGTCAATGAAGTCAACCACAATAATTCCACCTAGGTCGCGTAGCCGAAGTTGTCTTGCGATTTCATCTGCGGCTTCTAAATTTGTTTCAAGCGCATTTTGCTCCTGGTTGCTTCCTACACTTTTGTATCCACTGTTTACATCAATGACATGCAACGCTTCGGTATGCTCAATGATGATATAAGCCCCACTTTCCAGATTGACCGTTTTGCCAAAGGAGGATTTAACTTGTTTCGTGATACCGTGTGTATCAAATAGAGAAGAGCCATTGTGATAAAGTGAGACAATCTCTGCTTTTTCGGGAGCTATTCGTTGGATATAACTTTTAGTATCGCTATACAGTGTTTTGTCGTTAACCACTATTCTGTTAAAATCAGCACTCAGCAAATCACGCAAAATACTAGTCGTTTTTGTCTGCTCACTCAAAATTTTGGCAGGCGGTGCCGCCTCTTTCAAATTATCCTGAATGGTTTTCCATAATGCGGTTAGGGTGTTCAGATCTTCGTGTAATTCTGCTGTCTTTTTCCCTTCGGCAGCTGTCCGAACGATGACTCCAAAATTTTTAGGCTTGATTGCTTCAATCAATTTTTGTAGTCGCTTGCGCTCCTCTCCGGAGTGAATTTTTCGAGAGACTGCAACTATATCATTGAAAGGGGTAAGCACCACAAATCGCCCGGGGAGGGAAACTTCACAACTTAGTCGTGGGCCTTTATTAGCGATTGGTTCTTTTAAGATTTGTACAAGCACGGAGGGTTTTCCGCTGAGTACTTCTGTCACCTTTCCTGTTTTCAGAATTTCAGGTTCAACAGTAAATTTGCTAAAGTCCAGCCCCTTTTCTGTTTTGTCATTAATGGAATAGTGCGTGAATTTAATCAGAGAGCGGATGTAAGGGCTCAAATCGGTGTAATGAAGAAAGCCATCTTTCTCAAAACCAACCTCTACAAAGGCCGCATTCATGCCTGGGATCAGTTTTTTCACTTTTCCCAGATAGAGATCTCCAACAGCAAAGCGTGCATCGGTTTTTTCCGTGTGCAGCTCTACCAGCTTTTTGTCCTCCAGTAACGCAATATCAACTCCCTGCGGATGGACATTAATAATTAACTCCTTGTTCATTACAGCGTGTGTACTGTATAACCTTTGGAACCAGACTTACACTACGTAAGAATGGGGGATGTAAATACCGGTTGAACCACGCGAGGGCGCAACAATCTATGACAGATGCAGAATTCGAAAAAAGATTGAATGAGATCAGTTGAACAACCGGAGACTGAAAATAATAAACGAAGACCGGTCAAGCCGGTACGCCTATTTATTTATTTCTCTTCTTATGACGGTTCTTTCTCAGTCTTTTTTTACGCTTGTGCGTCGCAATTTTGTGACGCTTCCTCTTTTTACCACAAGGCATACCAGAATTTTTTTTCTTGTTATTAAATTAGTTTATCAATTAGTTTTTGAACTATTTTTTTAGTTCCTTGATTCGATCCCGAATGGCTTGCCGTATTTCAGGTTGCTGAATACGTGTGACACTTTTCTCGTACCATACCACTGCATTTTTTTTGTCGTCTGTACGTTCATACAGTTCGGCAAGCAGTAATATCGCTTCAATGTTTTCCGGATGTGTGCGGGTAACGAGTAATAAGCGGTCAATTCCTTTTTCATACTGCCCAGATAGAATAGAACCTTTGACAAGGGTCAATTGCGCATAAACATTTGTGCTGTCTTTTGCTACAACTTCTCTAATGAGGGCGATACCTTCCATTGGGTTGTTGCTGATGTTACCAAATAGGTAACAAGCACCTATGCCAACCCTGGCGGAGTCATTATTGGGATTAATCTTCAAAGAACGCTCGTAAAGTTCTTTTGCCTGCATTGCTTTCCATTGGCGACGGGGTCCATCAGAATCTTCTTGCAGATTTTCTAAGAACAAACGGGCTGCAAAGGTGAGGCTTTTTTCGGAATTTTCCAATCTGGAAGCTTCGGCTTCGTACCATGCATACGGCTCAAACAGACGGCCTTTATCCTGCCAAAAATGTGCAAGTTCATGATTGGCAGCCAATTGAGAGATTGAATCTTTACTTTGTCTTAATTGTTTCTCTAAATTTTCTGCTTCAGAAATTAGTTCAGCAGGGAGTGTTTTTTTAGCTGAAAGTAAAGCAGAGTCAGCTGTGAAGCCAGCATTCATTTGAGCAGCAGGTTCTTCAGCCTTTTTAGCGTTGGAATCTTTTTTCGGGGTGAATTGTCCAAATACAAACAAAAGTACAACAAGGGACAAGCCAATGCCAGCCAATATCAATTGGGGTTTTTTCACGATCTAAATTTTCGCGGCAAAGTTACCGGATTGATCGCTTATTATTCGTCACCGGGTCCGGTGTCGGGCTTAGGCTCCTTCAGTTTCTTCACTTCTGCAACAAACTCTTTAGCAGGCTTAAAGGCAGGGATATAATGTTCAGGGATATGAACTGCAACATTTTTCTTGATATTACGTCCAATTTTTGCAGCCCGCTTTTTAGTGATGAAACTGCCGAAACCTCTGATGTAGATGTTCTCGCCGCTGGCAAGGGTGTCTTTTACTTCCTTGAACATTGTTTCAAGGGATACAAGTACATCAACCTTGGGAATGCCAGTTTTTTCCGCGATCTGATTTACGAGGTCGGCCTTTCTCATGATGAGTGGTTTTGGGTTTACTCTGCCAATCTAAAGTAAAATCTTGTGATAATCAAATAAATAGACATAATTTTTTTTAGCTTTATAGACTAATGAGGTTAAAAAAGCCTAAAAAATCGTTTTCTTCCACACTTTTTGCATGGAATTTGGCAAAAAATGACCGAAAAATGCCCTGGAAAGGCGAAAAAGACCCCTATCGGATCTGGTTAAGTGAGGTTATTCTGCAACAAACAAGGGTTGAACAGGGTACCGCCTATTATCATAAAATTCTAAAAGCCTATCCCACCATCCAAAAATTAGCGAAAGCTGATGATAATCAAGTATTTAAGTTGTGGGAAGGTCTTGGCTATTACTCTCGGTGTCGAAATATGTTGGAAACCGCGCGTTTTATTACACAATCTTATAAAGGTGTATTCCCAAAAACATATGAAGAAATCCGAAAGCTTAAAGGAGTGGGTCCATATACTGCTGCTGCGATCGCTTCTTTTGCCTTTAAGTTGCCTCATGCAGTGGTGGATGGCAATGTTTTTCGAGTTCTTGCCCGCGTTTACGGCATTGATCTGTCCATTGATTCTACAGAAGGCAAAAAAAAATTTACAGAACTAGCCAATCAATTACTTGATCCGCAACAACCAGGTTTATTTAATCAGGCCATCATGGATTTTGGCGCAACCGTTTGCAAACCAGTTGCACCTCTATGCAAAACCTGTCCCTTTAAAACAAGTTGTGTAGCGTTGTTGGAAAACAAGGTGATGCAGCTGCCCGTCAAGCATAAAAAAATTGTGTTAAAGAACCGTTGGTTTTATTTTTTACTTCCCACCTACAGAGGGCAGCTTCCTGTGCGCATACGAACACAAAAAGATATCTGGCAGGGGTTAAGCGAATTTCCACTCTTAGAATTTGACCAAGAACAATCCTTAAAGTCGATACTTAAAGCGGCCGAAAAGTCAAAGTTCTTGCCCGTTGGTGCCTATGCCATTGAATCTATTTCTTCGTTATTTAAGCAAACGTTGTCGCACCAGCTTATTGCAGGGCAGTTTATTCGCGTTCGATTAAAAAAGAAGCCAGCATTTGCGGATGACTGGCAATGGATAAAGGGAGAAAAGTTGCAGGAACAAGCGTTCCCTCAATTTATCAATCAGTTTTTAAAGGCAACAACTACTCAAACTATTTTATTCTAACCGATACATCGTTGCAAATCCAATAAATTTGCATAGAGATTTATCAAAAACTTATCGTTTGGAGCCTCCGTCTACCGGACTTATTTATTATCTGAGTAACCTATTGCTGGCGGCGTGGCCACAGGGCACTGTTTTTTTATTGGGAATTTTGCTTGCACTCATCCTTTTATCTTTTGCAATTGCCGGCAATGAAGCAGCTCTTTTTTCCCTTTCAAAAAAAGAGCTGGATGTTTTGCGTACCAAGCAACATGAGTCAGCAAAACGAATTGTTCGGTTGCTAACAACGCCAAAGCAATTGTATGCAACCTTGCTGATTGCAGGCACGTTCATCAATATCTGCATCATTCTTCTTTGCAACTATTTATTGATCACGCTATTCCCGTCGCTGCTAGGGAGTGGCACTTTAGCCGTATTACTTCGCATCCTACTAATAGTGTTGTTGGTGTTTTTTTGTACTCGCATCTTACCAAAGATTTGGGCAACGCAACAAAATCTACGTTTTGCATACGATTGGTCTATCGTGGCGGATGGGCTTCATAGCGCACTTAAGAATTTAAGTGCACGATTGGTTCTACTAGCCGATCAAATTTCTCGTACCACAGGAGCAGATCGCAGTCAGGAAATCAGCTTACAAGAATTAGATGAGGCCATTGATATAAAAACCGACGAAGAGGCTTCGCCCGAAGAGAAAAGTATCATGAAGGGGGTTGTTAAATTTGGTAATATAGCGGTTAAGCAAATCATGCGGAGTCGTTTGGATGTGTGTGGAGTGGAATGGAGCACTTCTTTTCCGCAATTATTAGAACGGGTCAAAGAGTTGCATTACTCTCGTTTACCTGTATATAAAGGAAGTGTAGATGAGGTGGTAGGAATATTGTATACAAAGGATTTGATTCCTCATTTAAATGCTCCTTACGATTTTGACTGGCATGCTTTATTACGTTTACCCTACTTTGTTCCTGAGCCAAAACTGATCGAAGATTTATTAAAAGTATTTCAACAACGGCGCATCCATTTTGCAGTAGTAGTAGATGAATTTGGAGGAACTAGCGGAATTGTTACGATGGAAGATATTTTGGAAGAAGTAATTGGTGATATACGCGATGAGTTTGATGAAGAGGAAGTAGAAGGGCAACAGTTGGATGCAAGTACATATGTTTTTGAAGGCAAAATCATGTTAACAGACCTTTGTCGGGCTATGCGTCTTCCTATGGGTACCTTTGATCAAGTGAAAGGAGACAGTGATTCACTGGCGGGTTTGTTGCTTGAACAAGTGGGAGCACTTCCTGTGAAAGATCAGGTAGTAATTTGTGGTGATTTTGAATTTAAGGTGCTCGAGATTCAGCAAAATCGAATTCAACGCATTCAGGTAAGTATTAAATTTCAACCTTAAACATGGCCGTGCGGTTTACTTTTTTCATAGGGATTGGATTGACTGGGTTATTATTCATGGCCTGTAACAGCCCCTACACAGTGGGAAAAAAAAGAGCGTATTTCGACATTCAATTTCCTGCCAAAAGTTACCAGTCCTTTAACCAGTCTGGCTATCCGTATACGTTTGAATACCCTACTTATGCGGTTATCAAAAAAGATTCAACTTTTTTTCAAGATAAAGTAGATGACTGGTGGATCAATATAGATGTGCCGCAGTTTGGCGGACGCATTCATATTAGTTACAAGGCTATCAATGAACGGAATCGCTTTGATTCGCTCGTTGAAGACGGATTTAAAATGGCCTACCGGCAACATATTAATATGGCCACCGGAATTCAGGATAGTTTATTTACGACTCGCGCAGGCATAAAAGGGATCTATTTTAATTTAGGAGGAAATACAGCTACTGCTAATCAGTTTTTTGTGACAGACTCTACAAAAAACTTTTTACGCGGTGCATTATATTTTGATGCAACTCCCAATGCAGATTCATTAGGAGTCGTTAACGAATTTTTGAAAAAAGACTTACTACATTTGATCAACACCTTGCAGTGGAGAACTGCAGCAACAGATAAAAAGTCATGATTGTAATTGACAATGTACTCATCAGCGATGATGTGATTGAAAAAAAATTCGTTTGTGACCTCAGTCGCTGTAAAGGCGCTTGTTGTGAAGACGGAGATGCTGGTGCTCCATTAGAGGAAAGTGAAAAAGCAATTATTGATCGTGTTTATGAAACAATACGGCCTTATCTCACTATAGCTGCACAAAAAGAAATTGAGAAAAAAGGAAAGTATGTGTGGCATGATGAATTTGGCTGGGTGACCCCAACCTTAGAAAGTGATAAAGAGATTTGTGTTTACGGAATGCGAGAAAAGGACGGAACCATTCATTGTGCATTTGAACGCGCTTACCTGGAAAAAAAGATAGATTGGAAAAAGCCAATCAGCTGTCATCTTTATCCCATTATAACAGAGCCCAGCAAGTATCAACATGTAGAACATGTTAATTATGACGCCCGTCCGGTGGCGTGTGCGCCTGCTTGTCAATTAGGTAAGAAGTTGAAAGTACCCGTATACGAGTTTTTAAAAGAACCAATCGTTAGAAAATGGGGACTTGGTTTTTGGAAAGCATTGGATGCTATTGCAAAAGGCACTTGGAAAGAAAATCAAAAGAGGGATTCACAATAAATAATTTCTTATAACTTACCAAAGTGAAAGAAACTCAAGAACAATTTTTAGCCAGTAGTTCAATCAAGGCAGCGGATCGGGAACACCGACGTAAAATCAATTTTAATATTGGGAAGTATAATGCTGTTGTACCAAAAGGAAAGCAACAGTTCATGGATGTAGAGCTGGCCCGTGAAATGGCAAAGAATGCAAAATGGAAGGCCATCGCTACATTGGATAAGCAGCTGGAATTGTTTGAATCCATCATTTCTTCTCGCGGAGCAAAAGTGATTTGGGCCGAAGATGTTACACAGGCGCAGGAAGCAATTGGTAAGATATGCAAGGAGAAAAAGTGTAAGACGCTGGTTAAGAGTAAGAGCATGGTGACAGAAGAAATTCATTTAAATGATTATCTGTCATCCATTGGAGTAGAAAGTATTGAAACGGACTTAGGGGAATATATTCAGCAATTAGATGGTGAAGCGCCTTATCATATCGTGACACCTGCCATGCATAAGAGTAAGGAGGATGTAGCCAAACTGTTTGCTGAAAAATTAGGGACAGATCCAACGGCCACACCGGAACAATTAACACTAAAGGCCAGAGAAGTTTTACGAAAAAAATATGTTGAGGCAGAAGTAGGTGTTACCGGTGCCAACTTTATTGTTGCAGATGTGGGGGGTATTGCTTTAACTGAAAACGAGGGGAATGCAAGACTAAGTTGTGCCTGGCCTTCAACCCATATTGTTATTGTAGGTATTGAGAAGGTGATTAGCTCTGTCAATGAGCTGGGACTTTTTTGGCCACTACTCGCTACCTATGGCACTGGGCAACGAGTTACTGTCTATAATTCATTGGTAACTGGTCCACGCCAACCCAGTGAAACAGATGGACCTGAAGAAATGATTGTGATTTTATTGGATAATGGTCGAACCAATATATTGGCAGATGAGAGACAACGAGAGAGTTTATATTGTATACGGTGTGGAGCTTGTTTAAATGTCTGCCCAATTTATAAAAATATCGGAGGTCATGCCTATGGAGTTACGTATAGTGGTCCTATTGGGTCTGTAATCACACCGCATCTGCAAGGCTTGGATGAGTATAAGCATCTTAGCTATGCATCTTCGCTTTGCGGAAATTGTACAACAGTTTGTGCGGTCAAGATCAACTTGCATGAGTTGTTATTAGAAAATAGGTACCAATCTGTACGTGAAAAAAAGAATGACTGGAAAGAAAAATTGGCTTGGCAAGGTTGGAAGCAAGCGATGTTATTTAGGCCTTCTCTAAATATGGCGAGTGGAAAAATGAAAAACTGGTTTGTGAATAAGGTTTTCAAAAGCTGGACGGCTCAACGAGGACCTCTTCAGTTTCCTGATCGCACATTTAATCAACGTTGGCGAGATAAGTACGGCGACACCTAATTTTTACATTCCTTCTGTTTCTGGTTGTTCAGGGGTGGTTGCGTTTTTAAATGCCTTGTTTACTAACCATACTCCCAAAAGCGCTACAGCTCCTCCTGTAATGATGAAGAGAGAAATTTTTTCATCAAATAACCATACGCCTAGTAATAAGGCCACTACCGGGTTTACGTATGCATAAATGGAAACTTGTTCGGTAGGTAAATGTTGTAGGGCATATAGATAACATAGAAAAGAGAATACGGACCCTATTAAAACCATATAGCTGATTACGGCCCAAGATTGCCAAGGAATTGCTTGCAGCGGAATCGCATATCCACTTGCATTAGTGCCTATCGTAAGTATAGAGCCAGAAATCAACATTTGAATCCCCATGCTGAAGTACGGATTAAAATTTGCGGCTTGTTGTTTAGTGATTAAAGTTGCAAATGCCCAGCTCCAAGTAGCCAGTAGTGAAAGCATAATTCCAAATCGGAAATCTGGATTCAAAAAGTCTTGCAGGTGGTCATAAAAAATAATACAAACACCGCCAAAACCCAGTAGTAAACCAGTGATTGCTTTTCGCGGTAATTTTTCTTTGGAAGTAAATAGTCCTATTACCACTAACCAAATGGGGAAAATAGCTCCCATGATAGCGGCTAGTCCTGCTGAGATATATTTAACACCCCAGGTGCTGAGACCGTTGCTCAAGATGAAATTGAGTAAACTCAATAACAATAATGGTCTCCATTCCTTTCCTTTTGGGAATGCGGCACCGGTGATTATAAAATAACTAACATATAAAATACCGGCGCTCAATTGGCGTAGTCCCGCTAGTTGTAGGGCTGGAATATGACGTACTCCTTCTTTAGAGGCAACCCAGGTGGTTCCCCACAAAACGCAAACAGCCGCAACTGCCATGAAAGCTTTAGTACGCGTTCCTTTTTTATGAAGTGTAAACGGATTGAATACAGATAATCTTTTCAGTGTTTCAACAGAGGGTTGAACAAGAAGTCGATTAAAATCAAAAGACCCCATTAGTGTTTAAAGTGTCTTAATCCGGTGATCACTAATGCTAAGTTATTTTGTTTGCAATAATCTATTGAATCTTGGTCACGAATAGATCCACCCGGTTGGATGAACGATGTGATACCTGCGGCATGTGCCATTCGGACACAATCATCAAAGGGGAAAAATGCATCACTTGCCAGTACAGCCCCCTGTAAGTCTGCATTAAACTGTTTTGCTTTTTCCAATGCCTGACGAAGTGAATCAATCCGACTAGTTTGTCCGCATCCTTTTCCTATCAATTGTTTATTTTGAACTAAAGCGATCGCATTTGATTTGAGATGTTTACAAACTATGTTAGCAAAAATCAGATTTTCTTTTTCGGTATCTGTACAAGTTCTTCCACCGGTCTCTTTCCATTCTGCATAATTACCTGCATCATTTTGCTGGGTAAGTACACCATTGAGAACTGATTTGAATTGTATTGAAGAAGATACAGGTTGTAATTGCTGTAGTAAAATACGGTTTTTCTTGGCCTGTAAAATTGAAAGTGCTTCTGCTGAATAGGAAGGAGCAATCAATACCTCAAAGAAAATAGAAGAGATGGCTTCCGCTGTAACCGAATCAATTTGTTGATTACATACCAATACGCCACCAAATGCACTTTCTGGATCCCCTGCCAACGCAGCCTCCCAGCTTTCTTTTAGGTTAGGTCGTTGTGCAATTCCACAAACATTAGTGTGTTTGATGATGGCAAACGTAGTGGCAGATAACTCACTGATCAATTGTACAGCTGCATCTACATCTACCAGATTATTATAGGAAAGCTCTTTCCCATTCAGTTGAGTAAATAGATTGGATAGTGCCCCGTAATAGGTGGCAGATTGGTGAGGGTTTTCGCCATAACGCAATGAGCGTGGATTTGCTGTTGCATTTACAAATTGTAAAGAGGCAGTTGGATCAAAATAAGAAGCAATCGCCACATCGTAACGCGCTACAACCTGAAATGCTTTTGTAGCCAGTTCTTTACGCTGCTCAATGGTGATTGCACCGTTTTGCTCCGTCAAAATTGTTTTGAGGTAGGCATATTCTGTTTTGGCTGCTACCACGGTTACATCTCTAAAATTTTTGGCTGCAGCCCTGATCATAGAAGGTCCGCCGATATCTATTTTTTCGATGATTGATTTTTCATCTGTTGTGGATGCAACGGTTTCTTCAAAAGGGTATAGGTCTACTATCACCAGATCCAGCGTTGGAATTTTATATTGCTCCATTTCCTGTACATGCGTCGCATCTTCTCTTTTGCCAAGTATGCCTCCAAATACAGAGGGGTGAAGTGTTTTTACTCTTCCACCTAAAATGGATGGATAACCGGTTAAATGCTCAACAGGAATAACAGGAATGCCCAGTGATTCAATAAAAGTTTGTGTGCCGCCAGTAGAGTAAAGCGTTACGCCTTGTTGTTGTAATAAACGAACAAGAGGTTCAAGTCCATCTTTATAAAATACAGATAGTAGTGCCGTGCGAATGGTTTTGTTCATAAGGGAAATTATAAAAGAGGCTTAAAGGTACTTTATCGAAGGGAGTGTACAAAAGCACCTGAAACTCGAATATCATAAAATGGAATTTTTTCTTTGTTCAGTAGTTTCTTCCATTCATTTCTGGTTTTAGTTCCCAGTGTTGCATCCAATACTGCAAATTGGATGGATCTGCCTCTTACCCATCCCAATCCTTGAAAAGGGGCCATTCTCGAGACCAATAAAAAATGGACTGGCTCTGCCGATGAAGTGGGGGGAACTCGAGTACGGTCAGGAATCATCATCGTACAGGCTGGCAGGGAGAGCATGGGTACCAGTGCATTGAATTGGTGTTGCCGAACTTGAAAGACAGCCTCGCAGGGTTTTGTGAGGTAACGCAGATGAATTGAATCTTCCTCATCCTTTGCAGTTGTAAAGCTGATTGCTGTTTTTCCCTTTATCCACGTTAAAGCCGTTATACGAGTAGTATTGTAAATGACGAGCTGAAACTGTTTACTCCTTTTTTGTAGTTCATACCATTGCAAAGAACAGAGCAAGCAAAGAAGAAATGCTGTATAATAAAAACCTGTTTTTGATTGATTGATTAGCCAGTGTCCAACTGCGAAAAGTAGAAAAGTCAATACAATCGTTTCAGGTACTGTCCAGTATAGTTGAGTCCATATAAAACCGGGTAATTTTTCGATCCATTGAATGAGCTGGTTCATAAGTTGGATCAGATAGGTGGCGCTTTGGCCCAGTACAATTCCCATAGCAGGGATAAATCCCAGACAAAGTATAGTAATCAACACATAAAGAATACAGGTGGAAAGCGGGATTGCTATCAAGTTACTCAGCAAAAAAGAAGCAGGGAATTGATGAAAGTAGTAAAGAGTAAACGGAAGGGTTAATACTTGCGCTGCTATTGTTACCGCTATTAATTGAACGGGATGGTTTAACCATTTAGGCACCTTACTGCTGATGCGTTGAAGTGTTCTCCCAAAAAGTAAGATGCTAAGTACAGCTAAAAATGATAATTGAAAACCAAGATCCCAAATCCATAGCGGCTGTAATAAGAGTAGAAAAAATCCTGCCGCAAATAGGGAGTTGAGTGAATTGGGTTTTCTTTCAAAAAAGATACCTGCAGTTCCGATTGAAAAGGATAGTGCAGCACGTAACACAGAGGGCGTTGCGCCAGCCAGCAAACTAAATAGCCAGATGCTTGCTATCATTAATAACTGAGACAGCAGTTGGGTGATTCTATTTTTTTGAAATGGAAAAAAAATTTGTTGTAGCAGCCATCCAATAAGCGCGAGGTGCATTCCTGAGATCGCTATGATATGTACAACCCCTGTATTACTATACGATTGACTTATAGCCGGATCCAATTCTTGTCTGTATCCGATCAATAGGGCAGCAGCTAGTCCTGCTGCATTTTTATCGGGGATGGTTTGATATAAACAGCGTAGTATAGATCGTCTTAGTTGTGAGATATAACGCGATAGCCAATAATTGTGCTGTACTTTTTTTAAAAGTTCATATTCTCCTTCTTTTAAAAAAATGCGATGCGTGCAATCTTCTTGCACATAGTGTCTCACCCAGTTTACTTCACCCGGATTACCCGTTAATTGAATGAGTGCAGGCGCTTTATAGATAAGCAGTATATCACCCGGAAGTGCGTATCGGCAACTATCTTTTTTAGGAACGTAGAGCAATACGTTACCTGTTACAGGGGTGTGATTATTTTTTGTTCTAACACGTGTTGCTTTTCCAACTAATCTTATTGACTTTGTTCTTTCAACGGGGTCCTGTACTATGGTCAATTCCAGGGACTGAAATGATTCTTGATTTATAAAACGTTCGAGCCAATTTTTTTGATTGCGAATATCCTTGCACTGTGTTAGTAGTAAGCCTAGCGCCCAAAACAGAAAAAAAGAGCCCCCATAGCCTAGCCAACGTTGCCGAAATCGAAAATGCAAGGGAAGTGAGAAAAAGAGTAATAAATAAATCAGACATCCAGCCAACAATGACAGAATCTGAATCTGTTGTAGTAACAGATTTACTTGGGTCATTATACCCGCTATCAATCCTGCGAGGGGGAGTAAAAAAGGAGTTCGGTTCCAATAACGAACCAGTGTGGGGTGCATCCGCATAAATTATGCGGTGTCACCTAAAAAAGCAAGAGGTCTTTATTTACTCAAATACATACTTCTGTCTTTATATAACTGACGGAAGTAAGGGTCTCGCAAATCTTTGATGAAACGAATCGCTTCTCCAGTCGATTTCATTTCAGGCCCCAGCTCTTTGTTAACACCGGGAAACTTGTTGAAACTAAATACCGGCTCTTTGATCGCAAAGCCGTCTAGTTTTTTCACAAAGGTGAAATCTTTCAGTTTATGTGTGCCGAGCATTACTTTGGTCGCAACATTCAAATAAGGAATCTGATATGCTTTTGCAATAAACGGTGTTGTTCTTGAAGCGCGTGGATTGGCTTCTATTACAAATACCTTCCCATCTTTAATGGCGAATTGAATATTGATCAATCCCTGGATACTTAAGGCCCGTGCAATCTTTTCTGCGTACTCTTCCATTTTTTGTACAATCAGTGGCGATAGGTTAAAAGCGGGGAGCACTGCATTACTATCACCGGAGTGAATTCCTGCAGGTTCAATATGCTCCATTACACCCATCACATGAAAATCGGTGCCATCAAAAATGGCATCAATCTCCGCTTCTTGACAGCGGTCTAAAAAATGATCAATCAAAATCTTATTACCAGGAATATGCTTGAGCAAACTAACCACTGCACTTTCTACTTCTTCGTCATTAATTACAATGCGCATCCGTTGTCCTCCCAATACATACGAAGGACGAACCAGCACAGGGTATCCCACTTTATGGGCAACCTGAACTGCTTCATCTACATTCCATGCTGTACCATATTCTGGATAAGGTACTCCCAATTCTTTCAGCATATCACTGAAACGACCTCGGTCTTCAGCAATATCCAGGCTATCAAAAGAAGTTCCTATGATACGGACGCCGCGTTGGTGAAGACGCTCAGCTAGTTTGAGAGCAGTTTGACCCCCTAACTGTACAATAACGCCTTCTGGTTTTTCATGTTCGATAATTTCCCAAAGGTGTTCCCAATAGACAGGCTCAAAATAAAGTTTGTCAGCCATATCAAAGTCGGTGGATACGGTTTCGGGATTACAGTTAACCATGATGGCTTCAAACCCAGTTTCTTTAATTGCAAGTAAGCCATGCACACAACAGTAATCAAACTCAATTCCTTGCCCGATACGATTAGGGCCTGAACCTAACACAATTATCTTTTTTCTGTCAGAAACAATACTCTCGTTATGATTTCCTTTTTCAAAAGTGGAATAGAAATAAGGAGTTTTTGCTTCAAATTCAGCGGCACAAGTATCTACCATTTTGTATACACGGGTGATGCCTGCTTTCTTTCTTTTTTCATACACCGCGTCTTCGTCTCCATTGCGTACAATGCGAGCAATCTGTTCGTCACTAAAGCCCTCTACTTTGGCTTCTTCCAGCAGAGAAAGCGGAAGATCTTCGAGACTAAATTTTTCTAATTCTTTTTCGAGGGTTACAATTTTTTGAATTTCATAGAGAAACCACCGATCGATACCATTAGTTGCTTTTGAAATAGAACTAACTGATATGCCCGCTTGCAATGCATCTTTGATTCGGAAGAGTCGATCCCATTTTGGTGTTTTGATATATTCTAATAACTCTTCTGCTCGCATCAGACTTTTTCCATAATAGCCGAGTCCCACTGCGTTATTTTCCAAACTTTGACAGGCTTTCTGAATAGCTTCTGTAAAGCTGCGTCCAATACCCATCACTTCTCCCACGCTCTTCATTTGCAAGCCAAGGGTATCATTGGCACCCTTGAACTTGTCAAAGTTCCAGCGGGGAATCTTGACAATTACATAATCTAAAGTGGGTTCAAAGTAAGCAGAAGTAGTTTTTGTAATTTGATTTTCGAGTTCGTCCAAATGATATCCGATGGCAAGTTTCGCAGCAATTTTTGCAATGGGATATCCGGTTGCTTTACTGGCTAAGGCCGAAGAGCGACTCACACGAGGATTGATCTCAATGGCAATGATCTCTTCCGTGTCTGGATTTAGTGCAAATTGAACATTACAGCCTCCTGAAAAATTTCCAAGATCACGCATCATGCGAATGGCTGTGTTGCGCATCAACTGCATAGCAGTATCGCTAAGCGTCATAGCTGGTGCCACGGTAATAGAATCACCCGTATGCACCCCCATCGGGTCAAAATTTTCTACCGTACAAATAATACAAACATTGTTAGCTGCATCTCTCAATAATTCAAGCTCAAATTCTTTCCATCCCAAAACGGCTTTTTCTACCAACACTTCATGGATAGGCGAAGCTTGAAGTCCGCGGTTGAGTGCTTCGTCGAGGTCATCTTTATCATGCACAAAACCACCTCCGGTTCCTCCTAGTGTAAAAGAAGGGCGGATTACCAGTGGAAAGCCTATCTCCTGCGCAAATTCTTTTCCTTCTAAAAAGGAGTTGGCGGTTTTTGCAGTTGCCACTTTTACGCCTAATTCAATCATCCATTGCCTAAACTTTTCACGATCCTCTGCTTTATCAATGGCTTTGATATCTACTCCGATTAGCCGAACATTATATTGTTTCCAGATGCCTAATTCTTCTGCTTCTTTAGCAAGGTTGAGGGCTGTTTGTCCTCCCATGGTAGAAAGCACAGCATCAATTTGGTTCTCTTGTAAAATTTTTTCAATACTATCCACTGTAAGCGGCAACAAATAGACTCTGTCAGCCATCATCGGATCTGTCATGATGGTGGCTGGGTTACTATTAATCAGAATTACTTTTATGCCCTCCTCTCGAAGTGAACGGGCTGCCTGCGTACCCGAATAATCGAACTCGCAGGCTTGACCAATAATAATAGGTCCTGAACCAATAATCAGGACGGAACGGATGGAGGTATCTTTTGGCATTTTTAAAAAAACAAATTGTGCAAAACTAAGGGAAATTGGCGGTTGCTGTGAGAGGATTTGAATAAATTTCTTGACCTGACCTTACCTTTGCGCATGCGATTTTTTACGGTATTTACTAGTCTTGTTTTCCTCTTGAATTTTACTGGTTTTGCGCAAAGGGTTCAGTACCCGCAGGGCTACTTTCGAAACCCGCTGGGCATTCCCATGGAGTTGACTGCCAATTTTGGGGAGTTAAGAACCCATCACTGGCATATGGGCCTTGACATCCGAACCCAAGCTAAAGAAAATTTACCCGTTTATGCTGCCGCCTCGGGATATATTGCTGCCATAGGAGTTCGTCCGCTCAGCTTTGGCCGCTTTATTATTATACAACACCCCAACGGGTTGTCTACTTTATATGCGCATCTTAATGATTTTGCCCCCGCCATTGAGGCGTATGTAACCCAAAAGCAATATGAGCAAGAGAGCTGGCCTGTTGAATTGAAATTTACGCCCGATCAGTTTCCAGTATCAAAAGGAACTTTTATTGCATATAGTGGAAATACGGGAGGGTCGGCGGGTCCTCATTTACATTTTGAAATCATCGATACCAAAACGGATCGTCGTCTTAACCCATTACTATTTGGATTTCCCTTACCAGATGAAGTTCCTCCGGTGATCAAAGGCCTTGCATTATATGACAGAAGTCGTTCCGTAAATGGGCAATCACCTCGACCAGTTGCGCTCAAAAAAACGAAAGAAGGATATACGCTTTTAGCAGGAACTACATTGGTCGCCGATTTAAATCAAATCAGTTTTGCTTTACAAACTTTTGATCAGGTAAGTGGATCGACTAATCCTAATGGGGTATACAGTGCTACGCTTCGAGTAGACGGTGAAACGCAACTCGCTTTTATTTTAGACAGTATCGATTATGAGCAGACGGGTTATATCAATGCACATATTGATTATAGACACAAGCAACAGGGCGGCGCGTATTACCAACACCTTTCTGCCTTGCCTGGCGAAGGGGGCGTAGCTTACCATCCTATCAAAAATGATGGTGTAATTCGGTTAAAAGATACGCTGGTTCATGCTATAGAAATCAGTGTACAAGATGCCAATGGTAATGAGTCTATTTTACAGTTTGACATAAAAACCAATAATCCTTGGCAAGGTTTGGCTGCTAATCCTGCGAAGTTGCCCGCAAAAGAGCCCACTCATTTTACACCTCAAATTCCTGTGAAAATTAAAAAGCCAGACTTTGAACTGGATTTTCCTGCTATGGGGCTCTATGATAGTCTTCCCATTTATTATCGAAGAGACCTGTTCCCATTATTGCCAAATGCGCTTACTGCAAGACATCAAGTAAATGATCCTTCCATTCCGGTTCATCTAGATTTTGAAGTTCGGTTTAAACCAGAAAAAAAGATTGTACCTGAATTGAAAAATAAAGTGGTTGTACAAAGAAGTTTCGGGTCAGTGAAAAAAACCAAATTAGCTACTTGGAAGGGAGAGTGGATCAGTGCAACATTTGATGACTTTGGATATTTCCAAGCGTTTGTTGATACCGTTGCTCCTCTAGTGAATCTTGCGGGTAAAGGTGATACGATCAATGTGAGCGCTCTCTCGCGCATTAGTTTTACTCCTACAGATAATTTTGGTATAATAAAATCGTTTCGTGCCGAACTAAATGGCCAGTGGGTGCGTTTTACTAATGACAAAGGTCGAACCTGGGTCTATCGTTTTGACGAACGTTGTCCGTACGGCACTCACCAATTACAAGTAACAGTAGAGGACCTTGCTGGCAACCAAACCACGCGCAGTTGGTGGATCAAACGAAGCCCTTATCGTCCTCCCGTTAAAAAAGTGATCAAAAAAAAGCGACGCAAATGATTTCATTAAAAGTAGGCGACAAAGCACCTGCATTCGATACAACGGATCAGGATGGGAATGCTATTAAACTATCGACTTTCAAAGGCAAAAAGGTTGTCTTGTATTTTTATCCCAAAGACTTGACCTCTACTTGTACTGTACAGGCTTGTAATTTGAGGGATCATTATAAAAACTTGCTCAAAAAGGGTTACATCGTGTTAGGAGTGAGTCCTGATTCTTCACAATCTCATCAAAAGTTTATTGCTAAACATGAACTTCCTTTTCCTTTATTAGTAGATACTGAACATAAAATTGCTGAGGCTTTTGGCGTGTGGGGCGAGAAAAAAATGTACGGCAGAACTTATCAGGGTATTCACCGTACCACTTTTATTATTGATGAGAAAGGTAAAATTGAGCGCATCATTGATAAGCCTAAAAGCAGTGTACACGCGCAGGAAATTCTTGAATCTTAAGCAAGCGTAATTTTCCACTCGATTTCTCCAAATGCAATTGGATGTTCAATTCGATCGAGCAATAACTCTCCGTTAGGGGTAATACCGGTTGGAATAGCACTGAATGATGCACCCGCTCTACTAAATTGACAAATCTCTCCTCGTTTGTAGAGGTGTTGCTGATATTGCTCTAGCAGCTGTTGAGGTGCGATCGCTAATAAATGATTCAACTCAGTAGTAAGCGAAAGGCAAAGTGATTTTGCTAGCGTTGCCGGTTCGTTTTTTTTCTTTGTGATCTGAAATAAGGAAATAGGATTAGGTAGCTCCTGCGAGAATGTTTCTTGATTAACATTAATTCCAATTCCAATGATCGCCCATTGCCAAGACCCATTTGAGCGAATTGAGTTTTCGATTAGAATGCCGGCAATTTTTCGATCCCCATAATAAATATCGTTAGGCCATTTGATTTTGAAAAGCTCCGGTATACCTCCAAGAGTTGCCAAATAATTGCGAACGCCGATGGCCACCGCCCCGATCAGCAAAAATTGTTGTGAAACCGTTAAAAAATGGGGCTCGATTAACAACGTCAATGCCACCCCCTGGTCCCTAGTGCTGGTCCAGCTTTTTCCCCGTTGCCCTTTTCCCCTTTGTTGGTTAGCAGTAAAAATTGCCATGCCTGATTGTGCCAAGTCTCCTTCAATCAACCGGCGTCCCTCCTCATTGGTACTATCCAGTTCAGAAAAACTAATAAAAGGCTGTCCTAGTATGGGGAGTAGTGGTGGCAATTAATTATGTATTTTTACAAGGTAAATGATACACGAAACTAAAGCAATCAAATAGTTGGAACAACTGGCAGTACTGGCTAGCGGCAGAAATAAAAAACCATCCGCTGGGAAAAAAGCGGTAAAACGTCTCACCAAAAGCTCCAAGATCATCAAAACCATCATCGCCGCCATCGAAGACAAAAAGGGCGAGCGAATTGTGTTACTAGACCTTCGGAAAATTAACGAGGCCATTTCTGATTTCTTTATCATTTGCGAAGCAACAAACCAGCCCCAAATTAGGGCCATCGCGGAACATGTGATTGATCAGGTGATAGACTTGTGTGAGGAATCGCCCTACCGACAAGAGGGGCAGAAACAACTGCAATGGTTTTTAATTGATTACGTAAATGTAGTTGTGCATGTGATGACTCCAGAAATCCGAAAGTTTTATAAACTGGAGGAAATGTGGAGCGATGAATAGTAAACAAAATGTGCTTTCAGGCATTATTAGTATAGAAGAATAATTATGGTACCAAACAAAGAAAAAAGAAACCAAGGGGACCGTGGACCGGCTTCTTCGGGACGAAAAGGCCCTCAGTTTAATATTTACTGGCTTTATGCAATCATACTGGTCTTTTTGATCGGCTCTTCATTATTTGGGCCCATGGCGCCCAATATGGCTAAGATCAATGAGCTCGAGTTCAGAAAAATGGTAGCGCTGGGGCAGGTGGATCGTTACACCATTGTAGACAACCGCAAGCTTGTTAAGGTATATCTCAATGAAAATGGGCGTAAGGCGCATACCAAAGAAGTTAAAGAAGCAGCCGGTAAGGTAGATCCAAAAGGTCCGCATATGGCATTCAAGATTACGGGTGCTGATGTGTTCAAAAAATCGATGGACGATTTCTATAAAGAAAAAAGAGAAGCCGTTTCTGCGGGTTCTGCTACAATCGTTGTTAATGAGGTTCCTTATGATGTGGAAAGTGAAAGAGATTGGTTGGGCAGTGCCATTCAGTTCATTTTACCAATCATACTTTTTGCTGCCATCTGGATTTTCATGATGCGCAAAATGGGGGGTGGCGCAGGCGGTGGAGCTGGTGGTGGAGGAATTTTCAGTATCGGAAAATCAAAAGCTACATTATTTGATAAAGGAACAAAGGTGAATATCACATTTGCTGATGTGGCTGGATTAGATGAGGCAAAAGTAGAAGTGATGGAAATCGTTGATTTTTTAAAGAATCCCAAAAAATATACAAACCTCGGAGGTAAGATTCCCAAAGGGGCTTTATTGATCGGCCCTCCTGGTACTGGTAAAACATTATTGGCAAAGGCGGTGGCCGGAGAAGCACAGGTTCCATTTTTCAGTTTGAGTGGCTCTGACTTTGTAGAGATGTTTGTAGGAGTAGGTGCCAGCCGTGTTCGCGATCTGTTTAAGCAAGCCCGTGAAAAAGCACCCTGTATCATTTTTATAGATGAGATCGATGCAATTGGTCGTACCAGAGGTAAGAACGCTATGATGAGTAACGATGAAAGAGAAAGTACCCTCAATCAAATGTTGGTGGAGATGGATGGATTTGGCACCGATACTGGTATTATTGTTTTAGCTGCAACTAACCGTCCTGATGTATTGGATAGCGCCTTGCTTCGTCCAGGACGTTTTGATCGACAGATCTCCATTGATAAGCCAGATTTGAAAGGAAGAGAAGATATTTTTAAAGTTCATCTCAAGCCTATAAAAATTTCCAAATCACTTGACATTCATAAGCTCGCTGAGCAAACACCCGGTTTTGCGGGTGCAGATATTGCAAATATTTGTAACGAGGCTGCCTTGATTGCAGCGCGTAAAAACAAAGAAGCGGTTGATATGCAAGATTTTCAGGACGCAGTGGATCGTGTCATTGGAGGATTAGAAAAAAAGAATAAGATTATTTCTCCGGAAGAGAAAAAAATCATTGCCTATCACGAGGCAGGTCATGCTATTTGCGGATGGTTTTTAGAACATGCTTATCCGCTATTGAAAGTGACTATTGTTCCCAGAGGAACAGCCGCGCTTGGATATGCACAGTACACACCAAAAGAGCAATATCTATATAATACAGATCAGCTCAACGATCAGATCTGTATGACTTTGGGAGGTCGAGCCAGTGAGGATATTTTCTTTGGAAAAATTTCTACGGGTGCGCAAAATGACCTGCAACATATTACGCGGATGGCCTACTCAATGGTAACGGTATATGGAATGAATGATAAAGTGGGTAATATTAGTTTTTATGATCCACAACAAGAAAATACATTTACCAAACCTTATTCCGATGATACTGCAAAATTGATCGATTTTGAAGTACGTCATTTGATTGATGCGGCGTACGCGCGTACTAAACAATTACTTACTGCCCGAAAAGGGGAGGTTGAAAAATTAGCAAATGCATTACTGGAAAAAGAAGTGTTATTCCAAAGTGATGTGGAAGCCTTGATTGGTAAGCGTCCGTTTGAAGATAAAAAAGTAATTAGTGCTGAGAATACGGAGAACGTTGAAAACACCGAAGAGACTACTCCAGCTTCATGAACATCTCACCTTCAAAAGAAAATATTTTAAAGCGTATTCGGGAGGCGCTGGCACAGGAAACTCCTATCCCTTTTCCACAAAGTGAAAAAAACGGGAATCTTTTTCCAGTGCTTCAGCAAGAACCAGAAATTGAATTTGCAGAACAGTTTTCACTATTACAGGGTAAGTTTATTTATTGTATTAATCGACAGGAACTTGCATTTCAGTTTGGCAGCTTGGCAAAAAAACAAGACTGGGCGCCAATATTTTGTACCGATGACAAGTTGATCAATTTATTAGGTGAATCTCTTTCAGAAAGACTGACGCAAACTGATTTAGCGGAGTGTAGTGTTGCAGTTACAGGTTGTGAATTCTTAGTTGCACGTACGGGTTCTATTTTACTAAGTAGTGCACAGTCACATGGTCGTACTGCCAGTGTTTATGCCCCCATTCACGTTTGTATTGCGTTTATGGATCAAATTGTATATGACATTAAAGATGCCATGCAGGCGGCACGTGAAAAGTACGGCGCTGCCTATCCCTCCTTTTTAACACTGGCAACTGGGCCTAGTAGAACGGCAGATATTGAAAAGACATTGGTAGTAGGTGTGCATGGCCCCAAAGAAGTTTATCTCTTTTTGGTAGAAGCCTGAGATTGAATATTTTTTTCAATCTTCGTGTTGTAAAAAATTAAATTGTGTCAGCAGCTCCCTCTCAAAAAATTTATTTCTTATCCGATTTTCATCTGGGTGCTCCCAACTCAGAAAAAAGCTTGGCGCGAGAAAAAAAAATCTGCACTTTTTTGAATGAGATTCGAAAAGATGCCGATGAGATTTTTTTGATGGGAGATCTTTTTGATTTTTGGTACGAATATTCTAAAGTAGTACCCAAGGGATATGTGCGGCTGTTGGGTACATTGGCTTCAATTAGTGACCAAGGCATTCCGCTTCATTTTTTTGTAGGCAACCACGACATGTGGGTCCGCGATTATTTTTCTCAAGAGCTAAAGCTTATCACTTATTTTGAACCCATAACGATTGACAGAAATGGGGTGCGTATTCATTTGGGACATGGGGATGGCTTAGGGCCAGGGGATGAGGGATACAAAAGATTGAAACTGATTTTTCGTAATCCCCTTTGTCAGTGGTTGTTTGGTATACTGCCTCCTCAAATCGGAATGAGTCTTGCCGAATACTTCAGTCAAAAAAGCAGAGCGCAAACCCTAGACCGCGAAGAGCAGTTTTTAGGCGAGGATAAAGAATGGTTGATCAATTATTGCCGCGATTATTTAGAAAAGTACGCTACTGATTACTTTTTATTTGGGCATCGTCATTTACCAATCGATTGGCCCGTCAAAACAAAAAATGGACAACGGCAGGCTCGTTATATCAACTTGGGTGACTGGATTCGCTATGACACCTATGCTGTATTAGAAGGAACAAATCTTCAGCTGAAGGCCTACCAACAAAGTGAGCAACGAATCATTCGTCCGCAGTAAGTGGCACGGTAGAAAAAATTGGATTAAGAAGTACTCGTATTCGTACAGAGCAAAAAACATTTGTTACGGTCCCCAATAAACAAATGGTCGATACGATTCTTGATAATATTTCGTTGCGGACACAGCGCCGTGCTGATTTAAAAATTGAGTTAGCAAGCACCAACACTCCTTATTTGGTGCAGGAGTTTTTAGAGCGTGTACGCGTGATTCTACGACACAATTCCATTCAGCAATCTTCAGTTACCCTTGGCGATATAAAATCCAATCGGATTGTTGTGGAGATTGATTATTATACAGACTCGCTTCCAATCGTCGAGTTCAATACAATTCGCGAAGCCGTTAATATGGAAATCTTACAGGCTGCACACACATTAGGTTTATCGTGGCCGGTTGAATGATTGCTGTATAATTTCACCTAGCTCTCGATCAAACTGGCCATATTTTCCATACTCTACTACGCGGCCAATTTCTTTTCCATCTCTGAAAACAATCAACGTAGGTACGTTGATTATACCCAGCGTTTTAGTTAGATCTCCCCAGCTTTCTTTTTTTCGATTTACACCAATCAGCACAAATTTTTTTTCATCAAAACCTGCTTGCGCTGCTAGGGCATAAAAACGAGGGATAATAAAATGCGAGTCTTCGCACCAGGTTCCCATAAATGCAAGTACTTGTATGGAATCGCGATAGTGTGTAAAAGTGGCTAACCCCTGCTTATGCGCTTGATAGGCAGCGAAATTTTCTTGAAACCATGAGGCAAAGGGTTCAGTTTGTAAAACCTCTTTAGAAATAAATCCTACTATTGATTTTTCATTGGGTCTTTCCGTTAGTGTTTCATACGGTGTTTGTGCCATCCCCTTGCTAAACGTAAGTGAAAGGCCGAGTACAAAGAGAAATAACTTCATGGCTTTTGAAGATTAGATCGGATTTCTATTAAAAACGAACGGAGCTGTTGTAGCGATTGAATCAGCGTGAATTTCTCATCAGCTTTTCTATTTTTCTTTAAAAAATCTCTGGCTCCTTCTATGGTAAATTTTCTTCTGCGCAATAAGTCGTAAATCAACACTAAATTTTTTACATCAATAGGTCTGAAGTAGCGATCTCCTTTTTTATTCTTTTTAGGTTGGATAATATCAAATTCAGACTCCCAGTAACGAATAAGAGATTGATTTTCCTGAAACATTTTTGCAACCTCTCCAATCGTGTAGTATTGTTTTTTGAACAGTTCTTCATCGGGCGGAACCTGAATCTGATTGACACGGTTCGCCATCTCGTGCATAGACTTTCTTCCTCTTTTGCCAATCGAAGTTTTCACTTCTTTTTTACGAATCGAACGTATTCCTATGGCTGGTGAAATTTCAGGGGATGGCACCATGGTTTCTACTGCTCTTGCTTCAGCAGGTGCGGGGGCTACGTGCTGCTCACTTATTTCCTCTGGTGCAGCACCGAGATCCTCAAAAGCAAAACTGATTTGTGTCAGGGTATTTTTGCGCATAGACTCTTGTAAAGATAACAAAGGCAATGCCTCTCATCTCTTTAAAATTACAGTGTGGAAAACTGGTGTTTAGTCTAAACTTTGGTTAGAGGCGGCTGCTTGTTTCAGAATGCGGTCAAATTGCGCTGGCGTCAGGTCATTATAGAAGAAATAGATGGGATCTATTCGCGAACCATTTTTTATCACCTCGTAATGACAGTGTGGACCTGTAGATTTTCCAGAACTCCCAACCCATCCGATCACTTCTCCTCTTTTTACGGTTTGTCCAATGCGGGCCTTAACACGTACCATATGTCCATAAAGTGTTTGATACCCATATCCATGATTGATGATTACATGTTTGCCATACCCATCCCCTCTGTTGCCCGCTACTTCAACCCGTCCATTTGCAGTAGCGTAAATAGGGGTACCCTGAGGCGCTGTAAAATCAAGGCCAGGGTGCAAACGGGGGGTTTTATAAATTGGGTCAATGCGGTAGCCAAAACCCGATGCGATTCGTTTTAGATTTTTATTACTCACAGGCTGAATAGCAGGGGTATGTGCTAGTAGTCTCTCTTTGTTTTTTACCAATTGACTCACTTCTTCGTATGAATTACGTTGAGAGCGGGTACGTTCAACCAGATTATCAAGCGTACTTGCAACGGTGCCTGCTAGTTTTTTACTGCTAATTTTTTCAATTTTTTCTAATTCTTTTTGTGTCTCTATTTTTTTTGCTCTGGCACTATCTGGGATAGGGGTAGCTTCAAATATAGCTCTGTATATATCATTGTCTCTGGTCTCCAGTTCTTTCATTTGCTCTTCCAACGTGCGGGCTTTTTCTGCTAATTCATAATAATCTTCTCTCATCTCCCGGTTTTGTAATTCCAGCATTTTCTCCCGTGGCGATCCAATGAATTGAAAGGCAACGTAAGCAATCAACGAGGCCGTTACCAGTGAAGCAGCTACAAAACCAAACACACGTAGCACCTTAACCCGAAGGGGCGTCACCGCTTTTTCATAACGGAGCGTGTTGGTGTTATAGTAGTATTTGACCTTTTTCATAGCAGGGACAGCTGCTTTTATTGCCTTACCTTTGCTGCCATCACAGGTAAACAAATATAGTATTTACTCTTATGATGAATTCCAGTGAAATCAGACAGGCGTTTTTGGACTTTTTTCATTCCAAGGGGCACACTATCGTTCCTTCTGCTCCTATTGTGGTGAAGAACGACCCTACACTGATGTTCACCAATGCTGGGATGAATCAATTCAAAGATTATTTTCTGGGTAACAAAAAAGCTCCCTATAGCAGAGCAGTCGATACACAAAAATGTTTGCGCGTTAGTGGTAAGCATAATGATTTAGAAGAGGTGGGAGTGGACACGTATCACCACACAATGTTTGAAATGCTTGGCAATTGGAGTTTTGGCGACTACTTCAAAAATGAAGCCATTGAGTGGAGCTGGCAGTTGCTTACGGAGGTATATAAAATTCCCAAAGACCGCTTATACGCTACTGTTTTTGAGGGAGACGCAAAAGAAGGACTGCCTTCTTCGTCCATTGCATTAAATAAATGGAAGGGGATTTTACCAGAAGACCGGATTGTATTGGGCAACAAGAAGGATAATTTCTGGGAAATGGGTGACACAGGACCCTGTGGCCCCTGTAGTGAAATACATGTGGATTGTAGGCCTGATGCGGAAAGAAAAAAAATTCCAGGGCAGCAATTAGTTAATAAAGATCATCCGCAGGTAATTGAGATTTGGAATAACGTATTTATTCAATACAATCGTAAAAAGGACGGAACACTAGAGCCACTATCATCAACGCATGTAGATACGGGGATGGGGTTAGAAAGATTGGTACGCGTTTTACAGGGAAAAACATCCAATTACGATACCGATATTTTTAGTGGCACTATTCAGCAGGTTGAGAAAATTACAGGAGTAAGCTATGATGGTTCTGACAGCAAACAGGCAATTGCCTTTCGTGTGATAGCGGATCATATTCGTGCTATTAGCTTTACAATCGCAGATGGACAATTACCTGCCAACACGGGAGCTGGATATGTTATTCGAAGAATTTTACGTAGAGCGGTTCGCTATACCTATTCCTACTTGGGGTACAAGCAACCGTTGTTGACTCAATTAGTACCCGTATTAGCCAAACAATTTGAAAAAGTGTTTCCAGAATTACAACAGCAGGTTGCTTTTGTTGGACGTGTCGTACGTGAAGAGGAGGAAGCATTTTTACGAACATTAGAAAAAGGATTGAAACGAATTGATGAGTTGATGCAATCCAGCAAAGGTGTGATTCCCGGAACTGCTGCTTTTGAGTTGTATGATACCTATGGTTTTCCCATTGATCTAACACGATTAATCGCTTCTGAAAATAAACTCCAAGTAGATGAACCAAGTTTTGAGACGGAGATGAAAAAGCAAAAAGATCGTAGTCGTGCTGCCACTGCGATTGATGCAGGTGATTGGATTGTATTTGAAGAAGGGTCCAATGTTTTTGTGGGATATGATCAACTAGAAAGCAACACAAAAGTTTTAAAATATCGCTCTGTTAAAGCCAAAGGAAAAGAGGGTTATCAATGGGTGCTTCAACAAACTCCTTTTTACGCAGAAAGTGGAGGGCAAGTAGGAGACAGAGGTTGGCTTTATTTTGATGGAGAGGCTATAGAAGTAGTGGACACAAAGAAGGACAACGACTTGATTGTTCATTATACTGAGCAATTACCTACTGACCCTGCATCGGCTGTACTTGCTAAAGTAGACGGTACTGTGCGCACCTGCACGGCCCAACACCATAGTGCTACCCACTTATTGCATGCTGCATTACGCAATGTATTAGGCTCGCATGTGGCCCAAAAAGGTTCGATGGTACATGCTTCTAATTTTCGATTTGACTTTTCTCATTTTGCAAAGATGACAACGGAAGAGTTGGCAAAAGTGGAATCAATCGTGAATGAAAAAATCCGCAAGAATATTCCAGTTGTGATCAAGTCAATGCCAAAAGATGAAGCCATGAAATTAGGCGCAATGGCTTTGTTTGGTGAAAAATATGGAGATACGGTGCGCGTAGTAATTATAGATCCTACTTATTCCATTGAATTGTGTGGAGGAACGCATGTGGGGTCTACTGGCGAATTAGGACTTTTTAAAATCACGAGTGAAGCAGCAGTAGCAGCCGGCGTACGACGTTTGGAAGCATGTTGCGGAAAACAGGCAGAAGATTTTGTGAATGCCGAGTTATCTGTAGTACAACAAGTGCGCGAAGCTTTAAAAAATCCGAAAGATATTCTTCGTGCCATCGAACAATTACAAACTGACAATAGTGAACTTAAAAAGCAATACGAGATTCTAGAGACAAAACAATTACAGGCCTTGGCACAGCAACTTGCTGTACAAGTCCAAACCGTGAATGGCACTACATTCATTGGCGCTACTGTTCAGGTAAGTAATGCCGAGGCATTAAAAAAAATCTGCACCGAACTAAAACTAATCCAACCAGAACTGGTCATTGTTCTTTGTGCGAACATTGGCGGTAAAGCTGCGGTGGCAGTTAGTATTGCAGACTCTATTGGTAAAGCCAACGGACTGGATGCGGGTAAAATAATTAAAGAGACGGTTGCGCCACTGATCAAAGGAGGAGGAGGTGGGCAAAAAACATTGGCTACGGCTGGTGGACAGGAAATCAATCACCTCGATAAAGTGATTGCCGCTGTTAAGGCACTCTTGTAAGTTGACTAATTTTAAGCAAATGAAAAATACTTCAATAGTACTGCTAGCTGTAACGCTATTGCTTACATCTTGTAGCAGCCTGGGGGATAAAAAATTTACAGTAAATGGAAAAGTCACTGGGATGAGTCCTTCTATGGTTTATCTGGAAGAGGTTCCAATGGCAACGATGCAGCGAGTGGCTGTAGATTCGGTACGCCCCAATAAAGATGGATCTTTTGAATTGCAGACCAAGGTAACAGAGGAAACCGTTTTTAATGTTCGAATCGATCAACAAAATTATCCGGCTGCTTCACTGGTTAACGATGTAAAAAAAGTAGATCTCAAACTTTTTTTTGATTCGGCTAACACACAAATGGCCGATCGATATGAGGTAAAGGGATCGGCAGCTAGCACTGCTTTGCAATCTTATATGCTAGCTTTCAATAATCAACTATTGAAGGGAAGCGTAGATTCGCTTCGAGTTATCACTGATCAAGCACTGGGTAGTAGCAAAAGTCCCGCATTATCAATGATGATCATTGGCTATTATCAAAGTATGGCGGGTAATCCAGCATTTGGTTTAACTGGATTTACGCTGGAAGACATTAAAGCGCAGCTAAAAAAATTATCTGAAGAATTCCCCAAACATAAAGGAATCGAGGCGGTTAATATTATGATAACTGCGCAGCCTGCATCTTCACAAGGAATGGTGGGTCAAACTGCACCCGAATTTTCTTTGCCCGATCCAAACGGAAAAATGATCAGCCTCAGTTCATTCAGAGGTAAATATGTTTTAGTTGACTTTTGGGCAAGCTGGTGTAAGCCTTGTCGAATGGAAAATCCTAATGTGGTTAATGCCTATGCGAAATTCAAAAATCGAAATTTTACCGTGCTGGGTGTTTCATTAGATCAGCAAGGAGAAAAAGATGCATGGATGAAAGCCGTGATGAAAGATAATCTCACCTGGACACAGGTTAGCGATTTACAGTTTTGGAATAGTCCAGTTGTTTCTTTGTACAATATTCAGGGAATTCCCTTTAATGTGTTAGTGGATCCCAATGGTAAAATTATTGCTGAGTCATTAAGAGGCGATGCGCTGGCTACTACACTTGACAAGGTGTTGCCAAAGTAAAATTAGGGTTTGGACTTCCAGGTTTTATAGTGAAAGCTTCGAAGGGGTGTTTGTTTTTTAGTCTTTCGAAGCGGTTGACATTTTTTCAATTCATTTTTACAATAAACAGGAAGTTGCTGGTATAATCTTGTGCCCTCTGTTTTCCATTTTAGTTGTTCTTCACTCACTGCACGAATAATTTTTCCTGGATTTCCTGCTACCAAACTTCTTGGCGGAATAATCGCTCCTTCTTTTATAAATGTTAGTGCCCCCACTATAGATTCATCTCCTATTTGCACGTGATCCATGAGCACGCTATTCATGCCCACCAAACAGTTGCGCCCAACAGTAGCACCATGAATAATGGCACCATGACCAATATGCGATCCCTCTTTTAGCAAAACGGTTAATCCTGGAAACATGTGAATAGTACAATTCTCTTGCACGTTGCAACCGTCTTCGAGTATGATGGTGCCCCAATCGCCTCTCAACGCAGCTCCAGGTCCGATATAACAGTCTTTCCCAATAGTCACATTACCGGTAACAACAGCTTGTGGATGCACAAAGGAACTTGCGTGCACCACGGGTCTAATTCCATTGAATGAGTAAAACATAAAAAATTAGATCAGATTTTTGTGGGTGCGGTAACAAAGTCCTTTGAATTGGGCCACGAGTTGTTGATGTTGATTTTGTATTGCAATCTGATAAAGCCCTGTGCTTTTTCCGTTATGCCGTTCTGTGGCTTCTGCTGTCAATTGGTCGCCAATTAATACTTGTTTTGTAAAATTGATCGAAGTATCAAGTGCCACAGAGAGATCATTTCGGTTATTACAGGCAAAAGCAAAAGCGCTATCCGCTAATGCAAATGTTACTCCTCCATGCACGATCCCAAAACCATTGACCATTTCCGGGCGAATTGTCATGCAAATTCGACTATATCCTTCACGCACTTCCAACACTTCAATACCCAACCACTGTGAAAAGCGATCTTCTTGCATCATTTTTTCAACTACCTGCTGCGCCAATGCATCTGCTTGCGATTTGTTTTGCATGGTATTTTTCTTTAATGCCCTTTGAAATTTGCTTTTCTTTTTTCTAAAAATGCTGCCACTCCTTCTTTAAAATCATGGGTGGCTGCAGCTTGTTGTTGAAGCGTGTCTTCAAGTTTTAATTGTTCAGCCAAGGTTGAATATGCACTGCTTTCTAATTGTTTTTTGATCAGCGCCAGTGCTGTGGTAGGCAAAGCGGCGAGAGTTACCGCAGCTTCTTTTACCACTTTTTGTAATTCGGAATCTTCCACTGCTTTCCAAATCATTCCCATGGAGGCGGCTTCTGCTCCTGAAATTTTTTCACCTAACATCATCAATCCGGCTGCTCGTTGTAGTCCAATGAGTCGAGGTAAAAAAAAGCTACCTCCTGAATCAGGGACTAATCCAATTTTTGAAAAAGCTTGTATAAATGAAGCTTGTTGCGAAGCGATGCATAAATCACAGCTCAGTGCAATATTGGCACCGGCTCCTGCCGCCACACCATTAACGGCTGCAACCACTGGTTTTTCTAATGCACGGATGCGCAGTATGATGGGGTTGTAATGTTCTTTTAATATAAGCTTCATGCCGGGACCGTTGGGATCGACGGCTTCTGCTAAATCTTGTCCGGAACAAAATGCTTTTCCTGACCCTGTAATTACTACGGCACGGTAGGCAGCTGATTTGCATTCGTCTAATATTTGTTGTAATTCCAACGCCATTTCCCGGTTAAAAGCATTGAACTTTTCTGGGCGGTTCAGTGTAATGAAACCTACTTGGTCTTGCCTTTCAAACAATATGAATGACATGTATGTCTGTTTTAACGAAGGTAGGAATTGCTATTTAGTGGCACTTGAAATAATCAAAGGGTTCTCCGCACTGATTACATTGTAATAATGCTTTGCAGGCAGTGCTTCCAAATTCACTGACCAGCTTTGTATCATTACTTCCACATTGAGGGCAGCCAATCCCATCACCAGGAATTTGAAATCTTTTTTCAGGAGGGGCTATGCCGTAAGCTTTCAGTTTCTCTTTCCCCTTTTCACTCATCCAATCTGTTGTCCATGCTGGACGAATACTAGTTTTTATTTCAACAGTCCGATATCCTTTGGTCTGTAATTCTATTCGAATCGCATTGGCAATCCAGTCCATAGCAGGACATCCTGTGTAGGTAGCCGTGATTGTCACTTTTATTTTACCATCTTGATTGGGTGGACTCAGTACTTCAATGGCACGAACAATCCCGAGATCTAGTAAAGAGAGAACAGGAATTTCAGGATCATGTAGTTCATCCATTAAAGCCCAACAGGCTTTTTCTTCAGCTTCAAACAAATGGGTTGTAGTCATGAATTACCAGTTGCTGCCTGGGTAAGCTCTTTGCATATATTGTAATTCTGTCAGCAAAAATCCTAATTGTTCAGAGTGGGCACCTTGTTTACCACCTGTATGCATAAACACATGTTCGGTGGAAGAAAACGAAAGCGTCGCCTCGTGCAGTACTTTTTCTACTTGATTAAACCAGGGGGTGTGAAGCGAAGAAGGATCCATGCCCACCGCTATTTCATAGTCGGCTGCTTTGAATAATTCTCCTGTATATGGCCAAAGATTTTCTAACGCAGTTTTCATCTTCAAATGACTTTCTTCGGTACCATCTCCTAATCGAACTACCCATTCGCCACTCCATCTGCAATGGTAGTTGACTTCTTTCAGCGATTTTTCTGCAATGGCTGCCAATATTTGATCAGTATGATTTGTTAGAACGGTATAAAGCTCTCGCTGAAAACTGCTGAATAAAAATTGTCTTAAAATCGTTTGCCCCCAATCTCCATTGGGTCTCTCTGCCAACAGACAATTTTTGAATTCACGTTCTACCCTCAAATAAGCAAGTGAATCTTCTGTGGTATCGCCTCCAATCAGGGTGGCTGCATATTGATAAAAGCTTCTGGCTTGTCCAACAAGATCCAAGGTGATATTGGTAATCGCAATGTCTTGTTCCAATATGGGTCCATGTCCACACCAATCACCATTTCGTTGTCCCAAAATGAGAGCGCTGTCGGCTAAATAAAGTGTATAATCGATTACGGGGTTGCGCATGAAATATTTTTACATATGTTTTACCTCATCCGGCAAATCATAAAAGGTAGGATGGCGATACACCTTATCAGTAGCAGGTTCATAGAGCTCTCCTGCTTCCTGTGGATTTGATGCAACAATTTGACTGCTTTCAACCACCCAGATACTCACTCCTTCCATTCTACGCGTATAAACATCGCGTGCATTTTCTATAGCCATTTGCGCATCGGCTGCATGTAAACTACCTACGTGTTTGTGATCTAATCCTTGTTTACTCCGAATAAAAACTTCCCAGAGTGGCCAATCTGTTTTTTTAGTCACCGTTGTTTGTTGCTCCGCTCCGCTTGTCCCATCGGGGATGTCTCCGTAAAAAAATTTTCTGATCAATCGCATACGTTTAGTTTAATCAGGCTGCTTTGTTTCTGGATTTATTTTTTGCGGCATACGCTGCAGCTGCTTCGCGCACCCACTGACCTTCTTCCCATGCTTTTTTTCTGGCTTCAAGTCTTTCTTTATTGCAGGGGCCGTTTCCTTTTACTACTTGCCAGAATTCCTCCCAGTTGATTTCGCCAAAATCATAATGATTACGTGCGGCATTCCATTTAAGCGCAGGGTCAGGTAATTGCATGCCGAGTAGTTTTACCTGCTCTGCAATCATGTCTATAAACTGTTGACGTAATTCATCATTTGATTTGCGCTTGATTTTCCATTTCATGCTCAAATCACTATTGGAACTTTCGCTGTCACGGGGTCCAAACATCATTAAGGCAGGCCACCACCAGCGGTTGATTGCATCTTGGCACATGGCCCGTTGTGCAGGGGTTCCTCTTGATAATATCAATAAGGTTTCAAACCCTTGACGTTGATGAAAACTTTCTTCTTTACATATCCGCACCATGGCTCTTGCATAAGGGCCATAGGAAGTGCGCGTAAGCATCACCTGATTCATTATAGCGGCCCCATCTACCAGCCAACCAACTGCTCCAATGTCAGCCCAGGTTAATGTGGGGTAGTTGAAGATGGATGAATATTTAGCTTTACCACTGTGCAGGTCTTCAATCATCTGTTCTCGGCTTTGACCTAATGTTTCAGCTGCTGAATATAGATATAGACCGTGGCCAGCTTCATCCTGCACTTTTGCAAGCAGAATCGCTTTTCTTTTTAAAGAGGGGGCGCGAGAAATCCAATTGCCTTCCGGAAGCATTCCTACAATTTCACTGTGCGCATGCTGACTGATCTGACGTAAATTGGTTTTACGATAAGCATCTGGCATCCAGTCTTTGGGTTCAATTTTTATCTCCTGTTCAATGCGATCCTGAAACAGCTTCTCTAATTCGTATGTGGGCATTGTATAATTTGATTTACTACAAATTTATTGAAAACGAACGAGCGTTAGGCTGATTGTGAAATACTTCGACCTTATTTACTGTCAAAATCTACTACAATTCGCTCTGTTTTAGGACGGCTTTGGCAAGTAAGAATATAGCCTCTCTCCAATTCCTCCTCTTCTAGCCCCCAATGAACATCCATAGAAACTTCGCCCTCCACTAATTTAGCTTTGCAAGTGCAACACATCCCGCCCTTGCACGCAAAAGGTAAGTCTGCTCCCTGTTCTAAGGCAGCATCCAGGATGGTTTTGTCACTGTGAAGAGGAATCTCAATTTCAACTTGACGTCCGTCTAGCTGTATCTGGATTTTACTCTTTACTACTGACTGATGGGAAGAAGTTCCTTTGGAGGAGGATTGTGTGGCTTTGCCCGCATTGAACAGTTCAACATGTATGTTTTTTTTCTCCACCCCTGCCGCTAATAGGTACTCTTTTGTTGTTTCAATCATTTCGCGCGGGCCACAAATAAAAATTTCATCCATTGCTGAAAAAGCAATCAATTTTGAAAGCGCCATCAATTTAACTTGATCAATTCTTCCAAAGTTCAAAAGGCTTTCAGTCTTTTCTCGGCTTAATACATGCACCAGATTAAATCGTTGCATGTATTGATTTTTGAGATTTTCTAACTCTTCAAAAAAAAGAATGGAGTGACGGGTACGGTTACCATATACAAGTGTAAAACTGCTGGCAGATTCTGTAGCTAGTGTTGTTTTTATCAATGACAAAACAGGAGTGATTCCACTTCCTGCTGCCACTGCCAAGTAATTTTTTTGTTGTGTCGGATCTAGCTCAGTATAAAATTTCCCCGTGGGTGGAAATACCTCTAACACTTCTCCTTTTTTCAAGGTATCATTTGCATAGGTTGAAAAAAGACCTCCTTCCATTTTTTTGACAGCAACTCGTAATCTATTTTCTTGCGTGGAGGTACAAATGGAATAATTACGACGAATTTCCTGTCCGTTGATTTGTGTTTTAATAGCAATATTTTGACCTTGTTTGTAGGCGAATGTTTGCTGTAAAGTAGCGGGTACTTCAAATTCGATGGAAACGCAATCAGCAGTTTCTTTACGTACGGATTTTACGGTCAACGGATGAAAATGCAACGACATGCTCAAACATTTTTACGAAGTCCATCAATCAGGATCGTCAGCATGTTTTCTTCTAATTCTCGTGCAGAAATTTTTTTCTTACTACGATGCCAGCTTTCAATTCCGCTGATAGCGTGCAAAAGTATTAAAACAGCTGTAGGGGCATCGATAGGTCTGATCTCTTTTTTTTGAATGCCTTCTTCAATAAAAAAAGCCAGTCGCTTGCGATAGGCACGACGTTGAGTATGAAAATTAGAAAGGAAGGGCTCGTCCAAATGACGCCATTCACGATCGGTCACTATTACCTGTTCATAATTCTCAACCATGTGACGTATGTGAAAACGTAGCACTTGCTCAATTTTTTCAATACTGCTGGCTTTGGTTGATTCCAATTGGTCTAGGTGTTCATTGAATAAGTTCGCGATATCAAAACATATGGCTTCCAGAATTTCATTTTTGGAACGAATATGATTGTACAAACTAGCGGCTTCAATGCCTACTACTTCGGCCAGGTCTCGCATGGAGGTAGCCACAAAGCCACGTTGGCGAAAGAGTGTCGCTGCTTTTAGCAGGATCAATCCCTTTTTTGAAGCCTTCTTTCTAGGGGTTTTTGCCATTGGGAAAAGATGAGTGGAAAGGTAGTGAATTAATGGCTTTTTTGATAAGCTGAAATTAGCATAGGTTTGCGCCATGTCTTTGATTACCGTTGGAACCATGGCATTTGATGCCATCGAAACACCCTTTGGAAAAACTGACCGCATTGTAGGCGGATCAGCTACTTATGTTGCGTATGCAGCTAGTAATTTCATTAAGCCTGTTCGGCAGATTTCTATCATTGGGAATGATTTTCCTGTTGAAGAGTTAAATGATCTTCGCGCACGTGGAGTCGAATTAGATGGGGTTGAAATCGTACCCGATAAGCTCTCTTTTTTCTGGAAAGGCCGTTATCACGAAGACATGAACAGTAGAGACACACTCGTTACTGATTTGAATGTATTGGCTGATTTTGATCCGAAGGTGCCTGAATCATACCAGGGTGCTGAATTTTTGATGTTGGGTAACCTGCTTCCTAAACTGCAGTTGAATGTCATTCAGGAATTACGTAAGCGTCCGCGCTTCATTGCTATGGACACCATGAATTTTTGGATGGAAACCGCGATGGCCGATTTAAAAATTGTTTTGAAGTATGTAGACATGTTAATGGTTAATGACAGTGAGGCCCGTCAGCTATCCGGACAATTTTCATTAGTCAAGGCAGCTCGCTCCATCCTAGAGATGGGCCCCAAATATTTAATTATTAAGAAAGGGGAACATGGGGCATTACTATTTCATGGTGACCAAGTGTTTTATGCTCCAGCACTTCCGCTGGAAGATGTATTTGATCCGACAGGAGCAGGCGACACCTTTGCTGGAGGATTCATGGGCTATCTTGCAAAAACGGTTGATATTTCTTTTGACAACATGAAGCGAGGCATCATTGTTGGATCTGCGCTAGCCAGCTTTTGTGTAGAAAAATTCGGGCCTACCCGATTAAAAGAAATCAATCAAGACGATATCAATGGCCGTATCCGATTATTCCAGGATCTGGTAAACTTTGATATAGAACTATCCTAAACTACTTGCGGGAAAAGGAATAGCCGAATTTTAGTCCAAACCATACTGGCCAGAATCCATTTTGATTGAATTGTGGTGTTACCGCTACGCCCCACATGATACCACCAGTAGAAGGTTGTCTGCGGTAGCCTAAAGTAAGGTGACCGAACACGGAATTTTTAGCATCAATTGTTAGACCAACTATATCTACAGGATAAGGCTCATAGGTTCCACCAGGCCATCCCCATTCATAGGTATCTTCATAATGCAGAAAAGTGGCGCCGAAGCCCATTTCAAAAAAATGTTTGTTGTCTTTGGTTAATAGCCAATTCACCCCCACCGGTAAAGTGAAAACTTTTTCATAATTGCTGGTAAATCCTCCTATTCCAACTTTCAGGCCAGCCCCATCTGCGGCTTTCCGAAAACGACTTTCGTACATCGCATTAAAGGCAATTCCATTTCCTCCCAGTTCTACATAAACATTCTGACGAGCAGCCGCTTCTGGAAATTTGCTGGGTAAATGTTGTGCTTGTAATTGAGCACTTATAAGCGAAGCACTGATAATAAAAAGGGTGAGGATAGTTTTTGTTGATTTCATAGTAGTTATTAAGACCTGCGCAAGTTAGGTTACGCTGCTTTATTTAAAAAATGACGATGTTAAAATTTTTTAAAACTGTATGTTACAACTAGGGGTAATCGAGTGGTGCGAGTAATTCCATTTAGGTTAAACTGCTCTATAATGACTATATAGTTTCCTGGAGCACATAATTGCCCCTTGTCATTTTCCCCATTCCAAATAAAATAACCCGCTGTAGCGAGTAATGCCTGTGGAACTAGTCTTTTTATTATTCTTCCAGTAGCATCTGCAATAGTGATGGTTGCCATTTGTCCGTTTTGACGGGTTGTGTAGCTTAATAGACAATAATCTTGCCAGCCATCACCATCCGGAGAAAAAGCAACGGGTGTTATTTCAAAAAGGGCATTAGGTATTGTTGTCAACTTCTCTTGTGAGTTTTTTCTTCCAGGAGTAGCAAATCCCTCTGTGGATGCTGCACTATGCCAATTCGAAGGGATTGTAGAGGAGACTGCTCGATCGATTCGCTCCAGTGAAACCCCCTCGTTACTTTGTAGCAGGGGAAAATGCCAGCTTTCATTATAATGTACTTCATCAATTATGTCTCCATTGATTGTAAGAATCACTAAACTGCCTACCTCGTCGGGCATTGTCGGCATTTGTTTTACTTGACATAATTGTGCGATGGGGGGTATAAAATACTCTCGCTTTAGCGAAGAAGTGTCTTCTGTGAGAGCAAAAAGCTGATCAGGAAATAATAAAAAGGGGCTCTCTCTGATTTTATAGGAGGTTCCTAGTTGCCCGGCACTTGTTCGGTTGCTGATTACTATTTTGGAAAGATCAATCAGTTGCTTGCTTTTATTACCGATCTCTGCAAAATCAAATGCATTCGGACGCGGATTAAATAAGATTTCATTGATGAATAATGAACCTTTTTGCGCTGTTGTGGCCAAACCAGTTTGAATGGAAAGGGGCAGACTCATTTTACTGAATGCGCAATCCATAATAGAAGTAAGAGTCATTGTCAAAATGGAGTCAGGTTCTAGTGATTTGTTGAGCGTAATAATTGACTGCTCATAAGTTGGAGGAAGGGTGCGAATCGATTCGGCGGTATAGCCCCGGTTAAAAGCATAGGCCATAGTATTAACTGATGAACTGCTATCTACTGGACGATTAAAGTATACGGCAACTGTTTTGTTGTCTGGCGCATAGGCATGCAAGGGGGCTAACGTTGCACTATTTATTATTTTTCCAAACTGACTATTGGGTTTTCCGGGGCTTCCTCCTTTGCTATCGACACTTGCTGTCCAATTATCAGTTGCCCAGCAAGCTGCGTTTTTATCTATGAGTTCAAGGGACCACCCCCCTTCTTTTTTCCAGGAAACACCATACCACGTTGGAGAATAAGTTACTGCATGAATCGTTTTTCCGTTGGGGGCTCGTAAAGAAAGGGTCTCTCCTTCATTATTGAGTGCAGGAAATGAGGAAAGCCCTATGGTACTCCCATAATTTTTTAATAGTATGGCTGCACTTGAACTACAAACGATGAGTAGACTATCTGGTGACAAAAAATAGGAGGGGAATGGGCTACTCACCGAGTTGCCAGCTACCAATTTCCACCCTAAAAGTTGGATGAGTTCTTTTGAGTTATTCTTGATTTCTACCCATTCATAGAGGGGGAGTTGAACAACTGGACTCGGGTCTGCCATAATCTCATTAATGATTAAGCTATGATGAGATTGACCGATACTTCTATTGATCCCCATCATCCAAAAGAGTGTCAGTAAAAAAGTGATTTTCGATTTCATCTACAAATACTAACAAGTGTTCACGTAAAATGCAAGTCATTGAATAGTTTTTTTTCTCTAATTACTCGGTGTGAATCTGCTTGCGTGGTACATTCGCGTTTCAATATCACATAAAATGAAAATTGCCGTTGTTGGAGCCACCGGGTTGGTTGGAACAAAAATGTTACAAGTGTTGGCAGAGCGCCAGTTCCCCATCACAACCTTGATACCCGTTGCTTCTGAGAAGTCAGTAGGAAAAGAAATACCATTCCAAGGCAAAAACTATAAAGTAGTTGGAATGGAAACGGCAATTCAGCTACAACCTGCTGTTGCCATCTTTTCAGCAGGGGGGTCTACTTCTTTGGAATGGGCACCAAAATTTGCAGCAGCGGGCATCACTGTTATTGATAATTCATCAGCTTGGCGAATGGACCCTTCCAAGCCATTGGTGGTCCCCGAGATCAATGCAGATATATTGACTGCGACAGATAAAATTATTGCAAACCCTAATTGCTCTACGATACAGATGGTGGTTGCCTTACAACCCCTGCACAAGCGTTACAAAATCAAACGAGTTGTGGTGAGTACTTACCAGAGTGTAACGGGTACAGGCGTAAAAGCAGTGGAGCAATTAATGGGAGAACGGAGCAAAGCGGTTACTTCTTCTGATGCATCCTATCCAATGGCCTATAAGTATCCGATTGACCTCAATGTCATTCCGCAGATTGATGTGTTTTTAGAAAATGGCTATACCAAGGAAGAAATGAAAATGGTGAAAGAAACCTGTAAGATCATGCGGGACGATTCTATTCGTGTAACCGCTACCACCGTTCGTATTCCTGTTATGGGTGGGCATAGTGAAAGTGTGAATGTTGAATTTGAAAATGAATTTGATCTTCAGGAAGTCCGTCAGCTTTTGCAACAGGCACCTGGAGTGGTTTTGGTGGATGAACCATCACAACAATTATATCCCATGCCAATAGATGCGCATGAAAAAGATGCCGTTTTTGTTGGCAGACTTCGTCGTGATGAAACCCAACCACGAACCTTGAACGCCTGGATTGTTTCAGATAACCTGAGAAAAGGAGCCGCCACTAACGCCATTCAAATTGCAGAGTATTTGTTGCAAAAAGGACTAATCAGTTAAGATTATTTTCCGATCAATTGCAAAAATTCGGATTCACTTATAATGCGGATCGAATTAATTTTTTTTGCTTTTTCTAACTTGCTTCCGGCTTCTTCACCGGCTACGAGATAATTTAGTTTTGCACTTACGCCGGATAAGATTTGCCCTCCTTGCGCTCTTACTAATTCCTCCGCTTCACTTCTTTTAAGCGCGGTCAACGTACCGGTGAATAAAAAAGTTGTACCCGATAAATTTCCGTCTGTAATAATTTCTTTTTTTGTGTTAAGCAAAGTGAGTCCTGCCTTTTCCAGTTGTTGAATCAGCGCGATGTTGGCGGCATTTTGAAAAAAATTATAAATACTGTCCGCAACTTTAGTTCCTACATCTTCTAACTCTTGTAATTGATCTAATGTAAGGGTGCGAAAGTCAATTAAATGATGAACAGCTTGTGCCAGCGTTCTTGCTGTTGTTTCTCCAACATATCGGATACCCAGTGCATAGATCAAACGATGCAGCGGTTGTTGCTTTGAACCTTCAATGGCTGCTTTTAAATTTTCTACAGACTTTTTGCCATATCCTTCCAGCTGACTGGTCTTTTCAAAATCCAACGAGTAAATACCAGGAATATCTTTTAATAGTCCTAGCTCAATAAATTTTCGCACGTTCGCCTCTCCAAGCCCACGAATATCCATGGCGTCTTTACTCACAAAATGAATAATTCGTTCAGCAACCTGTGCAGGACATTCCAAATTAATACAACGCCAAACGGCTTCCTCTTCTTCTTTATGTAACGTACTGGAACAAACGGGGCACTTGGTAGGAAAAATGATTTTCTTTTCTTTTCCCGTACGAACATCCGCCAGTGATTTTACAATCTGGGGGATAACGTCACCTGCGCGCTCAATTAAAACCTGATCTCCAATGCGCAAATCTTTTTCACGGATATAATCTTGATTGTGCACAGAGATGCTGGATACTACCACACCACCCACAGCAACGGGTTCTAGTTTTGCAACGGGTGTTACCGCTCCAGTTCTTCCAACTTGAAATTCAATACCCGTAAAACGAGTGGTGGCTTGTCTTGCCTTGAACTTAAATGCAACCGCCCAACGGGGATGATGTGAAGTCATTCCTAATTTTTCTTGTAGTGGAATAGAATTCACTTTGATCACCATCCCATCAATTTCATAGGGAAGGGCATCCCTTTTTTCTTCAAAATCCCTACAGTAATCGATAACAGCCTCAATTCCTTTAAATACTTTTTTTTCCTTTTCAGGACTTCTAAAACCTAGGTCCCACAATAATTGCAAGGTGTTAGCGTGTGTTTGTAATGCAGAAGGGGTGGTTCCCTCTTTTTTCAGAGTAAAAAAGCTAAGGTGATATACAAATACTTCCAGGTTTCTCTTGGCTACTTCTTTTGGATCTTTTAGTCGTAGTGTTCCGCTTGCTGCGTTTCGGGGGTTGGCTAGTGGTGGAATCCCTTCTTCAATCAAACTCTCATTGTAGCGACTAAAGTTGTTTTTATTAATTAGTACTTCGCCCCTGATTTCTGCTTGTTCAATTCCTATAGATGAAAAAGCTGCTGAGAGGGGTACTGAGCGGATCTGCCGAATATTTGTAGTAACCTCATCGCCAGCAACACCATCACCACGGGTAGCTGCGCGCACCAGCATATCATTTTCATAAATCAGAGAAATACTTCCTCCATCAAACTTCGGCTCTACGCAATACTCGATTTTTTCTAGTTGAGCTCCTTCTTTTACTTTTCGGTCAAAATCCAATAAATCTTCGGCGTTGTAGGAATTATCCAAGGATAACATGGGTACTAAATGCTGAACGGTTGGAAAATCTTTTGTCAAACCAACCGCCACTCGTTGAGTCGGAGAATCCGGCGTGATTATTTTAGGATTTTGTTGTTCAATTTTTTCAAGTTCCTTGTATAAATGATCATATTCGACATCGGCAATGAGCGGATCATTCAACACATAATAACGGTATTCATGAAAGCGTAATACACCCCGCAGCTGGTTGATCGATTGTCTGTCAATTCCTTTGGAAAGACGATCCAGTAATTCACGCGTATTGACCTGCCACGCTGTGGTTTGCTCCTTGGTATACATATTTGGCGCTAAGCTATCCTAAAATTACAAATGCTTAATGTGTTTTAAATACATATTAGTATATTCGAAGTTGCCGAAATTGCTTGCATATGAAAAGGAGCCTCCTGCTTTTACTACTGACCCTTGGGTCTGTGCTTTCTTCGTATTCTCAATTATTAACCTGGACCCCCTCTTTTGCGAAAGAGGCAGATAATATTTCTATTGTAGTTGATGCCACCAAAGGAAATAGGGGATTAAACAATTATTCCAACACCAGTGATGTGTATGTTCATACCGGTGTAATTACTAATCTGAGTACTTCTGCAAGCGATTGGAAATATGTAAAGTTTGGATCTCAAAATCCATGGGGGCAGCTCATAGCTGGGTTGCAGGCCACTTCGCTTGGCAATAATAAATGGCGTTATGACATTTCTAATATCCGTGCTTTTTACGGTGTTCCAGCCAATGAAACTATTTTAAAGATTGCTATTCTTTTCAGAAATGGAAATGGTTCACTCAAGCAAACGAATACGGATGGCTCTGATATGTATATTCCTGTTTATTCATCAGAATTGCAGGTTCGTTTTTCAGACCCACCCTATCAGCCCACTTCTGTTTTAACCCCTGAGCCTATCAATTTACAAATTGGACAATCGCTACCACTTACTGCCATTACAAGTACAACGGCCACGTCGTTAAAGCTTTTTTATAATGGGACACAACTTCAGTCGGGTAATAATGTAACTACAGTATCAGCCAATGCTGTCATCAACGCAGCTGGCGATCAGGTTATGATTGCCGAAGCCATTGCTGGCTCTGTTACTAAGCGTGACACACTACGTTTTTTTGTGAGCGGAGGAGTCACCACAGCACCGCTTCCTGCTGGTGTTCGCGATGGTATTAATTATGAAGCGGGTAATACCAGTATAGTTTTAGTGCTGCATGCTCCTGGAAAATCAAGAGTGTCGGTAATTGGCGATTTCCCCAATAGTAATTGGCAAGAGCAATCCGCCTATGCCATGAATAAAACGCCGGATGGAAATTATTGGTGGTTGCGAATCACTGGGCTTACGCCAGGAACAGAGTACGCTTTTCAGTATTTGGTAGATGGGGTATTGAAAGTGGGTGATCCCTATGCAGAAAAAGTACTGGACCCCTGGAATGATCAGTATATAACCAGTAGCACGTTTCCAGGTTTGAAACCGTACCCTACAGGAAGAACAACGGGTATTGTAAGTGTGGCTCAAACTAATGAACCCACCTATAGTTGGAGTGTGCCTGCGTTTACTCGCCCAGATAAAAGAGGATTGATTATTTATGAGTTGTTGTTGCGTGATTTTATAGCTAATCATGACTGGAAAACATTACGCGATACGCTTTCTTATTTGCAACGTCTTGGTGTAAATGCTATTCAGTTGATGCCTGTAAAAGAGTTTGATGGCAATGAAAGCTGGGGCTATAACCCTGCTTATTTTTTAGCACCCGATAAATACTATGGACCAAAGAATACATTAAAAGCATTTATCGATACTTGTCATCGACGCGGAATAGCTGTGATTATGGATATGGTATTAAATCATACCACGGGCAGCAATCCATTAGCGGCGCTTTATTGGAATAGCACTAGTAACCAACCTGCTGCTAATAATCCTTGGTTAAACGAAACGGCACGTCATCCCTTTAATGTGTTCAATGATTTTAATCATGAAAGTTTAGCAACCCGTTATTTCAGCAGTCGCGTAATGGAACATTGGTTGAAAGAATACAAAGTGGATGGCTATCGATTTGATCTTTCTAAAGGGTTTACTCAGGTAAACACGGGTTCCGATGTAGCGGCCTGGGGACGATACGATGCAAGTCGTGTTGCGATTTGGAAGCGTTATTATGATACCATGCAATTGAAATTGCCGGGTAGTTATGTAATACTTGAACACTTTGCAGATAATAGCGAGGAGATTGAACTCTCCAATTACGGCATGTTACTATGGGGAAATAATACTTACAATTTTCAGGAAGCCGCAATGGGATTTTTGCCTAATTCAAATTTCAGCGGGAATATTTTCACGGCACGTGGTTGGACAAAACCTCATTTGGTGGGATACATGGAAAGTCATGATGAGGAGCGGTTGATGTATAAAGCGTTACAATTTGGAAATTCGTTGGGTAGTTATAACATACGCAGCCTCTCTACCGCATTAAAGAGAATGGAATTAACAGCAGCATTTGGTATGATGATTCCAGGGCCACGTATGATTTGGCAATTTGGAGAACTGGGATATGACTATTCAATCAACCATTGCCCAGATGGAACCGTTAATAACAACTGTCGTACTTCTAACAAACCAATAAAGTGGGATTATCAGCAGGTGCAAGATCGTGCGGCTTTATACACTGTGTATAGTAAGCTGAATCAATTACGTCAGCATCCTCTTTACAAAAACAATTTTTATTCTGATAGAGTTATCCATTCTTTCAATGGACCCTTTAAGTGGTTACAACTCACAACGGATACTTCTAATATTATAGTGCTGGGTAATTTTGATGTAGCCGCTTCACAAGCCACTATTACATTTCCTAATGCCGGAACCTGGTATGATTATTTAAGTGGAAGCACTTTTACTGCCACGGGGAGTGGACAATCTATATTATTACAACCTGGCGAATACAGAGTATATGTTAACCGAAATATCACGAATAGTGGTGGAGGCGGTGGAGGCGGAACTCCTATTTCAAGTTTGGTAGTGAAATTGCTGCCTAATCTGATAACCCGTACTACTAGCGGAACGGGTGCGGTGGATCTTTATTTAGAAATGCCTGCTGTAGGGTTGGTGCAAGCCACATTATATAATTCAGGGGGACAAAATCTGGGCCTTTTATACAGCGGTCAATTAAATAGCGGGATTCAACGAATCGCACTCCAACAAAAATTGCAAAGCCTTCCTGCCGGTAATTTTTTCATTCGTTGTGTAGTAGCGGGAAGTACTAAAACACTTCGTTTTGTCATTCACTAACTGATAAATATGCCGGATAGAATTATTACTCGGTTAAAAAATGCCGTTACTGAAAAGATAAGTCACCAGGAATATTTCAATATTGCTGTATCGGTTGACTGTGTAATTCTCGGGTATGAGAATCGTGAATTGAAAGTGCTACTTATAAAATCTGACTTAGAAGAATTTGAGGGGTTGCATTCATTGCTGGGAGATTTGGTTCGTCCCGACGAGGATTTAGATGCTGCTTCTTACAGAGTTCTTACCGAGAGAACAGGGCTGGATGATGTTTACTTGGAACAGGTGCAGTCGTTTGGTAAAATTAATCGTCACCCTTCCGGAAGAGTAGTAACTACAGCTTATTACTCTTTGATTGATATCCGCAATCATCGACTACAGCTCAGCCACAACGAACTTTCCTGGCACCCTGTTCACTCTATTAAAAAATTGGCCTTTGATCACCATAACATATTACAGTCTTGCCTCAACCGACTTCGGGACCAGGTGATGGAAAAACCATTGATTTTCAATCTTTTATCTCCTAAATTCTCATTAAGGGAACTCCAAGAAGTATATGAAGCTATCTTGGGGGTAGGGTTAGACCGTCGGAATTTCCGCAAAAAAATCATGCTAAAAGATTGGTTAACAGATCTCAAGGAGATTGAGGCTAATGTTCCACACCGGCCAGGTCGTCTTTATAAATTAAATAGGGAACGGAGGGTTTAACAAAAGATTTTTTTGTTTTATAAATTTCATAATATTGTGTAAGAGATACACATTTCGAGTAACCAAACTAGATTGCTAAACCAATAATGATTGCTTATGTCATTACCTAACGTCTCGAAGGCAATTGGCCTCTTCGTGCTAGCCTTTGTTGTACAATTCTCCTTTGCACAGGATCGAATGATTTCAGGAAAAGTTGTTGATGCTGCGGGTGCTCCACTTTCAGGTGTGAGTGTTGTAGCAAAGGGCAGTTCTTCCGGAACACAAACCAATGCAACAGGTCAATTTCAACTCACCGTTTCATCAACTGTCAACACGCTTGTATTATCCTCTGTAGGATTTACAACACAGGAAGTTTCTATTCAGGGAGTCAACTCTGTGAATGTAGTACTTGCCAGTGCTAGTACTACAATGGGTGATGTTGTTGTTGTAGCGTATGGAACGCGTCGAAAAGCAGACTTGACCGGATCTGTAACTGCTGTAACGGCTAAAGATTTTCAAAAAGGAAATATCAACTCTGCTGAGCAATTGCTTGTTGGTAAAGTGGCTGGTCTATCTATCACAACAGGTGGTGGAGCTGCAGGAGGTGGAAGCCGTATCCGTATTCGTGGTGGTGCTTCTTTGAATGCAAGTAATGATCCTTTATTGGTAATTGATGGAGTACCCGTAGACGGAAATGGTGTATCTGGTTCTGCAAACTTGCTTAACACCATCAACCCAAATGATATTGAGTCAATGACCATCCTTAAGGATGCTTCTGCCACTGCTCTTTACGGTTCACGTGCCTCTAATGGTGTGATCATCGTAACTACTAAAAGAGGTTCTAAAGGTGCCATGCGTTATAACTTCTCTAACACTACTTCTGTAGGAATGATTACTGATTATGTAGATGTTCTCACTGCAGATGAAATCAGAGATATCGTTACAAAAGACGCAGTAGCAACGGGAAGCAATATGTATAAAAACATGTTGGGTACCGCCAACACAGATTGGCAAAAAGAAATTTACCAGGCTGCTATTGGTGTTGATAACACGATCAGTGCAACTGGAAGCTTGGGTAACATTCCTTTCCGTGCATCGTTGGGTTACTTGAATCAGAATGGTATTTTAAAGACGAACAACTTTAGTCGTATTTCTACTGCAATTAATCTTTCTCCAAAACTGTTGAATGATAACCTTTCATTGAATGTGAATGTGAAGGCTTCTCAAACGCGTAATCGTTTTGCGAATGAAGGCGCAATTGGAAATGCAGTAAGTTTTGATCCAACAAAACCTGTATTAAGCGGTAACAATAATTGGGGTGGTTATTACGAGTGGTTAAATGGAGCTGTTCCAAATGACTTATCTAACCGTAACCCAGTTGGATTACTGATGTTACGTGACAATCGTTCAACGGTGAATCGCGTTATTGGAAATGTACAGGCTGAATATAAACTTCCTTTCTTCCCTGATTTGAAAATCCAAGCGAATGTGGGTATGGATTTTGCCGCGGGAAGTGGTAATGATAATACGGATTCAGCTTCTGCCACTAACTACAGAAGTGGTGGACGTCGTCAATACTACGAGCAGCAAAAAGTAAATCAGTTAGCTGATATCGGGTTGTTTTATGCTAAAGAAATCAAAAGCATAAAAAGTAAGATTGATGTATTAGTTACGCATGGTTACCAAAGCTTCTTGACAAAGGTTTCTAATTTCCCTTCGTTGAGCTATCGTGCCGTGTTTGACCGCGCCAATCCTGCAAAAAAAGATACAATCATTGGATCTGAGCCAGTATTTCTTACGGATCGCCCTGAATACAGATTGGAATCTTATATCGGACGCCTCAACTATTCGTTGATGGATAAATATTTATTAACTGCAACTATCAGAAGTGATGCCAGTTCTAAACTGAATCCTGATGATCGTATTGGTTACTTCCCTTCTTTGGCATTGGCCTGGAAGGCTCGTGAAGATTTCTTCAAGAACTCAACAAAGGTTACTGATTTCAAACTTCGTTTTGGCTGGGGTGTGACAGGACAACAAGATGGTATTAGTTACTATTCTTATTTGCCTCGCTATACAGTTAGTAGCAATACTGCTATGCAACAGTTTGGAAATAGCTGGGTAAACTACTTACGTCCTGCAGGATACGATCCTTCTATTCGTTGGGAGACTACCACTACTACAAACTTTGGAGTTGATTATGGTTTCTTTAATAATCGTATCAGTGGTTCGGTTGATTACTATAAGCGTCAAACAAAAGATCTCTTAGCAAATGTAGCAGTAGCATCTGGAGCAAATTTTGTGAATGAAATTGTTACTAACGTAGGTAACATTAATAGTGAAGGGGTAGAGGTAACGTTAAATCTTGCTCCAATCCGTAACGATAACGTTAGCTGGGATATCAACTTGAACTACACTTACAACAAAGCAAGAATCACTAACCTACTTCGCAACCCTGATCCTAAGTTCAAAGGACAGGAAGTAACGGGTATTGGTGGTGGTACAGGTAATACAATCGGTATTCATGCTGTAGGGTATGCGCCAAACAGCTTTTATATGCTGAAGCAGATCTATGATCAAAATGGAAAACCAATTGAAGGTTTATTTGAAGACACGAATCGTGATGGTCTGATCAACAACGACGACCGTCAGATCAGTCAAAAGCCAGCAGCAGATGTATTGCTTGGTTTTGCTACTTCATTGAGCATTAAGAATTTTTCTTTTGGAATTGCTGGTCACGGTATGTTGGGTAACTATCTCTATAATAACGTTAACTCCAACAACGCAGTAATGCGCGCCATCAAAAATCCTGTGCAATTCATTGGAAATGCTACACGTGATTTATTGACAACTAATTTCAATAACAACTGGTACTTATCTGATTACTATTTGGATAACGCTTCCTTCTTCCGTATTGACAATATCAATTTCGGATATAATGCAGGTCGCGTATTAAACGACAAGGCTACGCTTCGTGTCAATGCAAGTGTACAGAATGTTTTCGTGATCACTAATTACAAAGGGTTGGATCCTGAAAATGCCGGAGATGGTGGGGTGGATGGAAATCTCTATCCAAGACCTCGCGTGTATTCACTTGGATTCAATCTTGATTTCTAAATTTTAAATTCAACGTATCATGAAAAATAATTCAATCAAAAATTTACTGCTGCTGGGGTTGGTAGTGATTGTCAGCTCCTGCTCTAAGAAGCTGGATCTGTTTCCACAAAACGATCTAACTTCTGCGGATGTGTATTCTACAGCTGCTGGCTATCGCCAAGTGTTAGCTAAAATTTATGGTGGTTTAGCTACTACCGGAAACGTAGGTCCTGCAGGCGCCTCTGACATTCAGGGTCTCGACGAGGGATCACAATCTCCTTTCCTGCGTGGATTCTTCAACTGTCAGGAATTAACTACAGATGAAGCGGTGGTTTCATGGAATGACCAAACCATTAAGGACTTTCATAATCTCAGTTATTCAAGTGCAGATCCATTCTTGAAAGGAATGTATGCACGTCCGACCTATAATATCATGGTTGCAAATGAATATCTCCGCGAATCAACGGATGAAAAATTAGCAGCCAGAAAATTAAGTGCTGATGATGTGAATGCAATCAAGGCTACACGCCCTGAAGCTCGCTTCTTACGCGTATTTAATTATTGGGTAATGATGGACCTGTTTGGCCGTTCTACATTTATTACAGAAGCCAACGGTGTAGGTACAAACCTGCCTCAAGAGATTTCTCGTGCTAATCTCTTTACCTACATCGAAACAGAATTAAAAGCAATTGAAACAGAGCTAAAAAATCCTCGTACCAATGAATATGGTCGCGTAGATAAAGGCGCTGCATGGGCTTTATTAGCTCGTATGTATTTGAATGCACAAGTATATACTGGTTCTGCTCGTTGGGCAGATGCGATTACCTATGCATCAAAAGTAATTGCAGGCGGGTATTCACTTCACTCTAATTATCGCGAATTGTTTATGGCGGATAATGATAAGCGCACCAATGAAATTATCTATGCTATTACCTGTGATGGTTTAAAAGCCCGTTCATACGGAAATACAACTTTCTTTATACATGCCGCTGCAGGGGGTGATTATGCAGACTTTGGAACCAGTGATGGTTGGTTTGGCTATCGTGCTACCAAAGGATTGGCGGATCGCTTTTCTGACTTGACGGGTGCAACGGATAGACGTGCCATGTTCACTACTTCATTATATGGAACTAGTGCTGCGCAGGTTGTAATCAATGATGTGGCTGATTTTAGCAATGGCTTACATGTAAATAAATGGAGAAACATTCGCTCTGATGGTCAGCCAGTTTCTGATGCTACTAAGTACTGGTCAGACATTGATTTCCCTGTTTTTCGTTTATCTGAAATGCACTTGATCTATATTGAAGCAACATTGCGTGGTGGTGCTGGTGGCGACGCAGCAACTGCACTTGCGTATATCAATGCAATCCGTCAGCGTGCACACAATGGCAGCACTTCAGCAGATATCACTGCAAGTCAGCTAACGCTTGATTTTGTTTTAGATGAAAGAGCTCGTGAGTTGTATTGGGAAGGGCACAGACGTACTGATCTTATCCGTTATGGTCGTTTAACTACGGGTACTTACCTGTGGCCTTGGAAAGGTGGTGTGGCTTCTGGTACTGCTGTTGATAGTAAGTACAATTTGTTCCCTGTACCAGCTTCAAACCGTACCTCTAATCCTAATTTGAGTCAAAATCCTGGTTTCTAATAAAACGCATAATTGATTGTTATGAAAAATATAGCTAAACTTCTTTTGGGTTCCTTCCTGATGTTAGGATTGGCATCCTGTGATAAAGAAGAAAATCAGATTGCTTATTTGGGTGGTACAAACCCTGTTTTATCAACAACTACTTCTTCTCCAATCGTTCTTCGTAAAGAGAATAAGGATTTAGTTGGCCTGGTATTAAACTGGACAAACCCGAACTATAGGTTTACAACTGGAGTAAGCTCTCAAGATGTTACTTATCTGCTACAAGTTGATACTGTTGGCGGTAATTTTTCCAGTCCTAACAAACAAGAGATTGCCATTTCAAAGGATCTCGGCGTGAGAATGACTGTAAAAGATTTGAATACAGTGTTAGGTAAAATGGAACTCCGTGCTGGTGTTGCTTACAATGTTCAAATGCGCGTTCGCGCTTCCTTAGTGAATGGTACGGTTCCTTTACTCTCTAATGTATTAGGAATTCGCGTTACTCCTTACTTAGACTTTGCAGTTGAGCCTCCTGGAACAGAGGCGGGTGGATATAATGATGCAGGTTTATGGGCTATCGGCGATGCATTTGCATCTGGATGGTCTAATCCTATGGGTGCTCCCTATAATGTGACACAAAAGTTCAGAAGAGACGCAAGTAATCCGTTACTGTATGTTCTCGATGATGTAACATTCAATGCGGGAGGTTACTATAAGTTGATTCAAGCTCAAGGTGTTTGGGGAACGCAATACCATGCTCTAGCTCCTGCAGGGGCATTGGGTGGAGAGTTTGAAAAGCGCGATGCTGATCCAGCTTTCCAAAGTCCTGGTGTAGGGCGTTATAAAATTGAAGTGAACTTCCAAACCGGTAAATACAAACTCACCAGACTCTAAACTTTAAAAACGAAGTGCCATGAAAAATATGCGTAAACTTTTTTATATCGGATGGGCCCTGGTGGTGTTGGTGACTGCGTGTACCAAGGTGGCTGATTTGCCTTTTTACAAACAAGGCAATTCAGTTGTGCTGAGCTCCAACTTTACCAGTGTAACATCTACACTTGCTGACTCTAACCGAAATGTGATCAGCTTTAGCTGGACCAATCCACAACATGGAACAGACTCAGCTAACTACAAATATGTTTTATCTATTGACTCTGCGGGTCGCAACTTTAGCCGAGAGGTAACAAAAACCGTGATGGGTATCCGCAACACTGCGATTACTGGTCGCGAGTTGAATAATATTTTGTTGACTTATGGGTTTGCGTTAGGACGCACGCATGCATTAGATGTGAAAGTGACTTCTTCTTATGGGAATAATAATGAGAAGCTAGAGTCTAATGTTCTACGTGTCACCGTTTCTCCATTTGATGATCCTGCAGTTCTCGTATCTCAGAATGCTACAATCAGTCCTACATTGGCTGTTTCTAACGATCCCGGAAATGCTTTCACTTGGACGCGCTCCTTTGTTGGCTACGTAGGTGATATAACCTATACGCTGCAATATGATTCTGCAGGCAAAAATTTTGCCTCTTCTCGGGATTATGCGGTTGGTTTAAATCGTCTGAATGTGACTTTGACCAACTTCGAAATGAATGAGACAGCATTGAACGAGGGTGTAGCTGGCGGAACACCTGGTCGAATTGAATATCGTGTAAGAGCGGTAACTGCACAAGGTGCTGTTTCTTTCTCCAATACTGTAAACGTCTTGATCAATACTTATATTCCCATTCTTCGTTTCTACATGCCAGGCGGTTATCAGTCTGCTACAGGAAATGGAAACAACTGGGATCCAGGAACTGCTCCTGAGTTGATTCGTGATATTCGTCCTGAGGCAATGAACAAGTTGTACTACATCTACATTTACCTCCCTGCTAATGCTGAATTTAAAGTAACACAGGGTCGTGATTGGGCAATCAACTACGGAGGTACAAGCAATAACTTGATATCCGGTGGAGCTAACTTCACTGTTCCAACAGCCGGTGTTTATCGTGTCTCCATTGATCGCGCCAACATGAAATACGATATACGTGAAGGTCGTATGGGATTTGTAGGAGGTGCAACAGGTGCAGGATGGAATCCAGGTGCTTCCTTCCCAACATATGCAATGGGACATCCTGAGAAGAATCTGTTTGTTGGATTGACTAATATTAACGCTGCTGGTGGCTGGAAGCTCATCGATTTCAATAACTGGAATAATGGGGATGTAACAGTCTTTAATGCTCGTAGCTACGGATCTACGGGTGGCAGTGGTTCAGCGCTAGAAATTAATGGCGCAAATATGCCTGATGTTTCTGCAACGGGTCGCTACCGTGTTATTTGGGACGGTCGCAATGTCAATGGTATTAAGTATGAAATTTATCCTGCTACAGAAATGAGGGTGGTGGGTGATGGAATCACAGGCGTTGGTGCTTGGAACCCAGGTGTTAGTCCACAAATGACCTATTCTGGTAATGGTGTTTGGACGATCACTATTGGATTGGAAGCTAATAAAGACATCAAATTTTTAGCAGGTAATGCTTGGGGAGCGTTCGACTACGAAGATGCAAGTGGCGGAAGTCAGTCTATAGGCACACCACGCAGAATGAAATGGGATGGTGGTTCAAACTTCAAAACACCAAGTGCGGCGGGTACGTATACAATCACTTTAAATGAAAATACGCAGACAGTTACAATCAACTAATTTTTCGTCTTACTGAATAGAAAACGGCTCCCTCGAGGAGCCGTTTTTTTATCTTTAAATCAGCAACCAATTTCAACTCCCGATGCGAAGCCGATTTGTTTTATTGCCACTCTTTTTTTTAGTCAGTACAATCAGCGGCTGTGGTCAAAAAAATCCCCCCGCTCCTCCTGCTTCGAATGAACTCTTGATTAAAGGGGCAGATATAAGTTGGATTAGCGAGATGGAAGCAACAGGGAAAAAATTTTACAATGCAAGTGGTGTTGAAAAAGATCCTGTTTTATTGATGAGGGAATTAGGGATGAACGCAATCCGGTTACGTGTTTGGGTAAATCCTGCGGGTGGTTGGAATGGATTACAAGACGTAATTCAAAAAGCAATGCGGGTCAGACAAGCCGGACTGAAGCTGCTGATTGATTTTCATTACAGTGATAATTGGGCGGATCCAGGTAAACAAAATCCACCGGCAACATGGACTGGACTCGGTGTTGCTGCGATGTGTGATTCTGTTCGCGCCCACACTACCCGCGTTTTGTCAGCATTACTGTTAAGGGGGGTAACTCCTGATTGGGTTCAAATTGGAAACGAAACCAATGATGGGATGCTTTGGCCTTTGGGGAAAGCTTCTCAGCAAATGGGCAATTATGCAAGCTTTTTTAAGGCCGGTTATGAAGCTGTTAAGCAAATAGATCCTGCCATCAAAGTGATGGTGCATTTGTCCAATGGATATGATGCAGGATTATTTCGCTGGAACTTAGATGGACTTAAACAGTATGGTGCCATGTGGGATTTAATTGGACTCTCTCTCTATCCAACTCAATCTAACTGGCCTGAGTTGGTTACACAATGCAAGGCCAACATGCTTGAACTGGTCAATCGGTATAATTCACCGGTAATGGTTTGCGAGGTGGGAATGCCCTGGGATCAAGCAGAAGCCTGTTATTTATTTTTAAAGGAACTGCAAACTCAGCTCCGTTCCATCCCCGGTAAAAAGGGGTTGGGAATTTTCTATTGGGAACCTCAGTGTTATGGAAACTGGAAAGGGTATACATTAGGAGCCTTTGATAATGCAGGTCGTCCTACCCGGGCCATGGATGCATTTCAATAATGGTTTTTAAAGTCAGTCAAAAATTTTATTGATAATCAATTAATTATAAGGCTACAATTTAAAATTGTTCTTTATCTGCGCTGTTTTCTCAGGTGGGTCCGCTACCTTTGCGGTCCATTTTTAAACTGATCCCGGGATAGCGGGATCTCAAAAAAAATATCATGAGTAAACTGCATTTCACTACCAAACATGCGAACGAGGCTACCGTTAAGCGCAACTGGTATGTTGTGGACGGTACTAATCAAACCGTTGGACGCATGTGTTCTAGAATCGCTGCTGTATTGCGCGGTAAGAACAAAGCTAGCTACACCCCACACGTTGATACGGGCGATTATGTGATTGTGATCAATTGTGAAAAGATTGTTTTCACAGGAAACAAACTCGAACAAAAATTATATGATCACTTTACTGGATATCCTGGTGGATTGAAAGAAGAAGTTGCTTCTAGCTTATTAAAACGTCGTCCTGAAGTAATCATTGAAAGAGCTGTAAAAGGAATGTTACCTAAAAACAGATTGGGTCGTAAAATGATTAAGAAATTATTTGTCTATGCAGGTGTAGCTCATCCGCATGGTGCGCAACAACCCAAGGAACTTAAATTCTGAATTCAACCCATCAAATAATTAATAAATGGAAAAGCAAAAGAACAGCGTTGGTCGTCGTAAAGAAGCCGTAACCCGCGTTTTCCTAACAAAAGGAGACGGTAAGATCACGGTTAACGATAAAGACTACAAAGAATATTTTTCACTGGTCTATCTGCAAAATCAGGTAGAGCGTCCGTTGAAAACAGTTGAAGTGTTAGGAAAATACGATGTGAAGATTAATGCAGCGGGTGGTGGCGTAAAAGGACAAGCAGAAGCAGCTATGTTGGGTATTTCCCGTATACTGATTGAACTAAATCCTGATTTTCGTCCTGCTTTAAAAGCGGCCGGATTACTCAAGCGTGATCCGCGTTCTGTGGAGCGTAAGAAATTTGGTCACAAGAAAGCACGTCGCAGCTTCCAGTTCTCTAAACGTTAATCGTCTTTATTCAATTTTAAAGCATTTATACCTATCATGGAAAACAATACATCTTTACAACAACAACTTCTCGAAGCCGGTGTACATTTCGGTCACTTGAAAAAGAAGTGGAATCCCAAGATGTTGCCTTACATCTTTGCTGAGAAGAAAGGTATCCATATCATTGATTTGAACAAAACAGTTGACTGCATGCAGGAAACTGCTGCGGCATTAAAGCAAATTGCCCGCAGTGGAAAAAAGATCCTTTTTGTAGGAACAAAAAAACAAGCCAAAGATATTGTGAGTGAGTCTGCTAAGCGTGTGAATATGCCATTTGTAACAGAGCGTTGGTTGGGTGGTATGTTGACCAACTTCAACACCGTTCGAAAGAGCGTGAAGAAGATGCAAAGCATCGAAAAAATGTTAGGGGATGGTTCATTCGACAGCATCAATAAGAAAGAGCGTTTAACATTAAGTCGTGATAAAGACAAAATGGAAAAAGTGTTGGGTGGTATCGCTCAACTAGGTCGTATCCCTGCAGCATTATTCATTATTGATATTGGGCATGAGCATATCGCACTAGCAGAGGCAAAGCGTTTGGGCGTAACTACTTTTGGTCTCGTTGATACCAATTGCGATCCAAATAAGGTTGACTTTGCTATTCCTGCGAACGATGATGCAACTAAGTCCATTGCAATTTTAGTAAACTATATCACAGCTGCTATTGAAGAAGGATTAGCTGAAAGACAAGCCGCAAAAGATGAGGAAACAGAAGAGATCACCGATGACGAAAAAGAAAAGAAAGCTGCAAAGTTGCTAGCCGAAGCAGAAGCTGAAGGTGGCCGTGGAGCAGGTCGTCGTGGTGGTGCAGCTGGTTCCCGTCGTCGTACTACTTCTGGTAGTACTAGTCGTGGTCCCGGTGGAGCTCGCAAGTAATTTTATTCATTAACAATTTGAGCAGGGCAGCTTGTAGCAAGCCAGCTTTAAAAACTATATCGTAAAATGAGTACAGGTTCAATCAGTGCACAGGATATCAACAAGCTTCGCCAGGCAACAGGTGCCGGTATGATGGATTGCCGAAAAGCGTTGACTGAAACAAACGGTGATTTTGAAGCAGCCATCGACTGGTTACGAAAGCAAGGTCAAAAAGTTGCTGCTAAGCGTAGTGATCGTGAAGCAAAAGAAGGAGTGGTGATTGCACAAACTACAGCTGATAACAAAACAGGTATTGTAGTGTGTGTGAGCTGCGAAACAGACTTTGTTTCTAAGAATGCAGATTTTGTCGCGTTTGGAAAAAGCATTGCAGAGGCTGCCATTGCTAATAATGTTACTTCATTGGAACAATTGATGAATGTTAAAATTGGTGCGTTGACCGTAGCTGCTTTGGTTGATGAGAAACTAGCCACTATTGGTGAAAAGATTGGTGTTACCAAGTTTGAGCGCATCGATGCACCTTATGTAGCTTCTTACATACATGGTGCTAATCGTATTGGCGTTTTAGTTGGAATGGACAAAGAAGCTGCCGAAGCAGGTAAAGATTTGGCGATGCAAATTGCCGCGTTAAACCCCGTTGCAGTAGATGCAGCTTCGGTACCTGCCGAAGTGATTGAGCGTGAAAAGAGCATCGTTGTTGAATTGATGAAGCAGGACCCTAAAATGGCCGGTAAACCTGCCGAAATGATTGCAAAGATCGCTGAAGGTAAAATGGGAGCTTTTTTTAAAGAGCAAACCCTCACCGCCCAAGCTTTTGTTAAGGATAACAGCAAGTCTGTTGCTGACTATCTAAAAGAAGCTGGTAACTTGACTATAACAAGTTTTAAGCGTGTTGCACTCGGTTAATTTTTAAATGAAAAACCTGAAATTTTGATAGAGCGCCCGGTGAAATCGGGCGCTTTTTTTTGCCCTTGCAAATAGTATATCTTCGTTACACCAAAACCTTCTTCATGTTACCTGTTTACAAAAGAGTGCTACTCAAATTATCCGGTGAAGCTTTAATGGGAGATAAGAATTTTGGCTTCGATACCGATGTCATTGCTCAATACGCCAAAGACATCAAGTCGATCACAGAATTAGGCGTACAAGTGGCTATTGTCATAGGAGGCGGAAATATTTATAGAGGAATGAACGAGCAGGAAACCGGAATTGAACGTGCGCATGGCGATTACATGGGAATGTTAGCAACGGTGATCAATGGAATGGCATTACAAGCAGGGTTAGAGAAAATTGGAGTCTATACTCGCCTGCAGAGTGCAATTAAAATGGAACAGATCGCCGAACCTTATATCAGACGCAGAGCCATTCGTCACTTACAAAAAGGACGCGTGGTGATTTTTGGTGCTGGCACCGGAAACCCTTATTTCACAACCGATACAGCAGGTTCTTTGCGTGCTATTGAGATCTGTGCAGATGTGATTTTAAAAGGAACTCGTGTAGACGGCATTTATACTGCCGATCCTGAAAAAGATAAAACAGCTACCCGTTTTGAAGAGATTAGTTTTTCGGATTGTTTATCCAAGCAACTAAAGGTGATGGATATGACTGCTTTTACCCTTTGTATGGAAAATAAGCTTCCAATCATTGTGTTTAATATGAATGAACCCAATTATCTAAAGCGGGTCATTACAGGAGAAAAAGTTGGAACCTTAGTCAAATAAAAAAAGGGAGCAGCGCTCCCTCTTTTTTGGTAGTCATGTTATGATGATTACTTCTTCTTTTTAGTCGCAGCTTTCTTGGTTACTTTAGCAGGACGACTTTTTCCAAAAGAACCTTTGAATCGTTTCCCTTTGGCTGTTTTTTTATCACCTCTTCCCATAGTTGTATATATTTATTGATTTTTATTTTAAAGCATTTCTGCTAGTTCTTTGCCAGCTTTGAAGCGCACAACTTTACGAGCTTTAATTTTGATTGTTTCGCCTGTTTTTGGGTTTCTTCCATTACGCGCTGCACGTTTTGAAACAGAAAAAGTGCCAAATCCAACTAAGGTTACCTTGCCACCCCCTTTCAGAGTTTTTGCAATGGCTTCCAATAGCGAATCGATGGCCTCATTAGCTTGCACCTTGGTCAGTTCGGTATCGTCCGCTACTTTATTGATAAGGTCTCCTTTGTTCATGCGTTGGTTTTTTGTGGGTATCGGGAGCGACAAATTTAAACGCTTTTTCATAGCGGAAAAATAAAATAATGGGTTTTACACCCCTAATCCACGATTTTCATAAATGTGCGAAATGCAATAAACTTATTACCCCATTTCTCTACCCCTTTTTGGCGTAATTCAGGCGCGTATTTGGATAAATAAGAACGATAATCTTCTAAGCGGGGGGTTTTGTACTGTACCGCAAATGTTGCTCCTTGATCATCCACGGTTTCTAATAATTCCAAGGTTGTTGCTTCTGTAAAACAACCTGTTGCCAATATCTCAGGGATGTGTTCCTGCTTAAGCCAACGCAGCCATTCTTTTACAATGGCGTGGTCAACTTTTATGGTCACATTATAGATGTACATGATTTACTTAGTTAATTCCAAAAAAACAGGGCAATGGTCAGAATGTTTAATAGCTGGCCAAATCGCTGTCTTTTTTATCTTTTTTTCCAGCGGCGTGGTAACATTGATATAATCAATACGCCAACCCTTGTTTTGCAAACGAACACTGGGAAAACGCTGGCTCCACCAAGTATATTGATGCGGTTCTGGGTGTTGGAGTCGAAAAGTGTCTACCCAACCACTTTCAAAAAAGCGTGTCATCCAGGCCCTTTCTTCTGGTTGAAATCCTGATGAATTTTTATTTCCCTTTGGATCGTGGATATCAATTTCCTGATGTGCAATATTATAATCGCCACAGAGAATTAAGTGGGGGTGCTTTTTTTTCAATTTATCTAACCAGCTGAAGCACTCGTTCAACCATTCATATTTGAAAGACTGTCTTTCCTCTCCACTGGTACCACTCGGGAAATAGGCATTAATTAATCGAAGAGAACCAAAATCCAATTGGATTACTCGCCCTTCTTCGTCACTAGGACCATGGCCATTCCCCATTATTACCTGATCAGGTTTGATTTTTGTAAAAACCGCAACACCGCTGTATCCTTTTTTTTGTGCACTAAACCAGTAGTCTTCGTAGCCTAGTAAATTGATTGGAGCTGTATCAACATCTTCCGGTCTTGCTTTTGTTTCTTGCAAACAAATGATATCTGCAGGGTCTGTCGCCATCCATTCAAGCAAACCTTTTTTGAGGGCTGCCCGAATTCCATTTACATTGTACGAGACGATCCGCATAATTTTGTAGGGGTTATTCTACTTGCACTTGTTGCAAATGTCGGCAAATGCCCATTAAATAATGTAGTATGAATTCATCTGTTCAAAAAAAGCACGAACCCCAGTTGATACCGCCCAAACATCATGTCTATCTGGAAGGACCTAAAAGCCGGGGGTATGAATTCTTATTTGCTTGGCGTGTATTCAAACAATTTATAAGAGGGTTCAGGAACTTTCATTTTTCAGGTCCTTGCATTACCGTTTTTGGTTCTGCACGATTTGGCGAAGAGCATCCCTATTATGGGCAGGCGCGTGAGTTTGGAAAACGATTTGCTGAAATGGGATTTACAACATTAACTGGTGGGGGGCCCGGAATAATGGAAGCGGCCAATAGAGGAGCTTTTGAAAATGGCGGTCAGTCCTTTGGCTGTAACATTGTTTTACCCTTTGAACAAAAGGAGAATCCCTATTTACATCGCTCTATAACCTTTGAGCATTTTTTTGTTCGAAAAGTATTGCTGGTGAAATATTCTTATGCATTTGTGATTATGCCCGGTGGATTTGGTACGATGGATGAATTATTTGAAACGCTCACCTTGGTGCAAACAAAAACAATTACACGGTTCCCCGTTATTTTGTTTGGCAAGACATTTTATCAACCCTTGATGGATGTGTTTAGTAAAATGCAACAGGAGGGTACGATTTCTGCTGAAGACTTAGATCTTTTGTTATTTACTGATGATGTAGAGGAGGCTATTGCGCATATTCAACGGTATATACGAACCAACTACCAGATTAAGCCACGCAAGCGACTTTGGTGGCTATTGGAAAAACGATAGATGTGGTATCTTCGGGTACTAAATATATTTTTATGAGTGCAGCTGAAATTCTTGGTTACGCGGCTGGGGCCGTAACGGCTTTTACATTTTTACCTCAAGTAATCAAAACCTGGCGAGAACAATCTGCTAAGGATATCTCACTCACTATGTTTTTGATAGCTTTTATCAACGAGATTATGTGGCTGATATATGGATTTATGATTAATAACTTTGTTATCATCCTTACCAATGCAGTGATGTTGTTGATGTCTGGTGTCATGATCCTTCTCAAGTTGAAATACGGTAGGTCTTGAATTCTTCTATTGACACAATTGTCTGGGATCTAGGTGGTGTTTTAGTGGACTGGAGCCCGCTATATGTGTATGATGACTCTTATTTTGCCGATCCTGCTGACCGAGAATTCTTTTTCAAACATATTTGTACTTCAGATTGGAACGAACAACAAGATGCTGGGTACTCTTTGCAAAAGGCGACGGAAGAAAAGTTAGCCGAGTTTCCTCAACCCAAATGGGAGCAACCGATTCGTGATTTTTATGGACGTTGGGTTGAGATGTTAAAAGGACCAATTCCCGAAACAGTTGCGCTGTTTAAAGCACTCAAAGCAAAAGACCGATTTCAGTTTTATGCGCTAACGAATTGGAGTGGTGAAAATTTTCATATCGCGTTGCAGCGCTTTGATTTTTTACACTGGTTTGATGGACGACTCGTAAGTGGTCAAGAAGGAACCCGTAAACCCTTTCCCGAATTTTATCAACTCCTTATTACGCGCTATCAAATCAATCCTGTACGTGCTATTTTCATTGACGATAACCTGCGTAATGTAAAAGCAGGGGAGCAGATGGGGATGAAGAGTATCCACTTTAAATCCGCAGCACAGCTTCATGCCGATTTACATCAACTAGGAATTTGCTGAAGCACTGTTCATCCTTTCGGCAAAAAATACTGGCTTAACTATTCAAAAACTGGTCGAAGCCATTTCTCTGCTTCTTCTAGTGTCATTCCTTTTCGCTTGGCATAATCTTCTAATTGGTCGCGCTCAATTTTTCCTAATCCGAAATAGTGGCTTTCGGGATGCGCAAAATACCAACCACAGATCGAGGCAGGTGGATTCATCGCCAAGCTTTCGGTGAGTGTGATGCCAATTTCTTCAGTGGCATTGAGTAGCGCAAATAGTTTTAATTTCTCCGTGTGATCTGGGCAGGCTGGATATCCAGGTGCAGGACGAATGCCTTTATATTCTTCGTGAATTAATTGCAGATTGGTGAGTGATTCATTGCGTTCATAACCCCAGTATTCTTTACGCACTTGTTCATGTAAATATTCTGCAAATGCCTCTACAAAGCGATCGGCTAATATCTGTACTAAAATCTTATTGTATTCATCTTGCTCCTTCGCAAATTGGTCAATATGTTTTTTAGCACCATGGATTGTAATTGCAAATGAGCCCATAAAGTCGGTACCCAATTCGGCGGGGCAAACAAAATCTGCTAAGGAGTAACTAGGTTGTCCAACCGCTTTTTTTAATTGCTGCCGCAGACATTCCAGATGTACTTCTCCTTTTTCTGTTTGTAAAGTGATGGTATCTGCATTATTACTAGTGGCAGGCCAAAATCCAATTACGCCATCTGCTTGGAACCAATTTTCGGCAACTATTTTTTCGATTAATTTTTTAGCATCTTCAAATAATCGTTGTGCTTCTTGTCCAAATACTTTGTCTGACAATACATCTGGAAAACGTCCCGGCATTTCCCATGCAATAAAAAATGGCCCCCAATCTATATAACGAGATATAGTGGCTAAATCTACATTTTTAACAACACGTTTACCTGTAAAAGACGGGGTGGTCGGTTTGTATTTTTTCCAGTCAAAATATTCTTTTGTTACCACTGCTTCCTGGTATGGGATTAATGACTTTTTGTTTTTATTTAGGAATTGCTGTTGCAGTGTCAGGTACTCCTGTTTCGTTTGCTGAAGTAATTGCGGTTTTTGTTTTTTATTCAATAAAGAGCTCACCACGGTTACGCTTCGAGATGCATCGAGCACGTGTAATACGCCATGTTCGTATTGTGGCGCAATTTTAACAGCGGTGTGCATCCGTGAGGTTGTGGCACCTCCAATTAATAAGGGTTGCGTCATGCCTCTTCTTTTCATTTCATGTGCCACATACACCATTTCGTCTAATGACGGCGTAATTAGCCCACTGAGTCCAATCACATCTACATTTTCATTTTGAGCGGTATCCAGGATTTTAGCTGCAGGTACCATTACACCTAGGTCAATAATATCATAGCCGTTACATCCCAATACAACGCCCACAATATTTTTCCCAATGTCATGCACATCTCCCTTCACAGTAGCGAGTAATACTTTGGGTACATTCCCCGCTGAGGCTTGGGGATTATTTTTCTTTTCCTCTTCGATGTAAGGGGTTAGCCAGGCCACACTCTTTTTCATTACTCGTGCACTTTTTACAACCTGAGGCAGAAACATTTTACCCGCACCAAAAAGATCTCCCACTACATTCATGCCTGCCATCAAGGGTCCCTCAATTACTTCGAGCGGTCTAGGGTATTTTAATCTGGCTTCTTCAGTATCTGTATCTATATAATCCGTAATTCCGTTGATCAGCGCATGTTTGAGACGTTCTTCAACTGAATTATTTCTCCACGCTTCATCTTTTACTTCTGCTTTTCCTTTTGCTTTAACTGTATCGGCAAATACAATCAGTCTTTCGGTGGCTTCGTTTTGATCATTATTTCGGTTAAGAATCACATCTTCACATAACTGGCGTAGCGTGGGTTCGATTTCATCGTACACCACTAACTGACCTGCATTCACAATACCCATATCCATTCCGGCTTTAATGGCATGATAAAGAAATACTGCATGCATCGCCTCGCGCACGTGGTCATTCCCTCTAAATGAAAACGATAGATTACTTACGCCACCACTTACTTTGGTTAGTGGCATTTTTTGTTTGATCAATCGGGTTGCCTCGATAAAATCAACGCCATAATTATTGTGTTCTTCCAGTCCGGTTGCTACTGCAAAAATGTTGGGATCAAATATGATGTCTTGCGGAGCAAAGTGTAAGCGGGTTGTTAATAATTGATAGGCTCTTTCAGAAATCTCCACTTTGCGCATCATGGTGTCGGCCTGGCCTTTTTCATCAAAGGCCATTACGATCACTGCCGCTCCAAAGCGTTGACAAATGGTAGCTTGTTGTAAAAATTTTTCTTCTCCCTCTTTGAGTGATATGGAATTAACAATACACTTTCCTTGTACGCATTTTAGTCCCGCTTCAATGATCTCAAACTTGGAACTATCAATCATGATTGGAATACGGGCAATGTCGGGCTCGCTTTGCAATAAATTTAAAAAGGTAGTCATGGCCTCCACACCGTCCAGTAATGCGTCATCCATATTTACATCTAGCACCTGTGCTCCATTTTCTACTTGCTGACGTGCAACGCTTAACGCCTCTTCATATTTTATTTCACGAATGAGTCTTGCAAACTTTTTTGAACCTGTTACGTTGGTTCGTTCCCCTACATTCAAAAAATTTGTTTCTGGTCTTACTACCAGGGGCTCTAGTCCTGCTAATCGTAAGTAAGGTTTTATTGTTTTATGTTCCATGGTGAATTTCGAAATTAGTGAAGGGTGGTTTCTACGGCAGGTACTTGTCGGGGGTGAAGATTTTTCACGTGTTCAGCAATATGTTTGATATGATCGGGTGTGGTGCCACAGCATCCACCAACAATATTTACAAATCCTTCGCGTGCCCATTCTTCTAAGTAGTGTCCGGTATCTGCAGGACTTTCATCGTATTCACCCATTGCATTAGGTAGTCCTGCATTGGGATACGCCGATACATAACAGCTGGCTAAGGTTGATAACTCTTCGATGTGGGGTCGCATCTCTTTTGCACCTAATGCACAATTGAGTCCAACACTTAGGGGTTGTGCATGTGCTACAGAAGTATAAAATGCTTCGAGTGTTTGACCACTCAGTGTACGGCCAGAGGCATCGGTTATGGTTCCACTGATCATAATGGGAAGAGGAGGCTGTTGCGTTTCATCGAAGTATTTTTTGATTGCATAGATTGCCCCTTTTGCATTTAGGGTGTCAAAGATGGTTTCAATCAATAGTACATCCACTCCGCCTTCTATTAGACCACTTATTTGCTCATAATATGCCTCTACCACTTCATCAAAAGTGATTGCTCTATATCCGGGATTATTAACGTCAGGAGAAAGTGATAATGTTTTATTTAGAGGTCCCATTGAGCCAGCAACCCAAGCTACTTTTTTTGAACGTCTCACCGCTTCTTTTGCGCAGCGGGCTGCAGCGATATTCAATTCCTTTGCCAGCGTCTGCATACCATAATCTGCCATAGCAATAGAGGTGCTGCTGAAAGTATTGGTTTCAATGATATCTGCACCCGCCTCGATGTATTGTTGATGAATACCAATAATAATCTCAGGTTGTGTGATATTGAGCAGGTCATTATTCCCTTTCAGGTCAGAGGGCCAGTCTTTAAAACGTTCACCTCGGTAACCCGCTTCGGTGAGTTTATGCTGCTGGATCATAGTTCCCATCGCGCCATCAATTACCAAAATACGCTGCTGTAATGCAGCTTGAATACTTTTCATAGTCAAATGGTTATAACTGACAGGAGAATTTGTAGGAAATCTAAAACGTTGCTGAATAAACGAGGGAAACGGTGATGTGTTCCTGCGTTTATTAGTTCCGTTGGAGAAAGGCCGAACAATAAACAAATCCGCCCGAAAGTGGCCACAAAGCTATGAAAAATAAGGATACCTCCCAAGGAAAAGCCTTAGCGCCCATTTACATACCGTTCTACCGGAAGACGGTTTTGCAAGCTGCGTGCCAGCGTCATTTCATCGGCATATTCTAATTCGCCACCAAAAGCTACCCCTCTGGCAATCGTAGTGATACGAACGGGTTGGTCTTGTAATTTCTTTTGAATGTAATAGATGGTCGTATCTCCTTGGATAGTAGGGTTGAGTGCAAAGATGACTTCTTCTGTTTTTTCTTTTTTGATCCGTGCTACTAGCGAATCGATAGTTAGTTGTTCTGGACCTATTCCGTCGAGTGGAGAAATGATGCCGCCTAAAATATGATAGATGCCATTGAACTGCTGTGTGCTTTCAATGGCAATCACATCGCGTATACTCTCTACTACACAAATCAGTTGTTGTTTACGTCCTGGATTATCACAAATGGAACAAAGCGATTTATCGGCGATATTGCCACAACGCGTACAAAATTTAATTTCTTTTTTTAATCGGGTAATCGCTTCGCTGAATTGCGTCACGGTTGCCTCTTCTTGTTTTAATAAATGCAGCACTAAACGTAATGCAGTTTTTTTTCCGATCCCTGGTAATTTGGAAAAAGCTTGTACTGCATTTT
>Ga0208164_1000002_pt1 | contig 240590 bp, 213 predicted proteins | sample Colrivmet1449C02_FD_187634 | JGI IMG/M metagenome (GOLD analysis project Ga0208164, IMG submission 187634) | Estuarine microbial communities from the Columbia River estuary - metaG 1449C-02 (SPAdes) (version 2) | ecosystem: Environmental > Aquatic > Marine > Intertidal zone > Estuary | place... | reverse complement strand
TTTTATCACTTTTTTGCATTTGGTGGACTGCCGGTGGACTAAAATGCAATAAAAAAATCGCAATCAACTGAAATACAGTGAATTGCGATCATTTTTCGCGGAGACTGAGGGATTCGAACCCTCGATACCCTTTAGAGGTATACACACTTTCCAGGCGTGCTCCTTCAACCACTCGGACAAGTCTCCTGAAGGGCGGCAAAAATACGGAAATCCAGCCTTTTACCAGTTGTTTGACTGGTCTGTGTTGATCCGTTCAAAGGCGTCGGAATCAAGAGGATTCCTCTTCCATTCTGGATCGTAGGAAACAAACCATGAAATCCAGATACTGCGGCTTAATCGCATAATCCAGGGCTGAATAATGACAAGAAAAGTTGCATTCAGTCCCATCCACCAAAAAAAGCGATTATCCTCTGTGGAGAATCCTACCAGCACCCACCAAGCAACCAGCGTCGTAATAGTGAGTGCTATCGTAAGTGCGTAACTCACATAGCCCGTTCCATAATAAAATCCCACTTCAATTTCTGAAGGTTGTCCACAGATGGGACAGATTTTATTCATTTCAAGATTTCCTTTGAATCGAAACCGGAACGGATTTTTGAAAAGTTTACCCTCTCTGCATCTTGGACAACGACATTGTACAGTTGAAGAAATATATGATCGAGATGGCTTATTGGGATTCATAAATCAAAACTGGTGTTCAAAAAAAGTTGATTTCTTGTATAAGGAGTGGGGTTCGCATTATGTCGACTCCACTGATATCCAAAGTTGATTTCGTAATTATGTTTTTTTAGCTGCAATCCATTAAAGAAGCGATTATGATCAAAAGCAATTATTTCCTTACGTTGGTTGACGAAAAATTCATTCGTTAGATTATAATTGATGCTGGAATGCGCGTTTATTTTTTTGATTGGGAACAGAAAGGTATTTTGAATACGAAGTCTTGTTTGAAATATAGTGACGGGCCCCGTTATATCTGTAAATCGAAATTCGTACCAAGCCCGATTTCTAGTAAGGATGTTCTTTAATTTCAAATTGCGTTGAATTCCATAAGTAGAGCGCAGCTCCGTATAATCTTTTGTGTTTCCCGCTTGGTTGAGTATGTCTCGGTAGGCATGAAATGAAAGGGGACTTACTGCTATTACCCATCCGTTACCAACTTTATGGTAAATCCATGGCCGGATAATCGTAAGCATGGACTCATCAAAAATATTTTTTTCATCAGCCCAAAAATTTGATTGTCTGCGATGGTGTAGTTCCAGACCAATGCCCAATTTTGGATTAATCCAGTGATTAAAATTGGTACGAATCCATGATTCGTGTCTCGTTTGTGCCCAGCTTAAAGAAGGGGTGATAGTGAAAAGTAGGATGAGTAAGGGAAACCTCATTATTATAGGCTCAGCATATCATTAATTCCTCCACCATTGGTGAGATTTTCAAATCCTTGTTGCTTCAAAAAATTTAATGCCATCCCACTACGATTGCCACTTTTGCAATAAAGAACAATCGGTCCTTCAAATGCCTCAAACTCAGAGATCCGTTGGGGTAGGTCCTCTAAGGGGATATTGATTGCACCAGGATAATTCCCGCTTTCAAACTCCCAAGTACTTCGTACATCAACAATAGTGGTGGCTGGATTTTTTACTAATTCTTTTAAGGTTGACATAAATCAATTTTCATTTTTTAGAGAGGGGTAGTGGGACTAACATAATCAATCAATTTGAATTTTCCGCTGTCCTTAATTGCTTTGTATCCGCCTTTGACATCGATCAATTTATCGAATCCTCGGGCCCGTAAAATAGAGGTAAAAATCATAGAGCGGTATCCTGCCGCACAATGAACATAATAGGTTTTGTCTTTGTCAATTTGTGCCATGGCATCATTGATAAAGTCAAGAGGAGTATTTTCTACGTCTACAATGTGTTCACTCAAATATTCACTCTTTTTTCTGACATCTAAAATATTGATGGATTGCTTTTCCATAATTGCTGCCAGCAGGTTGGCATCAACAGATTGAATTTGATCAGTTTCTTTACCGGCTTGTTTCCAGGCATTAAATCCACCCTTTAAATAACCGATCGTAAAATCATATCCAACGCGGGCCAGGCGTGTAACCACTTCTTCTTCTCTTCCTTCCTCACAAACTAATAAGATTTCTTGTTTGATGTCAGGAATCATTGCACCTACCCAAGGAGCAAACTGTCCATCTATTCCAATATTAATCGAATTGGGTACAAATCCCGCAGCAAATGTTTGGGGTGCTCTCGTATCCAAAATCAATGCTCCCGTTTCATTGGCAGCTGCTTCAAACGCATCGGGACTTAAAGCGCGTTGACCTCTTTCTAAAACTTTATCAATACTGTCGTAACCTTCAATATTCATCATTACATTCAAAGGGAAATAGGCTGGGGGGGCAATTAGTCCATCTGTTACCTCTTTGACAAATTCTTCTTTGGTCATATCGGCTCTTAAGGCGTAATTATTTTTCTTTTGATTTCCCAATGTGTCAAAGGTCTCTTTACTCATGTTTTTACCACAGGCACTTCCTGCGCCGTGTGCGGGGTAAACGATGACTGAATCAGGTAAGGGCATGATTTTATTTCTGAGTGAGTCAAATAAAAATCCTGTCAATTTTTCTTGTGTTAGATCACTGGCAACTTTTTGTGCCAAATCTGGACGGCCTACATCACCAATAAACAAAGTGTCTCCAGAAAAAAGTGAAGTAGGAGTTCCATTTTGATCTAGTAATAAGTAGCACGTGCTTTCCATGGTATGCCCTGGGGTATGAAGCACTCTTAATATGATATCTCCAATTTTAAATTCTTGGCCATCCGTAGCGATTATAGTTTCAAATGCTGGATTAGCGGTTGGTCCGTATACAATTGGCGCTCCAGTTTTTTTACTTAAATCTAAATGTCCTGAAACAAAATCTGCGTGAAAGTGTGTTTCAAAAACATATTTAATAGTGGCGCCATTTCTAGTAGCTTTTTGAATATAGGGAGCGACTTCACGAAGCGGATCTATTACTGCCGCTTCCCCATTACTTTCAATATAATAAGCGCCTTGTGCAAGGCATCCAGTATAAATCTGTTCAACTTTCATAAAACTTGAGTTTAAATCTCAAAAAGCAAAGTTCGCTATTTACAACGATTGCTAGTACGATTCAATTCATATTCTAATGCGTTCCCCCAATACTTTCTTTGAAAAGGATATATACTCCCATTATAAGTACGAACCAGCCAAATCCCTTTTTTAATTTTTGACTGTCAATTTTTTTACTCCAGTTATTGCCAATAAATATTCCTATCACAGCTATACTTGATACCATAGTTAGCAAGGTCCAATCCATCTCTTGCTGCGAGAGGTCACCTAAAAAACCTATCAAGGATTTGGCTGCAATAATCAAAAGGGAGGTGCCAACCGCTTCCTTCATAGGTAGTTTTGTTAGTAAAACAAGTGCAGGAATAATTAAAAACCCACCGCCAGCTCCAACAAGGCCTGTTAATAGGCCTACTATAGCCCCCTCCACCATGATCAATGGAAAGTTGAAGGAAATAGTATTACCTGCAACAGTAGAATTAGAAGATTTTTTATCGCGAATCATTGAAAAGGATGCAGCAATCATCAGCACTGCAAATAGTAGCATGAGCAGCATGCTCTTTCTAAGGGCAAAGGATGCTGTAGTGAATAGTTCAAGTGGAATAGCAGGAACGATATACTTTCTCGTCAAAAAAACCATTGCGATGGAGGGCGCGCCAAAAATTAGTGCAGTTTTTATATTGACAAGTCCTTCTCTATATTTTGGGTAAGTTCCAATTAAACTCGTTAATCCTACAATAAAAAGTGAGTAAGCGGTAGCAAGAACTGGGTCTACTCCAAACAGGTAAACGAGAACAGGTACTGTTAGAATGGAGCCGCCGCCTCCAATCAATCCCAATGAAAGTCCAATTAATAGAGACGCCATCAAGCCGCAGATACTTGACAAGTCAAATGAAATAGTTAATGGTATAAATAGAGTACTCATTCTTTTTTACGCTAGTATTATTTCCATCTTCATACTCCTGCTTCCTTTGATTAGAAAGTGAGTGTTTTCAAAAGTTTGCGCATGATACCACTCTGCAGCCTCTTTTGCCGTGCTGAATTGGATATAAGGATGTTTCAATTGACCAAACTGTTCTCCCACCAACACAATATTTTGAAAAGCGTATTTGCTAATCAGATCTATGATCTGCTCATGTTCTTTTTTGCTTTCATCTCCCAATTCAGCCATTGACCCCAGCATAAGTATCTTTTTCTCAGCTTGTATCTTACTAAAATTTTCAATCGCTACCTGCATGCTACTCGGGTTGGCATTGTATGCATCTAGAATGATTGTATTGTTTCCTTTTTTAATTAATTGCGACCGGCTATTGGTAGGCTGGTAATTTTCTAATGCTTTTTTGATTGCACTTGGAGGAACACCAAAATGAATTCCTACTGATACGGCTAATAATACATTCGATAAATTATAGTCGCCAACTAATTGAGTCTGTATAGAAGATAACTCAGGTAGAGCGCCTTTAGCTGTATTTAGGACACTTACACATAAAAACGGATCCGCTTTGATTATATTTCCAACTGTTTCTCCTTGCAAGGATCCAAATGTTATTTTGCTCTGGATGCCCAGTGACATCTCATGTAAATACGTTAAATCTAAATTGATAAAAACAGTTCCGTTTTCTTTTCTAATAAAATCAAATAACTCACCTTTTCCTTTTTTGACTCCCTCTACACCTCCAAATCCTTCTAAATGTGCTTTGCCGCAATTGGTAATAATCCCATGAGTGGGCAACGCATAGGTACAATAGCCGGCAATTTCTTTTTGATGATTAGCGCCCATCTCTATAACGGCCATCTCTGCATCTTTTTGCACCCGTAATAGGGTTAGTGGAATGCCGATATGGTTGTTAAGATTCCCCTGTGTGGTGTATGTTTTAAAAGTAGTGGACAACACAGCATGTACTAGTTCTTTTGATGTGGTTTTTCCATTACTTCCGGTGATTGCCAAAAAAGGAATTGAAAATTGCTCACGATGTTTTTTAGCTAATGCTTGTAAGGCGGTCAACACATTGTCCACAACGATAGTGCGATCATCAATGTGGTAAGCTGGGTCATCAATAATTGCTGCAGCTGCTCCGGCGTCGAGTGCTTGTTTGGCAAATTGATTGCCATTAAAGTTGTCTCCTTTCAATGCAAAAAAAAGGGAACCAGGAGTTAACTCTCGTGTATCCGTTTGTACGGAAGGGTATTTTTGAAATAGAGAATACAATAAGTCGATAGACATTATGCAAATGTACTTGGCAACGCATAAAAAAACCCTCCGTAGGGAGGGTTTTCAATTTTGTTGAGCGATTATCTTTTTTGTCTTTTAGTAGGGAAGTATTGACCTGTTTTGCGTTTGGTCCCCATTTCAGGACTGCCTACACGATTCATCGCGCAACGGAAACCGATGGTAGCAGAACCCAACTCGTCTTCCAAAAAGCGACGAGCGCCAGGGCTTAACCAATAGGCACGATCATTCCAGCTTCCGCCTTTGTATACTTTAGAGCGCTGTGGGTCTAACAATGTTGATACACCGTATCCATAAGAGGCAGCCGATAAAGAATCGCCATCCAAAAAGTCAACTACATTACCACGCTGATAATTTCTTCTGTTTCGGGCATCTGCATCGGTCACTTCAAGCATTTTTACTCGGCCCAATGAATCACGCTCATAGCGGGCAGAAGGATCCAAAGTGGTAGAGTCAGCTACGTATAATTTCATGAATTTATTCCCACGGAAAGGAGCAGGTTGGTCATCGTAATCTAATGTAGAAAGTGGACGATAGGTATCTTCTACCCACTCACTCACATTACCTGCCATATTGTAAAGACCAAATGCATTGGGGTAGTATGATTCAACAGGGGCTGTATAAAATGCACGGTCATTCAATCCACCGGCTACACCAGCATTATCGCCGTTTCCTCTTTTGAAGTTTGCATAAAACTGTCCTTGCAAACTGCCTCTTCTGTTTTCGCGAAGACCGTTTACGTTTTGTGCCCAAGGATAAACCTGTTTATTGGATTGTAATTCTTCTCCACGCTTTCCTTCTTTCAAACTGGTACGTGGATTTTGACCAATCAATCCGTATGCAGCATATTCCCACTCCGCTTCAAAAGGAAGACGATATTCCGGACTAACAATGCCAGACTCTAAAGTTGGTTGTTGGGGAGCGCGACCTTTACTGGCACGCATAGCTTTGCCAGGAGGAGCTGTGTAAAGTCCTAATAAATAAGAGCGGGTATTGAAGTTGTTATCACCTTGTTGAGCTCCGGGTTTCAAATTATTCTTGTTGATGAATCCTTTCTCAACTAACGTGGATTCATTGTAGCGGTCTGTTCTCCACAAGCAGAAGTCTTTCGCTTGTTTCCAGCTAACTCCCACAACTGGGTAGTAATTGAATGCCGGGTGACGGAAGTAAAGCTCAACTGAAGGTTCGTTATAACTCAACTCACTTCTCCAAACCAGGGTATCTGGTAGGGCACCTTCCACAATCTTTACATTTTCGGGGTCGGATGGGTCAAATATTTTAGCGAGCCAGAAAATATATTCTCTGTAATGCACATTTGCCACCTCAGTACGGTCCAAATAAAAAGAGGGTACCGATACACGACGAGGGATATTGTTCCAATCGGCCATCACATCTTCTTCTGTCTGGCCCATTGTGAAAGTTCCACCTTCAACAAATACAAGACCAGGTCCAGAGGCTTGATCCTTAGCCTGCGCTACCTGAAATCCGCCTTTTTCGTTGTAATTCCATCCAGTTACGCTGGATTTGGGCGATTTTTTAGCAAAAAGCCCTTTTCCTTTACAGGAATTGAGCATAACAAGACTGGTCAAGGCCAGTAAAAAAGGGAAAAAACGTCTCGAGTTTAGCATAATCCTTCGATTGGTAATGAGTAACGCGGGTTTAACTCTCGTTATTGCCCACTTTTACGCCCCTGTTAGCAGGGTCTGCGAATTTAGGCAGTTTGCTTCACAAACGGATTTCAAGAGCTTTAATTTTTTGCCGTCACAATCCCTTTTGAAACAGGAGATTAGGCCAATTGACAGGTTGGGGGCACTTTTTTTTAAAAAAAAAGGGATATTTTAACAATATTGTGCACCTACTAGCGTTTTCCTCCCGAAGGGAGGACCCACCAATACGTGGTCGCCCTGGTCCAAAACTTCCAAAACCGAGAAAAATTTCAATATTGAAAAAAAATCTGTTTTCGGAAGGTTTTTGATCAAAAACGCTATATTTACACACTATTTAAAAAATTTCTAATGAGACTAACTGCACTAAAACTGACTGCCAGCATCTTGCTCGTTTGTGGCCTGACTGCCAACGTATCCGCGCAGACTGACCCCATCAATGTTGTAACTACAGCCGTTCCTTTCTTGCGTATTTCCCCTGACGCTCGTTCAGGTGGAATGGGTGAAATGGGAGTTGCTACTTCTCCTGACTCTTACTCTGGGATTTGGAACATTGCTAAGGTTGCTTTCAACCAGTCTAACGCACGCATTTCCGCTACGTATACTCCCTGGATGAAAGACCTCGTAAACGACGTTTACCTGGCTTCTGTAACTGGTTACAAGAAGTTGGACGACAACCAAGCTTTATCTGCTTCGGTACGTTATTTCAGCCTTGGTAACATCCAGTTCACTGATTTCACTGGTGCTGCTTTGGGAACTGAGCACAGACCACGTGAATTTGGTGTTGACATTGGATATTCTCGCAAACTTTCTGATAAAAGTGGTGTAGGTATCACTTTAAAATATATCAATTCTAACTTAACTGGTGGTTTGACCAACGGAAGCACAACTTATAAGACTGGTTCTTCAATTGCTGCTGACTTGGGTTACTACCATGATGGTAAAAAGAATGGTACAGGTCTTGCCTGGGGAGCTGTTCTTTCTAACCTCGGAGCTAAAATTGCCTATACTAATAATGCCGATGCAAAAGATTTTATCCCTGCTAACTTAGGCTTGGGATTGAACTATGCTAAAAAGTATAATAACACAAACACCCTTTCTTTCGGTGCTGAAATGAACAAACTGTTAGTTCCAACGCCTCCAGGTTCTGGTGCTACAGCTGCTGATTTAGCTGCATACAGAAGCAAGAGCGTTGTGGGAAGCTGGTTCAGCTCTTTTGGAGATGCTCCGGGTGGATTTGGTGAGGAAATGAAAGAAGTATCTATAGGCGCTGGTGCTGAGTGGGCTTACAACAGCCAATTCTACTTCCGCGCTGGTTATTTCTATGAGAACAAAACAAAAGGAGATCGTCGTTACTTCACCACTGGTTTGGGTGTGAAATACAATGTATTCCACTTCAACTTCGCTTACCTGATTCCTTCTGGAAGCGGTGTGAATCGTAATCCTCTTTCAAATACTCTTCGTTTCCAGGTTTCATTTGACTTGGGCGGTAAATAATTATAGCGTTTTCATTTTCAAAAAGGCCCTGGATTCCCGGGGCCTTTTTGTTTATTTGCACTAAATCCATTTTATGTCATTACGAATAGGTTCGGGTATTGACTTTCATCAGCTGGCTGAGGGACGTGCGTTATGGATAGGGGGTTTACAAATTCCTCATCATAAAGGAGCGGTGGGCCACAGTGATGCAGATGTATTGCTACATGCTATTTGTGATGCACTGCTAGGTGCATTAGCGCTGGGGGATATTGGGCAGCATTTTCCAAACAACGACGACGCTTATAAAAATATTGACAGTAAAATTTTACTTAAGAAATGTGTTGAGTTGATTAGGTCTAAAGGATACGCGGTGGTGAATGTGGATGCAACATTGTGTTTGGAGTCTCCTAAGATCAGACCTTATGTTACGAAGATGCAGGAAGTAATTGCTCCACTTCTTGGTGTTGAAATTGATGCGGTTTCTATTAAAGCAACAACGACCGAAAAAATGGGCTTTGCAGGAAGAGAAGAAGGCTTAATGGCACAAGCTACTGTTTTGCTTCAACAATCTTAGTGTTCCACCGCTATCTTTGTGCGATGACATCTCTGTCAGTTAAAATTGTCAATCGGTCAACTAATCCGTTGCCTGCATATGCAACAGAATTTTCATCAGGGATGGACCTGCGAGCCAATTTATTGGAGACCCTTGTGCTATCTGCTGGGGAAAGGAAATTAATTCCCACCGGACTTTTTATCGAGTTGCCAAAAGGATACGAAGCACAGGTACGTCCTCGCAGTGGGCTTGCCTTAAAGCAGGGTATTACCTGTCTTAATTCTCCAGGTACAATTGATGCAGACTATCGAGGCGAAATTGGTGTATTACTGATTAATCTTTCCGGGCAGGAACAAGTTATTCAGCATGGCGACAGAATTGCGCAATTAGTGATTCAGCCGGTTATTCAATGTGCATGGAAGATTGTTACTGAATTGTCGGATACACAAAGAGGGGGTGGTGGGTTTGGTCATACCGGAGTCAAATAAATTAATTCATGAGAATTCTACTACCTGTACTTTTATTTGCAGTGCTGCTCACATCTTGCAGAAGTACTCGAAAAATTCAAACAGCTATTGTAAAAAAGGACAGCACGCAGACAAACGTACTTTCAGACTTGGAAAGAGCGCGATTGGATTCAATTGCATTTATTAAAGAAAACTACACACAACTACAGGCGCATCGCATTATTTACACCACGTTCAATGCAAAATTGGATGTGGACTATGACGATGCTTCTGGTAATAAATTGAATCTTAATGCTCAATTACGGCTATATAAGGATAGTGTAATCTGGGCCTCTATTACGGCCATTTTAGGCATAGAGGGACTTCGGGTTTATATTACTCGTGACTCTGTAAAGATTTTGGATAAGCAAAACAAAGTGTTCGTGGCACGTAGTGTGGCCTATCTCACTGAAGTAACCGCACTTCCCCTTACTCTTTCTTCTCTCCAGGACTTATTAGTGGGGAATCCTGTTTTTCTGGATTCTACTCTTCACTCATATAGCAAAGGTCCTTCTACTGTATCACTGCATGGGGTAACTACTTTTTTAAAAATTTTATTCACTATCAGTGAGCAGGAAAAACTATTACTTAGTACTAAACTGGATGATCTGGATGAAACTCGAAATCGAACAAGTTTTTTGGGATATGCTGAGTATGATTTTAAAACGGGCGTTCCGTTTTCGCAGCGTCGAACCATATCTGTTTCTGAAAAGAAAAAGTTGAATGTGGAGCTTCGATTTAAGCAGTATACATTTAATGAAACGTTAAGTTTTCCTTTTGCCATTCCAAAAAATTATCGTCGTAGTTGAGTAATAAAATTTATTTTGCAGCGAATCGTTATTATATTTTCATGCGCTATAAACTAATCTTTCTTCTTTTGTTGAGTTGGGTAGGAGTGACTGTTGGGTACACCCAGCCCGGCAGTGATAAATCACAATTAGAGAAAGAGCGTCAAGAAATACAAAAAGAACTAAAAGAGATACAGAGTCTTTACGAATCAGTGAAAGGCCAGACTAAACAGACACTTAGTCAACTCAATGTGCTCAATAAAAAGATTTCTATTCAAGAGCGCTACATTAATAGTATTAGCCGTGAAATTCGTTCTATCGATGATGATATTTATTTAGGCGAGCTAGAGATTTATCGGTTAAACAGACAATTAGATACGCTTAAAGTACAATATGCCAGATCAATTTCGTATGCCTATAAGAATAGAAGTAATTACGATTACGTAAGCTTTATTTTTTCAGCAAGTAGCTTTAATGATGCAGTAAAGCGTATTTCTTATTTAAAGAGTTATCGTGATTATCGTGAAAAGCAAGTAGGTACTATTTATAAAACGCAAACGTTAATACTAGCGCGTCGTAAACAACAACTGGTTCGAAAAGGGCAGAAGAATAGTGCGCTCCAAACGCAGACGAAGCAAGTACAGGAGTTGGCGGTTCAGAAGAAAGAAAAGAATGCTGTGGTGGCTAAGTTAAAGAGTAGAGAAAAAGAACTGTCTCGACAAATTGCCGAAAAGAAAAAGAGGGACCGTGACTTACAAAATGCAGTATTAGCAATTGTTCGAAGAGAGATTGAATTAGCTAAAAAGCAGGCAGAGGAGCGCAGAAGAAAGGAAGAGGAAGAAAGAAAAAGAAATACAGCCGTTTCTACTGCTGGAGCTCCAGCTAAACCGGGTGCGGCTACACCTGATAAACCATCGGCGCCTTCAACAACTCCTGTATCTATCGACGCCACCACTTCTTCTACGCGCAGAAACGAACTAGCAAAACGACCCGAAAGTTATCTGAATCTAAATGCAAAAGACATAGCACTCAACAGCAGTTTTGAAGCGAATCGATACAAATTGCCTTGGCCTGTTGACAACGGAATTGTAGTACTAAAATTTGGCGATAATAAAATTGAAAATACATTTTTGACCATTGATAATCCTGGTCTCACCATTGCCACTCCTAACGCCGGCACCAATGTAAAAGCAGTTTTTGAAGGAGAAGTGCGTGGGGTGTATAATCTTGGAGACGGTATGGCTGTAACCATCCGACATGGAAAGTACTTTACAACCTATAGTAATTTGTCTTCAGTCACTATCGAAAAAGGAGCCATGGTTAAAACAGGCCAAATTATTGGTAAAACAGGAAAGGATGATGAAGGAAATGGGGGTCAGATTGACTTTATCATGACCATGGAGACCAAAAAAATCGATCCACAAGGGTGGCTTCGACGCTAATCACTCTTTTATAAACCGAGCGTATAATTTTTCATACTGCGGTACGATATGATGAATATCGAATTTGCATGCTTGCTTGTACGCATTATTTCTAAATGTTTGCAAGGTTTGTTCATCTTGTAATAATGAGAGTACTTGTTTACTCATCGAATCTGTATCTCCCACTTTGCTTAGCATACCCGTTTCTCCATGAATATTGATTTCTCCCAATCCGCCGGCATCTGTGGATACAACGGGAACTCTTGCGGCCATTGCTTCGAGGGCAGCTAATCCAAAACTTTCATATTCGGAAGTCAGTAGAAATACATCTGCAATAGCAAGTATATCCTCCATTTGCTCTTGCTTTCCTACAAATAGTACATCTTCGCTCACCCCTAATTCACGGCTTAAATCTTCTGCAGTACTTCGCTCCGGTCCATCACCAACAAACAATAATTTGCTAGGTATTTTACTATGCACTGTAGCAAATATTTTTACAACATCGGGAATGCGCTTTATTTTTCTAAAATTAGAGGCATGTAATAGAATTCGTTCGCCCGCAGGAGCAATTGCTTTTCGAAATGCATCGATTGGTTTACGGTTGAACCGCGCTACATCTACAAAATTCATGATCACTTCGATTTCTTTTTCAATTTTGAAGTGACGATAAGTCTCCTCGCGTAAGTTCTGCGATACCGCAGTGATTGCATCACTTTCGTTAATTGAAAAGGTAACAACCGGTGCATAGGTTTTATCGCGTCCTACCAGTGTGATATCCGTGCCATGAAGCGTTGTAATAAAGGGAATCTGAATTCCTTCTTTAGCTAAAATTTGTTTTGCTAAATAGGCCGCTGATGCGTGAGGGATCGCATAGTGCACATGTAATAAGTCTAGGTGATGATTTTTGATAACATCTACAAGTGTGCTGGCTAGTGCTGTTTCATAAGGAGGAAAATCAAATAACGGATAGGTAGGCACTTGTACCTCATGATAAAAGATATTGGGAACAAACCTTTCTAGTCGAACGGGTTGTTGATAGGTTACAAAATGGACTTCGTGGTTTTTTTGTGCCAGCGCTTTGCCAAGCTCAGTAGCTAATACGCCTGAGCCTCCAAACGTGGGATAACATACGATACCGATCTTCATATTATTGCGCTGCTTGAGTCTGTAAAGGTAGGCTATTTAGAAGAGGTGATTCCATGAACGAGAATCATTAACTTCAATATCATTAAATAACTGATTTATGTTTTCGTTCAACCGTTTTGCCCTATTACTAATTGTATTTATGAGCCAGCATGCTTGGTCTCAAACTTCTGACTCTATTTTTATCAAGAATTTGGCTGATGAAATTTTACTTCATTCCAGGGCCTATGAACAGTTAGCCTATTTGACTAAAAAAATTGGACCTCGCTTGGCAGGATCTTCGGGAATGGTGAAGGCCGAGCAGTGGGGTTTGAAAGAAATGCAAAAAGGGGGTGCTGATAAAGTTTGGGGGCAGGAATGTATGGTCCCTCACTGGGTGAGAGGTGGTGTTGATAAGGCTACGGCATTTTTTGTTTCCAATGATAAAAAAGGAATACCATTGGACGTAGTTGCATTAGGAAATTCAATTGGAACAGGTTCAACTCCGATCCGTGCATCAGTTGTGGAGGTAAAATCATTTGAGGATCTTGAATTAAAAAGGGAAGTAGTAAAGGGTAAGATTGTTTTTTATAATTATCCCTTCAACCCCACTTTTGTGCGCACGTTTCAAGCTTATGGAGACGCTAGTAAATACAGGGGGCAAGGGCCTTCTCAAGCGGCTAAATATGGTGCCGTTGGAACGATTGTACGCAGTATGAGTCATGGCACTAATAATCATCCGCACACGGGGGCAACACGTTATGACAGTATGTACAATAAAATTCCGGCGGTGGCTATTGGTTTAGAGGATGCAGAACAATTAAGCAGATGGCTTACACAGGAATCAGTACAGGTGCAACTCAAAACAAATGGATATTTTTTGCCAGACACTATTGGCCATAATGTAATTGGAGAATTGACTGGTACTGAATTTCCCGATGAAATTATTACGGTGGGCGGACACCTGGATAGCTGGGATAATTGTGAAGGAGCACATGATGATGGAGCAGGTTGTGTACAGACGCTTGAAATTTTACGAGCCTTTAAAGCAATTGGATATCGTCCGCGTCATACAATACGATTTGTATTATTTGCCAATGAAGAAAACGGATTGAGGGGAGGTTCTAAATATGCCGAGGAGGCGAAGCAAAAAAATGAAAAACACATTTTTGCGTTAGAAAGTGATGCAGGAGGATTTACGCCTCGTGGTTTTGGATTTACCATGAGTGAAGCTCAATATCAAAAAGTATTGAGCTGGCAATCGCTGATTGCTCCCTATGGATGTAGTGAGTTTAGTCGTGGAGGGGGTGGAGCAGATATTGGACCACTTAATCGCACATTTAATACGCCTGTTGCAGGTTTACAGCCCGATTCACAGCGCTACTTTGATTATCATCATGCTCGTAATGATGTGTTGGAAGCCGTCAATAAACGAGAACTTGAATTGGGCGCTATAAATATGGCGGCCTTATTATACCTGGTAGACCGTTACGGACTAGGTCAATAGGTTGTTGGTGGCCGCCGTTACTTTATCAAAGGGGAAGCGTTGCATTACTGCATTCATTTGTGCAGCAATGGCTTCATTGCATAAATTTCCAATACTGCCTTCGTGAGTATGATTGAGTTGAGAAGGTGCTTGATAGGTTTTGTTTTCAATAGCTGCTCCCACCTGGCGATAAGCATCTCTAAAAGGAACACCCTGTAGCACAAGTGCATTCACTGCTTCAACACTAAATAGATGTTCGTATTTTTTATCTTTTAATAGATTTTCACTGATTTTAATTTCACGGATCATTTGCTGAAGCAGCAGGATAATTTGGTTTAGTTGCTGAAAAGCCGGAAATAAATGTTCTTTCAATAATTGTAAATCACGGTGATAACCAGAGGGTAGGTTAGTGGTCATCATCATGATTTCATTGGGGAGAGCTTTGAGTCGATTGCAGTGTGAGCGAATTAATTCAAATACATCAGGATTTTTTTTATGAGGCATGATGCTGCTTCCCGTGGTGAGTTCATCTGGAAAACTAATAAACCCGAATTGCTGGTTCATGTACAAGCAAACGTCCATGCTGAAGCGAGATAGTGTTTCAGCAATGCCGGACAGAGCTTGCGCAACCACTCTTTCGGTTTTTCCTCTTCCCATTTGTGCATACACCACATTGTAGTTGAGGTTTTCAAATCCAAGAAGTGCCGTGGTATAGGTGCGGTCAATTGGAAAGGAAGATCCATATCCTGCAGCCGATCCAAGTGGATTTTTGTTGACAATTGAGTAGGCCGCTTGTAATTGAATACAATCATCTACTAAACTTTCTGCATAAGCTCCAAACCAAAGTCCAAATGAAGAAGGCATGGCTAATTGCAAATGCGTATATCCAGGCAGCAAAGTCGCTTTATATTTTTCGCTCTGTGTTTGTAATAAAGTAAATAAGGGTTGTAGCGATTGTGCAACCTCTTGTAATTCCTGTCTTAAAAATAGTCGGATATCAAGAAGCACTTGGTCATTTCTGCTTCGTGCCATGTGAACTTTCTTTCCTGTATCACCTAAACGTTGTGTCAGTTCCCATTCTACTTGTGAGTGAATATCCTCCATATCGGAACGTAAGTCAAAATTACCATTCGTGATTTCTTTATAAATTGATTTTAATTCTTTGCATAGTTTAGCAGATTCCTCAGGGGTAAGCAGACCTACTTTACCCAGCATCTTCACGTGTGCGATAGATCCCAATACATCATAGCCTGCGAGATAGGCATCCATTTCACGGTCTTTGCCAACTGTAAATTTTGTAACAATCTCAGCTGCTTCTTTCCCTTTTTGCCAAAGTTTCATAAGTCCTTATTTAGAGGCTAATTGATCAATGAGTGCGCAATAGCAATCGATTCCATTTTTTATTTCATCTACATCAATCCATTCATCTGCACTGTGACTTCTGGCTGAATTGCCAGGCCCCAATTTGAGAGCAGGAAAAGGAATCAATGCTTTATCAGAAGTGGTTGGCGATCCATAGTAAGCTAGTTTGTTCGTTAAACCGGCTTTCACCAGCGGATGTTCTAAATCAATCATGCTGGATCGTAGTCGCGTACTACGGGGTTGGATAGTGACAGAAGCGGGTAGCTCCGCTTTAATTGTGGAGATAATCTCTTCAAAGGTGTAGCGTTCGTTTACGCGCACATCTACCACAAAACGGCAGGTAGCTGGCACTACATTGTGCGCCTTATTTTCGGTTTCAATTACTGTTACACTCATCTTCACAGGCCCGAGTAGTACAGATCTATTTTCAAATTCATAGGATTGAAACCACTGTATTGCATTGAGTGCATGATAGAGTGCGTTATCTCCTTCTTCGCGGGCTGCATGCCCAGCTTTTCCGGTAGCTATTGCATCTAATACCAATAGCCCTCTTTCGGCAACCGCCATCGATAATAAGGTGGGTTCTCCAACTATGGCGCAGGTATTGGGATGTAAATATTCTTTTGTAAAACAACCTTTTGTTTGTTGAATGAAAAGAGGATCTTTTAACAGCGCTTCAATACCGCCACTTCCACTGATTTCCTCTTCTGCAGTTGCTGCCAATATCAGATTCCATCCTGGAATACCGTTTGCATGAAAATGTAAAAAAGTGGCAATCAGTGCAACCAATGGCCCGCCTGCATCATTTGCTCCCAACCCATACAACTTTTCGTTTTCAATGATGGGCGAAAAAGGATCTTTTGTATACTGTGGATTGGGTTTTACGGTGTCGTGATGCGAGTTGAGTAAAAGCGTAGGTTTTGTGAGATCAATATCACCTGCTACTGCATACACATTGTTGCCCGTTCTATAACTTTGTACACCTTTTTGCTGAAGATAATTTTCTATACAGGTTGCTGTTTCCCCTTCCTCTTTGCTAAAGGAGGGAATCGCGATGAGCGATTTTAATAATTCCAGCGCTTCCTGTTTTAGCAAATCGTTGTTCATGGTTATAAACTAATAGTCGTTCCTGCTTTACCTTGTACTAAGTCTTGTAATTTTTCTGCTTTTCCAATGATTACCTGTTGCACTCCAGCACGCAGCGCACCGAATGCATTATCTAATTTTGGAATCATTCCGGTATTAATCTGTCCTGTTTTTTTTAATTGTTCATAAATGGACGGATTTATCGATTGCAATACAGAACCTTCCTGCTCCGGATTTTCCAGTACTCCTTCTTTTTCAAAGGTAAAGAGTAGTCGAGTTTGAAAAATGTTGCTTAAACCGACAGCAATTTCCTGTGCAAGCGTATCCGCGTTGGTATTTAGCAATTGTCCTTTTTTGTCGTGGGTAATTGGGGCTAATACTGGGGTTGCCTCGCTAAGAAGTAGATCTTTTAAAAAAGTTGTATTGACTCGATCAATATCACCTACCCAACCGTAGTCAATAGTGGGATGATTGCGTTTATGCGCTTGCACCGTGTTGCCATCTGCACCGGTAAGGCCAACTGCGTTACAGCCAAGCGCTTGTAGCTGCGCTACAATATTCTTATTGATATAACCGGCATACACCATTGTTACAATCTTAAGTGTCTCCGTATCTGTAATACGACGGCCTTCGATCATTTGTGGAACGATGCCCATTTTTTCACTTAGCTGACTCGCTAATTTTCCTCCACCGTGTACTAATAAAGTATAGCAAGGGATCGAATTTTTAGTAGAGAGGGTGAGCGTTGCAAAAAGTTGCAAAAATTCATGCAATTTTTTTGGATTGTCAATCAGCTGACCGCCCACTTTTATAATATAGAGGGTTGGCTTACTCATTGTTGCTCCAAAAGATTTTTCAAAACGGCTTGTGCAGCCCATACTCGATTACCTGCCTGTTGGGTAACTAAACTTTGAGGGCCATCCAAAATTTCATCACTAAGTTCAACATTTCTGCGAACAGGTAAACAATGCATCACCTTGGCATGATTAGCAATTGCAAGGGATTGGTTGGTTAACATCCAAGAATCGTTTCCTTCAATCAGTTTTCCATACTCCTGATAAGAGCTCCAGTTTTTTACATAGATGAAGTCGGCCTTGTCTATAGCTTCTTGTTGATTGTGCATAATGGTTGCACCTTCTGTAAATTGCTTGTCAAGCTCCAGGCCTTTAGGGTGTGTAATTATAAAATTGGCCTTTCCCCACACGTTTACCCACTCAGCAAAACTATTCGCTACACATTGTGGTAAAGGTTTAATATGTGGGGCCCAGGTTAAAACAATACGAGGTTTGCGGTTAGCGTAGTTGGATGGATGATTTAGTATTGCCTCTTTGATGGTTATAAGATCTGCCAAGGATTGAAGTGGATGACGAGTTGCTGATTCAAGGCTAAGCACCGGGATGCCTGCGTATTTTACAAATTGATGAAGGATTTTTTCCTGATAATCTTCTTCTCTGTTATTTAATGAAGGGAAAGTGCGTATCGCAAGTATATCAAAATATTGTCCTAAAATAGGAGCCGCATCTTTTACATGCTCTACCGTTGTGCCATTCATGATGGCGCCCTCCGCAAATTCAAGTGCCCATCCCTCTGAGCCAATATTAAATACAATAGCCTCCATCCCCAATTGCTGCGCAGCAACCTGCGTACTTAACCGCGTACGCATACTGGGATTCAAAAAAAGACAACCGATGCGTTTACTTTTTCCAAGTAATTGATCAAGATATGGATTTTTTTTATACAGTAGCCCTTGTTCAATGAGTGCTTCAATATTGCTGGCGTCTTTGACTGATAAAAAATGCTTCATGCAGTAGTTCAATGATTCGAAAGTGAGGATAATTTTTTAACGGCATCTATAAATCGAGTTGCATCTGCTTGCGTTAGTGCTAAGGAGGGAAGCAAACGAATCACATTCGGTTTTGCTTCTCCGGTAAAAATATGTTCTTCCCACAAAAGCTTTTTTTTGAGATCGCTTAATTCAGCTGGTACATCGAAACCAATCATCAGTCCTCTCCCTCTTACATGCTCAATGGTTGGAATCGACTGCAATTCTTTTTGTAAATATTCTCCTATTTTGACTGCATTTACCAGGAGATTTTCTTTCTCTATCACCTCTAAAACACCAAGTGCAGCTGCGCAAGCTAAATGATTGCCGCCAAAGGTGGTTCCCAGTTGAAAATGTTTTGGTTGGATATGTGGCGCAATCAAAATGCCTGCTACGGGAAAACCATTTCCCATTCCCTTGGCCATCGAGTAGATATCAGCATGTACCCCCGCAAAATCATGACTAAAAAATTGACCACTTCTTCCATAGCCACATTGTACACTGTCTGCAATATAAACAGCACCATATTTAGTACAGCAGTTGCGTATTTGTCGTAAAAAATTATCTTCTGCAATATGAATACCTCCCACACCTTGTATGCCTTCAATAATCACTGCTGCTATTTCGTTTCCATGTTTTTTGAAACAATCCTCTAAGGCTTGTCCATCATTAAAGGGAAGAAAAATGACATTATCCGTTTCGTTTACAGGGGCTACATAATTTTTATTGTCTGTAACTGCAACAGCTAATGAAGTGCGTCCATGAAATGATTTTGAAAAGGCGACTACTTTCTTTCTTCCGGTATGAAAACTGGCAAGCTTGAGCGCATTTTCATTTGCTTCTGCACCACTATTACACAAAAACAATTGATAGTCTGCTTTGCCTGATACTTTTCCTAATTTGGTTGCTAATTCTTGTTGTATAGGAATACGAATGGAGTTAGAGTAAAAGGCAATCTGACGAAGTTGCGTTTCAATTCTATTTACCCAATGCGGATGTGTATGCCCAATGCTAATGACAGCATGTCCTCCATATAGGTCTAGATATTCTTGTCCCTTGTTATCCCAAACGGTAGAACCCAATGCTTTTTGGATTGTGATATCTTGTAGCGGATAAACGTCAAAAAGTCGCATGATCAGAAATAGTTTGCTTTTAATTGAAGACCAGTAGTTTCGTCCAAGCCAAATAATAAGTTCATATTTTGAACTGCTTGTCCTGCGGCTCCTTTTAGAAGATTATCTATCGCAGTATGAATTACCAGTATATTGCCCTGCTTCTCTAGTTGCACTACTGCTTTATTGGTCCCCACTACTTGTTTTAAAAAAATGGGCTCGGCTGAAAGTTGAACAAATGGGTGTGAGGCATAGTAGTCTTGGAATAGTGTTGTTATTTCTTGCAGCGATTTTTCTACTGAAACAGTTGAGCTAATAAAAATACCTCTTGTAAAATCTCCTCTCCAGGGAACAAAATGGATTGATGTGGTATTTCCATTTGATTCTTGAATGAGCGACTCATTAATTTCTGAGATATGCTGATGAGTAAGCGTTTTATAGGCTTGTATGTTGTTAGCTCGCCAACTAAAATGTGAAGTAATGCTTAATGACTGACCGGCACCCGTAGAACCTGTAATACCTGTTGTATATACCTCTTGCAATAAACCTGCTTTTGCTAGGGGGAGTAAGCCTAATTGAATGGCTGTTGCAAAACAACCTGGATTAGCAATAGCAGTGGCTGTTTTTATATTATCTCTATTTAACTCAGGTAATCCATAAATAAAGGAATGTGAATCTGACTGACTTTCTTTTTTTAATCTGAAATCATTAGCCAGATCGATGATGCGAACAGCGGCAGGGATGTTAGTTTCTTTCAAAAATTGACGTGACTCGCCGTGTCCCAAACAAAGGAATAAAACATCAATCGATGTATCTATCTGGTCAGTGTATTGTAGTGTAGTTTCTCCAATTAGGTCGGCGTGTAGTTGGGAAACATTTTTTCCCACGTTGCTTCTGCTATGAACAAATGCTATATCGACATATGGGTGACGGAGCAGGAGTCGAATGGTTTCTCCACCTGTGTAACCAGCACCTCCAATAATTCCTGCTTTAATCTTTTTCATGTGCAGTTTGTTGAACACGGTGATAAATTCCAACTTGATTGCCAAAGATGCGTGTGAAACCTCTCACATCTTCTGCGGTAAAGCCAGCATTCATTTCTCCATACTTTCCAAACTTGCTATTCATCAAGTCGTATGGGCTTTCAATTCCAATTAACTGAAAACGATAGGGGAGAAGTTGAACAAACACTTTTCCACTCACCGTTTGCTGACTATTTTTTAGATAGGATTCAATATCTCGCATCACTGGGTCGAGTATCTGACCTTCGTGCAGCCAATTTCCATAGAATTGCGCAAGTTGATCCTTCCACTGCAATTGCCATTTAGTTAGTACATGTTTTTCAAGTGCATGATGCGCTTTTAAAATAATCATAGGCGCTGCAGCCTCAAAACCAACTCTTCCTTTAATACCAATAATTGTATCTCCAACATGGATATCTCTTCCAATTGCATATCCGCCCGCAATTTTTTGTAATGCCTGAATCGCTTGTACGGGGTGCGAAAAGGTTTGCTCGTTAATAGCAACAAGTTCTCCTTTTTCAAATGTCAAGCTAACTTCCTCTGTTCCATTTTTAGTTAGTTGTGTTGGCCAAGCCTCTTCGGGAAGTAATCCTTTTGAATGTAGCGTTTCCTTTCCTCCAACACTTGTTCCCCACAATCCCTTATTGATAGAGTAGAGGGCTTTTTCAAAGTTCATATCTACGCCCTTACTTTTTAAGTAACTGATTTCTTCCTCGCGGCTCAATTTTAATTCTCTGATTGGCGTAATGATCTCTATTCCTGGGATCATAATCTGTAAGACCATATCAAAGCGAACCTGATCATTTCCGGCACCTGTACTTCCATGTGCAACGGCGTCTGCTTTTAATTTTACAGCATGTTCTGCCATGTGTAGTGCTTGGCTCAAACGCTCTGCAGATACTGATAAAGGATAGGTATTATTTTTTAAAATATTTCCGTAAATCAAATAGCGCACAATGCGGTCATAATAATCGTTGGTGGCATCAATTGTCGTGTGCGAGTGTACGCCCAACTTATGTGCGTGTTGTTCAATTTTGGCCAATTCCTCTTTAGAAAATCCTCCTGTATTCACTAAAATGCTATGCACTTCATACCCTTTTTCATCTTTGAGGTATTTGACGCAGTAACTGGTATCGAGACCGCCACTGAAACCCAATACAACTTTCTTTGCCATAGCTGGTAAAATAATTTATCGATTGAATAAATGGTGTAAAAAGCCAACGCTTTTACCTCCACTGCTTTTCTTTATAAATGGACGTAGAAGTTTCCATTCTTTGAACCGTACCAAACGCTCTAATCCTTTTTTGTTTTCTTCAAAAAAACGCTTGGTTTCCTCCGGCTCATAATGATCAGCCGGATCGTATAACATGGCCGTGCACATACAGTTTTTACGATCCTTACTCATCAGGATCTCATAATTGACACAGCTTTTACACCCGGCCCAAAATGCTTCGTCTTGCGTTAGTTCAGCGTACGTCACGGGTTCATACCCCAGCTCACTATTTATTTTCATCACAGCTAATCCTGTGGTGAGTCCAAATATTTTAGCCTGTGGATACTTTTCACGAGAGAGCTCAAAAATCTTTCTTTTGATGGCACGTGCTACACCACTCTTTCGGTAAGGCTGTGCAACAATCAATCCACTATTGGCTACGTATTCGCCATGACTCCATGTTTCGATGTAGCAAAAGCCTACCCACTTGTTTTGAGACGTCACTGCAATAACGGCTTTTCCTTCTTCTATTTTTTTCGCCACATATTCCGGTGAGCGACGCGCAATTCCCGTTCCTCGGGCAACTGCGGAGGTTGCCATTTCATCTGTAATGGTTTCGGCGTAAATGGAGTCGGCGGAAGTGGCCACTCTGACTAAGAATGGTGCATTCAATTTAGTTTCGGAATTGAGGGTTGGATCACCAGTCCAAATTAGTTTGTCGGGGGTAGTTCACTGACAGGGACCGGGGTGAGTGGTTCGTCCTGTCAGCAAAGACGGAGGCGTCTGGTTAAAAAGAAAATAGTTGCTCTTTTCATTTTTTTAAACCGCTCAATGGTTAAGAGACAAAGCTAATTGTTTAATTGAAATCAGACCTCTTTTTTTCAAAGAGTTTTGAAGGCAAAAATGACTTGTCGTTTGTGTAATTCGGGCGGAGTCTGTTTCCATTGGTAAACTGTCTTTGTAGCAACCCATTCATTGGGGCCAGTAAGGTCTGCTGCAATACACAAACGAGTGTTAGCCGAAAGATGTTTTAAAAGTGCAGTTAGCAGCGTATTGTTTCTATAGGGAGTTTCGATAAAGAGCTGTGTGCAATTATCTTTTCGGGATGCTTGCTCCAGATCGACAATTACTTTTTGTCGAGCTTTCTCTTCGATGGGTAAATATCCATTAAATTGAAACTGCTGACCATTTAGTCCACTTGCCATCAAAGCCAATAAGATGGAGCTGGGGCCAACCAATGGACGTATAGTGCAGCCCATCTCATGCGCTATTGCAATTAATTCTTGCCCAGGATCAGCTACTCCCGGGCAGCCTGCTTCACTCACAATACCAATTGTCTTTTCTTCTTTCGCTAATTTTTTGAATAGGGAGACTGAATCCTGTGTTCCCATAGTTGACCACGTGTATGCGTCTATAATAATGGATTTATCCAGACGCTTGAAATAGCGGCGAGTGGTTCGTTCATTTTCTACAAAATAGGCTTGACAGGATTTAATTTGATCTAATAAATAAGAGGGCAGAGAAGCGAGACCCTCTTCGTGAAGCGGAGCAGGTATTAATAAGATAGTACTCATGCTTTTTTTACCTGGCGAACACTAAGCGTTGCAGCAATGATTGCATAAGCAGGAGCCAGTAGCACAATCACATGCATAATAAAAAATAGAATTCCATTGCCAATGGCTAGTCCTTTATGGTGACTTGAAAAACGAACACTTTCTTCCAGCGTCAATTTATGTCGGGCAAAAGAATAGTCCAACATAGAAACACCAAAATAATATCCTTGCATCAAAATGGCAATTAGGGGGGTTATCCAGCCAACCAGTGGCACAATTGCTAGAAGAATCAGTCCTGCAAAATTGAGTAGTTCCTTCCCCGAGTTTTGTATGGCAAGTCGTATGCCCCTTTTGGCATCAACCCCTACTTCTTCCCAATTGAAGTGGTGTTGCTTTCCTTCTAATAACGCTTCTGTTTTTTCACTTAAAAAAGCGAAAGCAGGAGATCCTATAATTAGAATTAAATTTTTGAACAAAGCGAAATAGAAAAGAAGCAAAACCAAACGCAGCATCACCCCATTCATTACAAAGATAAAACTGAGCCACTCGCTTCGTTCCCGTTGAAGCCATTGCTCAATTCCTATTTTTTCACTCATCCAGCTAACTGCGTCATTGGAGGAAATGAAAAATAAAATCAAAAAAAGAATAGAAAAAAGAGTGTATACTATTCCAGGCCATACGATTCCTTTCAACAGGTGATGCCGCTGAATGAAATGACGGGCTTCTTGCCAGGATCGGAATGCAATGACTATTTCCTTCAATGCTTGGTATTAATCAACAGCTGCCTCAGAATTTGGGACAGTTGAGTCGTTTCAGGCTTGGGTCGGAAGGTTGTTTGATATAGATCATTGAAATTTCCAATCCTCCTCTAGAGTTTGACGCTGGCTTTAGTAGAGATGTATTTGCGTCATAGCTGGCTCCCAGTCTAAACCCGCTGAACTCTAAGCCCACATAAGGGATTACTGCATCATTTAATCGGTACCAACTTCCCAAATAAACATTCACAGGATTTTCTTCACTTCTATTAACATTATAGGAAAAGGCGGTACCCACAATAGTATTAGTAGATTTTGCCTGCATGCTGTGCACAGCAGCTAAGTGAAAATAATGGTAGCCTCCAACAGGAATGCGACCTCCTGCTTGTAAAGTGGTTCGGGTATTTAAAATATATTGCCCTCCCTGAAAACTTTCTTTAGGTCGATTCAAGTGATACATGGAGGCCCCCAGATAGAAATTATTATACCCATTAGTAGTTCCACTATAGAGGAGTCCTGCATTTAAATCAAAGTAACCCAGGCTCAATTGACGGCTGTCAAAAATTTCACTGGTCACACCTGTAAATCCAAGTGGTGTTAACTGGTCTGCAAAAATAACTTTAGTGATATCTAATCTTTTATTGACAAAGGCCCCTTGAAACCCAACTCCAATTTGATGGAAACCATCCTCATCTAATCCTTTGTGATAAGAAAAAGAGGCGCCAGCATAGTTTGTTACTAAAATGCCATCACCGGCTACATCCGTCATACCCAATATACCTACACCCATGTTGTCGGATGAAATCAGTTTGTTTTTTAACAATCCAAAATCAACAGATACAGTCTTGGTTACGTAGGCATTTTCAATGGTTGGCCACTGATTTCTGTAGTTTCCGGCTACTCGAACGGCACCGTCAAACTTTCCGGTAAGTGCCGGGTTCAAGGTAAGTGGGGATGCAAAAAATTGCGAGAAATTAGGATCCTGTGCCTTGATAATCAAGACTTCAGCGAGTATAACGACCAGGGTAAGTAGTAATTTTCTCATCGGTACTTAAAACGAAAAATTAGGCCTAAGATTGTGCCAATGGGGTTGGCCAAACCAGGCGAACAGGCAAGTTACGATTTTCATAGTAAATCAGTTCTGCGTTTTAGTGCCAAAAGCCAGGTCCCCAGCGTCTCCCAGGCCTGGCACGATATAACTTTTAGCCGTCAACTCTTCATCTATATCCCCGCACCAGATATGCGCGTGAGGGGCCAGTCTTTGTACATAGTCAATACCCGTAGTGCAAGCTATTGCAACCACTAAATGAACGGCGGCCGGTTTTCCTTGTGCTTCTAATTGCTGAATGGTTTTGACGAGCGAGGCCCCGGTAGCTAGCATAGGATCTGCAATAATCAGTACCCGATTGGTAAGATCCGGGCAAGAAACATATTCAAGGCTAATTTCAAAACTTCCGTCCTTATGGTGCTTTCGATATGCACTAATGAAAGCATTATCAGCTTTGTCAAAATAGTTAAGTAGTCCTTGATGAAGGGGAAGTCCTGCGCGAAGAATGGTTGCTAGAACAGGCTGTGATTGCAATACCAGATGGTTGGCAACACCCAATGGGGTTTGAATCTCCTTAGGCTGGTGTGGCAGTAACTTACTGATTTCATAGGCGGCCACTTCTCCAATGCGTTCCAGGTTTCTTCGAAAGCGCATTCTGTCATTTTGAATAGAAACGTCACGGATTTCGCTGATCCAATTACTGATTAATGAGTATTCTTTACAAAGATTTATTACCATGTGGTCTATTTCAGGTGAACGCTTACTTTTACCCGTCGAATTTAATTTTTTTTTATGGTTTATCATGCATTAGGTTTAATGAGCGGTAGTTCGCTAGACGGGCTTGACCTGGTTTTTGCTCATTTTCATGAGCAAGGAGGACAGTGGACTTATGAAATAGAGAAAACTGCGTGCTATCCGTATACCGATGCGTGGGAGGGTCGATTAAAAGCTGCTCCAATGTTGCCTGCACGTGATTATTGTCAATTACATGTTGATTATGGTCATTATTTGGGACAAGCGATTAACAGATTTATCGAAGAAAATAATTTGCATTATAAGATTGGATTAATTGGTAGCCATGGTCATACTGTTTTTCATTCGCCCGCAAGTGGAATGACCGCACAGATTGGAGATGGTGCCGCCCTTGCTGCAGAAACTGGACTGCCTGTAATTAGTGATCTGCGTTCGATGGATTTGGCCTACGGGGGACAAGGGGCGCCCCTTGTCCCACTGGGGGAGCATTGTCTTTTTACGGGGCATTCACTTTTTTTAAATATTGGTGGAATTGCAAACATCACGAAAGGTGGAGATCAGTACATAGCATTTGACATATGTCCAGCTAATCGAGTATTGAATTTGCTGGCTAATGAACGGGGAAAACCCTTTGATGAAAACGGTGCGATGGCTGCAAAAGGTAGCGTTATTCCAGATCTGCTTCATCAATTAAATGAGCATCCTTATTATAAGCAGTCGTTTCCAAAATCGCTTGCTAATGAATTGGGAACGGATGAGCATTTCCCATTGCTGATAAATAGCGGATATGCAATTGAAGATTTATTAGCCACCTATACGCGGCATGTGTCGGAACAAATTGCTGCAAGTGCTCGATCATTGGTGAATAGTGAATCTGATGTACAACAAAAAATGTTCGTTACCGGAGGTGGCGCTCTTAACCAGCACTTGATTGAATCACTTGTTCAACAATTGCAATCAAGCGATATTGAAGTGGTTATTCCCGATGTGCAATTGGTCCACTATAAGGAGGCGTTGATCATGGCATTTCTGGGCGTATTACGCTGGCGTCAAGAATATACTGTACTAGCTACTGTAACCGGTGCAAGAAGGGCTAGCATTGGTGGTGCTCTTTGGAATGGACAGGAAGCCTAGAAGTGGAACTGTTTTGTTCTTTGTTTCAATAATTGAATGGCTTCTTCTTCTGAACTGAACATTTGATCAATGTTTACCAGTTGAGCGGCAAGCTTATTGTACTGCTTTGTCATTAGCCAAACAAAAATGTGCAAGTAGTGAATACCTTCAAAGGTGAAAATTTTTTGCGCAGCTAATTTGCTTTTGGTTCGTAAAAATTCGCCAGGCAAATCTGTGTAGTGTAGTGCAGGTCGTGCGTGATGAATGGCATGATATCCGTCGTTCCAACAAATATGATTGTAAGGAGTATTGATGCAATTGATGGTGTTCTCTTCTGGATCATGAGGGTCAACAAATGCATGTTGTGCCCAATTGCCTAGCATCATCACGATGCGCGCAAATAAAAAAGGAATAATAAAAATAAATAAAGCGGCTTTGAGATTAATGAAACAAAGTAAAACGCAGGCCGCATAAAATGAGAGTTCACCGGCAGTGAGACGCATGTAAATTTTTTTTCTTTTTCTCGAGAAAAAATAAGAAAACGTATCTCTAAAACCCAGCAGTAAAAAACGACTTACATATTGAAAAAAGTGCCAGATTGAATCTCGCTGATATCGTAAGGTACTACTTGCATCCTCTTCCATATTATTCTCTACATGGTGCATTCCCATGTGATGGGCAAAATAAGTTTCAGGAGTATGCCCAAAAAAGGGACAGATAAACCATATGATCCAGTGTTGTAAAAACTCAAATCTTTTTTTAAAAAGATGTCGGTGAACAATGCAATGTAACATGAGTCCAAACCGGCCCTTGAAATAGAGTTGTGAAACATAGAAATAAGGAATGTATAGTAGCCACCAGTATATTCCGGTCAATAGGGGAGTGAATAATAGAATAGCAATGGGAATAACTAAAAGATGAATCCCCGTTAGTAAATGGATAAAAGGCAGATCTCTTTTGTCATTGATCAATCGTAACCAAAATCTCTCGTATGCGGAATAGCGAGGTGGCTCGATAAACACTGGATCATTGATGACGGTCAGTTCTTTCATGACGAAACTCATCAAAGGTACTTTCTTCGCGTTACATCTTAAGTGCAGGTTTGATGGAACGCACACCGGTGGTTCCTCCACCTTCCAGCGTCAGGCTTACTGGATTATTTTGTTTCCAATTTCCACGCGTAAAGTCAGGAATATCAACAGTTCTTGACTTTTTTTCAGTTGACTGAATGCTCAAGGGGACGATGCTACTCCAAGAAGCTGCATCGTAAACATCCTGATCCAAGGGTAGACCATTGCGGAGGCAGTCAATTAATCTCCAGTCCATGATAAAATCCATTCCTCCGTGTCCGCCTACTTCTTTGGCAATGGAACCGATATGTTTAACGATAGGTAAAGTATATTTTTCTTCAAGGGTTTTGAGTTGATCTTCTTTTATCCAGCTATGACCAAATGCAATTCGCGCTGGACTGGGCCATTTTTGTGCCATTCCCTTTGTTCCACTTACAATATGAATCCGTGAGTAAGGGCGTGGGGTTGACACATCGTGCTGGATAAGTATCGTTTTACCTTTCACAGTATGAATGATCGTGTTATTCATATTACCTCGGTACGATTTTCCCACGTAGGGTTCAAAAAATGGATCCTTTGCTGCCATCTCTTTGGCAAGGGGTGCCAAACTAAAGTCAGCAGTACTCATACTTACCAGATGCTCCATCAAGTCGCCTCGATTAATATTCATGCACTGTGCAACGGGGCCAAGTCCATGCGTTGGGTAGAGACTTCCATTTTTACCGATATTTTCTTTTATCCGCCACATGTCTGCATAGGCTCTTTTATTAAAGAGCCATTCCGTAGAAAGGTCATGGTTATAAGCGCCCTCTGCATGTACAATCTCCCCAAATAATCCCTGTCTGGCCATATTAAGTGTCAGCAGTTCAAAAAAATCATAACAACAGTTTTCGAGCATCATACAATGCTTGCGCGTTCGCTCAGAAGTTTCAACTAATTGCCAGCATTGATCAAGGGTAAGTGCGGCAGGAACTTCAGTAGCGGCATGTTTACCATGGTTCATGGCGAACACCGCGATAGGAGTATGAAGCGACCAGGGGGTACAGGTATAAATGAGATCTACATTGTTTGATTCACACAGCGCTTTCCATCCATCTTCGCCAGAATATTCTTTGGCTTTGGGTCTGTTAAGGGAGGCTAGCGTTTTTTGTGCACCGGCTAATCGCTCCGGATACTTATCACAGATGGCAACAATTTCAACTCCATCAATGTAGGAGAGTCGACCCACGGCATCACTGCCTCTCATTCCTATCCCTATGATACCAATACGAACCACTTCTAATTTAGGGGCAGCATAGCCGCACATATTGAATGCTGGTTTTTGAGCGGTGTACTGATTGGAGCGCTCCATCTCTTCTTCAGTAGGGGCTTGTGCAAATAAGGGGAGACCTGAGGCTAATACGGAACTTCCAACAGCCATAGTACGGATAAAATTTCTGCGGGGTGTTGACATATAATGAAGTTAATCTTTTAGTAAATCTGGACGTCTCTCTTGCGTGCGCTGCAAGGCCTGGTCATAACGCCATTCTTCTATCAATCTGTGATTGCCACCTAATAAAATGTCAGGCACTTTCCATCCTCTAAATTCTTCGGGGCGTGTGTAAACAGGGGGAGACAATAAATTATCCTGAAATGAATCGGTAAGAGCAGATGTCTCATCATTCAAAACGCCTGGGATAAGCCGGCCAATGGCATCTACCAAAATAGCAGCGGGTAATTCTCCTCCACTTAATACATAGTCGCCAATTGAAATTTCATGGGTTACATAATTAGCTCTTATACGCTCATCTATTCCCTTGTAATGTCCGCAGATGAGCAAAAGATTTTGCTGAAGAGAAAGTTGGTTGACGCGGGATTGTTTTAATGTTTCACCATCGGGAGTTAAATAAATGATGGCGTCATAATTTCTTTGCCTGGAGAGTGTATCGATGGCATTGGCAAGCGGTTCACACATCATGACCATGCCTGCGCCACCTCCATATTGGTAATCGTCTACCTGTCCGTACTCATTAACAGCCCATTGACGAAGCGGGTGCACTTGAATAGTGAGTATTCCTTTTTCTTGTGCTCTTTTCATCATACTATGCTGAAAAGGACTCTCTAATAATGCAGGCAAAACGGTAAGAATATCGATGTGCATGTTACAAATATAGCCTACTGCTATGTTGTAAATAAAAAACCCCTACTCGCTAGAGCAGGGGTACCCCTTTCGGGCCCTCCCGTCGCTACTTTAGCTGACGGAAATTTTTTGAACGTTTTTGGGCTTTTTGACTTCAAGCTTTGGGATGAATATTCGCAATTCTCCATTCTTATATTCTGCATCAATCATATCACGGTTACAATTCTCAGGCAAGCTGAAGCTTCTAGACCAACTTGTATAATTATATTCTCTGCGGTTATAATGCTCGTCCTCCTCTTTTTCTACTTTTTCTTTTTCTGCACTGATTGTCAGGGAATCTTCTGTACTTTCTACCTTAAAATCTTTTCGCTCCATGCCTGGGGTAGCTAAACAAACAATGAATTCCTGATCTGTTTCACTGATATTAACCGAAGGGACACTTACCACCTTGCTTAAACTAAAATATTCATCAAGAGGGGTGTTAAAAAAACGGTCTAGCCAACCGTCTCCTAATATAGAAGGTAAGGCGCGAGTGGAGGAGGGTCTTTCGAGTGCTTTTGTTTCCATACGATTATGTTTTTAATGTTGAGTTAAAAATAAACCAATGGTATAGGGTTTCCCTATGATGAAATCACAATAAGAACTGATACTGATTAGCCAGGTTGTGCAAAGTAGTGATGGAAGTACGGAATCGTTTCAATCCCCTTAAAAAAGTTCTCAATATTATATTTTTCATTCGGGCTATGGAGGTTATCGTTGTCTAGTCCAAATCCCATGAAAACAATTTTGATACCCAACTCTTTTTCTAAGATTGAACAAATGGGTATACTGCCTCCTCCTCGAACGGGGATGGGTGTTTTTCCAAATGTTTTTTCAATTGCTTTTGCCGCAGCGATATATCCTTTACTGTCGATCGGAGTCATATAGGGTTCTCCGCCATGATGAAGCTGTGCTTTTACTTGTACGGATGCCGGGGCGATTGACGTAAAATAATCAATCAGTTTTTTTGTAATAATAGAAGCTGATTGATTGGGTACGAGTCGAGCAGAAATTTTTGCATAGGCTTTAGAGGGTAAAACTGTTTTTGCACCCTCACCGGTGTAGCCTCCCCAAATACCATTTACTTCGAGGGTAGGACGAATACCTGTTCTTTCATAGGTGCTAAATCCTTTTTCTCCCCATAGTTCTTTGATGCCTATTTCTGATTTGTAGTTGGCCTCATTAAAGGGCGCTTTATTAATTAACGCTCTTTCATCGGGCCCTGCTTCTACCACGTCATCATAAAAACCAGGTATCGTGATATGATTGTTTTCATCATGACAGCTCGCTATCATTTTTGAAAGAATGGTGATTGGATTGGCAACGGCTCCGCCATAGGTGCCACTATGTAAATCTCTATTAGCGCCAGTAACTTCTACTTCAATATAACTCAGCCCTCGCACCCCTGTATCTAACGATGGGTTTTCCATGCTGAGCATCGCGGAGTCACTGATCAAAATAACATCAGCTTTCAAGAGATTTTTATTATCAGCTACAAATACCCCTAAGTTCGGAGAGCCAACTTCCTCTTCTCCCTCTATCAAAAACTTAATATTGGTGGTTAGCGTATTTGTTTTGCTCATCAACTCCAATGCTTTTACATGCATATAAAACTGTCCCTTGTCATCGGCAGATCCTCTGGCAAACACCTTTCCATCTTTAATAATGGGGTCAAAGGGTCCGCTATGCCAAAGCTCTAACGGGTCTGCCGGCTGTACATCATAGTGGCCATATACTAAAACAGTCGGAGCATCTTTACTGATTATTTTTTCACCATATACCACGGGGTATCTCTTAGTGGGCATTACTTCGGCTCTTTCACAACCGGCTTCTAAAAGACTCTTTTTTACTGCTTCAGCACAACGAAGCATGTCCTCTTTGTGTTCAGACTTTGCACTAATAGATGGAATTCGAAGTAGGTCTATCATTTCTGATAAAAATCGGTCCTGGTTCTTTTCCTGGTATTCTTTCCACTTTGCTGACATAAAAGACTTGTTTTAATAATTGAGCACAAATTTACTATTTCAGATTTGCATCTTCCGTTTTATCGTCTCGGCTGTTTCGAATATGAGCGGCTTTGGTAAGTGTATTTTTTCCAAAACGGTCATTGAGCGCATCCATGGCTTGGTAGAGTTGTAGCTTTTCTATTTGCTGATCAAATAAACTCATTTGCATGGAAATGGGTACCAGATGGCTGCAACGGACTCCTAATAACCGCACCAATCTGCCTTTTTGATAAAGTTCTGCAAATAGTTTTTTTGCTTTAGCCTGTAGCACATCATCAAGTACGGTGTAATCTATGGTTTCTTGCTTAGAAGTGACCTCAAAGTCGTGATACTTTATTTTGACAGTCAGGCATCCGCTCATCTTATCATCGCTACGCACATCTGCTGCAGTTTCTTCTACTAATTCCAATAGTTGTTGAACTAAAAAATCAGTGTCATTGCTATCCTTTTCAAAGGTCTTTTCGTGACTGATACTTTTTTGTTCCCAATCTGTGACAAGGGTGGTGCTCCCTCTGCCTTGTGCTTTTTCCCACAAAGATTCACCCCATTTACCTGCTATTGCAATCATCAATTCCAACGGAGTTTTTGCGATGTCTTCAATTCGGTAGAGGCCTTTACTACGTAATAATTGCGCGGTATGTTCACCCACTCCATTTATTTTATCTATGGGCAAAGGCCATAGAAAAGCAGTCTCTTTGCCAGAGGGTACCGCTAAAAAGCCATTGGGCTTTGCCTCATTGGTAGCCATTTTTGCAATGAAACGGGCTGATGCAATTCCACAGGAAATAGGGAGTCCAGTTGTGCGGGTAATATGTGCTCGTAATTCCTGTGCAAAAGAGTTAACTCCAAAAAATCGGTCCATCCCACTGAGGTCAACATAAAATTCGTCGATGCTGGCTTTTTCAAAAACGGGGACACGTTCTGCCATCAGTTCAGTAACCCACCTTGAATAATGACTGTATTGACTTCTGCTTGCATTGGTAACAATAGCCGACGGACATTTTTGTAAGGCCTGTTTCATGGGCATCGCAGAATGAATGCCAAATTTTCTAGCCTCATAACTACAGGCGGCAACCACTCCTCGGTCACCTCCGCCTACTAACACTGGTTTTCCCTTTAGCGATGGATTATGTAAAATTTCGACGGAAACAAAAAATGAATCCAGGTCAAAATGCGCGATATGGTGAACCGGCGCGGACATGTTTTACTTAGGAAAGATAGATTGCTAAAAGCCCTTCGGGGAGTCGCACTTGTACTTGTTGTAGCGAATTGTCAATATCAACAAGTGTGTCCTCATTGAGAGGAATCAGCACTTCTTTATTTTGAATTATTATTTTACATACCAATTGTTGCGGTTGCTCAATTACTTCTACCACCTCACCAAGCACCGTATTATTTTCAATAATGGCAAATCCAAGTAATGAGGCAGGAGCAGATTTACTCGCCAATCGATGAAACTCTTCTTCGGGTATCCAAACTACTTTTGTAACGAGCGTTTGTGCTTTTTCTCGTACTTCAATTCCTTCTATTTGTACAAATACTTCTGTTGCCGATTTCTTTCGTGCAGACTGAATAAAATAGGGGAGAAGATTTTCTTTTTTTTCTTCAATGTATAACGCTTCCAAATTTTTTAGGGAGGAGGATTTTCCAAGGTAATGTTCAAGCACTACTTCTCCTTTAAGTCCATGTGCACTGACAATCTTTCCTAATTTGAGATAACTAGCCATTAACTGCAAAGCAAAACAATATGCCTCATCAAAAAAAATCCCAATGTTTGGGAAACACTGGGATTAATAAATTTTGTTGTGACGATTGATTAAGCTTCTTCTCCTTCACCTTCAGCAGCGGGAGTACTTTCCTCCACAGCAGGAGCACTTTCCTCCACAGCAGGAACTACAGCAGGAACTACAGCAGCCGCTTTTTTAGCAGCAGCTTCAGAAAGTACAACTTGACGCTTTTCACGACGCTTACGTTGGTTGTCCTCGTTTTTCTTTTTGATTTGGATCTCATGCTCAGCAGTCCACTCAGTGAACTTTTGCATAGCAGCGGCCTCATCAAATAAACCTAGGCCAACACCGCGGAGTAAATGCTTTAGGTATAATACTCCTTTAAAGCTTAAAATTCCGCGGACAGTGTCAGTTGGAGTTGCACCTTTATTCAACCACTCTAATGCCTTTTGGCGATCAAGTTGAATAGTTGCAGGAATAGTAAGGGGGTTGTAGGTGCCTAACTTTTGGATGAATTTTCCATCGCGGGGAGCACGTGAATCGGCTACTACGATGAAGTAAAATGGTCTCTTTTTAGAGCCCTGTCTTTGAAGACGGATTTTGGCTGACATAAATTGATATTTAACAGCGTTAAAAAATACCCGGTAAAAACCGGGTTGCAAATATAGGTTATTTCAGGGAAATTCGCCTGTTTTAGCGTCGTATTCCGGGCATCATTTTGCCAAGTGCTCCTAACTTGTTCATATTCTTCATCATGTCTCGCATTTGGGCAAACTGTTTTAAGAAGTTGTTAACCTCCTGCATGTCTTTTCCGCTCCCCTTGGCAATCCTTTTTTTTCGACTCATGTCAATCAGATCAGGGTCTGCTCTTTCAGCAGGGGTCATAGAATTGATCATTGATTCTATGCCTTTGAACGCGTTTTCGTCGATGTCCAGATCTTTTACTTTACTTCCAACTCCAGGGATCATAGAAAGCATATCCTTCATGTTCCCCATTTTTTTAAGTTGTTCCAGCTGCATTTTGAAATCGGCAAAATCAAATTTATTCTTCCGGATTTTTGCTTCCAGTTTTTTGGATTCGGCTTCATCAAACTGCTCTTGTGCCCGCTCTACTAAGGTTGTGATATCTCCCATCCCCAAAATACGTTGGGCCATTCGGTCTGGATAAAAAATATCCAGTGTTTCCAGTTTCTCTCCGTTGCTGGTAAACTTAATGGGTTTATTGACGGTGTATGTAATTGAGATTGCGGCACCACCTCTGGTATCGCCATCTAGTTTTGTCAAGACTATACCCGTAAAATCCAACTTGTCATTGAAGGCTTTGGCTGTATTGACGGCATCTTGTCCGGTCATACTATCCACAACAAATAGGATTTCTTGCGGCTGTACAGCATTCCGTATTGCTGTTATCTCATCCATCATTGCTTCATCAACGGCTAATCGACCAGCTGTATCGATGATGACCACATTTTTATTTTTACTCCTGGCGCTGGCTACGGCTCTAGTTGCAATTGCAACCGGATCTTTTTCTTCTGCTTCAATAAAAACATCTGTTTCAATCTGCTCTCCTAATATCCTTAATTGTTCCATGGCCGCAGGGCGGTAAACGTCTGCGGCTACCAGTAATGGCGAAAGTCCTTTTTTATTTTTGAGATAGTTGGCAAGCTTGGCACTAAAAGTTGTTTTACCGCTACCTTGTAAACCTGCAATCAAAATAACCGCAGGATTTCCCTTTGCCTGCAAGGTTGCTTCTGAACCACCCATCAAGGCGGCTAATTCATCTTTGACAATTTTTACCATTAATTGTCCTGGGGAAACGGCATTGATCACTTGTTGACCCATTGCTTTTTCCTTGACCCGATCGGTAAAATCTTTGGCGATCTTAAAATTGACATCTGCATCCACTAATGCCCGGCGAATTTCTTTCACCGTTGTGGCCACATTAATTTCAGTGATGCGGCCCTGACCTTTTAAATGTTTAAAGGCAGCCTCTAATTTCTCTTGAAGATTATTAAACATAGGGGGCGCAAAGATAAGAAGCCTTTCTTTTACGTTCCGCCCAAAAAGCAAAGTAACAGGCGTGACCGATGACCATGTTGTAATCTGGAAATCGCTTTTTCTTTGATCTGTCTTATACGTTCACGGCTTACACCAAGCTCATGACCAATTTCTTCCAAGCTCAATGCCTTGACCCTGTCTAGTCCGTAATAAGCACACAAAATATATTGCTGTCTTTTTGATAAAGTGGCTAGTGAGCGGGCTATTTCTGTTCGTAAGGAAACCGGACCCTCTAAACGAATGTCAGCTCGCTCGGCTCCTTTGTCTTCAATCGTGTCAGCTAATTGAAGGTCTTCTTCTTCTGCAAGAGGAGCGTCTAATCTGTAGTGCCGTAGATTGATTTGTAGACAGTTTTTAATTTCATCGGCTTGCAGTCCCATCCATGTTGCAATTTCTTCTAGGGTTGCCTCTCTTTCTAATTGTTGTTCTAAAAGCGACTGTGCCTTGTATACTTGCTGCGTTGTACTGATTTTACTCAATGGTACACGAACTACTCTGCCATGATCGGCAAGGGCTTGTAAAATAGATTGGCGAATCCACCAAACTGCATAGGAAATAAACTTGAACCCCTTGGATCCATCAAATCTTCTTGCTGCTTTTACAAGCCCACAGTTTCCTTCATTGATTAAATCGATGAGGGGTAAACCCTGAAACTGGTATTGTTTAGAAACTGATATGACAAATCGGAGATTGGCATTAATAAGCTGGTGGAGGGCTTTTTCGCATCCTTGTTTGATACGTTCGGATAGTTCTAGTTCTTCCTCCGGGCTGATCCGTTTGATTCTGCTGATTTCCAAAAGGTACTTTTCCATGCTTGGGGTATCCTTTATGGTAATGGAAACGCCCAGCTTTATTTGACGCATACGCATAAAATGGTTTTGAATTCAATACTAGATTCCTGCGCGGAGCATTACAAGTGAATTTTACCCAATCTGGACCAGAAAAACCCCTTTTTTGGTTTTGATATTATTTTATCTATTATTGCATCAGACTCAATTGTAACAGAATGGCAAAGCAATTATATACGTTGGAATTTCCTGTGCGGTGTTCTCCGGGGATACTTTATGATTTTTTATCTACTCCTTCTGGGCTAAGTGAATGGTTTGCTGATAAGGTAGATGAGAGAGATGGTATATTTTATTTCGCCTGGGATAGTAATGTTGAAAAGGCAGAAGTAGTAGAAGCTGTCGAAGATAAATCAATTCGTTACCGGTGGCAGGGAGCTCCGGCTAATGAATACTTTGAATTTGTTATTGACAAATCAGAGATCACCAATCAAACGATTTTGGTAATCAAGGATTTTGCGGAGAAAAAGGATATTAAAGACCAGACTTTGTTGTGGGATCATCAAGTTAAAGATTTGTTTCATAGACTCGGTAACTAAGGAATCCCCTTACAATCGTCTATTTTTGTGACGATATTTTTCATACGTGTTTAAAAAACTTGATAAACTGGTTGTGAAGGCTTTTTTGGGGCCTTTTGCAGCAACATTTTTTATTACGCTTCTAGTACTGGTAATTCAGTTTTTCTGGTTATACATTGATGATTTTGTGGGAAAGGGATTAGGGGCAGGGGTGATCGTAGAGTTCATTGCTTATCAAAGCGCAGTGCTGGTTCCATTGGCTCTTCCGTTAGCCGTGTTGCTGTCCTCTTTAATGACGTTTGGTAGTTTGGGTGAAAGCTTTGAATTAGTTGCCGTAAAGTCTGCTGGTATTTCTTTACTCCGATTTATGCGACCCCTTTTTATCATCAGCATATTGATCGCGGTCATTGCTTTTTTGTTTTCTAATTATATTATCCCTGTTGCAAATCTTAAATCAAGAACATTATTAGCTGATATTGTATATGCTAAGCCTGCATTTGATTTGAAAGAAGGTGTTTTTTACGATCGGATAAGCGGATATGCTATTAAAGTTGGAAAAAAGGAATCTAATGACAGTGTAATTCGGGACGTGATTATTTATGAACAGGGAAATTTATTACAGGATAATTTTATCATGGCTCGCTCGGGTGTAATGCGAGTTACAGGTAACAAACGAATTCTTGAATTTAATTTACAAGATGGTTGGCGCTATCAGGAAAGAGGAAATCCTTATGAAGGTCCAAAGAGTGAATTTATTCGGGTAGGGTTTAAGACATATAATAAACAATTTGATTTGGGGAGTCTTGGTTTTAATAGTCGTACTGCGGATAGTGTGAATAAGAACAATGAGCGCATGTTTAGTATGCGTCAGCTAAATAAAGCATTGGACTCTATTCAAAAAGAACGTAAGGCGGTGATTAAAAGAATGAGTGAGGATATGGCTTATTTGTTTTCGTTTTCAACGGTTCTTCAAGAACCCTGGAAAACGGAACAGTTGTCTTCTTCTGAAAAAAAATGGGTTCGGAGTAAAAAACAGTTTAATCAACTGTTGCCAGATACTGCATTGATTAATTGTAATTCAGCTACAAAAAGTGCTGCTTCCTCTATTAAAATTAGCGCTGAGTCGCTACGTTCAGTGTTGGAAGACAAGTCTAGATCTATTCGACGACATTCTATAGAGTGGCATCGCAAAATCACGCTTTCATTAGCCTGTATTATTTTATTTCTGATTGGCGCCCCACTGGGTGCAATCATTCGCAAAGGAGGATTAGGGACTCCACTCATTATCGCCATTATATTTTTCATGTTGTTTTACTTCTCTAGTACGGTTGGAGAAAAGTTTGCAAAAGAAAATACGCTCACACCCTGGCTGGGGATGTGGATGGCAAGTATTGTGTTATTTCCGATAGGCGTATTTCTGACTTACAAGGCGATGAGGGATTCCAAATTACTCAATAATGAATCGTATGCTCGTATGATACGTACCGTTTCCTCACGAATCAAACTTTTAAAGAAAACGGCCTACTAAGATGGTGCAAGAAAAATTCCCTCAGTCCGCTTTGCAAAATTTAAGGGTACAAAAGTGGGTTGCTTTGCTTTCCGTAGTGTTGTTAGGAGTTAAGTTTTTTGCTTACTATCTTACTAACTCTGTTGCGATTCTAACCGATGCATTAGAAAGTATTGTTAACGTGTCTGCTGGGTTTATTGGACTCTACAGTCTTTATGTCTCAGCAAAGCCTGCCGATAAAGACCATCCTTATGGACATGGAAAAGCAGAGTTTATTTCTGCGGCTATTGAAGGTACGCTCATTTTGACAGCTGGTTCCTTGACAATTTATAAAGCTATAAAAACCTTGCTCTATCCAGAACCTTTATCAAGTATTGATACGGGCATTTGGCTAGTGGCCATAACAGCTGTTGCTAATTATTTTATTGGAATTACCTGTGTAAGAATTGGTAATCGTAATCAGTCGATGGCGCTGGTGGCAAGTGGACGTCATTTGCAAACTGACACCTTATCTACCATTGGAATTATTGCGGGGCTCGTATTACTCTTTTTTACCAAGTGGGTTTGGGTTGATAGTGCGGTGGCCTTGCTTTTTGGAGGCATCATCATTTTTACAGGGTATAAAATAGTATCGAAATCAATAGCGGGTATTATGGACAAGGCTGATCTAACGCTGTTAGAAAGAATGGTTGCCTTATTAAATAAAAGTCGCCATATCAATTGGGTGGACTTGCATAATCTTCGGGTGATCAAGTATGGAGCTATCCTTCATTTAGATTGTCATTTGACATTGCCTTGGTATTTGAATGTGCATGAGGCACATACCGAAATTGATCAGTTGGCAACGCTGGTTCGATCTGAATTTGGAGAATCACTGGAATTATTTGTGCATAGTGATGGTTGTCTTCCATTCTCCTGTCAGATTTGTGAAAAAAAAGATTGTGCTGTCCGCGTACATCCCTTTACTAAAAAAGTGGAGTGGACGCTCGATAATATTTTGTCTGACCAAAAACATCAATTAGCATGACAACAACCACTGTATGGAAAGGCGGATTACTTTTTGAATCAACACAGCCAGATGTGGGAAAGGTATTGATGGATGGGCATGTGAAAGAAGGAATGAGCCCTAAGGCATTATTGCTTTCAGGACTTGCCGGCTGCTCCTCGGTAGATGTGGTGGAAATTCTTCAAAAAATGCGTGTTGAATTTAGAGGATTGTCGGTAACAGCAGAGGCGGAGCAGACAGATGACCTACCTCGTGTGTTCAAAGACATCGTCTTGACTTTTCAGGTAGAAACAAAAACTGAAAACGAAGAGAAGGTCAAAAAGGCTATTGATCTGTCAATGGAAAAATATTGTGGTGTTGCTGCCATGCTCAGAAAAAACAGCGCCATCACATCTATTTTGAAAATCACCGGAAGTCTATCGTAGATTTTCGCGCGTATTTTCTGAGTTGTAAAATTGTTACTTGTAAATCTTTTGGTAAGTCGGCTTCGATAGTGATTGCAGTACCCTTCATGTCCTGAAATTTTAGACTAAGCGCATGTAGCGCTAACCGGTTTAGTAATGGTCTTTCGCTCTCCTCATCCTTACTTATTTTATATCTTGATTTGAACCTTGATAATAAAATGGGCTGCCCGTCTCCATAGGTTGAGTCGCAAGCTAAGGGGTAGCCTATCGATTGCATATGGACCCTTATTTGATGAGTTCTTCCCGTGTGAAGCTGAAAGGTGACCCAGCTATAAGGGGAAAGAACTTCTGCTACGGTATATTCTGTTTGCGAAGGTTTACCATTACGGTGTATAATCATTTTTCCAAGAATACCCGAATGTTCTTTGATCGGACTATCAATCATTTGAGTGAGGGGTTCGGGTTTTCCTACGACCAACCCCCCATAGATTTTGATTGTACTTCGTTGTTCAAATTGCTGTGATAGGTGGCGGTGCGCTGACTCATTTTTTGCAAATAAAATAACGCCGCTTGTCTCTCTGTCTAAGCGATGAACAGCAAATATGCTTCCATATTTTTTTTGAAGAAGTTGCTTTAATGAAGTTTCTTTTCCTTCCCGATCGGGTACAGAGAGTAAACCAGATGGTTTATTAATGGCTACCCAGTTTTCTGTTTCAGTTAAGATTTGCCATTCAAGTTTCATGACTATTTTCCTTTACTGAAATGTTTCAGGGTACGTACTTCTTTTTCATTGAGGTATCTCCATTTTCCTCTATCTACATTTTTTTTGGTCAATCCGGCAAATAATACTCGGTCTAGATTTTTTACATCGTAGCCTGCATGTTCGAATATTCTTCGCACAATTCGGTTGCGACCGCTATGAATTTCTATCCCTACATTTCTCTTATCACGCGGGTCTGTGTAAGCTAGTACATCTACAGAGGCCGGACCATCCTCTAATACTACTCCTTTTAAGATCTGTTCAAAGTCTGCCTTCTCGAGTGGTTTATCCAGGGTCACCTGATATACCTTTCTGATCTGATTGCCAGGATGGGTAAGTTGTTGCGCCAGTTCTCCATCATTAGTCAGCAGTAAAACCCCAGTAGTATTTCTATCTAATCGACCCACTGGATAAATGCGCTCTTGGGTGGCTTTACCGATAATATCAAGTACTGTTTTTCTTTTTTGCGGATCATCCGTAGTGGTGATATAGTCCTTGGGCTTATTCAATAAAATATAAATCAATTCGCGCTGTCGAGTTATTTTTTTGCCATTTACTGTTACACTATCTGTAGGAAGTACTTTATGACCTGGTTCGGTAATGACAACTCCATTCACTTTTACAATTCCTTTTTTTACAAGTTCAGCTGCTTCTCGACGCGCAGCAACACCGCCATAAGCAATGAATTTGTTAAGCGGCATGATATCCTGAGTAACCGTTTGTTTGTTGACTTGTTTCACGGCTCCGGCTGTAGGGGCGATTCCCTTTGCCGCGGCTCTTTTCTGATCAAAAAACGCCTCGCGTTCTTTTTTTACTTTTCTTTTTTCTTGCCGGAATTGTTCTTTAATGGCCGCATTTGATTTGCGAGTGCCAAACTTAGCAAATGGATTGCTGTTAGATTTTTTCATAGGGTTGCTGTTTTACAACAGGTATTATACAAAGATACAAGAATAGAAGTGGATGAAATCAAAAGCCTTCTTCTCGCATTTTACGCATCCGTTCCTGCATTATCTTTTTGTATTTCTCCAGTTGCTCTGGGCTTAGGATTTGTTTTAAATTGTTGGATTGCTCCTCCATCATAGCGCGTAATTTTTGTCTATGCTCTATCATTTGAGCACTGGCTTCCTTTTTAAATTTTTTCATTGATTCCTGAAACTTTTCTTGTTGTGCCATCAATTTGGAGGTTTGCTCATCGGAAAGATGTAAGGTCTTTTGTAATAGTTGGGCTTGTTTCTTTTGTGCACTGTCTTTGCGAGCGCTTTGTTTGTCTTGCATTTCTTTGCGCTGTTTCTTTTGCGCTGGGGTAAGAACTTTTTCTATTGCTTTTTCGTGTTCCTTTTTTAGTTGCTCTTTTTGAGCATCTGTTAAGTTTAACTCCTCTAACATTGATTGCTTTTTGTCTTGCGCATTTCTCCAGTTGGGTGGGGGAGGACCCTTTCTTTCTGGTTGTTGCGCTGGGGCAAAGGCGCTGATAAGCAATGCGGTTGCCAGGATAACAAGTTTATTCATATTAATAAGTTAAGGTTTAATTATAAAATGCCCCTCTAAGACAAACGATCAGTTATCAGGTTTAAAGGGATTGTTCAAAAAAATGTTAAGCCTTGTTAGCCAATTGTCCGCAGGCAGCATCTATGTCTTTTCCGCGGCTACGTCTTAAACGTGTATTCACTCTGTTTTTGCTGAGGTATTCCATAAATGCGGTAATTCGCTCCTGCGTTGGTTTTTCAAAACGGGCTTTATCGATGGGATTGTACTCAATGATATTGACCAGGTCGGCAGGGACCTGTCTATAGATTTTGATTAATTCATCAGCATCTTTGAGGCTATCATTAAAATCTTTAAATAAAATATATTCCAATGTGATCTCATTGCCTGTTTCTTGATAAAATTCATTTAGCGCATCAACTAACGTTTTGATATTATTGGAATCATTGATGGGCATAATCTCATTTCGCTTTTTATCATTGGCAGCATGTAGAGAAAGTGCTAATTTAAATCGAACTCGATCTGCTCCTAATTGACGAATCGCTTTTGCAACTCCTGCCGTAGATACGGTGATGCGTCGGGGACTCATGCCAAGGGCTTCTGGCGAACTGATCACTTCAGTCGCTCTTAATACTTGTTTATAATTGAGCAAGGGTTCGCCCATGCCCATGAAAACAATATTAGTAATCTTTTTATCGAGCAGTTGCAGCGACTGTTGGTTAAGCAATACGACTTGGTCAACAATTTCATCAAATTGAAGATTACGTTTTCTTTCCAGGTAGCCTGTTGCACAAAACTTACACGTGAGGGAGCAGCCAATTTGTGAGGAGATGCAAGCCGTAATTCGTTTATCAGTGGGGATTAACACGCCTTCAATAAAATGACCATCCCAGGTTTTGAAGCGCAATTTTACTGTACCATCTTCGGAATATTGTTTAGTATCAATTTGCAACGCTGGCAATGTAAAGGCGTCTCCCAATTGTTGACGCAACTGTTTACTCAGATTTGTCATATCCGCAAAACTCATTGCTTGTTTTTGCCAAAGCCATTCATAGACCTGTTTGGCACGGAATTTTTTCTCTCCCAACTCTTCTATCACCTGCTCCAGCTCGGTATAACTCAGTTCACGGATATTACGGGGCGTCTTGTTCATTCCAACAAAGATAACTCTGCTTGAGTCTATTAAATGATTTAACGGATATTTGTACAAATCAATTTCATGAAGCCTGTTTACGTTGTTGATGCGGTTCGAACCCCCATTGGTAAATATGGTGGTTCATTGAGTCAAGTGCGCCCAGATGATTTATTAGCGGGTGTGTTGCGTTCCTTGTTGAAAAGAAATGAGCAGATAGATCCTTCGCTGATTGGCGATGTTATTGCAGGTGCAGCCAATCAAGCCGGAGAAGACAATAGAAATGTGGCGCGTATGGCCGCACTGCTTGCGGGACTACCTGTTAGTGTTCCTGGAACCACTGTCAATAGATTGTGTGCTTCTGGCTTACAAGCTATCATGGATGGATATAGGCAAATTGCTTGCGGAGATGCTGATTTTATTTTGGCAGGAGGTGCAGAAAGTATGACACGTGCTCCCTTTGTACAGTCAAAATCTGCTACTGCTTTTGATAGAACTGCCTCTTTTTTTGATACCACAATGGGGTGGCGCTTTGTCAATCCTCAGCTCGCCCTTCAATACCCTCCGTTTACGATGGGTGAAACGGCTGAAAATGTTGCGGTACAATGGAAAATAACACGTGAAGCACAGGATCAATTTGCGCTGCTTTCGCAACAAAAATATGCCGCAGCAAAAGCTGCTAATAAATGGGACGAGGAAATAGTAGCTGTTGAATTAAATCAAAAAGGGCTCATTAGTTGGATTGTGAATGACGAGCATCCGCGAGAAACCTCCCTAGAAAAATTGGCAACCTTGTCACCTGCGTTTAAAAAAGGAGGAACAGTTACTGCAGGAAATTCATCTGGTATTAATGATGGGGCTTCTGCACTTTTGTTAGCTAGTGAGGAAATGGTGAAGAAGTATGAATTAAAACCGCTTGCTCGAATTGTATCCATGGCTGTAGTAGGGGTCGATCCTGCCATTATGGGAATTGGTCCTGTACCAGCAACTCGGTTAGCCTTGCAGCGTGCAGGCTTGCAATTAAACAATATTGACTTGATTGAATTGAACGAGGCATTTGCATCACAATCCCTGGCATGCATGCAAGAATTGGAACTTGATCCCAGCCGAGTGAATGTAAATGGGGGGGCCATTGCTTTGGGGCATCCGTTGGGATGTAGCGGTGCTCGTATTTCTACTACCTTACTTTATGAAATGGCTCGACAAAAATCAAAATACGGCTTGGCTACCATGTGTGTAGGGGTAGGGCAGGGTGCTACCATGATTTATGAATCGCTATAATTAAAAGGGGTTAACTAATTATAATTTCCTGTCGCAAAGCTTTAAATGGAACAGTTAACTGATTGCCTGTTGCCAGATTTTTTATCGTAGCCGTTTTCTCTTGTAATTCTTTCTCTCCAATGATGACGACATATTGGATTTTCTTTTTCTCTGCGTACTTAAACTGTTTGTCAAATTTTACATTTTCAGGAAACAATTCGCATGCGATACCCTGTTGTCTTAGTAGTTGCATTTGATCAAACGCTGCCGCCGCTTCTTGTGTACCTAAATTGAAAAATAAAACACGTGTTCCCGATTGTAAGGCGGTGGGAAATAAATTTAATTCTTCTAGCACATCATAAATTCGGTCTACTCCAAATGAAATACCCACGCCAGGCACATTAGGCACTCCAAATAGCCCTGTTAAATTATCATAGCGTCCTCCTCCTCCAATACTACCTATGTTAACACTTGCAGGTGCTTTCATTTCAAAAATGATTCCCGTGTAATAATTTAATCCTCTTGCAAGGGTTGGATCTAGTTGAATGGATACGCCTTGCTGCTCCAATGTTGTAATCACAGTGTGAAGCTCTTTCAAGCCTTGGCTAGTTTCCGGTTGTGTTCCTAGTAATTGCTCAATACCTTGTAACAATTGTTCTGCATTTCCATTGAGTTGCAAGTATTCTTTGATAAGATTTACCTGCTCACTAGTAAGTCCCTTTGCTTGTAGCTCTTCTTGTACTTTTTCGATCCCAATCTTATCTAATTTATCAATGGCGACAGTGATTGGAGTGAGTTGTATGGGTCCTCCGCATTGGGTAGCGAGAGCAGCAAGTATACTTCTGTGATTGATTCGAAGAGAATATCCCTTCAAGCCAAGTTGCGTTAGAATGCTATGTGTAATGCAGCCTAATTCAATTTCATTGAGCAGCGACGAACTCCCCACTACATCAACATCACATTGATAAAATTCACGATATCTTCCTTTCTGCGGACGATCCGCTCTCCATACTGGTTGGATCTGGTATCTTTTAAATGGAATTGGTAATTGCTGGTAATGGGTTGCCACATAGCGGGCAAAGGGGATAGTCAAGTCGTAACGTAAGGCTCTTTCTGTGATTTGCGTACTACTTTTTCCTTGTAATACTTTCTTCCACGCTGTCTGTAAGGCTTCTTCTTTTTCAGGGTTGTCTAATCCGTTATTAAGTATTTTGAAAATCAACTTATCTCCCTCCTCTCCATATTTACCCATCAATGTCTCCAAATTCTCCATTGCGGGTGTCTCGAGTGGCTCAAACCCGTAGGTCTCAAAAACCGTGCGTACTGTTTGTAAAATAAAATTACGTTTACGCACTACTTCTGCTGAAAAATCTCGGGTGCCTGATGGTAAGCTTGGTTTTGACATGATTAATTCAATTGGGTATTTGAGCCGGTGCCATATTTTTCAATTAGTGTGTCACACACTTCATTTAGCAGTGAATACACCTCATGATAGTCAGCTTCTTCTCCGTAATAAGGATCGGGAACATCTAGGTCCTTGCCAGGAAATTTTTCGTTTAACAAAAGGTCAACTTTAGTAGGGTCAAAAGAGAAACCCGCGATTTTTTTAATATCCCTCAACACATCATTTGCCAAGGCATAAATTTTGTCGAATTGGGCAAGATCCGTAGTTGTAAATCGTCTTGCCCGTTGCTCACTGATGTCAATTCCATTTAACCGCGCTACTTTTTGTGACAGAGGATGGGGTGGATCACCTGTATGGTACTGATTGGTTCCAGCACTATCCACTCTCCAATTCAGGCCGGCCTTTGTGATTTTGTCACGAAGAATACCTTCCGCTAAAGGACTTCTGCAAATATTTCCCAAACAAACCATTAAAATTTTCATCTCTGCAAATATAGTTAGCGTGATTAACGATTTAGTCAATCGGATCGAACCAAAATTTGGCTAATTTGCCAGCATGATGGAGAATTTTGAAAATTCGAGAAAAAAGGAGCAAAATCGATTTGCAGCCTGGCGGGATGTAGGAATGGGTTTGCTGATCATTATGGTTGGCGTTTTCTTTTTTGGAAGAGGTTGGATCGCACTGGATTTGAATAACCGATATCCACCAGATGATCTGGATAAATGGTTTGGAGGGGTATGCTTTTTATATGGGGGCTGGCGATTGTACCGGGGATACAAGTCCACCCGGATCTCATAAATCTAAGCGTATGAAGCAGTTTTTTTGGGGTGTTGGAATTGTTACTGTCCTTTTAACGGGTTGTGCTTCTTATGAGGAACAACGCGACCGTTTACCCGACACACCTGAGCGTGGTTCGATTCGCATCAGTGTTGATGAAACATTCAAGCCGGTAATGGATGAACTGATTCAGGTTTATGAATCAAATCATCCTGCCACAAAAATCAATGTTGAATATAAAACGGAAGCCGATTGTTTGCGGGAAGTTTTGAATGATAGTATTCGTTTAATTTTTGTTACCCGTCGACTTTCTGTAGAGGAAAAGAAATTATTAGCTGACTCTTTAAAAGTGAATGCAAGAAGCTTGGTTGTTGCCAGAGACGGGATATCAGTTATTGTGCATCCAAATTCTCCTGATACGTTTTTTAACATGCAGGAAATTCGGGAAATTCTCAGGGGTAAGTTTAAGAAAAAGTTAATCCCTGTATTTGATGGTGTCAAAGCAACCAGTACTGTTCGTTTTATTGTAGATTCGATAATGAAAGGAGATTCATTGACTCCGCTGGCCATGGCTGCGAGAAGCAGTGAGGAAGTAGTAGATTATGTAGCGACGCATGAAAATGTAATTGGGTTTGTAGGAGTGGGATGGGTTGGAAACCCAGAAGATTCCCTGCAGCTCAGTTTTTTAAAGAAAGTTAAGGTAGCACACTTGGAAAGTACAGATAAAAAAGAAGCATACGTGAAAGCCTATCAAGCCAATATATATGCCAAGCGCTATCCGATGGTTCGGGACCTAGTTTATATTTTGAAAGAAAGGCATCGCGGACTGGCTACCGGATTTGCTCATTTTGTAAGCGGTGAAATTGGGCAGCTGATTTTTAGACGAGCTTACCTGGCTCCTGCCCAAAAAAGACTGGGCATTCGGGCTGTCCGTCTCAATGAGTAATTCCATTATATTTACACCCCTTTAATAAGAACCGATCATGAAGAACCGTGCTATTGTTTTGTTTTTATGTTTTGTTGCTGGATTTAATGCAGTTGCCCAATCTTTACAGGAAGGTAAATCTCATTTTTATGCGCAGCGTTACCAATTAGCCAGTAATGTATTTCAACAGCTATTAAAAACTAATCCTACAGATGTAGAGGCATTGTACTGGGGTGGTCAGGCTGCCCTTTCACTTGAGTTGGACTCTGCTAAAAAACCTGCAGTGGTCAGAGCTTGGTTTGACAAAGCAGTTCAATTAAATAGTTCAGCTCCATTATTGATGATTGGTGCGGGACAAGCAGATCTCTTTGAGAATAAGATCAACGATGCACGTCAAAAGTTCGAGTCTGCTTTGACAATGACAAGAACTAAAAAAGGGGAGAGTGTCTCTATTTTAACCGCCATTCTTCAAGTAAATACCACATCTCCTAATCATGATTTGCTTTATTTCATTGATAAAGCAAAACTGCAATTGGAAAATGAGAAGGCTGAAAAATCTGCTGAGCTTTACCTTGTTGTAGGCGATGCAATTCGTAAAGCCAAGCCCGGCGAAGGGGGAGGAGAGGCTTTTCGAAATTATCAGGAAGCGCTGAAACTAAACCCTACTTATGCATTGGCTAGTTACCGCTTAGCCAGACTTTTTGATTCTCAAAAAAACTGGGAATTGGTATTTCAGTATCTAAATGAATGTGTTCAAAAAGATCCTAGTTTTACCCCAGCCTATTACGAGTTGTTTTATTATTTCTTCTACCGTAGGGATTATTCTAGTGCCGAGCAGCAACTTCAAAAATATATTTCTACAAAGGCGCCTGAAAAAGATATTCAGGATGAATTTCTTTACTCACAACTTTGCTGGGCAAGGAGTGATTTCAATTGTGCCATTTCAAAGGCTGAATCTGTTTTATCTGCACTTGGAGAAAATAACAAGCCTCGTGTTTTCAGATTATTATCAGACGCCTATTATCAGGCAGGGGATACATTAAAAAAACAAGCCAATGAAGATGGGGCCAAAGGGGCATTTGCCAATGCGAAAAAGTACAGTGATCGATTTTTCTCAAAAGCTGGAGATGAGAACGATGCCATTATTCTCTATGACTATCAGTTAAGAGCTGATATCTTGGAAAAAACAGGCGGAACACCCGAGGAAATCAGCGGCACTTATTTGCAATCAACTCGTGTTGATACCCTTGCTACTTTGAAAGTGGATTTGCTCAAAAAAGGGGCAGACCGGTTTAAAGCGCGTGGAGATAGTTTAAGCAGAGTGTTGGAAGGGGTACTTCGTACAGAAGTAATTAAAGTAAAACCGACCCCTAGTCAGCGTGATTACTTTGACGCAGGGTTTGCCTTTTATCAGGGTAAAGATTATACCCATGCCGACAGTCTGTTTACGATCTATGTAAACAAATATCCGGAAGAGATGTACGGGTATATGATGCTCTACAACATTCAGCGTGCTGTAGATACTTCCATGGAAATGGGAACAGCTGTGCCTTGGGCTATTAAGTACCTAGAAATTCTGGAAAAGGATACGGTTAAAAATAAAAAGACCATCATTGGAGTTGCCGGGTATCTGGCTGCCTATAGCGCCAATATTTTGAAGGATAAGGAGAAGGCTTTACAATACCTCCGCCGTATGTTGGCCTTAGATCCTACTAATGCAGCCATCCAGCAAAATATCAGTGTTTTGGAAAAGTCAGCTGCCAATAAGCCCGAACCTCCCAAAACAGAGGGGGCTTCCAACAATCAAGCAGCAAAGCCATCGGGGGTTCCGGGGAATACATAGTTGGGCGTAAAACATAAGGTTTTCTCCGGTGGTCACCTTAACTTTGCGGCCAATAAAAAAGGGCTATGTTTTATTTGCTGCAGGCTGGTTCTCAAACATCTAATGCTACCACCTATTTGCCCCTTGCTTTACAGGTGTTCATAGCTGTAGGTTTAGTAGTTTTTTTGCTTGTTCTCACCCACTTGCTCGGACCTAGTAGAAAGACTTCGGATAAGTTGCAAAACTTTACCAGTGGAATTGAAACACATGGCGATGCACGTCAGCCAGTAGCAATCAAGTATTTTTTAACAGCCATTTTATTTGTGCTTTTTGATGTGGAGGTGATTTTCTTTTATCCCTATGCCGTCAATATCCAGGGCTTGGGATGGAATGGATTTTGGGCTGTGGTTTTATTTGTTGGATTATTTCTTTGCGGTTTTGTATATATCATCAAGAAAGGTGCGTTGAATTGGGAAGATTAAACGAAAAGTTTACAACTCAGTTCACTCCTGCTTGTTATTTATAAAAGTGTTGACTATGAGTCGTCCGGTTTCATATAATTTGATTCAAAAGCCACTGGAAAAAGATATCAGTGTGGCACCCTTACCAGATGGGCATCAGGGGGAAGGATTTTTTGCTACCTCATTGGATGCTGTGATTGGTCTTGCCCGAAAGAACTCCATCTGGCCTCTTCCTTTCGCCACCTCTTGTTGTGGCATTGAGTTTATGGCGACCATGGGTTCACATTATGATTTGGCTCGTTTTGGATCAGAGCGTGTAGGTTTTTCTCCACGTCAGTGTGATCTGTTGATGGTGATGGGAACCATCGCAAAAAAGATGGGTCCGGTTGTTCGTCAAGTGTATTTACAAATGGCAGAACCTCGTTGGGTAATTGCAGTGGGAGCTTGTGCTAGTAGTGGAGGAATATTTGACACCTACAGTGTTCTACAAGGTATTGATCAGGTTGTGCCTGTGGATGTATATGTTCCCGGATGTCCACCCCGACCTGAAGCTATCATCGATGGGGTATTGCGCATTCAGGATTTGGTAGGAAAGGAAAGCTTACGAAGAAGAAACAGCGAACAGTATAAAGCATTATTAAACAGCTACGGCATTCAATAACCACACTGTATCTCATGGCCCTGTCTAATGAATATATCATTCAGCGATTAAAAGAAAAGTTTGGAGAAGAACTTTTCACTTTTCAGGAATCTTACGGCATGTTGGAATTGGTGGCTCCCAAAGAAATGAACTTGAAAGTATTGAACTTCTTGTATGATGACGCACAATTGCAGTTTCGCTTTTTAACCGACCTAACTGGTGTTCATTATCCCAACCGCACTGGTGAAGAGTTAGCAGTGGTGTATCATTTGCATAATCTACAATCAAACTGTCGTATTCGATTTAAAGTGCACACATCGGTTGATCAACCCGAAGTGTACACGGCTACTGGTTTGTTCTCTGCTGCAAATTGGATGGAAAGAGAGACCTATGACTTTTTTGGAATTCAATTTGTGGGACATCCAAATCTGAAGCGAATACTCAATGTAGATGAAATGGATTATTTCCCGCTTCGAAAAGAATTTCCATTGGAGGATCAAACACGAATAGATAAAGATGATGAAATGTTTGGGCGAGGATAATCGTTCAAAAAAAAATAGCTTGAGGAGTTTGTTTTATGATTGAACAACATATCAAATTACCGGCCGGGTCTATCGAGAAGACTACTACCACATTAAATCTGGGTCCAACGCATCCAGCTACGCACGGCGTTATGCAGAACATTCTGGAGTTGGATGGAGAGAGAATTGTTTCGGCAGATCAAACTATTGGCTATATCCATCGTGCATTTGAAAAAATTGCTGAACGCCGTCCGCTTGCGCAAATCACAACGCTTACAGACCGACTGAATTATTGCTCGTCTCCTCTCAATAATATGGGTTGGCATATGACCTGTGAAAAGTTATTGGGAGTTCAAACGCCAAAGCGTGTAGATTACTTGCGCGTGATTGTAATGGAGTTGGCCCGTGTTGCAGATCACCTGATTTGTAATTCTATTATGGGTGTTGACGCGGGTGCGTATACTGGATTTTTATACGTCATGCAATTTCGTGAGCTGATCTATGAAATTTATGAAGAGATCTGTGGCGCACGTTTAACCACGAATATGGGACGTATTGGCGGATTTGAAAGAGACTTTAGTCCATTAGCATTTGAAAAGCTGGAAAAGTTTCTGGCTGAATACCCCAAAGCGCTAAAAGAATTTGAAGAAATGTTCCAGCGCAATCGCATTTTTATGGACCGTACGATGGGGGTAGGAGGTATTAGTGCAGCGCGCGCGATGAACTATGGATTTACGGGCCCCAACTTACGCGCTGCCGGAGTAGATTATGATGTACGTGTGCAGAACCCGTACTCCAGTTATCAGGATTTTGATTTCACTATACCTGTTGGAACAACAGGAGATTGTTATGACCGCTGGTTGGTGCGTGAACAGGAAATGTGGCAGAGTTTGTCAATCATCCGCCAAGCGTATCAAAAAGTACAATCCTTCAAGGGCGCAGAAGCCAGCGTTTTTCATGCAGATACTCCCGCTTATTATTTACCCGCCAAAGAGGATGTGTATACAAAGATGGAAGCGCTGATCTACCATTTTAAAATCATAATGGGAGAGGTAGAAATCCCTGCAGGGGAAGTATATCACTCCATTGAAGCAGGCAACGGCGAACTTGGTTTTTATTTGATCAGTGATGGTGGACGTGCACCATATCGATTGCATTTCCGTCGTCCTTGTTTTATTTATTACCAAGCCTACGAAGAATTGATCAAAGGATCCATGTTGAGCGATGCAATCATGACGATGAGTAGTCTAAATCTGATTGCTGGTGAAATGGATGCATAAAGAAGTAGAAAATGAATAGTCATTTTTCAGAAGCGCAATTACAGGAAGTCAAACGACTAGTCAGTCGTTATCCGGAGGGACGTCAAAAAAGTGCCTTGATTCCGATTTTACATTTGGCGCAAGACACTTTTGGTGGATGGTTGAGTAAAGAAGTGATGGATTATGTTGCGGGGCTACTCTCAATCAAGCCTATTGAGGTGTATGAGGTAGCTTCTTTTTACACCATGTTCAATTTGCAACCGGTTGGAAAGCATCTTTTAGAAGTGTGTCAAACAGGTCCTTGTATGTTAAATGGGAGTGAATCCATCATTGACTATATCTATGAAAAACTAGGTATTCGTCCGGGTGAAACCACCGTTGATGGATTGTTTACATTGAAGACAGTAGAGTGTTTAGGCGCTTGTGGGTATGCGCCGATGTTGCAATTAGGAGAGCATTACCGTGAATACTTGACTAAGGAAAAAATTGATGCATTGATCGAATCATGTAAATCGAATCGCGCTAACGCGTAAGGTTATGGGCAGAAAATTATTATTAGAAAAGGCACATGTAGAAAACATCCGTTCTTACGATGTATATCGAAAAGAAGGAGGATATCGAAGTGTTGAAAAAGCATTGAAATCACTCTCGCCTGATCAGGTAACAGAAGAGGTTAAAAAAAGTGGTTTAAGAGGAAGAGGGGGTGCTGGATTTCCAACCGGAATGAAATGGGGTTTCTTGGCGAAGCCAACGGGCGTTCCCCGTTACCTTGTGGTTAATGCAGATGAATCAGAGCCCGGCACATTTAAGGATCGATACCTGATGGAGTTTATTCCTCACTTGCTCATCGAAGGAATGATTGTGTCTTCTTATGCATTAGGATCTAACAATTCTTATATCTATATACGTGGAGAATATGCCTGGATTACACACATCTTAGAGCAAGCAATCGAAGAGGCCCGTCAAAATGGATGGGTAGGAAAAAATATTCTGGGCACAGGATTTGACTGTGACATATTTGTACAAAGAGGGGCAGGTGCATACATCTGCGGAGAAGAAACGGCTTTATTAGAATCGCTAGAAGGCAAAAGGGGTAATCCGCGTATTAAACCTCCATTTCCTGCTGTAAAAGGATTATGGGATTGTCCAACAGTTGTGAACAATGTAGAGACGATTGCTGCATTGGTCCCCATTATAAATGAGGGAGGAGAAGAGTATGCAAAAATTGGAATCGGGAAATCGACAGGCACCAAACTGATTTCTGCTTGTGGCAACATCAACAAGCCTGGTGTATATGAAATTGATATGACCATTTCGGTTGAAGAATTTATTTACAGTGATGAGTATTGTGGAGGAATTCCCAATGGCAGAAAGTTAAAAGCTTGTATTCCCGGTGGTTCATCAGTGCCGATTTTGCCAGCCAATTTGTTATTGAAAACAGCCAAAGGAGAAGATCGCATGATGACGTATGAAAGTTTGGCAGATGGAGGCTTTGCTTCTGGGTCAATGATGGGTTCAGGGGGTTTTATTGTGATGGATGATTCACAGTGTGTGGTAAGACATACCTATACGCTGGCTCGTTTTTACCGTCATGAAAGTTGCGGACAATGTTCTCCCTGTCGTGAAGGAACCGGATGGATGGAAAAAATTCTTTGGAATATCGAAACAGGTAAGGGTAAGATGAGTGATATTGATCTTCTATGGGATATCCAACGCAAGATAGATGGCAATACCATCTGTCCGCTTGGAGAAGCTGCTGCCTGGCCTGTTGCAGCAGCGATTCGACATTTCAGAGATGAATTTGAATGGCATGTAACGCATCCTCAAGAGGCACAACAACGTAATTATGGATTAGCTCATTATGCAAATGCACTAGCCGTGCCTGTTGCGTAATGAATGATCTACTAAAAGAAATTGAATATGGCAGACGAAATAAAAAAAACACCCCCCGCTGTTAAAGTGACCATCGACAACATTACTGTCGAGGTTCCCGCTGGTACCACCATCCTCAATGCTGCTCGTCAGGTTGGGGGAGATGTGACACCTCCTGCTATGTGTTACTATAGTAAGCTAGAGGGAAGTGGTGGTAAGTGCAGAACTTGTTTGGTGGAAGTTGCAGCCGGCTCTGCCGCTGATCCACGTCCAATGCCCAAGTTGGTGGCGAGTTGTTGCACCACTGTCATGGACGGAATGGTTGTAAAAAATATCACGAGTGATCGCGTACAGGAAGCACGTGCGGGCGTAGTTGAATTTTTATTACTCAACCATCCGTTAGATTGTCCGGTTTGTGACCAGGCAGGCGAGTGTCATTTGCAAGATCTCGGTTATGAACACGGCAAAGAGGGTACACGTTTTGAGTTTGATCGTCGCACTTTTGAGAAAGAAGATATTGGCCCCACTATTCAGTTACACATGAATCGTTGTATTCTGTGTTATCGTTGCACATATGTAGCCGATCAGTTAACAGACAATCGCGTGCATGGTGTATTGGACAGAGGTGATCATGCGCAGATTTCTACTTATATCTCCAAGGCCATCGACAATAATTTTAGTGGTAATATGATTGACGTCTGTCCAGTTGGCGCACTGACTGATAAAACATTTCGATTCAAAAACAGGGTTTGGTTTACTAAGCCAGTTGATGCGCATCGTGATTGTCCGGATTGCTGCGGAAAGGTCACCTTATGGCAACGCGGGGATGAAGTTTTGCGCGTAACAGCTCGTAAAGATGAATGGGGTGAAGTGAAAAGTTATGATGGCAAACCCGGATGGATCTGCAATACCTGTCGTTTTGAAAAGAAAAAGGCAGGGGATTGGGCAATTGAAGGACCCACTGTGATTAACCGGCATTCAGTTATTTCGCAAGGTCATTATCTACATAAGCAACAGCCTAAAGAAACCATTCAAGAAGTGATGGGAGGGTTGCAGCCACGTTTGCTAATGGATATTCATAAGGTAAGTGAGGTGAACAAGCTTGAATTGAGTGAAATACCCGGTGCTGCTACCAGTCAACAATTTCAAACTAACTCCAACGACAATTCAAATAAAACTGTATAATGGATTTTGCTGCTATTACTTTATGGTTTTTACTGGAGAAGGTAATCCTGATTGCAGCGATTATCGGTCTTTCCTTTTTTGTGGCCATGTATACAACGCTGGCCGAGCGAAAAGTAGCTGGATGGATGCAGGATAGAATGGGCCCTAATCGTGCAGGTCCTTTTGGAATTTTTCAACCATTGGCAGACGGAGGCAAACTTTTTTTTAAGGAAGAAATTATTCCTGTTTCTTCTAATCGGGTTTTGTTTTTGTTGGGGCCTGCGCTGGCTATGATTGTTGCATTGGTCACCAGCTCAGTTGTTCCTTGGGGTGCACCCGTTGCGACCGCATCCGGAACTATTGCCCTTCAGGTTGCTGATGTTGATATGGGAATTTTGATTGTATTTAGCGTGGTGAGTGTTGGCGTATATGGAATTATGATTGGAGGGTGGGCTTCCAATAATAAGTTCTCGTTGTTAGCGGCCATTCGGGGAGCTTCGCAAATGGTTTCTTATGAATTGCCAATGAGTTTGGCGCTGGTTGCCATATTATTTATGACGGGGTCATTAAAAATGAGTGAGATTGTTTTATATCAGATTAATAATGGGTGGAATGTGGTATATCAACCCCTTGGATTTTTACTTTTCTTCATTTGTGCATTAGCTGAGTGCAACCGTACTCCATTTGATTTACCGGAAGCAGAGAATGAGTTAAACTTTGGTTACCACCAAGAATACTCTTCCATGAAATTGGGATTCTACTTGTTTGCAGAATACATCAATATGTTTGTGAGTAGTGCAGTAATGGCAACCTTGTTTTTGGGTGGGTATGATATTCCTTTTGTCAACGAGGCTACATGGGGACTTGCTCCCTGGATCTACTCCCTATTGAGTTTTGGGGTATTAATGGCCAAAGTAAGTTTTCTGTTATTTGTATTTATCTGGATTCGTTGGACCATTCCACGATTCCGTTTCGACCAACTCATGAACCTGGGGTGGAAAAAAATGATCCCTCTTGCACTTTTCAATATGTTGTTAAGTGCTGCCATTTTATTATGGTTAAAATCATAATCTGAAAAGTGAGATTGACTATGCAACTAACACAACGTTCAAAATCAGTAGACCGCAGTCCAATGACTTTTTTAGAAAGTCTTTATCTGTGGAATATTATGAAAGGCATGGCAATCACCCTTCGTCATCTTTTTAAAAAGAAGGCAACCATCCAGTATCCAGAGGAGAAGCGTCCATTCTCGCCGATATTTCGTGGATTACATGTATTGAACAGAGACGCAGAAGGGCGTGAAAATTGTACAGCCTGTGGCTTGTGTGCCGTAGCTTGTCCGGCCGAAGCAATCACGATGGAAGCGGCAGAACGTTTGCCGGGTGAAGAAAACTTGTACAGAGAAGAGAAGTATGCCGCTAAGTATGAGATCAACATGTTGCGTTGTATTTTTTGTGGGTTGTGTGAAGAGGCCTGTCCAAAGGATGCCATTTATCTATCGCAAACTTTTGCCCCGGCTAATTATAGTCGCAAAGGTTTTATATATGGGAAAAATGAATTATTGATTCCACATCCCATTAATGAACATGAAGCCTATTTGAAAGCATTGGGTGATCGAACTCCCTCTACCCAAATTCAAAATCAACCAAACGCATGAGTATCTCCCATTTACTTTTTTGGATCTTATCCGTAGCGGTCTTATTTAGTGCCCTGATGGTTGTGACCAGCCGTAACCCTGTTCATAGTGTGATCTGGCTGATTGTAACATTTTTTGCTATTTCAGGTCATTACATTTTGTTGAATGCACAGTTTTTGGCAATTGTAAATATCATTGTTTATGCAGGTGCCATCATGGTTCTTTTTCTTTTTGTGATCATGTTGATGAATCTAAATAAAGAGAGTGAGCCTGCACGTCATAAATGGTTACAGCTAGCTGGGGCAGTAAGTGGTGGGGCACTCTTATTAGTATTGGTGTCAGCTTTGAAAAACACGGAGTTAAAATCACAACAGTCTTTATTGATAGAGGGACATATTGGTTTGATTAAAACCTTGGGACAAGAGTTGTTTTCTACTTATGTAATTCCTTTTGAATTAAGTAGTATTCTGTTTTTAAGTGCGATGGTGGGTGCTGTATTGATTGGGAAAAAAGATTAATCTGATTGAAATGCCGATAAACTATTATCTCTTTCTGGCGATTGCCTTGTTCTCCATTGGAGTCGTTGGTGTGTTAACCCGTCGAAATGCTATCATCATTTTCATGTGTATTGAGTTGATGTTAAATGCTGTCAATCTACTACTAGTCGCTTTTTCAAAAATGCACTACCAGCAAGCTGTTGCTGCTGCATTGCCAATTGCCAATCCGGGGGTGGAGGGTCAGCTTTTTGTATTTTTTATCATGGTAGTGGCTGCTGCCGAAGTGAGCGTAGGCTTAGCTATCATTGTTATGCTTTACCGTAATATTCACTCTGTAGATATCAATTTTTTAAACCGATTGAAACACTGATCACTGACTGCTTATGCAAGCCTCATTTAAACTCGCCTTTTTGATTCCTCTTTTGCCCTTGATTGGCTTTTTGATCAATGGGTTGGGACGCAATTTACTTTCCAAGCGTGTTACCGGCGTTTTAGCCTCTGGCATGGTTTTGTTTTCCTTTTTGCTGAGCCTCCAGGTATTTAGCGAAGTAAGAGAAGGGGCCAGTGCAGTGATTAGTTATTTTGACTTTATCCGCATCCAGGGGTTACAAATTCCATTCTCTTTTCAAATTGATGCCTTAACCTCGTTATTTCTTCTGATCATAACGGGGGTTGGTTTTTTAATTCATGTGTATTCCACTTCTTATATGCATGATGAAACGGATGCTTCCTTTGCTCGTTATTTTGCCTACCTTAATTTGTTTGTCTTTTCCATGTTGTTACTGGTGATGGGAGGGAACTACGTTATCTTATTTATCGGTTGGGAAGGGGTAGGACTTTGCTCATATCTGCTAATTGGATTTTGGTTTAAGAATCCTGCTTATACAAAAGCAGCTAATAAAGCATTCATCATGAATCGCATTGGGGATCTTGCTTTTCTATTAGCAGTCTTTTGGATTATTATCAAAACCGGATCTGCCAATTATGGTGAGGTTTTTTCGTTTATTACCACTAATCACGGTACTCCAAAATTTACCGCTACTGATATCACAATAGTAAGTTTGTTGCTGTTTGTAGGGGCAACCGGTAAAAGCGCCCAGTTGCCTTTGTATACTTGGTTGCCCGATGCAATGGCGGGTCCTACTCCTGTATCTGCATTGATCCATGCTGCAACTATGGTTACTGCAGGAATTTATATGATTGCTCGTAGCAATGTTTTGTATTCGCTTGCCCCGTTGACACTTTCAATAATCAGCTGGGTAGGATTGGCTACGGCTTTACTAGCTGCAACAATTGCACTTAGGCAGTATGACATTAAAAAAGTTCTTGCCTATTCTACGGTTAGCCAGTTGGGCTTTATGTTTTTGGCGTTGGGATCTGGTGCTTACCTCGCTGCTGTGTTTCATGTGATGACGCATGCCTTTTTTAAAGCTTTACTGTTCTTAGGAAGTGGTAGCGTGATTCACGCAATGGGTGGTGAACAAGATATTCGAAAAATGGGTGGGCTTGCTGGAAAACTAAAAGTAACGCATGCTACATTTTTGATTGGTTGTTTGGCTATAGCGGGAATTCCTCCACTCAGTGGTTTCTTTTCTAAAGATGCGATTCTATTAAATGTATTCGTTCATAATCCGGTCCAATATGGTATCGCAGTCTTTACTGCATTACTAACTGCCTTTTATATGTTTCGGGTGTTGATTATTACTTTTTATGGCTCTTTTCGTGGAACAAAAGAGCAGTTGCACCATTTGCATGAAAGTCCATGGGTTATGCTATTGCCATTGGTATTACTAGCCTTTCTCTCCATTGCCGGTGGTTGGATAGGTATTCCGGCTGTTTTAATGGAGGGGGCGGACTCTCTTGGTCAATTTTTGTCACCGATACTACCTACACTTTCTCACCCTATCTCACATAATACAGAGCTACTGTTAATGGGCTCGACCACTCTTCTTGTAGTTGTGGTAATCATTGCTGCTTGGTTTATTTATAGGAAAAAAGCAGAGCCACCCTCTACAGGTATTTTGCGTGTGTTTGAAAATAAATGGTATGTAGATGAATTATATGAAGTCATCATTGTAAAACCCCTGACTCGTCTTTCTGCGTTTTTGCGTGAATGGGTAGAACCTCGATTGATAGACGGTTTAGTAAATGGAGTAGGGAGATCTGTACAATATACCGGAAGACAATTACGGTTTTTACAGAGCGGGCAGATTGGAAATTATGTTCTATTGATGGTGGTAGCGATGGTGGTTATTTTATTTGTTCAGTTTTTCATTCGAAAATAAAAAAGTGCAAGACACATAAATTATGGCTGCATTATTACTCTTATTAATCCCCATTGTTGGAGCTAGTTTCCTCTTTATTTATCAGGGAAACGCTCGCTTCACTTCCTTGGCTGCATTAAAAGTAGCCGCTGCATCATTACTGGTAATGTTGGCAAGCCTGGTTTGGTGGACTACACCTGAAATGCTGCAGTTTTCGATTCCTTGGTTGACTTCGGTGGGCAGCTCTTTTAGTTTAAAAATGGATGGGCTGGGAAAGATCTTATGTTTATTAAATGTGGTTGCCTATTTTTTACTTTTTGTTTACATGCAACAAAAAGAAGTTTCAAGACCCTATGCATTCTATGGTTGGTTATTACTGGCACAAGCAGGAATGAATGGTGTTTTTTTGGCAACTGATTCATTACTCTTTTATTTCTTTTGGGAACTTGCCTTGATTCCCATGTATTTTTTGGCATCTCAATGGGGAGGTGCTCGTCGGATTGCAGTTACATTTAAGTTTTTTGTCTATACTTTTTTTGGATCTGTTTTAATGTTGGTGGGTATCTTGTATTTGCAGTCATTAACAGCTGACCATTCATTCTCTATTGATAGTTTTCGAAAACTTCGCTTGCCTGCCGATCAGCAGTCTTGGTTATTCTGGCTATTCTTTTTGTCATTTGCCATTAAGCTGCCTGTATTTCCTTTTCACACCTGGCAGCCAGATACCTATGAAGAGTCACCAACTCCTGTTACGGCTATCTTAAGTGCTGTGATGGTAAAAATGGGGATCTTAGGATTATTGAGATGGCTTTTGCCGTTGCTTCCTATTGCATCTTATATGTGGGGAGATGTTGTAATGTCACTGGCTGTAGTCGGAATTCTTTACGCTTCATTGTTGGCAATGCGCCAAACCGATTTAAAGAGATTGATTGCTTATTCCTCTATTGCTCACATCGGTTTAATGACTGCAGCTGCCTTTGCACTAAATATTTCAGCCTATCAAGGATTATTATTACAGTCTTTTTCACATGGGATCAATATTCTTGGTATGTGGATGCTGGTAGATATTATTGAGAGAAGAACCGGTACGCGTGATATGCGTTCTCTCGGTGGTCTGGCACAGCATTCACCTGCGTTAACGATCTTCTTTGTCATCATTGCCCTTGCTACTATTGCGCTTCCACTCACTAATGCATTTGTGGGTGAATTTTTGCTTTTTAACGGACTACTTTCTACTCCCTCTAATTACTATTGGATTTTAGCAACGGTAGGTGGATTGGGCATTATTCTTTCTGCAGTCTACACCCTGCAAATGATACGCACTGTTTTTTATGGCGAATTCCCCCAACCTGCATCGCAACCAATTCAACTAAGTAATGGCGAGTGGATTGCTCTTTCCAGTATTGTTGTTTTTATTTTGGTATTTGGCGTTTATCCGCAACCCATACTGGATTTATCTGCTGATTTTGTCAAGGAACTGATGAGTCAAACCGATATTAGTTCATTATTTCGAAAATCCTAAGTTATTCATATGAACGCACTACTTGTTTCTGCTTTGCTTGGTGTGCTGCTTTTATTTGGCAGCGTGTTCGTGAAAAATAGATCTATCAACTATTTTATTGCATTGGTAGGGTCGGCTGTTCTTTTTTTGTTAAATCTGGCAGAACTAAAAGGAATGCAACTGTTGAATTTGAATTTAGAAGGACTTTTTTATTTTGATAGATATGCGCTTGTTCTCAATGGGCTGATTCTCTTTGCTGTGTTTTGTTATTTACTCTTGAGCGGTCGTTCTATTGAAAAACTAGGTTCAGGATTTACCGATTATTTGGTGCTGCTATTTTTTATATGCGCTGGAATGATCATGGTAACTTCCTATTCATCTCTTTTGATACTTTTCTTGGGAGTTGAGATCATTTCTATCCCCTTATATATTTTGACGGCTAGTGATAAAAAGAATCTAAAGAGTAATGAGGCTGCACTGAAATATTTTTTGTTGGGTTCATTCTCTACCGGACTTATGTTACTGGGTATGGCTTTGTTTTATGGTGCTAGAGGAAATTTTGCTGCAGTGGTTTCGGTCGATTCAACCGTACTCACTTCTAGTTTACAGTTAGCGTCTATTTTGCTTTTGCTCTTTTCAATGTCTTTCAAAGTATCTGTTGTTCCTTTTCATTTTTGGACACCAGATGTATATGATGGAGCACCAACTGTATTCACCTCCTTTATGGCAACGGTGGTAAAAGTTGCATTATTTGGTGCTTTTATTCGGTTGTTTGAAGATACATTTAGTATGCAGTTTGAAAAGTGGCAGCCCTGGGTGGCCGTACTGGTTGTACTTACTTTATTTATTGGAAATTTTACTGCTGTTTTTCAGCAAAGTGTAAAAAGAGTATTGGCTTACTCCAGTATTGCACAGGCAGGCTTTATGCTTTTAGCCGTGTATGCTATCAATGGTGCAGCAAAAGAAGGGTTTCTGCTTTATGCAATTAGTTACTCGCTAGCTACCATTGGAATTTTTGCGGTGTTATCTCGCATGAGTGATTATACGTTTGAAGGGTTCAATGGCATGGGGAAGAAAGATCCCATTACCGCGGCTGCGTTGACAATTTTCTTCTTATCTCTTGCAGGTATACCCTTGACAGGCGGCTTCTTAGCAAAGCTTTTTATGATCAAAGCAGCTTTGTCTTATGCTACCTGGTTAGGTATTGTTGCCGTTTTGATGGCAGTGGTTTCTGTTTATTATTATTTTAAAGTAATTCAGTCCATTTATTTTAAGGAGCCAAATGAGTCAGCGCTGGTTGCTTTTCCACGTACCTTTTCATTGCTCCTTTTATTGATCGCAGCAATGATCATCTGCTTGGGTGTTTATCCAGAGGTAATTTTTGGTTGGCTATATTTTTAATAACGGCTTTCAACCGCTCATCAAGCTTTTCTTTGTCTACAGCCTTGATGGTGGTACCTTCATATAGTAATGATGAATTTCGCTGATATTTTTTCGTTGGCTTATCGCACTGTGAAAGGTAATAGGCTAAGAACTGGTCTGACTGTATCTATCATTGCCTTTGGTATTATGGCTTTAATTGGAATTATTACAGCTATACAAGCCATGAATCAAAAATTGACCGAAAGCTTTTCAACGATGGGAGCCAATGGGTTTACGATTCGCTATAAAGCGCGAAATATACGATTTGGGCAGGGGGGCAATAGAAATACTGAAATGAAGCTCTCTCAAAAGGGTAAGAAAAAGGAAAGGACCTCAAATCTAGATAAGATCATTACACTGGAGCAGGCGCAACAATTTGTAGATAGTTTTGATTTTCCGGCACAGGTTTCTGTCGGTATTGGCGCCGGTCGCAATTCTATCATCTCCTATGAGACACGTAAAACAAGCCCTAATATTGCTTTGATGGGTGGGGATGAAAATTATTTACAGTTGAATGGTTTTGCAATAGAGATTGGTCGCAATTTTAATCAAACGGATGTTCGGTCTGCTCGCAACGTTTGTTTGTTAGGGTATGATGTGGCAAATAAATTATTTGTACAAGGGCCTCAAATGGCTGTTAATAAAATTATTCGAATCAATTCTATTCCTTATCGGGTATTAGGCGTTTTAGAAAGCAGAGGTTCCTCCTTTGGTTTTAGCAGAGATAATATGGTTTTGACCACATTTACAAATGTGGATCGCAATTTCAATGCTGGAAATTCATTCAATATTGCTGTTCAGGCTACGGACATTAATAAAGTACCCGTTGCTATGGGCGAGGCGGAAGGATTATTTCGTGCGATTCGAAGACTCAATACCAGGGAGGAAAGCAATTTTGTATTAGACCGCGCTGATAGTGTTGCAGAAAAGGCCATGAACAGTCTTGGCTTCTTGACGATTTCAGCAACGGTGATAGGCCTGATTACGTTAATTGGAGCTGCGATTGGATTGATGAATATTATGTTGGTTTCCGTATCTGAGCGTACACGCGAAGTGGGATTGATTAAAGCAATTGGCGGAAAAAGAAGTGCCGTGTCCCGTCAGTTTTTATTAGAAGCAATTATCATCAGTATGCTGGGTGCCATTTTTGGTATCATTCTCGGAATTGCTGTTGGCAATCTCTTTTCCATGGTTCTAAATACAGGGTTTGTGGTTCCTTGGAACTGGGTATTTTATGGCATATTAATTTGTACGGGTGTAGGACTGGGTGCAGGGTACTATCCAGCACGTAAAGCAGGGAAGCTAAACCCAATCGAGGCACTCCGATACGAGTAGAGGGAGTTTTCCCACATTTTTTCCTCTTTTTAGCTGATTTTTTTGTTCACTGGATCAACCTATTATCAAATCTTTATTCAATTTATTGGACTTTTCAAAAATTCCTTAACTTGACGCTCCTTCCTTCGGGAGGGGATGAAATTCAACCATTTAAAAACAACAATTCAACACTAAAAACAAACGATCATGGCAGAGACTAAACCAACTGCAACCAAAGCAAAATCCGCTCAAGCAAAGCAAGACAATAACATGATTTCCTGGCTTGCTCCCGTTGTGTGTATTATCGCAGGTTATGCGATTTGGCGATTTATGATGGGCAGCGCCAATGGATTTACTGAACCTGATTTAAATGGCGGATTCTGGCCTGGACATAGAGGCCCAAAAGATGCATTTCATCGTATCTACGAGGGAGGTATCATCGTTCCCCTGTTGATTGGAATGTTTTTGATGGTGGTTGTATTCTCCATCGAGCGATACTTGACTATTCGCCGTGCATTAGGAAATGGTTCTATTGCTGAGTTTATTAGAAAGATCCAATTTCAACTGGCCTCTAAAAATGTAGACGCTGCTCTCGCTGAGTGTGATAAGCAAAGTGGCTCAGTAAGTAATGTAATGAAAGCAGGATTGCGTCGTTACAAAGATATGATCAGCGAAGGAGGTCTTTCTACCGAGCAAAAAGTAATGGCTATTCAAAAAGAAGTAGAAGAGGCAACAGCGTTGGAGCTTCCCATGCTTCAAAAAAACCTGGTGTTTTTATCTACTATTACTTCAGTTGGAACATTGATTGCCTTGTTAGGTACGGTATTGGGTATGATTCGTTCTTTTGCTGCCCTTGGTGAAGAAGGTGGCGGTGGTGCTGCTGCTGATCTGGCGGTGGGTATCTCTGAGGCCTTATATAATACAGCTTTGGGTATCGGTACTTCTGCAATTGCTTTGATCATGTACAATGCGTTTACCACTAGGATCGACTCCATCACACATGGTATTGATGAATCTGGATTTACTCTGACACAAAGCTTTGCATCTCAATACAAATAATTGAGTGGCCTATCAGATTGAGTTATTGATTTATCAAGTAAAAAATCATTTATCATGCCAAGTGCCAAGATAGCCAAAAAGAGCACGGATACCGATATGACCCCCTTCGTGGATATCGCGTTCCTGATTCTTTCGTTTTTCATCATGGCGACCAAGTTCAAGCCACCAGAGCCTGTGGAAATTACAACACCTGGATCTGTGCTTTCACAAAAGCTACCGGAGAATAACGCCGTCATGATTTCTATTGACTCAGCCAATCGGGTTTACTTCACCGTTTTATCTGACCGGGATCCTTCTAAATATGATGCCATCATACAGGGAATCAATACCAGCCAAAATCTGGGATTGTCCAATGAAGAGATGGCTAATTTCAGAAAGACATTTTTGGTTGGAGTACCTTTTGGTAATCTTAAACAATTATTGGCTACTGATTTTAAAGACCAGGCCAATTTGAGTCAGCCAGGTATCCCCGTTACGGATACGCTGAATAACCAACTTGTTTGGTGGATTCAGGAATCCAAGAAGGCATTTGCCGGAGAAAAACTTAACTACTTAATCAAGGGAGATGGATTATCTAAATATCCAACCTTCTTTGCAGTAGTGCAAGCTCTCAAAAAAAATGAAGAGTTCAAGTATAACTTGGTAACCTCATTAGATGACGTTCCGACTGGTACTGAGTTATACAAAGCCGAGCAAAGCAAGAATTAATAATCATCATTATCTAATTACACTGAATTATGGCAAGTATAGATACCGGTGCGGAACAGGGTGGTAAGAAAGGCCCGGGCGTCAAAAAGGCTAAGAAACTTTCAACGCGCGTTGATATGACCCCGATGGTGGACCTGGGCTTTTTGCTGATTACCTTTTTCGTATTCACTGCAACCATGAGCTCCCCAACCACCTTGGACCTTAATATGCCCAAGGATATTAAAAAGCAGGAGGAGCAAACAGAGGTTAAAGAATCCTCTGTATTGACTATCATGCTTGGAAAGGGTGACCAGGTTTACTATTACGAGGGAAAACTGGTTGTGGATGCTACAGGTAATAATTTCAAGCAAACTACGTTCAAAGGAATAAGGGACATCATCGTCAACAAAAAGAAAGAAGTGATGGATCGCTATTATCAGCGCCCTGATCCTGCCTGTGAAGCAAAAGCTAAAGCAGAAGGGAAGCCAATAAGTAATTGTGCTGACAAAGACTTTGTGGTCATCATTAAACCTAGTGACGATGCTACCTATCGTAATACAGTAGATATCCTAGATGAGATGACGATTAATCAGGTTCGTACGTATGCGATGGTAAAAATCGCTGATGTTGAATTTGAATTGATCAAAAAGACGGAAGAGTCTAATGGAATTAAATAGAACCTATCAAAATTGAGAGCATGGACGTAAATAAAATATTGACCGCAGATTTACTAGACATTGTATTCGAAGGAAGAAACAAAGAATACGGCGCCTATTATCTGCGTAAAACGTATCATCAGCGTTTAAAGCGTGCGTTGATTATCACCGCTTCTATCGCCGGGTTAATGCTACTAATTTCATTCTTGAATCGCACGCTCGGAGACAGGGGAGATTCTAAAGTGAAAATTAATGAAATGACCTTGCAGGATTTGAAGCAAGAAGAAGAACCGCCACCACCACCACCTCCTCCTCCAAAACAGGAGCCGCCTAAAGTGGAAATGAAACAGTTTACCCCTCCTGTTATCAAAAAAGATGAAGAGGTTGAAAAGCCACCTCCACCGCAAGAAGAGTTGAAGGAGGCAAAAATTGATGTAGTGAATGTGGAAGGTATCAAAGATGATGGTATTGCAGCTCCCACAGATATTGATAATGGTAAACAGATTGTAGAAGAAAAAATCGATGACAATAAGATCTTTGATAAAGTTGAAATTGAAGCCAGCTTTCCTGGTGGAGATAGTAAATGGCGTCAATATCTAGAGCGTAATGCAAATGGACAGGTTGCTACTGATAATGGAGCCCCAGAAGGTACCTTTACAGTGGTAGTTCAATTTGTTGTGGACAAAGAGGGTAACATCTCTGACGTTCGTTCCTTGACCAATCACGGGTATGGTATGGAAGAAGAAGCGATGCGCGTGATCAAAAAAGGTCCTAGATGGAACCCAGCCATTCAAAATGGTCGTCAGGTAAAAGCATATCGCAAACAACCCATTACATTCAGAGTTGAGTCTGAATAAACTCAACTGGTTACGTATTTGAAGTCCCCTCCCAACAAGAGGGGACTTTTTTTATCCCTCCCTGTCCCTTTCCGTTAATTTTGCCGCATGCATCAGGTAACAGGATGGGATGATACGATTGTGGCGTTGGCAACTCCTCCCGGCGTGGGCGCTATTGGCGTGGTACGTGTGAGTGGTAAAAAAGCGGTGGCGTTAGTCAATGCGGTATTTCCTTCTAAAAATCTCGAGGAACAATTGTCACATACTGTTCATGTGGGATTGATAGCTGTCAATGAAAAGCCTTTAGACGAAGTGGTGGTAACGCTTTTTAAATCCCCTCGTTCGTATACAGGTGAAGATGTGGTAGAAATTAGTTGTCATGGTTCTCCGTTCATTCAACAACAGCTACTAGCAGCTTTTATACAACAGGGTGCGCGATTGGCTAAGCCAGGTGAGTTTACGCAACGTGCATTTCTAAATGGAAAATTAGATCTTACGCAAGCGGAGTCAGTGGCCGATTTGATTGCCTCTAGTACCGCTGCGGCACAACAGGCGGCCTTACATGGGGTACGTGGTGGATTTTCCTTGGAACTAAAACAGTTAAGAGAACAGCTATTGCAGTTTTCTGCATTATTGGAATTAGAGCTTGATTTTTCGCAAGAAGATGTGGAGTTTGTGGATCGAACGAAACTGCAGCAATTACTGGAGCAATTAAAAAGATCCACGACTATATTGCTCGATTCTTTTCGATTAGGAAATGTGATTCGCAATGGAGTGAGTGTAGCTATTGTCGGAAAACCCAATGCTGGAAAAAGTACGTTGCTCAATAGCCTGCTGAATGAAAATAGAGCCATTGTAAGTGAAATTGCTGGAACCACCCGAGATACTATTGAAGAAGTGTTGAATATTGACGGAATTTTATTTCGACTGATCGATACCGCAGGAATTAGAGCGCACACCGATGATCAACTTGAATTGGTTGGAATAGAACGGAGCTTAGAAAAAATGCGTACCGCTCAACTTATTCTTTATGTATTTGACGTGAATGAGGAGGTGTCAAGTGTTCGGGAGTGGAAGCAGGAAGCAGAAAAAAAGGGCTGGCATTTTTTACTGATTGCCAATAAATTGGATACAGTTGACAAGGAACAAGCTATCCTAAAATGGAATGAAATAGAGTCTGTGCTTTTTTTATCAGCCAAACAGCAGCAAAATCTTGCTGGTCTTAAGGAGAGAATGTTGGATAGTGTATTGCAAGAAAAAATAAATACAGAAAGTACTATTGTTACCAACGCGCGTCATTACCATGCACTACAGCAAGTTTTACAGGCCTTGCAGGATACGCAGTCAGGTTTGGAGAAAAAACTGCCCAGCGATTTGATTGCCTTGGAGATTCGTCTATGTATCCATTACTTAGGAGAAATTACCGGAGAAATTACCAATGAAGACCAGCTGGATTATATATTCAGTAAATTTTGTATCGGAAAGTGATGTCAATCCAATCTGCTACACATCAGCGCTCATATATTAACCCTGCTACCTGGGGACTAGTCGTTTTTTGGGCATTCGTAGAGTCTTTTTTAGGGGGGGTGCTCCATGCGTTACAAGTTCCCTTACGTGGCATCGTTATTGCGGGGGCTGCCGTAGCTTGTTTAATTACTATAGCAGCTGTTTCGAGTGGTACTCTTTCCCGTCCTACTCGATTTTTTTCAGGTGAACTTATCCGTGCTACTTTGGCTGTGATGGCTGTTAAACTTATACTTAGTCCACAAGCTCCACCTACCGCCTATGTGGCCATGTTATTTCAGGGGTTTACTGCCTATTTATTTTTTGGATTGATTCCTTCTTTTCGACTTGCAGCTTTATTTTTTTCTGTGTTGGCTTTATTGGAAACTGCTTTTCAAAAAGTATTGGTCTTATTACTATTTTTCGGGTCTGATTTTTGGGCTACCTTTTCAAATTGGATCAACGAGTTGCATTTACAATTTGCCTTCCTCTCGATTAGTTTGCAGACCATTGTCATATTTTACTTGGTATTGTATTTATTGGCGGGGTTACTGATTGGATATTGGTTTGGTCAATGGCCTGAACGCGCATTGTCCAAAAAAGATGAATTGCTAAAGCTCTTTATCGCTGCTGCAATTCCCAGCAGTGAACCCAATACCGATAGACGGTTTTCAAAAAAGAATACCTGGATCATACTTGTATTAGTGTTGTTATTGGTAGGGGAGGTCGTGATGCCTTCTTCGGTGATCCTTATTACTTTTTTTCGGGTGCTTATTATTGGGTTGCTCGTTTATCTGTTATCTCCTCTTTTACTTCGATTTTTGACGAAAGTGCTTTCCAAAAAAATTGAGCAAAGCATGATACTTCGAATGATAGATGCAGTTGGTGAGCAAAAAAAATACTTCTACTTTTGTTGGCAGCTCTATCAAAAAAAGTCAATTCTGGTTCGACTTTTATTGTCTTTTGAATCTTCACTAATTTTATCGGCAGCTAAAAGTCAACCCTTATCATCTTCCCAACCAATGTGAGCGCTGTATGAGTTTTTCAACCGGTACGAAACTACAAAGTCCCATTGAATTCCTGAAAGGTGTGGGGCCCTTGCGTGCCGAATTACTTAAAAAGGAATTATCCATTTACACATTTGAGGATTTGCTTTTTCATTTTCCATATCGGTATATCGACCGTACAAAAGTTAGTTCTATTGCAGAACTGAAAACGGATCTAGATTTCGCACAAGTTGCGGGAGTTGTTCTTCATACCGAAATAGTCGGGCAACGTGCAGGTAAACGATTTGTAGTGCAACTAAAAGACAAATCAGGAATAGTAGAGTTAGCGTGGTTTAAAGGAATTAATTGGGTGCAGAAGCAATTGCTGGCTGGTCATTCGTATTTGATTTATGGGCGTCTCAGTTTTTTTAATGGGCGTCCACAGTTTGTTCATCCTGAAGTGGAGAAAATTGAGCCGGACCAGCCGTTAGCCAAAAATCATCTTGAGCCCGTTTACTCCACTACCGAAAAATTAAAAGCAAAGGGATTGGGTGGAAGGCAATTGGCAAAATTGACGCAGACTTTACTTGCACAACTGCAGGATGCTGATCTCCCCGAAATTCTGCCTTCCTCCATCATGAAGGCGAATCAGTTTGTGGGACGGTGGCAGGGAGTTTGTCAGCTTCATTTTCCTACGGATAGTAGTTTCGCCGAAAAGGCAATGGAACGTTTCAAGTATGAGGAGTTATTTGTTGCGCAACTTAGAATGCAACTCCTGCGTTCGCAGCGACACCGGCACACATCGGGTGTACTTTTTGAAAAAGTTGGTCATTATTTTAATGCGTTCTATGAAAACTGTTTGCCCTTTGAATTAACAGGTGCGCAAAAAAGGGTTTTAAAAGAAATCAGGATAGATACCGCAAAAGGCAGACAGATGAATCGATTGCTACAAGGGGATGTGGGAAGTGGAAAAACAATTGTTGCCTTGCTTACTATGTTACTAGCGGTCGATAATGACTACCAGGCATGCCTCATGGTGCCTACTGAAATTTTAGCTCAACAACATTTTCAATCAATGTATTCATTATTGGACAAAATTAACTTGCCAATAGCATTATTGACGGGTTCTACCAAAACAGCAGAACGAAAAAAAATCGCAACATCACTTGAGTCTGGAGAATTGAAATTATTGGTCGGTACCCATGCATTGATTGAGGAAACTGTTCAGTTTAAAAAATTAGGATTAGTCATTATTGATGAACAGCATCGATTTGGGGTTGCACAGCGAGCACGTCTATGGAAAAAAGCAGCTATTCCTCCACATATTTTAGTAATGACTGCTACTCCTATTCCCCGAACCTTAGCAATGACCGCTTATGGGGATTTGGATTCGAGTATAATTGATGAACTGCCTCCAGGAAGAATTCCCATAAAAACTGTTCATCGTTTTGAGAAAGACCGAAGCAAGGTCATGGATTTTATTCGTGATGAAGTTGCTAAAGGAAGACAGGCCTATATTATATATCCTTTGATTGAGGAAAGTGCTAAGTTGGATTACGAAAATCTAATGAAGGGGTATGAAGAAGTAAAGGCATTTTTCCCGGAACCTAAATATTGGATCAGCATGGTTCATGGTCGTCAAGCTGCTGCGCAAAAGGAAACCAATATGCAACGTTTTGTACAAGGGGATACCCAGATTATGGTTGCAACTACGGTAATTGAAGTAGGTGTAAATGTTCCCAACGCAACCGTGATGTTTATTGAAAGTGCTGAAAAATTTGGGTTATCCCAATTACATCAGTTAAGAGGTCGAGTGGGAAGGGGTGCTGAAAAAAGTTATTGTATACTCCTTACCTCTCCTGGTATTGGAAGGGATGCGAGTGAACGGATGAAGATCATGACCCAAACTACCAGTGGGTTTGAAATTGCAGAAAAAGATTTGTTACTCCGAGGGCCCGGCGAAATCGAGGGAACCCGACAAAGTGGTGCTCTTGAATTTAAGTTGGCTAGTATCGTCGAAGACCGCCAATTGCTTGAAAAGGCCAGCCAACAGGCGGCTCAATTAATTGAAAAGGATCCCGCTCTTTCAGCACCAGAAAATTGTCCACTGCTTCAATTTCTTCAGCAACGAAAAGGAATGGTGGGCTGGGGTAAAATATCCTGATAATTTAAACGTTTCTTAAACGGATCAGTCAGGAATTTGTCATAATCAGGGGGGTAGCGGGGTATTAACAGTTTTTTCGTAACCTGCCCTGCCTAAATTCGTTACTTTAAAGTAAATCAGAACAAACAAAAGTGCCACAAATACTGCTCATATTCTGTTACATCTTTTTGTCGTTACACAGCCATGCGCAGCAGGCTATTCAATTTATAGAGAATAAGGGGCAATGGGATGAACGCATACTTTTTAAGGGTGAAGTTTTGAATGGTACCTTTTTTATTCAAGAAAAAGGGTACACAGTTTTGCAACAGGATCCTGTTAGTACCTTCAAATTACAAGAGGCAAAGCATCACAATATTGATTCTTTTTTGATCCGCTCACACGCTTGGCGAGTTGAATTTGTTAATGCGGCTGGTAAAGTAACTCCAGAAAAAGAATTACCGACTTACAATAATTATTTTTTAGGGAATGAACCAGACAAATGGGCAACCGCCTGTAAAATATATCAGGCAATTGCCATACAGGATATTTATCCCAATATTGATCTGCGTTATTACACCGATCAAGGAATCTTGAAGTATGATTTTGTAGTAAAGCCTGGTGGGTTAATCAGCGACATAACACTTCGGTATGAAGGTGTCGAAGCGCTGGCACAAAAAAAAGGCGAACTATACTACGAAACATCCGTTGGATCATTTAAAGAATCAGCCCCTTTCACCTACCAACCTGATGAGGGCGGAAGACAGCAGGTGTCTTGCAGATATATCGTAAAAAATAACACGGTGAAGTTTGAAGTAGGAAAGTATGATCCTTCACAAATTTTAGTGATTGACCCGTCAATTATTTTTTGTTCATTCTCGGGCAGTACCGCCGACAACTGGGGTTTTACAGCAACTTATGGTCCTGATGGAAGCATGTATGCCGGCGGTATTGTATTTAATGATGGGGGACGCTTTCCTACTTCAACCGGCGCCATTCAGTCTACATTTCAAGGGGGAGAAACAGATATTTGTTTAATAAAATTGAGTCCTGACGGCCGCAACCGGTTATGGGCAACTTACCTGGGCGGATCAGGTAACGAACAACCCCATAGTTTAGTAGTGGATCCCCAAGAAAATCTTTATCTCACCGGACGAACAAATTCTCCAAATTCTACCACAGGATTTCCTGTAATTGGCAATGGAACACTAGCAGGGGATGGCTTTGATATTATTGTTGCCAAAATAAATTCTACGGGAACAACATTATTGGGCTCCAGAAAAATTGGGGGAGCAGCAGCAGATGGTGTAAACATTGCATCCACCCGCGCTTTGAATTCTTTACAACGAAATTATGGTGATGATGGGCGTGGTGAGATCATTTTAGATCCTGCAGGCAATGTGTTTGTTGTTTCACATACACAATCCAGCGGAGGTGCGAGTGGAAATGGTGCATTCCCTGTAACAGCGGGCGCCTTTCAAACAAACTTTGGCGGAGGATTACAAGATGCTGTTTTATTAAAGTTCTCTAATAATCTGAGTGCGCTTCAGTTTGCGAGTTTTTTTGGAGGAACCGGTAACGATGCGGGTTACGTAATTTCTATGAATCCTAGTAATGGTAATCTATACATGGGAGGAGGAACAGAAAGTCCTAATCTGATACCTTCTTCTCAAACGGGAACTGTACTAAGCGCCTCTTTGGGCGGCACCATTGATGGATATCTCACCATAATAAAGTCTGATGGAACACAACGCATCAGAACTACTTATCTGGGCACCTCAGGAATCGATCAGGTATTTGGGGTTCAGTTTGATGTTAATGGGTTTCCTTATGTGATGGGTCAAACCACTGGCAACTGGCCTATCCAGAATGCAGTTTTCAATAATCCTTCAGGAAAACAGTTTATTGCCAAACTTCAGCCTGATCTTTCTGCCTTTGTTTATTCAACTGCATTTGGCTCTGGTTCAGCCATTCCAAATATTTCTCCAGTTGCCTTTTTGGTAGACCGATGTGAAAATGTGTATATGTCTGGATGGGGGGGAACTGGTTTTGGGTCAGGATTTACAAGTGCGGGTACGGCAGGATTACCGATAACGCCTGATGCATTTAAATCAAATACAGATGGGAAAGACTTTTATTTTTTCGTTTTGAAAAAGGATGCGTCTGGTCAATTATTTGGTAGCTTCTTTGGGGAGAATAACTCTGTAAATAACGGGAATGACCACGTTGATGGTGGAACCAGCCGCTTTGATCGCAGTGGAGCTATTTACCAAGCAATTTGCGGCAATTGCTCCATTGGTAATTCTCCCCGACCTAATTATCCAGTTACGGCTGGTGCTTGGGCCACTACTAACAATTCTAGCGGAGCAGGCTGTAGTTTGACGATGGTTAAAATAGCAATGAATTTAGCTGGCGTACAAAGTGCCATTCGTTCTAGTATTAATAATGTAGTAGGCGACACATTGGGGTGTGTGCCATTGACGGTTGCTTTTAGAGATACAGTTGGTAATGCGCAGAGTTATGAGTGGGATTTTGGTGATGGCTCTCCAAGGGCTACAACCTCTACTCCTTCTAATACACACACCTATGCTACGGTGGGAACATATCGTGTAATGCTTATTGCTATTGACCCAAGCTCCTGCAATGGACGTGATACTTCATATGTACAAATTCGTGTAGGAAATATTGAGGCAACACTTGACTTCAATCCTGTTAAATTATTGCCTTGCACATCGCTCAATTATCGCTTTGACAATTTGTCAACTACTTTGGCTGCTTATCCTTTTAGGAGCACTTCATTCCAATGGAATTTTGGAGATGGTAGTGCGCCGATTATCGCAGGAACAAATTCTGTATTTCATAGTTATAGTGCACCAGGTACCTATCAGGTAACACTTCATCTTGTTGATACCACCTATTGTAACGCACCCGACTCTTTAAAAATTCCATTGACAATTGCTGAAAATGTAAAAGCAGGGTTTACCACAAGTTCTGTTGGTTGCGCTCCTTATGATGCTTCGTTCTCTAATACTTCCGTAGCGGGACAAACCTATAATTGGAGTTTTGGCGATGGCAATACTTCTGTGCAATCTTCTCCTACCCATACGTATGCACAGCCAGGTACTTACACAGTTGTCTTAATAGCTAACAATCCTAATACTTGTAATTTTAGTGACACTGCCCGCTTCACCATCCAGGTGCTAGACGCTCCGATATCCAATTTTAGTTTTACTCCGTTGGCTATTCAACCAAATACACCTCACACTTTTACTAATTTGTCTGGTACCGATGCAATTCGTTTTAAATGGACTTTTGGTGATGGTGATAGTATACTCACTACATCACGGCTACCCATTGTTCATCAATACAAGACTTCCGGTACATTTCAAGTGTGTCTGACTGCGTATAATCAATTAGATTGTCCGCGCACTATTTGTAAACCCGTGGAAGCTAGTATTAATCCATTGGTGGATGTTCCCAATGCGTTTACGCCCCAAAGTGGGGATGTAAATAGCGTGATACAAGTAAAGGGATTTGGGATTGTTAAGCTGAAATGGGAGATTTGGAATCGGTGGGGTCAAAAAGTTTTTGAAACTGCTGATGCAAAGTTTGGGTGGGATGGAAAGTTTAAAGGGGTATTACAACCTATGGATGTTTATATGTACACGTTAGCTGTTGAATTTTTTGACGGACGTACGTTAACTAAAAAAGGAGACATTACGTTGATACGATAAGAGATGCGAAAACACGTACTGACCATAGTAATCTTTTGTATCCTTGCGTTGCAAATAAGTAGCGCACAGGATCTTCATTTTTCACAGTTTATGCAAACTCCGTTGTTAATTAACCCTGCCAACACTGGGTTTATTCCAGACGGGGACTATCGAATAGGAGTTAATTATCGCAACCAATGGGCTTCAATTTCTGCATTCCCTTACAAAACGACCAGCGTGTATGGTGATTGGCAACTGTTTCAAAACCGAAGTGAAACGGGCTGGTTGGGTGCGGGTGGGTTGATTTTACGCGATGTAGCGGGCACCAGTGTTTTAACGTCTAATAAAGTATACGGTTCCTTGGCCTATCATCAAATGATCAACAATGGAAGTTTACTTAGCTTAGGATTTAATGCAGGCTGGGCCAACAAGCGTATTAATACTGCCGATTTAACGTTTCCCGGTCAATGGAATGGACAGTTTTTTGATGTGCATCAAAGTGCACAGGCTCCACTTTTGGCGGCTACGCAAAGTAATTATCTGGATCTGCAAGTGGGAATGAATTATGCCTACTTTCCCAATCCTGAAACTTATTTAAATGCAGGATTTTCTGCGATGCATGTAAATAGACCCGTAGAAAGTTTTTGGGCAAATGCTACGGGGATTGATAACCGGATTGCCGTGCGTTATAATGGATTTTTGAATGGAAGTTATAAGCTCAATGATCAACTGATTGTGCAACCTAATATTTATTTTTCTACTCAAGCTAGTTCTTGGGAGGTGGTAGCAGGCCTCGCTGCTTTATATAATGTTTCGGGTGATGGTGAGTATGTTTTATCTGCGGGCGCTTACTACCGGTGGGCTGAGTCACTCATCCCACAAGTAGGAATTGGTATTCGCCAGTTGCTATTTAATTTTAGTTATGATGTCAATTCCTCCTCTCTAAAAAAATTCACCAATCGGAGAGGTGCCTTTGAGTTCTCTATCTTAAAGCAAGGTATTTTGAACCCTTATCAGGGAAATCGTCAACAGTCGCTTTGCCCCACTTTTCGCTGACTTTTTCGGCTGGAGATTTATCCCGAAATTTGAGCTGAAACCAACATTAGTATCGAAATGAGAGCAATCACTTCGCAACATCTGGATCAATTGCGATTAATTGTAGGAAAAGAGCATGTATTTGTTGATGCTGAAACCCTGGAGCATTTTTCGCATGATGAAACAGAGAATCTGCGGTTTCTGCCCGAAGTGGTTGTTAAGCCTGTTTCGCCCAATGAGATCAGCGCTATATTAAAATTATGTAATCAAGATTTTATTCCTGTAACCCCTCGAGGCGCTGGCACTGGTTTAAGTGGAGGTGCTTTGCCTCATTTGGGTGGTGTAGTATTGAGCACAGAGCGGTTAAACCAAATTCTTGAAATTGATGAGCGTAATTTACAAGTAACAACCGAGCCAGGCGTCATTACCGAGGTGCTTCAAAATGCTGTTAAAGCTAAAAAGCTATTCTATCCTCCGGATCCGAGTAGCAGAGGATCTTGTTTCATTGGGGGAAATGTTGCTGAAAATAGTGGGGGTCCCAAAGCAGTAAAGTATGGTGTTGTAAAAGATTATGTATTGAATTTAGAAGTGGTGTTACCCACGGGTGAGATTATTTGGACCGGTTCTAATGTTATTAAAAATGTAACAGGGTATAACTTAACCCAGTTACTAGTAGGCAGTGAGGGAACATTGGGAATTGTTACAAAAATTGTTTTAAAGTTAATTCCACTCCCTACACATGATTTGTTGATGTTAGTGCCTTTTAAAAATTTAGAACAGGCTGGCGAAGCAGTAAGTGCAATTTTTAGAGCTGGTTTCACACCAAGTGCACTAGAGTTAATGGAAATTGATGCCCTGCGCATTGTGAGTGAAATGGTAGACAATACCGCTGTTCCAATAACCGATGATACAGCTGCACATTTAATTATTGAAGTAGATGGAAATGATCCGGACGTCTTGATGCGAGATATGGAAGCGATTGGTAATCTATTGGCACAATATGACATTGGTGAAATTTACTTTGCCGAAGACGCTACACAAAAAGATCGACTCTGGAAATTACGCCGTCGAGCAGCGGAGGCTGTTAAATTAGTAGGCTACACAATTGAAGAAGATACTGTTGTGCCCCGTGCCGAATTGCCTACTTTGATTAGAGAATTAAAAGCCTTGGGTAAAAAACATCAGGTAGATGTGGTTTGTTATGGGCATGCAGGCGATGGTAATTTGCATGTACGCCTGCGAAAGGAGGGTATGCCCAATAGCTATGGAAATCCTGTCATTGAGAAAATCCTGAACGAACTTTTTGAGATTGTCTATAAACTGGGTGGCACTATCAGTGCCGAACACGGAATCGGACTCATTCAAAAAGGATTTATGCCGATTGTTTTTCAGGAAAAAAACCTTGAATTGATGCGCGCTATCAAAAAAGTATTCGATCCTAATAATATCCTAAACGCTGGAAAAGTTATTTAAGGGAAAGGAAATCCTTGCTAGCTTAGAAAAGGTATTAATTCTATGGGGGTATTGATGAAATGAATTTTTTCTAGGTTACGTTCATCAATAAAACCTTCTTTTTTTAGTTGGTCGATATGAGCAAGTAGTAAATTGTAAAAGCCGCCACTATTTAAAATAAAAATTTCTTTATCGTGAATAGTGAGTTGGTTCCAGGTAATAATTTCAAATAGCTCCTCTAGTGTGCCAAACCCACCTGGCATAATCAAGGCCGCATCTGCTTTACTATAAATTTTTAGTTTTCGCTGGTGCATGTCATCACAAATAATTAGTTCACTGATTGCGCGGTGTTCCACTTCCCATTCTACCAATAGTTTTGGAATGATGCCTGTTACCCAGCTGCCACCTCTCATTGCTTCATCTGCTACCAATCCCATGAGGCCAATGCTGCCTCCCCCATAAACTATTTTTAATTGTTTGGCAGCTAGTAATCGACCCACTTCGGTTGCATGTTGGGAATAAATCGGATTATTTCCAGTGCGGGAGCCACAAAAAATGGCGATGGAACGAATAGTCATATACCTTGATTGACTCAAAGGGAACATTTTTTTAGGTATCTTCAAAATTCAATTCAACCTGCTGATTTTATGTCGCCTTTAGTTTTATTTTCTTTTGTAATTGGTTATTTTCTGCTATTGCTCGGAGTGGCCTGGTATACCTCCCGAAATGCAGACAATGAGTCGTTTTTTATAGGTAATCGCAACAGCAACTGGATGTTGGTGGCCTTTGGAATGGTGGGTACTTCACTTTCCGGCGTCACGTTCGTGAGTGTACCAGGAAATGTGGGCGATATAAATTTCAATTATTTCCAGTTAGTAATCGGGTATGTTTTAGGATACGCAGTGGTTGCGTTTATACTATTGCCCCTCTATTATCGAATGAACCTGACCAGTATCTATACCTATCTGGAGAATCGCTTTGGTGTAAATGCACACAAGGCAGGTGCTTTCTTTTTTATTCTTTCCCGCACAGTGGGTGCCACTGCTCGACTTTATCTGGTGATAAACATTTTGCAACTATTTATCTTGGATAAATTAGGCATTCCGTTTTTGGCTACGGCCTTAGTGATTTTGACACTTATACTTCTCTATACATTTGAAGGGGGCGTTCGAACAATCATCTTTACAGATACCTTACAAACCTCCGGCATGTTGATTGGACTAGTTGCCTGCTTACTTGTTTTAGTACAGGCCCTAGGGACTGATGTAACAGGAGCCTGGCAGTTGATCAATGAGAAAGGATACAATCAAATTATCAATACCGATGTCAATAGTCCCTTCAATTTTTGGAAACAACTATTGGGGGGCATGTTCATAACGATAACCATGACAGGATTAGACCAGGAAATGATGCAAAAAAATATCAGTGTTCGTACACTCAAAGACTCTCAAAAAAATGTAATGACGTTGAGTTTTATTCTGGTTATTGTGAATGCCTTGTTCTTATTGCTCGGGGCTGTTCTTTATTTATACGCTGCTTCAACAGGCTTGACTGCAAAGGGGGATGATCTTTTTCCAACTGTTGCATTAAGCGATGCATTTTCCGGAACCATTGGAGTTATTTTTATCATCGCATTAATTTCTGCGCTTTTCCCCAGTGTTGACGGGGCTATCACTTCTCTTACGTCTAGTTTCTGTATAGATATTTTAGATTTTAACCATTCAAAGGCGGAGGAACAAGCCAAGCGAAAAAAGAGATTACGTGTTCATCTTAGTTTTGCCCTTGTCTTTTTATTGATGGTATTGTTATTTAAAATCATCAATGATAAATCTATTATCCAATTTATAATCAAATTTGCAGGCATTACCTATGGACCCTTACTTGGACTATTCTCATTTGGTATTTTGACGAGTCGGATTATTTCCAATTCTTGGGTTTGGCCTGTTTGCGTGGGAGGCCCGCTTGTTACTGTGATTCTAGATTTACTCTGTAATCCTTCCTATTATGAAAAACTACTCCATATGAATCTGGGTCTGGCTAATCTTTCCACTTCACTATTTGATGGGTATAAGATTGGACCTGAGTTAATCCTGATCAATGGATTTTTCACATTTGTTGGACTCTTTCTGATTTCAAAGCCGGCTATTAAAAAGGGTTGATCCTGCTACAAGCAGTACCTTTGTTGCAAATCGGGGCGCTTGGAAATTTTGTCTACCCTTGCTCAGCAATATGCTGCAATGCACAGTACTCCGCAGGATGAATTACTGCAGGAAGTAGAAAACTATACGCATGCTCACCACTCGGAGCCACACATGATGAGTGGGTTTTTGCAGGGACGTTTTTTGAGTTTATTTAGTGAATTAGTAAAACCTGATCGCATTCTTGAAATTGGTACGCTAACCGGGTTTAGCGCACTATGTTTGGCTAAGGGATTAACTTCTGTAGGGGAACTACATACCATTGAAAAGAGGGAGCAGGATGCAGCTATCGCACAATCATTTTTTGATCGTTCTTTATATTCCACTCAAATAAAGTTGCATAGAGGGGACGCCCGATTAGTTCTACCCACTTTAAATGAAACATGGGATTTAGTCTTTCTGGATGCCGACAAAACGTCTTATCTGGACTATTTTAACATGGTTTTTCCATTCGTTCGTTTGGGCGGTTATATCTTAGCCGATAATGTATTTTTTCATGGGCAAGTATTTACAGCTGAGCAAAAAGGAAAAAATGCAAAGGCAATTACACAATTCAATCAGGCGATTGCGCAACGTCAGGATGTGGAGGTGATCATGGTGCCGCTGCGAGATGGATTGAGTGTGATAAAAAAATTAAAATAACATGCTTGTAAAAAAATCGATACTGAGTTTCTTTTTTTTAGGTCAGCTCCTATTTGCGTGGAGCCAGCCGGCCGACATCATACAGCAGTATATTGATCAGTACAAAGATCTTGCCATTGCTGAGATGAAAAGAACAGGAGTGCCAGCCTCTATAAAATTGGCACAGGGAATACACGAAACCATGGCTGGTAAAAGTGAGTTAGTACAAAAGTCAAATAATCACTTTGGCATCAAGTGCAAAACTGGATGGAATGGTCCATCTGTACGTCATACCGATGATGCACGGAATGAGTGCTTTCGGAAGTATGCTACAGCAAATGAGTCTTATCGCGATCATTCTAATTTTTTAAAATCTAGTGGCCGCTATGCTTCCTTATTTGAGCTGGATCCAACTGATTATGAAGCGTGGGCTAAGGGTTTAAAAGCTGCGGGGTATGCCACCAATCCAGTTTATGCGCAAACACTGGTGCGGTTCATTGAAGATTACGATTTGCAACAGTATTCTATGTTGGCATTGGGGTATGAAACTGAAGAAGACGATTCAACCGAAGTGACTGTTAACCCAATGAAAAATACTACCACCAGTGAGCCAACTACTCCTGCTGTCACAAAAGATGATTCAAGTGTGTCATTGACTAAGGAGGAAGAAAAAAAAGTAGAAAGGATAGAAAATGTCAAGGAAGTAGTGGAGAGGTCTTCCTCAACAAAGCCTTCTCGCCAATATCCCTCAGGCGTGTTCAAAGAAGAGGGGGTAAAGGCTGTTTACATACACGCAGGGACTCCTTTTCTCGTTATTGCAGCGCAGTATAAAATTCCACTTGCCAGATTGTTTGAGTGGAACAATCTGTTACCATCTACAGAGGCTCGTATTTCACAAGTCATTTACTTGGAGCGGCCAGGTTCATTTAAATTACGATTATCTTCTTTGCGATACAGGCAGTAACTTAGTGTTTAATTACAGCTATGGCTACGATCCGCGTACATGACAGGGTCTTTACAGAGTACTTATCTGCAGCAGTCATTCAGGAAAGGGTAATGGCAATGGCGATCCAGATAAGCCACGACTATGCGGGTAGAAAGCCCCTTTTTCTCGCCATTCTAAATGGTTCTTTCATGTTTGCAGCGGATCTGTTCAGACAAATCAGTGTTGAAGCAGAAATCTCTTTTATAAAAATCGCTTCTTATCAGGGTATGCGTTCTACTGGCCAGGTTTTTACTTCTATTGGGATGGAACAGGATCTGCATGGAAGGGAATTGATTATTGTAGAAGATATTGTTGACACGGGCAAAACGCTACATCATTTTTTACCCTCTTTACAACAACAGCAGCCTGCTTCTATTCGAATTGCTACTTTTTTGCACAAACCTGAAGCAACTACATTTGAGGTGCCATTGGATTATGTGGGGTTTACTATACCTAACAAATTTGTGGTAGGGTATGGACTTGACTATGATGGAATAGGTCGCAATTATGGAGCCTTATATCAGCTAGTCTGATTTTTTTGCACACGGGGAACTATACATTGTCTATGAAAAGAGGGTTGACCATCTTTTTCTTATGTCTGCTATGCCAGTGCATAGACGCACAAGAATACTATATCCGAGGCGAAGTGCGCGATGTAGCTGGAAATCCCTTGCAAAATGTACAAATCCGTCAATCTTCCACTGGTCTTCTTTTCAGATCAGGTAGTTGGGGAAGTTTTGGATTTTCTTCTCGTATACAACCCGATAGTTTACTGTTTTCATTAGAGGGCTATCGCACTGAATTGGTTTTATCTAAGGGAGTTGAATTTTTGCGAGTTACACTTCGCCCATTACCAGCTGGTGCTCGTCAACCTGAGCAAACACGATTAGCTTCTCGCACTTCTAATATGAGCCGTGAGGAGCATAAAAAATGGTTCACGGGGGAGGAGACGTATACAACTTTGCTAGAAAATAAATGGGTGCGTGCAGCTACCTATCCTACAACAGGTCTATCCTTAAATGTAGATCAAGCTTCTTATAGTAATATTCGCCGGTTTTTATCAAGAGGCACCTATGTGCCAACAGATGCAGTGCGCATAGAGGAGATGCTCAATTATTTTTCTGCACCTTATAAAGCCCCAGGCGATAGTAGTGTTTTTGCAGTGGATACACGACTCAGTCCTTGTCCCTGGAATTGGGAGAACCAACTTTTGCAGATTGATCTTTCTGCAAAAAAATTAAATCTAGATTCATTGCCTTCGACTCATCTTGTTTTTCTCATTGATATTTCTGCCTCGATGGATATGCCCAATCGCCTTCCTTTATTGCAGTCGGGATTCCGAATGTTGATTAGTAATCTCCGGGAAAAAGATTCTGTTTCAATTGTGGTTTATGGAGGCTTGACTACCGTGCTAGTGCGCGCATTGAGTGGATGTGAAAAAGATAGTTTGACAAAAGTGATTAATGGGCTTGTGCCGGGTGGTGCAACGCCAGGTGAGTCGGGTATTCGATTAGCTTATCAGGTAGCTAAACAGCATTTTATTGAGGGTGGAAATAATCGGGTAATATTAGCAACAGATGGAGATTTCAATGTAGGCTCAAAAACAGAAACTGAATTAGATGAGCTGATTAGTATTCAGCGGCAGAGTGGAATTTATCTTACTTGCTTAGGCGTGGGTATGGGTAATTATAAGGATTCAAAAATTCAATTGCTGGCTGAAAAGGGCAACGGAAACTTTGCTTATTTAGATCAGGAGAAAGAGGCGGAACGCGTGTTGATGAAAGAATTTACAAAAACATTATATGCGGTTGCAGATGATGTTTATATGAACCTCACGTTTGATCCAGGGTACATCAAAACTTATCGATTGATTGGATTTGATAATAAAGTAGGGGCTTTGTTAGATTCTTTATCACAAATTGAAGGCGGAGAAATTGGATCCGGACACACCGTTACTGCATTGTTTGAAATTGAGCCTACTTCTTTATTAAGGGATAAACGCACCCCTTCATCCGAATTAGATAGCATCGCATCACTTGCTATTCAGTATAGGCTTCCGGGCGATTCTTTATTACAGCAAATACAATTTAAAGTGCCCCTTTATTTTGCGTATACAGAACAAGAGCTTAAGCAGTCTCAGTTCAGGGCTGCACTTGCACAATTTGGAATGTTGTTGAAAGGAAGCGCCTACGTCAGCAAATCAAGTTGGAACGAATTACTTCAACTAGGAGAGCAAGTAGTTAATCCTGCCGATCCTTTTCAAGTGGAATGGATTGAGCTGGTAAAAAAAGCGCGCGAGCTTTATGATAAAAAAAAGAAACGCAGCTGGAAACGATTGCACCTCTAATTATTGAAAGATGTCCTTGATACGATCAAAGAAATTTCTATCAGACTTATCTGGGTTGGGTTGAAAATTAGCAGAGCTAGCTAATTTTTCCAACGTGGCTTTTTCTTCTGCATTTAATTGTTGTGGAGTCCACACACTCACCTGAATGAGTTGATCTCCCTTTTCGTATGCGTTAACTGCGGGGAATCCTTTTCCTTTCAATCTAAATATTTTACCACTTTGCGTTCCGGCGGGTATTTTGATTTTTGCTTTTCCGTCGATGGTGGGTACTTCTACTTGTGTACCAAAAACAACGTCGGTAAAAGGGAGATGTAATTCATAGGCAACATTAAGTCCCTCGCGGTGTAGCTCTTTATGTGGTTCTTCTTCTATTAAAATAATTAGGTCGCCAGACGAGCCTCCTCTTTCTCCTGCATTCCCCTTACCTGTTACATTGAGCTGCATGCCTTCTTGTACTCCTGCAGGGATATCAATACTTACAGTTTCTTCTGCATAGGTTCTTCCTTCTCCTTTGCAACTGGCACACTTGGCGGTGATCGTTGTTCCTTCACCATTGCAAGTGGGGCAAGTAGTTACTGTTTGCATCTGCCCCAAAAAAGTATTTTGCACTCTTCTAACCTGTCCACTTCCATTACAACCTGTACAGGTTTGTATGCTTCCTTTATCTTTTGCCCCCCCACCTCCGCAGGTAGCACAGGGCACATATTTTTTTACTTTGATATTCTTACTGACGCCTTTGGCAATCTCTTCGTAGTTCAGCTTTAATTTGATACGGAGATTACTTCCGCGAATGCCTCTGGAGCGGCTTCGACCACCCCCTCGTTGTCCACCACCAAAAAAGCCACCAAAAAGATCATCTCCGAAAATATCTCCAAATTGGCTGAAGATATCTTCCATGTTCATTCCTCCTCCATATCCTCGGTTGCCTGCGCCACCAACTCCTGCATGACCAAATCGGTCATACTGTGCTTTTTTATCCGCATCACTCAATACTTCATAGGCTTCGGCGGCTTCTTTAAATTTTTCTTCAGCAGCTTTGTCACCAGGATTTCTGTCGGGGTGATATTGCATGGCTACCTTACGGTACGCTTTTTTGATTTCGTCTGCAGAAGCTGTTTTGCCGACGCCTAATATTTCGTAAAAATCTCTCTTGCTCATAAATTATTTTCCTACCACCACTTTAGGATGACGAATTACTTTTTCATTTAACAAGTACCCTTTTACTACTTCATCGATAATCTTTCCTTTTAATTCTTCATTGGGGGCAGGAATTTCTGTAACAGCTTCATGAAGATCTGCATCAAATGGCTGGTGAATTACCTCCATGGCTTTAACGCCACGGTTTTGCAATTTGTTTCGAAGTTTTCCAAATACCAGTTTCACACCTTCCCATTCAAAACTGTTGGCGAGGCTGGATTTTTCTAACGTTTGTTGCGCACGATCGCAATCGTCTAAAACTTCAAGTAATTCTGTGATAATATCTTTTCCTGCCGTCTGCATTAATTCAATGCGCTCTTTTGCATTGCGACGTTTAAAATTGTCAAACTCTGCCACGGCACGGATGTATTTGTCTTTGTAAGCCTCTAACTCTGCTTGTAATTTTTCCAGTTCCGTCTCCTCTGTCATTTTCTCGTCTAGGTGGCTGGTTCCTGCAACACTCTCATCTGCGTTCAGGTCCATTTCATTATTCTTGTTTTCTTGAGCTTCCATAATCGGGTCTAAATTGGTTGCAAAGGTAACGTTGGCAATTTTATTGCCAAGATCATTCAGAGGGTTTCAAAACCTTTTTTAAGGGACAAAATGACCCTGCATAAGGCCTAAAAGCGTCTTTCTGTCTGTTTTGAAAGGTTAACTTCGCCTTTCCATGGAAAGAATCATATTAAAAAGAAAAATTGCTCCCCGGGTAGTGAATGGACATCCCTGGGTGTTTTCTAATGAGATAGAAGCAATAGAGGGTGCACCTCAGCCTGCAGCGATTGTTGAAGTGATGACCCATGATAAAAAGTTTGTGGGAAAAGGATATTTTAACCCACAGTCACAAATACCTGTGCGGATTTTGACACGCAACCGTGAAGAGCAAATTGATGATGAATTTTTCCTTCGAAAAATAAAAGCTTGTTGGGAGTATAGAAAACATACGGGGTATACCGAAAATTGCAGGCTTGTTTTTGGAGAAGCAGATGGATTGCCACAGCTTATCATTGACAAATTCAATGATTATTTTGTTATTCAGACATTAGCCTTAGGAATCGATCGTTGGAAACCAGCGCTGGTTGCGGCCCTGCAAGAAGTATTTAGGCCAAAAGGAATTTATGAACGTAATGATGTTCCGGTTCGTGAGTTAGAAGGACTTCCGCAGCAAAAGGGGTTTTTGTCTGAGCCTTTTGAAACACGGATCATTATTCAAGAAAATGGATTGCAATTTCATGTGGATCTTGCCAATGGACAAAAGACCGGTTATTTTTTGGATCAGCAAGATAATCGGAGAGCCATTCAACATATTGTCAAGGATGCAAACGTGCTGGGGGTGTTTACCTATACCGGAACATTTGAAATTCACGCAGCACACTATGGTGCAAAATCTGTGTTGGGATTGGATATTTCCAAGTTGGCCGTAGAGCAAGCCAATGAAAATGCGCGTTTGAATGGGTTGCAAGATCGATGTCAGTTTGAAGAGGCAAATGCTTTTGATGTATTAAAACAATGGGTAAAAGAAGGAAGGCAATACGACGTGGTGATGTTAGATCCTCCTGCCTTTACAAAAAGTCGTGCCACCATTCAAAAAGCAATCACGGGCTATAAAGAAATTAATCTTCGAGGTATGAAATTGGTAAAGCCAGGTGGTTTTTTAGTGACTTCCTCTTGCACCAATTTGGTACATCCTGAATTATTTCTGGAAATTATTGCGATGGCTGCAAAAGACGCACGAAGAAAAATCAGACAGGTTTGTTTTCAAACACAATCATCCGATCATCCTGTGATTTGGGAAATGGATAATACCAAGTACTTGAAATTTCTGATTGTACAGGTGTTATAAAACTATTTGGTAACCTGGAACTTTCCTGACTCTATAATCTTTCCGGAAGTCTCAACTAAGTGGTAAACGTAGATACCGCGAGAAAATTCATTTAACGAAAGCGTAAGTTTCTCAATAGAGAGGCGGGTATCAATCATTTTTTTTCCAAGGATTCCATTGTAAATCTGTAAGCTTAACCCTCTTTTGAAAGCTGACTTGAACTCAAAAGTGATATAGCTAATTGCCGGGTTGGGGTAAAGCTTCATGAGCTTTTCAACGGGTTCAATCGAAGAGGCGGCGAGAGTAGCTGGCGATTGTTGCGCAGCTGCCGTAAAGGCCAACCCCATTAATAGAATTCCTATGAAACCGAACTTTTTCATCTATCCAAATATAACAGATAATTCAAAAAAAGTCAATAATAAAACGCAAAAGCCTCAGAACCATTGATTCTGAGGCTTTATTAGAGAGCCTTTACTCAGGCTAATTCCTGGAGCTTGGCGTTGATTTTTTCAAAATTTGGTACTTCTCCGGGATTTTCAAGCACCTCGGCGTATTGAACCAGTCCATTCTTGTCAATTAAAAAAGCAGAGCGTTTTGAAACTCCTTTCATGTCTAGAATCCACTCTGTATAAACGGTTCCATAAAGTGTAGAAACTGTTTTATTGAAATCGCTCAGCAATGGAAAGTTCAATTGTTGTTCTTCTTTGAATTTTGCCAGCGTAAATACAGAGTCAACAGAGATGCCCAACACTTTTGCGTTAGCACTATTGTAAAGGGCGATATTGTCTCTAACGGAGCAAAGTTCCTTTGTACAAACCCCTGTGAATGACTGGGGAAAGAAAAGTAATAAAACGTTTTGTCCTTTCAGAGAAGAAAGCTGTAAGGGATTTTTGTCTGAATCAAAAAGAGTAAAATCCGGTGCGTGTTGTCCAAGTTGAATGCTCATGTGGGTGGGTTTGTATATGAATGGTTTTAATTAAGACAATTTATTAGCAAAAAAGTTGGGGCAAAGATGGCTAAAATGAGCGTAATTTGAAATCTTTGAAAATACAAATGATGAAAGTTAGAGACATTACACAGTTTTTAGAAAAGTGGGCACCCCTCTCCTTGCAAGAGAGTTATGATAATGCAGGCTTGTTACTAGGGCAAGCAGATTGGGAATGTACGGGCGTGCTTTGTTGTTTGGATGTGACAGAGGAGGTGCTTATGGAAGCTAAAAACAAACATTGTAATTTGATTGTGGCGCATCATCCACTCATTTTTGGTGGGTTAAAGAGAATCAATGGTAGCCAAGCAACTGAACGAATTGTAATTGAGGCTATAAAAAATGAAATTGCTATTTATGCGATTCATACCAACCTTGACAACGTGCTGGATGGGGTGAATGGAAAAATTGCGTCGTTACTTGGGCTGAAAAATTGCCGCGTCTTATTGCCGCTCTCACAGTCTTTGAAAAAACTGATTACCTATGTTCAGGTAGATCATCTAGAAAAAGTACGAACAGCACTATTTGAAGCAGGAGCTGGGCACGTTGGAAACTATAGCGAATGTAGCTTCTCCAGTGTTGGAGAGGGTACTTTTAAAGGTGGGTTGGGCACGCAACCATTTGTGGGAGAACCTGGGTTATTACACAAAGAAAAAGAAGTAAAATTGGAAGTTGTTTTGCAAGCCACTCACGCTTCTGCTGTATTAGGTGCTCTCCATGCTGCCCATCCTTACGAAGTGGTAGCTTATGATTTGCTGGCGCTTGACAATGCTAATGTTCAAATTGGCTCAGGACTACTAGGTCATTTGCCAGAACCGGTAGCAGAAGCGGCTTTTTTGAAGAGCCTCTCCACCATTTTCAAGGCCCCTTTAGTTCGGCATTCTAAGTCGTTAGGTAAAATGATCGAAACCGTTGCCGTTTGCGGCGGGGCAGGGCAATTTTTGATAAAAAACGCCTTAAATGCTGGTGCACAAGCATTTATAACCGCTGATTTGAAGTATCATGACTTCTTTTTGGCTGATGATAGGATACTTCTGGCGGATGTGGGTCACTTTGAAAGTGAGCAGTTTACGATGGACCTTCTCCTAGAGCATTTAGCCGAAAAATTCCCTACCTTTGCCGTCCTCAAAACAAGCGTTTCCACAAATCCGGTCAACTATCTATGGCACAAGTAAAAGATTTCTCGATCCAGGAAAAGCTGGTCTATCTGGTGACCCTTCAGCAAATCGACAGCAAATTAGATGAGATTAAGATCCTGAAAGGAGAACTTCCTATGGAAGTTGCTGATTTGGAAGATGAGATCACTGGTTTTCACTCCCGTAAAACCCGAATTGAAGAAGAAATCAATGGGGTGACTGAATTTATTGAACAACGTAAGTTGGCAATTAAAGAATCAGAAGCGCTCATCAAAAAGTATGAGAAGCAAAGTGAGAATGTAAAGAACAATCGCGAATACGAAGCTGTTAACAAAGAGATTGAAATTCAGCAGCTAGACATTAAACTGGCTGAAAAGCATATCAAGGATGCAACAGACGAGATTGCTGAGAAAGCTGTTTTATTAGACAAAGCCAAGAAGAATATTGCCTCCAAAGAAGGAGTATTGGAAAGTAAAAAAGAGGAACTTCAGAAAATTATTTCAGCCAACGAAAAAGAAGAAAAGAGCTACAAAAAGCAGGCTGAACAAGCAAAGCAACAGGTAGATCCACGTCTTTTAGCCAGTTACGAGAAAATCCGTAGCAACTACAGAAACGGATTGGCAGTAGTTCCCGTGGAAAGAGATGCCTGTGGAGGTTGTTTCAATGCTATTCCTCCTCAAAAGCAAAGTGAAATCCGCCAGCACAAAAAAATCATGATCTGCGAAAACTGCGGTCGTATTTTGGTGGACGAAGAGTTAAGCGCAAAAGTGGAGATCTAAACCTCTTTCATAGAAAATAACTGATCCCGTTCCGAATGGAGCGGGATTTTTTTTGTAATAATCTCTGCTTGGGGTGTTAAATCCCTTTGTGACTCTCACAAATCGCGCTAATTTGTGCGCATGCTAAAAAGGCTTTTTATCCAGAATTATGCCATCATAGATGAAGTTACCATTGAACTCAGTTCTGGGTTTAGTGCAATCACTGGTGAAACAGGTGCTGGTAAGTCTATTTTGATGGGCGCACTGGGTCTCATTTTAGGAGAGAGGGCTGATTCAACGGTACTAAGCCAAAAGGAAAAAAAGTTAGTGGTGGAAGGCGTATTTGATAGTGGGGCAGATCAACGCGTGCATCAATTTTTGCTAGCGCAGGAATTGGAAGGGGAGCAGGAACTGGTACTACGAAGAGAAATAAACCCTCAAGGTAAATCAAGAGCGTTTATTAATGATACACCGGTTAATTTAGGACAGCTACAACAGATTTCTTCATTGCTTGTCGATTTGCATCAGCAATTTGATACCCTTCAATTAGGTCAGGAAGATTTTCAACGGGAGGTGCTGGATGCGTTGGCTGGACAGTTTTCTCTAGTTGGAGAGTATCAGTTGAGTTATGAAAAATGGGTACAGTCAAAAGCTATCTTACAAGCGTACGTGAATCAAAAATCATCTTCAGATGCAAGGGCCGAATACAATAAATTTCAATGGGAAGAATTAGAAGCAGCTGCCTTTCGGGCAGGTGAAATGGAAGAATTGGAGGCCGAACTCAAATTACTCACGCACACGGAGGAGGTTCAACAAGTTTTTACACGGATCTCTACTTTTTTAACCGAAGGAGATGAGCCAGCCTTGGCTCGGTTAAAATCATTCTTGCAAGAATTAGCTGAATTTAGGGATATGCATGAAGCATTCCCCACATTGGAGGATCGGCTTCGTTCATCGTATGTGGAGCTACAGGATCTCTCCAGAGAGTTTGATAAGCTTTCTTCCAATTTTGGAGCAGATCCAAAAAGATTAGAGTGGGTTTCCGAGCGGCTTTCACTTGGGTATCGACTTTGTAAGAAGCATCAGGTGACTACTACTGCAGAACTTCTTGCCATTCACGAGGATCTTACTAAACAGCTACAGGAATTTTTGAATATTGATCAGTTGATTGTTCAGCAGCAAAAAGAGGTAGCCGCTACCGAGAAAAAGGCTGTTGAGTTAGCAAGTCGCATTTCCAAGGGAAGAGAAAAACAAATCAAAGGACTTGAAAAAAGAGTACATGATTTATTACAGCGAGTGGGAATGCCCTCCGCAAAAATCAAGGTACAACTTACTGCGGAGCAATTGGGTCCACATGGGTCAGATGCCATTGAGTTTTTATTTGACGCCAACAATAGTGGTCAATTTCATCCGCTGCGAAAAGTAGCAAGTGGAGGTGAACTTAGTCGGTTGATGTTATGCATCAAATCGCTGGTAGGGGATTCTTTAAAATTTTCTACGCAAATTTTTGATGAAATTGATACAGGTATAGCAGGAGAAGCTGCCAGACAAGTGGGTTTATTATTAAAAGAATTATCAGGTAGCAGGCAAGTGATTTGTATTACCCATCAGCCGCAGATTGCTGGCAAGGCCTCTACTCATTTTTTTGTTTATAAAGACAAGGGTGCAGGGGCAACTGGTGCCGCGCGTACATTTATCCGTCCACTAAATTCAGAGGAGCGGGTACAAACTATTGCACAGATGATTGGAGGAGAAAACCCAACTCCCGCTGCATTGGCTAACGCCCGTGAGCTTTTGTCTTGATTGTGGATAACCTGATTTTTAAGGTGCAGAACTGGTGCAGAAAGAAAAATTTTTTCCATTTTCTTTTTGGGGTTTATTTCGCTGTTCGACACTTGTATTTTCTAAACCCCACATGCTATGGAACTATCAAATATAAATAAGGATCGGCAGCGTAAACGGAAGTCGGCTGTGGAATTAGGCACGATGGTATATGGTAAAGTTCCACCGCAAGCAAAAGAATTGGAGGAAGCCGTATTAGGTGCTGTCATGTTGGAAAAAGGTGCTTTTGATGTAATTGTTGAAATACTCAAGCCTGGCTGTTTTTATGTAGAAGCGCATCAGCTTATTTTTTCAACTATGCAGTCTCTTGCCAATAAGAGCCAACCTATTGATATTTTAACGGTAGTTGAGGAATTACGTACCAAAGAAGAGCTAGATACTGTGGGGGGTGCTTATTATCTTACCCGCTTAACTAATGCGGTGGTTTCATCGGCCAATATCGAAGCACATGCCCGGATTATTTTGCAGAAATTTATTCAGCGAGAACTCATTCGAGTAAGTGGTGAAATTATTAATGATGCCTTTGAAGATTCAACGGATGTATTTGATTTATTAGATGACGCCGAGAGCAAGCTTTATGAGATTACAAATAACAATCTGCGAAAGAATTTTGAAACGATCGACTCTGTTTTAGTTAATACCATTAAGCGCATTGAAGATCTTAGGAATAAAAATGAAGATCTGACGGGGGTTACCAGTGGTTATCCCTCCTTAGACCGCGTTACCTATGGTTGGCAAAAAACGGATTTAATCATTTTGGCAGCTCGACCTGCAGTAGGTAAAACTGCCTTTGCATTAAATCTGGCCCGCAATGCGGCTTTGCTGGCTGGTAAGCCAACCCCGGTTGCTTTCTTTTCATTGGAGATGAGCGCAAGTCAATTAGTGCAACGTATTTTGGCAGCAGAAAGTGAGATCTGGCTTGAGAAAATCAGTCGTGGAAAAATGGAGGAGCATGAGATGAAACAGTTATATGCTAGAGGCGTGCAGCGTCTTTCGCAAGCTCCTCTTTTTATTGATGATACGCCTGCATTGAACATTTTTGAGTTACGTGCCAAGTGTCGCCGATTAAAAAATAAACATAACATCGGCTTGATTATTGTTGATTATTTACAATTGATGAGTGGTACAGGAGATGGTCGTAATAGTAACCGTGAACAAGAGATCAGTAATATCTCACGAAATTTGAAAGCACTGGCTAAGGAGTTGAGTATTCCAATCATTGCACTCTCTCAATTGAGTCGTGCAGTAGAAACACGGGGTGCTGGAAAAGACGGAACAAAGATGCCACAGCTTAGCGATCTGCGTGAATCTGGTGCGATTGAGCAGGATGCAGACATGGTAATGTTCATGTATCGTCCCGAGTATTATGATATTACTTCGAATGAAATGGGAGAAAACAATAGAGGTGAAACACATTTGCGAATTGCTAAGCACCGTAATGGTTCATTGGAAACTATCAAACTTCGCGCACTACTCAATATTCAAAAATTTGTTGAAGATGGTGGCGGAATGGGTGTTTCTGGATTGCCCAGCAATTGGAAGCCTGTGCAGGATGAAGACGGAGCAGGCGGTGCCCGTGTTTTTGTTCAAACGGGCAGCAAGATGAATCAATTGGAAAACGATTTAGATGACTTACCTATTTGATTATGTCTTTCCCTCTTTTTTTTGTTACAGAACCACTTATTGGTTTAACAGGTATAACACTTGATGAAGAAAATAGTAAGCACGCGGTACAAGTCTTGCGGCTGAAAATGGGGAATGTCGTTGAGTTGACTGATGGGAAAGGACACGTAGCAACAGCAAGCATCGTTGATGATAATCGAAAGCGATGCCGGGTAGCGGTGCAGCAGATTCAGTCCATCCCAAAACCCTCCCGACAAATTACACTGGCTATTTCCTTATTAAAAAATCGTAATCGATTTGAATGGTTATTGGAAAAAGTAACTGAATTAGGAGTGGCTACAATCATTCCTCTTTTGTGTGAACGAACTGAAAAGGAATCCGCGCGATTGGAGCGGATGCAATCCATTTTACAAAGTGCTTTATTACAAAGCAGACAGGTATGGTTGCCGGAATTGACCGAACCACAGGATTTTAAAGCGATTAAAAAATGGAAATTACAAGAGGGGGATCATTTTATTGCAACTTGTAATGATGTAGCAAAGCAACTGCTTTCATCTTTAGCAATGACTTCTAAAAAAAATGTTTTAATCTGTATTGGGCCTGAAGGCGATTTTACAGATGATGAATTAAAAATAGCTACGGAAAATAATTTTATGGCTGTCAGTTTAGGAGCTTCTCGTCTGCGTACAGAAACAGCAGGTATTGTGGCAGTTAGTTTACTAGCTTGCTAGTTTGTAATTGCAACAATTAATTTGCTTTTCCTGTTTCTACTATTTTTTTTGCAATACCCGGTCCCTCATAAATAAATCCGGTCCAAACCTGCACCAGCGAAGCGCCGGCTTCTACTTTTTCATTCGCATCCGCTGCATTGAAAATGCCACCGGATGCAATCATTGGAATTTTACCAGCTGTCTTTTCATGGATATAGCGAAGCAGGGATGTATTTTTTTCTTTTAAAGGTGCTCCACTCAAGCCGCCGGCCCCCATTCTGCTGACTGTATTTTCATTGGTGATTAATCCATGTCGGCTAATTGTGGTGTTGCTAACCACTAAACCGTCTAATCCTATGGCAAGTACAAGATCAATGACATCGTCAACTTGTTCCTTACTTAAATCCGGCGCAATTTTTAAAAAGATTGGACGGGGTTTAGGTTTAGATTTATTTTTTTCTTGTAATAAGGTTAAAATTTTATGCAGAAAATTTTTATCCTGAAGTGCACGCAGGCCCGGGGTATTGGGTGAGCTAACGTTCACTACAAAATAATCTACCCAAGGATGTAAGCGTTCAAAACAAAACTCATAATCTCTCCAGGCTTCTTCATTGGATGTCGATTTGTTTTTACCAATATTTCCTCCAATAATTAGCGCAGGATGGCCATCTACACGGGGTTGTGTTTCTTCTCTCCAATATTTTAGCCTGCGGGCGATTGTTACAACCCCATCATTATTAAATCCCATTCGATTGATCAATGCTCGATCTTCCGGGAGTCTAAATAATCTTGGTTTTTCATTTCCACGTTGTGGCTGTGGAGTAACTGTCCCTATCTCAATATGCCCAAAGCCCAAACAACTTAATTCACGCAGGTGCATTGCATTTTTGTCAAATCCGGCAGCTAGTCCAACCTGATTTTTAAAATGAAGTCCTGCAATTTTTACGGGTAGGGGATTGGTTGGCTCAAATAGATTTCGCAAAAGACGTCTTGTAAGAGGCGTGCTGCACATTATCTGTAAAAGAAAAAGAGAAAACTGATGGGCCTCTTCGGGAGGGAGAAGGAAAAGAATTTTTCTAATCAGGTTGTACATGTCGCGAGCAAATATAATTCAAGAAAGGGTCGCTCTAAAGTGTTTGCAGAGACGAAAGGGCATCGTAAATTTGAGTTAGAGAAAGTTGCATAAACAACTATTCGCTTACTATATGCAAGAAGCCTATATCGTAGCCGGTTATAGAACCGCTGTTACCAAAGCAAAAAAGGGTGGATTTCGTTTTACGCGCCCAGATGATTTGGCGATCGAAGTAATCAAAGGGTTGATGAAAGATGTTCCCGTTCTTGACCCTAAACAAGTGGATGATGTAATTGTCGGTAATGCTGTTCCGGAAGCGGAGCAAGGACTACAGGTTGGGAGGATAATTGCTGCTCGCTCCCTGGGTATTGAAGTACCCGGCATTACAATCAATCGCTATTGCGCATCCGGTTTGGAATCTATTGCTATAGCCACTGCAAAAATCAGAGCTGGCTTTGCCGAATGTATTGTTGCAGGTGGGGTAGAGAGTATGAGCATGGTGCCTGCCGCAGGTTGGAAAACGTCTCCTGCCTATTCAATTGCTTCAGAGGAGCCCGATTATTATCTCAACATGGGTCTTACAGCAGAGGCGGTTGCAAAGGAATACCAAGTTAGTAGAGAAGTTCAGGATGAATTCTCCCTCCAATCTCACCAAAAAGCTATACGAGCTATTGAGAATGGATACTTCAAGTCTGGAATACTGCCTATAACAGTTGAGGAGATTTATTTAGATGAGAAAAAGAAAAAGCAAAAGCGATCATTCATCATTGATACTGATGAGGGGCCTCGTGCGGATACCTCGCTGGAAGCATTAGCTAAATTAAAGCCTGCATTTGCAACTAATGGGGTTATTACGGCTGGTAACTCTTCCCAAACTTCTGATGGGGCTGCATTTGTTTTAGTGATGAGCGAGCGTATGATGAAGCAATTAAATTTGAAACCAATTGGAAGACTGGTTACCTCTGCTGTTGCAGGGGTGCATCCGCGTATCATGGGAATAGGTCCCGTTGCGGCCATTCCAAAGGCACTCAAAATGGCGGGTCTGCAATTATCCGATATTGATCTCATTGAATTAAATGAAGCCTTTGCTTCACAGGCTGTTGCTGTTATCAAGGAGGCTGGGCTAGATCCCCAGAAGGTTAATATAAATGGGGGCGCTATCGCCCTCGGACATCCGCTCGGGTGCACCGGATGTAAATTGACAATACAAAATCTTAATGATTTACAACGACTTAATAAAAAATATGGCATGATTACGGCTTGTGTCGGGGGAGGGCAGGGAATTGCAGGAATTATTGAGCGCTTATAAGCGCTGTGTCGTTTTAATAAAAAATCAACGGAAATTCCTCTGCGAGTTGAGTTTTTTTCTATCTTGCTGCAATGGACCGCAGAGGTTTTATACGCGAAATAGTCCCAGTTGCAGAAAAACAAACAAGCCAGCAGGTTTTTTCACGAACCCAATCTGGTTTGAATCCCTACACGGGTGCGTGGGGCGATGAGGAGTTATTACATCTCCTTAGGCGAACAATGTTCGGTGCCTGCCGAGCTGATCAACAATATTTTCGCGGGCGTACAATGGACCAAGTTGTAGATGAGTTGTTAAATCCAAATGCACCTGCACCTACTCCTCCTATTAAAGAGTATGCAAATCCCACTACAGTAGGTGTAAACGTGGATACAGCGGTATTGCAGGGTTCAACCTGGGTGAATAATATCAATAGTGATGGAACGATTCAATCACTAAGAAGGGCTTCTTACAAAAAATGGTTAACGGGTAATCTAATAAATCAAGATCGAAGCATTCGTGAAAAAATGATTCTTTTTTGGACTGATCATTTTGGAAACGAAGCGACAGATGTTGGTAATGGAAATTGGATTTACTCCCAGCACCAATTGATTCGGCAGCATAGCTTAGGGAATTTTAAAAATTTAATACGAGATATTACTCTAGATGTTGCAATGCTTAGATACTTAAATGGATATCTTAATAATGCTACTGCACCGGATGAGAATTATGCAAGGGAATTGATGGAGCTTTTTACATTGGGTAACGGTCCTGATTCCCGTTACACAGAAACCGATGTGAAAGAAGCTGCAAAAGTTTTAACAGGTTGGACTATCAATGGCACTACATACCAGCCCGTTTTTACTCCGACACGTCACAGTTCAGCTAATAAAACCTTTTCATCCTTTTTCAATAACACTGTTATAACGGGGCGTACTGGGGCAACTGCGGGCATGCTGGAATTGGATGATTTGCATAATATGATTTTTGCCCAGCAAGAAGTGGCAAAGTTTATTGCACGTAGAGTGTACCGCTGGTTTGTTTATTATCAAATTGACGCCGATGCAGAACGTAATGTAATTACGCCCTTAGCAGATATTTTTCGACGAGGTGGTTATGAAATAAAGCCGATGCTCAGTGCTTTACTCAAAAGCGAACATTTTTATGATAAGATCAATAGAGGTTGTTATATAAAATCTCCTGCTGATCATGTAATCGGATCGCTTCGTGAAATGAATGTTGTATTCCCCCCTGTCTCTAATTGGAGTACCAACTATGGTTTATGGAATACCTTTTACTCTTGGATGACTAACATGGGAATGAATTTACATGACCCTCCCAATGTGGCTGGTTATCCTGCTTATTATCAAGAGCCCTCTTTTCATGAGTTATGGATTACTTCAGATAGTTTACCAAAAAGGAATCAGTTTACTGATATAATGGTTAGTTCAGGATATTCTCTAAATGGGTTCCGCGTACAGTTTAACTGCCTAGAGTGGGCTCGTTCATTACGCAATCCGGGTAATCCGAACGATCTATTAACAGAGGCACTATCATTACTCTATCAAAATCAGTTGAGTGATGTGTCTAAGGACCAGATTAAAATGCAAATACTTTTAACTGGACAGCAGTGGGATTATTACTGGACAAATGCGTGGATGGCCTATGAAAGTAATCCTACCACAGCCAACTTTAATATTGTAAATAATCGATTGAAGTCTTTGTTCCAATATTTATTTAACCTTTCTGAATACCAGTTGATCTGATCATGAAAAGAAGTGAATTTCTTTCGGGGGCTATTCCGGCTGCTGCACTCCTTCCAGAGTTGATCAATGGTTATTCTGTGAAGGCTTTTACCACTGATTCTCCTTTGGTACAAGCCTTGCTTCGTGGAAATACGTTAACAGATCACGTATTGGTTATTGTGCAATTATCTGGTGGAAATGATGGATTGAACATGGTGATTCCAGTTGCAGATTATTCACGCTATTATAATGCGCGTACTAATATTGCTATCCCAGAGTCATCTATATTGCCCATTGCAGGAGTTACGGGCACAGGGCTACATCCTGCTATGACAGGTTTACAAAGTTTATTTGCAGATGGAAAGGCAAAGGTTGTACAGGCTGTAGGATATCCCCAACCTAACTTTTCGCATTTCCGCGCCACTGATATTTGGATGAGTGCTTCCAATAGTAATCAGGAAGTTTATAGTGGTTGGGCTGGAAGATACCTGGATTATGAGTACCCTAATTTTCCAACGGGATATCCTAATGCTGAAATGCCAGATCCACTTGCTATACAAATAGGTGGTCTTACTTCATTGACTTTACAAGGGCCTACCCGTAATATGGGTATGAGCATTACAAACCCAACCAGTTTTTATAATCTGATTGCAGGAACTAACGATTATGCCCCAAATACTAGGGCAGGCAAAGAGCTTACCTATGTAAGAAATATCAATCGTCAAACGCAGGGTTATGCCACTGTAATAAGAGCTGCTGCCAATGCGGTTACGGTTCAGTCGCCCTATCCAACAGGAAATTCGTTGGCCGATCAATTAAAAATTGTGGCTCGGTTGATCAAGGGAGGATTGAAAACACGGGTGTACATGGTAAGCTTTGGAGGTTTTGATACGCACTCTGTCCAGGTAAATACAGATATAGTTACGGGAACACATGCAACGCTTCTAGGGCGAGTATCTGCAGCAATTAAAGCTTTTCAGGATGATATTAAGTTTTTGGGCGTTGAGGAACGAGTGTTAGGAATGACATTCAGTGAATTTGGTAGACGGATTAAATCAAATTCAAGTACGGGTACCGATCACGGTGCGGCTGCACCGCTATTCCTGTTTGGAAATCAAGTTGAAGCCGGTATGTTGGGTGTAAATCCAACCATTCCTGCCAACCCATTGGTGAATGATAATGTACCCATGCAATACGATTTCAGAAGTATTTATGCCACTGTACTAGAAAAGTGGTTTTGTTTGGATAAGTCGGTGGTACAATCATTGTTTCCACAAAGTGTCAATACACAATTGCAAACGCTTCCTTTGTTGAAGGCCGGTGCATGTAGCGGAGTAACTCCTCCGCCTATTCCAATCACTGATTTATTAATTACCAACTTTCCCAATCCATTCACTTCAAAAACAACTATTCAGTTTACAACGGCTGGTGGGCATACGCTCATCCAGATTTTTGACACATTGGGTAGATTGGTAAAGATTTTGACGGATAGAGAATATGCGGCAGGCACCTATCGATTGGATTTTGATAGCGACCTTCTTCCAACGGGTCTCTATTATGCTCGCTTGCAAAATGGGATAACTCAGCAGGTGCGGGCCATGATGAAAGTTCGTTAATCGATTTAGTCTGTTAGCCGGTGCCCGGCATTGACCCAATCAGTAATTTTTTGTTTATCTATTGTGGTAAGCTGCCCATTTTGAGGCATGAATGTGGGTAGTCCATTTACACAGCGAAGACGGATACGATCCCAAGATGCCACTATACTGGAATCTGTATCTAAATTTTTACCTCCACTTGCACCACCATTTAAATGGCAGGGTCCGCAATAGCCAGTCACTAATTGTTTAACAGCGGCGTATTTAGTACCATATGCTAGAATTCGGAGTTGTGCGGTATCACTACACCCTTTTTGATTGATAACTTTTACAATGTAATTACCAGGTGCAAGTCCTGAAAATATGGGACTCTCCTGCGCGGTGCCATTATTGATAGCGTATTTCAACGTATCTCCACGTGGATAAAGCACTGTTATAGTTCCATTGCTGATTCCACCCACTGCAGCTGTTTTTACTGTTTGGATATCATAGGAGGTACTAGCACAGGGGTCTGGTCCTTTTTCTTTATTGCAAGCGAATGGCACGCCCATCATCAGCATTACTGCTAACGAGAGATAAAGGCTGAGGTTAAATCTTATTTTCAAGCTCATCCTGCTAATATAAAAAAAATTTTTTTGTAACAATGTTGCATTTTATTTTTGCAACAAAGTTTCAAATAACTATACTATGTTATTAACAATACGAGTTGCCACACTAAGTATGTTTTTTGTTTTTGGGCTTGTCTTTTTGGCTGAGGCCCAAGTGGGAAAAGGGTATTCATTGTCTGGACAAATTAGTAATGCTGCAACTGGCGAAAAATTGCCCGGCACAGTATTGTTTTTATCGGATCTAAAACGAAGTGTTCTATCAGATGAAAATGGAGACTATATTTTTTCAGGAATTTATCCTGGGCATCACATATTGGAAATATCACATGCCGGGTTTGCCACACTTGTGTTGCATCTTGAACTTAGTAACAACTTGCAGCGAGATATCAGGTTGTCCCCTGTATTTGTAGAAAATCAGGGAGTGGTCGTGACAGGAATTTCTTCCCCCACCAGTATTCGGAAAACCCCTACTCCCATAACAATTTTCAGGCAAACAGATTTACAGCAATCGAGTTCTTCTAATATTATAGACGCGTTAAGTAAAGTGCCAGGTGTTGCACAACTTACCACAGGGCCTGCAATTTCCAAGCCGATTATTCGCGGACTAGGCAGCAATCGAGTAGTAGTGGTGAATGATGGAATTCGTCAGGAAGGGCAACAATGGGGAGATGAACATGGTTTAGAGATTGACGAACTCAGTGTGAATCGAGTGGAGATTTTAAAAGGTCCGTCCTCATTAATGTATGGTAGTGATGCATTAGCAGGGGTGATCCATTTTCAATCTGCACCACACGTAGAAGAAGGCACAATGAAAGGAAGGATTGTTAGTAATTATCAAACGAATGGAAATCTGTATAACACGCATGTACAGCTCGGGGGTAATAACAAAGGGTTTAATTGGAGTAGCTACAGTAGTTTGAAAAGTGCTGCTGATTACTCAAACAAATATGATGGTAAGGTTTTGAATTCGCGTTTTAATGAAATGAATGCAGGCGGTCATATAGGGATCAATAAAAAGTGGGGGTATGCACACTTGTTAGTTTCAAGTTTTAACCAGCATCTAGGAATGGTTGAGGGTGAAAGGGATGATGCAACGGGAAATTTTATTTTGTACGGCGGAACACCCCTGGAGCGTATTGCCAGCGGATCTGATTTAAAGGGTAGGGATGTTTTAGTGCCCAACCAACAAGTACAACATTTTAAGTTAGTTTCTGATAATTCTGTTGCAATTGGGAAAAGTCGTTTGAAAGTTGGATTAGGTTGGCAAAAAAACCTGCGTAAGGAGTATGGAGAACCTGAGGAGCCAAAAGCGGAGGAGTTATACTTTGATTTGAGTACGTTTAATTATACGTTGCATTGGCAATTGCCTGAAAAAAATGAGTGGCATACCACAGCGGGTGTGAATGGAATGCAACAACAAAACACGAATAGGGGAGAGGAACGCTTGATCCCAGATTATTCTCTTTTTGATGCGGGTTTCTTTTTATTTACACAACGGTTACAAAATAAAGTATCCTGGAGCGGAGGACTTCGATTTGACGCACGTACTATTGAAGGAAGGGCTTATGAAGAAAATGGTCAACAAAAATTCTCTTCATTCAAGAAAAACTTTTCTAATTGGTCAGGAAGTATGGGAGTTAGCTACGAGCCTACTACTGCTGTAGTGCTAAAGGCAAACTTAGCAAGGGGGTTTAGAGCCCCATCCTTATCCGAATTAGCCAGCAATGGAGCGCATGAAGGAACTAACCGATATGAATATGGCAGATTGAACCTTCGTTCAGAGACCAGTTTACAAGGTGATTTGGGATTAGAATTACAGTCTGAACATTTTGGTATTGAGCTGAGCGCCTTTTATAATCAGATCAACAATTTTATTTTTTATCGGAAATTATACTCAGTAGGAGGGGGCGATTCTACGCTTATGCTAGATGGTGAAGAGCTCACTGCCTTTGTCTTTCAGCAAAACACAGCACGTTTGCAAGGGCTGGAACTTAACATGGATATTCATCCGCATCCATTAGATTGGTTACATATTGAAAACAGCTTCTCATTGGTAAGGGGAAAATTTAGTAATGATATTGACCCGGAAATTACCAGAAGTAATCAACTTCCTTTGATGCCCGCACCGCGTTGGAATGGAGAGATAAGAGGAGATTTTGAAAAAGGGTGGGGCTCTTTTCGCAATGTGTATGTAAAAGTAGCAGCGCAACAAACTTTTTCGCAGGATCGATTTTTTACGGGCTTCAACACGGAAACTCGAACTCCTGCTTATTTACTGATTGATGCTGGTGCAGGTTTTTCAATGATAAATCGGAATAAAAAAACAGCGGCAACGATTCATTTAAGTGCTACAAACCTTGGCGATGTAGTGTGGCAGTCACACACTAGTCGATTAAAGTACACTGCCGAAAATCTTCAAACGGGAAGAATGGGAGTATTTAATCGGGGTCGTAATTTTTCAATTCGTATAGTCATTCCTTTTAAATGGGAGCGGATTCGGTAGTCAATTCGGCTTTCACTTTTCTTTCTCCAATCTGCTGGCGCCACATGGCATAGTATAGTCCTTTTTCTTGAAGTAGTTGTTCGTGTTTACCCGTTTCAACTACTTCTCCCTTTTCTAAAACATAGATTCGATCTGCATGCAGAATTGTAGAGAGACGGTGCGCAATCAGAATGGTAATTTGTTTTCCTGATTTGGAAACTTCCCGAATCGTGAGTGAAATCTCTTCTTCCGTTAGTGAGTCCAGTGCAGAGGTGGCTTCGTCAAATAATAATAGTTTTGGCTTACGTAATAATGCACGTGCAATGGAAAGTCGTTGTTTTTCTCCTCCGGATAGTTTAAGGCCTCCCTCGCCAATCATGGTGTCAAGACCACTGTCTGCCCTGTTTAATAAATTTTGACAGGCTGCTTTTTGTAGAACATCGAGCAATTCTTGTTCACTTGCACTAGGATTAACAAAGAAAAGATTCTCTCTGATCGTGCCAGAAAAAAGTTGCGTATCCTGTGTAACAAATCCAATTTGGTTGCGAAGGACTTCAAAATTGATACTGTTTTCGTCAATTCCGTTATAAAGAATTCGTCCACTTTCTGGTCTGTAAAGTCCTACTAACAATTTCATCATAGTCGTTTTCCCTGAGCCAGAGGGTCCTACAAATGCAATCGTTTCTCCCGTTTTTACTTCGAAGCTGATGCCATTTAATGCTTTTTGTCTGGCTGTAGGATGCTGAAAACCTACATTTTCAAATTCTAATTTTTCAATACTACCTAGCGGTGTAGGAGTAGCAGGTACTTTTTCCGGTTCCTTTTCCATTAATTGATTGAAATTCTCCAAGGAGGTTTGCGCTTCTCGATAGGTCAGGATGATATTGCCTATTTCCTGTAGCGGTCCAAAAACAAAAAAGGAGAAAATTTGCATGGTCACTAATTCGCCAGCGTTCATCTCATGACGAAAGATTAATACCATTAGCATAAACAGAATTATTTGCCGAAGCGTATTGACAAAGGTGCCTTGCAAAAAGCTGAGACTTCTAATTTTTTTTACTTTGGTTAATTCTAGTCCTAAGATCTTGAATGTATTACGATTTAGGCGAGCCACTTCCTGCTCGGTGAGCCCCAGACTTTTTACTAATTCAATATTGCGAAGTGATTCGGTAGTTGATCCAGCTAGCGCAGTTGTTTGCGAAACGATTTTTTTCTGGATTACTTTCACCTTTTTGCTAAACAAGTTGGAGAAGTAAACAAGTAGAAAAATTCCACCAAAATAAAAAATAGGTAACCTCCAATCAATAGCAGTCGCGTACACCGCTACAAAAATGATCCCAATGATTACCGGAAATAGCACATTGATAAAAGAAGAAACAAGCCGCTCTGTATCCACTCTAACTTTTTGAAGGATACTCAATGTTTCTCCACTACGCGCATCTTCAAATTCTTGAAAAGGAAGTTTCATGGCATGTTTTAGCCCCTCTGTAAATACAGCTGCCCCAAACTTTTGCGTAATTAGGTTGAGTGTATAATCTTGAAAAGCCTTGGCAATCCGGCTTATCATTGCTACGGATATGGAGGCAGTTAAGAGAGCTAGAACACCATAGTAGGGAAGGGGTTGAAAAGAAAAAAAGAATTTTTTATAGGTGTATTGCGCTGGGTGTTGTGAAAAATCATTAGCCAGGTTTACCAATTTTCCAAAAATAATCGGATCCACCAATGAAAAGCCAATATTAGTTGCTGATAATATCAGCACAAGGCTTACCAGCCAGCGATGAGGTTTTAAATAACGAAAAAGTATTTTCATACGCGCAGTTTAAACTGTGGCAAAGGTCGTTTAAAATGCTCATTGAAACGGTAATTATAATTGCTGTCTATCTAAATTTCTATAGCTGATGGCCTCTGCCAAATGCGTGGATTGGATTCTCTCTGCCTGCTCAAGATCAGCAATGGTTTGTGCAATTTTTAGAATTTTATCATAGGCCCTGATGGATAAGTTTAGCTTAATCAATGCCAGCTCAATTAACTTTTTACCCGCTTCATCTACTTTGCACTTTTCCTGAACAGCTTTTGGAGTGGCCTGCCCGTTGCAGTTGATCCTGTCGAATTTTTTCCATCTTTCCTGCTGAAGGGCTCGAGCATTTTTGATGCCATAAATTGTTGTGTTGAGATCCACTTTTGTCGTTTTAGGAGCTCTTAGTAAGTCAGATTTATCTACTGGATTAACTTCTACGTGCAAATCGATTCTGTCTAGCAATGGGCCAGAAATTTTATTTCTATAACGATAAATTACTCCAGGAGGACAACTACAGTTTTTAGTCGGATGGGTAAAATAACCGCAGGGACAGGGATTCATGGCGGCGATCAACTGAAAGTTTGCTGGATACACACGGGTTTGTCCGCCCCTCGAAAGTACGATTCGGTATTCTTCTAGCGGTTGACGAAGGGCTTCTAATACGTTCCGTCTGAACTCTGGCAATTCATCTAAAAAAAGAACCCCATGATGTGCCAGTGTAATTTCTCCAGGTTGAAGGGTACGTCCACCCCCAATCAAACCTGCATCTGAAAGCGAGTGGTGTGGGTTTCTGAAAGGTCTATTTAATTTATTTGGATCAAAACCTAAGGGGAGTCCAATCGCAGAAAAGATTTTATAGGTTTCGATGGCTTCTTCGGGAGATAATGCAGGCAAAAGCGCAGGTAATTTTTTTGCTAACATAGTTTTACCTGCCCCCGGTGGGCCCATTAATAGTAAATGATGACCACCTGCTGCTGCAATTTCAAGAGCACGTTTTGCGAAAGCTTGTCCATAAATTTCCTCCAATGGGTTTTCTTGTTCAATACCTGTTTCAGGTGAGGCCGTAGTTGCTTTAAATCCGTGCAGATGCTGTTTCTTATTTGAGAAAAAATTTACTACATCCTGTATATGGAGTGCTCCCCAAATCGTAAACGGGGTAGCTGTTAAGAGTTCGCTTAAGTTATCTTTTGGTAGTATGATCCCTTCAAATCCATCTTGCTGTGCCTGCAACACAATGGGGACTGCCCCCTTTATGGACCGAATGGAGCCGTCTAACGCCAGCTCTCCCATCAGTACATATTTCTTTAATAACTCAGTTTGGTTGAGCTGTCCTGAAGCTGCTAAAATTCCAATCGCTATAGGAAGATCAAATGCAGTGCCGCTTTTTCGAATATCTGCTGGGGCCAGATTGATTACCAATTTTGTTCTGGGAAAGCGAAAACCATTTGTTTTGAATGTGCTTTCGATTCTTTCCAGACTTTCACGAACAGCACTATCAGGGAGTCCTACCATCGTAGAACTCTTCCCTGTAAGCAACCAGTTCACTTCTATATGAATACAATGTGCTTCAATACCAACCAATGCACTCCCAAAAACAGTAACGAACATGCGCCAATCTAACCGATTGACCATTTGAAGTCAATGGTTGTGCAATTACTTTTACTGTTTTTTTCTAAGGAAAGAGGGGAGAATACTACTTATCCCTCTAAATGAATCGCGAACACAATCATTCTGCTTTGGATGCGATCAATCACGCTGGAAAAGCGTAAGTTCTCGTCACGGGCATGAATGTTACGACTTCCGTTGCTGATTTTTATTTCCGGCGAAAAGATAAAAGTGGGGAAATAAAAATTAAATCCGATACCAAACTCTGGACCCCAGTCATTTTTTTCAATTTTTATAAGTTCTTCAGCTCTTTTAGCTCTAGCGTTACTTGCCATATCAATATCTCCCTTAATGCCAGCCAGCGTATATACTCTAAAATTACCAATCCGGTCACTTTGAAATTTTATATGCACGGGAAAAGACATAGTGATGGATTCTACTTTTTTGATCACCTCTGTTTCATTGAAGGAAGATGGATCGGGATAGCTGAGTTTATATCGGATACTTCTATCAGCAAAAAATAATTGGGGGTTAAATCTAACCTGAAAACGATTGGAAAGGCGAAGCGTGCCCGAAAGTCCTAATGAGGCGCCTCCTGTGTTTGTAGGTTCCGCTACTAATACACTGTCATTTTGTAAGAATCGAGGATGAAGACTGGTTTGAAAACGGGTGCTATTTCCGGCAATGGTGATGCCAAAATAATAGGGTTTACTATCATGGTCAGAAAGATTGATTTCCAGCTGGCTTTGGCTGAATTGTGCAAAAGCGCAATTCAGTAATCCCACTGTGATCAACAGCGTTAGCGTTATTTTTTTTGTGCAGTGTAAATACAACATATTCCAAAAGTCAGCGATTCATAACGCACATCTGTATAGCCAGCTTCCTTTAGCAAATTGCAAAACGTAGCTCGGTCAGGAAATGCGTTGGTCGATTTATTTAAATAGGCGTAAGCCTGGTGATCGGTGTTGAATAGACGAGCAAAAAAGGGTGCTATTTGCTGCATATACAGATTATAAATAAATTTTATGAACCAATTGCGAGGAGTTGAAAATTCTAGTACCATCAATTGGCCGCCTGATTTCAATACCCGTAGCATTTCAGTGAGTCCGGCATGCAAATGTTCAAAGTTCCGTACTCCAAACGCCACCATTACTGCATCAAACGAATCGGAGGGGCTATTTATTGTTTCTGCATCTCCGGCTTCCAGCGTGATCTTGTCAGTTAATTGACGCATTTTAATTTTTTCTCGCCCCCCTTGTAACATTCCGGTTGAAATATCGATTCCTTTAATGTGATCGGGTTTTAAAAGGTCATAGGCCATTAGTGCTAAATCTGCAGTACCCGTAGCTACATCTAAAATTTGTTTGGGCCTATTACTTTGGAGCTTCAAGAGTGCTTTTTTACGCCATATCATATCGACTCGGGCTGATAAAAAACGGTTCATGAAGTCGTAACGGTCTGCGATACGGTCAAACATCTCAGCGACCTGTACCTTTTTTGCCTTGTCAGAATCAGAAAACGGAGTAATGGTATCGTGCGGAAGCGACATAATACAAAGGTACGTTCCTGCGTTCAAATTGGAGGTTGTCTTGAGGTTTCGACTGAATGCATTTACTTCGTGCTAACAATGAAAAGAGAACCTACTTTGCAAGCCCAGTATATAATCAGTAGTGAAACTCATAAGAAATGCCCTAAGGCAGATCGGCCAGAGTTTGCTTTTATTGGTCGTAGCAATGTTGGTAAATCCTCATTGATTAATTTAATCACCGGTTCAACAAAACTTGCACGCATCTCCGCCACACCCGGAAAGACACGACTCATCAACCATTTTGAAATTATCGATACCAATAAAAAAAAGTGGTATCTGGTTGATTTACCCGGATATGGTTATGCTGCCACTGTTTCTCAAAAAGCGCGTCGCAATTGGGGAAACATGATTGAGTCTTATATCCGCAAAAGAGAAAATCTGATTAATTTATATGTGCTCATTGATAGCAGACATGAACCCCAGCCTATCGATATTGATTTTATCAACCAATTAGGGGAGTGGCAAATTCCTTTTAGTTTAATCTTTACAAAAATTGATAAGAATAAACCTGGCGCCACAAAACGAAACGTTGAACAGTTCATGCACCGGTTATTGGAGAATTGGGAAGCATTGCCTCCCGTTTTTTTGACTTCGGCTGTTACTAAAGTGGGTCGATCAGAAATTCTCGATCATATTCGCAACCTAATAAAAAGCTGAGATCAGTTGACCATTTTATTGGCGCAGCAGGTACTTGCAAAGGCTTCTGGTTTTGCTTTAAAGGCAAACCCCATTCCCAGAATATAACCCATCGCTTCACGAAGCGCATCGTTGCTTTTAAATTGTGGATTTGTGTTGATGTCGGCATGAACCTCCATGTCCACATCATACTTATTAAAGAGTGGGCAGAGTTGATACGCAACGTCAATACTTTTTGAGACTTCTTTTAGCATTCTTTCTTTTATGGTGAAGGTCTGTCTTGTTTTTTCATTGCTAATAAACATAAAACCGCCCTGTCCTTCGCGCAGAAATACAATGACTGTCGCAAACTCTGTTTCTTTTCCTTTGACCTGTGAGTCTGTTCCAATACAAACTTTTAACCGGATTCCTTTACTTGTTTCACGTTGAATTGCAACTTCAACAGCTTCAAAAATGGGAAGCTTTACCGCGTCACCATTAAATTTTCTCCATTGCATACGTAAATAAATTTTCCTAATTTAACTCAGGAATTGGTCAACTATTTCAATGTATTGGAACAAGATATTCACAGCGGTGTTATCAAATTGTGAATCGACTTTAATACTGTCCTGTATGCAACAAGACTAATGTGCAGGCTTCAATGGGATTGATACCCGCCTGTTTCGCTAAGTCGGCTAATGCCTCATTTTCGGTACCCGGGTTAAAAATGAGTCTCTTGGGTTGCAGCGCAAGAATATAATCATAATAAGGCTTTTGTCTTTCGGATGACAAATACAAGGTGATTGTATCTATAGAGGGGCAAGCGATTTGAGTTGTTTCGATAGGGGTTGTTCCTACTTTTCCTTGTCTGGTTCCAATAGCCCACACAGGATGGTGATGTTTTTGTAAATCTTGAATAGCCCGGTAACTATAGCGCTCTGGGTTCTCTGAAGCACCGATAACTAGAGTGGGTTTTAAAGATTGCATATACAAAAGTACTGCAATATTTACTGGCGGTGGTGTTACCCTATGATTTCAGTACTTTTCCAGTATGAAAAATTTTGCATGCAGCCTTTTGCTATTACTTTATCTAGGTGCACAATCGCAGCGAGCACCCTTTCGTTTTGCTTTTGTCACGGATACGCATATTGGATCTCCGGATGGCGTTGCCGAAGAGGATCTTCGAAGAACTATTCGAGATATCAATGCGCAATCTGATCTTTCATTTGTAGTATTAACCGGGGATATTACCGAATTGGGCACAAACCAAGAATTGGCACTTGCAAAAAAATTGCTGGATAGCCTTCGTATACCCTGGTATATTATTCCAGGTAATCATGACACCGGTTGGAGTGAAAGCGGAGGATTGGGCTTTGTACAAACTTTTGGTGCCGATCGCTTCAGCTTCAATTTTCAGGGGATTCAATTTATTGGATGTGCGTCCGGACCCTATGTCAGAATGAGTGATGGGCATGTGCCAAGGGATGCAGTCAATTGGTTGGATAGAGAATTTGGTTCATTGGCAGATACAACGCCGATCATAATGTTCAACCATTATCCTTTCGATAACTCATTAGATAATTGGTATGAGATCACCGACAGGATTCGTCAAAAAAATACTTGGTTAGCTATTTGCGGACATGGACATGCCAACCGGAAAATGGACTTTGAAGGCATTCCAGGTGTGATGGGAAGATCAAATCTTCGAGCAAAAGCGGAGGTGGGCGGCTACAATATTGTTGAGGTACGAGCCGATAGTGTTTTGTTTTCGGAAAGAAGACCAGCGAGAAGGACCCTTGCTGTTTGGCATGCAGTATCTATTCAAAAAGGCTTGGTTGAAAAACAAGTACAATCTTTTTCGCGTCCTTCTTATCAAATCAACAAACAATATCCGAAAGTAAAAGCAAGTTGGCAAGTAAGTGACGTGGCAAATATTATCTCTACACCTGCTGTTGCAGGCAATGTAATCGTGGTGGGTAATCAGGAAGGAACAATCAATTGCTATGAAAAAAAATCAGGGGTACGTCGCTGGAGTTTTTCTACCAGCGGTCCTATTTATTCTTCACCAGCTATTCATAAAAGAAAAGTAGTGGTAGGCTCTGCCGATGGCGGGGTCTATTGTTTGGACCTTATTAAAGGAACTGCCTTGTGGAAATGGAAAGCTAATAGTTCCGTATTGGGTTCTCCCGTTTTATCGGGCGATACTGTTTTCATTGGAACGAGCGATCACCGTATTGTTGCACTCAGTTTGAAAAATGGATCTCTGCTTTGGGCATTTGAAGGACTGGATGGTCCTGTGGTGAGTACCCCATTGCTTTATCAGGGCAAATTGATTGTGGGTGCTTGGGATAGAAATTTATATGCGATTCAAACTTCAACTGGAAAGCTGGTTTGGAAATGGAATAATGGCGCATCCGTTAGAAATTATTCTCCAGCCTCCTGTATTCCTGTGGCAACAGATGGGGTTGTATATATTATGGCACCGGATCGATTTACTACTGCCATTGATGTTACAAATGGACAAACGTTGTGGCGCGTAAAAGATGGAGGAGTTCGAGAGTCAATTGGACTATCAAAGGACCAGCAATGGATTTATGGAAAGTCAATGCAGGATACAATAGTTGCCTATCGAACCAGTAGACAGCCACAAACTGCTGCTTGGAAAATGCATGTTGGGTTTGGCTATGAACATGTTCCTTCAATGATTATAGAACAAGATGGGTTGATTCTATTTGGAACACGCAACGGAGTAGTTTATGCAGTAGATCCTGTCAATCAAAAAACAAAATGGGCGTTTAAGATTGATAATTCCATGGTCAATACGGTAAGACCTATTGGGAAAAAACAGATTGTTGTATCAACGATGGATGGAAAACTAGCCTTGTTGCGTTACACCAATTAGAGAAACAGTTGAATGGGATTTTCCAGGTATTTCTTTACTGTTTGTAAGAAAGCAGCACCGGTTGCACCATCCACGCTTCGGTGATCGCAACTAAGCGTAATTTTCATTACTTGTGTAGCAGCAAAGCCTTCTCCTTTGCGAATGATTTTTTCACTGATTCTTCCAACTGCCAGTATGCAACTGTCGGGCGGATTGATGATGGCTGTAAATTCGTCGATATCCATCATGCCCAAATTAGAGATGGTGAATGTGTTTCCCGTGAATTCGTTAGGTTGTAGCTTTTTATTCTTGGCCTTGGAGGCTAATTCTTTTGCTTCAGCAGCAATTTGCGGCAAGGTTTTGTTGTCTGCGAAACGTACAACAGGAACAATCAATCCATCTTCTATTGCTACGGCCATTCCAATATGTACGTGTTGATAACGACGGATTTTGTCGCCTAACCAAGATGCATTCACTGCAGGATGTTGACGAAGGGCTAATGCCACTGCTTTTATCACAAAATCATTGAAGCTCACTTTGACAGGACTTGCCTCATTGAGTTGTGTACGAGCAGAGATCGCATTATCCATGTTGATCTCCATCTTCAAGTAAAAGTGAGGCGCACTAAACTTGCTTTCAGCTAAACGCTTAGCAACCACTCCTCTCATTTGAGAGTTGGGTATATCAGTAAATCCTTCAGTGGTTTGTCCAGTGTAAGTAGGGATAGTTAAGGCAGGGACAGAAGCAGTGCTGACCGATGGGGTGAAATTATCTAAATCCGCTCTTATGATACGACCCCCATCGCCACTCCCACGAAGCAAGCTTAGATCAACTCCTTTATCCTTGGCAATTTTCTTTGCAAGTGGGGAAGCCTTAATTCTTTCATCCGTATCAGTTCCGATAATTGTTGGGGCGGCGGAAGTGCTCGCGGCAATTGGCTGCGCTACTGCGATTGGAGCAGGGGAAGAGGTAGCTGCTGTAGTTGCGGGGGAACTGTTTTTTGATGCGGCTACGATTGCATCCACATCCACTTTTCCTTTTTCACCAATGATGCAAAGCAAACTATTCACTTTAATTTTTTCGCCTTTTTGTGCACCGATGTAAAGGAGTGTTCCGTTTTTATAACTCTCCAACTCCATCGTTGCTTTGTCTGTTTCAATATCAGCTAAAACTTCACCTTTTTTTACAGGATCGCCAACTTGCTTATGCCAACCCGCAATCACGCCCTCTTCCATGGTATCACTCAAGCGTGGCATTAAAACAACTTCGTCCATTTTTGAAAGATCCATGGTGGATGCAGCTGTTGGAGTGGATTGAGTAGTTGGCATTGAAGCGGGTGCAGGGGTTGTTACAGGGGCTGGAGTAGCTGCAGGCGCAGTGGAGGTTGCAGGTTTATTAAGAAGTGAACTAATGTCTTCTCCTTCGTTACCAATGATAGCCAGTAAGTCGTTCACTTGCAATTTTGCTCCTTTATCTCCTCCTAAATGCAGCAACACGCCGTCTTTGTAGCTTTCCAGCTCCATCGTGGCTTTATCAGTTTCTACTTCTGCAAGCAGATCTCCTTTCTTAACACGGTCTCCAACTTTTTTATGCCAGGACGCAATAACCCCTTCGGTCATTGTATCACTTAATCTGGGCATCAGGATCACTTCGGCCATTCCCTAATGAATTTGTGCTCGAAATTAAGATAAAAACCCCGATTAGTAATCGAGGTCTAGGCGTAGTCTTTCCTTTAATTGCTGAACTAAAGGATAGTGCTTGACCATTTCGTGGTAGCGTTCTTTGGAGGTGAGAATACTTTCTGTAGGATTTTGCTCTTTTTTTTCCTGTATAATAGCCGAAAATTGAAGTGCTCTATTATGCAATTGTTCTTGTAAGTAAGCGTAAAGTTGATTTCTTTCTGCTTCTACAAAACGCTGTTCAATGTTACTGGATGTTAGCACTTCAAAAGAGTTTTCATCGATAATTCGAAGCGTAGCCGCATCAAAAGGTTGTCCAGCAGGATTTTTGGCTTCGCGCAAAATTTGTGTATAGCTTTTCCATGCTTTTGTCAAAGACTCAACCTCCAATGGAATATTTCGGGCGTCGGTATTTTGCAAATTATCTTGTTTAAACTGCGCACGAATTTTACTAAGTGCATTCAGCTTTGCGGCCGGTTGTACACGCGCAGGAGGAGTTATATCCAAAACAGCTTCATCGATGGTCAATCGGGGTTGAAGAGCTTGTTTAGTAACTTTTGGTTGCGTGCTTAACGGAATTGGTCGTGGTCCATAGGGAATGATCTGGCTATGTCTGTAACCTACCGTAACATCAGTCATTTTTTTTTTGACCAAGACGTCTCCTTCGGTGCTTAATGTCAATGCTTGTTGTAGATAACAAAGTCGAATGAGAGTCATTTCAATAAAAAGCCGTTTGTTGCGCGCGCTTTTGTATTGAATCTCTGCTTCTGTCAGCAAATTGAGCATGCTAATGAGTGTAGCGGTAGGTAGATCAACTGCTGCTTTTTGATAACGGTCTTTAAAACTCTCCACCACATCTAATAATTGGACTGCTTTTTTGTCTTGGCAAACTAAGAGATTTCTGGTGAACTCTGCCATTCCTCCCAAAAAAAGCTCTCCTTCAAATCCTTTTTGATTGATCTCGTCAAATAGTAATAATGCTCCCGATAAGTCCTGCGTTTGAATTTGGGTTAGGAGACGAAAAAAATAATCTTCATCCAGAATATTTAAGTGCTCTAGCGTCTGGGCATATTTTAATTCCCCATTGGTAAAACTTACAATTTTGTCGAGTAAACTAAGTGCATCTCGCATGCAGCCTTCACTTTTTTGGGCAATAATTTGAAGGGCTGGTTTTTCGGCATTGATTTTTTCCTTTTTACAAATACTCTCTAAATGAGCAACTGTATCTGCGGTAGTGATGCGACGAAAATCAAAAATCTGACAACGGCTTAAAATCGTGGGTAGAATTTTATGTTTTTCTGTGGTTGCTAAAATAAAAATGGCATAAGAAGGGGGTTCTTCTAATGTTTTTAAAAACGCATTGAAGGCGGCCGTAGATAACATGTGAACCTCGTCTATCACATACACTTTATAGCGCCCACCTTGGGGTGCAAATCGAACCTGCTCTGTTAGGGTACGGATGTCATCAACAGAATTATTGGAAGCGGCATCTAATTCAAAGTAATTAATGGATCCACCTTCACGAAAGGAGGTGCAGCTTTCGCATTTGTCACAGGCTTCTCCTTCTTTGGTGGGCTTACTACAATTGATTGTTTTTGCCAGAATACGCGCGCAGGTTGTTTTTCCAACGCCACGGGGTCCACAAAAAAGAAAGGCATGAGCCAGTTGCTCGTTGCGAATGGCGTTTTTTAAGGTTGTGGTAATGTGCGCTTGTCCAACAACAGTATCAAAATGCTGGGGTCTATATTTACGGGCAGAAACAACGAACCGATCCATGGTTGCAAGATAAGAAACCCTACATTCAAAATTGTATGCTTATAAAATGGGGTGTCGCTCAAACGAAATACTGCGGTCAAACTGATAGCGCCAGGTGATCAAGCGGCGTGTCAGATAGGTATCACCCAGCCCTTCTGCTACGTTGATCATTTTTGGGTTAAAATCTCCTACCCATTGCAGTTCATAGTAATTGTATTTGTGTTGCGATTGCACCACAAATTTTGCTTCATTGATCATAAAGGCATCTACTCCTTTTCCTTGGAACGCTGGAACAATACCAAATATGATTCCTGTAAATCGTCGGTTCGGCTTTGTCCATTTCACCCATAGAAATTTCAATTTGTGGAACAAATCAAATTTTCCATTCAGGTATTTAAACCATTGATTGAGGTCGGGGATATTCAAAAAAATTGCAATGGGTTCTTCTTTGTAATAAGTAAACCAGACAATTTTTTCGTCCATCACCGGTTTCATTTTTCGAAACATCGCAATAGCCAGCTCTTTGCTGATCTCTTTCAGGCCCCCATGTCCAGCCCATGCTTTGTTATAAACAATGGAAAAGTCAACCGCAAACTGGTCTAAGTCTTTTTTAGTAGCATGAACGGTTTTAAAATCGGGATCTTTTTTTAGTTCTGCATGCCTGTCTAGTAGTTTTTTATTTATTTCTCGAGTGGGGTCCAGGCCGTAACAAACCTGGTTAAAAAAAACTTCAAATCCGTATTGTTCAAAAAGCGTTCGGTAATAGGGCTTGCTGTAACTCATACAATAGAGTGGGGGTTGAAAACCCTCTACAATAAGCCCCCACCACCGATCCCTTTCCCCAAAATTGATGGGTCCGTCCATCGCCCCCATCCCTTTTTGTAACAACCATTCTTTCGCGGTATCAAACAATAAATTGGCCGCCTGTTGGTTATTGGTACAGTCAAAAAAACCAACTCCACCAACCGGAAAACGGTCCCCCTTGGTTCTGTACTTTTTATTTACAAATGCTGCAATTCGTCCAATTAACCTGCCCTTGTCATCTTTCAGCACCCAGCGAATGGCTTCTCCAAATCGAAAAGCTTTGTTTTTTTGGGGGTTAAAAACCTCTTCCACATCTTTATCAAGTGGCCGAATATAGTTGGGTTCTCCCTTGAAAAGCTCCACGTTTACACGTAGAAAATCCCTTTTCCCATTTTGATCTTTTACCTCCACAATTTGCATGGGACAAATGTAGGAAAGCCGGACTTTCCATCACGTTTTCCACTATCTGCAAACAGTCAATTTTTCTTTTCATTTTTTGCCTTACCGCCCCTACCTTTGCGGCCTGAAAAAGCGGGTCGGTCTACACCTGCTCAAAAACCTTATAAAATGGCTACTACCGGTAAAGTAAAACAAGTCATCGGCGCGGTAATCGATGTGCAGTTTAATGGCAAGCTCCCTGAGATTTACAATGCGCTGGAATTGAAAAAAGAAAATGGCGATACACTTGTATTAGAAGTGCAGCAACATTTAGGTGAAGACAGCGTTCGTACCATTGCAATGGATGGTACAGAGGGTTTGGTGCGTGGGATGGCTGTAACAGATACTGGCAAAGCAATTGCAATGCCAACCGGTGAAGGAATCAAAGGAAGATTGTTCAACGTAACAGGAGATCCCATTGACGGGCTTCCTGCTGTTTCTAAAGAGAATGGCCGTCCAATACATGGTCAGCCTCCAGCTTTTGAAAATTTAAGCACTGCTAGTGAGGTTCTTTATACGGGGATCAAGGTTATCGATTTGATTGAGCCTTATGCAAAGGGAGGTAAAATTGGATTATTCGGTGGTGCCGGGGTAGGTAAAACCGTATTGATTCAGGAACTGATCAACAATATCGCAAAAGCCTATTCTGGATTATCCGTGTTTGCGGGGGTAGGTGAGCGTACGCGTGAGGGAAATGACTTAATGCGTGAGATGATTGAAGCAGATATTATGAAATATGGAGATGCTTTCAAACACAGTATGGAAGAAGGGGGTTGGGATTTGAGCAAAGTGGATATGAAAGAACTAGCGGAATCCAAAGCAACATTTGTTTTTGGACAAATGAATGAGCCTCCAGGAGCTCGTGCCCGTGTTGCCCTTTCTGGTTTGACTATTGCTGAATATTATCGTGATGGAGATGGACAAGGAAAAGGACGTGATATTCTTTTCTTTGTCGACAATATCTTCCGCTTTACACAAGCGGGCTCTGAGGTATCTGCTCTATTGGGACGTATGCCTTCTGCGGTAGGATACCAGCCTACGCTTGCTACTGAAATGGGAATCATGCAGGAGCGTATCACTTCCACTAAAAACGGATCTATCACCTCTGTACAGGCGGTATATGTGCCTGCGGATGACTTGACAGACCCTGCCCCTGCAACTACATTCGCCCACTTAGATGCAACTACTGTATTGTCTCGTAAGATTGCAGACTTGGGAATCTATCCTGCAGTTGATCCATTGGATTCTACTTCTCGTATCCTGACTCCTCAGGTTGTAGGAGAAGTTCACTATAATTGTGCAAACCGTGTTAAGTCCATGCTACAACGTTATAAGGAATTGCAGGATATCATTGCGATTCTGGGTATGGACGAGTTGAGTGAAGAAGATAAAATGGTGGTGTTCCGTGCTCGTAAAGTACAACGATTCTTGTCACAGCCGTTCCACGTTGCAGAAGCCTTCACAGGGTTGAAAGGGGTATTGGTTCCCATTGAGGAAACAATCCGTGGTTTCAATATGATTATGGATGGTGAAGTTGATGAATATCCAGAAGCTGCTTTTAACTTGGTTGGCTCAATTGACGATGCGATTGAGAAAGGTAAGAAGTTATTGGACCAAGCTAAGGCATAAACTGTGAACATGATTATTGAGATCCTTACCCCGGAAAAAATGCTATTCAGCGGTGACGCCTATGGTGTGCAAATGCCGGGTTTGACTGGTTCGTTTGAGGTTTTGGAAAAGCATGCTCCCTTGATTAGTGCGCTAAAACAAGGAACAATAAAAGTGCTCCGTGATAAGCAGAATGAATTGGCTCGTTTTTCCATTCAAGGGGGGTTTGTAGAGGTCCTTCACAACCGGGTTACTGTGTTGGTAGAAGGGGGAACAGCAGCCTAACTCATCTCAAATCGATTTCTTCCCTTGGATCAATTCAGGGGATTTTTTTTGCGTTAAAAATATGTGAATGCAAGCCTTACTTTTTTTACGCATTCCCGCTAGGTTGTATTTTTATCTACTGTGAAAAAAGTTTTTGCACCCATAACTGTTTTGATCTGTCTTTCTTTAGTCGGCATCATCTTTATTCAGGTGTCCTGGATCAGAAACATGGTACAGTTACGCGAAGAGCAAATCAAGCATCGATTGGGAGAAGTTACTAAAGTGGTTACTGATGAATTGATGGAACAGTCGGGATCGTATTTGCCTCAAGGGTACCCACGTAGAAAGTTGTTAGATGGATTTGGGTGGGACCTGTTTACTACACCAACGGTAGCGAGTCGACATAGCGCCGAAGATCTTCGTAAACGTATTACAAAGGCCTTTAAAGAAAATGATCTGAATAAAATCCCCTTTGAATTTGGGCTGTATACATTTGATCGATTCAGTGGCAATACACTTCAAAAATCCTCTTCGCGGTTTTTACAGGCACAGCAGGATACGGCACATAATTTTTATGCTGGCAGAGCCATTACAGCGCCCAATGCTACAGGGATAGGTGCGATTGGTGTGAGTGAGGCATTGTTTATTGTGGTGCCCGATGTAAAAACTGTCGTACTGCGTTCATTGCGCTGGAATATCTCGATCTCCCTTCTTTTTACCTTACTCATTCTATCTGCCTTTTATCTCACCGTTCGAACCATGTTACAACAAAAGAAAATTGGGGAGATGAAAAATGACTTTATCAATAACATGACACATGAATTTAAAACGCCGCTCGCTACCATTTCGTTGGCAGTTGACGCAATGCGTAATGACAAAGTCATACAAGACCGGGAAAAACTCGGATACTTTAGTACAATTATCAAAGAGGAAAATCATCGAATGAATCGACAAGTGGAGACTATTCTAAAAGCTTCACAATTTGAAAGTAAAGATGTTGAACTTAATTTAAAAGCGGTGTCTTTGCATGAGACCGTGCAACAAGTAGTAGATAATTTTAAATTACAATTAGAACATGCAGGAGGGCATATTACCCTATTTCTACGGGCCCCTGAATACATTGTGTTAGCTGATGCTGTGCATTTATCTAACCTGTTGAATAACTTGATTGATAATGCAATTAAATATGCGCGCAAGCACGTGCCTCTACAAATTCAAATCGAGACTCTCGTGTCCAATGCAACTATTATTATGCGTATTGAAGACAATGGAATGGGAATGTCTCGAGATACACTAAAGCGAATTTTTGAAAAGTTTTATAGAGCACACACCGGTAACCAGCATAATGTAAAGGGATTTGGTCTAGGGTTAAGTTATGTGAAAAGTGTTACCGAAGCGTTGGGTGGTAAAATCAAAGCAGACAGTACACTGGGCCAGGGAAGTGTCTTTACATTGGAATTACCTTTACATCGGGTTTGATTGCAATCACCTTCTCCTCCACAATAAACTGCTGTCCCCATAACTTAGAAATCGATAGGAGTTATCAAGCGCATGTCGATAAACTTTTTTCCAGTCCTCTCCAATAAAAGCCGCAATCAGGAGCAGCAAGGTAGAACGAGGCTGGTGAAAATTAGTCACTAAGGCATCAACAGTTTTGATCCTATATCCTGGCGCAATCAAGAGTGCAGTTTGTGTAACCAGTTTATTTAATTTTTTCTTTTTCAGCAATTGAATTAAGGCGTCAAGCGATTGTTCAATGGATAGGCCCGCTTTTTCCATTTCATAGCATTCCCATTGGGAGAGGGTTGGAATTTTGTTGGTTGGCGCTTTTGCTACTTTTACGCCCAGCCAATACAGGGACTCTAATGTACGTAGTGAGGTTGTGCCTACTGCAATGAGTGGATTGTCTAACTGATTACGCCACTTTTCCAAAAATACTAGGTCTACATCAATCCATTCAAGGTGCATGTCATGACCCTGCATTTGTGCGGCTTTTACGGGTTTAAATGTTCCTGCACCAACATGCAGTGTGATTGATTCCATTCTGATCTTATTGTCTTGTAACTCTTCCAGTGTTTTTGTTGTGAAATGTAAGCCTGCAGTGGGAGCGGCTACTGATCCCTCTTGTTTCGCATAGACAGTTTGATAGCGGGTGAAGTCCGCTTGGTTAGGTTTTCTCTTGAGGTAGGGGGGAAGAGGAGTTTGTCCAAAAAAATCAAGTAGTGCAGAAAAGGGTAGATGTGCTGGCGACCAATGAAATTGGAGTGTAAAAGCATCTACTGTCTTCTCAATCATTTCTACACGTAGCTCGATGTTTTCTTTTGTTTGGGTTAGTGAGGTTTCTCTTTTCCATTTAGAAGCTCCACCCACCAAACAGTGAAGTTGCAAGGGACTTTGATTACCTAGAGCCATATTCATATCCTGCTCACCATTTGCTGGCTCCAAACAAAACACCTCTATTTGCCCCCCTGTCGATTTTTCAAAAACCAAGCGTGCAGGCACCACTTTTGTTTGATTAAATACCAAGCATGTGCCACACTTAAGTTGGCTGGGAAGGCTAGCAAAAATGGTGTCTGTGATAACCCCCTCTTTATAGATCAAAAGTTTTGAAGCATCTCTTTGAGCGAGGGGATGAAGGGCTATTTTTTCAGCAGGTAATTCATAGTCAAAATCAATTACCTCCAAAAATCGTGGATCGGTTTGCATACAACCAACTGTTGTTTGCGCAAAGGTTAAAAAAAATGCTTGTTTTTTGAAGTTTTCACAGCTTATCCACCCTTATTCACAGTCTATTCACATCAAAAAATGGGATAATCAATTCCCACCTAATGAAAACCTTGCTAGTAAAAGGTTTCAGCTGATTTTTAATTGGGGATAAATATAGGCAATCAAAATTTGGGATCTAGGTGGTAAAAAGTGTTATTTTGTGTCAATTAGAGAAAAATCTCTTCAAATCACTGATAATGACAGGCTTTCTAGGAGAATTTGAGGCAACACTGGACGCAAAGGGGCGTTTCTTGCTACCTGCCGGATTTAAAAGGCAGCTAGCGGGGGATGAGCTGCATCGCTTTGTCATTAATCGTGGTTTTGAGAAATGTTTAGCGCTATACACGCTTCGTGAGTGGGAGCCCTTATTTCAAAAAGTCAAGGGGTTAAATGAATTTGATCCAAAACAGCGCGAGTTCAGAAGAGCTTTTCTCAATGGGGCAACATTCGTAGAGCCCGACACTGCTGGTCGCATTTTGCTGCCACCCAATTTGAAAGCCTATGCAGAATTGGGCAAGGACATCATTATTGCATCAGCGGGTAACAAAATGGAAATCTGGGATAGTAATAAGTACAAAAAGATCTTTGACTCTTTTTCTTCGGATGCTTTCAGTGAGCTAGGAAGAGACGTCTTGGGAGGCGGAACAATGAATTGATTCAACACGGTGCAGTCAACGTATCACATACCTGTTCTGCTCCACGAAGTCATTGATTCATTGCAAATCCGTCCGGATGGCGTTTATGTGGATTGCACATTTGGGGGTGGCGGGCATGCGCATGCTATTTTGGAGCAGTTGGGGCCAAAAGGAAAGTTGATTGCGTTTGACCAGGATGCAGACGCGCAACAAAATCTGCCAAAGGATGAGCGGTTGATTTTTGTTCCGCAAAATTTTCGTCATCTGCAACGCTTTCTACGATTGCACAAAGTGAATGGAATTGATGGACTCTTGGCCGATCTAGGGGTAAGCAGTCACCAGTTTGATGAAGCGACGCGCGGGTTCTCCACTCGTTTTGATGCAGCGCTGGATATGCGAATGGACCAGCGCGAGCCAAAAACTGCATGGCAGGTAGTTGAAACGTACACAGAATCCGCCCTGCACAAAATTTTTGAGCAGTATGGGGAGGTGACAAACGCTAAAACACTTGCCAAAATCATCGTTCAAGTGCGGCAATCGCAGTCGTTACGCACCATTGAGGGATTTAAGCAAGCAGTTCACGCTGCAGTAAAGGGAAATCCGAATAAATACTTTGCCCAGGTATTTCAGGCACTTCGTATCGAAGTAAATGATGAGGTTGGTTCATTACGCGAGTTGTTACAGCAATTAGCGGTGGTAATGAATCCCGGAGGTCGCGTTGCTATCATCACCTTTCATTCATTAGAAGACCGACTGGTCAAACAATTTTTCCGTTCAGGAACAGTAGAAGAAAAAGAAGAAGAAAATCCTTTTTGGTCAGCACCTGTTAAGAAGGAGTGGCAATTGGTAAATAAAAAACCAATTGTCGCTGACAAAGAAGAGCAAGAAAAAAATTCACGCTCTCGCAGTGCCAAGTTGCGGATTGCAGAAAAGTGTTAATCATACTAGAAATTTTATCAACAAACATGTCCACCGAAAAAGCACAAGTTGAAAACAAGCAAGACTGGAAGCGATGGCTCAATTATCAGTCAATTGTGCAGCAGGTTCCTTACTTTTTTTTTCTGGCATTTTTGGCAGTGTGTTATATCTATAATGGACACCAAGCTGATAAAACGATTCGGGCAATCAATCGTACGGAGCGAGAAGTGAAAGAGCTGAATTATGAGTATAAAACAGTCAAGGGAGAATTGATTGCACGAAGTAAACAAAGTGAATTAATAAAAGCAGTAGAGCCGCTCGGATTGAAGGAGTTGATTGTGGCACCGATTGTTTTAGCAGACAGTTCATTTCTTCAACCGACCCAATAGAAACAGTGGAAGTAAAAAAAGACATATTGTGGAGAGTGTATCTCTCTTTTATCGGACTAGCCTTATTGGGAGTGCTGGTGGTAGGCCGTGCTTTTTATATTCAGCGTGTAGAAGGAGCTTACTGGAGAAATTTGAGCGACAGTTTGCATCAACGTTTTGTAACGCTGGATGCACAACGGGGAACTATTTATAGCGAAGACGGTCAGTTTTTAAGTACTTCTATTCCCACTTTTGATATCTATCTAGATCTGTGTGCAGATGGATTGCGTGAGAAAAAAGGAAAGCGTTTCAGGGAAAATATTGATTCGTTCAGCATTGCGCTGTCTGCATTATTTCAAGATAAAGCAGCTACAGCCTACAAAGCAGAAATTATAAGTGCCTGGGAGAAAAAATCACGCTATTTCCCGCTCAAAAAGAAATTGAATTTCGCGACTTATAAATTATTTCGACAATTACCACTTGTTCGTTTGGGTTCAAACCGTAGCGGAGTAATTGTTGAAACAAGTAGTAAGCGATTGGTTCCCTTTGGAATTCTCGCGAGTCGTACCATCGGATTATCGCGAGAGCATCTAGCCAGCGATGGTAAAATCAAAAAACAAAATGTTGGAATTGAACGAAGCTATGATTCTGTGTTGAGTGGTAGAGAGGGACAGAAGTTAGTTCGTTTTGTTTCGGGAGGGGGCGCTATTCCTATCGCAGGATACGAAACGGATCCCGATCATGGTAAAGACGTGTACACCACATTAGATCTGCGGTTGCAGGATATTACAGAGACTGCCTTGATGCGTATGATGTTGCAAAGCGAGGCGCTTTATGGTACTGCCATAGTGATGGAAACTGCCACTGGAAAAATAAAGGCAATCGCCAATCTTGGAAGACGTCCGGATGGGCATTATTGGGAAGATGATAATTATTCTTTGCGTTCAACAGAGCCTGGTTCGACCATCAAGCTGGCTACATTATTATCTGTTTTAGAAAAAAAGACTAGCAAGATTGGTGATCCTGTTGAAGTAGGCAGTGCCGGAAAAGCGATGGTGGGCCCCAAAATGGTGATTGATGCAGAGCGTTCTCCAAAGCCCTATTTAAGTGTGGCGGAATGTTTCGCACATAGTTCTAATGTGGGAATGAGTAAACTAGCGCTAAAAGCGTTTGGTAAAAATCCTAGTGAGTTAAAAGAGTATTTACAGCGATTTCATTTAGATACTCGCTCGCCCATTGATCTCATGGATGTGCCTAAACCACGCATGGCTCCGTTGAATGAAAAGGGAAGTGCTTTAGGGAATATGCTCTGGATGAGTTTTGGATATGCATTACAAGTAAGTCCTTTACATACACTCACTCTTTACAATGCAGTGGCTAATAATGGGGTCATGATGAAGCCCTATTTGGTCAGTCGGGTGCAGCAAGGAGGTATTATCTATAGAGAATTTACCCCTACCATCATTGATAAAAATATTTGCAGACCCGATGTAATCGCAGCAGCAAAAACATCTATGGAGATGGTAGTAACAGAAGGCACGGCACGTCGGGCTTTTGAGGGGATGCCTTTTGCGGTGGCAGGAAAAACGGGAACAGCGCTGGTAGCAGACGGACCCATTAAATATAATGACAGAGTTTACCAGGCATCCTTTGTGGGATACTTTCCTGCAGACCGACCCCAATATAGCTGCATTGTAGTGGTACGCACCAAGCCTTTTGCAGCTTCTCATTATGGCGGAACTGTTGCGGCACCAGTATTTCGCGAAATCGCATTGAAAGCGTATGCATTGTTTGTTGATCGCAAGGACGCCTCTCAGTTTGCTATCAATCGCGATAGTTCACTTTATTACTATGCAGGGTATGTTCCAGATATTCAAAAAATTTATAGCACGCTATCGTTGAAGTACACAGACTCTATCACAAACGGATCGTGGGGAAGGGCCTATGCAGAAAATGGAAAATCTATCATTAGAGCGCAACCCTTGCGCCAGCAAGTGATGCCAAATGTGAGAGGTATGGCATTAAAAGATGCTCTCTTTTTATTAGAGAATATGGGGGTACGAGTACAGATTAGAGGGAAAGGAAAAATTATCTCACAATCTATTCCACCGGGAACTGCATTGGATAGGCCATTGCAGTTGTTGTTGGAATTGAGTTGACATAAATGAATGAAAAGTGAAATTGATTGAATTGCTTGGGCAGATTTCAGTTCAGTCTATTCAAGGATCAATGGAAACAGAGATTCTCGAGTTGACTACCGATTCGCGTCAAGTGAAGAAGGGAACACTTTTCATAGCGGTAAAGGGGACAAAGGTTGATGGCAATGAGTTCATTGAAAAGGCAATTGCAGCTGGCGCTGTCGCAATCGTTTCAGAGTACAGCCCTCAACAATCTGTATCTGTGGTTTGGATACAGGTTGAAGACGCCACCGCTGCAGTGGGTTGGATAGCCGCTGGTTTTTATAGAAACCCCAGTGCTTCTTTGAAAGTAACGGGGGTAACAGGAACCAACGGAAAAACAACAATAGCAACCTTGCTATACAAGCTCTTTACAAGACGGGGATATGTATGTGGATTAATTAGTACGGTAGAAAATCGTATTGGTGATCAAGTGATACCTGCCACGCACACGACACCTGATGCAATCAACTTGCAACTGCTTTTATTTCAAATGAAGAATGCAGGATGTACGCATGTGTTTATGGAGGTAAGTTCTCATGCGATTCATCAACATCGAATTGCGGGGATATCTTTTTCAGGTGGAATCTTTAGTAACATCACGCATGATCATTTGGATTATCATCAAACGTTTGATGCCTACATCCAGGTCAAAAAATCTTTTTTTGATCAATTGCCTGCTGCTGCATTTGCGATTAGTAATGCAGATGATAAGCGGGGGAAGGTGATGTTGCAAAACACGCACGCGCAAAAAAAGTATTACGCACTCAAAACCACTGCTGATTTCAAGGGTAAGATTCTAGAAAACACCTTGGAAGGGTTGCAAATGGATATTGATGAGCAACCGGTACACTTTCGATTGATCGGTTCATTTAATGCCTATAATCTGTTGGCAGTATATGGAGCTGCAGTAGAGCTGGGGCTGAATAAAATAGACACATTGACCACCTTAAGTGAATTAACAGGAGCTCCCGGACGATTTGAGTGTTTGATATCGCCTCATGAAAAGCTAATGGCCATTGTTGATTACGCTCATACGCCTGATGCGTTGTTAAATGTGCTCACTGCCATTAAACAATTCAGAACGCCTGATCAGCAAATCACTACTGTTACGGGTTGTGGGGGTGATAGAGATCGCACCAAACGACCGCTGATGGCAGCTGCCGTTTGCGCACATAGCGATCGAGTCATTTTTACGAGTGATAATCCACGTAGTGAGGATCCTGCAGCTATAATAAAAGATATGGAGCAAGGTGTAAGTGCGGCAGATCAAAAAAAGTATATCCCCATTTTAAATAGAAGCGAAGCGATTAAAACTGCTATCGCTTTATCAAAACCCGCCGATATCGTGCTGGTGGCCGGGAAAGGGCATGAGACATATCAGGAAGTAAAAGGCGTGAAAGAATATTTTGATGATCGCGAAGTAGTAAAAGAATGGTTTTTAAAGTTGAATAAATAAAAAAGAAAGTAAGATGTTGTATCATTTATTTGACTGGCTGAATGAAGAAGGGATTCGATTCCCAGGTAGTCGTGTTTTTGATTTCATCACTTTCCGTACGGCACTTGCTATTCTTCTTTCTCTTTTTATAACACTGGTGTATGGAAAAAAGCTAATACACTTTTTACAGCGACATCAAATTGGAGAAAGTATTCGCGAAGAAGGGTTGGCGGGTCAGGCAAGTAAGAAGGGAACACCCACGATGGGAGGGGTCATTATTATTCTGGCTATTTTAATTCCAACCTTATTGCTGGCCGATCTCACTAAAGTATATGTGCAACTGATGATTGTAAGTACTATTTGGATGGGAGTGATAGGTTTTATTGATGATTATCTCAAATTAAGAAGTAAGAAATTGGCGCAAGAGAAAGGAGAAGAATATCGTAAGTCTAATGCAGATGGGTTGGCAGGTTGGTTTAAAATTTTAGGACAGGTTGGATTAGGATTAACGGTGGGGGCCACTTTATATTTTAATACAGAAACAGTAATCTGGAGAGAGTACCGGGGAAAAAATCCACAATCCGACTCCACCGTATTTGCAAAAAATTTCAATGGGAAAACACATTACTATGTAGAAACAAAAACGCCTATTACGACCATTCCTTTTGTAAAGAATCATGAGTTTAACTACTCTAAATTATTACCCGTTGCCTGGCGAGATTATAGTTGGTTATTATATATTCTAATTATCATCTTCATTGTTACAGCTGTTTCCAATGGATTGAATCTTACGGATGGATTAGATGGATTAGCAACGGGTACCGCAGCCTTGATTGGTGTGTTATTGGGAATTTTCGCCTATGCAAGCGGCAATCTAGTCTTTGCTGATTATCTCAATATCATGTACATCCCCAACCTTGGTGAGCTTTCCGTCTATATCGCTGCGATGATTGGAGCATGTGTTGGGTTTTTATGGTACAATTCATTTCCAGCACAATTATTTATGGGCGATACAGGGAGTTTAATGTTGGGAGGTGTTATTGCTGCACTTTCTATTATCGTACATAAAGAACTGTTGATTCCTATTTTCTGCGGTGTGTTTTTGGTAGAGTCGCTCAGTGTTATTCTCCAAGTAGGTTATTTCAAATACACCAAACGTAAATACGGAGAAGGAAAAAGAATTTTTTTGAAAGCACCCTTGCATCATCACTACCAGGTGCAGGGCTATCATGAGGTAAAAATTGTGACACGATTTTGGATTGTGACCGTGCTATTGGTGGTATTAAGTATTGTAACCCTGAAGCTGCGTTAAGCAAAGGGGTAAAAAATAAAATGGCAATGAAACTTGTCATCATTGGAGGAGGAGAAAGTGGAGTAGGGGCAGCCATCCTGGCTAGCCAAATGGGGTATTCGGTTTTTCTCTCTGATGGAAGCTCTTTGAAAGAAAAATATCGAAGCGAACTCAATGAGAAAGGAATTGCTTTTGAGGAAGGGCAACATGATATGGATAAAATTCTGGCTGCAGATCAAATAGTGAAAAGTCCAGGCGTGCCAGAAAAGACAGCTATTATGAAAGCCGTTCGTGCAAAAGGAATTCCTGTGATCAGCGAAGTGGAGTTGGCGTATCGGTTTAAAGGAGATAGTCGCATCGTGGCCATTACGGGTAGCAATGGAAAGACAACTACAACTTCCCTGGTCTATCAGTTATGTAAGTCAGCCGGTTTGAATGTGGCGTTAGTAGGAAATATTGGCACCTCTTTTGCACGCCAAGTTGCACTAACGCCTCATGCATTGTATGTGGTAGAGGTAAGCAGTTTTCAGTTAGACGACATTGATCAGTTTAGACCAGACATTGCCATTCTAACCAATATCACCGAAGATCATTTGGATCGTTACGAGTATGTTTTTCTTAATTATATCAAAAGCAAGTTTCGGATTACGATGAATCAACGACCGCAGGATTATTTCATTTACTGCGCCGACGATGAAGTAACCCAACAATATATTAGTTCATTCACTATTCAATCAACTCAACTGCCAATCAGCATGAAAAGAGAAGTACCCAATGGAGGTTTTATCAAAGACGGAGACATGTACATCCGTACAGGTAATGAAGTTATGACCATGAGTGTATTTGATTTTGCGCTGAAAGGCAAGCACAATCAATATAACACCATGGCAGCTTGTGTAGCAGCGGCAACGCTAACGATTCGTAAAGATAAAATCAGAGATGCGGTTCAGCATTTTGAACAACTGGAACACCGCATGGAGTTTGTGGCTTCTGTACGTGGTGTAGAGTTTATCAATGATAGTAAAGCAACTAATATCAACTCTACCTGGTATGCATTAGAAAGTATGACGAGGCCAACCGTTTTGATTTTAGGAGGGGTAGATAAAGGAAATGATTATTCATCATTACTGGAGGGCGTGAAGGAAAAAGTGAAAGCAATCATTTGTTTGGGTATTGACACCAAGAAGATTCATGAGGCATTTGAAGGAGTTGTTCCCTCTATGATTGATACGCATGATGCTGCAGAGGCGGTGCAGCTTGCTTTTCGTTTTGCTAGTAAGGGTGATACTGTATTGTTAAGCCCAGCCTGTGCAAGTTTTGATTTATTTAAAAATTATGAAGACAGAGGACAGCAGTTTAAAAATGCAGTTCGCGATTTATAGCTATGGAATCAGCCAGAGACATACGATTAACGGAGCTCCGAAATAGTTTTACCACGGAACGTTTGTTGCAAAAAACAAAGGGTGATAAAGTTATTTGGGCCTTAGTAGTACTACTTACCTTAGTTTCCTTATTAGCAGTGTATAGTGCTACAGGTTCACTTGCCTATAAATTTTATAAGGGTAATACAGAAGTTTATTTATTTAAGCAGGTAGCGTTTATACTTGGAGGTCTGCTGGTTATTTATGTGGCACATTTGGTTAATTATACGTTCTATTCAAAGGCAGCACGCATCGTTTACTTGATTTCCATCCCTCTATTAATTTATACGTTGTTTTTTGGAGTAACGATGAATGAGGGAAGCAGATGGATTCGATTGCCCTTAATCAATATGACCGTTCAAACATCTGATCTGGCAAAACTTGCTTTGTTCATGTATTTGGCTCGGTTACTTAGTAAGCGACAAGATATGATCAAGGATTTTAGTAAGGGGTATTTGATGGTCATCTGGCCTGTTGCAGTCACCTGCTTATTGATTGCTCCTGCCAATTTATCTACGGCATTACTCTTGGGTGCCAGTTGCTTGCTGCTATTATTTATTGGAAGAGCTAGTAATAAACATTTATTAATTACAGTGGGCTTGGCTTTGATTCCAATAACCCTATTGATTGCTACTGCAGTAGTTAAACACCAGCAAGAAGAGCCTGAAGAGCCTATTACTTTAGTAAAAAAAGAAGAAGCAGCATTGACCCGGCGAGTGGATACTTGGATTAGTCGTGTTGAAAGTTTTATCTATGGAAGCACAAATATTGATACAGATGAGTACCAGGTAAACCAGGCAAAGATTGCTGTTTCAAAAGGAGGATTGTTAGGGGTGGGTCCAGGAAATAGTACCACGCGCGACTTTTTACCACAAGCCTATAACGATTTCATTTATGCAATCATCATAGAAGAATATGGTTTATTAGGAGGAGGCTTTATTGTATTTGTATATCTCGTATTTCTCTACCGGTGCATACGAATATTTAAGCGTTGTCCATTTGCATTTGGAGCCTTCCTAGCACTTGGGTTGAGCTTTACACTCGTCATTCAGGCGCTGGCTAATATGGCTGTAACCGTCAACTTGTTCCCCGTAACTGGGGTTACGTTGCCTTTGGTTAGTATGGGAGGAAGCAGTTTCATTTTTACCTGTTTGGCAATCGGTATCATTTTGAGTGTGGCACGAAATGTGGAGCAGTTGGAGGGAAAAAATAAAGAGGCAGATGCAAAGGCAGTGGAAGCATGAACAGACGAATCATTATAGCGGGAGGGGGAACAGGGGGGCATATTTTTCCAGCATTGGCTATTGCCGGTGCATTGAAAAAAATGGATTCGTCAATTGAAATTCTCTTTGTAGGCGCAAAGGGAAAAATGGAAATGGAAAAAATACCGCAAGCGGGTTATCCTATCGAGGGACTCGATATAGCGGGTTTTAATAGAAGCTCTTTGATAAAGAATATTGGACTTCCCTGGAAACTCCTTAAAAGTTTTTGGCAGGTCAGAAAAATATTGCAGCAATTTAAACCAGATGCCGTGCTAGGTGTGGGTGGTTACTCAAGTTTTCCCGTTTTACGAGTGGCACAGGTAAAAGGAATCCCCACATTTCTGCACGAGGCAAACTCATATGCAGGTCGCAGCAATCAGTTACTGGCTAAAAAAGTGAATTGTGTATTTGCAGGTGTGATGGGACTGGATCGCTTTTTTCCAGCTGAAAAGGTTTGTCATACGGGTAATCCGGTACGGGATGTTATTACAAAGCCTTTACCCAGTTTGGAAGAAAGTCGTAAACACTTTAAGCTGGATTCGAATCGACCCACCTTATTAGTTGTAGGAGGAAGCTTAGGGGCCCGTTCCATTAATGATGCCATCAATAACGGATTAGATCAATTGCTTGCTGCTAATATTCAGGTGATTTGGCAAACAGGAAAATCCTTTGCCTCACAAGCTGAAAAAGTTTGTAGTGGGAAGCAAGGTGTTTGGACGGGCGCATTTATTGAGCAGATGGAAATGGCCTACGCTGCATCCACGCTCATTGTTGCTCGAGCGGGTGCAATGACCGTTGCAGAAATAGCGGTAGTAGCCAAGCCAGCCATCTTTGTTCCTTTTCCTCATGCCGCAGAAGATCATCAAACCGCAAACGCAATGCAGTTAGTTAAGCATCAAGCTGGTTTGTTGATTGCTGATCATGCTGCAGCGACACAATTGATTTCAGCAGTAATTGAATTGTGTATCGACGAAGAAAAACGTAAACAAATGACAGAGCAAATTCGACCAATGGGAATTCGGGATGCTGATCAACGTGTTGCCATCGAGTTATTAAAAAGGATAAATGCCTAATGAAGCAGGTAGTAGTAAATACAGATTTGTTGGATAGACCATTTAAAGGTACGGAGGGAATAAATCAGATCTGCTTTGTTGGAATTGGTGGAATTGGGATGAGTGCATTAGCTCGGTTTTTTTTGGAAAGAGGGGTTCCGGTAAGTGGGTACGATAAAACTAGGACAGCATTGACTGTTCAGTTGGAAAAGCAGGGAATGAATATTCATTATGAAGACCAAATAGAGAACGTTGATAAAGAGGCGACTGTTGTAGTCTATACTCCCGCTATACCAGGGGATCATCAGGAATTGAACTGGTATAAAAAAAATAGTTATACGATATGGAAGCGAAGTGATTTGCTCCAGCGTATCACTGACAGCTCTTTGAACATTTGTATTGCAGGAACACATGGTAAAACCACCACCAGCACATTGGTGGCGCATATCCTTCGGGATAGCCAAATGGGCTGCAATGCTTTTTTAGGGGGAATTGCGAGTAATTATGAAACCAACTACTGGAGTAGTATGACTAATTGCTGTGTGGTGGAAGCAGATGAATATGACCGTAGCTTTTTGAAGCTGAAGCCACAGATTGCAGTGATTACAGCGATGGATCCAGATCATTTGGACATCTATGGGACCGCAGCAGAGATGGAGGAAGCTTTTTTGCAGTTCAGCAGTTTGGTGGCGCGGGATGGGCTGTTGATTTACAAAAAAGGGATAAAGCGAGCAACTGAGCTACGGGCCCAGCAACAATGTAGTTATCATCTAAATGACACGATGGCGGATTGTTATGCAACAGACCTGAAAGTAGAAAGTGGTAATTATCATTTTTCTGTTCATGTGTGTGGTACAACGCTAGCTGGTTTTGAGCTTTCAATGGGTGGGTTGCATAATGTAGAAAACACCGTAGTAGCAGTTTCTATCGCAAGTATGCTTGGTGTTGAGGAGAGTAAGATTAAAAAAGCAGTGGCTTCGTTTCGGGGTGTGCAGCGAAGATTTGAAGTAATCTGGAAAGATGCAAATCGTGTGTGGATCGATGATTATGCGCATCATCCAGCTGAGTTGCAGGCCTTGATTACGGGAGTACGTTCGTTATATGGGACTAAAAAATGTACAATCATTTTTCAGCCGCATCTGTACACGCGAACAAGAGACTTAGCCAAGGAGTTTGGCGAGGCTTTATCTGGGGCAGATGAGGTGATTTTGTTACCCATTTATCCTGCAAGGGAATTACCAATTGAGGGAGTGAGTAGTGAGTTGATTAAGCAAAATATAAACAACAAACCGGTATCACTATTTGATACAAATCAAGTTTTGAACTGGTTTACTGAAAAAATGAAAAACGAGAACGAACAAAATATAATTGTAACAGCAGGGGCTGGTGATATTGACCAGTTACTGCCAACTATGAAAGATATAATAAGGTAGCATTGAAACTAAAGAGAATCATACAGCGAATTTTATTTTTCCTTTTTTGGTTAGGAATCGGAACAGGCATGACCTTATTGCTGGTTGCTGCAATTGGCCGTCGTAATAAAGAACGATTCCGATCCTATACGATTGAAATCCAAGGACACTATGGAGGCGCATTTTTAACGCAGGATTCTGTAGCCGCCTTATTACAAAGTCACACTGCAGGTATAAGGGGCGAGTTGCTTTCGCTATTTAATATGCAGCAAGTCGAAATGAAATTGCAACAACACCCATGGGTACGAAAAGCACAGCTCTACTTCGATAATCAGGATATTCTTCATATACGAATTATAGAAAAGAAACCACTGGCACGCGTATTTACAAAAAACGGGGCATCTAGTTATTTAGATGAGAAGGGGAAATTGATGCCACTTGCTGATTTCCGTGCAGTAAAGGTGCCCGTCTTCACAGGTATTCCTGATAGTGCAGGTATAAAAAATAAGGACAGTCTGCTCCTTATTCAAATGCGTGATATGGCACAGCATATTGTTAGTGATAGTTTTTGGAGTGCACAAGTGGCACAGATTGATCGAACAGATGATCAGAATTGGGAACTGGTGCCTGTTGTGGGCGATCATCTTGTGAAATTGGGCCATGCTGCAGATTTTACTACGCAATTAGAAAAATTATTCATTTTTTATAAGCAAGTGTTGGCGAAATCAGGATTTAATCGATATCGAACCATTGATCTTCGATTCGATAATCAAGTTGTGGCAGGTTATGGAGTAGGACAGCAGGTTGATTCCATTCAATTGCGAAGAAGTGTACAACAACTTTTGCGTCAATCCCGATTGGCAGATCTGGATACTTCGATTCGCTATTTGCCCAAGCCGCTTCAGCCATTGCTGAAAGACGATACAATTGCTGTTACTACCGAGTTGAAAAATAGTTTACCACTAGATACATCTGTTAGTATACAAAAACCCACAAAAAAAATAAACAACAAAAAAACATCCCTATGAGCAACCAAAATCCCATCATTGTTGGTCTTGATATTGGGACAACCAAAATTGCAGTGATTGCCGGCCGTAAAAACGAGTTTGGCAAATTAGAGATCCTTGGATTTGGCAAAGCCAATTCCAATGGTGTCAAGCATGGTCAGGTCCTGAATATCGATGAGACTATTAAAGCCATCCGTACGGCACTCGACAACTGCTTCGCCTCAAATCCAAACTTAGAAATTGGCGAGGTGTATGTGGGAATCGCCGGTCACCACATCAAGAGCTTACAGACACGCGGCGATATGGTTCGCCACCGGACGGATGAAGAAGTTACCCAAAAAGAAATTGATAAGTTGATCGATGATCAGTACAAGACCTATATTCCTGCTGGTGATCAGATCATCGATGTAATTCCACAAGAATTTACAGTTGATAATATTCCAAACATTACCAATCCGATTGGTTATGGAGGGGTAAAAATTGGAGCCAACTTCCATATCATCACGGGGGATAAAAATGCGATTAGGAATATCAACCGTAGTGTTGAAAAGGCAGGTTTGTTTACTAAAGATTTAGTATTACAGCCACTTGCCTCCTCGGCAGCCGTAATGGGACAAGAAGATCTAGAAGCAGGAGTAGCAATTGTAGATATCGGGGGTGGTACAACTGATCTTGCGGTTTTCAATGAGGGGATACTCAAACATACAGCCGTGATACCATTTGCCGGTGAAAATATCACCAATGATATCAAATCAGGGTTAGGTGTATTGCGTACACAGGCTGAGCAAATGAAAGTGCAGTTTGGTTCTGCATTAGCAAATGAAGCCAAGTCAAATGCCTATATCACTATTCCGGGATTACGCGGGATGCCTGCTAAAGAGATCAGTGTAAAAAATCTGGCTAACATTATTCAGGCACGTATGAGTGAGATCATGGATTTTGTAACCTATCATCTCAAGCAGGTGGGGTTGGATAATAAAGCACTTAATGGAGGAATTATATTAACCGGTGGAGGTTCCCAGTTGAAACACCTGATTCAGCTTACAGAATATGTGACTGGATTGAATGCACGTATTGGATTTCCCAATGAGCATTTGGCGGCAGGGCATATTGAAGAGCTGTCTAAACCAACTTACTCTACTTGTATCGGTTTGATCTTAAAGGGGTATGATGATTTTGAACATAATCGCAAAGAGTTTGATAAAGGATATAGTAAAGTTGATGTTCCTTCTAACCTGCGCAGAACAGTTAATGGTGAACTAGAAGCTGTAGCTGAAGAGACAGAAATCAGTGATGAACAGATGAGAAAGCGTCGTAATCTAACTGGCTTCTGGAGCAAATTCAAAGACCGTATCATCGATTTGTTTAAAGAAGAAGAAGATCGTCATTTGTAAACTACTTGCTAACCCATTCAATAATTCGTAAACCAACTTCCATGATTCAATTTGATTTACCAACAGACAAATCATCTATCATTAAAGTGATTGGTGTAGGTGGCGGCGGTAGTAACGCTGTCAATTACATGTTCAATCAACATATAGAGGGAGTAAATTTTGTGATCTGCAATACAGATGCACAAGCCCTTGCTATAAGCGGAGTTCCTAACCGCGTACAACTGGGCCCCTTTTTAACACAGGGACTTGGGGCAGGAGCCAATCCGGATATTGGACGACAAGCAACGGAAGAATCACTTGAAGAAATTCGTCACATTTTGGAGGTGAATACTAAAATGGTATTTATCACCGCCGGAATGGGTGGCGGAACAGGTACCGGAGGAGCGCCGATTGTTGCAAAAATTTGCAAGGAAATGGGTATACTTACTGTGGGTATCGTAACGACTCCATTTGCGTATGAGGGAAAGAAAAGAATGCAACAGGCCGATGAGGGAATTAGAGAATTACGCCAGCAGGTTGATACTTTATTGATCATCAGCAATGATAAATTACGTCATCAGTTTGGCAATCTTAAAATGCGTGAAGCTTTTGAAAAAGCAGATAATGTGTTAGCTACTGCTGCACGTTGTATTACGGATGTAATCAATAGTACAGGACAAATCAATGTAGACTTTGCGGATGTATGTACTGTTATGCGTAACGGGGGTCGTGCCATCTTGGGTCATGCAGAAATGGCTGGGCACAACCGTGCACAACTTGCATTAGAAGAGGCCATCAATTCTCCGCTGTTAAATGACAATGATATCTTGGGTGCACAATGGATTTTAATCAATATCAATTCTGCACGTGGTGAGCATGAATTCACGATGGATGAGGTAGAAATTATTCAGGAATTATTATTGACAAAAGCGGGTGCTAATACCGATGTTATTTTAGGGATGGGGTATGATGATACACTTGGAGATAAGTTAGGTATCACGCTTATTGCAACAGGTTTTGAGCACAAAGATGTCATTCAACCAACAACTGTTACACGTACAAAAACTCAGGAAGAAGAAAAGATTGTGATGGTACTCCGTCAGCCTGAAATCAATCCTGCGGCGGAGGTAATTACGCCTGTTGTGGCAGAAGAAGTTTTTAATACGCCCACAGAGGAAGTTGCCACTCCGGTTATACCTGAGCAGCCTGCGCGTGTTGAGCCACTTACAATGGATCCATTAATGCCTACATTGATTGAGACACAGCCCGAACCTGTTGTTGAGTTGATCAAAGAAAAGGAGGCGACATTTTTGGCAGCCGCAGTGATTATGCCAGAACCCGTTGCAGCCGTAGTAGCTTCTGGTGGTTATCTGGCAAAGCCTGCTAATATTTATGCATCAGCTGAAGGATCTAATGAGGAATCTGCTTCATTGAAAGCTACTACTTCTCCAATGATCCCTCAGCAGGTTGAAGAAAAAATTGATACGGTGCCTGCACCCCTTGCAATTATTGAGCGCGAGCCCGAGGAGGTTATGGAGATGCGATTGGTTGAAAGGGAAGAGGAAGCACTTCCTCCTTCTCCGGTTTTGTATGAGTTGCATAGTGCAGCAAAGCCTGATAGCGTAGAGCCAACTCCTTTTAATGAATCAGAAGCACAGGAACGCCGTGCTGCAGAACGTTTACAGAAGTTAAGAAATCTATCCTTCAACGTAAATACTGCAGATCCTAACAATGAATTTGAAACAATTCCTGCGTATATCCGCCGAAATATGGAAATGTATAATAGCAAAGCGCAGATTGAAAATTTTTACAGCAGTTATGAAGTGAAAGAGGATTCCACTACGCAGGGTCCCATCAGTACGCTAAATAGTTTTTTGGATGGGAAAAAGCCTGATTGATATTCGCCTCAATAGTAATTTATAAGTGTGGGTCTGTTTTTAGTTGTACCTCCCGGTTTTATCCGGGAGGTTTTTATTTTAAGCCTCTTCTATCTGTACCTTTGTTAGTCAAGTATGGAAACAGTTTTAATTGCGGGAGGTACCGGTCTGGTTGGTCAGGCATTGACAAATCAACTTTTATCGCAAGGGGTTCATGTTATTTTATTGACGCGTTCAATCTCCTCAGCTAAGAAAAAATTTTCGGAACATCCTCACCTGGACTATTCTGTTTGGGATCCGGCAAAGAAAAATATCGATCAAACAATATTTTCACGCGTACAACATATTATCAACCTTGCTGGGGCCGGGGTTGCAGATAAACGTTGGAGTGATGCCAGAAAAAAAGAGATTTCTGATAGCCGTGTACAAGCCGGAGGGTTGATTGCACAACAATTGTTAAATCATTCACATACTGTTAAAACATATATTGGTGCTTCTGCTATTGGTTGGTATGGGCCCGATCCCACTACCCATCGTAAAGGGTTTGTAGAGACAGACGCTGCGTACTCAGATTTTTTGGGAGCTACGTGTGAAAAGTGGGAGGCTAGTGCTGCTTCGTTGCGTCAAACCGGAATTCGTTGCGTCACTTTACGAATCGGGATCGTGCTGTCACCAAAAGGCGGGGCACTTCGGGAGTTTTTAAAACCATTGAACGTTGGAATAGCAACTATAGTAGGAACAGGAAAACAAGTGGTGAGTTGGATACATCTTCAGGACCTGGTTTCTCTTTTTATGTTCGCCATTCACCAACCTACAGTGAAGGGAATCTATAATGCAGTAGCTCCTCAGCCTGTATCTAATCTGGAATTGATCCGCACGTTGGCGTGGGCACGGGGTCGATTTTTCTTTCTTATCAGAGTACCTGCGTTCGTATTAAAAGTTGTGATGGGAGAAATGAGCATTGAGGTACTCAAAAGTACAACCGTCAGTGCAGAAAAAATTTCACAGGAGAAATTTCAATTCAACTATCCATCTATCCGTGAAGCGCTCGCTTCTTTTTTTTAATTGCGAATGGGTCTACCGGTTGTTAGGACACTCTGAATTCGCTCCAACGTTTTTTTCTCGCCACACAGCGAAAGAAACGCTTCACGCTCCAGGTCTAGTAGATACTGTTCATCTACTTTTGTAGGTTCGCTCAGGTCTCCACCACACATTACATAGGCTAATTTTTTTGCAACTAATGCATCGTGTTCTGTGGCATAACCTGCAGTTTTCATTGCATGTATTCCTGCAACCAACGGACCAAGTCCTGCTTTACCTAGTACAGTAATTGACTTTTTCTCAACAGGTCTGCTGTAGCCTGATTTTTGTATGTTGAGTACGGATTGTTTTGCTGCTGCAATGCGGCGGTTTGTATTTAGAATAACTTCATCTATTCCGTTTCTATAAATTCCCATGGTAAAACCTTCGTGTGCAGAAGTGGCCACTTTTGCAGTTGCAATATGCATGAACCTGTTTTTCAAGGTTATTGTTTCAGGTTCATCTGCATGCATTTCCTCGCCCGCACGCAATACAAATTCTTTTGTTCCTCCTCCCCCTGGTATCAGGCCTACGCCCAATTCTACCAGACCCGAATAAGTTTCAGCAGTAGGACAACATTTATCTGCGTGTAGATTTAATTCGCAACCTCCGCCTAATGTCAAACCATGCGGAGCTACCACTACGGGTATTCCGGAGTAACGCACCCGCATCATCGTTTGTTGAAAATATCGGATAGCTAGATTTAATTCATCATATTCTTGTTCAATTGCCATCATAAAGATCATTCCAACATTTGCGCCAGCAGAAAAATTTGCTCCTTCATTCGCAATAACCAAGCCCTGAAAACCTTCTTCAGCTTTTTCTATTGCGGTTTGTATCCCTGCTAACACATCGGCTCCTATACTTCCCATTTTTGTATTCCACTGTAATCCCAATACATCATCATCCAGATCAAATAATTTGCAAGAACTATTTTTCCAAACAAGATTTTTTGCATGATGAGTCATCACTAAAAAGTCTGTACCACCCGGAAGCTCTTTGTAATTGCCAGAGAGGGGATCATAGCATAACTTTTTTCCATTTTGTGATTTATAAAAGTGAGTGTTTCCATTATCGATCATTTCTTTGACCCAGGGCGCTACGCTAGAACCTCCTTTTTCTATGGCTTCAGCTATTTCTTTAACCCCCAACAGATCCCAGGTTTCAAAAGCGCCAATTTCCCAGCCAAAACCTGCTTTCATCGCATCGTCAACGCGATACAATTCATCACTGATTTCAGGTATTCGGTGAGAGATGTAAGAGAAGAGAAGGTTGTGCAGTTGTCTAAAAAATTCACCCGCTTTATCTGGTGCAGCCTGCAACATTTTGATTCGGGTAACTAATTCGTCTATGGGCTTAACCGCATCAAGAGAAGCAAATTTTGGTTTTACTCTTGGTTTATATTCTAATGTAGATAGATCTAAGGTTAAAATCTCTTTTTTTCCTTCTGCTGTTTTTGTTTTTTGAAAAAATCCTTTTCCTGTTTTATCTCCTAACCAGTTATTAGCAACCATTTTTGATAACCACTCTGGAATAGTAAAAAGGGAGCGGGCCTCGTCTGTAGGGCAGTTATTGGATACTCCTTTTGCAACTTTCACTAAAGTATCTATGCCTACCACATCAGCCGTGCGAAATGTTGCTGATTTTGGTCTTCCAATGACTGGCCCCGTCAACGCATCAATCTCATCTATCGTTAATTGTAATTTTTCTTTGAGGTGCATGATCGCCATCATGCTAAAAACACCCACGCGGTTTGCAATAAAAGCGGGGGTGTCTTTACAGAGCACGGTTGTTTTTCCTAAATGAAGATCCCCATAATGTAATAGAAATTCAATGAGCGAAGGGTCTGTATCTTTTGTAGGAATGATTTCCAGTAATCGTAAATATCGAGGGGGGTTAAAAAAATGGGTGCCGCAAAAATGTTTTTTAAAATCCTCACTTCTGTTAGCAGTCATAAGGTGAATGGGAATGCCCGATGTATTGGAGCTAATAATTGTACCGGGTTTTCGAAGGGCATCAACTTTTTCTAATAATCTATTTTTGATGTCCAGTTGTTCTACAACTACTTCTATAATCCAGTCGCAGGTAGAAATAAGATCAAGATCGTCTTCAAAATTACCAGTGCGTATATTTTCAACTACTCCTTTTTCATAAAGAGGGGAAGGAGATGACTTTATTGCAAATTGCAGGGCATCATTGACTATTTTATTTTTGACACTTGGAGATGCATTTGTCGGTAAATCTTTGGGAACGATATCCAACAATAAAACTTCATGACCGGTTCCTGCAAAGTGACAGGCTATTCGTGAGCCCATCACACCACTGCCCAAAATGGCGACTTTACGAATCAATCGTTGCTTCATAAAAAATAGTTAGTTATGCAACTAATTTACTCTTTCGAAGTTAATTGATTTTGGCAGTGATAAAAAGAACATGGTTAGCTGATTAAGGAACCAGGTTCAACCGTATCATCTGTTTGTAAAAAATGGAGTTTTCCGGCAGCATCGGTTGCCATCAAAATCATTCCATTACTTTCAATTCCTTTCATTTTACGAGGGGCAAGGTTAGTAACTACAGTTACTTGTTTCCCAACAATGGCAGCGGGGTCAAAATATTGTGCAATACCACTAACGATAATACGAGTTTCAGTGCCAAGGTCCACGTGTAATTTTAACAATTTATCAGCTTTTTCAACTTTTTCAGCGGCAAGTATCCGTCCTGTTTTTAATTCCAGCTTTGCAAAATCATCAAATTGGATCTCCGCCTTTTTAGAGGGCGTGTTGGCAGATTCAGTTTGCGGAGGAGTTACGGGTGTAGTTGACATGATTCCTTTTCTTAATTTTTCCATTTGTGTGGCAACTTCTGTGTCTTCAATTTTTCTGAATAATAATTGAGGTGCACGAAGTGGATATCCTTTATTGAGCAGATTGATCTTTCCTGCATTTTCCCAAACTAACATTCGGTCTACTACCTTCATCATATGCAGTAGGGTAGCTGCAGTATTGGGAAGAAACGGATTGATCAATATGGCAAGATTTGCTGTTAATTGTAAACAGAGATGCAAACAATTGTCAATTTCTTTTTGTATCGCAGGATTACTTTCTAATTGTTTGGCCAAAATCCAAGGTTCCTTCTTTTGCATGTATTGATTCCCCTTTCTAGCTAAATCAATCACTTCATATAATGCGTCTCTGAATTTATATTGCTCTAGCAGGGTGCTTACACGAGCAGGGGTTTGCTGAATTTCTTCAATCAAAACTTGATCCTGATTATTGAATAAGCTTGCATCTAGTGGGGGAACCTTGCCGTTACATAACTTATGCATCAAGACCCACGTGCGGTTGACAAAGTTTCCAAAAATGGCTACCAGCTCACTATTCACTGCTTCTTGAAATCCTTTCCAGGTAAATTCACTGTCTTTTGTTTCGGGGGCTATTTGAGTTAAGTAATAACGCAACATATCTACACACTGCGCTCCTCCATTTTCTGGCTGCACAAAATCCTGGATATAGTCACGCATGTCCAGCTTCCAATTTCGGCTGGTACTCATTTTATCTCCTTCCAAATTCAAGAACTCATTTGCCGGAACCTGATCGGGAAGTATATATCCATGCAAGCGGAGCATGATGGGGAATATGATACAATGAAAAACAATATTGTCTTTTCCTATAAAGTGGACTAGCTTGGTGTCTTTATCTTGCCAATATGGTTTCCAATCTTTACCCTGGTCCAGGGCCCACTGTTTGGTGGCGCTGATATAGCCAATGGGTGCATCGAACCAAACATACAATACTTTGCCAGCTGATCCAGGAATGGAAGAGGGTACTTGCACCCCCCACTCCAAATCACGAGTAACTGCACGTGGTAGAAGACCCCCATCAATCCAACTTTTACATTGGCCAACCACAGTTGATCGCCAATCTTGGCCGTGGTCATCTAAGATCCATTTTCTTAAAAATGATTCGTGTTGATCTAGCGGCAAATACCAGTGCGTCGTTTTCTTTTTTAGAGGGATATTGCCACTCAGGGTACTGAGCGGGTTCACTAATTCATCTGGACTTAAGGTACGACCGCAGGATTCACATTGGTCACCGTAGGCACGATCACTGTGGCAGTGCGGACAAGTGCCTTTTATAAATCGATCTGCTAAAAAAGTGTTGGCTGCCTCATCAAAATATTGTTCAGATTCTTTTGTGATCAGTGCTCTGTCGTTGTACAATTTTGTAAAAAAAGCAGCTGCCGTTTCGTGGTGAAGAGGCTCACTGGTGCGATGATAAATATCAAAACTGATTGAAAGGGTTTCAAAGTCTTCTTTTAGGGCTTGGTGATATTTGTCAATAATCGCCCGAGGAGTTGTATCTTCTTTTTTTGCTTGAATAGGAATAGCCGTTCCGTGCTCATCACTTCCACACACAAACACCACCTCTCTTTTTTGCGAACGCAAATATCGAACGTAGATATCAGCAGGAATATATGCACCGGCTAAATGCCCAATATGTTTTAGTCCATTCGCATAAGGTAGAGCCGATGTGACTAGATATCTTTTGGGCGTGTTCATGGTGATGCAAAAATACCGGAAAGGAAGGCAAGCCCAAAATGACTTTCATTGTTACCTTTATGCGACTAAGACCTATGATTACACCCGAATATTTGAAGCCTGGAGATACGATTGCCATTGTTTGCCCTGCAGGGTACTTGCCTGCCACAAATGTGCAAACCTGTGTGACTGTTTTAAACCAATGGGGTTACCGTGTGATACAAGGAACTACTGTCGGAGGATCTTCTTCAACTTATTTTTCTGGAACTGATCAAGAACGGTTAATGGATTTTCAACGGATGTTGGATGACACGACGGTTAAAGCCATTTTATGTGGACGGGGCGGATATGGAACGGGGCGTATCATAGAGCAAATCAATTTTTCAACTTTTTTGACTAAGCCAAAATGGATCATAGGATACAGCGATATCACTGTTTTGCATGCACATATTCACCAACAATATCAAATTACTACGTTGCACGCGCCTATGGCCACTGCTTTTAATGGGGAGGGTTGGAAAAATGATTATGTACAATCTTTGCGAGAGGCTCTCGAAGGGGTCACTTCGGCCTGTTCTGGTCCTGAGCATTCTTTTAATCGACAGGGTGTTGCCAAGGGCTCATTAGTAGGAGGCAATCTTGCTTTACTTGCCCATTTAGTAGGTACCTCCTCTGATTTAGATACAACGGGTAAGATATTATTCATTGAAGATGTAGGAGAGCAACTTTACAATATTGATAGGATGTTATATCAATACAAGCGTAGTGGAAAATTAGCATCCTTAGCGGGTTTAATTGTAGGTGGGTTTACTGAATGTAAGGACACGGAGCGGCCGTTTGGTAAAACGGCGCATGAAATAATCAACGAAATAGTTTCTGAATATAATTATCCGGTTTGTTTTGATTTTCCTGTGAGTCATACGGAGAGAAACTATGCACTTAAAGTGGGTGCTATCTATGAATTACGTGTAGACGCAACCGGTTCCCTTCTTGCAGAATGAAATTGACTAGAGGGCCTTTTTAATTGCAGCAATGGTAATTGGAAAATCATAGAGATCATTATGACTTCCTTTCTCTATCGTAATCAACTGATCCCCTTTTTTGAATACATTAGATAATCGAATAGAATTCTCATAGGCAACAACACCATCAGCCGTGCCATGTATAAGTAAGACCGGTGCAGTTACTTGTTGTAAATAGGCGTGCGTAGGAAACTGGAAATGCATTAGTAAGTGAAATGGATAGACAGGAGCATAATGCGACAATACAGAGGGTAAATCATAATAAGGTGTTTCTGCTATTAGATAGCGGCAGTCTCTTTTTGCGGCCAATTGTGCTGCAATGCCAGAGCCTAGACTTTTTCCGTAAATAATGAGTTGTGATGGGGGGTAGGTCTTTCGAGCGATAGAATACACAACGTGACTCCATTCATACATTTTGGTTTCTGATATCTCTCCTCTACTTTTTCCATATCCTGGATAATCCATCATGAACACCTCATATCCACTTTCTGTGAAAATCGTTGCAAAGTGTGCGTACCATTCTACATTCTGCCGGTTGCCATGGAAATAAAGTATAGCACCTTTAGCAAGTTGATTAGTAGTAAATCGTGTTATATGAAGGGTGTCTTGTTGGTTAATTGGAATGCTAATCTCCTCATGTGGTTGATTTATTTTTAATGCTGTCTCTGTAGGAATAACGACCGGTCTAAATAATAATCGCTCCTGGTTTGCATAAAATATCCACCCTGCTAACAAATAAATCAAAAGGGTTCCTCCAATTATTTTACGCCATTTTGCTTTTTGAGTAGCCATTTTTTTATCAGTATTTGAGAATATCGCGAATAAAATTATGGTACTCGTCAAAGGAGGGTAGATTATTGTGGCATCCACCTTCAATACGTATCAGAGTTGTTTTGTGAGGGTTTTTTTGTTGCAAGGCTACACTATGCCGAAAGGGGATTAATCGGTCTTTTGTGCCGTGAATAATATAGGTATGGCAGCGAACATTAGGAAGCCATTGATCAGAGCGGAGGTGGTAGCGTAAAACCAAGCGGATGGGAAGCATGGGTAAAAAACGTTGAATGACCTTTTTGAAATTAAAATAAGGAGCATCCAAAATCAAGTAACGGGGATTATTATCTGAGGCTAGTTTGGTTGCAAAACCACTCCCCAAACTTCTTCCATATATAATAAGGTGATCTTCGGGATATTTTTCTTTTAGCTTTTCGTAGACATATTGCATGTCTCCAAGCATCTCTCTTTCACTTCGCTTGCCTGTACTTTTTCCAAAGCCGCGATAATCAACTAACACAACATCGTAATTGTAGCGATAAAAATCTTTTGCATAGCGGGCCCATCCTTTGATGCTGCGTGTGTTGCCATGAAAGTACAAGATCAAACCTTTTGGCAGTTCCCTATAAAAATGAAGGGCGTTGATTCGTACGCCGGGGGCACTATCGAAAAAATATTCTTTAAAAGGGGCTTTATATTTGAATTCGAAATCGGCAGCTAGCACCTCTGGTCTAAAAATAAATTTTTCTTGAAATAAAAAAACAAGGAGGGTGAGAAACGCCACTATACCTGCTATATACCAGAAAATAACAGGCACTGTAAATTAGTTTTCGACTCTTTTCAAACGGAGTTTTGTCACCGGTGCTACAATAAGTGGAAACTTTTCGACCGTTACATTTGCTTGGTCTAATCCAAATCCTTTTTCTTCAGAGAGGCTATGATCTTTTAGCCAGAAATGAAATTTCATAACTAATTTTTCCATAAAAGGAAGTTCGTTGTCTTGACTTAAATATTTTTCCATTACCATAAACTGAAAGTCTCCAACTACTTTGCTTTGTGAAAGACTTTCATATCGACTATTGATCTCAACTTCTTGATTAGCGACAAGCTCCTCTACTACTTTACGAAACATTAGGTTGACGCGCGGTTCCATACGAAAGCCGAGTCTGAAATCCACTCGGATAATATCATTGGGAATTGTATGTGTCACTTTGTATTCACAAGTATAGGGGTCGTCAACCGTATCAATATGTACAAACCAATAAATATCAGCCCGCTTCGGTTTACGATTAAGAATGGAGTATATGATTTTATGCTCAATTTCTTTTGGATTGTTTGCACTGGTCATATAAACCAGGTGTGTAGCATATTTTGGTACAGATACATCTACACTTAGCTCTTGAATCTTGCTGATATAATGATCTAGTCTTACAAATTCTATATATCGGTTTTTAATTTTTCTCGCTCGATACCAAACGAACATGATAACAAATATGATAAACCCGATTAATAAAGTGATATAACCACCGTGCATGAATTTGACTAGTAGGGCAATTAGGTAGGAAGTTTCAACAGTGAGATAACCAACTAAAAAGAGATAAATCCATGTTGAATTGATGCGGTGTATAACCAGGTAATTGGCAAATAATATAGTTGTGCTTAACATGGTTACAATAATAGCTAGACCATAGGCTGCTTCCATGTCGGAAGATTTTCTGAAAAAAAGAACCACCCCTACGCAGCCTAAAAACATGAGAAGGTTGATGGCGGGTATGAATAACTGTCCCTTTTCTTCGGAGGGATAGCGGATCTTCATTTTTGGCCATAAGTTAAGTCGCATGGCTTCGCTCACCAACGTATAAGCACCCGAAACCATTGCTTGACTTGCGATGACTGCGGCAGATGTAGCAATAATTACACCTGGTATAATAAACCATTGAGGCATCAAGTCATAAAATGCATTAATGCGTAGCTGACTTTTGACCAAAGCAGTGATGGGTTGATGGATACTGCTCAACGTAATCTGCTCCCCATTCAGTGAATATTTCTGTGCAAGTAAAGCAGCGCCTTGTCCAAAATAATTAAAGAGCAAACAAATCTTAACATAGATCCAAGAAAAACGAATATTTCCTCTTCCGCAATGTCCCAGGTCACTATAAAGGGCTTCGGCACCAGTAGTACATAGAAAAACAGCCCCCAGTAGCCAAAATCCCCCCGGATATGTTTTTAGAAATGAAATTGCATAGTGCGGTGAAATGGCTTTGAATATAGACAGGTCATCAAAAACATGAATGGCACCCAGCACTAATAACATGGTGAACCACACAAACATAATAGGTCCGAAAAGTTGTCCTATAGAAGCCGTACCAAACTGTTGTAAAAAGAAAAATAATGCGAGTATAGCAATAACAATAATGACCACCGCGTTACTTCCCTCCTTTATACCTAACGAGGGCAACTCTTTTAATCCTTCAATGGCAGAGGTAATTGAAATCGGCGGGGTTATAATTCCATCGGCTAATAATGCAGCCCCACCCACCATTGCAGGGAATACCAGCCATTTTCTTCTCCTTCTTACTAAGGCATATAATGCAAAAGTTCCTCCTTCGCCCCTGTTATCTGCCCTCAAAACCATTAAGACATATTTAAGGGTTGTTTGCAGCGTTAATGTCCAAATGATACAAGAGAGGGTACCAAGAATTAACTCTTCACTAATAATTCTGTTGTCTATAATTGCGTTAAAGACGTAAAGAGGGGAGGTTCCAATGTCTCCGAATATAATTCCCAGTGCGACAAGTAGTCCCGCACCGGTTACCTTGTTGGTCGAAACTTTCACCCGACAAAGGTATAGGCAAAAAACTTAAACTTTTAAAGGTAACTTTATAGGGTTATGGGAAAGCATCGTTTTTTAATCGGTTTAGCCCTATTGGTCTGCATTCAAGGGGTTCCTTTTTCCATCTCTGCACAGCGTATTATATATTCTGATCCAGAGAAAGAAGACAACCGGCGGTTAAATTTTGAAATTGTAGGCCGGATAGGGGGTAATTTTTTGGTTTTTAAAAATAATCGCTTCCGAAGTTGGATCACGGTGATGGATGAAGAGATGCAGGTAACCAGCCGTGAAGAGCTGGGGTATCTTCCTAATGCAGATCGGACCATTAATGTAGACTTTTTCCCTTATGCTGATTTTGCCTGGATGATCTACCAGTACCAGCGTCGAAATGTAGTGTATTGTATTGCAGCTAAGATTGATAAGATGGGCAGAAGAATGGGTGACTTGATAGAGCTGGATACCACACATCTTGGATTTGCATCAGATAATCGACTCTATGCAGTTACCGGGAGTGAGGATCGTAAAAAAATTGCTGTAGTAAAGGTAAACAGTCGCGATCGAGACCTATACCATATGACTTCCTTTGTGTTCAACGATAAAATGGAACTATTACGCAGTGCGCAAGCCAATATTGTGATGGAGGATCGTACTACACAATTGGGCGAAATGGTGATTGATAATGAAGGGACCTTAGTTTTTACTCGTTTTCATCGAACCTTTAATGATAATATCAGTAAAGCTTCTTTGTTATATCAGCGCCTTGGTGAAGATGGTTTGATGGAATACCCCCTTTATTTTGAAGGCAGCTGGCTGGATGATATTCGGCTTAAGGTTGACAATGTCACTAAACGCTATATCCTTAGTTCATTCTATACTAAAGAAAGGAGAGGGGTAATTGAAGGGTATTATTTTTTAGTTTTTGATAAAAATGCGGCAAAGGCAGCCATCGAGCGTACGGTTATTTTTTTAGATGATTTAAGACAGGAAGCGAAAGGGAACGCCACTAGTAAATCTGCTTTCAATGATTATTTTATCAGACAGGTCATCACGAGAAGGGATGGGGGCTTTTTAATTGGAAGCGAAGCTTATTACACAACATCTCGTGCTAACAACTGGAATAGGTGGGATTATTTATATGGTTCTCCCTTCATGGGTTTGAATAATATGTATTATATGTCCCCTTATTCTAGTAGACTTTGGTGGGGAAACTTTCCAAGAACTTCACAAGCTGTTCGTTATCATGCAGACAACATAATGATTCAGTCTTACAGTTCAAACGGAGAGTTGGAGTGGAGCAAGGTGATTACTAAATCGCAGTTTGATGATGAAAGTGATGAGTTGCTTTCCTTTCAATTGATGATTGCGGGTGGAGAAATTCACGTCTTATTTAATCAACAGGAGAGAAGAGATAAGATGCTTAATGATATAACCATTCAATCGGGCGGACAATCGGCCCGTAATCCAGGCTTGAAAAATTTAGATGCCGGGCATCAGTTTATGCCCGCGAGAGGGAAACAAGTGAGTTCCAGAATTTTGATTGTTCCAACTGTGTACAGAGGGTATATTTGCTTTGCAAAGTTGGAGTATAATTAAATTATAGTTTTGGTTGCCTTATTTTACAAGCGAAGTCCTTTCAATTCAATTCTGTTATTCTTTTTTGCCATTGCTACAAAGCTGCCGCTGTTTATTTACCCGCAGCCCATTGAGGCTTCTACATTTAATGGAACCCCCCTTTTTTATTTTGTACAATGGGTACAAGCTATTTCAAGTAAGCCGGATTTTGTGTTTTCAATTTTGGCATTTTTAATCCTTTTTGCGCAGGCACTTTACTTTAATTATTTTTTTAACCGAAACAAAATGACAAGTCGGAATACTGACTTGCCGGGGATGTCTTATTTGTTAGTTACTTCATTATTGCCTGAATGGTCTCAGTTTTCAGCCCCACTGGTAATAAACTTTTTGATTTTGTATTTGCTGGCTTCCTTGTTTGAAAGTTACAACAGCCCCGACACACGCAGAACGCTCTATAATATGGGCTTGTCAATGGGGCTGGGTATTTTTTTATATCCTCCAACCGTATTGCTTATAGGTTGGTTCTTGCTTTCTTTGGTTATTATCCGCCCGATACGTATACAGGAGTTTATTATCTCTATGCTGGGTGTGGTTACACCATTCTATTTTTTGGGTATTTGGCTATTTTGGAAAGACCAGTTGACCTGGGCTTTACTAGAACCGTATATTGCCTTTTCATTTCCCGATTCATTACCCATTGTCTGGGTAGGGGGTTTATTATTTCTACTCACCATTCCTTTTTTGATTGGTTTCTATCATATACAGGATCAGGTGCGAAAAATGTTGATACAAGTGAGAAGGGGGTGGACTGTGTTTTTCTTACTTCTGTTAGCGGGACTCTTAATTCCACTTTTTTCTTTAAATCCATATATCGGTTGGGTTATTTTAACACTGCCTCTTTCCACCTATCATGCGTCTTTTTACTACAATACGTCATTTCGTATTTTCCCCCTTTTGTTTTTTTGGATTACATTCTTTTTTATTCTTCTAAACCAATTTTCAGGCTCCTGGGGAAAGGTTATCTTTGTGCCTTAATCGACCTGATATGAAATTTGGCATTGTTGTATTTCCGGGATCTAATTGTGATGCAGACATGCGTGATGCGTTACAAGATGATTTGGGGCAGGAAGTTTTAATGCTTTGGCACAAGGATAAGGGCCTATCAGCTTTCTCAACAGAAGATTGTATTGTATTACCAGGGGGATTCTCCTATGGTGACTATTTGCGATGTGGGGCCATTGCCCGTTTTAGTCCGATGATGCAGTCTGTAATTGAATTTGCGAAAAAAGGGGGAAAGGTATTTGGGGTGTGTAATGGATTTCAGATCTTATGTGAATCTCATTTGCTTCCCGGCGCGTTACTTCGTAATGCCAACCAGCAATTTATTTGTCAAAATACCTTTATTAAAGATCCGGCTGGTGCCATTTTTAAAATTCCCATTGCGCATGGGGAAGGTCGCTACCATGGTTCTCCTGCATTACTAGATCAATTGGAAAAAAATAACCAAATCATTTACCGTTATTGTGATGAGCAGGGGCAGGTTTCGGAGCCAGCTAATCCAAATGGTTCTGCTCGTAATATTGCTGGTATTTGTAATGAAAATAGAAATGTATTTGGCATGATGCCACATCCGGAACGCGCTTGTTCATTGGCGCTTAATAACACAGATGGGCGTAGTATCATTCAATCACTTTTGATTCAATCCGAATTGGTGTCTCCCTAAACCTATAAAAATGAGAATAGTCCTTTCCCTTCTTGCATTATTTGTTGTTGGAGCCCTTCAAGCTCAGCCAAATCCAGTAAAGTGGACATTTTCTGCTAAAAAAATTGCTGATAAACAATACGAGGTGGAAATGAAAGCGGTGATTATCCCAGGATGGCATTTGTATTCTCAACAGCAACCCGAAGATGCTATTGCTATTCCAACTGAATTTATTTTGAATCAAAATCCATTACTCATTTTGAAGGGTAAAATCAGAGAAGTTGGAAAGATGGAACGATTCAAAGATGCTATTCTTGGTATAACAGCACATCAATATTCTGGGCAGGTTAGTTTTTTACAAACAGTAGAATTAAAAGCAAAGGTCAAGACCGCTCTTTCTGGCACTGTAGAATATCAAACCTGTGATGACGAAAAGTGTCTCCCCCCTAAGAAAATTCCTTTTACTATTCCTTTAAAGTAAATCATGCGCCGTCAACTTTATTTTATTGTCGGCTTATTTTTTTTATTTTCTAGCCTTTTAGGTGCTGGGCAAGAGAATACGACTGCTCCCGCTTGGAATGTAGTGATAAAAAAAGGACAAAGGGCTGGCCACTTTGATTTGCAATTTGAAACTACGCTTGCAAAAGGTTGGGAACTTTATACGCCCGGACAAACATTATTTGATCAGCCTGCAGGCTTTATCCAGTTTGGCGATACTTTAATCTCGCTCAAAAAAACGTTGATGCAGGTTGGTGTAGGTAATCGGGTTTCCAGCGAATTGTTAGGGCAAGAGGTTGAAACCCAAACCGGCGCTGTTCGCTGGAATGCAAGTATACAAATTGAGGGTCCCTTGCCAGCAGAGTTACAAGGAACTCTTTTTTACTCCTATGGTAAAGGGGAGGAGATCTATCCTTTAACTCCCTATGTATTTACAGTTCCATTAGTGGGTGGTCAACAACAGGCTTCCTTAAAAAAAGAAACGATTGATTTAAAAAATCCAGTGCTGGATTGTGGAGACGCTGGCACTTCACAACAAAGCATGTGGCAAATATTTTTATTGGGAATTCTAGGAGGATTGATTGCGTTATTGACCCCTTGTGTATTTCCGATGGTGCCAGTAACTGTTACATTTTTTACAAAAAAGTCAACTAGTAAATCAAAGGGTATTTTGAATGCAACCCTTTATGGCGGATTCATTTTTCTGATCTATATTTTATTGACACTTCCTTTTCATATTGCCGGAAAAGCAATCAGTCCTGAAATCTTTAATAATATTTCTACCAATGTGTGGTTGAACTTATTGTTCTTTATCGTTTTTATTGTATTTGCACTATCATTTTTTGGACTTTTCGAAATTGGGTTACCAGCAGGATTTGCAAATAAGATGGATTCAAAATCTGGCTTAGGCAATGTAGGAGGAATATTTTTTATGGCCTCTACGCTTGCGATTGTTTCCTTCTCATGTACGGGCCCCATACTTGGTACATTATTGGTGGGCGTGGCAGAGCAGGGAGCGTGGCCTTTGACTGTGGGTGCAGCTGGTTTTGGGTTAGCGCTGGGATTGCCATTTGGATTGTTTGCACTTTTTCCGCACTGGCTGCAGTCATTGCCCCGCTCTGGTGGTTGGATGACAGATGTAAAAGTTGTTTTGGGATTTTTAGAATTGGCATTAGCCATAAAATTCTTATCGAATGCTGATTTGGTAGAACAATGGGGGTTATTGAAGAGAGAAATCTTTCTGGCAAGCTGGATAATCATTGGAGGATTGACTACCCTTTATTTGCTTGGCAAATTGAAGATTGGAAGCGAGTCTTCTTCCGTTAAGTTTGGATGGGCACGTGTTTCGTTTATTGTACTTTTTGCCTCATTCACCCTTTATTTGATTCCAGGTTTAACAAAGTCGAAGTGGGCTGATCTTACCTTGATTAGTGGATTTCCTCCCCCTCTTACCTATAGCATTTATAGTGGTGAGCAAGCCAGCCGAACTGTTTTTAAACCTTTGCATAATGAGTATGAAAAGGCATTGATGCTGGCAAAAGAACAAAACAAACCTGTGCTGATTGATTTTACGGGCTGGGCTTGTGTTAACTGTCGCCGCATGGAGGAAAAGGTATGGACTGATCCTCGTGTAGATAGTTTGCTTCGAAATGCATTTATAGTGGTCTCTCTTTATGTGGATGAAAAAGTAAAGTTGCCTTTGGCCGAGCGTCAATCGGTACTATTGCCAGACAGCACAAAAAAAGTATTGGAAACAGTTGGAGATAAATGGGCCAGTTTCCAGATTCAAAACTTTGGCGCCACCTCGCAGCCTCAATATGTTATTTTGAATACCCAGGAGAAATTATTAAATCGCCCCAAATTTTACACTCCAGATCCCAATGAATTTCTAGATTGGTTGTATTGCGGTCTTGAGGCGTATAAGCTGAAAAAGTAATTTTTTATAGCGATATCTGCCGCTGTGTCATCATTTTTCGCAAATTAATAAGGCCGTAACGCATTCTTCCCAGCGCAGTATTGATACTACAATTGGTAAGTTGTGCGATATCTTTAAAACTCATGTCTGCATAATGACGCAGAATAATAACCTCGCGCTGATCTTCGGGTAATTGAAATAGTAATTGTTGAACACGGTCATGACGTTGTTGTTTAATCAACGTTGTTTCGGCATTCTCTTCTGTAAAACTGATCATTTCAAAAACGTCATGATTTTCTCCATTCCGAATAACAGGAGTGCGTTTTACTTTTCTAAAATGATCCACACAGCAGTTGTGTGCAATGCGCATGGCCCAGGGGAGAAACTTTCCTTCTTCGGTATAACGACCTGCGCGAACCGTGTCGATAATTTTGATAAATACATCTTGGAATATATCTTCTGCCAGATATTTGTCTTTGACTAGAAAAAAGATCGAGGTATAAAGTTTGTCTTTATGCCGGAGAACCAGGGTTTCCATAGCCTGTTGGTTTCCGTCACAAAAAAGACGAATCAATTCAATGTCAGCGAGTTTGTTTGGCACTTGCATAATTTCTACGCTTTTTGCTGCTTGGTCAACAGCTGTTTTTCAATAAAGACCACCTGGGGTGATCGGTTTGCGTAGAAATGCTCCGATAGGCGTTTGTTTGGTTGTTCTATTTTTACGAACAGTAAATATATTCGATTTTTCGAATGTACACAAGAAAGGGGTCGATTAACAGGCACAAAGCCCCAAAAAAATGTTAATTGCTAGTAACTTTGCCCCTTATCATTCAAAATGGACCTCTCTCCCATAGTTATTAAGGGTGCTCGGATGCACAATCTAAAAAATATCACGGTGGAAATTCCCCGTCGAAAATTGATTGTTATCACCGGCGTTTCAGGTTCTGGAAAATCCTCACTAGCAATCGATACATTGTATGCCGAGGGGCAGCGACGATATGCTGAGAGTTTGAACTCCTATGCTCGTCAATTTTTAAATCGAATGGATAAGCCTGATGTGGATACCATCAAGGGGTTGAGTCCTGCTATTGCTATTGAACAAAAAGTAATTACGCGAACCCCGCGTAGTACAGTGGGTAGTTTGACGGAGATTTATGATTATTTGCGATTGTTGTATGCGAGAGTAGGTAGAACGATCTCTCCTATTTCGGGTGAAGAAGTAAAAAAAGACGAAGTGACTGATGTTGTTGAAAAGATAACTCAGCATAAAAAGGGAGATCGTATTTATATCACGGCCCCTTTGATACGAAAAGAAAAGTGCTCCGTACGGGAAGAACTTTCACTCTTACAGCAAAAGGGTTTTTCTCGTGTTTTAGCTAAGGCCGAATTGAATACGATTGAAGCATTATTGGAAAAAACCGACAAAGCATTAGTGGCTGATAGGCCTGACCGGTTGGTGGTAGATCGCATGGTGGTAAAAGATTTTGATGAAGATGATTTACACCGGCTTAGCGATTCAGTAGGCACTGCATTTTATGAAGGAGAGGGAGTATGCACGCTTATTGTTAATGAAAGCAAATCGCTTTTTTTCAGTAATCGATTTGAAAAGGATGGGATTCAATTTGAGGAGCCCGTTCCTCATTTATTTTCTTTCAATAATCCATTTGGGGCCTGCCCAACTTGTGAAGGATTTTCTCAGGTTCTTGGAATAGATGCAGAGCTGGTTATTCCCAATAAAAAGTTGAGTGTGTATGAGGGAGCAGTCGCTCCGTGGAAAGGTGAAAAAATGGATTGGTGGCGTCAGCAGTTTGTGCGTGGCGCAAAAAAACTAGATTTCCCCATTCATAAACCCATTCAAGATCTCACGGCTCGTCAACTTGACCTATTATGGAAAGGGGGCGAAGGGGTGTATGGCATTAATGATTTTTTTAAAGATGTGGAAGCGCATTTGTACAAAGTGCAATTTCGAGTTATGCTCAGCCGCTATCGAGGTAGAACCAGTTGTCCTACCTGCGAGGGATATCGATTACGAAAAGAGGCTTTGTATGTTCAGGTAAATGGCAAGCACATCGGTGAATGTGGTCGGATGCCCGTTCATCTTTTACTGAATTGGGTAGTAGGATTAGATAAGAAATTATCTGTGCATGAGAAAAAAATCGCAGCACGCATTCTCATTGAACTCAACAGTCGATTAGCTACTCTATGTAAAGTTGGATTAGGTTATTTAACATTAGATCGCTTAGCAAATACATTAAGTGGTGGAGAGAGTCAGCGAATTCAAATAACAAGAAACCTGGGCAGCAACCTGACAGATTCACTCTATATTTTAGATGAGCCCTCCATTGGGTTACATCCACGCGACACGGACAATTTGATAAAAGTGTTGAAAGAATTACGAGAACTAGGTAATACAGTGATTGTGGTTGAACACGATGCAATGATTATGCATGAAGCAGACCATATCATTGATATGGGACCACTGGCTTCTCATTTGGGAGGAGAAGTGGTTGCCCAAGGTGATTACAACGCACTACTTGCTAACCCAGCTAGTTTGACCGGTCGTTATTTGAAAGGCGAGCTGGTTATTTCAAAAGTAGGGAAGCCACGAAAGTGGAATCAATTTTTGCAAATCAATAATGCGACGCAACATAATTTAAAGAATATCACTGTTAAAATACCCTTGCAGGTACTTTGCGTTATTAGTGGAGTGAGTGGCAGTGGTAAAACTACATTGGTCAGACAGTTGTTGTATCCAGCTTTATTGCGACATCTCGGTGACTATTCCTTGCAGCCTGGTGTTTTTGATGGACTGGAGGGTGATTTGAATTCTCTATCCCAAGTGGAGTGGGTCAATCAAAATCCTATTGGAAAATCATCTCGCAGTAACCCGGTTACTTATATCAAGGCCTACGATGAGATTCGTGATCTCTATGCTAAGCAGCCACTGAGTAAGATGAGAGCATTTCAGCCAAAACACTTTTCTTTTAATGTAGATGGAGGCCGATGCGATACGTGTAAAGGGGAAGGTGAACAGTTGATCGAAATGCAGTTTTTAGCTGATGTTCACTTGCGGTGTGAATCCTGTGGAGGAAAGCGTTTTAAGGAAGAAGTTTTAGAAGTGACTTATAAAGAAAATTCCATTCACGATGTATTAGAGATGAGTGTAGACCAGGCTATTGAATTTTTTGCTTCGGAATCTGCCTTAGCCAAAGCATTGCTTCCGTTGCAAGAAGTAGGATTGGGCTATATTAAACTCGGTCAATCTGCTAATACGCTTTCTGGTGGAGAGGCACAGCGCGTAAAACTGGCTTCCTTTCTTGGCAGAAGTAGGGCCACCCATAAAATCCTTTTCATTTTTGACGAACCTACTACCGGGTTGCATTTTCATGACATTGGAAAATTATTGAAGTCCTTTCATGCTTTAATAGAGCAGGGTCATTCTATTGTTGTTATCGAACACAACATGGATGTGTTACGGGCAGCTGATTGGATTATCGATCTGGGGCCTGAGGCAGGGGAGGGTGGCGGTCAGCTAGTTTTTGCAGGCACTCCCCAGGAACTAGTGAAAAATAAAAAAAGTTATACAGCGCGCTATCTTAGCTGAGCTCAGGATATAGGGGATAGTTTAGCATCATTTCTTTCACGGTTTGCTTTGTTCTTTCAATTGTCTTTTCATCATCTGCATTCATAAGAACCTGATCGATTAGTGTTGCAATTACTTCCATTTCTTTTTCTTTTAGTCCTCTAGTAGTAACTGCAGGAACTCCGATTCTTATCCCAGATGTAACAAAAGGAGATTTATCGTCAAAAGGAACTGCATTTTTATTGAGTGTGATGTGCGCGCGATCCAGTGTTTCCTGTGCTTTTTTACCTGTGATATTTTTGTTACGAAGGTCAATCAGCATTAAGTGATTATCGGTTCCATTACTGATGAGCTGGTATCCCTTTTCTACAAATGCCTTGGCCATGGCCTGTGCATTAGAAATAATTTGACGACCGTATGCAGTAAATGATTGATCCAAAATTTCGCCAAATGCTACTGCTTTGCCGGCTATCACATGTTCCAGCGGTCCGCCTTGCATACCTGGAAATACAGCCAGGTCCAGTAATGCACTCATTGAGCGGATATTTCCTTTGGGATCTTTTATTCCATAGGGGTTGTCAAAATCATTGCGCATCATGATAATTCCTCCGCGTGGTCCACGTAAGGTTTTATGCGTGGTAGAAGTAATAATATGACAATGATCTAAAGGGTCATTTAAAAGACCCGTTGCAATCAAACCAGCAGGGTGAGCAATATCTGCTAAAACCAGGGCTCCGATTTGATCAGCTACTGCACGAATTCTTATATAATCCCAATCACGGCTGTAGGCAGAAGCGCCACAAATAATCATTTTGGGTTTTTCTTGTAGGGCTACTTTTTCGAGTTGTGCATAATCCACTAAACCGGTTTCGCGATCAACTCCGTAAAAGAATGCTTGGTAATTTTTACCACTAAAATTTGCGGGACTTCCGTGCGTCAAGTGTCCGCCCATACTTAAGTCTAACCCTAAAATTTTATCTCCTGGTTTTAGGCAGGCCAAAAAGACGGCGGTATTAGCCTGCGCTCCACTGTGCGGCTGAACATTAGCCCAACCTGCATTGAATATTTTTTTCAATCTATTAATAGCCAATGTTTCTATTTCGTCTACTATTTCACATCCGCCATAATATCTTTTTCCAGGATAGCCTTCTGCATATTTGTTGGTAGCAACGGAGCCCATGGCTTGCATTACCGCCAAGGAGGTAAAATTCTCCGATGCAATTAATTCAATTCCTTCACGTTGTCTGATTAATTCTCGGTCTAACAGGCTAAATAGCTGGGTATCTTTCACTGACATAATTGGGGTTAAAAAGTTTATACAAAATTAAGTTGTCTTTTCATTGTCTCCCTGTCTCCTTCCGAATAGTTTTCCTCAAATGAACTACATTCGTGTTAAGCATGAAAGCGATCATACCTGTAGCCGGGGCGGGCACCAAGCTGCGCCCTCATAGTTATACGCAGCCCAAGGCCCTAATCCCCCTTGCGGGGAAAACGATATTAGGGATCAATATTGAACAACTACAAGAAGCAGGGATCACGGATTTCATATTCGTGGTGGGATATCTGGGAGAAAAAATTGAAAACTTTGTTCGTGAACATTATCCCTCACTTAATGCTCATTATGTTCAACAAACCGATCGGCAGGGAGTTGGGCAGGCTATTTTTCTAACTCGTAAGCTGGTACAGGGGGAAGCTATTTTTATCGTTTTAGGGGACACCATCTGTGAGTATGATATCAAAGCGGTGATTGCTGAAGACCGTTCAATGATTGGACTTCGAAAAGTTGAAGATCCCCGTGATTTTGGCGTAGCTGAAGTGGACGATAGTGGGTTTATTGAACGGCTTGTAGAAAAACCACAGATACCCAAATCAAATCTTGCCCTTGTGGGAATCTATAAGATTAAAGAAAGTGAACAGCTGTTTCGTTGTTTAGAAAATAACATTAGCCAAGGAATACGATCTCATGGTGAATACAGTCTGACCGATGCATTAGACTGTATGATTGGGCAAGGAACACCACTCAAGTCTTTCAAAGTAGACAATTGGTTTGACTGCGGTCGAAAAGAAACGTTACTAGAATCTAATGCATTGTTACTAAAGAAGTTTGCAGATCAATTTCCGGTAGATCATTTTGAGAATACTGTTTTTATTCCGCCGGTGAGCATTGGGGCAGGTTGTTTAATCCGCAATTCTGTGATTGGGCCTAATGTAGCTGTTGGTGAAAATTCGGCTATTCAGTCTTCTGTTGTCAAGGAATCAATTATTGGATCTTTTTCTACTTTACAAGATATTGTAGTGAGTGATTCTGTTATTGGAAGTGATACACTCGTAAGAGGCGAAACTCGCTCGTTAAATGTTGGTGACAATACGAGTATTAATTTGGGTTGAAATAAAGTTGCATGTCTGGTTTCTCTAATCGCGTTACTACTCTTTTAGGAATTAAATATCCAATCATCCAAGGCGGCATGATCTGGGCCAGTGGCTGGCGTCTTGCAGCGGCGGTTAGTAATGCAGGTGGATTAGGAGTTATTGGCGGGGGATCTATGCAACCTGAATTATTACGAGAACATATTATAAAATGCAAGCAAGCTACTGATAAGCCGTTTGCGGTAAATCTTCCATTGTTGTATTCGGGGATTGATAAACAGATGGAAGTGCTGATTCAAGAAGAGGTGCCTATTGTTATTACATCCGCGGGTAATCCCTCTACCTGGACGCCACTATTAAAATCAAAATCAAGAATCGTTCTGCATGTAGTTAGCTCTGCAAAATTTGCTAAAAAAGCAGCAGCAGCAGGATGTGATGCAGTGATTGCCGAGGGGTTTGAAGCAGGTGGGCACAATGGAAGGGAAGAAACAACAACGCTTGTATTAATTCCTGCTGTAGTTAAAGCGGTGCATCTTCCAGTAATTGCTGCCGGCGGAATTGCAACCGGAAGGCAACTATTTGCAGTACTATCATTGGGAGCAGAAGGTGTTCAAATGGGTACTCGCTTTGTGGCTTGTGAAGAAGCTTCTTCGCATCCCGATTTTAAAAAGATGGTGATTAGTGCTGCCGAGGGTGATACGCAATTAAGTCTGAAAAAATTAACACCAGTTCGCCTATTAAAAAATAAATTCTATCATGAAGTACACGATGCAGAAGAGCGGGGCGCTAACCCAGAAGAACTTTCTGTACTACTTGGAAAGGGTAGAGCCCGAAAAGGAATGTTTGACGGAGACCTAAACGAAGGTGAACTGGAAATTGGGCAGGTAAGTGCACTGCTCGATACAATCCTACCCGCTTCTACCATTATTGAAAACACTTGGAATGAGTTCCAGGAAGCCTGTGCAAAACCATTTAGGAATTCAGCCGATTAGTTTTTTTTGAACCCCCACTTGATCATTTCTTTCCAGGTAATTTTTTTACCATACATCAAAATACCTGTTCTATAGATTTTTCCCGCAAACCAAACCGTAACAATAAATCCAATGATCAGCATACTCATGGAGAGGGCTAACTGCCAGTAAGGAACAGTACCAGGGATGCCGTAAGGAATTCGTACCATCATGACGATGGGCGAAGAAAAAGGAATAATACTACCCCAAACTGCTATAGGGCCTGTTGGGTTGGTGGAAGCCGCAGTCATCATTACAAAAGAAATGATCACGAGCATAGTAATGGGAAAGCTGAGTGATTGTGCTTCGCGCATGTCTTCGTTTACTGCACTACCAATGGCGCCATAAAGCGATGCATAAAAAAAGAAGCCCCCCAAAAAGTAGAAAACAAAAAAGGAAATGATAATGGGCATATTGACACTGGTGAATATTTTTTGAACATAGCCAACGGTTTCAGCCATGCCTCCCATGGAAGTGCCATTTTCTTTCCCAAAATTATAAGCCAGAAAAATAAATGCAATCCAAATACCGAATTGTGTTAATGCGACGGCTCCCACCCCTACAATTTTACCCAGCATCATTTGAAAAGGACGCACCGAAGAAACCAACACTTCTGCAATGCGGTTGGTTTTTTCTTCCATTACCCCCATCATCACTTGCGAACCATATATTAAAAGGATGAAATAAATAAGAAAACCTGCTACGTATCCAATGCTGTCAGCAAATTGACTATCTATTTGTTCGTCATTGACATTGCGGGATTTTAAGCCAATATGACTTTGTGCTAAAATGGCTTGTTTGTTTTCATCAATTTGTAAACTATCATTGAGTACCCTTTGCCAAATTCTATTAAGCTTAGATTCTACTGCTGCAGTGGAGGCTCTTCCATAAGATTTGAATGTATTTAATGCGAGAGAATCTATTCCTTTTTGCCATTGTAGATTTGGAATTATTACATAGCCATCAAACCCCTCCTCTTCACTCGGGTTTTTAGCAGGACTGTTTAGCGTAGCCAGCGAAAGTGATGATGACTCGTCTAGTTTGTTCTCTATCTCTAATGCTTGTTTGCTAAAATAACCTGAAGAATCAATCACTGCTATTTTTAGTATTTCTTTCGATGATTCAGTGATGGCTCCTACCCCAAATATCAGTCCTACATAAAGCAATGGGAATAATAAGGTAGATAGCACGAAAGTTCTTTTTCTTACCCTTGTTAGGTATTCTCTTTGTATAATGATCCAGGTCTTTTTCATGGGAGTGATATTAATGTTCAAAAGTTCTGGTAGCAGGGCTGTCCTCTACCAGGCGAATAAAAATTTCATTTAAGGATGGCAGTTTTTCTAAAAAGGAATGAATAATCACCCCTTCATTAATTAAATACTGTAATAGTGCATTGTTAGAGAGCCCTTCTTTTCGTTGAATGGTGAATGCATGCTCTGCCTCTTTCAATACAGTAAAAGGAGCACTGGCACGATCTATTTTTAGAAGTCCTTCTCCTTCTATTTGAAAGACATTCTGTTTGTGTTGTTGACGCGTTTCTTGAACAGTTCCATCTAAAATCTTTTTTCCTTTATTTACTAATGCGATATGATTACAAATTTCTTCAACCTGTTCCATTCGATGTGTACTAAAGATGATCGTAGCACCTTCTTTAGCTAGCCTGAAAATTTCATCTTTTATCAAATTACTGTTCACGGGGTCTAAGCCACTAAAAGGTTCATCCAGAATGATTAAACTGGGGTCATGTAAAACAGTGGTTACGAATTGTAGTTTTTGCCCCATTCCTTTGGATAGATCTTCTACCTTTTTATCCCACCAACTTTCCATCCCAAATCGTCCAAACCAGTTTTCAATTTTTCCTTTTGCCTCTGATTTGGAGAGCCCTTTTAACTGAGCGAGGTAAAGAGCCTGTTCGCCCACTTTCATTTTTTTATATAATCCTCTTTCCTCAGGCATATAACCAATGCGGGCTACATCCTTAATGGGATTAAATTTTTTCCCTTCAAAATAAATTTCACCTTGGTCGGGATAAAAGATGCCCGTGATCATTCGGATCAATGTTGTTTTACCTGCTCCATTAGGACCGAGCAATCCAAAGATTTGACCTTTTTCAATTTCTAAACTTATATCGTCTACTGCTTTTTGAGTGTCAAAATATTTTAGCAAGTGACGAAGCGAAAGATGGGCTGCCATGTTATATAGTTACGTTCAAATGTACTAAGGAAGTATTGAACTAATTATTTCCTTACAGGGGTGGTTTTATAAAGGGTAGAGTGGTTAATCAAGCCAGCTGGTTGATTATTGCTGCTGCCACTTTTTCGCCTTCCATAGCGGCACTGACAATTCCTCCTGCATAGCCTGCCCCTTCACCGCAGGGAAATAAGGTGGAAAGTTGAGGATGCGATAGCAACTGAGGATCACGTGGAATACGAACCGGAGAAGAAGTTCGGGATTCTGTTGCAACTACTACTGCTTCATTCGTGAAGTAGTTTTTCATCTTTTCTCCAACTTGTCGAAACCCAACTTGTAAACGCTCATAAATAAATGCAGGAAGCACTTCCTGCATATTGACTGACGCGATACCCGGCAAGTAAGAACAAACGGGTAAGGTAGAAGAACTTCTTTTTTCGCAAAAATCAACCAGTCGCTGCGCGGGTGCTTGTAGATTGCCTCCCCCTGCTTGAAAAGCAAGTTGCTCAACTGATTGTTGAAATCGCATAAGTGATAATGGATCTCTTCCAAACTTTTTATCGAGGTCTTTCACTTCTACTGAAACAACAATACCGCTATTGGCAAATGGATTATTACGCTTGGAAGGACTCCAGCCATTGACTACTATTTCTCCTGGGGAGGTGGCAGCCGGCGCAATAATGCCACCAGGGCACATACAAAAAGAGAAAACACCTTTTTCATATACTTGTTCCACCCAACTGTAAGCTGCTGGGGGTAAATGAGGGTCTCTCGTTTTGCAATGATATTGTAACTGGTCAATTAAAACTTGCGGATGTTCAATTCGAACACCTAATGCAAAAGGCTTGGCTTCAATTTTAATTTTTTTTGAATGCAGTAACTCAAAAATATCCCGGGCTGAATGACCGGTGGCTAATAAAAAGGCTTGACCTGAAAAAACCTGGCCTGTTTTTGTTCGAACAGCTGTTAGCGTGTGTTGCTCAATTATCAAATCACAAACACATTGCTCAAAATGAATCTCACCTCCTGCAGCAATGATCTGTTCCCGCATGGCAGTAATGATGTGCGGTAACTTATTTGTACCAATATGTGGGTGGGCTTCGTACAAAATTCTTTCCTCTGCGCCAAAGTGTACAAAAAGTTGTAAAATTCGCTCTAGATTTCCTCTTTTGCCACTGCGGGTGTATAATTTTCCATCGCTGTACGTACCTGCACCCCCTTCACCAAAACAGTAATTGCTTTCTGGATTCACCAGACCTGAACGGTTAAGAAGCGCCAGGTCTCTTCTACGGGCTCTTACATCTTTCCCCCTTTCCAATATTACCGGCTTAATACCAGCCTCCAGCAATTTTAAAGCAGCGAAAAGTCCGGCAGGGCCCGCACCAATAATTATCACTTTTTTGGTTGATTTGCCCACCTCCTTAAATGCAAATGAAGTCAGGGGTCTACCTTGAGGGGTTTCCCCGATAAAAGCCTGAATAGTCAAATTGATCCATGGCGATTTACTTCTTGCGTCAATCGATTGCTTACTAACGTAATAGCCCTTTACTAGCTGCAGGGATACCCCCTTAGCGCTGGCAATTGCCTGTTTAACATGTGAAGCACTAAGGGCTTCTTGGGGGGTTAGGCGAAGCTGAATTTGTTGGGGCATCGGTCAGGGATTTATCCTGAAACAAGAACATAAAGATGGCATTTTTTTCTAAGGGGTAGAAATGGATATTTCCAAATTTTTAGACCAAAAAATTTTAAAATCAAAAAAAAACAGAGTTTCTTTAAAATCGGGCCCTGAATTTTTTTTTGTTTGATGTGGATTAATGATATTCGTTCCCCTGCGCAAGTTTTTTTATTGACAACTGTGGAAAAGCGAGCTGACCTGCGTGGGAGATGTTAATAACTACTGATTAATCTTCATAAACCTGCTTGAAGAACGATGGATAAGAACGCGGAAAAAGTTTGGGGAAATTGCTTAAAGATCATCAAGGATATTGTAGAATGGCAGCATTTTAAAACTTGGTTTGAGCCGATACAACCCGTTTCACTAAAACAAAACCATTTAGTAATACAGGTACCAAGTCAATTCTTTTTCGAATACCTCGAAGAACATTACGTTAATTTATTGGCCAAGACACTCAAGCGTGAATTGGGTAAGGAAGCCAGATTGGAATACCGAATCATGGTGGACAGCGGAAGCAGTCGCACAAAACCCATGACAGTAGACATGAGTGGACAGGGGTTTAAATCTTTTTCAAATAATGAAATGGATTTCCCGCTAGTTATCAATAATCCTGTCAAGAATCCATTTGTAATTCCTGGTTTGAAAAAAATGCAGATTGATCCGCAGTTAAATCCTATCTACACATTCGACTCCTTTATAGAAGGAGATTGTAATCGTGTAGCTCGGAGGGCGGGTAAAACGGTAGCAGAAAAGCCAGGAGCCAACTCGTTCAATCCACTTGTAATCTATGGAGGAACTGGATTAGGTAAAACCCATTTGGCGCAAGCGATTGGCAATGAAGTGAAAAGATTACATCCCAATAAGGTTGTTTTATATGTGAGTTCAGAAAAGTTCATCAACCAATTCATGGACCACGGACGGAACAACGCTATTAACGACTTTATTCATTTTTATCAGTTGATTGATGTACTGATTTTAGATGACGTTCAGTTTTTTGCGAAGGCAGAGCGGTCACAAGATGCCTTTTTTGCAATCTTCAATCACTTGCATCAGTCGCAGAAACAATTGGTACTGACGTCTGATAAATCTCCAAAAGATTTAGAGGGTGTACAGGATCGTTTGCTCAGTCGATTCCGTTGGGGATTGAGTGCTGACCTACAAGTGCCCGATTACGAAACGCGTATTGAGATTTTAGAGAAGAAGATGCGTAACGATGGATTAGAAATGCCTAAAGAGGTTGTCAAATACATTGCTTACAATATCAATAATAACGTACGTGAATTGGAAGGTGCTTTAATTTCTTTGTTGGCACAATCCTCCTTAAATAGAAAAGAGATTGATCTGGAATTAGCAAAGAAAGTGCTCCGCAATTTTGTTAAGTCATCCAGCAAGGAGATCACAATTGATACCATTCAAAAAATGGTATGCGAGTATTTTGACGTATCCTACGATAAATTGTTACAAAAAACACGAAAGCGTGAAATTGTACAAGCTCGTCAAATCACCATGTATCTGGCCAAAGCGTTTACAAAAAATTCACTCAAGACAATTGGTGAACATTTTGGAGGTCGGGACCACACTACGGTGATCCATTCTTGCCAAACGGTAAAAGATTTAATGGATACCGATGGAATTTTCCGCGAGAACGTACTGGAACTTCAACAGAAAGTCCAGTTGGCAGCCATGTAATTTCTCTTTAATTTTGTCCCCCCGCTACGGTAGGAATATAATAGGAGAGGTGCCTGAGTGGCCGAAAGGGCCGGTTTGCTAAACCGTTGTACGGACTTAAATCTGTACCGAGGGTTCGAATCCCTCCCTCTCCGCAAAAAAATCAAATGCCCCTTTATGGGGCATTTTTTATTAAGCGAGCGTGGAATGCTTGCATTCCAAAGTGAGCATAATAAAAAATGCAACAGGGCGAAGCCCTGCATTTGATTTTTTTGATGGAGACCACACGATGTCTGAGCGAAGCGAAGACAATCCCTCCTTTACTTTGCTTTTTTAATCTCCTTCATCAGGTCTTCCAGATAATCCGTTTGTACTTCCTGAATCTCTAACAGTTTCCTATTTTGATGTACCAGCAAATGGTCAATTTTTTCACTGAGAAGTTTTATCTCTAACTCAGCTTTTAAGTTGATCTTATAGTCGTGTTCACCCCTTTTTCTATCTTTTTGTTCCTGTCTGTTCTGACTCATCATAATGATTGGAGCCTGTATTGCGGCCAAACAGGATAGAATGAGGTTAAGAAGTATAAAGGGAAAGGGATCAAATTTTTGTGTTATCAATAACCAGGTATTAATAGCTATCCAACACAATATGAAAGAGAAGAAGAAAATGATAAAAGTCCAGCTGCCACCAAAGGTTGCAACCTTGTCGGCTACTCGTTGTCCTACGGTTAGGGTTTCGACTTGTTCTTCTTGAAAGCTCTCGGATAAAATTGAATTGTTCTTGATTGCGTCCATCACCTCAAGATCTAATGCTGCCAATTCACCTCTTTCCTTCTCTATGAGTGACGTGAGGTACAGCCGTCTAAATTGATTTAGCTCAGCAATGGAGATAAATTTGGAACGATCAAAACCGACATGGTGAGATTGTATCAAATTGAATACGCCTTCACGAATGTCAGCTCCAATTACCTCTTCTCCAGTTGGAATGGGCAATTTGCTGAGATAACTTGTTTCCATGTGTTGCATTATAAATATACAACGCAAACAGGCGAAAGCCTTGTGAAATGTTAAAGCACCTCTATGCTTCGACTAACGAACTGAGTCAGGTCAGCTCCTTTAAGTAGGCCCTGCGATAAAAGAGCAAGGTCACAAGCTTGTTTAGCAAGGGTCACCTGCGTTGATTCGTCAGCACTCAGTATTTTTCCAATCAGTTTGTGATTTGCATTGATGGCAACTTTGTAACTATCTGGCATCGAACCATAAAAGCTCATAGGACCTCCTCCCATTTTACTCATCTCTTTCATTCGACGCATCCATTCTTCCATTGTAATGGTAACGGGCATGGTTTCTGCAGGCAAACTTTCAATTTCAACCTTCATGGCTGAATTATTGAGCGCTTTTTCAAAAAGTGCCTTTACTTGGTTGGATTGTTCCTCGGTTAATGTATGTTTTGCGGCCTCTTCTTTTTCAATCAGTTTCTGGATTATATCTGAGTCAACACGCTTAAATGTTGTTTTCTCCAACTTCATTTCAAGATGTTGCATGAAATGGTTATCAATGGGCGAATTCATCAATAACACATCATATTGATTTTGCTGCGCCGTTTGAATAAAACTATGTTGTTGATCTGCATCTCCGGTATAAAGCCAAATCAATTGCCCGTTTTTATCGGTTTGAAAATCTTTGACTTTTGTTTTGTATTCTTCCAACGTGTAGAACTCGTTATTCGTATTGTTGAGGAGTACAAAGTCTTTTGCCTTTTCATAGAATTTTTCATCGGAAAGAGCTCCGTATTTCACAAAGATTCCAATGTCATTCCATTTTCCTTCATATCCTTTGCGGTCTTTATTGAAAAGTTCCTGTAGTTTCTCTGCTACTTTTCGGCTGATGTAGCTGTTGATCTTTTTTACATTGCTATCGCTCTGTAAAAAGGAGCGGCTTACATTGAGCGGAATATCTGGTGAGTCGATTACACCGTGAAGTAGCATTAAAAATTCAGGGACCACATCTTTCACTTCATCCGTGATAAATACCTGACGGCTAAATAACTTGATTTTGTTTTTTTGAATTTCAAAATCATTTTTAAGTTTTGGGAAATAAAGTACACCGGTTAAGTTAAAGGGGTAGTCTACGTTAAGATGAATCCAGAAAAGCGGATCTTCAGTAAATGGGTAAAGCTCTTTATAAAAACTCAGGTAGTCTTCATCTTTTAACTCAGAAGGAGCTTTGGTCCAAATAGGTTGCGTTTTGTTGATGATATTGGGAACGTCAACCGATTTGTATTTAGTTTTCCCTTCTTTGTCTGTGCCATCTTCAATAGATTCAGAACGTGTACCAAATTGAATAGGTACAGGTAGAAATTTACCATACTTGTCTAAGATCTGCTGTATACGGTTGTCTTCTAAAAATTCAGCCGATTCTTCGTTTATATACAGGATGATATCAGTTCCACGTGTTTCTTTTTTTCCTGCACTGATTTCAAATTCGGTACTTCCATCGCAGGTCCAGCGGGCTGGCTCTGCGCCTTCTTGATACGAGAGGGTTTGTATTTCTACTTTTTCTGACACCATAAAAGCAGAATAGAAGCCTAAACCAAAACGACCAATAATCTCATTGGCATCCTTTGCTTCTTTGAATTTTTCCATGAATTCAGTAGCTCCGGAAAAGGCCACCTGATTGATATATTTTTTTAGCTCTTCTGCTGTCATGCCCAGACCGGCATCCGAGATGGTGAGTGTTTTCTTTTTTTTGTTGACACTCACCTGGATGGTCAGGTCACCCAGGTCTTTGTTGTACTGGCCCAGGGAACTCAGCCTTTTAATTTTTTGGGTTGCATCAATTGCATTACTCACCAGCTCACGTAAAAAAATCTCATGGTCGGAGTAAAGAAACTTTTTAATAATGGGGAAAATGTTCTCTGTATTAATAGAAATCGTGCCTTTTTCCTTAATCATGGGACTTGGTTTTGAGTTTCCTATTATCCGACAAGTTCCGTTCCAGCACTCTCTAAATTGTCAGATTGGCATGAGGGAATTATTTTCCGTCAAATCACCCTGAGAATAAGGCAGTAATTCCTATATTTGCACCCCTTCCTGTAAGGGTTGGCGGGAGGTAGTTCAGCCCGGTAGAATACCTGGTTTGGGACCAGGGGGTCGCAGGTTCGAATCCTGTCCTCCCGACAATTAATCAAGCCTTGGCTAAAAGCCAAGGCTTTTTTGTTTGAGGCGTTGCAAGCTTGCTTGCAAAAGCCGAAAAATAAAAGCCTTGACCGGCCAAAGGCCGGAAGGCTTGATTAATTGTCTCTCCTCCCATAGGATCACCGCAGGCAATCCTGGCTATCAATAAAAAACAGACCCGTTAATGAATTAATTAGGCACTTAATAATTGTAGCTCTTCAGGATGAAAAGAGGGAAGGGCAAAATTGTGTTTTACCCATTTCCATTCCTTCATTTCTTGATAGGCAGTATATGATTCTGTAAGTGAAATATATTTTCTATTACACGCGCCAAGTTCATCCACTTCAATTTGACATGTTATTTTTTGATATCCTCTCTGATTCGTAACAAAAGTGTCTATACTAATAGATTCAACATCTTTGAGTGATATTTCATTTTCCCATTCTCCGTTAAATGTTTCTTTGATATGAAACTGGCCTTGAAGGTCTCTGAATTTTACTAAAAAATGTGTACGAGGTGAAGTGTGAATAGACACTTTGAACTTCCGATCGGGAATACACTTTTGTTTTTTTAATAAATTTTTAAAAAGCAGCATATATTAAAAAATAAGGTTTCAATAGGCCATTCATCTCGGGAGATGAATTTGGGGCGTTCAAGCTATGTCCTTTTTTCGTTTTTTTTGTAGAAATAACTCTATTTGCCCATATTCTTTTTCCAATTTTAATACTATTGTTTGTTTGTGGCTTCTAAATCATTGGGAGTCAATATTTTATTTTTTAAAGGAATAGGGAAGGGTTTAATGTTAAAGAGTCTCTTTTTCGTATTTTTCCAACTCCAAATCATTCAAATGAAAAATTACTTTCCTTTTTTACTGGTTATTTCACTTTTAATAGTGGGTTGTAAAAAAAATAATACCGGATCTGGTGGTTCTGGTGGCAATGGAGGTGGAACACCCACAGTAACAACCTATACTCGTAAAGCATACGTTGAGGACTTTACAGGTACCTGGTGTGGGTGGTGTCCACTTATGAGTTACACGTTGGAACAGAAAAAGAATCAGCATGGTACTAAATTTATTTTTGTCGGTATGCACTATGGACCTACAGCAAGTCAGTTTGATCCATATCACTCTAGTTCTTTTTTGGGTCTGATGAACCGATACGGAATCAATGCCTTTCCAACCGGTTTGGTAAATCGTCAAACCGTAGTAAGCTCTTCTACATTAGCTAGTAATATTGATTTTGCAGTGGCCGCTGATTCTTATGTTGGAATCAAAATGGAGACCACATTGACAGGTACTGACTGTTCATTAAAAACAACTGTTCGCTTTGGAAGTGATTTTAAAACCAAAACTGTTAAGTTGGTATTGATGTTGATTGAAGATGGACTGAGGTACAACCAGGTCAATTATCTTGCTAATAACAGTTCATATCAATCGCATCCTTACTATTCTGCTGGTAACCCAATGGCGAATTACACCCATAATGGAGTTTACCGTCGTACAATTAGTGCAAATCTTGAAGGCGACGTGATCCCCTCCGCAAGTACTGGATTAGGCGGTGAATATGTCAATACTACTTTGGTTAATGTTACAGGTATTGCAGCCGGAAAAGGTAAAATTGTTGCTTTAGTGATTAATGATACGGGCTCAGCAACCAGCACACAGGTTTTGAATGCACAAGAGGTTGCAATTGGTCAAACTCAGAATTTCTGATCAAAGATTCAAATTGTAGCTGAGCGAAAATCCTTTGTAAGAGGGGACGAATCGGCAAATGCCGCCTACACATAAGAGGCCTGCGCGTTGCTGCCCAACACTTAGTTGAATGCGCTGTTTGTTTTTTGAAAGCGCAAGACCCGTGTTATAGTAGTGCATTTTTGCAGATTGGTAGTTTGTCATGTCACTAAAAAAAATCGATAAACCGGAGGGTAAGCTCCATTCGAGTAGGAGGCCTGCCCAATTGCGCTCGTCATTATTCACCCACATGTGCTCTGCATTAATTCGCAGTTGTTGTTTCTTTTTGATTTTTATATAATGGTCTGTGGCCATCAAACTTGCACGCACATTAGCATAAGGCCCTCCTTGTAAAATACTTCTGTTATAAAACAAATTGATAAACGTGAATACAGTTTTATAGGAAGTGGACCAACGTTTATCGACACTTAGGTTTAGGTCTCTAAATAATTTGGTTTTTCCAAAGCCAAAAAAACGATTGCTGGTAAAACCCTCGCCAGTGAGTACTCTTGTGCTATCGAGTGCGTGATAAATAGAATAATTGATGTCAAGGCGAGTTCCAAATTTTCCACCCAACGGTGTGTTTTTCTTGAAACGTATAAATAAATCTGCCATTCCTCCAATCTCACCAATGGGCTGCACGGCATGCGGATAAATATTGGCCAATAAATTAGTGTGCTGTCTTGTTAATGCTGGAACATAATTAAGAGAGGCAACAGCGTCACTTGAATTAAAATTTCCTTTGTAGTCAGCATTTTCTAGTCGGCGAAATTGAAGTTGAAGGCCAGTTCGGTTAGTAGGATCTTGCCAACCTGTTTTTAAAAAAAATAGGCGGCCCTTTTTCTTAATGAAGTCATTTGGAAAATTTGCTTCAGTTGATTTGCTCACCCATTCACCTGAAAAAGAAAAATCATCCAGCTGTCCACTAACTCGGGTTGCAAATGCATTGACCTGTTCTGGAAAGCGAGGATCTGCTCCGTAATAACGCATGGATCGGCTCACATAACTGGCGCCTATTTGTAATAGTTGAATCTTTTCAGTCTGTTCTTTGTTCAACAAATTCCATTCCGCATCAACGCCCCAAACTTCTCCCGGAGAGCGTTCCATGAAATAACGGGGACGTCCTCCAATAAATTTTAATTTTATTGATTGGATAGGAGCAAGTCTAATTCCTATTCCGTCAATGTTATTATCCAGCCCTAAACTTCTTTCTTCAAAAGCCCGAAATATCAATCCGTTTCCAAACTGTTCGTAAAAATTACCAGCCTGCACATCTAACCATTTGTTTTTATAGCGAGCAAATCTTCTTACCAATTGGTTTCCTTGATAACGCGTGGGAAATCCCTGCAAGGCTGGGTTGTAACCTTCTAGTTGAAGGCCTGCCGTAAATCCTTTGTATTGGTAGTTGACATTGAGATAAGAATTAGAAGCAAACTTTTTTATAGGTGCTACAATATTTCCTCTCTTATTATCCAGGTAATATTGGTTGTTCGTTTCCAAACTTCCACTCAGGCGGCTTTCTTTCCAAAAGCGATTGGACTGAGCCATTGAAAGCGCGCAAAACAAAAGGGAGCAAGCCAGAAATGATATCCGCATGGGTTAAAGTGTTTTAAGTAGCTCCAGCACTTTTTCTTCATTGCCTGGAATATAAGCGGTGTATCGTTTAACGATCACTCCATTTTTGTCAACTACAATAGTATGTGGAATCAACGTGATATTTAATGCCCTTTTAAACTCCTGGTTCTCATCCCAGAAAACATCAAAACTCCAATCGTGCAAGCCTAGTGTTTTTTTTATGCCTGCTGCTGTTCGGCTATCATCAATGGAGACAGCAATTATTCTTGCCTTCGTTTCTTTTTTCCAGGTTTCTGTGAGATCATTGAAGGCGTCTAATTCTTGTAGACAGGGCTTACACCAAGTAGCCCAAAAACTGATTACTACGGGTGTGTTCCCATCCAAAAAAGATTGCGTTGTGGTTTCTTTTCCAGAGGTGGACTTAATGGGTACAGTCGGTAATTGTTCTTGAGCGCCTGCTTGCAAAAATTGGAAAATCAGTAGAAAACAAAATAGTAGGCGCATGGCTAATTAAGTTTATGCGAATATAAAAGACTATGTGGTAACTTGGGGCTTATTTGCCAATGAAACGGATTTCTTTATCACAATATCCTGCTGTTGCCATTCGATTGCTATGGGCTTTGTTTGTTTTGTGGGTGAGCCGCTTTGTTTTTTTTATAGTTAATGCGCAACATTTTCAGGGGATAGATGGGCATGGGTGGGGGTCAGTGCTCTGGGGAGGATTACGCTTTGATATCGCAGCTATATGCTATTTAAATTCACTCTATGTGTTGCTACAGGTTTTACCCACGCAAGCACGCTATCATCCCACATATCAAAAGTTTTCTGCAATCTTATTTGGTATTACTAATGGGTTTGGGCTGCTTGCTAATTGTGTAGATACTTTTTATTTTTCTTTCACTTTACGCAGAACGACAAGTTCGGTGCTCAAAGAATTTTCAAATGAGGAGCATCTCTCGCAAATATTGCTAACCTCCGCTTCGCATTACTGGTATTTTATTCCCATTTTTTTAGTCTTATTTTTTTTGCTGATGGCAGGGTACAATCGAATTGTGATTCAACCATCTACTGCAGTTCGCCCGGCTAAATTTTATACCATTTCTCTGGGAATGTTGTTGGTGTTTCCTGTTTTATTTGTTGGTGGAATAAGAGGAGATTGGCGATACTCCACACGTCCTATCACCATGAGTAATGCAGGTCAATATGTAAAGCGTCCGGCAGAAATTCCATTAGTTTTAAATACTCCCTTTTGTATTCTTCGAACTGTTCAGCAAGAATTTTATAAAGAAGATTCCTTTTTTGGGGAACCTCAGCTTAGTTCAATTTATTCACCTCTACTGTCTTTTGATAGCACTGGTAAAAATCGAAAAGATAATGTGGTGATTTTGGTACTGGAGAGCTTTGGAAGGGAGTCGATGGGTTTTTATAATAAAAATTTAGTGGGAGGCACTTATAAGGGATACACTCCTTTTTTGGATTCTTTGCTTGAGCGTAGTTTAGTTTATGAGTATGGGTTTGCTACGGGCCGCAAGTCAATAGATGCATTACCTGCAATTTTAGCGAGCATTCCATCGGGAGAGTTGCCCTTTGTATTGACGCCTTACGCATCGAATGAAATACAAAGTTTACCATCCCTCCTTGGGAAAAAGGGGTATCATACTTCTTTTTTTCATGGAGCACCTAATGGTTCGATGGGCTTTCAAGCATTTACTAATCTAATTGGCGTGAAGCATTACTTTGGCAAAGATGAATATGGTAATGATGCAGATTTTGATGGCACATGGGGCATTTGGGACGAGCCATTTCTTCAGTTTTTTGCCAGAAAGCTGGATGCATTTCCAGAACCTTTCCAAAGCACGCTGCTTTCTGTTTCTTCGCATGAGCCCTTTGTAGTGCCCGCCACTTACAAGGGTAAGTTTCCAAAAGGGGATCATCCAATCCGAGAGGTAACCGGTTACACAGATTATGCACTGCGTAAATTTTTTGCAAGCATTCAAAATAAGCCCTGGTTTAAAAGAACCTTGTTTGTAATTACAGCAGATCATGCTTCCTTAACGCATGACCCTATCTACCAAACTGCTTGGGGTAACATGGCTATTCCCATATTCTTTTATCATCCTTCTGATAGCCTACAGTTTTTTCAAAAAGGAGGAATCGTTCAGCAAACCGATATTATGCCTACGGTGCTAGGTTTTTTGGGGCATCGTGAACCGATTGTTGGATTTGGTAAAAATATATTTGCGAAGGGGGGAGATAATTGGGCGGTCAATTATTATGGTGGATTTCAATTTTTCCAGGGCGATTATTTACTTCAGTTAAACAATGCAAGTATAGCGGCGCTCTATAACTTTAAAACAGACCCGTTACTCAAGAATAACTTATTGGGTGCCGCCCCAGAAAAGGGTAAAAGAATGGAGCAATTTTTGAAAGCCTTTATCCAGCAATATCATAATCGACTTATTCAAAATCGACTACTGCCTCCCGCTCCATAGCGTGTATCTTTGCGCTTCTATATGCCGCGTGTTCAATCTAAGCCCCCAAAAAAAGGTACTATCGAGGAAACGATAGAAGTAGTAGGTGCGCGGGTACATAATCTAAAGAACATTGATATTTCGATTCCCAAAAACAAACTGGTTGTTATAACAGGTATCAGTGGTTCCGGAAAATCATCATTGGCATTTGATACCATCTATGCAGAAGGGCAAAGAAGATACCTGGAAACATTTGGTGCATACGCCCGGCAATTTGTGGGAGATATGGAGCGTCCGGATGTAGATCGAATTACGGGTTTATCTCCAGTTATTGCGATCGAACAAAAGACGACGAATAAAAATCCTCGTTCCACTGTAGGTACGGTAACAGAGGTGTATGATTTTTTACGACTCCTATTTGCGCGTATTGGAAAAGCATATTCGTATAATACGGGTAAGCCGATGGTTAAATGGAGTGAGGAGGAGATTGTGCAATCGATTGTCAAGAATTTTTCAGGAAAAAAGATTTCAATTCTTGCTCCTCTTGTCAGAGGGCGAAAGGGGCACTACCGAGAATTATTTGAAGACTATCGAAAAAAGGGATACCTCAAAATGCGAATTGATGGAGTGGTCAAAGAACTGCAACCCAAAATGCAGGTTGATCGTTATGTGATTCATGATATTGAATTAGTGGTGGATCGAATGTTATTGACCCCTGAATTAAAGGCACGTTTAAGTCAGAGTGTTCAGCAAGGTCTGCAATTGGGTAAGGGATTATTATTTATTGAAGTGGAAGGAGGAAAATTGACACAGTATTCTCGTCAATTGATGTGTGAAGAAACAGGGTTGAGCTATGAGGAGCCTTCTCCAAATTCATTTTCTTTTAACTCACCTTACGGGGCCTGTCCTGCTTGTAAAGGTTTGGGCGTAAGCCATCACGTCAATATGTCCCAGATTATTCCTGATCCTACATTAAGTATAAGCGAAGGGGGAATTGCGCCATTGGGAGAGGAGCGTGACGCTTGGGTATTTAGACAGGCGCAGGAATTAGCGCGTAAAAATAAAATCTCTGTCAAAACACCGGTTGGGGAGTTGCCCAAAAAACAATTGAACCTTCTTTTATATGGAAATGAAGAAGGGAGTGTGGCTGATATTGATTTTTCTGAATTAAAGTTCGATTCCTATGCTCCATTTGAAGGGGTTGTAAACTTGTTACACCGCTGGTATGCAAATCCATATAGCGAAAGCATACGAGAATGGACAGAGGCCTATATGGAAGTAAAGCCTTGTGCTAGTTGCATGGGAACGCGATTAAAAAAAGAGAGTAATTGGTTTCGAGTACATACGCACACCATTGCAGAACTAAGTGCACTTAATCTTGATAATCTCGCCGCCTGGTTTGATGGGTTGGAATTGCGATTGGATAAAAAAGATAATCAGATTGGAAAAGATATTTTTAAAGAAATCAGAGATCGTTTGGAATTTCTTTTACAAGTTGGGCTAGGTTATTTGTCGCTGAATAGATCGAGTCGCAGTTTAAGTGGAGGTGAGTCACAACGTATACGCTTAGCAACACAGATTGGTTCGCAATTGCGGGGTATTACCTACATTTTAGATGAACCTTCCATCGGATTACACCAGCGTGATAATCATCAATTGATCGAAGCGCTAAAAAAAATGCGTGATCTGGGAAATACTGTTTTGGTAGTAGAGCATGACAAGGACATCATGTTAGCAGCGGATCATTTAATTGATGTGGGACCTCGGGCAGGTTTTCATGGCGGAAAAATTGTAGCGCAGGGAAAGCCTGCCTCGTTTTTAAAATTGGATACACTTACTGCAGGGTATTTAAATGGGAAGCATCAACTTCCTGTTCCTGCTGCGCGAAGAGCTGGAAATGGAAAGATCCTTTCTATCAAATCTGCAAGCGGAAATAACTTACAAAATGTGAATGTTGATTTTCCATTGGGGAAATTGATTGTAGTAACGGGTGTGAGTGGATCTGGTAAATCTACACTGATCAATGAAACACTATATCCCATTTTAGCCCATCACTGTTTTGATTCGCGAACAAACCCTTTGTCTTATAAAAAAGTGACAGGGCTGGAGCATATCGATAAGGTTATTGAAATCGATCAGTCTCCAATTGGCCGTACGCCACGTAGTAATCCTGCTACCTATTGCGGCTTCTTCACGGAGATCAGAACATTGTTTGCAAGTTTACCTGAGAGTAAGGTAAGAGGATATACTGCTGGTCGCTTTTCTTTCAATGTAAAATCAGGTCGTTGTAATACCTGTGAGGGTGGGGGTATGCGTGTTATAGAAATGAATTTTTTACCCGATGTGTACGTACACTGTTCTAGCTGCAACGGAAAAAGATATAACCGGGAAACATTAGAAGTTCGCTACAAAGGGAAATCTATCTCCGATGTATTAGAAATGACAGTAGAAGAAGCGTTGACATTCTTTACTGCAGTGCCGTATATATACAGAAAAATAAAAGTGCTAGAGGAAGTTGGTCTGGGATATATTACACTTGGGCAAGCAGCCACTACATTGAGTGGGGGAGAGGCGCAACGGATTAAGCTGTCTACCGAACTTGCTAAAAGAGATACTGGAAAAACGTTTTATATTTTGGATGAACCCACTACCGGTTTACATTTTGAAGACATAACGCACTTGATGAACGTACTAACTAAACTAGTAGATCGTGGTAATACCGTTTTAGTGATTGAGCATAATATGGATGTGATCAAAATGGCGGATCATATTATTGACCTAGGGCCAGAGGGTGGAGATGGCGGAGGTAAAATTTTATTTGAAGGCACTCCCGAAGATTTGGTAACGAAAACAAAGACGCACACGGCGCGTTTCCTTCAACACGAGATTCAGTAGATCAATGAAGTGGTCGCCGCATATGAATGTGGTCGATACCATCCTCTAGGTAAACTTCTCCTTCGCGTTTAAATTGAAAAGAGCTGTAAAATTGCTCCAGATATAATTGAGCACCAATTTCAATATCATGCGAACTAAATAATTGTTGGCACGCTTCAATAGACTTTTTCATTAGAATTCTGCCAACGCCTTGACTTCGTGCCGATGCAGCAGTAACCACTCTTCCGATGGAACAGTTTTCATACGCTAATCCGGGAGGTAATAAGCGGGTATAGGCGACTAACTTTTCATTATTCCATCCGCATAAATGGTAGGATGAATAATCTTTGTCATCCATATCTGGAAATACACAATTTTGCTCCACTACAAAAATGGCTGAACGCAGTTTTAATAGTTCGTATAAATCGGAGTTCGTTAACTCCGAAAATTGTTGTAATGTCCAACGGATTTCCATTATGCAGAGGTAGAAATTCTCTTGAGCGAAGCGATGGTGGCAAGAGGATCAGTAGATTTAAAAACAGTGTTTCCTGCAACCAGAACATCTGCCCCGGCTTCAATTATGGAGGGAGCATTTTCAAGCGTGACTCCGCCGTCTACTTCAATTAAAGTAACTGCGCCGGCTAAATCAATCATTTTTCGTAGCTCGCTTATTTTACGAAGCGTTGCCGGAATAAATTTTTGTCCACCAAAACCTGGGTTTACGCTCATCAGGCATACCAGATCAATCTCTTTGATCAACGGCTCTACTACCGAAATAGGGGTATGTGGATTGAGGGCAACCCCCGCTTTCATTCCCAGCTCTTTGATTTGCTGAATGGTTCTGTGCAAATGAATACACGCTTCAACATGCACGGTCAAAATATCAGCACCTGCTTCTTTGAAAGCAGTAAGATAGCGCTCAGGTTTTTCAATCATTAAGTGAACATCACATGTTTTGGAGGTTGCTTTTCTGAAAAAAGAAATCAGCATGGGGCCAAAACTGATGTTAGGAACAAAGTTCCCGTCCATCACATCCAGATGGTACCAATCCGCTTCGCTTTTGTTAAGCAAGTCGCAATCTGCCTGTAGTTGTAAAAAATTTGCAGAGAGAAGTGAGGGGGCAATTATTGGCATGTGTGCAAGATAGTAATCATTTTTCAAGCCGTTGCAATCCTTGACGCGCTTCTACAATAGAGCTGTCCAGGGAAAGGGCCAATCTATAATGATAAATGGCAATTTCTTTTTTATGTTGGGCTTCTGCTACTTTTCCAATCCAATAATGACCGGGAGCGTAAGTGGGAGCGATGTTTCTCAAAAGCTCGAGCTCTTTTTTTGCTTCCTCGCTTCTTTTTAGAGCAAGTAGTAATGCTGCTTTTTCAATATAAGCTTCCAGAAAATTATAGTCGGTAATTATTGTCTTATCAAAAAAACCAATTGATCGGGCCGTATCTCCTTTTTCGGCATAGTATATGCCAAGATAGTAATAAGGCGAGGCGCCGGTTTGAGCATCTCCATTTTTAAGCAACGAATCGCATAGGGGTAGGACGCGCTCATCACCATTCTCTGCCCAGTTCAGTGCCTTATCGTAAATGTTTGTAAATGAAGGATCCGTATTGGTAATGCGTTCAGATGTAGCCTGTAAGTCAGGTTGCTGATTTGTGTTACTGCAATTGGAAAGCAGGGCCACTAGTAAAATGCCCCCACCAAAAGGAGCAATTCGGATAAACATGAAAATAGTTTTACAATGAATTGACAGTACATCTGTAATGCAAAGATAACTTTGCGCTCTTCATTCAAACTAATATGAACTATATCAAATTGCCTCAACACCCTGTTAAAGTTCTTGGGTGTTTTATTTTGATTTTACTAAATCAGGGTTCCCTCTTTGGGCAACCAATAGATTCATTGCGTTATCCTGACGAATCGCATTTGCGAAACATCCGACAATTGACATTTGGGGGTGATAATGCAGAAGCCTACTGGAGCTACGATGGCAAGGCGCTGGTATTTCAGCGCACCTCTGTAAAAGACGGTATTCCCTGCGATCAAATTTTTATAGGAAAGGTACCTGCCTCTCCCAATGAGAAATTCGAATATCAATTAATCAGCACCGGTGAGGGCCGGACCACTTGTGCTTTTTTTACGAAAGACAACAAGCATATCATTTATGCTTCTACGCATCTAGCTAGCAAAGAATGTCCTCCTGTGCCAGATCGTGCACAATATGGAAATAAATACATCTGGCCATTATACCGGGGCTATGATATTTTTATGGCCGATCTCACAGGTAAAATTGTAAAGCAACTTACGAACTCGCCCTATTACGATGCAGAAGCCACACTTTCTTCAGATGGGAAAAAGATGATTTATACCAGCACCAAAGATGGAGATATAGAGCTTTATAGCATGGATTTAAAAACCGGAAAAGAAAAAAGAATCACGCAAACGCTTGGGTATGATGGGGGCGCTTGGTTTAGTCCAGATGGAACAAAAATTATTTGGAGAGCCTCTCGCCCTATCACCGACGAAGCTATTAAGGAATATAAAGAGTTGTTGGCAGTTGATCTGGTTGCACCCACCAACATGGAAGTATGGGTGGCCAACGCCGACGGCTCCAACCCTCGACAGGTGACAAATTATGGGCAGGCCAATTGGGCTCCTACTTTTATGCCAGATAGCAAGCGAATCATTTTTGCATCTAATCATGAATATAAGAGAGGATTCCCTTTTAACCTCTATACCATCAATGAAGATGGAACTAATCTTCAAAAAGTTAGTAGGGACAAAGGCTTTGATGCTTTTCCCATGTTCAGCCCGGATGGAAAAAAAATCGTTTTTGCCAGTAACCGAAACAACGGCGGTACCCGAGATACAAATGTCTTTATTGCAGACTGGGTAGAGTAAGAAAGGGTTCTTACATTTGTTTATTAAAACAAATAGATATGGAAACCGGATTGCTCCATTTACATAATTTACTTCGTTGGGTTGTACTGCTATTATTATTGCTTGGTCTTTTTCAGGCATATGCTAAAAAAGAATCCATTCGTCAATCCAGTTTATGGTTGATGATTGCCTCACATACTATGTTAGTGATTGGACTTTACCAAACACTTGCAGGACGATTTGGTTGGCTTTCTCTTCAGTTGCCAGCGGGAACCTCGGTGATGAAAGACAAGTTCTATCGCTTTTTTCTTGTTGAGCATCCCGTGTTGATGATCACTTCGATTGTCTTGATTACAATCGCCAGAGGAAAAGCAAAAGCTTTAAACTTTCGCTCAGTCACCTGGTTGTTGCTAATTGCATTGCTACTCATTCTTGTTGGTATTCCATGGCCAGGAAGGGCTGATATCGGAAGGCCACTTTTTCCTGGTGCTTAATCTAATCTAAGATCTATGCCACATTATCATACGCTAGGCTCTATTCCGCATAAAAGACACACGCAATTCAGAAAACCTGATGGTTCTTTGTATAGCGAACAACTTTTTTCAACGGAAGGGTTTAGCGATGATTATTCGTTGCTTTACCATTGTCACCCACCTACACAGATTATCAAAACAGAGCCTCAGGAAGATGTGTCTCCACAGATAGCAGAGGAAAAGATGCTGAAACACCGCAGCTTTGAAGGGTTTCAAGTAAAACCGGTGGCTGATTATTTAGAGAGCCGGGTTCCTGTTCTTGTTAACAATGATTGTCACATTGTACTGGCTGCACCCCAGCAAAGTATGACCTCCTATTTCTATAAGAATGCTGACGCTGATGAATTGATTTTTGTGCATGAAGGAAAGGGAAAAGTAATTACACAATACGGTCAACTTCCCTTTTCATATGGCGACTATATTATTCTTCCACGCGGAACGATTTATCAAATTCATTTTGATACACCTGCTAATCGACTTTTTATAGTAGAGTCATTTACTCCGTTGCGTTTTCCAAAACGTTACATGAGTAAGTACGGACAGCTGATGGAGCATTCTCCTTATTGTGAAAGAGATATTCGCCCCCCTCAGGATTTGTTAACCTATGATGAAAAAGGCGATTTCCTGATTCGTGCTAAGAAAAAGGGAGTGTTGTATGGACTTCATTACGGAACACATCCTTTTGATGTGGTTGGCTGGGATGGATGTTGTTATCCTTATATTTTTTCTATCCATGACTTTGAACCAATCACAGGTCGGGTCCATATGCCTCCGCCAACTCACCAGACCTTTGAGACAAATAGTTTTGTGGTATGTTCTTTTGTTCCCCGCTTATATGATTATCATCCACTAGCTATACCTGCTCCGTATAATCACAGCAACATAGATAGTGATGAAGTAATTTATTATGTGGATGGCGATTTTATGAGTCGTAAACGTGTAACCAGAGGAATGATCACACTTCACCCTGCTGGAATCCCCCATGGTCCTCATCCCGGAGCTGTTGAAAAAAGCATTGGGGCCAAAGAAACCAAGGAATTAGCGGTCATGGTAGACACCTTCCGCCCGCTTATGCTGACTAAACAGGCCTTAGGCATTGAAAATCAGGACTATGTGATGAGCTGGGCCGAGTAAGCACCAGGCAGCTAAAATTTTACGTTTTTTCTTCGTTATTCACTGATAACGACCTATCTTTGCACCCCTTAAAATCGTATGTCGAAACAACCGCTGATCAAGCAGGATGGAGTCATTTTAGAAGCATTGTCAAATGCAATGTTCAGAGTCAAACTCGAAAATGGCCACGAAATCCTCGCAACGATCTCTGGTAAAATGCGAATGAATTATATCCGCATTTTACCTGGCGATAAGGTTGGTGTGGAACTTTCTCCATATGATTTAACCAGGGGACGGATAAATTTCCGCTATAAATAAGACAGACAAACTAATTATCGATGAAAGTAAGAGCCTCCATCAAAAAGCGCAGCGTGGACTGTAAAATTGTTCGTCGCAAGGGCAAGTTGTACATCATCAACAAAAAAAATCCTCGTTTCAAGCAACGTCAGGGTTAATCTAATTAAGCAAACCAACTAATAACAATAATCAGCTATGGCTCGTATCGCCGGTGTCGACTTACCAAAAAACAAGAGAGGAGAAATTGGACTGACCTATATCTATGGAATTGGTCCTGCTACGGCTCGTTACATCCTCGACAAAAACAAAATTGATTATAATAAAAAAGTCAATGAGTGGAATGATGATGAGCTGAACGGAATTCGTTCGGTTATCACCGAGGAGTTAAAGGTAGAAGGACAGTTACGTTCTGAAGTACAAACGAGCATCAAGCGCTTATTGGATATCGCTTGTTATCGTGGTCTTCGTCATCGTAAAGGTCTTCCTGTTCGTGGACAACGTACTAAAACTAACAGCCGTACCCGTAAAGGAAAGCGTAAGACCGTTGCGGGTAAAAAGAAGGCTCCTAAGAAATAATTAATTTAATCGACTACCTCAAGTAAGAAAATGGCAAAAGCACAACAACAGCAGCCCAGCGCAAAATCAGCTTCTAAAAAAAGAGTGGTAAAAGTAGATTCTTATGGAGATGCACATATTTCCGCCACATTCAATAATATTATTGTGAGTCTGACTAACAAAACGGGTCAGATTATTTCTTGGAGCAGCGCCGGTAAAATGGGATTCCGCGGTTCTAAGAAAAATACTCCTTACGCTGCGCAAATTGCTGCTGCGGATGCCGCTAAAACTGCGTTCGATGCAGGATTGAAGCGTGTGGATGTATATGTGAAAGGGCCAGGATCTGGTCGTGAGAGTGCTATTCGTTCCCTTTCTCAAAGTGGAATCGAAGTAGTGATGATTAAGGATGTGACACCCATTCCACACAATGGTTGCCGTCCTCCAAAAAAGAGAAGAGTATAATTTGACAGTTTGACGCCAGTCGTTTCATTTTATTAAAGGGTGCGCGATTAATTTTTTTAAAGCTTTTTACCGATCGCAGCACCGGTTTTTAAAAAAGCTTAAATGAATAAGTACTATGGCACGTTACAATGGTCCAAAGACCAAGATCTCCCGTATTTTCGGGGAGCCCATTTTGGGCAATGGAAAATGGCTCGGGAAAAACAGCAATCCTCCGGGCCAGCACGGTGATAAGCGTAAGCGTAAAACCCTTGGGGAATATGCTTTACAGCTCCGTGAAAAGCAAAAAGCTAAATACACCTATGGTGTATTAGAAAAACAATTCCGTAAAACATTTGAAGAGGCAGCTCGTCGTAAGGGAGTAACCGGTGAAAACCTGATCAAATTGCTTGAAGCAAGATTAGATAATACCGTATTCCGCATGGGTATTGCTCCATCACGTCCTGCTGCTCGTCAGTTAGTGAGTCATAAACATATTGAAGTGAATGGTCATGTAGTTAACATTCCATCTTGCTCTTTGAAGCCAGGTGATGTGGTCACTATAAAAGATAGCAGCCGCGGACGTAGCTCTGTCACTTCTGCTATTCGTGGAAAGAATCCTAAGTTCAGCTGGATTGATTTTAATGAGACTGAAATGAAAGGAACTTTCATCACCTACCCAGAGCGGGAAAGTGTTCCTGAGAACATCAAGGAGCAGTTAATCGTCGAATTGTATTCTAAGTAATAAAATAATCCATCCCATGGCAATCCTAAATTTTCAAAAACCAGATAAAATTGTTCTTCAGAAATCCAGTGATTTTAATGCATTCTTCGAGTTTCGTCCTTTAGAGCCCGGCTATGGCGTAACAATCGGTAATGCACTGCGTCGCGTGCTTCTTAATTCATTAGAAGGGTACGCCATTGTAGGAATTAAGATCGAAGGAGTTGAGCACGAATTTGCTACGCTGAAAGGTGTGAGTGAAGACGTTGTTGAAATGTTGCTCAATTTGAAGCAAGTGCGTTTCAAAAAGATCGGTGATCAGGATATCACTACTGAAAAAATCAGTCTTTCTATCAAAAATAAAACTGAGTTCACAGCTGCTTTTATCGGAGAGAACACGCAGCTTTTCCAAGTGATGAATCCTGAGTTGTTGATTTGTACGTTGGATGGTACAGCCCGCCTTGAAATGGAATTAACCATTGGTAAAGGTCGTGGATACGTTCCGGCAGAAGACAACAAACCTAAAGACGCTGTATTAGGATATATTCCAACTGACTCAATTTTCACGCCTATTAAAAATGTGAAATATAGTATTGAGAATACGCGAGTGGAGCAACGTACAGACTTCGAAAAACTTATCATCGAAGTTTCTACGGATGGAACCATTCATCCCGAAGAAGCAGTAAAGCAGGCCTCTCGAATCTTGATTCAACACCTGATGATTATTACGGACGAAAACATCACGTTTGATAATAAAGAAGAGAAAAAGGAAGACCTCGTTGATGAGCAAACACTTCAGTTGCGTAAAGTATTGAAGACTCCATTGGAAGATTTAGATCTTTCAGTACGTGCCTTCAACTGCCTGAAAGCTGCAAAGATTAATTCACTCAGCGAATTAGTACAATATGAGCAAGAGGATCTGATGAAGTTCCGCAACTTTGGACAGAAGTCACTTTCTGAAATTGAGCAGGTGCTTACAGAGCGCGGCTTACATTTTGGAATGGACCTTCCCAAAATGGGGATTGACGTTAGCGAATTCTAATCATCATTAACCGTAGTTCAGTTTAATGGGCTACAAACGTTGCAATTCCTGACACGGTGCAGCGTCTAAAAAACAATAGTCATGCGTCACGGAGACAAAGTAAACAACCTGGGTCGTACCAAAGCACACCGCGAGGCCCTTTTAAGTAATCTAGCTTGCCAGCTGATTCAGCACAAGCGTATTGTAACGACTACTGCGAAAGCAAAAGCGCTTCGCGTGTATGTTGAGCCCCTAATCACGAAAGGGAAAGAAAATACAACGCATCAGCGTCGTATTGTATTTGGATACCTTCAGGATAAAGAGGCGGTTAAAGAATTATTTGGCGCCGTTGCAGAAAAGATAGCGGGTCGCCCGGGTGGATATACTCGTATTCTGAAATTGAGAAATCGTGTGGGAGACAATGCCGATATATCTATGATTGAGTTGGTGGATTTCAATGAGATCTACAAAAAGGGCGGTGAAGACAAAACGGCTGCTAAGAAAACACGCCGTTCCGGAAGCCGTAAAAAAGCGGTTGAAAAAACTGCAGAAACTGCTCCTGCCGAAGCTCCAGCAACGGAGGCTACAGAAGGAACCAGCAACGAGTAATAACCAACCAAAACTAACTCGCGATATATGCTCTCCCTTGGGAGAGCATTTTTTTGCCCCTCCAATCAGTTAATTTTGCGACTCAATCACTTGCTATGAGAAAAGTATCCATTGGTATTGTTCAAATGAGTTGTGTGGCTGATAAAGCCACGAACCTGCAAAAAGCAATTGCCGGAATTGAAGAGGCTGCTGCCAAAGGCGCACAAATTGTTTGCCTGCAAGAGTTGTTCACTTCACTTTACTTCTGCGATGTGGAAGCCTATGAAAATTTTCAACTGGCCGAATCTATTCCGGGGCCTTCTACTGAAAAAATTCAGGCGGTTGCCAAGTCAAAAGGAGTTGTTGTAATTGCCTCATTATTTGAAAAAAGAGCGGAAGGATTATATCACAATACCACTGCAGTGATTGATGCCGATGGAACGTATCTGGGAAAATATCGAAAGATGCATATTCCAGATGATCCAGCTTATTATGAAAAGTTTTATTTCACGCCTGGAGATTTGGGATACAAAGTTTTCCAAACCAAATTTGCGAAAATCGGTGTGTTGATTTGCTGGGATCAATGGTACCCGGAAGCAGCCCGTATCACTTCACTGATGGGAGCCGAAATTCTCTTTTATCCAACTGCAATTGGATGGGCTACCTCACAGGACCCAGCTACCAATACAGAGCAGTACGGTGCCTGGCAAACGATTCAGCGTAGTCATGCGGTGGCAAATGGAGTACACGTTGTAAGTGTAAATAGAGTGGGTTTAGAACAAAACGGGGCGATGCAATTTTGGGGTGGTTCTTTTGTTTCCAATCCCTTTGGCAACATCCTTTATCAGGGCACAAACGACCAAGAAGAAATAAAAGTTATCGATATCGATCTTTCTAAAACTGATTATTACAGAACGCACTGGCCATTTTTACGCGATCGTCGTATCGATTCTTATGATCCTATCACCAAGCGTTATGTTGATGAATCTTGATCGTCCCACCCCGCGTGAGCAGGGATATTATTTTCCTGCCGAATTTGCTCCGCATGTGGCCACCTGGTTGAGTTGGCCGCACAAAGAGGCTTCCTGGCCTGGAAAAATTCATTCCATTTTTCCTTCTTATTCACAGTTCATTAAAGAGTTAGTAAAAGGGGAAGAGGTCAAGATTAATGTGGTGAATACAGCCATGCAACAAGTTGCTACGCAGACGCTCGAAAAGGCTGGTGTGGATCTTTCGCGTGTAAAGTTTTTTCTTCATCCAACAAATGATGCTTGGTGTAGAGACCACGGTCCAGCATTTTTGATCAATCCCTCTGCTGCACAGCCTAAAGTAATTGTAGATTGGGGGTATAACGCATGGGGTGATAAATATCCTCCTTACGATTTGGATGATGTAATTCCAACCTTGATTGCGCGACATTATAATTATCCTGTTTACCACCCTGGAATTGTAATGGAGGGAGGCTCTGTGGAATTTAATGGTAAGGGAACAGTTCTTACTTCCACGGCCTGCTTATTGAATCCTAATCGTAATCCACAGTTGAATCAAGCGCAAATAGAAGAATATCTCCGGGCCTATTACGGAGTAGAACAGGTATTATGGGTTGATGAAGGAATTATAGGCGATGATACCGATGGACATATTGATGATACCGTTCGATTTGTGAATGAAGACACCGTGCTGACCGTAATAGAGACGAATCGTTCCGATGAAAACTATTCCTTGTTGCAACACAATCTCAAGCAATTAAAAGCCATGCGTCTCCTGAGTGGGAAGCAGCTCAATATTGTAGAAATTCCTATGCCGGAACCTCTTTTTTATGAAGGGCAACGTTTGCCCTGCTCTTATGCCAATTTCTATATTGCTAATCAATCTGTCATCGTTCCTGTTTTCAATTCAAAAAATGACGATAGGGCCTTGCAATTGATTGAGGAGTGTTTTCCCGGTCGTAGGGTTATTGGAATTGACTCGACCGATATCATCTGGGGATTAGGCAGTTTTCATTGCCTGAGCCAACAAGAGCCTGCCGTTTAACGCCTATTTTGGTCTTCGGATTTTAAATAAATCAGCTATTTTTGCTGAATTTGTTTTTTACCCACTAACCAGTATTCATGCCACAACAATCTACTCCTGCTCTTTTGGTACTCGCTGATGGAACCGTGCATCATGGCCGGGCTTATGGCGCAATCGGAACTACCACTGGTGAGATTTGTTTTAACACCGGTATGACCGGGTATCAGGAAGTTTTTACGGATCCCAGTTATTTTGGTCAGATTCTGATCATGAATGCGGCGCACATTGGAAATTATGGTGTGAAGCCAGAAGATGTGGAGTCTTCCAGTGTTAAGATTAACGGATTGATCGGCCGCAACTTGGAAGAGTTGTACTCTCGTAAACAGGCCAACGGTTCGCTGAGTGAATATTTGAAATCAAACGGAGTAGTTTCAATTGAAGGAGTAGATACTCGATCATTAGTAACACAGATTCGCACCAAGGGTGCCATGAATTGTATTATTTCTTCGGAAACTACCGATGTGGAGGCGTTAAAGAAACAATTGCAGCAAGTACCAAATATGGATGGACTGGAGTTAGCTTCCAAAGTGAGCACTACAGAGTCTTATGAAATGGGAGATCCGTCATCCTCTATTCGTGTTGCAGTGATGGATTATGGTGTGAAACGAAATATTCTGCAGTGTATGGTTGACCGCGGTGCGTTTGTAAAAGTATTTCCTGCAAAAACTACATTGGCAGAAGTGAAGCAATTTCAGCCTAATGGGTATTTTATTTCCAATGGTCCTGGTGATCCGGCTCCAATGGACTATGCTATTTCTTTTGTTAAAGAAGTACTCAAAGAAAATAAGCCTGTGTTTGGAATTTGTTTGGGGCATCAATTGCTTGCGCTGGCAAATGGAATTTCCACATTCAAGATGCATCATGGACACAGAGGGCTTAATCATCCTGTCAAAAATCTGATCAGTGGACGCTCCGAAATCACCACTCAAAACCATGGTTTTGGAGTCGATCCAGAAGCAGTTAAAAAAGCAGATCATATTGAAATTACCCATGTCAATCTCAATGATCAATCTATTGAGGGGATTCGTGTAAAGGGAAAACCCGCTTTCTCTGTACAATATCATCCGGAAGCAACACCCGGACCACACGATAGTCGCTATTTGTTTGATGACTTTATCGGAATGATTCAGGCTTCGAAAAACTAAAAATGAAAATTGCCATTCTCAATGGTCCTAATTTAAATCTGCTGGGTAAGCGGGAGCCTGCTCTTTATGGACATCAGTCCTTTGAGGATTTTTTTAGGGCATTGGAGTCACGTTATCCCTCTATAACCTTTTCTTATTTTCAAAGTAATGTGGAAGGGGAACTCATCAATGAATTACACCGTGTTGGGTTTGATTATGATGGCATCATTTTTAATCCTGGTGGGTATACCCATACCTCTGTGGCCATTGGCGATGCAGTAGCGGCTATCCGCACCCCCGTAGTAGAGGTACATATTTCTAATGTCCATGCCCGTGAAGAATTTCGTAAACATTCCTTCGTTAGCCCGCACGCAATTGGTGTGTTGGCTGGATTGGGTTTACAGGGCTATGAATTAGCGTTGCAGTGGTTTTTGAATCGCGCTTAGCTTTCCAACATATAAGCTGCGTCCATGCGTACCAATTACAATTTCATTTTCTCTATGTTGAATGGCAATATCGTGTACAGGTACTGACTTAGGTAAGCCAGCATGCCATCCTTTATAAGTTTGTCCGCCGTCCCAACTTACATATACGCCCCCATCTGTACCTACATAGAGGATAGAGGGGTTTGTGGGGTCTTCACGAATTACATTTACGGGTTCTAGTGGAAGATTTCCTGCAATGTCCTTCCAGGTTTGTCCCCCGTCGTCACTCACAAATACATAGGGATTAAAATGATCATGACGATAGCCATTGAGCGTAACATAAACACGATTCTCTTTGTGTTGAGAAGCAACGATTCTGCTCACCCATAAATTTTTTGTTTCAAGACCAGTTGTTGCAGTGGGATTTGTCTTCTTTTTGCTGGCTGCCACCGCTTGTTGATGCAAGGCTGTCCACGTATACCCACCATCTGAGGAGCGATAGATTTTTCCATCATCACTACCTGTATACAAAAGGCCCATTCGAAGTGGAGATTCTTCGATGGCCGTTAAAGTGCCATAGGGTACATTTCCTTTAATGCCCCCTCCGGTTAAATCAACACTTAGTGCGATTAATGTATCTCCTTTATTGAGTGAACGATGTAATCGATTGCTTCCGTAGTATAAAATATCAGGTTGATGACGACTCAGCAAAATGGGCGTTTGCCAATTGAAACGTAACGGCTTTTCGCCGAGCTCATGTTGAGGGCGAATAAATTTTCCTCCTCCACGTTTGTCTTTGTTATAACGTGCGTATGAACCAAACTGTGAACCAGAGTACACGGTGCTGTTATCTCTTTTATCAACTTGGGCTTGCATGCCATCGCCGCCATTAATCATGCGATACGCATACTGTCCATCGTCTGTCCATCCGATACTTTCTTTGTGTGTGGAAGGACCCCACCAGCTACCATTATCCTGTAGCCCCCCATATACATTATAGGGTTTTGCGTCATCGGTAGTGATGGAATAATATTGTCCAACAGAAGGAGTATTGGCTTTGAACCAGTTCCTTCCATCGTCATACGTGATGTTTACGCCACCATCATTTCCATTGATTAAATGCGAATCTTTTTTTGGATTGACCCATAGTGCGTGGTGATCAGCATGCACATTTTCTTTATCCATGGTGCTGAACGTTTTGCCGCCATCTGTTGAAACCTGTGAAGTGAATCCAAGAATAAATACTTTGTTAGGGTTTGTATGTGAAGTATAAATTTTTGCAAAGTAGTATCCATAGGTATTAAAAATGCTGATGGGTTTTTCATTAGCTTTTTTCCATTTACTGCCCCCATCGGTGCTTACATAAACTTCGCAACCTGCAATTCCTGTATTTTGAAATCCATCATCACTATCCAAATAATCCCATAGCGCAGAAGGGTTAAGCGTTCCTTCGCTGACTGCTTTTTTCATACTACTTGCAGTGTGTTGACGAGGGAAACGATTTTTTCTTAAAAAATCATCCAGCTTGTTTTCTTTTAGTGTAGCAAAATCGGCTGCGCTCATCTCTTTAAAAAGTTCTTTCGTATAAGAGCTGTCTTCTGCTTTTGATTTAGCAGGAAGGGGCGTGTTATTGTCTACAATGGCATACACTAAATTCGAATTACCTGGGAAGGTGGTTAAACCAATCCTTCCGATTTTATTTCCCTCCATAAACCCGGCCCCTGAGCCTGAAATTTTTTCCCAGTTGGCTCCACCGTCTTTGGTGCGATAAATACCACTGGAAGGACCGCTTTCTTCAAATTTCCAGGCCTCTCGACTGCGCTGCCACATGGCTGCATAAACAACGGAGGGGTTCGTAGGATCCATGGCCAGGTCTACACAACCTGTACCGTTATTAACAAATAAACTTCGTTGCCAAGTTTTTCCTCCATCGGTTGTTTTATAGACACCTCTTTCATCATTAGTGGAGTAAAGATGTCCAAGCACAGCTACCCATGCAGTTTGACTATTGGAAGGGTCTAACTCGATATCACCGATATGATGCGATTCGGGTAAACCAAGATAGGTCCATGTTTTTCCATTATCATTTGTTTGATAGACCCCTGTACCCGCATAGGAAGAACGACTGCTGTTTGCTTCACCGGTGCCAACCCATATTAAGCGAGGACTTGATTTCCAGTTGACAGCAATATCTCCAATGAAATGTACGGCCAGGCTATCCATGATGGGCGTGAAACTCTGGCCATTATTAGTGGTATGCCAAAGGCCTCCGGTGGCGTAGGCAACATAAAACTCGGTTGGGTCTTCGGGATTGGCATCAACATCTACCACACGTCCACTCATGATGCTGGGACCAATAGTACGAAAGGAGACATTGTTTAGGAGAGAATCTGTTAGCAAATCTTTGCGTTGTTCCAGAGAACGTAACCGATCTGCAGCTGGGGTAGCACTTACCAAAACCTGCGCTGATCCTATTTGAATGGAGAGGGCAAATAAAAGACTGATAAAAAATAAAAATTGATTTTTTTTAAACAGGGTTTGTGCCATGACAAGTGTTTTTCGTTTGTACATTCGAGTATGTTCAAACTTACTAAATTACTCTCAGTATTCTGTCTCCTTTTAGGCATTCAGTTTTCAGTGGATGCCCAATGGAAAAGCTTCGTACTTTCCAGAGGTGGGGATACTTTAAACCGAGTTGATTTTAAGGATAATAAGCAAGGACCTTGGGTTTTGTCGGTGCCAGCGCTTAGAGGCGAGAGGGGGTATGAAGAAGAGGGTTATTTCCTCAACGACCAGCGAGAGGGGGCCTGGAAGCGGTTTTCACTAGAAGGAGTGAAAATTGCAGAAGAAAATTACAGGTGGGGTAAACTAAACGGTAAGCAGCTTTATTTTTCTTACAACGGAGGATTGATTCGCGAGGAACAATGGCGCGCCATGGATCCAGCTATTGCCTATGATACGGTTGCTGTTTACGATCTAAAAGATCCGGATAAACAAGTGGGAGAAGTAGTTGTAAAAAATGAAGGTATATCCATGAGAAATGGACGGTTTGTACATTATGATCCGCGCTCGGGTCGGGTATTACTCATCGAAAATTATGTGATGAATAAAGTACAAGAAGATATTTCTTCTAGCCCTCCAAAGCAAGATACGGTTGCCCGTGTGCTTCCCAAGGTGATACAGGATTTTGACAAGAAGAAAAAGAAAAACTAATTTCTTGTTTTGCTAAAGTAACGATCAAAAAAAAGTAACTCAAACCGTATGGCATTACGCCAATAATTCCAATCGTGTTTGCCAGGACGCGTAGTGTATTCGTGGGGAATTTTTAATTCTAATAATTTTTGGTGTAGCTTTTCGTTGATGCCATAAAAAAAATCCTCGGTGCCACAGTCAATAATCATGGCAGAGGAATCCGGTTTATAGGTTTCAATTAAGTAGTGGACTGAATACTCTTTCCAGTGGTTGGGATAGCTTGCGCTGTCTCCGAGTAATTGTTGCAATTCCCAACTCGTTTTTCTAAATCCGATGTCTACACCGCCACTCATACTTCCACAAGCACCAAAAATTGATGCCTGTTTGATTCCTAAGTACAACCCACCATGTCCTCCCATGCTAAGTCCGGTAATGGCTCTGGCATTTCTTGTTGCTAGGGTGGGATAATGAGTATCTATAAAAGCTGTAATCTCCTTAGCGATATAGGTTTCCCAGCGCATCGAATCATTGATAGGGCTATCAATGTACCAGCTGTTTTTACCTTCTGGACACACAATCATCATTTGATAGTGATCGGCCTCTTGCATTAGTTCGGGCATACGAATGATCCAGTTAGAATACCAGCCACTATAACCATGTAGTAAGTAGGTAACAGGAAATCTTTTTGTTTGGTTGCCTGTTTTTGTAGGTGTGATCACTACGCATTTGAAGGATTGCTTCATGGCTTTGCTTTCTACCCAAACCGTATCAACTGTAGCGGCTTGAGCAGAAAGCAAAAAACCAATGAATGCAATAAGTAGAAGACTCTTTTTCACGAATTAGAAGCCTTTCTTTGTTTCTTGCGCGCGTTGCATAGGATTACCACTTTGTCCACCCGCACCTCTGCGTGGGCCTTGTCCTTGTTTAAACAAACTGAAGCGAGAGGGCTCATCTAATTTATTCCAGCCATTATTTTTTTCGTCAATATCTGCGGTTTCACGAAGAGGATCTAATTTGATAGATGCTACTTGTTTTGTTTTTACGAAAGCCTTAGTTACTTTCTTTTCATTGAGTCTCCAGATTTGCGCAGGAATTCGCTCAATCTCTTTAGAACCATCTTTGTAGGTCCATTCAATGATAATAGGCATTACCAGTCCGCCTTTATTGGAGAAAGTAAGCTCGTACTGGTGCAAGTTGCTATAAAGCGCTTTTTCATGATTGGATAGTTTTTCGCTACCGCCACCCGAAAAATTCACTTCGATTTGAGTAGTGTCATAAGGCTCTAATCCCCGCGCATAACGCCAGTAGAAATCACGTAAGGTTGTATCTGCATCTGTCGCAAAGTTGATCCGTTTGTCTTCACGATTTCTGATTTTTGAAATGTCTTCAAATGCATTGACCAGTGGTTTATCTATATTCCGACGCATCGAGCCTGCTCTTCCGGCTGTGGGATTCATAGAAGTGTCTGCCACTGCATATTTAACGGTATCCAGCGAAATATCGCATACTTCGGTGCTATAGAACCATCCTCTCCAGAACCAATCCAAGTCTTCGCCACTGGCATCTTCCAATGTTCTGAATAGATCTGCCGGTTCAGGATGTTTAAACGCCCATCTTCTGGCATACTCTTTAAATGAGTAGTCAAATAATTCTCTTCCCATTATGGTTTCGCGTAGAATATTGAGACCTGTAGCTGGCTTAGAGTATGCATTGGGTCCAAATTGAACAATGTTATGGCTGTTGCTCATTATCGGCTCCAATTGATCCTTTGGAAGCTTCATGTAATCAGTAATATAAGCGGCAGGTCCACGGCGACTTGGAAATTTACTGTCCCATAATTCTTCAGTTAGATACTCTACAAATGTGTTCAGCCCTTCATCCATCCAACTCCATTGGCGTTCATCACTGTTGATGATCATGGGGAAGAAGTTGTGTCCTACTTCATGGATAATAACGCCAAGCATACCATTTTTTGTTCCTTCACTATAGGTGCCATCTTTTTCTGTTCTACCATAGTTGAAACAGATCATGGGATACTCCATTCCATTGGAGGCTTCAATACTTTGCGCAACTGGATAAGGATAGGGAATAGTGAAATTTGAGTAGGTTTTGATAGTATGTGCAACTGCTTTAGTAGAGTAGGGGCGATATAATCCATACGCTTCTTTTGGATAGCCACTCATACACATTACTTTTTTACCTTCTACGATTGCAGGCATTGCATCCCATACAAATTTGCGCGAAGAAGTCCAGGCGAAATCTCGAACGTTGTCAGCTTTATAGATCCACGTTTTCTTTTGCGTTGATTTTTGCTTCTCTGCAGCTTTTGCCTCGTCTAGTGTAACTACTTCAATAGGTTCTTTTGCAACTTGAGCCTGTTTCCAACGTGCTAACTGAGCGGCACTTAACACCATGAGATAATTTTGGCATTCGCCAGTGGAAAGTATAACGTGATCAGCAGGAACCGTTATTTGCACTTTAAAATTACCAAAAGTTAGTGCGAATTCGCCACGTCCGGTAAACTGCTGGTTCTGCCATCCTCTAAAATCACTATACACGCAAAGACGCGGGTACCATTGTGCCATGGTAAAAAGGTGGTTGCCGTCTTCTGGAAAATATTCAAAGCCGCCACGACCCCCAATTGTCATCCGGTCTGTTATTTTATAGTTCCAATCTACTTTAAAAGCAAAACGTTGACCTGGTTTGAGAGGGGTGGGCAATTCAATGCGCATCATTGTTTTATTGATGGTGTAGCGCAGTGATTTACCGAGCACATCGGTCAATTTTGTGATGTTAAATCCAAGTCCGTTATCTCCTTTTTCTTCTTCAATTTGTTTTAGTCGTTGAACACTAAGCTGTCTGCTCAGCGACGACGCATCCTGGTAATTGGCATTGTTGACTGTGCTGTGCTCGTTTTCGTCGAGCTGCAACCACAGGTACGTTAATACATCGGGTGAATTATTGAAATAAGTAATCGTTTCACTCCCTTTCAATTTCAAATTTTTCTCATCTAATTCACAAACGATATCGTAGTCGCAACGTTGTTGCCAGTACTTAGGTCCCGGTGCTCCACTGGCGGTGCGATATTCGTTGGGCGTTGGGAATATATTTCCCATTTGTTCAAACTTGTTTCCGTGATTACTTCCCGGATTGTTTTGAGTGTTTTGTGCTACGGCTGAGGTACTCAGTAGGAGTAGCATAGAAACAACGATCCAATTTTTCATGTTGAAATGTTTATTTTTAAAAAGGGTATCTATTGATTGCAATTCCAAAAGCTATGCCAAGCACTAAACTGGATACAATATAATTCCATTTTTGCGATGGTAGCTTGACTATAAAAGTAACGAATTGATTTATGCTTAATAACAGAACAACTACCAGTACTTGTCCTGCTTCTAGTCCTACATTGAAGCCAAATAGGCCCCATCCCAGCTGCTGATCCTGGGCCAGCATAAATCGTATGTTGTTCGCAAAGCCCATCCCATGGATGAATCCAAAGAAAAGAGCAAGTCCATACGCACTTAAAGGGGTTGCCTGCTTCTGGTTGTGCTGGAATAGGTTTAAAGCTGCGGTAATTATAATCGTTAAAGGGATTAAAAATTCCACCCATTTGCTATCCAGTCGGACCCAGTCTAATACACTTAGCAGTAAGGTGGCTGAATGCCCTATGGTGAAGGCGGTTACCAGCACAAGCACTTTTTTCCAATCTGACCAGGTGTATAGAGCTGCGAGTGCAATAATAAATAACTGATGATCCAATGCGTCTACACTAATGATATGATCCCAGCCCATCGGAAAATAGAATGTAAAAGCATTCATGAGGTCAGTGGCATTAAAGTTTTAACTTTCAAAAAAATGAGGGTTTGAAAATAAACCACAGTTTTGTGATTGTAAAATAAATTATGCAAACGGTATTCTTGGTAGTTGGCTGGTTGATGAGCAGCTTTTTGGGTGCTTTACCAAAAGAGCATCCCTTTCATGTGGGAGTAGTAGAAGTAAATCACAATAAAGTAGAACGGACGCTGGAGATTCAGTGTAAGTTGTACACAGATGATTTTGAGACTACTTTATCTCGACTTTTTAAGCAAAAAGTAGATCTGATTGATCCAAAATTTCACGATGCGATGGATAGTTTAGTAGAAAAATATATTTCACAGCGTGTTCGATTTGGAATCAATGGCAAGGGGTATAAGGGAAATTATCTGGGTTTTGAGCATGACAAAGAAGCGGTCTATGCTTTTATTGAAATTCCTGTTATGCCCAATGAGATTCGAGAAGTTCAATTTGACATTTCATTGTTATTTGATCTATATGATGATCAAATTAATGTAGTCCATTTTACAACCAATGGTCAGCGAAAAAGCTCCAAATTGGATTACCCCCAATCAAAAGGAATATTGACGTTTTAGTTATTCTTCCATTTCTTCCCGTATTGAATCACTTATCTCAATAAGAACTTTATCGATTCGGTGTCCATCCATATCCATAATTTCAAAGCTGAATCCTTTCCAAACTAATTTTTCACCCGTTTTGGGAATGCGTTCTAACTGGTGTAGGATAAACCCAGCTAACGTGTCAAAATCTTGTTCCCCCTCATTCATCCATTCCGTTTTTTCAAATTTTGATAGAAAATCATAAAAGGGAATTTGAGCATCTATCAAAAAGCTGCCGTTTTCTCGTTCGGTGATTTCGTAATCAGGTCCTTCTTCCTGTGGAATTTCCCCCACGATGGCTTCCAGGATATCATTGAGTGTAAGCATTCCTAGAATACTCCCATATTCATCCACAATAAAAGCAGAGTGAACTTTGGATGTTTTGAATCGTTCCAGTACTTGATAAGCCGAAATATTTTCAGGGATAAATAGAGCAGGTTGCATGATATTTCCCAATTTTAAATGATCGGGGTTAACATACAAATCTTTTATGGAGACCACCCCCTTAATGGTATCAATATTCCCCTGGCAAATGGGGTAGGCAGAGTGAGGGGCTTCAATAATTTTTTCTTTGATCTCTTCTTCTATTTCATTTTCATCAAACCAAATGATATCACTTCGGTGTGTCATTAGGGAAGTTATATTTCGATCACTCAAATGAAAAACCCGCTCAATAATTTCTTGTTCCTCTTCTTCAATGGTTCCGGCTTCTGTTCCCTCGGTGATTAGCGTTTTAATTTCTTCTTCAGTGATCGCGTCATTCAAATTTTTCCGGATCTTAAATAGTTTAAAAAAAAGGGAACTGCTCTCATTCAATAACCAGACAATTGGGTAAGTGAGCCGTGCAAACATTTTCATGGGGCCGGCTGTGGCCATGGCTAACTTTTCCGCGCGAAGTAAACCTATTCGTTTTGGAATCAATTCTCCAAAAATGATGGAAAGAAACGTGACGAAAATGACGATCAACGTAGTAGATAAGGTTTCAGCTAATTCAGGTTTTATTCCAAACCCTTTTAGGTAAGGTAAAAGATTTGCACTGAATTTTTCTCCTGAGTAAACTCCGGTTAATATCGAGATTAATGTGATCCCGATTTGAACAGCAGATAGAAAAAATTCAGGGTGATTAGAGAGCTCCAATGCAATTTGAGCTCGTTTATTGCCTTTCTCTGCCAGGTGTTCTAATCGTGCTTTTCGGGCAGAGACCAATGCGATTTCAGAAAGTGAAAAAAGCCCATTTAATAAAATGAGCAATCCCAAAATAAATAGGTCCATTAGTGTGGAGTACTGGTTACAGATTCGAAGTTAGTGATTCGATGCTGTTTGTTGTATTGACGTGCAAACAGCCACCCAATCAAAAGTCCAAAAATGGAGCCAGCCAGTACATCTGCGGGGTAGTGCACCCCCACATAGATTTGAGCATATCCCACCGAGAAAGCCCAGAAAAATAATAAATAGCCCCATTTACCCCAATAACTTCCTAGCGTTATAAAAATAAAAGTTGCCATCGCAAAGTGATTGGCAGCATGGTTAGAAATGAAACTAAACCCCGATCCGCAGTGGGGGATTCTCAAGATAATATCACCCAGTAAAGTGGGGTCATTGCAGGGCCTTACTCGTTGAACGGTTTGTTTGATTAGTTGATTACCAGTGAAGTCTACCAGACTAACGGTTGCAATGAAAAAAAAGATCCACCAAAGTGCTTTTCTCTTTAAACGGTATCCTACAAATAAAAGTAAAAGTAGATAGGCGGGGACCCAAAAAGTTGGGATTCTCCAGAATGGCAATAACCAATCAAAAAAAGAGTTGGATCCTTCTTTATTGATTAAGGTGAAGAGCCATTTGTCTACTGTTTGGAAGAAGCTTATAATAGTTTGCAACTTGATAGGCACCCTACAAAAGTAGTAAAGCCATGTGTGTTGCAGATGTCGTTTCTTTGTTAAATGTTTTCCGGTCAAATTCGTATTCCTAAAACATTGATCTGGGTGATCAACCTGCTAGGTATTTTCATTTTAATTTTTACCCTGTTTAGGCTGATTACCTTTTTCTCATTTAGGCCTTCGGGAATTGATTTTTCCAATGCAGGTCCCGCATTTTGGCTAGGACTCCGCTATGACCTGCGATGGATTGCAATTGTGCTGTTGCCAATCGTTTTATTGAGCAGTATGCCAACCTTATCTCCATTTTATTCTGAACGTAATAAAAAATTTTGGACGCTTTATCTCGCTGTATTGACACTGTTGATTTTCTTCTTTTTTGCTGCAGGTTTTGGAAGTTTTGCCTATAACCAAACACCGCTGGATGCAGGTGCGATGAATTTTGCAGAGGATTTTACTATCTTCATTAAAATGATCTGGCAAACGTATCCATTACTATGGATGTTGCTTGGTTTAGGAGTTGCTGTGTTATTTTTTCGTTGGATGTATCATAAAAGTCATTGGCAGGTGATCAACCAAACCGATGGGCTGGGTATTCCACATCGTCCCAATTATTTTTTAGTTTCTGTGCTGGTACTACTATTCCTTATCCATGGATCTGTAAGTAGTGTTCCTTTAAAACGTCGCGACAGTTTTAGATTTCAGCAAAGTTTTCTATCCTATTTGGCCATAAATCCACTTCAAAATTTTGCTGCAACGCTCAGCCTCAGACAACCTAGTTATAATGAGGATAGGGCTAGAGCACTTTATCCCATACTCTCTAATTGGATGGAGTGGAGTGAAACAGAGCAGATGCAATTTCGCCGTACCATTGGTCCACGTAGTACCGCAGTAGAGAGTAGGCCCAATATTGTGATTCTGCAGTGTGAGTCATTTAGTATGTATAAGAGCAGTATGAGTGGAAATCCACTTAATACAACTCCTTTTGTTGATTCACTTTCCCGAAAGGGTATTTTTTTTGAACGTTGTTTTGCTCCCACGTTTTCTACGGCACGTGCTTTATTTGCCATTTTAACAGGAGTTCCTGATGCACAATTATTCAAGTTTTCAAGTCGCAATCCAAAAGCGCTCAATCAATACACTCTTATCAATAGTTTGGAGGGTTACGAAAAGCACTACTTTCTGGGAGGCGATGCCGAGTTCAATAATTTCGAAGGGGTACTTCAAAATGTAGAGGGTTTACAAATGCATACAGGACAACGCCCCTCAATTCCGCCTATTAATGTTTGGGGTATTAGTGATAAGGATTTATTACACGAAGCACACACCCTTTTCAATCGTGCGAAGGGCCCTTTTTTTGCCTATATCCAGACGGCAGGAAATCACCGGCCTTTTCAGCGATCAATTCCTCCCTCAGACAGTACTTTTAAAAGAGACACCGTTGACCAAGCGGTATTAGAAAAATATGGGTTTGAGTCAGTAGATGAATACAATGCTTTTCGCTATACGGATTATTGTTTACGCTCTTTTTTTCAAGAAGCCTCTCGGGCGCCCTATTTTGCAAATACCATTTTTGTATTGGTAGGCGATCATGGCGTTGCTGGCAATGCAAATGCTGTTTACTCCTCGCTGTGGACCTCTCAGCGACTCACAGATCAGCATGTGCCACTACTATTTTATGCCCCTAGTTTAATAGCGCCTCAACGAAGAAAAGAAGTAGTGTCCCAAATTGATGTGATGCCTACAGTGGCAGGTTTATTGCATCGTACTTACCAGAACAGAACGCTGGGCAGAGATCTGCTTGATCCGCATAGCAAGAACCATTTTGCATTTGTTACTAATGCGGCCGATCGAATTGGTGTAGTAACCGATGATTATTTTTTTGTTCGCAATCTCAATTCAGGTGAAGAGCAGCTTTTTTTAGTAGATAGTACACGTCTACCGTTGAGGACTGAGGAAAAGCGAAAGATGCAGCAGTCGCTCTCTGATCTGACATTTGCATTATTTGAAACATCAAGATATCTGATTATGAACAATCCTCGTGACTAGTATAAGCGTTGTGCGATAAAAATTAATCGAGGAGATTGTTTTTTGTCAAATGCCTGTAATTGGTAATTTCCTGCAATCTGATTTATTTGTAGGCCTTGTTGCTGGATCATTTTACCCAGCTCTTCTTGCGTAAATTTTGCTACTTTTTCAGTGTATGTCAATGTTGTCGATTTATTTTCATCGTGTACGACCATTTTTTTATAAAGGAATCTTGCGTCGTGCCAACGAGTAATATCAAAGCGAACTTGTTCAATAATGCGTTCTTCTTTCTCTATTAAATGCTGAATGACAAAATCAAAATTCACATAATCAAGCACAAGGGTCCCCCTTTTTTTCAAAGCAACGGCCATTGTATGTAAAGCTCTTACATGTTCATGTGCATTTTCGAAGTAGCCAAAACTTGTAAAGAAGTTGAAGACATAGTCCATACAATGTGCACAAAAAGTTTTTCGCATATCATGCACTTGGAAATTTAAATGTGTTGAGGCGTATTGGTTGGCAAATTGGATATTCTCAGGTGCCACATCTATGCCTGTTACATCAAAACCAAGCGTGGCTAGATGACGACTATGTCGACCTCTTCCGCACCCCACGTCGAGCATCCGTGCTTCTTGTTTTGGCTGTAAATATTCTATCAGTCGATTGATGAATTGTTTTGCTTCTCCTTCATCTCGATTCGAATAAAGTAAGTGATAGTAGGGAGAATTGAACCACTCCGAAAACCACGAATGCGCCTGCATATTGCAAATTTACTAGTTAATTTTCGCAACGAAGGTTTGAATTACAACCTGTATTTTTGCATCGCAATACCTTCCTATGTCATTATTAAAAAGTATCTCCGGTATTAGAGGAACCATTGGAGGAAGTGTCGGAGAAAATCTTACACCCGTCGATATTGTAAAATTTACAGCAGCCTTTGCAACGATTATTACCGAAGGAGTAATATCGCCTCGAGTGGTGGTAGGGCGTGATGGTCGAATCAGTGGAGAAATGGTACAACAGTTAGTGATGCAGACGCTAGTTAGTCTTGGCATTGAGGTTATTGATCTGGGGTTAAGTACTACACCAACCGTTGAGATTGCCGTTCCCGCCGAAAAGGCCGCTGGTGGAATTATTATTACGGCTAGTCACAATCCCCGTGAGTGGAATGCGTTGAAGTTACTAAATGAAAAAGGGGAGTTTATAGATGCTGCTGTGGGTGCGCGTGTGTTGGCGTTGGCAGATTTACAATCTTTTAATTTTTCTAGTGTAGAAAAGCTTGGTAAAATCATTTCGAAAAATTACTTGGAACAACATGTGGAGGCGGTTTTGAACTATCCGCTTGTTAAGAAGGAAATTATTTCTAAGAAAAAACTCAAGGTGGTTGTAGATGCAATCAACTCAACAGGTGCTACCTATGTACCCGCCTTGCTTCGGGCATTGGGCGTTGAAGAGATTACAGTAATAAATGAAACAGTAAATGGCCAATTTGCGCATAACCCGGAACCATTGCCTGAGCATTTGCGTCAACTTTGTGAAGAGGTAGTTCGGCAGGGTGCTGACCTCGGAATTGCCGTTGACCCCGATGTGGATCGACTTTGTTTTGTGAACGAAGATGGTACTTTATTTGGTGAGGAATTTACCCTAGTTGCAGTAGCTGATTATATTCTGACTGAGCGAAAAGGAAATACGGTTAGCAACATGAGTAGTACAAAGGCACTACGCGAGCTAACACTGAAACGGGGAGGCGTTTACACGCCCGCAGCTGTTGGCGAAGTAAATGTTGTTAAAAAGATGAAGGAGACACTGGCTGTAATTGGAGGAGAAGGAAATGGTGGAATCATAGTTCCTGATTTCCACTATGGAAGAGATGCTCTCATTGGAATTGCGCTCTTCCTTTCTCATTTTGCTAGACAGGATAAGTCCATGAGTGGGTTTCGAAAAAATTATCCGAACTACTTTATCTCAAAAAATAAAATCGAATTGCCAGCTGATGTTAATTTGAATATGCTTTTTGATACAATTGAAAAGAAATATAAAAAGCAACCCATCAACCGTGAAGATGGCCTTCGAATTGAATTTGATCAGGATTGGGTACATCTTCGTGCCTCTAATACAGAGCCTATTATTCGTGTTTATGCCGAAAGTGACCTAGCGGCCAAGGCGAATAATATTGCGCAACAACTTTTGAGAGATGTCGTAGAGCTATCTCATTATCGATCCTAGTGTATATTCGCATAATTAATGACACGGATCTATTTTGATAACGCTGCTACTACTCCAATTGACCCATTGGTTCTAGAATCGATGTTGCCGTATTTGCATTCACATTTTGGGAATCCTTCTTCTATTTACTCATTTGGTAGGGAAACACGTTTGGCGATTGAAAACGCACGTAAAACGGTGGCAGGGATTTTAAAGGTGAGGCCAGGAGAGATTTTTTTTACAAGTGGAGGTACTGAAAGTGATAACATGGCGATTCGTTCTGCCATTGAAGATTTGGGGTGTAGGCACATCATTACGTCTCCGTTAGAGCATCATGCGGTGCTTCATACGGTCACTGCTGTTGAAAAAAGTCATGGACTTACTACAGCAATGGTGAATGTTTTACCAAATGGCCATATAGATATGTTGCATTTGGAGCAGTTGTTAAAAAATGCCACGCAACGTTGTCTGGTTTCTTTGATGCACGCCAACAATGAAATTGGAAATCTGCTGGACATACAGGCGGTAGGAGATCTTTGTCAAAACTATAATGCCATTTTTCATTCCGATACTGTTCAAACAGTAGGTCATTACCCCCTCGACTTTAACAAGTATAATATTCATTTCGCAACGGGCGCTGCACATAAATTTCATGGTCCAAAAGGAGTTGGAATTCTCTTTATCGCTGAGACCGTTAAAGTCAATCCGATAATCCATGGGGGCGGACAGGAGCGTAATATGCGTGCAGGTACAGAAAATGTACCAGGGATAGTTGGATTTGCGAAGGCGCTGGAAATTGCATCAAAACAAATGGAGACTGGCCAAAATCATATTATTCATCTGAAAAATTTACTGGCCAGTCAGTTGTTGCAAAATATTCCGGGCGTTCGGTTCAATGGTGACTGGGATGGTCAATCCTTATATACTGTTTTAAACGTTTCTTTTCCTCGAACTCCACAATCTGAGCTGTTGTTAATGAGTTTGGATATGCAGGGAATCTGTGTTTCGGCCGGAAGTGCCTGTAGCAGTGGGGCTAGTCAGGGTAGCCATGTAATACAAGCCATTCCTGGGAAAAATGAGGGAGTACCCATCCGGTTTTCATTTTCAAAATATAATACCGAAGCGGAAGTTGCACAACTGATCCAAAAGCTTAAAGAGATTCTTTAAACTGTTTGTCGCATTATAGGCTGTGCCATGGATTTCTACGTGTTGAATGCATGTACTTTCTAAGATCTTTCCAAAAGGCTAGTATCAGGTAAATGATGACCGGTGAACCTAGGGTGAGTACCGAGGTGTACAAAAAATACTGTCTGATCCGGCTGGTGGATATTCCGATTCGAAGGCCAATAGCAGTGCAAACTCCAAATACGTTCCACTCCACAAAAGATTTTAATTTTTCCATAGGGGAAGGACTCGGTTTTTTATTTAGGTCAAAAATACGACAGACCCGCGATCCCTCGGTTTGATTTTCTTAACTTTGCACCGCGAAATCTAAATCGGAAATCATGGTATTTGATCTGGACTTAATCAAGAAAACCTATTCTGGAATGCCCGCCAAAGTGGAGGCTGCTAAGAAAGCACTGGGGAGACCTCTTACATTGGCAGAGAAAATCTTATTTGCGCATTTATGGGATGGTGTTTCTCCGCGTGATTTTCAACGTGGTAAAGATTATGTGGATTTTACGCCTGACCGTGTAGCCATGCAAGACGCAACTGCACAAATGGCTCTTTTGCAATTTGATACTACGGGTCGTAAAAGAGTTGCGGTTCCCTCAACGGTACATTGCGACCACCTAATCGTTGCAAAAAATGAGGGTAAGTCTGATCTCACCAAAGCAGTAAGTGACAACGAGGAGGTATATAATTTTCTTTCTTCCATTTCAAATAAATACGGGATTGGATTTTGGAAACCTGGTGCAGGAATCATCCACCAGGTTGTGTTAGAGAACTATGCATTTCCGGGTGGAATGATGATTGGTACGGACTCCCATACGGTGAATGCAGGTGGATTAGGAATGATTGCAATCGGAGTGGGGGGTGCAGACGCTTGTGATGTAATGGCAGGACTTAGCTGGGAACTTCTGATGCCCAAATTGATTGGTGTAAAATTGACAGGCAAGTTGAACGGCTGGACTGCACCAAAGGATGTAATCTTAAAAGTTGCAGGTATTCTCACTGTAAAGGGAGGTACCAATGCTATTGTGGAATATTTTGGGGAAGGGGCAACCAGTATGAGTTGCACAGGTAAGGGTACCATCTGCAACATGGGTGCTGAGATAGGAGCTACTACTTCTACATTTGGATATGATGAAAGTATGCGTCGTTACCTGGAGGCAACAGGAAGAAAAGAGGTGGCTGACGCTGCCGATCAAATTAAGGAATACCTGACGGGTGACCCAGAGGTATATGCGAACCCTGAAAAGTACTTTGATAAAGTCATTGAAATAAATCTGAGTGAACTAGAGCCTCATCTAAATGGTCCATTTACACCAGACCTTGCCACACCTATTTCAAAAATGAAAGAGGTGGCTGCACAAAATGGTTGGCCTACAAAAGTTGAAGTGGGTTTGATTGGCAGTTGTACTAATTCCTCTTATGAAGATATTAGCCGTGCAGTAAGTTTAGCCAAACAAGTGGCAGAAAAAGGATTAAAAACAAAAGCAGAATTTACAATCACTCCCGGAAGTGAACTGGTACGTTTTACGATTGAAAGAGATGGCTTTTTGGATACATTCTCTAAAATTGGTGCGCGCGTATTTGCAAATGCTTGTGGACCTTGTATCGGAATGTGGGATCGTATGGGGGCAGAGAAGCAAGAAAGAAATACGATCGTACACTCTTTTAATAGAAATTTTGCAAAGCGTGCGGACGGAAATCCAAATACGCTTGCTTTTGTGGCTAGCCCGGAGTTGGTTACAGCACTTGCCATTGCCGGGGATCTTACTTTTAATCCTATCACTGACACGCTGATCAATGAAAAAGGGGAAACTGTTAAATTAGATCCACCCGTAGGAAACGAATTGCCTATAGCAGGCTTTGCTGTAGAGGATGCCGGTTATCAGGCCCCTGCAGCTGATGGAAGTAAAGTAACAGTCGATGTAAAATTGGATAGTAAACGCTTGCAACTATTATACCCTTTTGCGGCTTGGGAAGGAACAGATCTAAAAAGTCTTAAACTCCTGATCAAGGCAAAAGGAAAATGCACCACTGACCACATTTCAATGGCAGGTCCTTGGTTAAAATTCAGAGGACATTTGGATAATATCAGTAATAACATGTTAATTGGTGCGGTTAATTTTTTCAATGAGAAGACTGACCTTGTAAAGAATCAATTGACAGGAGAATATGGTCCTGTTCCTGCTACACAGCGTGTCTATAAGGCAGCTGGTATCGGTTCGATGGTGGTGGGAGATGAAAATTATGGAGAGGGTTCTTCACGCGAACATGCTGCTATGGAGCCACGTCATTTAGGAGTTCGTGTAGTATTAGTAAAATCATTTGCTCGTATTCATGAAACCAATTTAAAAAAACAAGGGATGCTTGCCTTGACTTTTGCGAATAAAGAAGATTATGCAAAAATCCAGGAGAATGACGATATTGATGTGATGGGTTTGGTTAGTTTTAAGCCTGGTAAACCGCTTGAGATTGTATTACATCATAGCGACGGTAGTCGCGATATTATTCCGGCAAACCATTCTTATAATGAACAACAGATCGAGTGGTTTAAGGCTGGGGGAGCACTCAATATGATTCGTAAGCAAGCAGGCATTTAAATCAATGGCCCCACCTGTAGGTTTTGATTGAAAAACCTGCAAGATCCAATACACGATCGGTTACGGTGGAAGCAACCGCCTCTATGGTTTTGGGTTTGCTATAAAAAGAAGGAGTGGCAGGGCAAATAATACCTCCTGCCAGGGTTACGGTTTCCATATTCCGAATGTGAATCAGGTTGTAGGGAGTGTCCCGGACCACGCAGATTAGTTTTCTTCTTTCTTTTAATACCACATCAGCTGCCCGAGTGATTAGATCGTTGGAAACCCCAGTTGCTATTCGCCCCAGCGTTCCCATGGAGCAGGGGATAATGATCATCGTGTCATACTGACCCGATCCGGATGCAAATGGTGCAGCAAAATCTGTTGTGGTAAATTGTTTAATGGGGAGATTCTTCCAGCTATCATTTTCGAGCTCGGTGTTCCACACTTCTTTGGCATTCGTTGTCATCACTAAGGCTAACTCAGTCCATTGATCTTTTAGTAGGGATAACTTTTGCAGAAGATCTGCTGCATAAATTGAACCGCTGGCGCCTGTTACAGCTACTACTACCTTTTTCATATATCTATAACCTCCAGTTTTAGGATAAGTTCAAGTGAATAAGTAAATATTATTAAATAACCCTTAATTCATTAAATAATCTGAGAATTAACCTGTTAACAGCCCCCCAATCAACTAAATTCGATCAGAATTTTCATAGGATAAGGTTTAATGGTTAATGGTTTTTGATTAGGGTCCCCCGATTTCCATCGGGGGTTCTTTTTTTAATCTCTCTTGGTGTTTTCGTTACCCAAATTATTCAAGATCCATTTTGTTTTCATACTCCATAAATGGAAAGTAGTGTTATCTACAGTGCCACCAATTCCATGATTCTTGTTGGGATAATAAAAACTATCAAAAGCGACATTGGTTTTTACCAAAGCACTGACCATTTGTGTAGCGTTTTGAAAATGGACATTGTCATCAGCTGTTCCATGAATCAATAAATATTTTCCTTTGACCTTATCAGCATGATTAAGCGGAGAGTTGTCATCATAGCCTCTTTCATTTTCTTGGGGAGTGCGCATATAGCGTTCTGTGTAAATGTTGTCATAAAAACGCCAGCTTGTTACGGGTGCAACGGCTACCGCCGCATGAAATACGCCTGCTCCTTTGCTGATTGCTAATGAACTCATGAAACCTCCGTAACTCCATCCCCAATGGCCGATCTTTTCTTTATCAACAAAAGAAAGTTTACCCAATTCTTTTGCGGCGTCAATTTGATCTTCAATTTCAAGTTTTCCAAGTTGCAGGTAGGTTTTTTTCTTGAACTCTTCCCCTCTGTAACCCGTGCCAGTATTATCAATACTAACGACGATAAATCCTTTTTGTGCTAGTAATTGATGCCAGGTGCTAACGGCGCCAAATCTATTGGCAACTTGCTGAGAGCCGGGACCTCCATAGTTACAGAACAATACAGGATATTTTTTTGAAGGGTCAAATGCTTGTGGTTTCAGCATCCACCCATTGAGCGTATCTCCTTTGCTGTTAAAAACACGTATAAAGGAGGCATTGCCAAATCCGTATTCCTGCATTTTTTCTTTAAGCTTTGTGCTCTCTCCTAATTGTTGCATAAGCGTAAAAGAGATTCCTTTTTTCTTGTCTACAACTAACTGATATCGACTAACCTGTTGTGGCGTATTTATATCTGTACGGTATAAAAAATACTCTGTAAAATTATCATTGAATACGACCCGATTCCACGCCTCACCCGTCGTAAGCGCTGTGGTTGTTTTACCTGTAAAATCTGTAACCATAACGTTGCGATCCATCGGGCGTGGTGCCGCAAGGGTATAGAATATTCGTTTGTTGGTTTCGTCAACTCCGTTTACTTCTGTGATTTCCGTATTTCCTTTTGTTAATTGCAATTTGGTTTGCCCGTCCAAGCTGTAGAGGTATAAATGGCGATAGCCATTCATTTCACTGGTGAATAAAAAATGTTTTCCGTCTTTTAAGAACCACCAGTCATCGTTGATTTCCACAAAGTATTTATTAGTTTCTTCATATAAAAGACGACTCTTGCCCGTACTAGCATCCGTAGCTAGTAATTTTAAATGATTTTGATGACGGTTCATCCAGAAAACGACGAGTGTATTATTGTTTTCTGTCCATTTGATTCGAGGGATATAGATATCACCCGTTTCAAAATCTGCTTTTACGTCTTTACTATTTTTTACATCGTATAGGTGAATTTCGACTACTGAATTATCATCACCTGCTTTAGGGTATTTATAACGGTAATCGCTGTTGTGCGAATTATCATACATCGTCATATTGAATTCCTTTACCCCTGATTCGTCAAACCGGTAATAGGCTAAGTGTGTTCCTTCTTTATTCCAGGCATACGCTTGCGTGAACTCAAATTCTTCTTCATATACCCAATCACAATTACCATTGATTACTTCATTCCATTTTCCGTCTTTGGTAACAGCAGTGTAAGCACCTGATGTAATATTGTAGAGATAGATATTGTTCTGATATACGTAAGAGATATACTCTCCCGTTGGAGAAAATTCGGCATGCAAAAATTTGGGGTCTTCTTGTTCTCCCCCCCCGGCAACGGTTCCCTTCAGGCGAATAAGTTGTGTATCCTTATCCGATGTAATTAGCAAATGAATTACTGCTTTTGTTGATCGTCTATAAATTGATTCTGTGTTGGATTTAACCAAATGGTACTGGGATTTGATCGTACTTGTAACTACCTGATCCGCTCGATTGATTTTTTTTCCAAACTGATCTTTGTAGCGATTCCATTGCCAATTCACTTCCTTCTTGGTCGTATCAAATCGGGCGTTAATAAAATCGCCTCTAAAGGTTCCTTTTTTATAGATATCTTCTAATGTGATTGATTTTGTTTGTGCACTGGCGGAGATGCTGCAAAGCAGTAAAATGACAAATAGGTTTCGCATACGCGTTGATTTAGTCCATAAATGTATAAAAAAAGACGGCCTTATTGGGCCGTCTTTAAAAAGATTGATAAGTGGCAGTTACTTATTTTTTTCCGCCATATCGGGCACTGCCTCCACTTTATAAGTGCCAGCGTCTAATTTCACCTTTGTTTCAGAGAAGGCTTTTAGCGTCGTTTCGATGTCTATGTCATTATGGATCGCAGATGGGATCAAACGGTAAATAATATGCCCTTTTGGTATAACTGGATAAACTACAATAGAGCAGAATACACCATAATTTTCTCGAAGGTCCATCACCATCGTTGTAGCTTCTTCTACACCTCCTTTCATATATACAGGGGTAACAACCGAATCTGTTTTACCAATGTCAAATCCGCGGTCTTTTAATCCCTTTTGCAGTTTACGTGCATTACTCCACAACTTGTCCTTGTATTCTGGATGGTCGCGCAATAATTCCAATCGCTTAAGGTTGCCTACTACTAACGGCATCGGTAAGCTTTTGGCAAAAATCTGTGAACGAATATTATAGCGGATGTAATCCATGATCACTTTATCCCCTGCTACAAAAGCTCCAATACTTGCCATTGATTTAGCAAACGTGGAAAAGTAGATATCAATTTTATCCTGCATGCCCTGTTCTTCACCGGCACCGGCTCCAGTTTTACCCAATGTGCCAAAGCCATGTGCGTCGTCTACTAGTAAACGGAACTGGTATTTGTTTTTTAATGCAGCGATCTCTTTGAGCTTTCCTTGATCACCTGCCATACCAAATACCCCTTCGGTGATGACCAGGATGCCTCCTGTTTTTTGTTTTTCTACAAGCGCAGTAGCGCGTTGCAATTGTTTTTCACAATCTTCCACATCGTTATGTTTAAAAACATAGCGATGACCAGGGTGCATGCGAAGGCCATCAATGATACATGCATGACTTTCGGCATCATACACAATCACATCGTGGCGAGTACAAAGCACGTCAATGACACTCAGCATTCCCTGATATCCAAAATTGAGCAATACGGCGTCCTCTTTCATTTCAAATGCCGCTAGCTCTGCTTCCAGCTTTTCGTGTAGATTACTGTTTCCGCTCATCATACGGGCACCCATTGGATAAGCAAGTCCGTACTCACGAGCTCCGTCTGCATCTGCTTTTCTCACTTCAGGGTGATTGGCAAGGCCCAGATAATTGTTTAAGCTCCAAACGATCATGTCTTTACCCCTAAACTTCATTCGGCTGCTGATTTCCCCTTCTAATTTAGGAAAGGCAAAGTATCCATGCGCTCTTTCACGATGTTGACCCAGGGGGCCTGCGTTCTTCAATAACTTTTCAAAAAGATCGGCCATAAAATTAGTTTTACAGGTTGTGAAACAGCTGCAAAATTACGGTTTTTACGCTATGATGCTATCCGTTATAAATTGGCTAAAAACCTTTTTTTGTTTCTGGTTTTTGGGTGGGAGCTTTTTTTACAAATCGTTCCATCCATTCAAACTGTTCGGCAAGCACATGCAATAGATTTTCCTTACCGGAATAACCATGCGATTCGTAGGGGAGGCTTACATAACGAGCCGTTCCGCCATGGCCTTTTATTGCATTGTACATTCTTTCACTTTGAATGGGGAAGGTGCCCGTATTGTTATCCAGTTCACCATGAATCAGCAAGAGCGGTGCTTTGATTTTGTCGGCATAGTTGAATGGACTCATCTGGCTGTAAAGCTCTGGTGCTTGCCAGTAGGTTCTGTCTTCATTCTGAAACCCAAAAGGGGTTAAGGTTCTGTTGTAAGCACCACTTCGTGCAATTCCGGCTTTAAAGAGTTTGGTGTGGGCAAGTAAATTGGCCGTCATAAATGCACCGTAACTATGTCCTCCTGCCGCAACTCTGTCTGGGTCGCCAACTCCTCTTTCGTTTAAGGTTTGAATAGCCGCCTCGGCATTCATTGTTAATTGTTCAATGAAGTTGTCATTTGGTTTTCCATTTTCATTGCTGGCAACAATAGGCATCTCTGCATTATTTAATACTGCATAGCCTTGTGTTACATAAAACACAGGTGATCCGCCACTCAGATAGGTAAATCGATGTTCGCTTCCTCTAATTTGTGCTGCATCTGCAGCAGAATTATACTCTGCCGGGTAGGCCCAAATGAAAACAGGTAGTTTACCATCTTTTTCTTTATTATAATTTTTTGGCAAATAAAGTTCACCTGTCAAATTGATACCGTCCGCACGCTTGTAAAAAATCTTTTCTTTTGTAACACCATCCATAGCAGGATAGGGGTTCTTGAAATTTGTCAATGGACGGTCTCCTATACGTCGAATGAGGTCCTTTTGGAAATAATTGGGTACTTCTTTTTCGCTTTCTCGTTGTGTGATCAACACTCCATTTTCTGCATCAATAATTTTTTGAACCGTTTCAAAAACTCCCTCGCTGCATTTCCAAAGCGTATCCACTTTTTTTGTGTGAACATGAAAGGAAAGCAAAAACGGTAAATCTCCTTTTGGTGAGCTACCTGTTGTATTATTGAAAAGTACTTTATTGCCTTTATCTATAGTCCACAAAACGGATTGTCCAAATTCATTGGGTTTTGTAACCGCAGAACCAGGATTAGAGTAGGCATCGGTTGTGTTACGGGTGAAGATCCTTTCCAAATCTCCTGTGATAGGATTAAAACGGTTGATACCTGATTGTTGACGTGAACGCAGTCCTTCATATACCAGCGCAAGTCCATCATTACCCCATACCGTGTTGCTGTAACGCATCTTCGTTTTAAAAAGGATTGTTTTATCTCCATTAAAGGGGGCGCTCAATGCATAAACTGCATCGTGATAGTCCATTTGTTTTTTTATCAGACCGCTGTCTAGGGGTTCGCACCAAACTAAAGTTGCCGCTTGATCATCTCTCCATTCATGACCTCTGGCAATGGGTTGCACATTATCATTGCCACTAGGTGCTGTTTCGGAAGAGGGGATAGCACCCAAATTTTTAATAGTTGTCCCTTTTCGGTCCATGATAAAAAGCAGCGAGGCAAATCCTCCTGCAGGTACACTATACGAGTAGGGAGGGGTCATAACCTCAGTAAGAATATATTTTTTATCGGGAGAAAGTGAAGCTGATTTGTAAAGTGCAGGCCCAGCTATTTTTGTTTCAACGCCTTTATTGTTACTAACCAATTGTGAAGCGGCATAAAAAGAAAAGAGTTGTTCATCATACGGAGACTTGATCAAATCTTGAAACGTTGGACGAGGGGAGGCCTTGCCACTGTTCTCTTGTATAGCTGGCCCATCTGGTACAGCAGCTTTGATTGGCGCTTCAGTGGGTTTACGCGTAGCTGTGAAATATAGAAGCGTACTTGCGTCAATCCATTGATACCTGTTAAGAACAATGTTGAGTGGTGATTTATTAATGCGAATTGCTTTTCTGGTTGCAATGGTTACCTGATAAAGATCAACACTAGTAGAATTCACTTGTAAAAAAGCAAACCCACGCTGGTCCGGACTCCAGGTTACTCCGGTTGCATGCAATGGTATAGGGAGTCCTTCTATTGAAAAATCTTTTTGCGTGCGTGCTTCTCGTAAATAGAGTTGTTCAATTAAGTTCATTCGGCTTGGTGCAAAATTGGCAGGGTTGATGCGAAGCCCAGCAATTCGAAGTTCTGGTGCAGCTAGGTCTTCCATTTCTGCATAACTATTGGTATGCATTAGTACCATCCACTCGCCTTTATTATCAACGCTAACGGCTGCAGGCCTTTTGGCAAGCAGCATTTCAGTAATCTCTTTTGGGGGCGTTTTGTAGCCAGACTGTGCAAAGGAAAATGGACAAAGTCCTAATAGAAGAAAGATCGTTGCAATAAAAAAGACGGGTAATTGCTTTTTCATTCGAGTAGGTTTTTAGGAAGTTAAGTTAAGTAAATTGACGATCTTTGACGAGTTCAAATATAGTAGTCATGAACATAAAAGTTTGCGGGGTAACTTCCTTTAAACAACTCCAGCAGTTGGATGGGCTGGAGATTGATATGGCTGGGTTGGTATTGATTCCTGACACGCCTTGGTATGCAGGCGATTCTTTAAATGCGAAAGAAGTTTCCAAGGCTGATTTTGATTTAAAAAAAGTGGGAATTCTGCGTAATCCATCTTTATCAGATGCGCTGGATTGGATTGATGCTTACAAGTTAGATGCCATTCAATTAATAGGGGAAGAGTCTACCGAATTGTGTGAAGACCTAAGTACCGCAGTGGAGGTTATTAAGCTTTTATCAATTGAAAAGGATCATTCAAGTCTCGAAAAACAACTACAGCAATATGATCCTGTTTGTGATTATTATTTATTCACGGGTCCTTTTGCTTCAAGTAGTGCTATTTATGGCACCGCTTTTGATTGGAATTTGCTGTCCTCCCTTCGAATTGAAAAGCCCTTCTTCTTATCTGGGGGAATTGGTCTGCAACAGTCATCCGTATTACGCAAGTTTGATCATCTTGACTTTTTTGGAGCAGATTTAAATCTGGCATTTGAAACTGCTCCTGGTGAAAAAGATTTTAAATCCATACTTCAGTTTCGTCAACTTATTCGATAAAATTTATTTCATGCGCGCATATTTATTGTTTTGTCGGTTGGTGCTTGGCTTTATTGCAACATTTTTATTTTATGGTGCACAGGCGCAAGTCACAAAAAAATTTGAGCTTACGGGTTCGCTCACCGGTTTTCCAGATAGCGCGCAGGTGCGATTATTTAGAAGCGGCGAGAATATGCCCTTTGCTACTACTACCCTTTTTAATAATCAATTTACGCTGCGTGGTGAGCTAGCGGAGCCCTTGCTTCTCTTTTTATTTGTGGGCGATCAACAGCAGCCAGCTGAATTGTTTTTGGAAAATGCACCCATGCGATTGAATGGACAAAAGGGAAACCCTCTGGATTGGGTACTTACTGGAAGCCAGTCGCATACAGTATTCAAAGAATTTGTTACTCGATTTTTGCCTTATGTACAACTCCGCAATGCGCAAGCCAATGCAATCAATGAAGCCCCCGCGGGTCCCGCAAGAGATAGTTTAGTACAAATCTATACGGAGGCTAATGCTCGTATGCAAGAACAGATTGATGCGTTGGTGGCACGTGCGCCCGACTCTCCAGTTACGCCATTTGTATTAGCTGCCACTTATGGTTTTACCAGTGATCCTCTTTTGCTGGAGAAAAGATTTGAACAGTTGACTGCCAAAAACAAAAAAGGGTCGGTGGGTCAACAAATCAATACGATTATTCAAGAGGCAAAAGTGGGTGCAGTGGGGTCGCTTGCTATCGACTTTTCGCAACCCGATACTAGTGGTAAAATGATTTCTTTATCTTCTTTCCGAGGAAAATATGTGTTAGTTGATTTTTGGGCAAGTTGGTGTGGGCCTTGTCGGCAAGAAAATCCCAATGTGGTTTATAACTACAACAAGTTTAAAGCAAAAAATTTTACTGTATTGGGTGTTTCATTAGACAGGGAAGATTTACGCGGTAAGTGGCTGGAGGCTATTCGTAAAGATCAGTTAACCTGGACGCATGTAAGTGATCTAAAGTATTGGAGCAACGAAGCAGCCCGTCTTTATAAAGTAACAGGAATCCCATTTAATTTCTTAGTAGACCCCACCGGAAAAATTATTGCAAAAAATCTCCGGGGGCCTGCACTTGAACAAACCTTGTGTCAGGTATTGGGATGTCAGTGATTAATTAAAGACCTAACACGTCTTTCATTGTAAAGACTCCTTTTTTATCTATAATATATTCAGCTGCTTTAACGGCGCCTGCTGCAAATCCTGTTCTATTATGCGCGGTATGAATGATCTCGATATCGTCAATAACGGAGGAGTATTTTATACTATGCGTTCCGGGGGTGGGGTCGATACGCTGACTGATAATTTCAAGTTCTTCCGGATTATCACTAATGTCATTCACCCATTGTTTTTTTCTATCAAGAAGTTCTAAAATCTGTTCTGCGAGTGTGATGGCTGTACCACTAGGGGCATCTTTTTTCTGCGTGTGATGTATTTCTTCCAGAATCACTTCGTAATTCGGTTGTGTGGCCATTAGGGAAGCCAATTTTTTATTGAGCTCAAAAAATAGATTGACTCCAATGCTGAAATTACTTGCATAAATAAAGGAGCCGTTCAATTGGCGACATAGTGCTGCGACAGTTTCTAACGAAGAGGTCCATCCGGTGCTACCGCAAACTGTTGGGATTCCTGCTTCGAGGCAACGGGATACATTCTGAAAAGCGCTAAGTGGACTGGTAAACTCAATGGCAACATCTGCCTCCCTTAATGATTCGCTAGTTAATAAATGTTGGGTGGAGCTGTCAATTGTTAGGGCAATTCGGTGTCCGCGTTGTTGTGAAATTTCCTGAATAGCGCTTCCCATTTTACCCGCTCCGATCAATGCGATTTTCATATGTCGAAAGTGATTTATTTATTTTCCAATTCTTAGTTTGACGCTAAGGCCATTCGTATTAGCCAATTCACTATAGCCCGCTTTTAATTGTAAACTCAGGTCAGGGCCAACATCAAAAGTTTTTAAATGGGCATCTACTGCTGCATCCATTACATTAAGCCCCCAGAGTAGTAAAAAAAATAAAGCGGAGTAGTCGATATCACGTCTAAACTGATCTCGGTAATAGCGTAAACTTTCTTCGGGTAAGGGCTTTAAGTTCGATTTGATTGAATTAAAGAGTGAGGAATCAGTTCCATTTTCTCGCATATTGTATTTAACTCGATAAGCGAACCGTGTATCTTGGTAATTGGTTAAGTTATAAAAAAAGATTGCACCGCTTGCGCCAAGTGCCCCGTAAACAATGGGGAGCTTCCAATATTTTTTATTGTAAATCTGCCCAAGTCCTGGCAAAATAGCAGAGCGGATAGCTGCTTTTTTGGGACTGTGCGCTGCCTGCGCTGCTTCGTATTTATTTTTCGAAGTACCTGTACTGTCTTTGCGCTGTGAATAGACTGGTTGCGCCAGCAGTACAAATGAAATTAAAATGATTCCGCCTTGTAAAAAAAGTTTCATTAGTCCAGGGGCGCGTTCAATAATCCAAGTATTTTATTGAACTCTTCTTGAGTGTAGTATTCAATAATAAGCTGACCACTTCCATCTTTATTCGTCTTTATCTTAACACGTGTGCTAAAATGTGAAGCTAATTTATCTTCAATTCTTTTGTAAGGAGATGAGGAGGTCGAATTTGTAGTTTTTTTAACAGCAGGCAGACTCTTTTTTAATTGCTGTACTAGTGCTTCTGTTTGGCGAACCGATAGTCCTTTTGCTAATATTTCTTTGAAAGCCACCAATTGAGCGTCTACCACATCTAGTGCAATCAATGCTCGGGCATGTCCCATCGAAAGCTCTCCCCGTCTTACCGATAATTGAATAGCTGGAGGGAGGCGAAGCAAACGAATGACATTAGCAACTGTACTTCTGTCTTTCCCCATACGGTCTGCTACTTGCTCTTGTGTATACTCCAGCTCATCCATCATGCGCTTATAGCTTAATGCTACTTCCATCGCATTGAGGTCTTCGCGTTGTAGGTTTTCCAATAAGGCTAACTCCAGTAATTGCTGGTCATTGGCCTGTCTTACAAAGGCAGGAATGTCTTTTAGGCCCGCTATCTTGGCGGCTCTCCATCTTCTTTCTCCAGAAATCAACCGGTATTTTCCTGTTGTTAATTTTGAGACAGTAATCGGCTGTATGATGTCATGTAATTTGATAGAAGTTGCCAGCTCTTTCAATGCGGTTTCATCAAAATCGTGACGCGGTTGTTTTGGATTAGGCTCAATCTCTTCTACTGCAATCCGAGAGCTGGATGTAACATGTTCAACCACCGAAGGCTTTAATTGCCCGCTAGTCGTTTTTAGGTCGGTATCTATACTCTGCAGCAACGAACGAATGCCCTTGCCCAATTGATCTTTATTTGGTTTAGGAGTACTCATGCGTTAGGGTTGAAGGATCTTTTCCTCGTTTTTCATTCTAGTCATATTATTCTTTTGCAGAATTTCCTTGGCAAGATTCAGATAATTAGCTGCTCCCTTGCTATTGGCATCGTAGAGTATAACCGGCTTTCCAGTACTGGGGGCTTCTGCAAGACGGGCGTTTCTGTGTACGATGGTAGAGAAAACCATATCTTCAAAATGACGACGTACTTCACTCACTACTTGATTGCATAAACGAAGTCTTCCATCATACATGGTCATTAAAATACCTTCAATCACTAATGAAGTATTGAGGCGGCTTTGTACAATTTTGATAGTATTCAACAATTTGCCAAGTCCTTCTAGGGCAAAGAACTCACATTGAACGGGGATAGCTACAGAATCTGCTGCCGTTAGTGCATTGACGGTAATCAATCCTAAGGAGGGAGAACAATCAATAATGATAAAATCATACTCCTCTCGAAGGGGCTCCAACAATGTTTTTAAAACATTTTCACGGTTTGGATGATTAATCATTTCTATTTCAGCGCCAACCAAGTCAATATGCGATGGAATTAAATCAAGATTTGGGATCTCCGTCTTTAGAATCACATCCTTTGCTCTTGCTTGGTTAACCATGCAGTCGTAAAGGCTTTGTGTGACATTGTGCAAATCAAATCCAACTCCCGTAGTGCTGTTGGCTTGCGGATCTGCGTCTACTAATAAAGTTTTATACTCTAATACTGCAAAACTCGCAGCAAGGTTGATTGCTGTGGTTGTTTTTCCAACCCCCCCTTTTTGATTCGCTACGCCAATTATTCTAGCCATGATTGATGAACTTCCCTGAATTGATTTTGTTAAGTATAAAGATGAATGTTCCGGGTAAGACCGCAAAAATAAGTTTTGCCCATTAATTTTGCCCCCCGCATGCGTAATACTCCCTTTTGGTGGATTTTTCTTGGATTTGTCTTTTTGCTTGATTGGTATGTTTTTCAGGCTATCCGTACCTTGACAATTAGCTTGCCTGACAGAAACCGCACCGTGATTCATAGTATCTACTGGGGAGTTTCTATTTTGAGTATTGTATTTCTACTTTTTTTACCCCTGTTTTTTTCTAAACCAGGGCCTCATTATGTCCGTACAACTATTTTTGCCCTTGTAGCAGGATTTTTCTTTTCTAAAATAATCGCCTCCCTATTTTTTTTGACGGATGATCTAAGAAGGGTCGTGCAATGGGCGGGTATAAAATTTTTTACTCGGTCAACCACCATTGTTGCAGGAGAAGAACTCATCTCTCGCTCTGTTTTTCTGAGTTGGGCCGGTTTATTGGCGGGTACAGGTTTATTTGGGGCTTTCACCTATGGGATGAATAACAAGTATCGTTATCAGCTTCGATCAAAGTGTTTGAATTTTCCAAATTTACCACCTTCATTTAACGGATTAAAAATTGTTCACCTTTCTGATATACATGCCGGAAGTTTTTCTGATAAAGAAGCAGTTAACCGCGGTATTCGCTTGATCATGGAGCAAAAGCCTGATCTCATCTTATTCACTGGAGATCTGGTCAATAATCTGGCTACTGAAATGGAAGAATACTGGGAATTATTTTCTCAATTAAATGCTCCTTTGGGCGTTTTTTCTATTACAGGGAATCATGATTATGGTGATTATGTATCCTGGGATTCTCCTGAAGCAAAAAAATCTAATTTTCAGCAACTCATACAAGTTCACAAGAAAATGGGTTGGCAATTGTTGATGAATGAGCATGTTGTGTTGCAGCGTGATCAGGATCAAATTGCCATTGTCGGCATTGAAAATTGGAGTGCAAAAAACAGGTTTCCGAAGTACGGAAACTTAAACAAAGCTTTTAGTGGCGCAGCGCAAATTCCTTTTTCAATTTTACTGAGTCACGACCCCTCACACTGGCGCGCACAAGTGTTGTCTAATTATCCAACTATTGCACTTACGTTATCAGGCCACACGCATGGAATGCAATTTGGGATAGAATTGCCGGGAGTAAGATGGAGTCCTATTCAATATGTGTATGCAGAGTGGGCTGGACTTTATGAGCAGCTTGATCAAAAGTTGTACGTAAACCGTGGGTTTGGTTTTATCGGCTATCCTGGTCGTGTAGGAATTCTGCCAGAGATTACAGTAATTGAATTATTTTCAAAAGATTAACACCCGGTGGATAATAATTAGGCATGATACGGCATTTAAGCCAGGTATATTTGTAGTAATAATTTATTTGTTATGCGAGCATCTGGTTTATTAGCTGTTTTGACGATGCTGTTTTCATTGCAGTCTACGGCTCAGTTTCATGTAGGCGTAAAGGCGGGTGCCAATGTTACCAAAGTAGATGGAAAATCTTTTAAAGATGAATTTAGGTCTGGCTATATGTTGGGCGGTTTTGCGGAAATAAAATTGTCTAAAAAACTATACATTCAACCTGAACTTTTGATTAATCAATACAATACTCGACTTGATACAAACTATAATAATTTAGTTGGGAATATTTTTAATGGAATGACTAGTGTAAAGCTCGATTACTTATCAGTTCCTATTTTACTGAATTACCGGATGGGAGGTGGATTTATAAGTTTACAAGCTGGACCTCAGTATGGGGTTCTTATTGACAAAAACAATTCAATTCTTCAGAACACGGGTAATGCTTTTCGCAATGGTGATTTATCCCTACTAGGAGGTGTACAACTTAAAGCCGGTGCATTTAGAATCAATGGAAGGTATTTTGTGGGGCTAAGTAATATCAACGATATCACAAATGACAGCAAATGGAAAAATCAGGGATTTCAGCTGTCAGTTGGCCTTACTTTCTTCTGATTTCACTCATTTTGTCAGGTCTGGCCTTAGGGGCATGATTGTTGAAACCTTGTTATTCAATAATCTGCCCCATTTTTGTTCTTATATTTAACGAGGGTGTGACAGAATGACCAAACTAATCGCATGGAAGTAAATAATTTCATTTTGGGGCCTGAAGAAGAGATGGATTTCTTACCGATAATTCCTCTGAACGAGGATGGTCAGGAAGACGGTCAGGACTTGGTGGTGCCCTCGATAATTGCTCTATTACCACTCCGCAATACCGTTCTTTTTCCTGGAGTAGTTATTCCCATTACAGTGGGAAGAGATAGAAGCATCAAAGCTGTACAAGATGCTTACAAGGCCGATAAACTAATTGGTGTTGTTGCACAAAAAGACAGCAATGTGGAAGACCCGGGTGTGAATGATTTAGAGCAAGTGGGTACTATTGCTAAGATTGTGAAGTTGATTAAAATGCCCGATGGGGGCACTACCATTATAATTCAGGGAAAGGTTCGGTTTAGAATAGATTCAATCGCGGAAGAAGATCCCTATTTTAAAGCAGCTATCACTACGCTGGTTGAAGAGCCTGCTCCTACGGATGAAGATTTTAATGCCTATGTAGCAAACATAAAAGAACTGGCATCACAAATTATCCAGCTCTCTCCAAACATTCCAACAGAGGCTGGGATTATTTTACGGAACATCGAGAATCCTTCATTTCTGATTCATTTCGTTTCTAGTAATCTGAATACCGAAATCAAGGAGAAGCAAAAATTGCTGGAAACTGATCAAATTCGCCAGCGTGCTGATTTATTGATGCAACTTTTGCAACGCGAGTTACAATTTGCCGAGTTACGTAACAAGGTTACCGCAAAAACACGTACGGAATTAGATAAACAGCAACGGGAATATTTTTTACAGCAGCAGTTAAAAAGTATCAAAGATGAATTAGGAGGAGATACCAATGCACAGGAAGTTCGAGAGATGCAAAAAAAGGCGGAACAAAAAAAATGGCCCGAAACTGCACGTGCTGCTTTTCAAAAGGGAATTGAAAAGTTAGAAAGAATGCATCCCAGCACACCTGATTATTCAGTTGTATATAACCACTTGGATCTAATGTTGGATCTTCCTTGGGAATCTTACACCGAGGATCATTATGATTTGAAAAAAGCGCGTTTGACCCTCGATAAAGAGCACTATGGGATGAAGCGCATCAAAGAAAGAATCCTTGAATACCTGGCCGTGCTAAAACTAAAAGGAGATTTAAAAAGTCCTATTATTTGCTTTGTAGGTCCTCCGGGTGTTGGTAAAACATCGTTGGGAAAAAGTATTGCAATGGCATTAGGACGAAAATATGCCCGTCTTAGTTTGGGCGGTATGCATGATGAAAGTGAAATTAGAGGGCATCGTAAAACCTATATTGGAGCCATGCCGGGCCGGATCTTGCAATCTATTCGTAAGGTTCAATCCTCAAACCCTGTGATGATTTTAGATGAGATTGATAAGATTGGAAATGATTTTAGAGGAGATCCTTCCTCAGCACTTTTAGAAGTGTTAGATCCGGAACAGAATAGTACATTTTATGACAACTATCTCGAGTTAGAATATGATTTAAGTAAGGTTTTATTTATTGCTACAGCGAATAGTTTACAGAGTATTCAACCCGCATTGCGTGACCGTTTGGAAATTATAGAGCTGAGTGGCTATGCGGTAGAAGAGAAAGTGGAAATTGCAAAGCGTCATTTGATTCCAAAACAAAAAGACTTACATGGTTTAAAAACCACGCCTCTACGGTTTACAGACAAATTGGTGGAAAAAATCATTCAGGATTATACTAGAGAGAGCGGGGTACGAGAATTAGATCGTCAGTTGGCTTCTATCATGCGCTACGAAGCAAAAGAATTAGTGATCAAAGAGAAGATAAAGCCAAAAATGGCCCCCTCACAAGTTGAAAAAATTCTAGGGAAACCTCGTTATAGTAATGATCAGTACAAAACGGCCTCGATACCTGGTGTTGCCGTAGGATTGGCCTGGACCTATGTGGGAGGTGATATCTTATTTATAGAAGCTAGTACCTGCGAAGGAAAAGGGGAGTTAAAGCTTACAGGAAATCTGGGTAATGTAATGAAGGAAAGCGCTTCTACTGCATTAACCTATTTGCAGAGTAATGCAAAAAAATATAAGATTGATCCTGCATTATTTTCTAAGACAAACATTCATATTCACGTTCCCGAAGGTGCTGTACCCAAGGATGGGCCTAGTGCGGGTATCACGATGATGACGGCAATCGCTTCTGCTTTAACGGGTAAAAAAGTAAAGCCATATTTGGCAATGACAGGCGAAATCACCTTGAGAGGCCAGGTTATACCAGTAGGAGGGATTCAGGAGAAAGTGTTAGCCGCAAAGCGTGCAGGTTTAAAAGACATTATACTATGTGCACAAAATGAGAAGGATGTATTGGAAATCGATCCATCCTTCATTAAGGGAGTCCGTTTTCACTATGTAAAAACCATGGCACAGGTGTTAGAAATTGCTCTTTCTTAACTACGAAGCACTTCTATTGTTCCACCGTTCCATTTTATTAATGCTGAGGGACTGTTTTCGTTCGTTTCCGTTTGTCTCCATTGAACTACATAATCTACACCATTGATGATGGCTTGATTGATTTGTTTAAACATGGCTGGTGTTAAATCTCCGGAGAAATTAGCAGAGGTAGAGACGATGGGGTTTTGAAATCGTTTAATCAAATGTCTGCAAAATTCATCCTTGCAAATTCTGATTGCAATGGTGCCGTCTTGGTTAATTAAATTACTAGCCAGCCCAATTGCATTTTCATAAATGACAGTAGTTGGCTTTTGACACATTTCTAAATAGTCAAAGAGTTGCATATCTGGTGCTGCTACGAAGCGAAAAATGTCTCTTTCTTCTGACACTAACACGATCATCGATTTCTGTTCGCACCGTTTTTTTAATTGGTAAACTTTTTCAACAGCCTGTTCATTTGTCGCATCACATCCAATACCCCAGATCGTATCTGTTGGATATAGAATAAGTCCACCTTGTCGTAGCACCTCTAAGCAATGTCGTATATCATTTTCAAAAAGTTCCATTTATGTATGGTTATCCAATCAATTTGTTATAAATATTCATAACCGCTGTAGCTGTTTTATCAATTGTAAATGAATTGGCGTATTGAGTGCCCATCTGAATTTTATTATTTACTTCTTCGGGGTGATGTAAAATGAATTGTAACTGTTTTGCAATTTGTTCAGGTTGATAAGGGTCTACATAAAATGCGCCTGGCCCACCCGCCTCAGGTAAGCTTGAAATGTTAGAAGTTATAACAGGGATGCCGCTACTGAGCCCTTCTAAAACAGGAATCCCGAATCCTTCAAATGTGGAGGGGTAGATAAGTGCAGTGGCTAACTGATAAATAGCAGGAAAGTCAATAGCGGTGGTAAATCCGCAGTCCGAATTAATTGATGGGTTGTCTGATAAAAATAGTACCGATTGTTGTAGATTTTTTTTTGCAATAAAGGCTTCTACCTTTTTTTTATAGGCACCTCCGTTACCAATAATAACCAGGGGTAGTCTTTCGTCATTATTGAGATGTAAAAGTGCTTCGCAAATAGCAAGAAGATTTTTACGTTCAATGATAGAGCCCACGGACAAATAGAATGAGGAAGGGAGGTTATACTTTATACGAATTCTTTCTTTTTCAATCGCATCTACTTTTTGCAGAAATGTTGGATTGCAACTTTGATAGCAAACGCTAATTTTTTCTGCTGGTATACCATATATACTACTCAAATCCTTTTTTGTTTGTTGGCTGATCGCAATGATTTGATCCGCTTTCCCACAGGCGTATTTAAATTTTTTGTGATAAATCTGTCTGTCCACCCATTTATACTGATTGGGATAGCGCTCAAATATCAAATCGTGCATAGTCACTACAGAAGGAATTCCTTTTTTATGAATCCCGTAAGGAATTTCATGACTGAGTCCGTGATAAAGTTCTACTTTATGTTTTTTTAAATCTGCGAGACATCCTGACGATCTCCAGTGGCTCGAAAATTTTTTATTAAGCCAGCTTGACGGCAGTACCTCTGTAAGGTTAGCCCCTTCTAGTTTGAAAGTGTTGGAGGGAGTGGGGTTCAGTAGCAGATAGTCATTGGATGGGTAAAATGAGGCTAACGATTGGATGAGGGTACGACTGTAGTGCCCCAACCCTGTTCCATTGTGAAAAGCTCTTTTGGCGTCAAATGCGATCCGCATTTTTCAAAGATAAGTGTGCCGTTGTCTGCGCTGCATCAGAGGGATGTATTATTTTCGCGCCTATGGAAAGTTTACAAAAAATTATTCAGGCGGCTTGGTCAAATCGGGAGTTAGTAAAAGAGACCAATACACAAGATGCCATTCGAGCTGTGATTGAAGAAGTGGATAAGGGTAGAATTAGGGTGGCCTCGCCTGAGGAGGGGAAGTGGGTGGTTAATGAATGGGTAAAACAAGCAATCTTGCTTTATTTTTCCATTCAGCCTATGCACACCTGGGACGTAGCCCCATTTGAGTTTTATGATAAAATGCTTCTTAAGAAAAACTACAAAGAATTAGGGGTACGAGCTGTTCCCCATGCTATTGCACGCTATGGAGCATTTCTGGCCCCCCAGGTTGTCTTGATGCCTTCCTATGTAAATATTGGCGCTTATGTAGGTGAAGGAACAATGGTTGACACCTGGGCCACTGTGGGAAGTTGCGCGCAAATTGGGAAAGGCGTTCATCTAAGTGGAGGCGTTGGAATAGGAGGAGTATTGGAGCCTTTACAAGCCTCACCAGTTATTATTGAAGATGGTTGTTTTATTGGAAGTCGTTGTATTGTAGTAGAAGGTGTAATTGTAGAACGTGAAGCGGTGCTGGGGGCAAATGTGGTGTTGACCCAGTCTACTAAAATTATCGATGTAACCGGAAGCACGCCCATTGAAATGAAAGGAAGAGTGCCAGCGCGTAGTGTTGTAATTCCGGGTACGTATTCAAAAAAATTCGAAGCGGGTGAATATGGCGTTAGTTGTGCGCTGATCATTGGAAAAAGAAAGGCCAGTACAGATCTCAAGACTAGTCTTAATGATGCCCTTAGAGATTTTAATGTGAGTATCTAAAATTAATAAGCCACCGGACACTTCAATCGATTTTCTCTTTTGGGATAAATCTTAAATCCTAATTGCAAGGACTGGCCAAAATACGCATCATTATTCTTAGGATTTCCTCGGGGCAGACCAGAGTTAGCGGGAGTAACCGCTCCTAAATTATAAAGTCCCTGATAATAGAGTCTTTTGGCACGAATGGCATCTTCTGCAGAAAGATAGGTGTCAAACAGGTTAGGGTCAACATAAAAGTTGGCACTAACATTGTCAACCTGGTCAGTGAATATTTTTCTGTAGATAATCTCAGTGCCTAGGTACAAGTACTCGTTGATATAATAGCGTATGCCGATTCCGCTTAATAAATTTTGCTGAATCAATTTAGCGGGTTTACTGCTTGGGTATTCAGCAAATCCCTGACCTTCTAATCGAAGGGGGTGTAGGTCAATCCATACTTCGTCAATATCTTTTGCTTGTGGGTTAAAACGGAATAATCCAACGCCCGCAAATGCATAGGGCTGGATCAAATCAAAAATGGTTGTTCGTTTTGTGGGGATTAATCTAAATGGATAAAACTCTGCACCCAGATAAAGTTCGTCAAGTCGAGAGCGAAAGTGTAAATTCCGGTTGAATCTGAATATATCATTTGTCGTTACGTTGGGGGAATGTCTGTCATTTCCTGATACAGCTCCGTGGTAAATGCCCGTTCGTAAACTGATCCACTTGGTGGGATAAAAATTGAGTTGAGCACCAAGTCCCAACTTTGTCTCCTGCCAATCAATATCCTTGAAAAACTTCGTGCCAGCTCCCACATTCCCCCCTAAATCACCTAAAAAAAACAGGGGGCCGGTATGAAAACCCAGTTCTATTTTTTGTAAAAGGCCTTCTTTTCTCTGCGCTTCTACTTCTAAGAGGGTAAAGTGTAGCAATAAAGAAATTACTAATATGAGGTTATAACGGTTCAAAATTCGTCTATCTAACGCTCCAATGATAAGATTGGTATGCCGTTCATATAAAAATAACATTTCCGGAATGCCACCTGCAATCCTCTTCGTAGATTTACACCACAAAACAAATCCAAATGAAAAATCATTTAACTAAATTTTTACTTGTTGCAATTGCAACTATATTCCAATTTTCGTTGAACGCACAGACGGTTGATGAAGTTATTGCCAGCCACGTGGCCGCTACAGGCGGTGCAGAAAACTGGAAAAAAGTCCAGTCTATGAAAATTACCGGACATGTAGAAGTACAGGGAATTGAAATTTCTTTTTCACAACAGGCTGTTCACGGAAAAGGATTTCGCATTGATGCTGAATTTCAAGGAATGCAGATTATCGAGATTTGCACTCCAACAAAATCATGGTCTCAAAACCCTTTTGGTGGCAAAACAAGTTTAGAACCCAATAACGAAGATGAGCATAAACAACGTGTTGATCAGCTGGATATACAAAATGAATTTGTGGATTGGAAAGAGAAGGGTTCTTCTGTAGAGTTATTAGGTAAAGATGAAGAAGATGGAAATGAATATTTCAAGGTTCGTTTGACAACAAAAATAGGCAACACCACCGTGTATTTTATTGATACCAAAACCTACTTAGTTTATAAGACTAAACGTACTAGCAAAATGCAGGGCCAGGAAATGGAAATGGAAACAAAGATGTACGATTATAAAGCCCTTCCAATTGGAATCAAGGTTCCTCATAAAACGGATCAAATGGGACAGGTTCTAGTGTTCGAAAAAGTAGAAGTAAACACTCCGCTTGCTGATTCTTTATTTGAAGTAAAATAATTTTATATATGACTTGGTTTCGTTTTTTTAAAGCGTTCTCTGTTATGGGAACGCTTTTTTATTTATTGCAAAGTGAGGTTGTCAATGCTCAAACCGCTACCTCCGAACTGAACTCATCTTATTTCCAATCTCTTTACTCCCGAAATTTGGGCCCTTCCACCATGAGTGGTCGTATTACTTCAATTGTAGGGACTATTCAAGAGAACCAGGTGAATCTATTCATAGGCACTGCTGGTGGAGGAATTTGGAAGAGTTTAAATGGTGGAATTACATTCACTCCGTTGTTTGACAAGTATTGTCAATCAATTGGTGATTTAGTTATTGATCCAAAATCTCCTAAAACAATTTATGCAGGAACTGGGGAGAGTAATATGCGTAATTCAGTTTCGATTGGAGACGGCATTTATAAAACAACTGATGCGGGTGCAAACTGGCAAAAAATTGGACTAGATAGCACTGAACACATCAGTGAAATCATTATTGACCCCTCGGATTCCAAGCATATTTGGGTGGCTGTGCCTGGTCCGCTTTGGTCTGCTAGTAGTCATCGAGGTTTGTATGAGACAAAGGATGGCGGTAAAACATGGACAAAAGCATTGTATGTGGATGAAAATACAGGGTGTGCAGATATTGCTGTCAGTCCACGGGATCCCAATATTTTGCTTGCAAGTTTTTGGCAATTTAGAAGACAGCCTTTTTCTTTTAATTCTGGTGGTAAGGGAAGCGCACTTTTTAAGTCTACTGATGGCGGAAAGAACTGGAAAAAAGTATCCGCTGGATTACCAGAAGGGGATCTGGGTAGAATTGTAATTTCTTTCAACCCATCAAAGCCTACCGAATTGCTCTCCATTGTTGAAGCAAAAATTCCAGGACTTTATCAATCCGCAGATGAAGGAGAGACTTGGAAAAAATTAGCCGCAACAGATAATATAACCGCGCGACCTTTTTATTTCAGCACACTGGAGTTTGATCCACGTGATCCTAAGCGTGTTTACCGTCCGGCATTTGATTTTCAATATTCAACGGATGGGGGGTATTCTTGGTCTGGTCAGCTATTTACAGATGTTGTTCCTCATGCTGATCATCACGCACTTTGGATTAATCCGGAAAACACGAACACGTTGTACTTGGGAACAGATGGAGGAGTGTATGTCAGTCACAATAAAGGATTATCCTGGTCATTTTTAAATAATCTACCTGTAGGTCAATTTTATCATGTGAGTGTCAGTAATGATAAAATCTTTAACGTGTATGGAGGTTTACAGGATAATGGTTCCTGGGCCGCCCCAAGCTCTTCTCCTGGCGGAGTTTCCAGTACAGATTGGCAATTTTTAAATGGTGGGGATGGTTTTTGGGTGCAACCTTCGCCCTTGAATTCATCTATTGTATTTGCTGAGTCACAAGGAGGGGAGATGAACCGGATCAATTTGAAAACAGGTTTGTCCTATGGTGTCAAGCCACAGCGACGCATGGGAGAAGAGACGCATCGGTGGAACTGGAATACGCCTATTGTGACAGCAACCTCTACAAAGCGTACAAATAGCTACAATTTATATACCGGTAACCAATACTTGTATAAGTCAACAGATGAGGGAACAAACTGGCAACGGATTTCTCGAGACCTCACTACAAATGACAAAGAGAAGCAGAAGACAGAAAAGAGCGGAGGGATCACGGGGGATAATACCAGCGCAGAAAATCACTGTACCATTTTTACTATTACACAAGATCCCAGAAATGAAGATATCATTTGGGTAGGCACTGATGATGGCAATGTGCAAAAAACTATTGATGGTGGCAAAACCTGGGTGAATCTTTCAGCAAGAATATGGAATGCAGGTATCCCAAAAGGGGCTTGGATTTCTAGTATAGAAGTGTCTGCACGTAACAAGAATCAGGTTTTCATTACTGCTGAAAACCATATGTACGGAGACCATCAAACCTATGTAGTAGAAAGCCAAGATGGCGGTACTACTTTCAAACGAATTCAATCAAAAGAATTCACAGGCTTTGCACATGTGATTCGCCAAGATCTAGTAGAGTCCAACTTGTTATTTCTGGGAACTGAAATGGGTTTGTTTATTTCATTGGATGCAGGTGCCAATTGGATGCGAAGTAAGTATCAGAATATCCCATGGTATGCATTAGTGAGAGATCTTAAAATTTCCAATAGTGGCGATCTTGCCATTGCAACACATGGACGTGGCATTTATGTGATGGATAATTTATCTACGCTACGTCGATTTGCGAAAACTTCTCCAAGTGAGTCGGTTGTCTTTTATCCTGTAGAACCGTTCCGCTATGAAGTAGCTCCTCAAGCCCCTGGTTCCAGTGAAAATTTACAGGGTTGGACTGTTTCGGGTAAGCCTGTTTTGCCTATGATGGAGTATTACTTGAAAGAAAAGTCTACGCAGGCTGTAAAGATTCAGTTGTTTGATGCAAAAGGAAATAAAATCAAAGATCTAAACGGTTCGGGTAATAAAGGAATGAATAAAGTGTATTGGGGGTTAGATCAAAATCCACCTAAGGTAGCTGTGGGAGGTTTCACAGCTGGATCAACTGTGTTGTTTGCTTCTGTGATTGGTCCACGTGCTCCAATTGGAACCTATAAAGCAGTATTGACTGTGGGGGATATTAAAAAGGAGCAACTCGTGCAGCTTCTAGAAAACCCAAGTGCTGGTTTCTCTGCCATACAAATTCAATTGTTACATACGCAGGCAATGCGTTTATTTAAATTGGAAGAACAATTGTTTTATCTAAGTGACTCTTTGGATAAGCAAATTTCTTCATTGAAGAAAAACGCTGCCCGCAATGCTAAAGAAGAGAGTCGACTCCAGGAATTAGAAAAGTTCAGAGCTGAAATTATTGAGACCAATCGTAAGACGGTATTCTTTGATGAATTCAAATATCGTCGCAGGCTCAGTGATGTATATGTAGCAGTTTGTACTGCACTAGAACCTTTCTCCGCCTCTAAAATTGGAGCAATTGAGGCGCTAGAGAAAGAATTTGGAGAATTACAGGTACGGCTTAAACAGCTGCTGTAACCGCAATTGATTGTTTAATTTCTGCCAAGGCTGCGTCCCAAAGTGCTATTCTTGACTGGAGTGCTTTGGACGCAGCTTCAATGGCAGATTGCCATTTTGCTTCGTCATTTCCGCAAAGCTCTAGGGTCATTTCTATAGCCAGATGTGAGTGGTGGCCTCCGTCTACTTCAATATGTCTCTCTATGTAATATTTAGCAAGATCAATTGAGTGCCCACCACTGGGTTGTATTTTTTCCAGTATGCTTGCGAACATTTCAGGAATTAAATCTTCTCTCCCAAATGTGAACACTGCAGCCAAGATATGCGGCTGATTTTGATCGATCAGGTCAAACGTATGTGTGGCAAACAATTTTGCTGCACTTGGAAGTTTTGAAGCTGCAATCGCATCAGAAACGGGCTTTCCTTTTTTTAGTTCTTGTACTAATTGTAAAATGGGTTTGCTGTTAGCGCCTGCTTGCTGCATCGCAGTTAAGTATAGTTCAAAATGACTGATTCGTTTGCCTTCTTGATCAACATCAGATTCTTCTCCAGTAACAATTTCATTGATAAGAAAACGCGTATTCGCGCTCCCTACTGGGATCCAAGGGGTGGTGACACAAGTAAGATTACGTTGTAGCGACTTTAGTAAAGACATAAAATCCCAGACCGCTACAACATGGTATTGCATGAAAATCCGGATCGCCTCTATCGTATCGATAGTAGCATACAATTCGTGTTCAACAATTTGCTTTTGAAGCGGGGCTAGGGTTTGACGAATTCTCTCTAAACTCATACTTTATTAACAAGCAATGAGGTTGGAAAGTTTAGGATGGAGGCTGATTTTTTTAAATCAAATAGTAGTTTAACTATTCATCTAAAAACAGCAAGTAAAACTCTTTCTTTAGATGGTTTTGCTGGGATGGTTAAACTTTGGCCATTAAAATAAATCTTCAATAATTGATTTTGACCCGCCAGTAAATTTAGGTCGATTCCTGCAATAAAAGGGGTAGCATTGAATTGCTTGATGGATTGCCCGGAACTTACCTTATCGCCGTCCTCATAAATAAAACTAGTGATTGCAGTTTTGGAGGCGGGTGTAAGCTCGGGTGTACAAATGGATACTCCATTTACGGATACAGAATCACGGCCGCTTATCATCGCCTGCGTCGCAGAGTAGACAACAAGTACGGATTGATCTTCTTTTTTGGGAATTTGACTAAGTAGTGCACTAATCATATTACCCTTAGGAAAACCACGTAAATAAACGAGCGGATCAGCGTGTGTGAAGGATGGAAAGAAATAGGAGATGGTACGTTGTGTGGAATCAGCCCCAATCAGCTCAAATTCATAAGGTGTCTCCTTCGATACTATAATGGGCCCCCAGTTTCCATTTTTATCAGTGTTTATTTTTCCGGAGGTAGACTTTCTATCACCAGTGCTCTTATCCAAACTATAAATATTTATTGAAGCACCGCTCATCGGTTGATTGTCTCCAAGTGTTACGGCTCTTCCTGCTAATTTGATTTTTCTTTTTGTTGAAGCGTCGGGCTTGCTACTATTTTTTTCTTGAAAGAAATTCAGCATCCTTGCAAGTGATTTTTCAGAAGTAGCAACTTGGTAATGATCTTCCTCTATTAGTTTTAGGTTTTGCGCTCCTTCAACAGGTCCCCCGTTTGTTCCTGCTACTTTATCACCCTCGGAATAAATATTTAGGCATTTACTATTAGGAAACCAAGCATATTCAGATGGCCATTTTCGGCTACCTATTTGTACATAGTGTGCGATATTTTTTGCTCGAGTGCTATCCCGTAAATAATTTCTTGCAACGCCTCCACCAGCTGAATGTCCTACTAGGTCTACTTGGCTTGCACCCGTGCTAGCAAGTGTTTGTTCAATAACAATATTTAATAAACTATCAGTGCGTCGCGCATTACCGCCCACACTGTTCCAATCAAATGCAACTAAGTAATTTTCGCAGTAGCCCGCTTTTTTAAAATAGTAAACGGCATTTGACCAAGTATCGCCCGATGCTAAAAAGCCGTGAATGAAAATTACAGGTCTATAGCTCTTAGTACACTGAGCCGATATTAAATATGACTGGCTAAATAAAATAAGAACTAATAATAATCTCATTTAAGTGTAGAATTTGCTTCTGGAAAAAAATAATACTCAAACCCGGTACGTATCTGGCCTCCATTGCTGAATAGCTTTCTTGATTTCACTGGAGCGAAGTTTTTCTGCACTTGCTCTTTTGGCCAGCTCAGGGAACTCTGCATCACTCGCAAATCGAAGTGCCACAATTTGTCCGGTTCTTAACTGGGGGTCAAGCGGTTTTCCAGTCAGTACAAAGTGTCTAAAATTTTCTTCGTTCCGAATAACCCGGTCTTGCACTTTGAGTGAATACATTCTTGCAATTCCTGCAATACAGAAAAGCAGAAAAAAGGCAATAGTTAAAAGAATTGATGTGATTAGGTTTTCAGACGAAGTGTTTAGCAACCCAATAGCTGCTAGCACTAGGCCAACTAATGATAGGGGGAGTATTAGGTAATGGAAAAAGGGATGGAAACGCTTATGATTTGAAAAGTTTTGATGGTTCATATAAAATGCTTTTATCAAAGATACGTTTGGTTGATCCATGTTAGAAGGGGTCATTTTATGTAACATATTATTTGCACATGATCTTATATTTCCTACAAAATTTCTTACCTTCCTTAGGGTAAAGATCATTTTGTAATTTCTATAAGTCTTGTCAATTTCAAAAGAGAAATCTTATATCAAAAGGCGTTCGTTTCTTAAAGTAACTGCCCTTGCGGGGGGAGGATTGGTAATCAATTTTTCATGGTTGCCTGATGAGGGTATTGTGGATAATGGTACGAGGTGCCCTCCAGTTTGCCCGCCACCATCCGAATTAAACCCATAGATAATTTATGAACTATTGGATATTGCGTGCAATAAACTATTCTATCGTTATTTGTGTAGTTATTTCGATTTTTCGACTCAGAGTGATTGATAAGAAATTCTATCCAATAATATTTTTTATTTGGTTTGGTTTTTTAATGAAATTGCATCAGATTTAAATGCACTTATTTTTAGAAATAATGCTATTAATACTAATTTTATTCTAATTGTATTTCTCTCGGTTCGACTTTTGGGTCAAAATCCATTTGCGAATTATGGATTTGAAATGGGTAGGGTTATTTTTCTGTTTTGTTTAGCACTTACGATTAAGTTTGCTTCAAGCATTTTAGTTGAAATATTTTGGATTTATGGGTTAACTTCTTTGGATCTTTTTTTATTTAATATTTATAGCATTATCACTTTTGTAAGTCTGGTTTTCAATATTCTACTATTTATTGCAGTTTTTTTGATTCCCAAAAGAAGAGAATATGCTTGGCTACCGCGGGAATAGAACTGTAAAGGAATTCTTGACAGTTCAAAGTAGGGGGGTAAAAAATTTTATGCACAAATTGTAAAAACTAAATATTGATTTCATGCTATATTAAAATCCTAAATTTGATTATGGGAGATTTCAAATTAGACAGAACAGCATTCAGGGCACAAACACGTAATGAAGCCGCAAATCATGCTAGAATTTATAAAAAGCTCTCATGGCAGCAGCGCTTAAAGATTGCTGCATATCTGAATAGTGTGGCGTATAATTTTGATTTTAATAATCCACCACGCATAGACCGCACTAAATTCTCGGCAAAATCCAGATCTCATTGATGAGAAATATTTTCAATAGTGATTTCCGAGAATTCCTCGCCTCGTTAAACAATAATGGTGTGAGATATGTTCTTGTCGGGGGCTACTCAGTAATTCTTCACGGGTACTCTAGAACTACTGGAGATATGGATTTGTGGGTTGAAAGAACTTCCGATAATTACAAGCGAATTAAACAGGCTTTTCATGAGTTTGGGATGCCTGTTTTTGATATGACTGAAGAAAACTTTCTTGAACACCCTGTTTGGGATGTTTTCACTTTTGGTGTCCCACCAGTCGCTATCGATATTATGATTAGCATGGAAGGATTTAGTTTTTCTGATATCTACTTTAGGTCTGTCATCTTTAAAGACGATGGGTTAGAGGTGCGTGTAATCCATAAGAATGATTTAATTGCTTTAAAGAAAAAAGCTGGACGATCGAAAGACTTAGATGATTTAGAGAATTTGAAATAAAGTATTTGACTGGATTGCTTTCAGTGATCACAATGAGTTGATCTTACCCAAAGCCCCACACGGCTTCGCCGTGACGGGCTTTTAACTTGTCTGCTTAGGCAAGTAAACTTGCCACGCATCCAATTAAAAAAGCCCTCAACTCTTCGTGTTGGGGGCTTTGTGCCCAGGACTGGATTACCTCCGGTGATCCTAATACGTCCTACGAGGGGGCTACAATAAAAAAAGTCCTGGTTCGCTTCGCTCTCCCGGTCTTTTTCATTTGGCTGCTTAGGCAAGCGAGCTTGCCACGCATCCAAACAAAAAATCCCGCACTTCGTGCAGGACTTTTTTTATCGTGCCCTTCGCTGGACTGAGTTCGAACAGAGTATTATATGATTTAGAAAATTTTTCAAAGTTCTTCTTGACATTGAATTTTGAGAAATACATCGAAGCAGAAATATTCTATTTTAAAATAATTAATAGTTTTTACTTACTTAATAAAATATATAATAATTTCTTAATGGTAAACTTGTAATGTAGTTACATTATAATATTTTTTTTGTTAAAATATTGTACCCTAAACGAAGGGATAATTACAAAAACCAAAACGCATTGCTATGAAGAAAGTATTTAGTCTTCTTTTCTTTTTATCCGTTGGTTATTTGGGGTGGGGACAAGTGACAACAACAATTAATTTTGATAACTCATCCAACTGGATACAGAGTGGTTTGACATTACTTACCTCTTATGCAAGCCATGGTTATAACGAGGGTTATATTAACATAACTGGCACTAACATACTTAGACAGACTACTACTACGCAAGACGGTTTTGCAGGCGCCCTCGGAACTTACTCAGTTAGGTTGGAGAACAATTCAACTTCAAAGCTAGAAGTACAAATAACCGGATATGGAGAGATTAGGGAATTTGGCTTTAAAATTAGAAGATGGGATAGTTCACCGGCAACAAATTTCACAGTCGAGTACAGCACAAATAATGGGACAAGTTGGAATGCAGCAGGGACAATTAATAACACACTATTAACAACCAGCAATTGGGAAAACTATACTTATGCAATTAATCCATATATAAATATCTCACCAAACGAATTCATTTTGAGAATAAAATCAAATGGCACAACAGAGAGAGTTATGATTGATGATATCTATTTCACTTCTACGGCAACATTACCCGTCACGATTACAACTTATAACGCCCAAATAAATGGAAAAAATAATATAATATATTGGTCCACCGCCTCGGAACAAAACAACTCCGGCTTCAATATTGAGCGCTCCACTAACGGAACCGATTTTGAAAATATTGGCTTTGTAAAATCACTTAGTTCCAATGGTAATAGTAGCAGCCGCTTGGATTACTCATTCACCGATTTTAACCCCATTGGATTAAATCAGTATTACCGTTTAAAGCAAACAGATTTTGATGGCACGCGCAAGTACAGTGCTATCGTGATGGTTAGAAGAGAAGCACCTACCGCATTGACTCTTACAAAAGTATATCCCAATCCAGCAAATAGCTCCATTTATATAAATGCATCCGTTCCCACGAAAATGGATCTACAATTTCTTATTATAGATGTAGCCGGTCGCGTGGTTTCCACTAAAAATGTTTTTGCTGACGTAGGTAATAACGGGTTTGATATGACTGTTGAACACTTGAAAAGTGGCACGTACTTCATAAAAGCAATTTCAAAAGAACAGGGTGTTGTGGCCACAGAAAAATTTATTAAGTTTTAAATGCAATTATTTATGTCAGAAACTCAATCTAATAACAGTACGCCTTCCAACACTTCTAACAAAAAGCTCACCTGGGAGACACCAACAATCCAAGAATTCTCTCCAAGACTGATTCAGCAACAGGAGGAAGAGGAGCTGATGCGTTTGCTTGCGGATGAGAACGCCTTTAAGCTATTAACAGGCTCTGCATCTGACTACCGCTTAAAAAAGGACGCACAAGAGTTTAGTGGTCTTGATTTAGTAAATAGAATCCAAGTATACGACTACGCTTGGAAGGCGGATGGTAACAGAGAGTATGGCGTGATGGCACATGAGCTGCAAACAGAACTTCCATATCTAGTAACTGGCAGTAAAGACGAAGTAGATGAAAACGGTCAGCCCCACATCCAGCGAGTAAACTACGCGAAGCTAGTTCCAGTGCTACTCAGAGCAATACAAGAACAACAAGAGATGATAAGTGAGCTAAGAGAACAAGTAGAGACAATTAAGCAAGCTACTACAGATACAGCTTTATAATCTCAATAAAACAAATCATAGAGTAATGGTCGTTGGAATTAAAAACCAACGACCATTATTTTTTAGAGAAGGGCTGGATTACTTTCAGTGATCCTATACGTCCTACGAGGGGGCTACAATAAAAAAAGTCCTGGTTCGCTTTGCTCACCTGTCCTTTTCATTTGCCTGCTTAGCAAAGCAAGCTTTGCACGCCGTCAAATAAAAAGTCCCGCACTTCGTGCAGGACTTTTTTCAATGTGCCCTTTGCTAGACGGAGTTCGAACCAATTGGTTATTGACTTATCTAGGCTAATCTGATTTTGCGAGCTAAGAGAGATTATTGAACTGCTCTATCAATACTCATATAGAATAGGATTAAGCGGCGAGTCGATTACTTCTCCGATCACTGTTTCATGACAACCAGGTAGTTGAACGTTAGGTGGCAACGGGAGAATCTTGGACCGATTAGTAAAAGAAATTAAAATCTTATTTTAGCGCCTAATGAAACCTCTTGTAAAAATTCTTTTTGGAATTGTTGCTTTTTTGATTTTTTTATTGCTACTAGTCTGTGAGCGAGACCGACCGTTACAGGAACTGATTCCCCTTTATGCCAGCCCCACATCCCAGTTTATGCCGCTACTAGGAATGGAGGTGCATTTTCGTGATGAGGGACTAAAGTCTGATTCTGTTCCAATTTTTTTATTACATGGTATGTCTTCGTCTCTTCATACTTGGGATAGTGTCGTATTGCAGTTGGCTACCCAAAAAAGAGTAATTAGTCTGGACCTGCCCGGGTTTGGACTGACAGGGCCGTCTCCTGAAAACACCTATAATTTCGATTACTACAATAAGTTCATAGATTCATTTTCTAGGCGGTTACAGATAAAGCGCTTTACACTTGTAGGAAATTCGATGGGGGGTGCAATCGCTTGGAATTATGCCTTACATAACCCTGTCGCTGTGTCACGTCTCATTCTTATTGATGCGTTGGGTTATCCCTCAAGGGGAGAGAGTGGATCGCTGGGTTTTACAATCGCCTCTACACCAGTTCTTAATAATCTGCTGCTATTTGCTACACCTAAAGCGTTGGTTCGAAAGAGTTTGGAGACTATTTATTATAATCAGGATCGAGTAACAGATGAGCAGGTAGAGCGATTTCATGATATGGCCATACGAGAAGGTAACCGAGAGGCTGCCCTCAAAATTTTTAGAGGCTCATTTAAAACCTCCAAACCTAAAGGCCAAATTGATCAGATCAGAACACCCACACTCATTCTTTGGGGTGAAAAGGATAACCTAATCAGCGTTGAAAACGCCCGACAATTCAATCAGGACATTCGGGGAAGTCTTCTTGAAATCTACCCCAACGTTGGCCATGTACCCATGGAAGAGGTTCCTGGTAGTGTTTCACGCTCCATTTTAAGTTTCGTACTGAACAAGTAGAATTCCGATTAAGGAATTATGAATTTTTTAAAAAAGATCTGGGCTTAACTTACTGGTTAATATTTAGTGTTTGGTTTGTTCTTTAATTAGCCTCCCTGTACTGCCCAAACTCTTTTATGCGCTGGCACATGCTTTTCGACAACCGGCCAAAAAAAGCCCCGCTCGTAAAAGTGGAGTATGCCGTCTTTATTAGTTTCAGTACCACCTTTCAGGTTCATTACTATGACGGACTTGATATTCCCAGAATCAAAGAGTACAATGGAAATAACTGGCTGGTATCTTTTTTGGTTCCTTCCATTAGTCATCTTCGTCCGGTAAAAGTATTTGTCAACAATCCGCTGTTACTTAAAGGCCAAGAAATTATTGTAATTCGTTCTATTGGGGGAATAAGATCCGAACGTCGCTATTTGTTAGAGGGGCTTCATGCTTTCGAAGGCTGGTTCATTCTCGGCGATTGAATTAGGGTAACCAAATCTTAACTGTAGGGTAACATTCTGGTAACTCCTTGCTGATACTTTCGCGGAAACTTAACTCCATGAAGCTGCTTAACTGCTTACTTGTAGCGTTGCTTTTTTTGCAATCTGCGCTGGCACAACAGCCTACGCAACTATTAAAAATCAAAGTAAAGGACGAAGATAATCTGAATCTTCCCGGTGCAACCGTTCTCGTGTCGCCCGGTAAGTTCAGCGCAAGCACTGACCAACTGGGAGAGCACATATTTGTCAATATCCAACCCGGAAAATACACCCTTACCGTCAGCTATATCGGTTACGGAACTGCCACCCAGTTGATTGAAGTCAAGTCTGGAATCAACGAAGTAATGCAGGTGCTGCAATCAGGTATTCGCACCGAGAAAGAGGTGCTCATTTTGGGGGACCGACTTAAAGGGCAGTCCAGAGCCCTCAACCAACAGCGTAATAACAGCAACATTACAAATGTGATATCTGCCGATCAGATCGGTCGTTTTCCGGATGCCAACATTGGCGATGCCATCAAGCGTGTGCCTGGAATTGCCATGCAAAATGACCAAGGAGAGGCCAGAAACATCATTATTCGCGGAATGGGGCCTGAATTAAATTCGGTGAACCTCAATGGAGAGCGCATTCCCTCTGCCGAGGGGGATAATCGCAGAGTACAAATGGATCTGATTCCCTCTGACATGGTGCAAACCGTGGAGGTCAATAAAACACTTACCCCCGAGATGGATGCCGATGCCATCGGAGGTTCTGTGAACCTGGTCAGTAGGGCTCCCTCAAACGGTCTTCGCATCTCTACAACTCTCGCAGGTGGCTATAATGTAATCAGAGAAGGATTTATTGGCACGGCCAATTTCGTAGTGGGCAACCGGGTGGCTAAAAATAAGTTAGGGTATGTGCTAAGCGGGTCTTTCAACTCCAATAAGTATGGCTCCGATAATGTGGAAGCGCTCTGGAGCAAGGATGCGAATGGTATGCTTTTTATAGCTGATCATGACGTTCGCAAATATGATGTAAAAAGGGTCCGTCGATCCATTTCTACGACACTCGATTACAAAATAAACCCCGGGCATACATTGTATTTGACAGCCACTTACAATTGGAGAGATGATTTAGAGAATCGCTATCGCTACCGTCACCGCGCCAGGGGAACACTGGCTGATCTTCGCTATGATGCTGCAGGGAATATTACGGGGTATGTAAATGGGGAAGTACTCAAGCAAACAAAGGGGGGTATCAATAACGACCGCAGCGAGGGCACTCGCTTGGAAGACCAACGCGTCAGAACCCTTTCTTTGCGTGGCGACCATGTCTTTGGTAAATTAAAGATGGATTGGAGTTCTCAATATGCCCGCGCCTCGGAGATGCGCCCCAATGAGCGCTATTTCTCGAT